>Ga0209060_10000015_pt1 | contig 651771 bp, 529 predicted proteins | sample Coa_R1_8_FD_187155 | JGI IMG/M metagenome (GOLD analysis project Ga0209060, IMG submission 187155) | Surface soil microbial communities from Centralia Pennsylvania, which are recovering from an underground coalmine fire - Coalmine... | ecosystem: Environmental > Terrestrial > Soil >... | reverse complement strand
GCCGATGTAGTACATATGTTGAGGAGCCTCCTTGAGTTTGTTTCTGAATCAGCGTCCCGCTGAGTTCAGCTCTTTGTAAACCCTGGAGGCTCCTCGAGTTTGCGTACTTATACATTCAAACAGCCTGATCTGCATATGCCTCTGGGAAAGGGAACCATAAATCAAGGCGATCTCTCGCACTGCGGTTTTTTTTGTCCGTTGAATCAGACGCTTAGTCTTCGCGGAGACCGAACACGATACAGCACTGTGTCACAATGGTTTTGATGCGCGGCACCGTCACAGAAGAAGTAAGCTCCGCTGAAAAAGTAAAATTACAAAACGAACCTACCGAGGACCTAACTGGAATCGGTGCAATGCGTTAGGGGAGCGCGAGGCGACGGGACAACCTGGAGTGGGTAGCTGCTTCTCCTGACATAGCCGACGATATCATTCGGGCGCGCCTAAAAGCGTTTGCACGTCTCTGGACGCGTGGAGGATTCGAAGCATTTGCAGCGGACTGCTGCCGGAGCGGTAGATGATCAGATACGGATGCACGAGATAGAAGCATGTCTCTTTATCCGCTTATCCGCGAGATCTTCGCGGTAATGCCCGATTCCAGGACGCGTTGCAATTCTACGAATCGCCGTTTCAATCGCCGCCAGGAGCCGATCGGCCTTGCGGATGTTCTCGACGGCCACGTACTCCCAAATGTCATTGGCATCTTGCTCTGCTCGCGGCGTGAGTTTGTAGACCTCATGGCGAGCCGCGTATCACGATGTTCGCGAGCGCTTTCGTTGCTGGGTCCGCTTTCTGTGCGCGCTCTTGCGGCGGATGGCGGCAAACACCGCCGGCCCGTCGACCAACTCGCCTCGGTTCGCCTGGCTGCTACCCATGGCGATTGCGCGCCGAAGCCCTTCGACCGCCGAGCGCTTCAGGTCTTCCTGGTTCTTCAAGAGTCGCAGCCCTTCCCTCAGGATTTCGCTTTGCGACTGATACAGACCGGTCTTGAGCATTTCCGCTACAAAGCGATCGAGCGTCGAACCGAGATTCACATTCATACGGTGAATCTACCGTGGTTGACAATTATGGTTAACAATTGTTGTCAACTGCTGACAATGGCGCTCGCAGCGCCGGTAGGATCCTAATCTGCAGGCGCCGGCGGCGTTGTCAGAACCATTTGCGGTAGCGAATGGGTTCGCTGGCGTCGGCCCACCGCAGACGACTCCCGTCGAACGCGGTATGGTCCGATTTTGCGTCGAGTAGAACCGTCGGTGCTTGGCGGAAGGGCGAGCGAGCCCATTCGCTACCGCGAATGGTTCTGACAACGGCAACAGCGCGCAAATTTAGGACATGACCAAACAAATGGCAGTTTCTCAACGCGCTGGGACACTGGCGTACTTGCCGGACTTCGCGTACAGAAAATCGCCGCCCTCGCCGGGGTCGTTGGGATTTTTCAGCACGTAGTAGAGCATCGTGACAGGCGCAAAGCACTGGCGGTAGATGAGGGCCGAGCCGGCGCCGTGACCCGGCTGCACCACGTTGATACTGAGGTTGAAATAGGCGGGCGGATTATCGATTCGCACCATGTCGTTGCGGATCTGGCTCGAGATCTCGTGCAGGCCGCCGCCGGAAAACGTCGCGGTGCCGTCGTTGCCCACGCCAAAGCTGTACGCTGGCGGCGAGTCGATGTTGTAAGTCGTGTCGATGGCGATCTGCCACCGGCGCGTGACGGCGGCCATGGTTTTGGCGGCGACGACTCGGACCACGATGGAGCAAGAGTTTTTCGAGCCGGGGCCCAAGATCGCGCTCACGAAATTGTCACCGCTGTCGCCGGTTTCGGCGGCGATCACTTGGGCGGGTGTGAGTGGAGGCTTCACCGACGCGCATCCCGCCGGCAGCGCGAAAAGCGAAACAGGTGGCGGCGTGAAAGAAACTTTGCGGATGTCGACCAGAGTCATCGGAGCGGCGCCCGCGGCACTCATCGTCGCGCGGATCACCAAGCCGTCCTTTTCGTCGAACCAAGCTTTGACACTGGTCCCCTGGGTGACGCCGGCATAAACCTTGGTGGCGATTCCGTTCAGAGTCTCCGCACCGGCGGGCTTCAAATCTCCCTTGGCGATGCTCGCGGAAAGTTCGGCCGTCATGGCGAAGGGATTGCCCCAGTCACCGGAAAATGTGCCGGCACTGCAGGAGGCAGGCGTGACCGCAGGATCCGTCGCTGGGTTCCAGGAAAAAGAAGTCATCGCCTTCAGGTCGTACAGCGTCAGCGAACGGCTGGCCGCCGTGCCGTCGGGCTTCGCGGGACGGTTTATTTCGGTCAGCGCCATGGAGCCGCTGCGATACACGGTCATCGTCCCTGGATCGGAACCCGGCAGCGCGGAGGTGATCGTGTAAGCAGTCGGCGGAGGGGTCTGCGCCAGCAAGAGCGAGGTGAAGGCCAGGATTCCGAAAGTACTCAGCATTCTTGCAGAGAGCATTCTTGTCGAGAGCATTATGAAAATCCTCAGGCGAAATCTTTTTCGAGCGTTACTTCGCGTGTGCGGCACAATTCGGATCGGCAATTTCCACGCGACGATTCTTCGCGCGGCCGACGTCGGTGGCGTTTTCTGCGATCGGCTTGGTCTTGCCAAAGCCTTTGGCGGTCAGGCGGTCGCCGGCGATCGCATGCTGCGTGAGCCAAGCGACAATCGCCTTGGCGCGCGCTTCCGACAGCGTCTGGTTGTAGGCATCGCCGCCCACATTGTCGGTGTGTCCCTGAATCTCGATCTTCTGCGTGGGATTCTTTTGCAACAGATCCAGAATCTGCTGCAACACCGGATCGCTGGCGGGTTGCAGCGTCGACTTGTTGAAGTCGAACAGGACCCCATAGATGGCGACATGGCAGTTGGTCTTCAAATCGCTGCACATGCCTTTGTTGACGGCCCCGGCGTCGGCGACACGAATGTCGTAGGTGTCATTCTTGTGCAGATACGCCCAAAGATTACGGCCATTCCCAGTGAAATGCGCCGAGATGGCGACATCTGCGCCCATGCTTTCATTGACGATGGTCCAGCCCGCCGCGGTCAGGGCGTCGTGATACGCGATGCGGAAGAGCGAATTCGAGAGTCCATCGGGCGGTGGGTAGTAGGCCTTGATGATCGAGCCGGAAGCAACGAGCTCGGGTTCACTTGCGCCCTTGATCGAAACATTGAAGGGCGCGGTGTCCGGTGCGCTGCTTCTGAATTTGGAACCCGGCAAGGGGCCCAGCCAGGGAAAATCGCCCGCGGCAGGGTTCACCGGTTCGGGAGTTGCGGCGGGAGCCTTGAGCGCGAACTGGAAAGGCATGGGAGCGATCTCAACGATCTCGACGGAGGCGCGTTCCGGCTCGCCGGGGCTGGCATCGGCCCATGCCTCGACTCCGTCTTTCTGGTAGTGAAGCAACATTTGGATTCCGCCCCCTGACCACTCATGCACGGCGGTCCATCCGTTGGCGAGGAAGGCCGGCTTGACAATCGCCCAAATGGCGTCTGCCGTCTTGGCGCCGGTAACGATGACGGGAAACTGCCAATGTTTTCCGCGCGCCACCTTGCCGACGCCGCCCATTCCGCGATTCCCCTGCGGGACCTGCAATTCGGTCCAGGGTTCGTAGGTGATGCGGTACGGCTTGCCAATCTTATTCAGGAAGGTGAGCTCGGCCGGGAGCGGCGGCTCCTGCGCCAGGAGCGGAAGAGTGGTGAAGGCAAGCAATGCGGGAATGGCCGCGAAACGCAAGGGGAACGCGACTGCCCCAAAAAGCGTACCAACAAGTGGGCGCATATTTGCCTAGTGACGCTGGCAGCGTATCATACAATTCCTCCCGACTTGCCAGGCCTGCACAAGCTGGTAGTGTCCTAATGGTGCGTTGGTCTACGGGAGAGTCGCCAGCCCCGAAGGGCGATTCATTTCAGCCCAGGCTGAGCCGGAGCGTTTCTTGCTCCGGCGTAGGCCTGGGACCCATGTGTGAAGGAAAGAGCCCTGAAAGGGCGATCCAAGAAATTTCGATTCGCGATCGCCCGTGATTTCTTAGGCCGCACCTTCAGTGCTCGGTCACATTTTCGTTTCCTAACAGAGCAACGCCCTCTTAGGACACCACTCACGAGCTGCTGCATCAGCATCTCAGCCCGGCATGTGGTATACTTGAGTCTGCCTTTGAAGAAGTCGCCGCGGTTGCGGCAGTTCCCTCCGATTCGACTCCCTCAAATCGCTAGTCCAATACGAATGCCAGTGCCGCAAACGAGCATTGGCGCAGGGAGAGGTCCCACTCACTATGCCAAGAATTTTTGTCGGAAACATGAGTTTCCAAACTTCGGAAGAAGATTTGAGCGCGTTGTTCCAACCGTACGGAAAAGTCGCCTCGGTTAGCATCCCCACCGACCGCGATACGGGCCGCGCGCGCGGATTCGCCTTCGTCGATATGGAAGATCCGAAGGAAGCGCTCGACGCGATGTCGGCGTTGAATGGAAAAGAAGTTAACGGCCGTCAATTGCGCGTCAATGAGGCGCAAGCGAAGACCGAACGTGGCGGTGGTGGCGGAAATCGCGGCGGCGGCGGTGGACGCGGCGGTCGTGGCGGCGGTGGCGGCGGATTTCGCAATCGCTACTAAGCTCAGCTTTTGACAAACGGCGCCGGCGCCGGGAGACTTCATGGCTAGACGATCCAAAGCGACCGCCGAGAAACGGCGCAAGGAAATGGCGCGCAAAGAAAAACAGCGCGCCAAATTCGAGCGCCGCGCCCAACGAAAATTGGGTGACGGCACGCCAATTTCGGCGGACGGGTCAGCGGAAGGATTCTTGTCCGACGGATTCGGGCCTGAAGCAGGCGCGCCTGAAGCAGGCGTACTCGACGCCGGCATGCCGGAAGCAAGTGTGGAAGGCGGCCAATGACGCAGGACCAAGTGCGGTACGTTGGATTCTCTGTCGCGGCGGGCGCCCGGCACTATCAATTTGAAGTGCAGGCGAAAGATGCGGAGCGGATCATCCGCGTGTTTACGTTGTCGGTGGCCGCGCTACACTTTTCTTCCGGCAAGATCCGTTTTCAGCAGGGGCCCGACATTGCCTGCCGGAAACTGCACACCATGCTGGCGCTGGAAGGATCGGGCGAACCGCTGGCGCTGCTTCAAAGCCTCTCCGATTCCGACATCGCGGAGTACGCCTCGCACGCTTCCCCTCCCCCTAAGCATTGGAGCGCCCCTCGAGGCGCGTCCCAAACCTAACTTCGTTTTTCTCCGTGCCCGCGTGCTATGCCGGGCCACAACTCCTGGACCACAACAGTTGGACTAAGATAGCCGCATGCGCTATCTTGCGTTTGCTCTAACGCTCGCGGCTTCCCTGCACGCGCCGTTGCCCGCTTCGCGGCCCGCACTGAACGATAAACCTGTAAGAGTAGAAGGCGGTCTCGTCTCAGGCGCTCCCGGGAAAGACGCATCCATCATCGTCTTCAAGGGCATTCCATTCGCTGCACCTCCTGTCGGCGACCTCCGATGGCGCGAACCTAAGCCGGTAGTTCCGTGGCAAGGGACGCGCAAAGCCACCGAGTTCGGCGCGAGTTGCATGCAGAATATCGTCGACGTGCTCCCGCCGTGGACCCACGAGTTCATGACGCACACGGCCGTGAGCGAGGATTGCCTGTTCCTCAACGTTTGGACTCCCGCGAAGGCCGCGGGCGAGAAGCGCCCGGTCTATGTGTACATCTATGGCGGCGCGAACACATCGGGATCGGGCGCCGTGCCGATCTACGACGGCGAGGGCCTCGCGAAAAAGGGCATCGTGGCGGTGACGATGAACTATCGCGTGGGAATCTTCGGATTCTTCACGCATCCCGAGTTGTCCGCCGAGTCAGAGCATCATGTGTCGGGCAACTACGCGTTGCTCGATTTGATCGCCGGACTAAAGTGGGTCCACAACAACATCGCGGCGTTCGGCGGCGATCCCGGACGTGTCGTGATTGGTGGACAATCGGCCGGTTCGTGGAATGTGCATAGCTTGATCGCCTCGCCGCTTGCGAAAGGATTGTTTCACGCCGCGATCGCCCAGAGCGGGTCGAGCGTCAGCCAGTCGTCGCGCACACTGGCGGAGCAGGAACAGGCCGGCGTGAAATTCGCGGAATCGAAAGGCGCGCACTCGCTCGCCGACTTGCGCAAGATGTCCTATCAGGATCTGGCGACTCGTTCCGCGGGCGCGACGGGCGTAGCTCAGGTGCGCTTTCCCGCGGCAACTGTCGTCGATGGATATGTGCAGCCGGCGTTCCCCGCATTCGTCAGCGACGTGCCCACGTTGACCGGGTCCAACAAAGATGAAAGCGGCGCGAGCCCACATCCTTCGATCACGGAGGAAGCATATGCGCGCCAGGCACAGCGGTATGGTCCGATGGCGGCGGACTACGTAAGGCTGTATCCGCTGGCTGCTTCGAATGAAGGCGCACGGGACGCCGCGCGGATGTCCACTTACGTGTGGGCCGTGAATCGGGCGAAGGTCGCGAAGACGAAAGTGTTCACCTATTACTGGGACCACACGCTGCCGGGTCCGGAGTCGGACAAGTACGGCGCATTCCACAGCTCGGAAATCGGATACGTGATGAACACGCTGGACACGGCGGATCGTCCATTCACCGCGGAAGACCGGAAGATTGCGGAAATGATGTCGAACTACTGGGCGAACTTCATCCGCACCGGCGATCCCAATGGTCCCGGCCTGCCGAAGTGGCCGAGCGTCCAGGAACAGCCGGGGATGACGATGGAATTGGGCGACAACACCGCCGTCATTCCGGCGGCCGCGGACCCGGCCAAGGTCGCCTTCTTTCAGAAGGCGTTTTCGCAATTCTGAGGTAATCGCGAAACATCCGAGAACGAGATGACAATTAAATACGCATTGACCAGAACGGAAATCGTGCGGTCTTACTTTCGAAGTCTGGGCTCGTCTCGAAAGTTCCTCGTGATGATCTTGATCTACTCGGCGATCCCGGCCTTGGTCGCACTAGTTCTGAGCGGTGCATTCTCGCGTCGTCTTCAGGTTCATGATCTTATTGTCGCCGTAGCTTGGATGACCGGAGCGTTCGCCTTCCTGCCGATTTGGTTATTCCTCCGCGGCAAGACATCCGAACGAACGCTCACGGTGTCCCCAGACGGGATTTCAACGCAGATCGGCTCGCTGAAGGGCGACGTGCCTTGGAATAAGGTAAAGCTAGTCGCGGACGCGGGCAATCATGTTCTCATCGTGGGAGTAACGGGCAATTCGTTCTTCATACCAGGGCGGGCGTTTCAGGGACCTGAGCAGAAGACACAGTTCATTAAACAGATCACGTCTTGGCGAAGCGGAGCACAGTAAGCTCTCCGCCTTTCGAACCTAAGTGCTGTAATGTAGAAGGCATGCGCGGACCCTTGATTGTCGTGCTGGCCGTTGCGCCATTGTGCGTGCATGCGCAAGCGCCCGACACTGCTCCAAACTATGCCCGCGACATTCAACCGATCTTTGCGAAGAATTGCTACGCGTGTCACGGCGAGAAAATGCAGAGCGGCGGGCTGCGTCTCGATCAGAAGCAGAGTGTGATCGCGAAAATCGTGCCGGGCAAGCACGACGACAGCGAATTGTACCGGCGCGTCTCCGGCCACACCGATAAAGCACGCATGCCGATGGGCGGACGCCTCTCCGATGCCGAGATCGCCGCAATCGCGCAATGGATCGACGCCACGCCAAAGACAAAGCATTGGGCGTTTGTTCCGCCGGTGCGTCCCGTGTTTCCGCTGGTGACAAACACCAAATGGTCTCGCAATCCCATTGACCGTTTCGTTCTTGCAAAGCTCGAATCGGAAGGTCTGAAGCCGTCACCCGAAGCCAACCGCGCCACGCTGCTGCGACGCCTCTCGCTCGATTTGATCGGGCTTCCGCCGACACCCGCCGAAGTCGACGCGTTTGTGAACGATCGCAGCGCGAGCGCCTACGAAAAGCAAGTCGATCGCCTGCTGGCGTCGTTGCACTACGGCGAACGATGGGCGCGGCCGTGGCTCGACGGCGCGCGTTACGCCGATTCTGACGGCTACGAGAAAGATCAGCCGCGCTTCGTGTGGTTCTATCGCGACTGGGTGATCAACGCGCTCAACAAGAATCTTCCGTATAACGAATTCGTGATCGACCAAATTGCCGGCGACCTGTTGCCCAACGCCACGCAGGACCAAAAAGTCGCCACGGGATTTCTGCGCAACTCCATGATCAACGAAGAAGGCGGCGTCGACCCCGAGCAATTCCGCATGGAAGCGATGTTCGATCGCATGGACGCCATCGGCAAGGGCGTTCTCGGCGTCACGATTCAGTGCGCGCAGTGTCACAACCACAAGTACGATCCGCTGACGCAGGAAGAGTACTACCGGATGTTCGCGTTCCTCAACAACTCGAACGAATCGAACATCGCGGTGTATTCGCCCGATCAACAGATGAGGATCGCCGCCATTCTGCGGCGCACGCGGGACATCGAAGGCGCGCTGCAGCGACGGACTCCCGATTGGCGAACCCGGATGGCGAAATGGGAGGAGAGCGTCGCGCACGATCAGCCGGATTGGGTTGTGGTGCGGCCGGAGGTCGATGACCTTTCGACAGACGGATCGCGCTACATTCCGCAAGACGACGGATCACTGTTGGCGCAAGGCTACGCGCCGGTGAAGCTCACGGTGAAGCTCATCGTGAAAACGTCGATGAAAGATATTCGCGCGTTTCGATTGGAACTGATGAACGATCCGAATCTGCCGCTCGGCGGTCCCGGACGCTCGATCAAAGGCACCGGCGCGCTGACGGAATTCACGGTCGAGGCCGGAGCGGCGGGATCGGCCGAGAAGCCGGCGAAAGTCAGGATCGATCACGCAACGGCGGACATCAATCTCCCGGCGAAACCGCTGGAATCACGCTTCTACGACAAGTCGGATAAACAGCGCCTGGTGGGACCGATCGAATTCGCCATCGACGGAAAAGATGAAACGGCGTGGAACATTGACGCGGGTCCCGGCCTGCGAAATTCGCCGCGCAAGGCCGTGTTCAACGCCGCGAAACCGATTTCGAACTCCGGCGACACCGTGTTGATCTTCTCCATCGGACAGAGAGCCGGCGGATGGAACGCCAACGACAATCAGAACAACAATCTGGGACGCATTCGGCTTTCCATCACCAACGCCGAGAACGCCGTGGCCGATCCCTTGCCCGCCGGCGTCCGCGCGATCCTCGGAATCCCGCGCGACAAACGCAACGCGCTTCAAGAAGCGAAAGTTTTCAGTTACTGGCGTACGACGGTCCCCGAGTGGAAAAACGAAAACGACGCGATCGTGGCGCTGTGGCGCGAATATCCGGAAGGGTCTTCGCAATTGGTGTTGGATGAACGGGGCCAACTTCGTCCCACGCATCAACTGGTGCGCGGCGATTTCTTGACTCCGGGAAAAGAAGTCGCACCCGGCGTTCCGTCGTTCTTGAACTCGTTGCCGGCGGACGCGGCGGCGAATCGCCTAACATTCGCGAAGTGGCTGGTGTCGCGCGACTCGCCGACCACCGCGCGCGCGTTCGTGAATCGCTTGTGGTTGCAATACTTCGGCACGGGAATTGTCGAAACGGCCGAGGACTTCGGCACGCAGAGCTCGCCGCCATCGCATCCGGAATTGCTCGACTGGCTGGCGGTCGAGTTCATGGACCGCAAGTGGGACATCAAAGCGATGCAGCGGCTGATCGTCACGGCGGCAACGTATCGTCAATCGTCGAACGTAACGCCCGAGTTGCTGGCGAAAGATCCGTACAACCGCTTGCTGGCGCGTGGTCCGCGCTTCCGCGTGGACGCCGAAATTGTGCGCGACATCGCGCTGGAGGCAAGCGGCTTGCTCGACGAAAAAGTCGGAGGCCCCAGCGTTCATCCGCCGGCGCCGGCATTCTTGTTTTTGCCCCCGGCGAGTTTTGGGACGAAAAACTGGACGACCGAGCAGGGCTCCGCGAAATATCGCCGTGCCTTGTACACGTTCCGGTTCCGCACGTCGCCGTATCCCGCGCTGCAAACGTTCGACTCGCCCAACGGAGAAAGCTCGTGCGTGCGTCGGGCTCGTTCGAACACTCCGCTGCAAGCGTTGACCACTTTGAATGAGCCATTGTTTCTCGATGCGGCGCGCGCGTTAGCGGTGGCGACGATCGAAAACGGCGGACCCACGGATCGCCAAAAATTGAATTACGCGGCGCGGCGTGTGCTGTCGCGCAGGCCGTCGGAGGAAGAAGCCGCAGTGTTGCTCGGCCTGCTGAAAAAAGAGCAGCAACGTTTTAGCGAATCCGGCGACGGCGCCGCGGCGTTCCAGCCCGCCGTCTTGAGAGACGCGACGCCCGCGCAAGCCGCTGCTTGGACCACCGTGGCGCGCGTGCTGTTGAATCTCGACGAGGCGATCACGAAGGAGTAAAGGGCATGAACAACATCGGCCGCCGTTGGTTCCTCGAACAATGCGGGGTGGGTCTCGGCAGCGTCGCGCTGCGTACGCTGCTCGCCGACTCGCTTCATGCGGCGACAACCGATCCTCTCGCGCCGAAATCGCCGCATTTCCCCGCGAAAGCGAAGAACGTGATCTTTTTGTTCATGGCCGGCGCGCCGAGTCATTTGGAATTGTTCGACAACAAACCGGTGCTGCGGAAATTCGACGGCACGCTGCCTCCACCGGAATTGCTGAAGGGCTATCGCGCGGCGTTCATCAATCCCAACTCGAAACTTCTTGGACCGAAGTTCGAATTTGCACGCTACGGAAAATCCGGCGCGGAACTCACGCCGCTGTTGCCGCATCTTTCCGAAATCGTCGACGACGTCGCGATCGTGAAAGGGATGGTCACCGACGCTTTCAATCACGCGCCGGGCCAGCTTTTGATGAACACGGGCACCATGCAGTTCGGACGTCCGAGCATGGGCGCGTGGGTGACGTATGGACTCGGCAGCGAGTCGCGCGACTTACCGGCGTTCGTCGTTTTCAGCTCCGGCAAGAAAGGCCCGAGCGGCGGCTGCTCCTGCTGGGGTAGCGGTTTTCTGCCGACGGTTTACCAAGGCGTGGAGTTCCGCACGTCCGGCGATCCGGTGCTCTATTTGTCGAATCCTCCGGGAGCGAATACGGATGTCCAGCGCGATTCACTCGATGCAATGAAGCGTTTGAACGAAATGCATCTCACGTCGACCGGCGATCCCGAGATTGCCACGCGCATCAACTCGTACGAAATGGCGTTTCGCATGCAATCGAGCGCGCCGGAGTTGATGGACCTTTCCAAGGAATCAAAGGCCACGCTCGATATGTACGGCGCCGAGCCGGGCAAGCCGTCGTTTGCGAACAACTGTTTGCTCGCTCGCCGAATGGTGGAGCGTGGCGTGCGGTTCGTGCAGCTTTATCACGAAGCGTGGGATCAGCACTCGGCGTTGGTGAAAGACATCAGCGCCAATTGCAAGGACACCGACCAAGCGAGTGCCGCACTGGTGAAAGACTTGAAGCAACGCGGATTGCTCGACTCCACGCTCGTCGTTTGGGGCGGCGAATTTGGACGCACGCCCATGATGCAAGGCGGCTCCGATGGCCGCGATCATCATCCCAACGCGTTCACCATGTGGATGGCGGGCGGCGGCGTGAAACCGGGCATTACGCTGGGCGAAAGCGACGATCTCGGATTCAACGTCGTAAAAGACAAAGTACACGTGCACGACTTGCACGCGACTATGCTGCACTTGCTGGGATTCGATCACACGCGGCTGACATACAAATTCCAAGGACGGCCGTTCCGCCTGACCGACGTTCACGGAACAGTCGTGGAGAAACTACTGGCATGAACACATCCACCGGCGGAAAAGCCGTCTCGGAGCTGATCGAAGAGAAAATCAGCGGCCTTGGCGATTGGCGCGGCAAAACGCTCGCGGAAGCGCGCAAGATCATCCGCGCGGCCGATCCGAAAATTGTCGAGGAATGGAAATGGGGAATTCCGGTTTGGTCGCGCGAGGGAATCATCACCACGGGCGAGACCTACAAGAAAGTCGTGAAGTTGACCTTTGCCAAAGGCGCCGCGCTGCGCGATCCATCGGGATTATTCAACTCGAGCATGGGCGGCAACATTCGGCGCGCGATCGATATTCACGAAGGCGAAAAAATCAACGCGGCGGCGTTGAAGGATTTGGTCCGTGAGGCGATCGCGCTGAATCTCGACGTGAAGACCACGGCGAAGGCCAAACGGGCGAAGCGTTAGACGGCGTTTTCTCCAGCGTCGCGCGGCTTTCCAAAGCAAATCACGTATCCGCTGTTGTCGAGAATTTCGAAGGCTCGCAAGCCGTCGCTGGTGTCCGCCAGTTCCTTGTGGATCGGAACGGTCTTGCCGGTGTACTCCGCATACAGCGCGTCGGGATCGGGAGTATTGACGTAGGCATCCCACCGCGCCCATTCGTGGCGCGTGTGATTCGGCTGCGGATGAATCTCGGGCGTGATCGCCTTCAGGAACAGCATGGCGGCATCGCGCTCCACCATTCCCCAGTAATCGTCCGAAGTTCCGTCGCCGCCGCCGGTGGCCGTTACTTGGAATCCCAGTTTCGCGCGGTAAAACTCGATACTCTTTTGCAGATCGTCAACGATGAAGAAAGGCGCCATACAGTTGAGTCTGGCCTCGGTGCTCATGCTTGCATCCTACCACCGGCCCCATCGGTAAAAATCCTGCTTTTGAATGCGGAAAAATACCCCTCGCGATTGCCCGGCGAAGCGCGGCATACTGGAATCAGCGCTCCTTCGTTCCACGACGCAAGTGAATCCAAACCAACTTCTGGAGGAGCAATGTCCCGCAAACTATTTCGCACAGCGATTCTCACGGCCGCGTTGGTTCTCTGCGCCAGTTTCATTGGCGGCGCCTCCGCTGACGATAAAACCTGGACCGGCACCATCAGCGACAGCAAATGTGGCGCGAAACACATGACCACCGCTGAACACCCCGGCGAAAAAATGCCCGCCGCCGAGTGCGCGGCCGCATGCGTGAAGGGCGGCGCTAAGTACGTGTTTGTGGCCGGCGAAAAAGTCTACGCCATCGACAATCAGGACTTCGGCGAGCTGGCCGCCAACATCGGCCGCTCAGTGAAACTGAGCGGAACCATGAACGGCGACACGATCACCGTAACGAAGGTCGAGCCGGGCGGCGATTCCCAACACTGATGGATTGAAACTCGAAGCGCGCCGTTTATTTCCCGGACGGCGCGCCGAGCGGAACGTCGAGCGATCCCGTGGCGCCGGTGGCGACGTCGCGCACGACCACTCGGGCGCGTGCCGCGGTGGTGCACGCGGGAACGCCCGCTTCGAGGGGAACACCGTTCTGGCGCGCTTCGTCGTATTGCGCTTGGGTGAGCGTCAACTTGTAGGTGTGCGCCGACGCTTGACTGCAGGCGCGCCCCGACGCGTCGCGCGACAACAGGGCGACGTCGATCATGCCGATCCAGATGCCGGCGCTGTCGCGCGACAAATTGAGTCCCGCGGGATTGATGCGCATTTGTACGATCGCCGGCGTGGCCGCCGGTTTGATTTGCGCGAAAATTCCTAACGCCGTACTCGGCAGCGGACTACCGGCGGCCGCTACTAATGCGGCTTGGCGCGAAGTTGCGTCGTCCGCCTTATCGGGCGTCGCGTAGTATCCCTTGCGATAGTGAACTTCCACGCCGGGGCGTTTCACGGTCAACTTGAGATCGCGAAACTCGCCGTTCCAATCGTTATGCGATGGCGAGTAGGCAATGGTATAGCTGACCGCTGAATCTTCCACGGCGTGACGGATCGCCGAGCCGAGATCGTTGTCGTTGGTGAAGGCCGTGCCGCCGGTGCCGTCGGCGATTTCGCGCAATCCGCCCTGCGACTCCACGATTTCCGTTTGCGCCTGGTTGTCCATTCTGGCCGCGGCGCGCCGCGAGCGTGGAGGAGTGCGGCTTGGATCGGTGGACGGTTGCCAATCGAAGCTGCCGATCATTCCACGCGCATCTACCGGATAGATCACGACGCCGGCGTTGTCGAGCGTTCGAATCGCGCGCTGCTCCTCGTCGCCGAAGGTCTCGAAATTACGGCCGGGCATGCCGTTCGCGCGGCGGCCGACGACGAGCGGAAAACCGTCCGACAGCCACACCAAAGTCTTTCGTCCCGGGATGCCCGCCAACTGCGCGGCGATGGCGCGCAACGCCTGCATCGTTGTCGGCGTGCGCAATTGCGGGAAGTTCACAATCGTGGGACTCATCGATTCGCTCAGGAATCGATCGATCGCCGCTCCTTGGGCCGCGGCCTCGGCGCTGGGCGGCACGTCTTTGCGTTTGTGCGGCGCGAGCGCTTCCTGCAATGGAGCCAAGTCCGCCGCGAAATCGTGCAGCACGCGTAGTTCAGTGGTGAGCGTGTAAATCGCCACGCGATCGTTGTTCGTCAGCGTCGAGAGAAATTTGCGCAGACCATCGCGCGCCAACGAGCGGTCGGCGAAGCGCGAGTTCAATCCGTCGAGGAGAATCACGGTCAGCGCATTGGGCAACGCCACGGAGCGTCCGTCGCCGGCCGCCAGCACGCGATTGGAAACGACGCCCGCCGGCAACGCGGCCATTTCGGCGTGCGGTTCTTCCTTTTCGAAATGGAAGTAGCGGATCTCCTGCGGCTGGCCGCCGTCGAGCAGCGTGAAATCGTCGCGCGTCAAATCGGCGACCGGTTGACCCTTCTTGTCGCGCGCCACCACGCTGATTTCTACTTGCCGCGTGGTTATCTTGATCACAGGCTGCGGCGGCGCTTGCGGAGCCGCCGGCGCGGAGGCGGCAGCTTGAAGCCAGGCAAGGAAGATCGCGAGAAGCATGAGGGGATTATATGACGCCGGAGCGCCGCTTGTATTTGAACTGTCGCTTGGGGCAAAATGAAACCGCGCACGCCGCAGGACAATCTGATGTAGGGGACACTTCCAAAAAGAGTCAGGAGAGAGAGTATGTCGATTCGCATCAACGACGAAGCACCGAATTTCACCGCGGAAACCACGCAAGGCAATATCAACTTCCATGAATGGATCGGCGACGGCTGGGCCGTTCTGTTCTCGCATCCCAAGGACTTCACGCCGGTTTGCACCACCGAACTCGGCTACATGGCCAAGTTGGCGCCGGAATTCGCGAAGCGCAACACCAAGATCATCGGCTTGAGCGTCGATCCCGTGTCGAGCCATGGAAAATGGGCCGTGGATATCGAGGAGACGCAAGGAGCGAAAGTTAACTACCCGATGATCGGCGATCCGCAACTAAAAATCGCCAAGCTCTACGACATGTTGCCGGCCGACGCCGGCGATACATCGGAAGGCCGCACGCCCGCCACCAACGCCACGGTGCGCACGGTGTTTGTGGTGGGGCCGGATAAGAAAGTGAAGCTGATGCTCACCTATCCCATGAGCACCGGGCGCAATTTCGATGAAGTGCTGCGCGTGCTCGATTCGTTGCAACTCACCGCGAAGCACAAAGTTGCGACGCCCGTGAACTGGAAGCCGGGCGAGGATGTGATCCTGACGGCGGCGGTATCGAACGATGAAGCGAAGGAAAAATACGGCACATGGAAAGAGCCGAAGCCGTACATCCGGATCGTCCCGCAACCGAAGTAATCGAGACCGCGCCCCTTATGAGCCGCGCCGGCGGCTCATTTGCTCTCATTTCCCGCCCAGCACGGTGAAGCGGCTGATCGAATATCCCAGCGCGCCGCCGAGAAAAACGTCGGACGGAAAATGCGCCGAGCGCGTCACTCGCGAAAACGCGACGGTCGCGGCGAGACCGTACGCCACATACGGCACCCATCGGTGATGCGGATAACGGCGCGCAAAGACGGTCGCAACGGAAAACGCCGCGATCGAGTGGCCCGAAGTAAAACTTCCGCGGCCCAGCACGCTCCCCGGACTCTCAAACCACGTGTCGCCCATCGGTGTGTTCGGCGCAAACGTCGATGGGCGCAGGCGCCGCGTCGACGTTTTGAATACCGTCGTGAGGATTTCGCTGTCGGCCACCGCTTCACCTACAAACAGCGCCGTGTGCTGCGCGTAGGTATCGTGACGCGCTAGTCCCACGGCGTAAAAAGCCGCGGGAACCACGGCTGTACCGATCGCCGTGGCGTTGCTCGTGAAAACGTTATTGAATCCGCTGAACGAATTGGTGCGCCGGAAATAGCGGCCGCTACTCGGATCGGACGCCACGAACGCAGCGGTGCCGCCGAGCACGATGGCAGTGGGCAGAATATCCTCGCCGCGGACCAGCTTCGCGGGGAAAGTCCAAATGTGCGCTTGATCCGCGACGATGTTGGGAAGCATCTGCTTCCAACTCACGTCGCGATCCAGCGTCTGTGGGGCCGCCGGTGCTTGCGCGGCGAGCGGCACGGCTGCGGCCGCGAGGGTTGCGAGCGTAAATACGACAACGGTCTTCACAACTTCAATTCTATCCGAACGCCGCCGCAAAGCCAGCCGAGACGAGCGCCAATATCAGCCACGGAATCGCGACGGCTGCGATTCCCTTGCCGCGGCTCATCTTGGCGCAAACCGCCGCGCCCGTTCCGAGCAAGAAAACCTGCCAGAGACTGAAGAGGTCGATCGACTGGAGAAGCCGATGCAGGAATTTGCTGGACTCCTGGGAAACCAGAAATGCCAGATTTGAGGCCACCGGGTTCTGCAAATCGAAGTCGCTGGGATCTTTCAGGAACACAATCGCCACAATGATGATGGCGTTCACCACGCCTATCACCTGGGCGTGAGCCGCCACCGCGAAGAGCTGGTTGAACGTGGCGCGTCCACCGAAAACGAAATTCACCATGAGCATCAGGACGCCGGCGATAATCAGCACGATCAGCGGCACGAAAATGGGCGGGGCAAACGCGAAGTATTTCGAGAACTTCGTCATTTGATCGACGGCCGCTTCCTTCTGCGCCGCGCTCATTTGCTCGGCGCGCGGACTCTTCTCCAATTGCTTCATCATGAAGTCGCGCATGTCCACGCGCTGCGTGATCACGGCGGCCGTCCCGAGGGAACAGAGAATCACCAAGATCAGGGGCGCGATGAATCCCGGCGCGCGTGCGATGTCTTCGAACGTGGCGGTCGGTTCAAAGAAGATTCCGAAGATGCGCCCGATCGCACTCACACGCTGCTCGGGCTGAGCAGCAGGCGGCGGGGGCGGCGGTGCGGGCGTTCCGGCGAGGTTTTCGTTTTCCATAGCGGGTTCATTGTAGCATCGACAAGACTGCGGCCACGATCCACGCAAAAACAATCAGGGGAAGTGCCAGCCACAAGAAAGTCCGGCGAAAGCTCACCCCCGCGGCCGCCGCGATGCCCTCCATCAGAAGGTATACGGACCACATACTGAAAAATTCCATCGTCGACGCAATATTGTGCAGCACGCGGCTGAAACTCGCGGGAACCAGAATCCCTAAGTCAAAGGGCGTGAGGCTACCGAGGCTCAGCGTTTGGGGATCGCGCACGGCCAGCACGATCATCATGGTCACGCACATGCCGGCGGCCGGCAGAAGCGTGGCCCACGCGGTGACGGCCATCAGCGGACGGAACAGGGTACCGAGGCGCGTGCCGCGCGGCGTGCCGAGTGTCGGCAACATGGGAAGGATACAGGCGGCGGTCAACGGAATCGCCAACAGCGGCGTGATGATCACCAGGAAATCGAATAGATGCTCCACCGCTCCGTACAAAACTTCCTGTGGCTGATCGGCGAGCAGCGGGTTGATTTCAACCAGCGCGATCACGTTGCCGAATAAACGCACCGAACCAATGCGCTGCACGGCGGCGATCATGGGAAACGCCAAGAGAAACGCCGACAAGAGCCACGGCGTGAGAAATTTCGGATCGCGCGCAATTTCCCGGAAGGCGAGTTCCGGGCGAACGATCAGATCCCGTATGCGCTCGATCATTTTTCCTACTTAAAGCCTTTCCTACTTAAAGCCGTGAATCATGACTTTCTGCTCGACCAAGTCGTCGATCACCTGGCCGTCGTGCCCGGGCACGATGGCGATTTGCGGTTCGGCCAGCGATAATCCATGCAGCGCGGCGAGTTCGCCCATCACTTCACTGCGATCCTCGCGCATCGCCATGGTCAGCAGGCGCGGGCGCTCGCGCACTTCCCGCACGTTGGCGATGTGCCACGCGACGTCGCCGAGGAACAGCACTTCATTTCGATTGGCGGTACGCACAAATATGATTTGGCTCCCCGGGGTGTGTCCCGGCGAGCGAATCACCACGACGCCGGGCGCGACGGCCATCGCGCGATCGTACTCCAACGGCTGGTAGCCGGACAGTGCGGCTTTGGGAAATGTCACGGGATCGCTACGATCCAAATTGTCCACTTGCTGGCGCGTCAAGCGCAGTTGGGCGATTACTTGAGGTGCGATCGCGGCGGCGCCGCCCAGGTGATCGGGATGTTCGTGCGTAATCAAAATGAGCGACGCGGCGCGCAGCCCTTTGCTCATGCGCTCGTACGCCGCATCGTCGAAGCCGCTCGTAGTGCCCATCGCGTTCGCTTGTTCCTGGCTCATCGCGCTGTCGATGACGATGGTGCGATCGGGAAAAACCAATTGATACGAATTCGCCGGCAAGGTCTGCTGCGTCCAGGAATCGCCGGCCATGATCGCGGCGGCGGGAAACGTGAAACTGGCGATTCGCTCGACGCGAATCTCCGACGGCTTGTCGCCGGGCATCGAGTTGGCCAGGTGGCGAATCGCGGCGATGTCGAGCGAGAACGGCTTTTCGCCGAGCGGATCGCTCTCCATGACCAGCCAATAGAACGCGCCCCCAATGAAGACCAACGCGAGAATCAGAACATGGAACCAACGCCGCTTCCACATGCGGCTATGATTCCACAGATTTCGTCCGCAGATTCAAAAACCGTCCACAGATTTCACGGATGACACAGATTGGGGACGAGTTCCGAGATCTTAATCTGTGCAATCTGTGTAATCTGTGGATGGTCTTATCCGTGGCCCTGAATCTGTGGAGTGGAATCGCGCAGGAGTTGCGTGTACGGATGCGCGGGATGCGCGAAAACCTCTTCGGCCGGGCCGATCTCCACAATTTTTCCAAGATACATCACCGCGACGCGCGTAGAGATGTGCCGGATCAACGGGAGTCCGTGCGAGATGAACAAATAGGTCAAGCCGAAGCGCTGCTGCAAGTCGGCGAGCAGGTTCACGATTTGCGCGCCGACGGAAACGTCGAGTGCGGAGACCGGTTCGTCCGCCACGATGAACTTGGGACGCAGCGCAATGGCGCGCGCGATACCGATGCGCTGGCGTTGGCCGCCGGAAAATTCGTGTGGGTAGCGCGTTCCCGAGTCGGGCGGAAGGCCGACGGCGTCGAGTAGCTCGCGCACGCGATCGCGCGTCTCGGCGGCGGAAAGGTTTTCGTGAATGTCGAACGGCTCGGCCAGGATTTTCTCTACGCGCATCCGTGGATTCAAGCTGCCCATCGGATCTTGAAAGATGATCTGCATGTGGCGGCGCGTGCGGCGCAATTCTTCCTTTCCGAGCCCCGCGAGATCGCGTCCTTCAAACAGGACTTCGCCCGAGGTCGGCGTTTCCAGCATCAACGCGCAGCGGCCCAGGGTGGTTTTTCCGCTGCCCGATTCGCCGACCAGCCCGAGCGTCTCGCCCTGCTTGACCTCGAGCGTGACGCCGTCGACGGCGGGCCGCGATTGTCCCGGGAAATGCTTCACAATATTGTTAAGCGTGATCACGCCGCACCTGCCTGCACTTCATGCGATCGCACACAGCGGGCGGCGCGATTCTCAGCAACCACGGCGAGTTCCGGGACGCCTTCATGGCACGCCGGAATCCGCGCTTCGCAGCGTGGCTCAAACCAGCAGCCCGGGATTTTCTCGCTAGGATTCGGCGCAGCGCCGGGGATCACCGGAAGCTTTCCGCCGCGCGCGCCGTCGAGTGTGGGCGCGATGCGCAAGAGTCCGCGCGTGTAAGGATGCGCGGGCGAAGAAAACACGTCGCGCAGCGGACCGCACTCGACGATTCGTCCGGCGTACATCACCGCCACACGATCCGCGGTTTCGGCGACCACGCCGAGATCGTGCGTGATCAAGAGAATCGCCAGACCAAAGCGATCGCGCAGTGATTTCAGCAGATCGAGAATCTGCGCCTGAATCGTGACGTCGAGCGCCGTGGTGGGCTCGTCCGCGATCAGCACGGCAGGGCGTTTCGCGTGCACCGGCGCGGCCAGCGCCATTGCGATCATCACGCGTTGCCGCATGCCGCCCGAGAGATGATGCGGATACTGGCGCATGCGCACTTCCGGCTCGCTGATCGCCACGGAACGCAGCATGTCGAGCGCGGCGGCGCGCGCTTCCGCCGTGGATATGCGATGATGGGCGCGCAATGCCTCGGTGATTTGGTCGCCGATGCGCATCACGGGATTGAGCGCGGTCATCGGTTCCTGAAAAACCATGGAAAGTCCCGCGCCGCGGACCTGGCGCATCTCGTTTTCCGGCAGCGCCAGCAAGTCGCGTCCTTCGAAAATCACCTGTCCGGAAATTCGCGCCGTCGGATCGAGGATCCGCATGAGAGCCAGCGACGTCGCGGACTTCCCGGATCCCGATTCGCCCACCAATCCCAAAATCTCGCCGGTCTTTAGTTCAAAGGCCACGTCGCGAACCGCGGGCACAAGGCCGCGCGGCGTATCGAATGTCACGGCGAGATTGCGAACATCGAGCAAAGACATATTGATGGTGGCAGGTTAAGTGTAGGCTAACTTCGAACCGCGCGCGGCGTCAAACTAACTTATGGTCGACGCCTTCCTGCAAGACTTGCGCTACACGTTCCGCACCCTTGGCCGCACGCCCAGCTTTACGGTTTTCGCGATTCTCATCGCGGGGCTCGGCATTGGCGCGAGTTCCACGGTGTTCAGCTTGGTGAATGCCGTTTTGCTGCGGCCGCTTCCGTTCCGCGATCCCGCGCGACTCGCTTGGATCGCCAATCACGATTCGAGCGGGCTTTCGGGACAAACCACGCAAGTGGGCGCGATGATCGATGTGCTGGCGCGGAACAAATCGTACGAAGACATCGCGGCGTATTTTGCGTTTTACGGCGTGGGCGACATCAATCTCACCGGGCAGGGCGAACCGGAACGCATGAGCGGCGTGCCGGTGTCGCAGAATTTTTTTCCGCTGCTCGGCGTGAGTCCGATGCTGGGACGAAACTTCACGCCCGAAGAATGCGTGTTCAACGGACCGCATGTGGTGATGCTCGGTTACGGCGTGTGGCAGCGCCGCTTCGCGTCCGACCCCTCGATCGTGGGACACACGCTCACGATGAACGACACGCCCACCACGGTCGTCGGCGTGCTGCCTCCGTGGTTCGATTTCGCGGGCGTCTTCGCGCCGGGTAGCCGCATCGACTTGTTCACGCCGTTTCCGCTGACGGCCGAAACGAATCGCTGGGGCAACACGTTGGCGATGGTCGGCCGCTTGAAGCCGGGCGCGACCGCGGAATCCGCGCAGGCCGAGATGACGGTTCTCGGCCAGGAAATCACCGCCGCGCATCCCGAGCGCAATCAGTTTGAAGGACGCGTCAGCATGCTTTCCGAGCATATTGGCGGACGCATTCGTCCGGCGCTGTTCGTGCTGGCGGGCGCGGTGGGCGTGGTGATGTTGATTGTCTGCGCGAATCTCTCGAATCTGCTGCTGGGCCGCACCGCCGCGCGGCAAAAGGAGATTGCGGTGCGCACGGCTTTGGGCGCGGGACGCGGCCGGCTGATCCGCCAACTTCTCACCGAAAGCGTGACGCTTTCGTTTTGCGGCGCGGCGTTTGGATTGCTCCTGGCCTTCGCGGGCACGCGCGCGCTTTCGCACCTGCAAGCATTCAACATTGCGCTGCTCGGCAACGTGCGCACCGACCCGATGAGTCTTGTGTTCACGGTGGGCATCGCGCTGGTCACGGGACTACTCTTCGGACTCGCGCCGGCGATCCAAGTGCCGGCGTCGGCGCTGCACGACGCGCTGAAGGAATCGGGACGCGGCACCTCCGGCTCGCGGAAAACCGGATGGATGCGCAATTCGCTGGTCGTCTCCGAAATTGCGTTTGCCTTCGTACTGCTGGTGGGCGCGGGACTGTTGATGCGCAGCTTTCTTCGCGTGCTCGACGTGAATTTGGGATTTCAGCCGGAGCGCGCCGCGGCGATGCGCGTGGACCCGAATCGCCGCGGCATGAAACGCGCAGAGCTGAACGCATATTTCGATCACATCTTGCGTCGCGCGAAGCAGGTTCCCGGCGTCACCGCCGCGGGACTAAGCGACGCGCTACCGCTGGGCCGAAATCGCTCGTGGTCGGTTTTTCCGAAGGGCAAGGTCTACGAGCGCGGACAGGCCCCCGGCGAGTTCATCCGCGTAGTGACCGACGGATACATCGGCGCCATGGGAATTCCGCTGGTCGCGGGACGCGATTTTTCCGAGCACGACACACCCGATACCGAAGGCGTGGCGATCATCAACGAGACGATGGCCAAAACGCTCTTCCCCGGCGAGAATCCCATCGGCCAGACGCTGCTGCGCGCGTGCAACGGCGGTCGCAAGATCGTCGGCGTGGTGGGCGACGTCCGCCATTTGACACTCGAAAAAGGCGCGGGCAATGAGTTGTACTTGCCGATGCGTCAATGCGGCGATTTCGCGTCGATCGACATGGTGGTGCGCACATCGCAGTCACCGGCGTCGCTCGGGAACTCGCTGCGCTCGGCCCTGCGCGAGATCGAGCCGTCGCTTTCGGGCAACGACTTTCGCGTGATCCAGGAATTGGTCGACAAATCGGTGTCGCCGCGCAAACTCGTGGTGTACTTACTGGGAGGATTCGCGCTGTTCGCGTTGTTGCTCGCGTCGCTCGGAATCTACGCCGTGATTTCCTATTCGGTGACGCAGCGCACGCAAGAAATCGGGATTCGCATGGCGCTTGGCGCCTCGGCGGGACATTTGCAATCGCGGATTCTCTCGGAAACGCTGGCGCTCGCCGGGATTGGCATGGCGATCGGCGCCGGGGCGTCGTGGATGCTGTCGCGAAGTCTCGAAAGTTTCCTGTACGGGGTGACGAAGACCGATCCCACGACGTATGTCGCGATGCTCACGGTGCTCGTCGCCGTCGCCGCGGCCGCCGGCTACATTCCGGCGCGCCGCGCGTCACAGATTGATCCGATGACCGCGCTGCGCGCGGAATAAACAAAACCTTCACGCTTCCTTGATTCAGGTTTACTTTGACTCGCGCCCTGTGGCGCGATCAAAATGTAGGCTCACGACAATTCCTGGAGGCGAAATGAAATCGCAATTACAAAGAATTGCTTTGTGCTTGGTGTGCCTTGGCTTTTTCACCGCGTTGGCCGCGGCGCAATTTGAATCCGCCGAAGTGCTCGGTTCCATCAGCGATCCTTCGGGCGGTCCTGTCGCGGGCGCCGCCGTCTCGCTGAAGAATCTGGGCACCGGTATCGAAGTGAAAACCACCACCGACGCCAACGGCAGCTACACGTTTTTCGACGTGAAGGTCGGCCGCTACACCGTGACCGTGGAGCACGCGGGATTCTCGAAAGCCGAAGCCACTGACTTCGCCGTGAACGTGGGCACGCGTCAACGCGTGGACCTGGCGTTGAAGCTTGGCGCGGTTTCCGAGGTCGTGGAAGTGAAGGGCGCGGCGGCGGAACTGATCACCGATTCGAGCGAGCATTCCCAAGTGATCAACTCGCGGCAAATTGTCGAGCTGCCGTTGAACGGGCGCAACTACTCGGACTTGGCGCTGCTGGCCACCGGCACGCACAAATCGCCGATGTCGCTGACGGTGGGACCGACGTCGACGCCGCGCGAAGGCGCGATCAACGTGAACGGCATGCGCAGCACGTACAACAATTTTCTCCTCGACGGCGTGGACAACAACGCGGATTCGACCAGCAACCAAGGATACTCGAATCAAGTCGCGCAGCCGTCGCCCGACGCGCTCGCGGAATTCTCCGTGGTGACGAACAATTTCAACGCCGAGTACGGACGCGCCGGCGGCGCGGTGATCAACGCGGTGCTGCGCTCCGGCACGAATCAGTTGCACGGCAGCGCGTATGATTTCCTGCGCAACACCGATCTGAACGCCATCGGATTCACATTCAGCCCCACGACGTTCGTGAAGCCACCGCTCCATCGAAATCAATTCGGCGCGACGATTGGCGGACCGTTCATCAAGAACAAACTGTTCTTCTTCGCCGACTACGAAGGCCAGCGCCAGTTGCAGAATTACTTGAATTTCGATTCCATCCCGGCGGCCAGCGATCGGCCCGCCGCGAACGGCAACGTCACGCTGCCGACTACGGTCGTGAACAATTACACAGGCGTGGTGTATCCCGCGGGCACGGCGATTCCCGCGAGCGTCACGACACCGTTCGCGCGCTCGGTGATGAGCCAACTCGCCGCGACGAACACCGGCTCGGGACGCTCCAACAATCTCGAGGAATTGCTGCTGATCCGCGACTACTACGACAAGTTCGACGCCAAGGTCGATTGGCAAATCAGCAACACGATGAACGCGTTCGCGCGCGTCAGCCAGCGCAAAGACGTCCAGTACTATCAGCCCGACATTCCGGTATTCTCCGGCGGCAACGGCAACGGATTCATTCACTCGATCGCGCAAAACGCGACCGTCGGCTATACGTGGACGATGTCGAGCGCATCGTTGTTGGAATTTCGCTTCGCGGTGAATCACATTGTCGCCGGGAAGGTTCCTGCCACGCTGGGCGGCGCGAGTTTGCAACAACTCTTCGGCATTCAAGGATTGCCCACATCACCGGATCTCGTCGGCGGACTGAACTCGCAGGCCATCGGAAGCTTTAGCCAACTCGGCCGCCAGACCAGCAATCCGCAATTCCAAAATCCCACCACGTTCGATCCGAAACTGAATTACTCGCGGACTTCAGGCCGTCACGCGTTGAAAGCCGGCTACGAGTATCAGGTGATCCGCACTGAAATCCTCGACGTGAATCCGCTGTACGGCGCACTTACCTACTCGGGCGCATTCAGCAAGCCCACTTGCGCGCAACTGGGGCAGCCATCCACGTGCACGGTGCCCGCGGACTCCAACAGCGTGCTCAGCTACAACTTGGCAGACTTTTATTTCGGCACGCCATCGACCATCGCGCTGGGCAGCGACACCGTGGTGAATCTGCGCCAGCACATTCAGTCGATGTATTTGCAGGACGATTATCGAGCGACCTCGAAACTGACGCTGAATCTCGGCTTGCGCTGGGATTTCGCGACACCGCTGTTTGAGCGCGACAACAACTACAGCAACTTTGATCCCACCAAGGTCGCGATGGTGCGCGCGTCGGTGGGCGATCTCTACAATCGCAGCTTGGTGCATCCCGACTACAAGGACTTGGGACCGCGCATCGGACTCGCGTGGAGCGTGATGCCGAAGACCGTGCTTCGCGCCAGCTACGGCATCAGCTACGACTTTTTCAATCGCGTGGGCAGCGCGGCGGAAGGAATCAACGCGCCGCAAGCGCTATTCGGCGTGATCAGCCAATCGATTCCGCCGGGCGGGCCGGTGCCCGCGGCGTTTTTGAATCAATTGAACGCGTTCACCACAAACATCGCGAGTCCCGCGGCGTTCAATCCGGTGAATTCGAACGTGGTGTACACGCCGCCCGACTCGCGCTGGCCGTACATTCAAGCGTGGTTCTTCTCCGTGCAGCGCGAGCTGCCGTGGAGCACGATTCTTGAAGTTGGCTACAACGGAACGCACAGCTTGCGGCTGCCGATCATCGCGGATTACAACGAAGCGAATCCGAATCCCGCGGGACAGACGATTGCCTTACAACAGCGCTTGCCGATCCCGACGTTCGGCCCGATCACCTGGCTCGATCCCGCCGGCAACGATCACTACAACGGATTGTCGGTGCGCTTGGAGCATCGCTTCGGCGCGGGATTGTACTTCCTGAACTCCTTCACGTGGTCGAGCGCCATCGGCGATTCCGAGCAGGCCCTCGAGACGGGACCGTCGCAGAGCGTGGCGAATCCGCAGAACATTCACAATCTCGCGGCCGAAGCGGGACCATCGAGCTTCGAGCAGCGGGTGATGAATGTGTCGAGCCTGGTGTATGAACTGCCGTTCGGTCACGGGCGCAAGTACGGCTCGCAGATGAATCCTGTGGTGGACGCGCTGGCGGGCGGGTGGGAAATCAACTCGATCGTCAGCTCGTACACCGGACTTCCGCTGAACGTTTACTACGGACCGTCGGCGGCGAATCAAGTAAGCGCGCTCTCGAACGACTATCGCGGATTGCCCTTCTTGCGCCCGAACGTTTCGGGCAGCGCGGCGAGCCAAACGAAGTCGCAGGAGATCAACACGTACTTCGCGGGCTACACGTTCACAACGCCGCCGCAAAACAATCCTTTCGGCAACCTGGGACGGAATGCCTTTGTATCGCCGGGCATGGAAACGTGGGATTTCGCAGCGAATAAGACGTTCCGGATCCGCGAAGGCATGGGATTGCAATTCCGTTCGGAGCTTTTCAACATTCTGAATCACACCAACCTCGCGAATCCCACGGTGGTCACCACCAGTTCGGCCTTCGGCACGATTCGCTCCACGTATCCGGCGCGCCAGATTCAGTTTGGCTTGAAGCTGCTTTTCTAGTGGGTCCTCTGTGAGTTGTCTATAGCGCTTTCGGTCCGGGATGGATCGCGTTCGTTTTGTGGCGCTTTGTATCATCTTTGTATCAGGGCACGGCTTCAGCCGTGCCGACCGTCGCGCAAAAAAGAACTGGGCTTTAGCCCCTGCGATTCGCAGGGGCTAAAGCCATGAACTTGAGAGTCAGCGTGCGGCACGGCTGAAGCCGTGCCCTGATACGAACCAGGCGGGCGCCGGAACTTTCGATTCTTCACCTAAGGACCAAGGATGCTTTAGACAACTCGCCGACAACCCACTAGTTGCCGGTCGCCGGTTGTTTCGCGGTTGCCTTCGGGCGACCGGAAACCGGCGACCGGCAACCTGTCATATAATCGAAAAGTAACCAAAACATCGATTTTTACGAGGAGGAAGTATGGCGATTGAACGCCCAGGCGGAACGACTATGCGCGGCAATCCACTGACCCTGGTGGGACCGGAATTGAAAGCCGGCGATCCGGCACCCAATTTTACGGCGGTGGGAAACGATATGAAGCCGGTGTCCTTGAACGATTCCGCGGGCAAGGTTCGCATCATTTCCGCCGTTCCGTCGCTCGACACTCCGGTGTGTGACACCGAAACGCGCAAGTTCAATCAGGAAGCGGCCGGTTTGGGCGACGTTCTGGTCCTTACGGTTTCGGCCGATCTCCCGTTCGCGCAAAAGCGCTGGTGCGCCGCGGCGGGCATCGATAAGGTGGTGACGGTATCCGACCATCGCGACATGGCGTTCGGCACCGCGTATGGGACGTACATCAAGGAATTACGGATCGAGTCGCGCGCCGTTTTTGTTGTGGATCAAAGCGGCACGTTGCGCTACGTTGAATATGTGAAGGAAGTGGCCAGTGAGCCGAATTACGAAGCGGTCTTGGCCGCCGCGAAGAAGCTTTAAAGGAGCATAGGAATAAAATGCGCAAATTTCAACTGTTGTTACTCACCGCGGCGCTGGTCGCCGTCATGTCGCCGTCGCAGGCAACCGCCGCGGGCGCGGATGAAAAAGTCACCGTCAGCGGAATTCTGATGGACAAGTCCTGCGCCGTGGACATGAAGATGGACGCCAAGAGCCACGACAAAGACTGCGGCTTGATGGCCGACTGCATCAAGAGCGGCTACGGCATCGTTACCGAAGACGGCAAGTTCGTGCCGCTTGACGCCAAAGGCAACAAAGACGCTCAGGCGTGGCTGAAAGCCACCAAGATGAAGACGAACTTGAAGGTCACGGCGACCGGCACGATGGACAAAAACGTCCTGAAGGTCGACACGCTGAAGTAGGCTAGCTCAATCGCGAGATCACGGCGGCGGTGCATTCCTGCATCGCCGCTTTCCCGCCTAAATCGCGCGTTAGTGAACGCGCCTCTTCCAATACTCCGCGAACCGCCGATTGCACGCGCGCGGCCGCCTGTTTTTCTCCCAGGAAATCGAGCATCATCGCCGCCGAGAGAATGGCCGCCAGCGGATTGGCCACGCCTTTGCCCGCGATGTCGGGCGCCGAACCATGTACAGGCTCGAACATTGACGGGAACTTGCGCGACGGGTTGAGATTCGCGCTGGGCGCGAGGCCCAAGCTGCCAGTGATGATCGCCGCGAGGTCGGTGAGGATGTCGCCAAACAAATTCGACGCGACGATGACATCGAAGTGTTCCGGCCGGCGCACGAGGTCCATGCACGCGGAGTCCACCAGCAGCGATTCGGTCGCGACGTCGGGAAACTCGTTGGACACTTCCTTGAACACGCGGTCCCAAAAGACCATCCCGTAGCCCTGCGCGTTGGACTTCGTCACGGAGGTGAGTTTTTTCCGCGGGCGTGTCCGCGCCAATTCGAAGGCGTAGCGGATCACGCGCTCCGTGCCGTGTCGCGTGAAGACCGCCGTCTGCACGGCGACCTCGTTTTCCATCGCGGCGTAGACGTGTCCGCCGATGTTGGCGTATTCGCCCTCGGTATTTTCGCGAATCACGATGAAGTCGATCTCGCCCGCCCGCGGGCGCACCAGCGGCGACTTCGTGCCGGGATAATAAATCGCCGGACGCACGCACGCGTATTGATCGAATCCGCGGCGGATCGGCAAAAGCAGTCCGTTGAGAGTTTGGTGATCTTGGATTCGCGGATCACCGACGGCGCCCAGGAGAATCGCGTCGAACGCGCGCAATTCCTCAAGGGCGTCGGGGGGCATCATGTGTTGGTACGCGAGATAGAACTCCGATCCCCAGGGAAATTTCCGGAAATGGAGACCGGGCAGCACGTGGTCGAGCACGCGTTGGGCTTCGGGAAGGACCTCCTTGCCGATGCCGTCGCCCGGGATCAGCGCGATCTTGAACTTGGGTTCCGCCATGTCACACAGACCACAAGGGCGCTCTAAAAGGACGAATTAGCGGCTGCCATGACGCCGCAGGAGATTCGGCAAATTCTGCGAAAACGCCGAGCGCGCCAACACCATGTCGCAGCCGGCATCGTGCGCCTTTTGCTTCAGCTCGCCCTGTACGTGCGAGAGATACCCGATCACCGATGTCTTCTTCAGCTCTTTATCGGCTTTCAATTTAGCGATGGTGGGCAGCGGACGCATGGCCACCGAATTCAAATCCACAATGATCAGCGACGGCTTTTCGCCCGACTCGGTAAGCGTGAGCAGTTCTTTGTCGGTCTTCACGAACTTCACCTGCGCGCCCACTTTGCGCGCCGTGTCGTTGATCTTCACCGAAAAGAACAAATCGTCGACGGCGGCGAAGATGACGGGTAGCGCGGCGATCTCGCCGTTGGGTCCCGCTTCGGGCGCCGAGATCGGTTCAAGATCTTCAGGGAGTCCCGCGACGAAGTGCCGCGGCTGGCCCATGGGGTTGCGATAAATACCGCCGTGCTGGTTGTGCTGCTGATTGCCATTCGATGGACGGCGGCCACGATGGCGGCGATGCTGCCGGTTAGGCTTTTTGTGCATAGATCCCCTCCAAAGGGGAGCCTGGATTCTCTTTAACTTAGACTACAAACAGACTTTCTTACTCGACTGTCCCTGCTTGACTTTCCCTCTAACTGCGAAATTCACGACCGGGTCCGGTCATGGATGGGCTAGGAAACCGTGGAATCTTCATCGTATGGCCGATTCAAGAGGAAGGCAAGTAAAAAATCACGCATCGGAGCCGGAACCGTGGGCAGTAGCAGACCGCGTAGGCGACAAACACCCATTCCCTACCGCGAATGGCTCCGACAATATGGCACTGAAAGGATATAAAGACCGGATGGGGGGATAGCTCCGCCTTCTCGTGCTCAATTCGGGCGGAGCTGCCCAGCCTTCAATCTGACCCGCGACGCTTACTTGACGTGCTTGCTGACGGCGCTGGTCATCTTGAACATGTCCAGTTCGGACTTGCCGAAGATCGGCTTCAGCGCTTCGTCGGCGTGAATCATGCGCTTGTTCTTCTTGTCCTGGAGCTTGTTCTTCTTGATGTAAGCCCACAACTTTTTGGTGACTTCCGTGCGCGGGAGCGGTTTCGATCCGACGATCTCGGCCAGAGCCGCGCTAGGAGTAACAGGTTTCATGAACGCTGCGTTCGGTTTTCTTTTTGCCATTTCTCTCCCCTTGTGAAAGGTGTTTTGTGTTCCCAAGCCTCGGCCGCCGGATGATCGCAACTAGAATCGAGCGCCTGGCGACTTACAGAATAGTAAAGGAATGTTTTGGTTAGCGGAAGTGCTCAGTTGGTAACATCCGCTCTGAAAATGGGCTGTTTCGGTTCACCCGAAAAGGGAGGTTGCTCTTGGCTCCGAGTCGGCTATAATGATTTGCGCCCATGGCTGCCGCCGCAAACGTCGAATTGAACCGCATTCTGGACGAAGCCGCCAAAAACGGCAAAGGTCTGGCCAACGAAGTTCTGGAGAAGGCCGCTGCGGAAATCTCCAAAGCCTTTTCCGTGAAATCGGATGAAGTGGCAATCTTCCAGTTGATCCAAAACGGCAACGTGCTCGCGTTTCTCTTTCCGATCAAGCTGCAAAAGGTCGGCAGCATTCCGATGACGAACACGGTGTCGCTGGCGGTACGCACGGCGCGCGAAAAACGTCCCGAAGCGATCAACTCGTTTGCCACTCAGAAGCATCCCACCGTGTTTGAAGCCGTGGATCTCGGCGTGGAACACAACAAAGAAAAAAATCCCATCCAGAAAATCATGAGCGCGCCGCTGATCGCCGACGGCAAAGTGATGGGCGTGGTGCAGATTTCGCGCAAAGGAAAGAACGGCCCGGCCTCGGGTCCCGATTTCACCATCAAGGATCTCACGGCGTTGATGGCCACGGCGGGGATTCTGGCGAAAGCGCTCAAGAAATAGCTCCTCATGCCGCGGCTTTCCACTATGCGGCGCAGATTCTTTCTCGCGGTTGCCGCCCTGGCGGCGGTGGTGTGCCTGGGCGCGGCAAGACATACAGCGACCGAGCGCGCGGCGGTCACCATCCTCGCGACCAGCGATCTGCACGGCTATCTCGCGCCCTTCGATTACTACGCGAATCGCCCCGCGAATCGCGGACTCGCCAAGGTCGCGACGATCGTGCGCGGCGTTCGCAAGGATCAACCCGATGCCATGCTGATCGATTGCGGCGACACGATCCAAGGATCGCCGATGGAGGATCTGCATTCGCACGCCGTGCAGAAGTTCCTCGCGAAAAGGGCTGACGGACCGCAACCAGGACCGGAGCCGGCGCCCGATCCCATGATCGCGGCGATGAATGCGCTCGACTACGACGCGATGGTCGTGGGGAATCACGAATTCAACTTCGGTCTCGACACGATGCTGCGCGCCAAACGGGAATCGGAATTTCCGTGGCTCGGCGCGAACGTTACGGCCGCCGCGAACGCCGACGAAGCGCTGGCGATTCAGAAGCGCGACTTCAAGTCGGCGCACGACTCGCTTGAGGAACGCGTGATGATCCCGCTGATCGTGAATGAAGTGAACGGCGTGACGGTCGCGGTGATCGGATTGACGACGCCCGTAATTCCCAGCTTCGAGCTGCCCGAGAACGTTTCAGCATATCGCTTCGAAAACGCGTTGGCTTCCGCGAAAGAATGGGTGAAGTACGCGCGCGAACGCCGGCAAGCGGACATCGTGATCATCGCGGCGCATATGGGTCTGGAGCGCGGCCTCGACGATCCCACGCCGTTCCCGAGCCAGTTGCCGGGCGAGAATCAGATTTACGAAATCGCGCAGAAAGTCCCGGGCATCGACGCGATCGTGTTCGGTCACACCCATCAGGAGCTCGCCGGGAAATCGGTGAACGGCGTCTTGCTCGCGCAGCCGAAATTCTGGGGACAATCGGTGGCGCGCCTAACCATCAACATGGAACGGCCCGAAGCCGCCGGTGCGGACGCACCCGGACCGTGGAAACTGGTCGACAAGAAATCAGAAGTGATTCCGGTGACCGGCGTGACCGCGAGCGATAAGGAAATCGAGGAAATCGGCAAGCCGTATCACGACGCCGCGCAGAAATACTTGGACACTCGGGCGGCCGAGACCCGCACGGCGCTCGATACGCGCTTAGGCCGCGTGATGGACACGGCGGCGCTTCACGCGATCCACGAAGTGCAGTTGGCTTCCGGACAAGGGTCGGGGCAAGCGGACGTTTCGATGTCGGCGGTTTTCGACACGCACGTGCAGATTGCCGCGGGTCCTGTGACGGTGCGCCAGTTGGCGGCGCTCTATCCGTACGAGAATTCCTTGGTCGTGGTGGACGGCGATGGACAAATGCTGAAGGACGCGCTCGAACACTCGGCGCGTTATTTCTTAACTTATAGCGGCCAAACGAGCAGTCTGACCGATCCGCAAGTTTTCGGGTACAACTACGACGGCGCAGCGGGCGCCGGTGGAAATTTGAGTTACAAAATTGATCTGAGCAAACCTGCGGGCGAGCGGATCGTAGATTTGCAGTGGAAAGGCGCGCCGCTCGCGATGAAGCAAAAACTGAAGCTCGCGATCAACAGCTATCGCAAGGCGGGCGGCGGCGGTTATGCGATGTTCCGCGACGCGAAAGTCCTGTGGCGATCGCCGGCGGACGTGCGCCAACTGATGATCGATTACTACACGCAGCGCAAAACCATCGATCCACCGCCGGGCGAGGTTTGGACAATCGTCCCCGACGCCGCGCGTAAGGCGCTGATCGCGCATCCGGAGTAAGTGGAGGGTAATAACAATGCCTAAGATCGTCAAAATCGCGCTGCTCGCAGCGTTCGCGGTGGTGTCTGTTCGAGGCAATGCCGCCACAACAGGCAACTTGCTGACAAATCCCGGCGCGGAAACCGGCACCATCGCCGGATGGACCCCGGGCGGACAGGCCACTCCCCAAGTCGACGATGGCTCGTTTGATCCGGGCATCAATCCGCACTCCGGTAAATACGACTTTCTTGGGTACACGAGCGCGAGCGATTCGCTGTCGCAAACGCAGTCGATCATTGTGCAAGGCATCACCGCCGCGCAAGTCGATGCCGGAACGACGGTCGCCAATATCAGTTTCTGGGAGCAAGGACTCAATCAAGGTTCGCCCAGCGACGATGGCGCCGTTCGCCTGACGTTTCTCGACGCGAACGGCAACACGATCTCCACGGCGACGACGCCGACAATCGATTCGCACAATCTCACGTGGCAGAACTACTCCGGAACTTACGCGATCCCGGCGGGGACGCGGTCGATCACTTACACGATGCTTTTCATGCGCAACGCCGGCAGCGATCTCGACGCGTTTTTCGACGACAACGTGCTCACGATCGGCCTTTCTTCGGGCGGCGCGCTCTCGGCGACACCTGGAGCCTTGACGGCTCAAGTGCAAGCGGGCAGCGGGGCGTCGCAACAGAGCCTCAGTTTGAGCAACATCAGCACCGCTGCGCTGAGTTTTGCCGCGGCGGCGAGCACGTTCAATGGCGGCACTTGGCTGAGCGTTTCGCCCGCATCCGGCAGTGTGGCGGCGCTTTCGTCATCGCTGCTGGTGGTCACGTACAACGCAGCCGGACTGCAGGCCGGCGTGTACAGCGGTTCGATCAGCATCAACAATGGCGCGTTAACGATTCCGGTGCGTCTGTCGGTCACTCCTACCGGCGCCGCGATGTTACTTGGTCAAAAGGGAGTCGTGTTTACCGCCATCGCGGGCGGCGCTTCACCCGCGCCGCAGAACGTAACCGTCGCCAACATCGGCAGCGGCACGATGAACTGGACAGAGACGCTCGCGGGAGTGACCCAAAGCGGGTCGAGCGTGGCGCAATCGTCCGCGCCGCCCAGTTTCACCGTGACGGCCAACACAGCGGGACTTGTTGCCGGCGCTTACTACAGCGTCGCGCAGGTGTCGGCTCCAGGCGCCGCGAACTCGCCGCAATCCTTGACGGTCGTGGTAAATCTGCTTCCCGCGGGATCGAACGCGCCCGTGCGGGTGTCACCGCAAGGCGTGATTCTGATTGCGGCGCAGGGTGGCTCTGCTTCGCAGCAAATAACTCTGCGGACGCCGTCGTCTCAGGCTGTCGTTTTGAATGCCGTGACAGGAACGCAGACCGGCGGCAGTTGGTTAGGAACGTCGGCGAGCTCGTTGTCGCTATCACCGAGCGCGACGCTCACGATCACCGCCAGTTCTTCGGGACTCGCGGCCGGCGTATATCAAGGCTTCGTGACCATCACGTCGAGCGACGGTTCCGTTCAAGCAGTGATCTCCGTGTCGCTCGTGGTCACGCCGGGTTCCGCGATCACGGCCAACTCCGTTCGCGGATTTACCGCAACCGCGTGTACGCCCAGCAAACTCGTATTGGCAATGCGCCAACTCGCGACCAATTTCCAATCCCCGGTGGGATGGCCGGTAAATCTCGAAGCGCAAGTAGTCGACGATTGCGGCAATCCCGCGCAGTCCGCGACGGTAACCGCGGCGTTCTCGAATGGCGATGCGCCCTTGACGCTCGCGTATGTCGGCGGCGGCGTCTATTCCGCGACGTGGAATCCGGCAACATCAAGCGCGACGAACGTCACGATTCAAGCGATTCAAGCGCCGCTCGCGGCTGCGTCGGCCACATTCAACGGACAGGTCGCGACGAATAGCGCGGCGCCGCCGGCGATCGGATCGGGTGGCGTGGTGAATGCCGCGAGTTTCGCACCAGGGACGGAACTCGCGCCGGGCAGCATTGTTTCGGTGTTTGGAACGAACCTCGCCGCATCGAATGGCAATCAAGCGGGCTTCCCGTTGCCCACGACGCTCGGTGGAATCAAGTTGACGATCGGCGGGATCGACGCGCCGTTGTTCTACGCCGGCACGGGACAAGTGAACGCGCAGATCCCGATTGAGTTGACCCCCGGAACGCAGAGTTCGATCGTGGCTCAAGCGGGCAGCGTCACTGCGCCGATCGTATCGGTGCCGGAATCGGTGACGATCGGCGCGGTGCGGCCTGGCATCTTCATCGCCAGCGGAACGCAAGGCGCGATCCTCAACGCGTCAAATCAACTGGTGGATGCGACGCACCCGGCGACGGCGGGCGATGTCATCGTGATTTTCTGCACCGGCCTCGGCGCGACGAGTCCGCCAACGCAAACGGGACAGGCGGCGAGCTCCGGCATCGCCGTCGTGACCCCGGCGGTCACAGTCGGCGGCATCGCGGCAGGTCTGCAATACGCCGGCGTCGCGCCGGGCTTTGTAGGACTGTATCAAGTGAACGCGGTGATCCCCAAGGGAGTGACGACGGGGCCGGCAGTTCCCGTGGTGATCACCCAGAGTGGCCTAGCGAGCAACGCGGGAACGATCGTGGTTAAGTAAAAAGCTGAGGCGCGTCTGCTAAGGTAAGTCCATGGGAGCGATCAATCGAATCCGTGAGGCGGATCTCGCGAAAGATCTAGGCGCCATCCTGCACCGCGTGGAAGACGGCGCCGAGTTCGTCGTGGAGCGCGATAACCATGACGTCGCGGCTAATGAATTCGGTTAGTTCAGGCGCCGGCTAACGCGCGCGTAGGGCGGAACGGAGAGTTCGAAGAATTCGAGCGAGCGTGACGAGCCTTCGCACCTTGCATTCCCTTACACGCAGAACCGTCCAACCGCCTCGCCTGAGGGATCGCGTGACTCGCTTGTCCCGTCGCTTGTTATTCTCGATCTTTCGGCGCCAGAATTCTTTGTTGGTTCGTGGAAGGTACTTGCAGCTACATCCGTGCCAGAAACAACCGTCTACGAAAACGGCGATTTTCTTGCCCGGCCAAGCGAAATCCGGTCTGCCCGCGACAGGCCAATGCTTGCGGTATCCCCTTAGTCCCGCCGACCAAAGGAGTTTACCTAACGGAACCTCGGTCGTCGTGTTACCACGTGAACGCACTGCGGCCATTATTCTCGACCGCACTTTTTTCGTTACGTGGTCCACTTGATCTACCGTGAGTAGAGTTTCAGGTCTTCTTCGGTAATCTCGTCTCCGGGCACGAGGCGGTAATGCTTCTCCTCGAGTATCTTGACGTGGTCCCCGTGAAGCGCGAGTTCAAACATGGCGATTACTTCATCGTCCATGAACTGAGCGGAAACAGGCCGACACCCAAGACTCGGAAATTTTTCTTTACAGCATGCAAGGTCCTGCCTTGTCTGAATGACTGCAAGTTGGTCCGCGCCGCCTTTCGCCTGAATTGGGATGACGAACTGCTGACCCTTCCTGTTGATGCCGACGTAGAGTTCGTCGATTTCAATTTGGCCCATTCCTTGGACCGTCGTCCTAAGGTGGTTCTGAAGCGAGTACGTGGTGATGCCCAAGAAAATGTCCACGAGTCTGTTGTACCTAACTTTAGCAAGTAGAGCCTGCTCGTCCGTGAATGCATTTCTTGTGATGATCTCTGGCGTAGCATCCGGCACCTTGATGGCCATCAGGTCCGCCCGCGGAAGGATGCGACTGATCCTCGAAAGGGCGAAGCGGTATCGTGCTCTCCCTGCTGGTTCGATAATCCATTCGTGTCCTTTTGTCTCGGTCTTCTTGATCTCGGCGGGGAGTGTAGTTCGGTATCGGAAGGAATAGATTAGGTCTCCAAGGTTCTTCGGCAGCTCAATGCGTAACTCTCGTGCTACGTCTTCCATTTCCGACCTTTCAAACTCGAAGGTCGTCGTTCTCCGCCTATAGTGCCTCTTGAAAATTTTGAGGATCACAGCCTGGTAACGATTCGGTTCATGCATCGGCGTGATTTCCATTGAGACGGGTGCGCTTGGGGATGACGTCAGCCCGTACGCCATACCTTCGCGCAGCCTGTGACATATCCATTTCGAGAAGCGAAGTGTCACCGAGATTGAGAGGTTCGGTCACGCGTCTCGGCTTCACGCCAAGGGCATCGATGACGCTTCCCGCGACGGCGCGCGCCAACAACGGCGGCACCGAGTTTCCAACCTGCCTAAAGCCGTGCCACTTCGTGACGTGCATTCGAAACCAGTCTGGGTAGGAATGTAGTCGTGCCGCCTCGCGCACTGTGATGCAGCGTGGCGAGAAAGGGTGAATTGGCCGCGGAGATGTGAATGCACCGTGATCGCTGGCGGTCCCGGCGCGTATTGTATTACAGACGCCATTGGGGTCTAGCTTATGGAAGCGGCTTACCGGCTCGATCTCGCCATGCTTTGTCTGCGCGAATCGTTTCATTGACAGCGGCGTGTGAACAGTCCGGAGACTGGAGGTCAACAGCTTGTTATCGAAAGCGCGTGGCACAGATAGGTCGCTGGCGTCTTCCGAGCCGTCTCGTAACGGCCTTGCATAGTCGGAGGGCTTTCGAAATGGCGCTTTGACCCAATCTCGCTCAAGCAGTTCGTCGTAATGGTCAGCCTCGGGCAGATCCGAAAGGGCGTCCATCACGGTTGGTGTTTTTTCATAGATCATCAACGTCGGTTGCTCTTTCTTGCGATTGGGAGCCAAGTGCGTTTGTGTTGGGTATTTCGGCAGCGCTAACCCACGCCGAGATCCAATCAGAAAGAGCCGCTGGCGGTCCTGAGGGACACCGAAACTGGTCGCGTTTAGAACCCTGTAGCTCTCGATGACGCTATAGCTGTTCTTGCGGAATTCTTCGATGATCTCCTCGAGAAAGCGACGGTGCCTGCCGACCGTAAGTCCACGGACGTTCTCGAACACAAAATACTTCGCCTTCAAGTCCACAACGAGTCTAACGAAGTGATGGACGAGGGAGTTGCGTGGATCGTCGAGGGCACGCTTCCCGATCATGCTGAAGCCTTGGCATGGGGCACCGCCAAAGACCACGTCAACGCTCGCGGCACCGATGCGGGACTCGCGACGGACGTACGCTGCGTCTATGTTCGCGACGCTTCGACATATCGTGGCGCAGTTTGGGAAGTTAAACTCGTGTACCGCGGCATGAACCGGGTCGTATTCGACGGCGGCGGCAACGTCGAAGCCCGCTTGTTCAAAGCCGAGGCTCATTCCGCCTGCACCGGCGAATAAATCGACGCCGATAGGTCTCGATGTATGGTTCTTTTGCACTCGATTCTCTAGCTTGGACGCATAGCTCGATTCGCTGAATAGTATACGCGGATTATTTCCTGTATCGTAGTCCCAAGAAAGTAACTGTCATTGTCAGCACCGTTAACCAGTCTTTGGTCGACAGATCCGACCGTCATGTCGTTCGCGGACAATGCGATTTGTACTGTGATGTAAAGCTTTCCATCCTCGCCATACTCGTGCCGCTCGTTGAAAGCAAGCCGATACATTAATCGAGAATCGCGAAGCCGCCCACGCTGGGACCGTGATCGTCCGGAAAATCAAGGAAGTGATGCAAGAACGGCGTTTTAACCTGCGCTCGGGCAGCGGCGAACACATTGTCTCCATCCGTCCCGTGGGCCAGGAGACGATCGCCATCTAACGCGACCCACTCGCCCTTATATTCGTCGCGGTGTTGGCCAATCCAGCGCAACTCAGCCTCGCAGTGGACCGCCTCTTCAGGCGGGAGACGCCTGATGGGAGGCAACGGTGGTCGCGTGGTTACCGGCATGTTTCTCTGATTCAGAGTCTAACACAAGCACTACACACTCAACTCCCCCCGAAGATCACGGCCGATTTCGGCCTTCACGGCGGTAGGCGCGAGACCCAGTCCCAATAGGTAGTGCAGTTTCGCGAGCGCGGCTTCCGCCGTCATGTCGCCGCCGCCGACCACGCCGGCGCGCTCCAAGGCCGATCCTGTCGCGTAGCCGTGCATGTCCACCGATCCGGTGAGGCATTGGGTGCAATTCACGATCACCACGCCGCGGCGCGCGGCTTGTTCGAGCGCGGTGAGCAATTCGGGGTCGCGGTCGGGAATGTTTCCCACTCCGTAGGTTTCCAGCACCAGTCCTTGCAACGGCGGTTGCAGAATGTTCGCCAAAACGCCGGCGCGAATGCCGGGAAAAACGCGCAAAGCGGCGACGAACGGTGCGGCGAGATCTTTCACCACCAGCGGACTTCCCAACGAAGCGCGTACGAACTTCCAGTCCACCTGAATGTCCACACCGCAGCGGCCGAGCGCCGGAAAATTCGGAGAATCGAAGGCGTCGAGACCGCCGGCGCTCACTTTTACCACGCGACATCCGCGAAGCAAGCGGCTACCGAAGCAGACGCAGACCTCCGGGATCGGCGCGACAGCCACTTGCAACGCGGTAATTAGGTTCAATCGCGCGTCGTTGCGCACTTCGCCCAGTGGAATTTGCGATCCGGTGACGATCACCGGTTTCGCCAGACCGTCGAGCAGGAACGCCAGCGCGGATGCCGTGTAGGCCATCGTGTCGGTGCCGTGTAGCACGACGAATCCATCGAAGCCGGCGTAATGCGCCGCGATGTCGCGCGCGATGCGCAGCCATCCCGCGGGCGTCATGTTGGCGGAATCGAGCAGCGGGTCGTATTCCTCAAGCACATAGTCAGGCATTTCCGCCGTTTGCAATTCGGGCATCGCTTGCATTTGCGCGCGCAAGAATCCGGGACGCGGCACGTAACCGTCCGGGCCATTGCCCATGGCGATCGTGCCGCCGGTGGCGGCAATGTACACGCGCTTTTTCATAGGAAGACCATTCCAGCATATCCGACGACGCGATCGCGGTCGCCGGCTTCGGCGTCGCCGCTGGTCGCGTAACGGACCAGTTGTCCGGCCTTCGCGCCGAGAATTCGCGCAGCGGTCATGGCCGCAATCGCCGGACCATAGCCGCACATACTGATGTTTTCGCGATGTAGCGTGGCATGCAATCGCGCAGGATCGAACGCCAGCATCGCGTCGATCGCGAACTGATCCTTTTGGCGCGTGCGACGGTCGTTTTCGTAGTGGTTCATGTCGCTCGACGCGATGATCAGCGCCGGATCCTTGGCCAACACAGTCGCGAGCGTTTCGCCGAGAGCCGTCAGCGAAGGCAAATCGCCGGCGCGAATCGAAATCGGCACGAAAGAAAACTCAGGCCGCAGGAATTGCAGGAAAGGAAGCTGGACTTCGAGCGAATGTTCGGCGTGACCGCGCTCGTCTTCCACACAATCGGGAAACGCCGTGCGGATTTTCGCGGAGAGCTCCGCATCCACCGCCGCGCGACCCAGCGGAGTCTCCCATTCGTCAGCGGGGTGTATGCCGAACGCCGGTCCGCGCCCGAAATGATCGGGCGCCAGGATCACGAAACGCCTCGGCAACTCGAGCGCCCCATAGACCGCGCCGGCCACGCCGCCTGAAAACATGTATCCGGCGTGCGGGACCAAGCACGCCAGCGCGGGTACGTTCGCCGGACGCGTCGCACAATAGTCGCCGACATCGCGCCAAAGAGTCTCGCGGCGCGAAGGATAGAAACGGCCGGCGACAAGCGGTGGCCGGATCATGAGCGTAGTGAGGAAGCGCGCGCTACTGCGTCGTGACGATCTTGCCCTTCAAATGCACGGCGGTGCTCGATCCACGAAGGTACTTCACCGTGATCTTCACGCCCGGTTCCATGTGCCGGTTCTCGAGTTTCGCCGCCAGTTCCGGCGTAAAGTCGAACGTCCGGGTGTTGTACACGTTTTTGGGATCGCGCACGGTCACGGCTTTCGGCGTGAAGTTGACGACGTTGCCGTGAAAATAATCGGACTTCGGCTTCGGCTGTTTGATGACGATGGTGGGAGCAGTGGTAACTTGCGCAGAGGCACGGACGGGAAGGGCGGCCAGCACCAACACGAACGCCGATCCCAACGCCCACGAAGTGAAAAGTCGACTACGGGTTGTCGTCATCAATGCTGATTTTCAGCGCTTTCAGGAATTTCGCATCCTGCGACGTGAACTTCACTTGCGTTTCAATCGACGCGCGCGCCGGTTCGGCGGATTCGATTTCATCCTCGCGCTTGTTGAATCCGATGGTCGCTTCCAACACCAGGAAAACGTCGTAGCCGGCGGTCTTGATATTGGAAATCGCATTGGCGATGCGATCCGATTCCGAAAGGGACTCGTTGATGGCGCCACCCAACTCCTTCATCAGTTGTTTCAAGCGGTCGTCCAATTTCACGATTCCCTCCTAGTCCCCTGCATCGAGCACTGAAATGCGTTCTGATTCAGTCAGTGCCCTTCCTAACCCGATACTATGCTTCCGGGAAACCTCTGTCAAACTATTTGACGCCGGACAAGGCTCTCCTGTTTCAAGATCGGCGAGACGCCGAAAAACTTGACGAAAAACAACAGAACGGGAATGGAAAGGCGCTATTTTGCCGATCCCGCGGAGCCGGATCTTAGCCTGTAGCCGGTAGTTGGGCGATTTTTGCGATACACGCGGAATAGGTAGTACCCGCGGGCTACTCGCGGAAGTAGAACTGCAACTTGATGCCGGCGACTTCGATCACGTCGCCTTCCTTCAAGTCGCGCGAGCCGGAGACGCCTTGGCCGTTGACTTTCGTTTCGGTGCCGGATGGTGAAATCGAATAACCGGTTTCCTTGCGATTCACCACGGCGGCCACTTGCGGCGCGAACCAGCCTTTCAGCTTGATCGTGGCTTGGTCGCTCTTGCCGATCATGGAAAGGCGGCCGGTGAGGATGTATTCCTTCTGATCCGTTTTCCCGTCGAGCACGGTGAGGCTGCCCACTTTTTCGGCGGCCGGCGCGGCGGACGCGCCTTCGGTCGCAACGACCGTTGCCTTCTGGAGCATTTCACGGCGCTTCTTGGTATCGAGCACCATGGTTTCTTCCAATTTCGCTACCGGCATCGTGCGATCGGCGTTGTCTTGCGGAGGCGGAGGCGGAGCACCGCCCTCGTCGACGTAAACCAGAGTGTGTTTGCCGATCAAAACCTCGTCGCCGTTTTTCAGAAAGCTTTTGCGAATGCGTTGATTGTTGACGAAAGTGCCGTTGAGGCTGTTGAGATCTTCCAAGACGAATTTGTCACCCTCGTAATAGACCTTGGCGTGATGGCCGCTGACGGCCAGGTTGTCGATCGTCAGATCGTTCTGCTGGGTGCGACCAATCGTGAGAGTGGTTCCCTTCAGGGGGATCTCTTTCAGCACCGCCGCCTCATACTTGAGGATCATCTTGGCCATTGTTCGTCTCCGTCTCGCTATTATTCCACAAATAACCGCTTCAGCAGCGCCAGGAACCCCTTCGGTTTGGCTTGCTGGACGCGCACGACGATCACTGTGACGTTATCTTCGCCGCCGGCATCGTTGGCTGCTTCCACCAGGCGATCGGCGGCTTGCTGGGGGCTCGGTGATTCCGCGACGATCTGCGCGATCCCCTCGTTGTTCACCATCTTGGTAAGACCATCGGAGCATAGCACGACGTGATCGCCGGGAAGCAGCAGCACTTCGTCCACATCGACGTTGACCGATTCTTCCGCGCCCATCGCGCGCACAATGATGTTCTGCATGTCGCTGTGCTCGGCTTCTTCCGCGGTGATCAAGCCGCGGCGCACTTGCTCCATCACCAGCGAGTGATCCTGCGTGAGCTGTTGTAGCGAGCCGTCGCGCAGCAAATAGATGCGGCTGTCGCCGACATGCGCGATCCCCATGATGGGATTGTGGAGCCAGGCCGCCACCACCGTCGCGCCCATGCCTTCGGTGTGAACGTGTTTGTGGCCGGCTTCCCAGACCGCGCGATTCGCGAGTCGCACGGCGCTGGCGAGTTGATTGGTGTACTCGGAAACCTGCGGATTCGGCTCGCCGAAGGAAAGTTTTTGGCCGTTGCTGCTTTCGCGCAAGCATCCCGCGACGGTGTCGACGGTCATTTTCGCGGCAACCTCACCGGCGTTTTGTCCGCCCATGCCGTCAGAGAGCACACACAAATTAATCTGCGGCACCAGCGCGAAGCAGTCTTCGTTGTTCGCCCGGCGCATGCCGACATCAGTCTTCGCGCCGATCCCGTATTCCAGCTCCATCCCCATCGCTCCCAAACTACATTCGCGAGCGCTTTGATCGCAACGCCGGCGACACCCACCACACCCACTGCACCCTTATCAATTCGCTTTAGTCGCGATTGTCGCCTCGTAGCTTCCGCCCGATGCCGATGTCGACGTGGCCGATCCCGCCGCGGCCGCGGAAGCGCCGCCCGCGTCGGCCGGCAACGTCGCGAGCGCCGCGCGGAGATCGGCGGCCATCTCGCGTCCCCGTTGATAGCGCTCGTCCGGATTCTTGGCCAGTGCCTTGTCGACAACCTTCTCTACCGCCTGCGGCAATTCCGCTTTGTGGATGCGCACCGATTCGTGCGGTTCGTTGGCGATCTTGTACAGGAGCGTCGCCACCGTTTCGCCGGTGAACGGCTTTTCACCGGTCAACATCTCATATAGCGTAGCGCCGAGGCTAAACAGGTCACTTCGGCCGTCGACTTTCTTGCCGGCCAGTTGTTCGGGCGACATGTAGCTCGGCGTGCCCATCACGGTGCCGGTGGCCGTGCGCGAACTCGTGGTGATGCGCGCGATGCCGAAGTCGGTCACCTTGATGATGCCGTTCTTCAGCAGCATGATGTTGGCCGGCTTGATGTCGCGATGCACGATGCCTTGCTCGTGCGCGTAGTCGAGCGACTCGGCGACCTTGGCGATCATCTCGAGAACGTCGCGCATCGGCATGAGCTTGTCTTTGCTCGACCAATCCTTCAGGTCGCGGCCGTCGAGCAGTTCCATGGCGATGTAGCACATGTCCTGATCCTCGCCGGTATCGTAAATGGTCACAATATTGGGATGGCTCAAGCGTCCCGCCGATTCCGCCTCGCGGAAGAAGCGCTCCTTCAGCGCCTTCTGATCTTCGGCGTCGATGTCGTCCTCGAACTTCAGTGTCTTGATCGCGACCATGCGGTTGATCTTGGGATCCTTGCCCAAGAAGACCACGCCCATGGCGCCGCGGCCCAGTTCGCGCTCAATTTCGTAGCGACCGAGCGTCGGCTTGAGGTTCGCGCCGTCGACGAGCACGGTAGCGTCCGCGCCGCCCTTACGCAGTCCGGCGGTTCCGCTGATCATCGTTTCACCCGCGGTGGTTAGGCGCGGGATACGCTCCTTGATGTCCTTGAACGCTTTGTCCTTGGTCTGAATGTGTTCGTAAACCGAGACCGCTTTATTGAATTGACGCTTGCGCTCGAAATCCAAACCTAGGTTGTAGAGCGCGTCCTTGACTTCGTCCACCGGGCACTTGCGCAATTTCTCGAACGCCAGATCGAGCATGCCCTGACCTTGGAAGCTGAGCGCCAACATGCGGTTGGTTTCCACACTCTCGACTTCCAACACTTCCTTCTGTTGTTCTGTGAACAGGTACTTCTTCGAAACGACGGCGGCGTAGCCGATCGCCAGGGTCAACGCGGGATACAGAATCTTGATCCACAATCCCTTGGCGACGAACATCCAGAAACCGAATCCCAGGAAAACCAAGCCCAGCGCCAAGGCCACGATGGCCGACTTCCCCGCGCCCAAGCGCGGCAAGCCGAACGAGATGAACGCGCCGAACAACAACACCATGGCGAGTTCAACCTTGCTCGCCCACACCGGACGATCGACGAAATGATTGTGCAGAATGTTGTCCACCACGTTGGCGATCACTTCGGGCGACGGCAGCGAGCGCGCCGCCACGGGCGTGGCGATCTGCTCGCCCAGGCCGACGTGCGTGAGTCCTATGATAACGATCTTGTCCTTGAAGGCGCCCGCTTGCACCTTCTTGTTGATGATGTCGGACATCGAAAAATACTTGAACGTTCCGAGCGGGCCGCCGTAATCGACGAGCATTTGGAAGCTCGGATCGGTGGGCACGGTGATGTTCTTCAGCTTCATGCCGCCGCCCAAGTGCACGCTGACTTCGCTAGGCTTCAGGTTCAGCGCCGTGGCGGCGAGTTGCGTGGCGAACGACGGGAAATATTGTCCGGCGTAATCCACCAGCAGCATGTGCGAGCGATAAATGCCGTCGCGGTCGGGATAGACGTTGATGTGGCCGATCGATTTCGCTTCCTTGGCGAATTTCTCGATCGGATACTTGATCGCGACCGCTTCGCGGACCGCAGCCGCGCCCTTGTCGCTGGGATTATCGATCGAGGTGACGAAATTCTTCAGGATCGGTTGCGGCAACTCACCCGCCGGATTTCCTTCCGGCGTGCCGATTTCAAAATACAGCGGGAGAACCACGTTGCCCGAGAGTCCAATGGATCCGGCGAGTTTCTCGTCGGTATCGAGTTGTCCTTCGGCGTTGCTGATGTTCTCGATGATGGGCTGAATGTCCGCGGCGTTCTTGCCTTGCGCCAGCGGCGTCAGTTGATCCTTCACTTGCTTCAGCACGGCGAGTCCCGGATTCGTCTCCGGTTCGGTGTAGAGCACGTTGAGTCCGATGACTTTGGCGCCGGCTTCGGAAATAATGTCGAGGGCATCGGCCATCACCGAGCGCGGCCACGGCCAGCGCCCGATGGTGTCGATAGAGTTTTCGTCGATCGCGGCGATCACGATATCCTGGCCGACTTGGCCGTTGGCACGCATGCGCGCACGGAGATCGTAGAGCTTCATCTCCATCGTTTCAATGGGCCACCACGCGGTGAGCGCGGCGAGAAGCAGCGCAATGGTGACGACTCCTCCTAGTACCCAATCGGGTATAACGATCTTCGGCTTCTTCATAGCTAATTCCTCCCGGTGGATGCCCGGTTACCCGATCGAGCGCGCAAGTGCGTTTGATTCTGCGGCCCGGTGCCAATGCCACTATTATTGAGCAAGATAGCCGGATCATAGCAGAGCCGGAGTAGGGTTGCAATAAGAGTAACAGGCTGGCCGTGCCCCGTTTTGGGCCACGAGCCGCCTTTATCTAATGCGTTTTTTCAGCGGGAAACTGACTGCTGCGCGGACAAGTGTGCCAGGAATGCCCGCATGTGGCGCAGAACATCGGCTTCTTCGTTCTGAAACATGTAGTGATGCGCACCGGCAATCTCCACGACTTGCGCGAGCGAGTCGGCGGACTTGAGGTTGGATTCCCATCGGTGAATGAACTGCATCTCGAGCTCATAGAACCGCGCGGAGGCGCGACGTTCAGCTGTGTCCGGGGGCAGCTTCTCTTTATTTGGCTCGCCCGTGGGCGATTGTTCTTCGGGCGGACGCTGCACCGCCATGAGAGCCAGCACCGGAACCGTGATTCCTACGTAGTCTCGTCGAATCGACCCGTCGTCGATGGCACGCGATACCGAACCGGGCGTGCGATACTTGCCAACCGAACCGTCGGCGTTCGTCTCATACATGCTGCGGATTTCGCCGGCGGGAAACGGAAAAATGCCGGCGCGCTTCTGGTACGCCTGATACGCCTCGACCGAAGCGTTGTCTGCAGCGGTCCGCGGACCCGGCCCCGGCGCGGAATCGTTGTGTCTCATCGCCAGGGCGCGGTATTCCGCATTGCTCCATGGGAAATCCATGGGATCGGCCAGCGCGTCGAAGTAGATGAGCGCGCCGAGATCGGCGGAATGCTTCTGGCCGAGAAACGAAATCTCGGAACCGGCCATCGAGTGTCCGACCACAATGGGCTTTTCAAGATGGAGTGCCTGAATCACGCGCCAAACATCGGTAGCCAGCTCGGGCACCGAGTAGCCGCGCTCGGGCTTGCTCGACAGCCCGTATCCTCGGCGCGTGATCCCGTAAACGTGGCAGATGTCCGTGAGCTTCGGCGCAAAGTCCTCAAAGATGTGCGCGGAGTTGCCGGACCCGGCAAGCAGAATCAGCGGCCGGCCGTTACCTCCCCAATCGAGCACCTCAAGTTTCACGCCATCGCCCACGTCGACGAAGGTTGTCGCGAGCTGCGTGGCGTGAATCGTCTGGGCCAGCAAGAACAGCGTCAAGATTCGCCACTTCATATGTAGGAACTATAGCAGGATGGTATGCTTCGCACATGCTTCTCCTCTTACTCGCGAGCTTGTTCACGACGCAACAGACACGCGTGCTGTCGTTCGATGTGGCGTCGGTGAAAACATCGACCTTCGGCCAGTCGGGCCTGGAGGGAAGCAAGCGGTCAAGGGTCGATGTGACACCGAAGAGCGTCACGCTGCGCAACGTTACCGTCGGCGACTGTATCCAGTGGGCGTACAACGTGAAGCCGTATCAGATTGCGGGCGCGTCGCTCGGTGACGAACGCTACGACATTCGAGCGGTGGTGGACTCGGAAGTGTCAACGAGCCAGCTTCGCGCGATGATGCAAGACCTGCTGGCGAAGCGATTTCAAATGGCTCTGCATCGCGAAACTAAACCGATGCCCGTGCTAGAGTTGGTGATCGCCAAGGGTGGGCCGAAGCTGCCGCCACCTAAGCCGGGCGCGGTGACGCATTCCGCCGAGTCGTTGCCACGCGTGGAAAACGGCGGATTCGTGTTTGCCGATACGACGATGGCGGAATTCGCAACGCAGCTCGGGATGCTCCGCACTGTGGACATGCCGGTAGTCGACCGCACCGGCATCGCCGGAGTGTTTGATATAAGGCTCAAGGACGCGGCGGAAGCGAACCGCCGCGACGACGGCCCGCCGATTTCAACTTTCCTCGAAGAGCAGCTTGGATTGAAGCTCGTCTCCGCGAAGTCGCCGATGGAAGTGCTCGTAGTCGATCGCGTCGGCAAGCCGACGGGAAACTAAGATTCTATTGACAGAATATATTCCTCATAGCACATAATGAAAACTGTGAAGTGGACGGTCGAGTTCACGGACGAATTCGAACGATGGTGGCGGACGCTCAGTGAGCGTCAACAGGACGACGTAGGCCTATCGATCGGGTTGCTTGAGGACCTTGGACCTGCGCTCGACCATCCCCACAGCACGAAAATCGTGACCTCGCGCTATGCACAGATGCGCGAATTGCGAACGCAAAGTGGCGGAAGGCCGCTTCGAACGCTCTATGCCTTCGATCCATTGCGTGTAGCCATCCTGCTGATCGGCGGCGATAAAACGGGCGATCGTCGTTGGTATGAAAGGTTCGTCCCAATGGCCGACAAGATATACGACGCGCACTTAAAGCAGCTTCGCAAGGAAGGAAAACTCTAATGCCGACTCGGAAGTTTCAAGAACTGCTCGAAGAAATGCCCGCGGCGCGGCGAAAGCGGATCGCCAAGCGGGTTCAACAGGCGCTCGCCGCGATGCCGCTTGAGGAACTGCGCCGCGCGCGCCGGATGACCCAAGTAGAATTGGCTCAAACCTTGGGAGTGAATCAGGGTGAGGTGTCGAAGATCGAGCATCGGACCGACGTTTACCTGAGTACACTGGCCGGATATGTCGAAGCGCTCGGCGGTCGTTTGGAGATTCGCGCGGTCTTCCCGGATCGCGAGATGCGCATCAACCAGTTCGAAGGGCTGGCGAGATAGCGTTCGCTACTGCGCGAACGTCTGCGCAATCACGCGGATCTCCGACGTCAGCTTCAAATCCTGCGACGCCGTGCCGCCGCGATCTACGGAAACCCGCGTGGCGTGCTTCTCGAGTTGCGTCAGCAGGTCGGGATCTTGCACCTGATACGGGTCCGATTCCGGCCACACGACGGCGATGTAGCTGCCGGGAATCACGCCTTTCAAAGTGTAGTTGCCGCTCGAGTCCGCGAACGTTGACTTGAAGTAGCGATCCATGAGGCGCTTCTTGGGATCGGAGCTGATCAACACCACAGGCACGCCGCCCATCGGGTTGCCGTCTTCATTCAACGCGTGACCCGTCACCGTGCCGCTGGCGAAATCGATGGTCGCGGCGATTTGCACGGCGGCGCCGCCTTCCGGCACCACGATGCCGGTATCGAGAATGTCCGACCCGCCCGCGGAAAGCGCGCTCAAGAAAAATCCGCCGTTGCCGTTTCCACCACCAAGGTTGAGACCACCGCCGTAATTGATGTTCGCCGCCGGCGACCCGTTGCCCACGCGGCTCAACACTTGCAAATCGTAGGTGCCTGGCTGTACGTCGGCGATCTCAAAGGTACCGTCGGGATTCACTTGCGCTTGTCCCGTCATGCCGGGACCGCGGAATCCCACTTGATCGTTGCGCGGCGTCAGCGTGACGCGCGAATTGTCGGGCACCGCGCCGCCTTCCGCTTCCAACTTGCCGCGAATCGTCGAGCCCGGCGTGATGACGATGGTGAGATTGTCGATGTTGCTCGACTGCAGTTCCACTTCTTTCGTGAACGGCCGTGGAGCAGCTTGTCCACCACGTCCCTGGGCGTTCGGACCACCTGGTCCGCCTCGGCCGGCCGGGCCAAACCCTCCGGGTCCGCCGAAACCTTGCTGGATCGTCAGACGATAGTGGCCGGGAAGCAATCCCTTCAGTTGGAACGATCCATCTTGCTTGATCTGCGATCCCGAGTTGCCGCCGCCCATCATCATGAAATCTTCGGCCATCGCGTTGATGTTTCCCGAGCTGAGCATGCGTCCCGACTGCGAATCCATCACGCGGCCGCTGATGCTGAACGTGGACAGCGTGCGGAGCACCATGTCGATGCCGCCCATCTCCGCGCCCGGCAGCAACTGGATCGCTTGGGCGTCTTGCAGGCGCGTGGCGGTGGGATAGATCACGTTGCCATACGCGGTTTCGCGGCTGTTGGTCGGTCCGCTGCCGCGGCGCGACGCCTGCACATAGTAACGCCCGGGCGAGAGTCCGAAAATGCGGTAGCGTCCGCGATCGTCGGTGTTGCCGTTGCCGGCGCTCGCTTGCAATGTCGGCTGACCGCGCCGGTACGTCTTGATCATCACCTGAACGTTGGCGTAAACCACCGGCTCGCCTTCGTCGTTCGTCACCACGCCGGTGATCACGCCGCCACGCTGCATGCGGCAATCGATGTCGCGAACTTCCTGGCCGTCCTTCACGGTGATGCGCGCGGGCGGCGCGTTCGACGATCGCGCGCCGTACGACGATCCCACGTAGCCGGTCTTGCTGCACGACAATGTGTAGTCGCCGGGCTCGACGTTGCGAAATTCGAAGCCGCCTTGCGCGTCGCTAGTGGTTCCTTGCGGCTGAAAACGGCCGGTGGCTTGCAACGTGACGTCGGCGCGCTTGAGTCCCGCGCCGGTATCGTTGCCGTACACGTGTCCGCGCACCACGCCGGGCGTGGTGGGCGCCGCCGGCGTGGCCGGCGTCTGCCCGGGAGTGGTGGAAGATTGTCCCGCCTGTGAAGCTTGCGATTTGGCGCCTTGCTGCGGCGGAGATGCCTGCTGCGCTTGTTGCTGCGCGAAAGCGGGCATCAGGAAGAGTTGCGCAAGAAGCGCGACAATGGACAACATACAAACTTAAACCCCTCCTCCGGCCTGGAGTCTCGGAATCCTAATCGCTTAGACCCTTGAAATAGTCGATGGTTAGCTTCAATCCCTCTTCCAGAGGCACCTTGGGCTTCCATCCCAGAAGTTGTCCGGCGCGCGTGATGTCGGGGCAGCGCTGCTTGGGATCATCCTTGGGCAGCGGCTTGTGCTCGATGCGCGCGTCCGTTGCGCCCATGAGCGCGATGATCACGTCGGCGAATCGCCGGATGCTGATCTCGTTGGGATTGCCGAGATTCACCGGATACTGGATTCCCGGCACAGGATCGGCCATGGCGAGACGCGCGATTCCATCGACTAAATCCGACACGTAGCAAAAGCTGCGGGTCTGTGATCCGTCGCCGAAAACCGTGAGCGGCTCGCCGCGCAGCGCTTGATCGACGAACGCCGGCACCACGCGGCCGTCCTTCAGTTTCATGCGTGGTCCATAGGTGTTGAAGATGCGCACGATGCGCGTGTCGACGGCGCAAGTGCGATGGTAGGCCATGGTGATCGCTTCGGAAAATCGCTTGGCCTCGTCGTAAACCGAGCGCGGACCCACCGGATTTACGTGGCCCCAATACGTTTCCACTTGGGGATGCTCGAGCGGATCGCCGTAGCACTCCGAGGTCGACGCCATGAGGAAGCGCGCTTTCTTGCGGCGCGCCAGTTCGAGACAGTGTCGCGTACCTTCCGATCCCACCGCGAGCGTCTCGAGCGGATACTTCAAGTAGTCGAAAGGGCTGGCGGGCGACGCGAGGTTGAACACGATATCCACGGGACCATCGACGTCGAGGCCTTCGCTGACGTTCTGGTGCACGAACGCGAAACGCGAATTGCCTTGGTTGTGCGCCAGATTGCGCGTGGCGCCGGTGATGAGGTTATCGACCACGACGACAGAATCGCCGCGAGCTAGAAAATAATCGCAAAGGTGCGAGCCGACAAATCCCGCGCCGCCGGCCAGTACAATACGGAGTCCATTGGGCATAAGGGCAATTCAATATTGTAACGCAGCCGATGCGGGCCGCGTATAATGCGTACAGGGTGCACCCGATGCGTCTCCGTTCCCTCGCGCGAGTCGTGGTTATTTCCGCTTGCTTCGCGGCGTGTTTTGCGGACGCGCAAACGTATCCGGGACAATATCCGCCAACCACGTATCCGCCGGGCCAATATCCTCCCGGACAATATCCGCCGGGACAGTATCCAGGCGGCCAGTATCCGGGCACGGGCATTCAGATCCCAGGAATCTCGCTGCCGAAACGCAAACAGAAAGACGATGCGACCAAGAGCGACTTAAAAACCACAGTCGCGACCATCGACGGCGCGTTGCGCAAGCTTGCTGAAAAAGATTTGCTGCTCGAGACGAAAAGCGCGATCCTGCGCTTCCGCCTGCTGGCCAAGACGCAGTTCAAGAACAAGAACGGCGATCAGATTCGCGATTCCCTGCTGCATCCCGGGGACCAGTTGACGATTTTCGTGAGTCCCGACGATCCGGAAACGGCGCTACGTGTGACGCTGGTGCGCGAAGGCACCACCATCGAGCGCGCCGGCGGCGAGCAGACCGTCGACGAGGCGAGAGTACGCACGCCGACCGCCGCCGACTTGGGCAAATCGCAAAAAGTCGCGATGGGCGGAGGCGGTGGTTCCGACGCGGGCGGCCCTGGGGTGCATGTCGGCGATGCGACCGGTGGCGTTGAGTCGGGTGGCGATCGGCCGTCACTGAAACGCGACGGCGGCGAAGGAAACGCCCCAGGGCCGGCGGCGGACGCGCCCGTAGCCGCACCGGCGGCGGCCCGCGATGCGAATCTCATGTCCGACGCCGAAGTGATCAACGAAGCGCGCGCGGCGGCCGTGGCGTATTCGCAAGGTCTTCCGAATTTTCTCGCGCATCAAATCACCGACCGTTACTTCAGCCCGGGATTTCCGCCGGTCTGGCGACGCCTCGACGAAGTCGACGCCGAACTCGCCTACCTGAACGGCCGCGAGGATTATCGCGATTTCAAGATCGACGGCGAACCGGCGATTCGTCCGCCGGAATCGAGCGGGTCATGGAGCACCGGCGATTTCGGAACCACGCTCGACGACTTGATGTCGCCGGCCACGAACGCCACGTTTCGGCGCCGCGGCGAGGAACGCGTCGGCGTGCGTCAAGCGATTGTCTACAACTACACGGTCGAAGAATCCAATTCCCACTGGAAGCTGGTGTCGCCCGATGGACGCACGTTGAATCCCGCGTATGAAGGCGCGATTTGGGTGGACAAGGAATCGCTGCGCATCCTGCGCATCGAGCAGCGCGCCACGAACTTGCCACGCGGCTATCCGTTCACGCGCGCCGAGTACACGCTGGTCTACGGCTGGGTGCGCATCGACGATCGCGCGTACCTGATGCCCATGTCCGGCGAGAATGTCGGCTGCATGAGCGGCGGAAGTTGCTCGCGAAACTCCACCGAGTTCAAGAATTATCGCAAGTTCGTGGCGGATTCGAAGATTGTGTATTGATCGTCAATAGAGGACGGAATACCCTTCGGCGCCTCGTAAGTCTCGATCGAACGTAACAGTATCGCGACAGCCGGCTTCGCGGCAGATTTCGCCAATCAGGTAGTCGGAGAAGTCGGCTCGTCCGCCGCGGAACAGTTCGAGCGCACGCCGCACCAGCGCTTCATGCTCGAACCGAAACAACTCGAATTCTAAAACGCGGTCGAGCGCCTCGCAGATTTGGACGCGAGTCTGGCTGTATGTACTCTCCAAGATCCAGACTAGCTCGCAAACTACGATCGAGGTTAGATAGAAAAGCTCTCCTTCATCGCGGGCCTGCTCGGAGATTCGCGTCACCGCCGCCAACTGAGTGAGATCGTCGGCCAGCAGAAGGCGCGCGATCACATTTGTATCCGCTCCTCTCATCGTTTTGCGAAGCGCTGCCGGACGGCTTCGTTCATTTGCCGCACCGTCACCGGCTTGCGGTGCGGCGACTTCAGGATCCCTATGATCGAGTTGATGTCCTGATTCCTAGGCGTCAAGATCAAACGGCCTCTGGTGTCGACGTCAAACCAAACCCGCTGGCCGGGTTTCAATTTAACTTGGTCGCGGATTTCCTTGGGAATTGTGATCTGTCCCTTGCTCGTGAGTGTACCGATGCTCATGGCTCCTTACCTTTCTCGTTTCCCCTTACTTCAGAGTATCACCCTTACTTGGCTGCATCGAGGCGTTTCGCGGAGGCTCGTCACGTGCCGCGATACGTTGCGACAAGTTCGATCAGTCCGATGATGTGCCGATTGAACTCGTCGAGCTCCTCGGCGGGAATCCAGTACTCTTGGTGAATGCTCGAGCCGACGGTTTTCACTTCGTACCGGCGAAGAAACGCGGCGTCAATCTGAAATCGCAGGACGTAGCCGGTCCCTCGATCCCGAGTGTTCCAGTCGCTGGCAATCTGCGTGGCGTATTCTTCGTTCAAGACTGGATAGAAAATAGGCTGCTCGGGTAAGCGTGGAGGAAAAGCCCGCCAGCCGCTGGCGCGAATCAGATCTAATTCCGCTTCGCCAACAGGACGAAAGAGTACGATAGGGCCCGCAGCATTCATCGGACTATTTCGCGTCGAGCAATTTCGCGGCCTCCGAGGGATCGGTGGTCGGCGCCTGGCACGTAAAGTTCTCGCAGACGTACGCGGTCGCGCGGCCGTCCTTGCGCGACATCGGTTCGATGAACGGCAGCCACTTCGCCAAATGCTTTTGACCGTCGCCGCCGTCGGCCAACAACACAATCTTGTCCGGCAGGAAACGCTCGTGGACCAGTCGCAACATCGCACGAGTGTCGGCCGCGCCGGGTGCGCCGGCGATCACAACCTGTTTCGGTTTCGCGAGACTCAATCCCAATGCCGCGGCCATCTGCGGCAATGTTTCAGGACCATGCTCCAGGCGCGGCGCAAAGATCCGCAAAATTTGCGCGGCGCGCTCGCGCCAGGCGTCGCGGCCGGCGATTTGCGACAGGCGCAGCAGATTCGCCACGGCAATCGAGTTCGGCGAGGGTTCGGCGCCGTCGTAGTCTTCGCGCATTTGCAGGAGGATCGACGGATCGCGGCCGCTCGTCGAAAAATATCCGCCGGTTTTCGCGTCCCAGAAAAAGTCGTCCTGTTTTTCCTGCAATCGAACGGCCCACTCCAGCCACGCGACGTTGAAATCCGCTTCGTACAAATCGAGCAAACCTTGAATGAGAAACGCGTAGTCGTCGACAAACGCCGGGATCGCCGCCTCGCCCGCGCGATAGCGCCGCAACAGCGCGCCGGTTTTCGGATCGTACAGGCGATCGTGAATGAATCCCGCGGATTTTTCGGCAGCCACCAGGTATTTGGGGTCATCCAGCGCCTGTGACGCGCGCGCCAGAGACGAAATCATCAAGCCGTTCCACGCGGTGAGCACTTTATCGTCGAGTCCCGGGCGTGGACGATGCGCGCGCACGGACAGCAGCTTCGCTCGCGCCGCGGCCATTGCGATCCGGTCGCTGTCCGGGATGTCGTGGCGCAAGATCAAAACATTCTGCCCGTGAAACTCACCTTGCTGGTCCGACTCCGGCGCGACATTGCCGTTCGGTTCGACGCCGTAGTACAGCCCGAACGCCCGCGCCTGATCCGCGCCCAACACTTGGGCGATTTCCGCGGCTGTCCAAACGTAGAACGCGCCTTCGCGTTTTTCTTTTCCTCCCGCGGTCACGAGACTGTCGGCGTCTTCGGCGGAATAGAAGCCGCCCTCAGGATCGTGCATGTCACGCAGGACGTAATCGAGAATGTCGCGCGCCACTCCGGAGAAAAACGCATCGTGCGTGATCTGGAACGCTTCGGTGTACGACGCGGCGAGCTGCGCCTGATCGTAGAGCATCTTCTCGAAATGCGGCACATGCCACTCGGCGTCGACGGAATAACGATGGAAGCCGCCGCCCAAGTGATCGTGCATGCCGCCCGCCGCCATGGCACGCAGCGTGTTCAACGACATTTCGAGCGCCGGCTTTTTGCCGGTGCGCGCGTAATAGCGCAAAAGAAAATTCAGCACCGAAGGACGCGGGAATTTCGGGGCGCCGCCAAAACCGGCATGTTGATGATCGTAGGACGACGCGAAGCGCGAATAGGCATGATCCAAAACCGCGGCGCCCGGCGCGTCTTCGCCTTGCTCGAAGCCCTGATTCGCCATGTCGCGCAGCGATCCCAGCACGCGGTCCGCCGACTTCAGCACGTCCTCGTGCTGCGTGGACCACGCCTGTTGCACGCTCATCAAAATCGTGCGAAATCCCGGGCGCCCGTAACGATCGGTGGGAGGAAAATACGTGCCGCCGAGAAATGGCTTGCGGTCGGGAGTGAGAAACACGGACATCGGCCATCCGCCGCCACCCGTCGTGGCCTGCACGAACGTCATGTAGACGCGATCGATATCCGGCCGCTCCTCGCGATCCACTTTGATCGCGACGAAGTATTGATTCAGGATTTGCGCCAGCGCTGGATCCTCGAACGATTCGTGTTCCATCACGTGGCACCAGTGGCACGTGGAGTATCCGATGGAGAGAAACACCGGCTTGTTTTCGCGGCGCGCTTTTTCGAAGGCTTCGTCGCCCCACGGATACCAGTCGACGGGGTTGGAGGCGTGCTGCAACAGGTACGGACTCTTTTCCTGAGCGAGACGATTCATATTCCTCTGGATGAATTGATGGCGGAACTGGTCGAGTTTGGGGCGCAGGCGGGCATTGAGCAGCGCCCCAGCCGGACGGCTGTAGAACATCAGCGCCAGAAGAACCAAGAAGCAGATTCCCGGCGCGATCAACAAAGCAATGACGCTTTTGCGCAAACGGCTACGCCGCTTTCAGCGTCCGCGCACCTAAAGTACGAATGCTGCGCGCGTCTTGCGGACGCGCGTGGCGATGCGTCACGCGCCAGCGCGATTTCTGCTTGAGCACTTGTTTCTCCAGGTGCTCCAGCGCGGCCCTCAACGACTCGCGGAGATTCCGCTTGCCGGCCGCGCCGACAATCGCGTGATCGTTGAGGTTTAGGGTAATTTCCACCAGGATCAAATGACGCTCTTGCGCCAGAATCACGTGCGTTTCAAGCGCGGGACGAGGCCCCAAAATCTTCGCCAGCTTCGTCAAGCGCGTCTCGACTTGTTTGCGCACGAAAGGAGTTACTTCCTGCTGCCTGCCCGTATAAGAAACGTTCACGGCATCCTCCTTTACAACGAGCCCTCGAACCTCTACTTCGTACATCGAAACTTACATCGAAGCTTACATCGAAACTTACATCGAAACCTTGCGCGTCTTCACGCGGCGTTGATGCGTGGAAGGAATCCGCATGTCCTCGCGATATTTCGCCACCGTGCGGCGCGTCACTTGAATGCCTTGCGTCTGCAGCATCCGCGTAATCTGATCGTCGGTGAGCGGATGCGTGGAATCCTCTTCCTCGATGATCTTTTTCACTTTGCGTTTCAAAACCAGCAGCGACGTGTCTTGTCCCGACGGTCCCTGCACCGCTTCCGAGAAAAAGAAGCGTAATTCGTAGACGCCTTGCGGCGTATGCACGTATTTGTTGGCCACCGCGCGGCTCACCGTGGAAGGATGCACGCCGACTTCTTCGGCGACTTCCTTGATCATCATGGGCTTCAGCTCGTCGATGCCGCGATCGAGAAAATCGCGCTGCCGCGCCACCACCGTTTGGCACACGCGCAAGATCGTCTGCTTGCGCTGCTCGATGTTCTTCATCAATTGGATCGCCGAACTGTAGCGATCTTTGATGTACGTCCGCACGTCTTTGTCCGATTCCCCGCGATTCAGCAGGCGGCGATAGGAAAGATTCAGCCGTAACTGCGGAACGTCTTCCTCGTTCATGATGATCTGGTATTCGTCGCCGTTCTTTACGATGAACACGTCGGGCTCGATCAAACGCGCTTCCGGTTTGTTGTAACGCTGCCCCGGCCGCGGATCCAGGCGCTTGAGATACTCGACCGCATCCTCCACCACCGGGATCGGCCGTCCCAAGGCTTTGGCGATTTCCTTGAATTGCTTGTTCTGCACGTGCGGCAGGAAATCGTGGACCACTTGCCACGCGCAACTTCTCTCCATGCCGATGGTCCGAAGCTGGATCAACAAACATTCGCGCAAATCGCGCGCCGCCACGCCGGAGGGATCGAATTGCTGCACCAGCTTCAGGGCGGCCTCGGCCAGTTCGAGCGAATGTCCTCCCGCTTCGGCGATATCCTCGATCGTGGTGGTAGTGAGATAACCGTCTTCGCTCAAATTACCGATGATCGCTTCGGCAGCCACCACCACTTCCGGCGCGGCCGCCGACAAACTAAGCTGCCACATCAAGTGGTCGGTGAGATTGGTGGGAGTGGCGAGAAAATTTTCGAAGGACGGCTTCTCCACGTCCTCGCTCGCGGGACTGCGAAAGCCGGGATCGAGATAATCGTCGAAGAAGCTGCCGAAATCGATTTCGTCGAACGCGTCTTTCTCTTTGGCGGGCGTGAAGTCCACCACTTCCAGCGGTCCTTCCAGGGTTGAGGATGTATGCTCGATGGCGGGACCATCGCCGTTGCCGTCAGTGGACAACCGCGACGGCGCTTCGTATTCCTCGAACGCCGCTTGCGCCGCATCGTGCGCCTCGCTATGCGCCTCGGTGACTTCGCGGTCGGCAGCCTGCTCGCCGCGCGTTTCGGCCGCGACAATTTCTTCGATGCGCGCGATTTCCTCGGTGTCGGTTTCCACCTCGCCGTCGGCGAGTTCCTCGAGGACCGGGTTCTCCACCATTTCAGCGGTGATCATGTCGCGCAGTTCCAGCTTGTTCAGCGCCAATACGCTGACCATTTGCACCAAGCCGGGCGTGAGCACCTGTTTCTGCGCCACGCGCAGGTTCAGGTTGATCCGCTGTTGCATTCCGTCAGCCACTTAAGATTCCCAGACCTTTCAGAGTACTCCCACGAAACTCTACGTATACCATTTAGAATCGGGCAAAGAAAAGGATTCGCCTAAATAGACACGCCGAACCTCGGGATCGTTACCGAGCGCCTCCGGCGTGCCCGCGCGGAAAATCGTACCGTTGTTGATGATGTACGCGCGGTCGGTCACCATCAGGGTCTCACGAACGTTGTGATCCGTCACCAGAATACCAATTCCCGACCGTTTCAAATCGTTAATGATTCGTTGAATATCGAGTACCGCGATGGGATCGATTCCCGAAAAGGGTTCGTCCAGCAGAATATACGCCGGTTGAATCACCAGGGCCCGCGCGATTTCCACGCGCCGACGCTCACCGCCGGAAAGCATGTAGCCTTGGCTACGCCGCACTGTCTCCAGGCCGAATTGCTCCAGCAACTCCTCCACGCGGCGGCGGCGTTCCTGCTGTGTCATGCCGCGCGTTTCGAGAATCGCCAGGAGATTCTCTTCCACGGTCAGTTTCCGGAAGATCGACGGCTCCTGAGGAAGATAGCTGATGCCCGCCAGCGCCCGCTGATACATCGGCATCGATGTGATGTCCTCCGAGCCGAGCATCACGCGACCGCTATCGGGCGCGATCAAGCCCACGACAATGTGAAATGTCGTGGTTTTCCCCGCGCCGTTCGGTCCCAGCAATCCCACAACTTCGCCGGGCAAAACTTCCAGGCACACGTTGTCCACGACACATCTGCCGCGGTAGCTTTTCTTGAGATCCTCGGAGCGAAGCGTGGCCGGCCTCCCGTTGAAGAACGAAGCTTCTAAATCAACCTAACGGGGCGGCCTTGGGCCTTCCGGAGCACTGCGGGAGCCGCGTTCGCGTCCGCCGGCTTCCTCTACGGTTGGGGCTGCTTCTTGGTCATGCGGTGCGTACTTTGCGTGCGCATGTCCGGGCCGCCATCCACGAAAATCTTATCATCCGAGGTAAGCCAAGTCAATTCACGGCCCGTGGTGATCCCGCGCACTTCGTCGCGCACGATCGGTTGTCCGCCGGAGAGGACGATTTTGTCGTCGTCGGACGTGTAGACGCCATGCTCGGACTCGGAACGCCGCGCGGCGTGCGCCTTTTTCTTGCCCTCGGCCGTGGCGGCCGGCTGGGAGTATCGCACTTTGCCGTCCGCGACGGCCCGCTCCAGGCGCGATTCGCCCGGCGCGAGCGCATCGGGATCGCGCAGAAAGGCGTCGACGGTATACGCGCTCGTCGTGAGGTCCTGGGAACGCATCACGACGTTGCCTTCGTAGCGGGCGTGACGTTGCTCGTCGTTGTAGTTGAGGCGATCCGCGGTGACGCGCAACGGATCTTTGCCTTCTTCCACCATGTAATCGTAGACGTCGTTCAGCGCGGTGAGCCGCTTGCCGGCGCGGTCCATGTCGACGATGCGGGCTTCCAGAAAATCCTGACCTTGCCACACGCGGACTTTGCCCGAAGGCCCGCCGTCGTAGTGCGCCACGCCGGTCGAGCGATCCCAACGCATGGTGTTGGAGAGCGCATACGTCGGATCATTGTTTTCTTTCGAGCTGGAGTCTTTCTTCTTGCTGCCCGCGATGAGCGAATTGCGCTTCGAATCTTTCTGCGGATACTGCGTCGACCGCACTTCACCTTCGGCCAGCGTTTCGCCTTTATCCGGCATTGTGAACTTGTGCGCGATCACGCGGCCGGTGGGATCCCACACCACGGGATCGGCGGCTTTTCCGGTAAGTACGGTGGTTCCACTCTGTGGCGTGGTTCCCGGCGTTATCGTGTACACGGCTTGCTCGGCGGTCGCCTGGCGATCGCCTTCGTGATACTGAAATGCGCCCGCCTGGGTCATCGACTCCAGCTGCTGCTGGGCGTTGAACGAGGCATCGAGGCGATCCGACGTGGTGATCCGTTTCGGCGCCGGTTCGCCTGAAGGCAGCGGCTTGGCGGTGGCCGGCGGATCGCTTTCCGTGCGCACCGCGCCTTGCGCGTGCATCTCGCGCATGATGTCGCGATCGCCGAAGCGAGCGTCGATGCGTTGCGCCGTCATCACGCGCTTGGGTTCGCCTCCGCCGGTCATTTCCACGCGCCCCGGCGTGACGGTACGCGCGTTGGCCAGTTCCTTGCCGTCCGGTTTCATGTTCATTTCAATTTGATCGGCGGTGATCACCCGCGTTTGACCCTTGGTGGCGTTGGGCAGCGGCAGAAACGTGATCTTCGCGCCTTCTTTCCAGCGCGCTTGCTGCAAAGTGCTCTTGGGACCCTTCACGTCCATCTCCAGGCGCGCGGCTTGCGCCTGCGTGCGCCCCGAAGGACCCACCGAATCCAGGCGCACGCCACCCGTGGCGACCACGAACTGTACCCGTTGCTTGTCGTCGAGCCCAATATCCATGCGCGTGGTCCAAATTTCACTGTGACGCCCCTTGCCGTCGGCCACGCCGTGAATATTGTTCTCAAGCAGCGCGTGATTCACTTGCTGCTTGTCGTCGAGATACAGCGTGCCGTGATCGCCGGTGACCACCTGCGACGCCTGCGCGTCCTTGCGGATCATCACCGGCTTCACGAAATGGATTTGCCGCTCCTTTTGCATGTAGTTCATTTCTTCCGCGTGAATATCCACAGGATGGCCTTTGCGAATGTGGATGATTACGTCGTGCTTTAGCAACAGCGTCTGCGCGGCGGAGTCGTAGACGGCGCCGGTGCCTTGACCGTCGCCGTTGCGGAACTGAAACGTCATCGGCTTCTCGGTGGAAGCGATGTTTTTCTTCTGGTCGTAGAGGAAGCCGGACGTTTGGATGTCGATGGGCTGCGAATTTTCCGGTGCCTTATCTTCCGAAGCGTCGGCCGCCACGGGTTTGACGGCGGGCTGCGGGGTGGCTTGGGTCGCATTGGGATTGGCCGTCACACCCGGCATGTTCGACAGGTGGATGAAAACCTGGCCTTCGGAATAAAACGTCCCGGCGTTCGCGTCGTACTCGCACTCTTTGCTGGAAATGTGATCGTGCCGGCCGCCTTGCTTGCCGAAAATATCGATCTCCACTTCTTCCAGGTGCGACTTGCCGCCTTCCTTGTTCTCGATGGCGTTCTTCGCGGTGGCCTGAAACGTGGTGCGATCGCCCTCGCTGTGCGACATGCGGAAGATCTTGGCTTTTTGGTTGAGCGTGTCGGGCAGTTTCTCGAGCGGCTTCCGTCCCTTTTGTACCTGCACTAAAACGCGCTGCTTCGACCGATAAACGCCGTACGTCGCGACGCCCGTGACGACGATCCCCACCAGGAGTACGAACCGGAGATAACGGACGGAGCGGGTAGCCATATTTGGTGGGAGCGGGGCGCCTATCAATAGTACGAAAAAAATGGCCCTCGCGAAAGCGCGAGGGCCAATGAGTGGGGTAGGCTTTTCAAAACCTGAGTCAAGTGACTCGTCCTAGGTAAGAGCAAATCCGGGGCCAAAATATTCCCATTTAGAATCAATGTTTTGCGGTGGGCCTGAGACGTTATTACCGTGCAAAAGTTACACAGGAGGCGTGCAAGTCCACAGATAGCCCACTAAATCTATCCACAGATTGCACAGATTACACAGATTCCGGACTGGGAGGACTGGCAGACACTAGCCTCTCGCGAGCCTCAATCTTAATCTGTGTGAATCTGTGCAATCTGTGGATTGTTTTTTCGAATCTGTGGACTCAGTCTAACCTTGAGGACCGATAACAGCGTCATCGTCACCGCGATGCCCGCCAAACCCCAGGACGCCGTCGCGAAATCGACGCGATGCTTCGGCAGAATCGACAGTCGCCCGTAGACCAACTCGATGTGCACCCAGTAGACCAGCAGCGACGTGGACCCGAGTTGTTCCACAGGACTCCACCAACCACCCGGCTTGATGGCGCACCAAGCGTAGCAGCCCCCCAGAATCACCAGCAACAATCCGCATCGCGCCAGAAAAAAGTTGGGACTGGTGAGCCAATAGTTATACACCGCGTAGAATTGCCCCGGCCCGTGGTCGAGCCACCGCGAAATCGGCACGGCGATCGCGCCCACGGCGGCGAGCGCGGCGATGGCGCGCCATTCCCGACCATCGCGCCGGGCCCACATCACGATCACGCCCGCGGCGACGCCGAGGAACACGAATCCGCTCCACGGGAAAATCGGAAAAAACCAGCCGCGCGGCGTGCGATCCACGTGACCGCCGTTGAAGTAGCTGGCGATCCACCACGGCAGCACGCGCAGTTTGTCCGTCGCCCACACCGGAGGCGTGAGCAGCGCGAACGCCGCGGCGATGCCTGACGCCACCGCGGCGCGCCGCCACACGCCGCGCGCCGCCAGCGGTACGATCGCGGCCATGGCCAGCGACAAGCCGATCGTGTTCAGGATGTCGACGCGCAACAAGTCGGTCCACGGCGACCATCCCCAACCCATCAGGAACTGCTGCAACCGAAACAGCATGGCCAGCCCGAAAATCTCCGCGCCGCGCTTGATGAATGCGATCGCAACTTCGCGCTGCGTGGCCCCCTTCGCTTCCATGCGATCGATTCCCAGCGCCACCGCGAATCCCGCGAGAAAAAGAAAAAGCGGCGCGGGAAATGTCCCGAGAAGCTGCGAGTACATGAACGGCGTGGAACGGCGCGCCTCCTCGGAAAGCCAGGAGTCGTAGGCGTGCGTCTGAAACATCAAAAGACACGCCAAGCCGCGCATCCAATCGACGTAGGCGAGTCGCGGACGCGCGGGCACGTTACGGCAAACCTAAGCTGCCAAATGACGCGGGATAGGTGACGATGCCCCACGGCAGTTTCAATCCCTCGATCGTGCCGAGCGGCTGGTAGGAATTGGCGTCGATGATCACCACGTTGTTCGAGCGTCCACACGCCAGCAGGACCTTCGAATCGTCCGGCGTAAATGTGAAATGCCAGCAGCGCTGGCCGGTGGGAACTTCCGCGAGCAATTTCAACGTGTCCGCCGCGAAGACTTGCAGTTTGCGCGCCGCCGCCGCGGAAACGAAAATGCGTTTGCCCGCGCGATCGAACGCCACGCCGTACGGTTTCTCCGCCGTCGGGACGCTTTTCGTAACGGTCAAGTTCAGGTCGAGCAGCAACAACGTGCCCGTCGCTTCCATCGTGAGCGCGTACCCGCTGCCCAACGGCGACTTCTTGATGCCGCGTGGACGAATGCCGTAAGGCTTCAGGTCGAAGTCGCGGATATGCGCGTGCGACGCGCGGTCGAAAATGCCCAGCGAATCCTGCGCTTCGTTGGCCACGAGCATCAAATTGCCGTCGGGCGAAAACTCCAGGCCCTCGGTTTCCTTGCCGGCCGTCATCACGGGACCGGGCGTCCAATCGCCGACGTGAAAGGTAGCAATCTGCGCGGGCGGCGCGTTGGCGTCATCGTCATCGTCGGCTTTGTCCGCCTGGCCACCGGCTGCCGCGCCGCTGCGTCCACCACGCCCGGCTTGTTTCGTCTGCGCGTCGAGCGACTTCGGCGGACCTCCCGAACTGCCCGGCTCAAACGTCGCGAAGATGGTGTCGCCGGTGGGCCCCATCTTGAGAAACTCAGGATTCGCTCCGACATGAAATCGCTGGAGCAAATGCAAACGCGGCGTGCTGAAAACCGCGAGGTCCGCCGTGTTCTTGTTCGAGGTGACGAGATACTCTCCGTCGCGCGTCAACGCCAGTCCCCGAGGATTCAATTTCGCCAAGCGAATCCGGTGCGCGATCTGCATCGTCGCGAGATCGACCATGGTGATGCCGCCGTCTTCTTCGGTGATGTAGGCGACGTTCGAGGGTGCGCGCACGTAACGCAAATACCAAAACGCGGCGCCGCCCGCGGCGGCGATTAGGACAAAGAGGAGCAAAACGGTGAGCAAGCCACGCATGATCTTTCCTTCCTGCCATATAATAGTAGATTGTGGCTGTTCAACGAATCCGTTCTACAACTGTTTTGTGCGTCCGCCGTGAGAATCGCGTGGTAATGGCCTCGGACGGCCAAGTGACGCTCGGCGATACCGTGGTAAAGCAAGGCGCGAAGAAAGTCCGGCGCCTCTACAACGAAAAAATCCTCGCGGGATTTGCCGGTTCCACCGCCGACGCCTTTTCGCTGTTCTCTCGCTTCGAATCGAAGCTGGAGCAGCATCAGGGAAACCTGGCGCGCTCCGCCGTGGAACTCGCCAAAGACTGGCGCACCGACAAAATCCTGCGCCACCTGGAAGCGCTGTTGCTGGTGGCCGACGATCGCAGCACGCTGCTCATCAGCGGCAACGGCGATATCATCGAGCCGGACGACGCGGTGGCCGCTATCGGCTCGGGCGGTTCGGTCGCTACGGCCGCGGCGCGCGCGCTGTTGCGTAAAACGCAAATGAACGCGCGCGAGATCGTAGAAGAAGCCATGAAGATCGCCGGCGAGACGTGCATTTACACGAACGATCACTTGTCAGTCGAGGAGCTCTAGGCCATGGCTATTTTTCTTCCAACCGCCGACGAAATGCCCGCGCTCGACGAGCTGACGCCGCGTGAAATCGTGGCCGAACTTGATAAACACGTCATCGGCCAGTCCGCCGCCAAGCGCGCGGTCGCAGTGGCGTTGCGCAATCGCATCCGCCGGCAGAAGCTTTCACCGGAAATGGCCGAAGACGTTCTTCCGAAAAACATTTTGATGATCGGATCCACGGGCGTGGGCAAAACCGAAATCGCCCGCCGCCTGGCGCGACTCGCGAATTCGCCGTTCATGAAAGTGGAAGCCAGCAAATTTACCGAAGTCGGGTACGTGGGTCGCGATGTGGAGTCGATGATCCGCGACCTGCTGGAAATCGCCATCGACATGGTGCGCGAGGAGCGTCTCGACGAAGTGTCGGATAAAGCGGAAGCCGCCGCCGAGGAGCGCTTGCTCGATTTGCTCGCGCCGCCGCCGGTTTCCTCGCCCGGCCCCACGCCGATCAACATGGCCAACACGATCGACGTGCCGTCCTCACCGTCACCCGCCGCGGAAAGCTATCAGCGCACGCGCGAGAAACTGCGCACGCAACTGCGCGAAGGCAAACTCGACGACCGGCAAGTGGAAATCGAGACGCGCGAGAGCCGTTTCCCCTCGTTTGAAATCATCAGCAACACCGGCGTCGAGGAGATGGATATCAACATCAAGGACATGCTCCCCGGCCTGTTCGGACAAAAGACCAAGAAGCGCAAGATGCGCGTGGCCGAAGCGATCGATTACTTGATCCAGGAAGAAGAGCAAAAGCTGATCGATATGGATCAAGTGACGCGCGCCGCTGTGGAGCGCGTGGAGCAATCGGGCATTATTTTCCTCGACGAAATCGACAAGATCGCCGGCCGCGAGAGCGGCCATGGTCCCGACGTGAGCCGCGAAGGCGTGCAGCGCGACATTCTGCCGATCGTCGAGGGGACGACGGTCAATACGCGCCACGGGTCGGTGCGAACCGATCACATTTTGTTTATCGCCGCCGGCGCGTTCCACGTGTCCAAGCCGAGCGACCTGATCCCCGAGCTGCAAGGCCGTTTCCCGATTCGCGTGGAGTTGAAGAGTCTATCGGTGGAGGATTTCGTACGGATTTTGAAAGAGCCGCAGAGCGCGCTGATCAAGCAATATACGGCGCTGCTCGAAACCGACGGAATCAAGCTGAGTTTTTCGGACGACGCGCTGAATGAGATCGCGCGTTTCGCGGCGCTGGTGAACGAAAGCACCGAAAACATCGGCGCGCGCCGTCTGCACACGATCATGGAAAAGATTTTGGACGAGATCAGCTTCGAGGGCCCGGACCTGAAGAAGAAAACCGTAAAGATCGACGCGACCTACGTGCAGAAACAGCTCGCCGACGTGGTGAAGGACCAGGATTTGAGCAGGTATATACTGTAGCCATGGAGCAGGAAACCATTTCCATCCCGGTGGATCCAGAAACCGCGAAGAGGTTTCGCGAACTGTCACCTGAAGAACTCGAGGCGGTTGCGTTCGACGTCGCAGTTGACGTCCGGAGGCACCGTAAGGGCCGACGCCTGTCGAATGAGGAGTTCTTTGCCCTGATGGACGAAATCGGCAAAGAAGCACAAGCGCGCGGGTTGACTCCCGAGCTTCTTCAAGAAATCCTCGACGAAAAGTAATGCGGTGCGAGCGCCCTTCGACACAAACGTGTTGGTGAGTGCCGCCATGTCTCCTCATTCAACGCCCGCTCGCGCTCTAAAGGTGGCGAGCGAAAGGCACACCGTGTTGATGTCTATCGATTTATGGCGGGAGTTGAGAGCAGTATTGGACCGCCCCAAGTTGCGAAAGTACTTTACCGAGGAAAAGGTGTTGGGCTTCCTCGACGAACTCGTTGCGAGGACGGAATGGGTCTCGGTGGAGCGGAAACACAAAGTTTGCCGCGACCCCAAAGACAACATGCTTCTCGATCTTGCTACGAGCGGACACGCCGATTGCATCGTGAGCGGCGACGATGACCTCTTGGTGCTTGACCCATTCGAAGGCATTCGCATTCTTACTTCCGCCGCGTTCCTAGAGATCGCATGAAACGTCACATTCGTGAAGCCGGCATCGCGCATCTTCGCACCGCCGACCCCATCATGGCCGCATGGATCGAGCGCGCGGGACCATGCCTGCTGCAGCGCCGGCAAGATCGCTTCGGCGCGCTGGTCCGCGCGATTCTTGCGCAGCAAATTTCCGCGCATGTTGCCAAAGTGATCCGCATGCGCATCGCCGCGCGATGCAAGCCCGCTGGGATTACGCCCGCGTCGATTCTGCGTCTCGGGGAAAAAGGATTACGCGAATGCGGATGCTCGCGCCAGAAAATCGCGTACCTTCTTGACCTGGCGGGAAAGGTTCAATCGGGCGAATTGCCGCTGAATCAACTAGGAAGATTTTCCGACGCAGTGGTCATCGAGCGGATGATCGCGGTGAAAGGCATCGGCGTTTGGACCGCGCAAATGTTCCTGATTTTCTCGCTCGGCCGTCCCGACGTTTTCCCGCACGATGATCTCGCCGTGCGCACCGCGATGCAAAGGATTTACGGGCTGCGCAAATTGCCCGACAAAACGCGTATGCGCAAGATTGCCGCCAAGTGGAGTCCCTACGCGACAGTCGGATCGTGGTATTGCTGGCGCTGGCACTATCTCGAAGGCGCTTACAAAAAAAGCAACCGCCGATGAACGCCGATAAACGCAGATAAGATCAACGCGGCGCGCCGGCCCTCGACGCCTCCTATCGGCGTTCATCGGCGTTTATCGGCGGTTGCTTTTTCTTGCTCTTACAAGCCGAAACAATAAAGCGTGCCGCGCGTGCGGATGTAGATGCGGCCGTCGGCGATCGCCGGCGTCGCAAAACACTGGTCGTCGAGCTCGTTGACGGAAAGGATTTCCTGATCCGCGCCGGCTTTCAGGATCGTCACGACGCCGGAATTGCCCACGAAAAAAACTTTCCCGTCGGCCGCCACCGGCGACGAGAAGTATTTGTCCACCGCGCCGCGCAGACGGCCTTGCTTCAACGGCTTGCCCGTGGCCGGATCGACCGTCGTGAGAATGCCGCCGTCGTTGATCATGTAAAGCACGCCACGATAGAGCAACGGCGAGGGAAGCTGCGGGATCGAGCGCTGATATTTCCAGATCAGCGCCTTGGACGTCATGTCGCCCGAGCCGCCCGCGCGCAGAGCGAACAGTCCGTTCTCCGCCGCCATCGTGGCTTGGAAGATGGTCCACTCTTTGTCGGTGACTTTTCCGTCGTTGTCGAGATCTTCGAAGGAAAAGAACTGTTTCATCGGACCCGCCGGCATTTCCGATTCCTCCAGCGTGCCATTTTTGTTGGCGTCGTATTTTGCCAGCATTTCCGGGAAGGGCGGAATCTCGACGTGCTTGCCGGGATCGTTGAAGGGCGACGAGTAGCCGTTGGTGTAGATCGTGTCGCCGTCGAGCACCGGCACCGATTTCATTTCGGAGGCCAAGCCCTCCACCCACCAAACGATTTTTCCCGTCGCCGCGTCGTAGGCGTCCAAGCGGAACGACCCAGGCGCGAGAATCTGCATGCCGCCCGATCGAGGACGGTACAGGATCGGCGTGGCGGGTCCGCTCAATGCTTCGGGCCGCGGAGTCTTCCACACTTGTTTTCCGTCCGCTTGGGAATAAGCCGCGGCGAAGGAATTGTGACTCTGATCGATTACCAGGATCACGTTGTCGCCCGCCAGAATCGGCGAGACTCCCATGCCGTAGATGCTATCGAACGGTCCCAGGCGAATCTTCCAACGCTCCTTGCCTTCGAAATCGTAGGAGAGCAGTCCGAAGTCGCCAAAGAAAACATAAACGTTGCGGCCGTCGGCCACCGGCGTCGGCGACGACGGACTATTCTGTTCGAACATTTTCTCGTGGCGGTCGCGCGGCGCTTCCTTGCGCCATAGAATCTTGCCCGTCTTGCGATCCAGGGCAATCGTGAAAAGCTTGTCGCCTTCGAACGCGGTGAGGAAAATGCGATCGCCGCTCAACACCGGCGACGAGTGTCCCGGCGGCAACGAGGTTTTCCAAATCACGTTGTTCGTGGGACCAATCGAATCGGGCAGCGCCGAAGTGTCGGCGACGCCCGAGCCGTTCGGTCCACGAAATCGCGGCCAGTCCGCCGCGTGAGCGGGGATCAAGCCGGCTTGCAGCGCGAGCAGTGCAACCGTGATTACAAAGGAGAAAGTTTTGTCATTGCGCATTGCTGGTAGGTGCCAGCTTACTCCGGTAATACGTAATTGTCACGGGGTCGCGCAAACGAAAATCGAGTCGCGCCTCGGCGGGGATGCGAACCTTTTGTCCATGTGTGAAAAAGTTCGATCCTGCTCCCGCTCCGGCGCCGGCCGCAAGTCCGATGGCCGCACCTTTCCCGCCACCGAAAACACCGCCTAGTATCCCGCCGGCTGCCGCGCCGATTCCCGTTTTCACCGCGGTGTTTTTGCCGCGCGATTTTCCGCGCTCATCCACGTAGGTGCTGGCGATCTGATAGTTCTGATCCTGAAACGTGAGGCCGGTTAACGTGACTTCCACTTCGCTGCGGCCCTTGAAGTGTCCGGCGCGCTTATCGAGCGCCAGCAATAAGGTCAGCGGCGTGCCGCGCGGCAGCACGAAGTCGGCGACCGCCACGGGATCGGAGAGCGACGCCGGAAACGTTTGGCCGGCGTGATCGAGCGACGAATCGATCGCGCGCTCGGTGCGGACCGGCAGCAATGTGTCCGCGGGAATCTGCGCCGTCACCGGCTGCTCGGTGGGCGGAGGTGCTCCCGGCGCGCCCGCGGGTGGCGATCCTGGCGCGCTGACTTGATCGTTGACGCTCTTCACGCCGGGCTCCGATTGCGCCAGTTGCAACGCGCGCTGCTTCAGCGCCGGTTGCGAAACCGATCCGGCGACCGTGGCCACGCCGCTCTTCACCGACACGTCGAGCGTGGCGGCCTTCAGGTCCGGATCGGAAAACAGCTTGGCTTTGATGTCGTTGGCGAGTACGTCGTCGCTCTTCCCGCAGGCGGCGAGTGTCAAAAGCAAAGTGGCAAGTGCAATTCTCGAGCGCATGGTCCCCCTCCTAAATTCAACCGCTCGAGCCCTAGTTTTTTTGATTATATCGCAGAGTGGCTGCGCAGTGCTTCGCCTAATCGGCTGAGACCCTCGCGGAGTTGCGCGGTATCCTGGGCGATCCCGAGACGGAAGTGACCAGCCATTCCGAAGAAGCGGCCTGGGACAATCGACGTTTCAAAGCGTTCGCGCAGCATGGCGCAGAAGGCATCGCCGTTTCCGCGGCGCAGGCGTGGGAAGCAGACGGTGCCGAATTGTAGTGGCCGGCATTCGATCGCTTCCTCGTGCGACGCGAGGAATTCGTTCAGCAGCGCACGATTCGTTTCCAGCAAGGCACGAACACGCCCAGCGATTTCCGGCAGCTTGCGCAGGGCGACCACGCTCAAGCGCTCACCGGGATGCGCGGCGTTCACGCCGAACAAATCGTTCAATCGCCACATGCGTCGCGCCAGTTCCGGTTCCGCGAGAATCCATCCGCAGCGCAGTCCGCTAAGTCCGTAGATCTTGGTGAGCGAATTCGTTGTTACAAATTCAGGGCCCAGGTGAAACGCGGAGCGTGGAGCAGGCTCCCACACCGCATCAAGATACACTTCGTCGACAAGCACGCGTGCGCCGGCTTTCCTGGCGATGGCGCCGACATGCGCAAGCGTTTCTTCCGGCATGAAACTGCTCGAAGGATTGTGCAGGTTCGTCAGACAAATCAATTTCGTGCGCGGCGTGAGGGCGCGTTCGATGCGTTCAGGGTCGAGGTCGAAGCCGTTTTCCGCCGGGCGATCGAACAAACGAATCTGCGCGCCGAGATACGCCAGCGTGTCGGTGAGCAGCGTGTATACCGGATGCTCGCACAACACTTCATCGCCCGCTTCGATGATCGCGGCCATCGCCAGATGATTCGCGAACGACGTGCCTTCCGCCGCGACGACGCAATCGGCCGAGACGCCGCATTTCGCGGCGAGCGCCTCTTGCAACGGGGGGTATCCGTACGCGCCGGGGCGCGATAGCTCCAGGTCGTCGAGCGTCGCACCGAGATCCGCGAGTTTCAGCGACGGCATTCCACTCACTGCCAGCGTGAATCGCGCGGCTTGCTGCGTTTTCGCCCACAGCATGTACTCCGAACTCATCGTGCGCGTCGTCATGATTTTCTTTTCCAAAGGAAATACACCGGGATTCCCGTCAGCAGAATCACAATGCCGATCAAGCTATTCTCAGGATACTTGAAGATCGTGTTGATCACCACCAACCAGCAACACGCTGTGAAAAAGAGCGTGGTGAAAGGATGTCCCGGCGCGCGATAGCCTGCGGCATCGGGATCGCGTTTGCGAAAAACGAAAAGGGCGCAGCCGGTCAAGCCGAACCAAATGAAATCGACCGACACCACATAGTTGAGAATCTGTTCGTACTTTCCCGAGCAGGCGACGACGATCGCCCACACGCCTTGCAGAATAATCGCCGCTACGGGCGCGGCCGTGCGCGCGTTCACGCCGGCGATGCGTTTGAAAAACACGCCGTCGACGGCCATCGCGTGATACACGCGCGGCGCGGTGAGCATCCCTTGACTCAAGAAACCGAGCGTCGAAATCGCGATGCCCGCCGCGATCAACGCCGCCCCGCGATCGCCCAGCGCCGCGCGCATCACCGCCGTCGCGGGCGTCATGGTGGCCGCGAGCCCTTCGGCACCGAGCACATGCAAGCAGACAAAGCTGACAGACACGTAGAGCGCGATCACGCCCAGCACGCCGATCAGCACGCCGCGCGACAAGTCGCGCTCGGGACTGCGCATTTCTCCCGCGACGAAACTGGCCGTTTGCCATCCGCCGTAGGCGAACAGCACGGGAGTCAACGCCGCGCCGAATGCCGTGAGCAAGTCGAACGATACAGGACGATCGAGAATCGCGCTGGTACTCGACGCCGGATGCGCAAAGAAAAATCCGCACGCCACCATGCCGACGATCGCGCCGATCTTCGTGAGCATCAAAAAATTCTGCACCCGCGCGCCGGCGCGTACGCCGAGACAATTCACGGCCGTAAGCACCGCGAGCGCGATCGCCGCCACCAGGCGCTCGGGCGCGTGCCAGCCCGTGAGTTCCAGGAAATATCGGGCGAACGTCACCGCGACCGCCGCCATGCCGCCGGTTTGGATCACCAGAAGCAACGCCCAACCATAGAGAAACGCCACCGACGGATGAAACGCGTCGCGCAAGTACGCGTACTGTCCACCCGCCGCGGGCGCGCGCACCGCGAGCTCCGCGTAAACGAACGCGCCGGCCAACGCCACCGCGCCGCCGAAAATCCACGCGCCCAAAATCAGAAATGGCGTGTGAACCTGCCGCGCCACAACGTAAGGATTGATGAAGATGCCCGAGCCGATGATGCCGCCCATCACGATCATGGTGGCGTCGAACAACCCGAGGCGTCGAGCGAGCGCGGGAGCGGGCAAGAGTGCATTGAACCACAAAGACACAAAGAACACAAAGAAAACCGATTCGCTCTCTGTATCCTTTGTCTTTTTCTGGCTCAATCCGCCGTGATACAAATGAGACCATGAAGCGCATTCTCCTCTCGACCTTGATGCTGGCCGGCTGCTTTGTCCTGGCGCGCGCGCAAGACGCCGATCGTTGGTGGAAGCACGTCTCGTTTCTCGCTTCCGACGACCTCGAGGGTCGCAACACGGGCAGCGAAGGACATCGCAAGGCCGCCGAATATGTCGCGCAGCAATTCGCCGCGGCGGGACTGCAACCCGCAGGCGACACATCCGGAAAAAACGGATTCATCCAGCCGGTGAAATTCGACGTGCGTAAAGTGATCGAAGAGCAATCGAGCCTGGAACTGGTGCGCAACGGCAAAGCGGAAGCACTGAAGCTCGGTGAAGAGGCCAACATCGCGGCGCGCGGCGCACCCGCTCCGGCGGCGGAGGCGCCGCTTTATTTTGTCGGCTATGGACTCACGGTTCCCGATCTTTCCTTCGACGATTTCAAAGGTCTGCCTCTGAAAGGCAAAGTCGTGGTGTACATCACCGGCGGACCGAAGCAAATTCCGGGACCGTTGCTGGCCCATTTTTCTTCCGCCGGCGAGCGCGGACAGTTTCTGAAGGCGTCGGGCGCCGTTGGCACGATCACGATCGCCAACCCGAAGATCACCGACGTTCCGTGGGAACGCGCCACGCTCGCGCGCCTGCAACCGGCGATGAGTTTGGCCGAAGCGGCGCTGAACGAAGGCGACGGGATGAAGATCGCCGTGAACTTCAACGCCAAGCACGCCGACAAATTGCTGGAAGGCAGCGGACACACCATCGCCGAACTGCTGGCGATTGCGGATCGCGGGGAAGCGTTACCGCATTTCGCGATTCCCGGCACGATTCGCTCCCGCGTGAAAATGGAAACGTCGCAGGTTACGTCGCAAAACGTCGCGGGCGTGCTGCCGGGGACGGATCCGCGATTGAAAAACGAATTTGTGGCGATTTCCGCGCATCTCGACCACTTGGGCATCGGGCAGCCCATTAACGGCGACAGAATCTACAACGGCGCCATGGACAACGCGTCGGGCGTGGCGTCACTCATCGACATGGCGCAGAGTTTTCACGATCGCAAGCGCGCGTTCAAGCGCTCGATCGTTTTCGTCGCCGTGACCGGCGAAGAGAAAGGCTTGCTCGGATCGCGCTATTACGCGGCCCATCCCACCGTGAACGGACCGATCGTCGCGGACTTGAACATGGACATGTTTCTGCCGCTGTTTCCGTTCAAAATCATGATGGTTTTGGGGCTCGATGAATCGGACCTGGGTGATGTGGCGCGCGAAGTCGCGAAGCAAGCGGGTGTCGCGGTGCAGGCCGATCTCGAGCCTCAACGCAATCGCTTCGTGCGCAGCGATCAGTACAGTTTCATTCGCAAAGGGATTCCGTCGCTGGCGTTTAAGGACGGCTACGAGCCCGGCTCGCCGCAAGCGGAGATTTCACGCAAATGGATCGCGGAACGCTATCACGCGCCGTCGGATGATTTGCAACAACCGGTCGACAAGCAGGCCGCCGCCGATTTCAATCGCGTTCTGGGAGAAATCGCGGCGACGGTCGCGGATCGCGCGGAACGTCCGAAGTGGAAGGACGCGAGTTTCTTCAAGCGATTCGCAAAGTAATACCGGCGGTTTTTTTCACCGCAGAGACGCAGAGAAAAACTCCGAGTTGGTTTTCTCTGCCTCCTCTGCGTCTCTGCGGTGACAAAATCTTTGGGCTATAGGTAACTGCCGGCGCTGATCTCAATCGCTTGACCGGTGATATTCGCACCGCCTTCGCCGCACAGGAAAACCACCATCGCGGAAATATCGGAAGCGCGCACCATGCGGCGCAGCACGGCAGCCTTTACGTAATCGCCGCGCACTGCGGATTCCGGCACGTCCATCGCGGCCGCGCGATCGCGAATCACGCGGTCGATGCGATCGCCTTCCACCGCGCCGGGCAGCACGGAGTTCACGCAAACGTTGTAGGCGCCCAGTTCCGCCGCCAGCGCGCGCGAAAATCCGATCATGCCCCACTTCGACGCGCCGTAGGGCGAGCGCAGCGCGTAGCCGATGCGTCCCGCCATCGAAGAAATATTCACGATGCGTCCGCGTTGCGCCGGCTTCATCATCTTCACCGCTTCGCGCGCGCAGAGGAACGCGCCGGTCAAGTTGATATCGATCACTTCCGACCACTGCGCGGCGGTGACTTGCTCCACGGGCGCGGCCGGCCCGCCGATGCCGGCGTTGTTCACCAAAATGTCGAAACGGCCGAAGCGTTCGTTGATCGCGGCGAAAATGCCCGCGACATCTTGTTCGCTGGTCACGCTTCCCGGCATCGCGACCGCTCCCAATTCCGCCGCGGCCGCAGCGGTGATGTTGGGATCGCGCGCCATCATCACCACCGTCGCGCCTTCCGCGATCAAGGCGCGGGAAATGTCGTAGCCCAAACCGCGCGCGCCGCCGGTCACCAGTGCAACTTGTCCGTCCAGAGAGTGCCCCATATTTCACCCCGCGCCATCACTCAGCGTTTTCGTCGAGATTCTTTTTCATCCATGCCAGCCACACGATCATCGCAACCATTCCAAGGTACCCGATTAACTTGGTCGCGTTGCCGATTTGTACGTCGTGGCGCAGCAGGTTTGCTTGTTCGAAAAGAGTATTCCAGTCGTGCTCGGTAATTTCGTCCGACGACATGCCCGGCGCCACCAGCGGCAGCACGCGCGCGCGGGCATCGGCCATGTACGTGCCTATGTTGATGAACGAATTGAAAAACATGAACCCGCAAAATGCCGTGCCCGTGGTTTGACCGGTGTAGGCAAACCAAATCGTCAGCGCCGCGGGCACAAAGAGTTGGAAAATCGTCCCGCCGGCGACGGTAAGAACGTAGTTGTGGAGATACGAAAACAACGGATGCCCCGCTTCGTGCGTCACCAAATGAACGGCGTCGAGATAGGGCGTCCCGTTGGGACGATACATCCAAATCGTAAAGATGAAGAACACCGTCGAGGCGATCCACGCCGGTTTCGAGACGCGTTTCCAATCGTATTCAGCGCCGGGAATCGAATAGCCGAACAGAAGATCCATACGGGTTTTACTTCATGGCCGGCAACGTCAGCGTGAACGTGCTGCCGCGGTCGTGACCGTCGCTCGACACTTCCACTTTGCCGCCGTGCTTGCGCACCACCGACTCCACAATGGAAAGTCCCAAGCCCGCGCCGGGCACACGCGATTTCATCGCGCCGGGCACGCGATAAAAGCGCTCGAAGACACGCTTCAGTTCGTCGCGCGGAATTCCCACGCCGTGATCCTTCACGCGCACCGTGACGCCCTTGGGATCGGCGGCCACTTCCACCAGCACTTGCACGTTTTCTCCGGAATACTTGATGGCGTTGTCGAGCAAATTGGAAATCGCGGCTTTCAGGTCCTCAAGATCGCCCATCACCGTGGCTTGCTCGGGATCGGTGAGTTGTTCGATGTAGTCGAGTGCGTCCTCGGGCAAATGGTGACGCGTGCGCGCCAGCGCGATGCAATCGCGGACCATCTCACGCATGTCCACGGGCGTAAGATGCAGCTTGCGGCTGGCCTGCGAGGTGGATCCCGCGCGCAATACTTGCTCGATGGTGCCGAGCAAGCGGTCGCTATCTTCCAGCATGATGCGGTAAAAATCCTGGCGGCGCACGTCGTCCACGTTGCGGGTGCGCAGCGTTTCCAGATACAAGCGAATCGACGCTACCGGCGTCTTCAACTCGTGCGTCACCGCATTGATGAAACTGTTGTGCTGCTCGTTGCGGCGGATTTCGCGCACCAGGAACGTGGTGTTCAGCACGATGCCCGCGATGATCAGCGGAAACAGAAGCGTGCCCAGCACCAGCATCCACGCCGTGCGCCAATTCACTACGCTCCAGCCGACTTGCAACGCCACAGCGAGTATGACGGTGACGGCGCAAAGCGTAATGAAGACGGCTATCGATTTACGACGTCCGCCCACATCCATGCGGATAGTTTACAGTAAGAGTAGATGTTCAGGCTCGTTCCGCACCGGCCCGTCTGGTTGGCCGCGATTCTGATGGCCCTGCCGGTCTGTGCGCAAGCGCCGCCGGGCGACGCGCGAGACGCGATTTTCTCCACCATTCCCTTCGATCAATGGGAAGCGCAAGGCGATCGCGCGGAAGTCCCGTGGAGAACCAAGATTTCGTCCCCGGTTCTCGACGAGCACCAGCGATTCCTGGTGACCGCGACGGCCACGATCGACGGAAAGAATCTCGCCAAGCGTTCCAGCACAAAAGACGACGACTTGCTGATGCTGCTGCAAATCAAAGACAGCCGCGGCCACGTCTATCAAGGACACACCAACGTTCCGCTGAGCGAAGCGGACGACGACGTGCGCCACGCCGAGTTCGTCTACACGCACAGCGCGCTAGTCATACCCGGCGACTACGAATTCACGATGGCCATGTTGCATCGCGCCACGGGCGAGCACGATTTCAGCCGTACGTCGGTGCACGTGGCGCCATTGAAAAACGATCCGCTGCCGAATCTGTGGGAGCGAATGACGCCGGCGGAGATTTTGGGCAAGGAAACACAGACCGAAGAGTGGTTTCATCCCGACGCCACGGACCACGTCCGGCTCTCGGTGGCTTCCAAGCGTGCGGTGCGCGTGGAGGTGATCGTGAACTTGCCGCGCACGCAGGCGGGCGATCAGTTTTATCGCGAGTCGATGGCGGCACTCGTGGCGCGGATGAAGGTGCTGGCGCAAATGTCGCTGACCAACGGCACGGTGAACATCACGCTGCTCGACGTGCAACATCGCCGCGCCGTAGCCGTGCCGGTCCAAGATGGCGCGATTTCATGGAGCGAATTGCGCGTGGCACTCGACCAATCGAATCCCAACGTGATCGACGTGCATGCTCTCGAGAAGCCCGGCGAAGACGCCGACTTCGCGACGGCGGAAATTCGCAAACGAGTGCGGCCGAATCTCGAGGGTGACGAGCGGCGCGGCGACGCGGCGCCGGTGATTATCATGCTCACGGCGCCGGGATCGGTGGGGCGCGCCGGAAAACCCGCCGCGATTGAGGGATCGCGCGACGGCAAATTCTTTTTTCTACGCTATCATCCGCCGATGATGACGCACCTGCTTCCGCCCGCCGGCGCGCCGCCGCGCATTTCGGTATTAAATTCGAACGATGACGTAAGTAGCGGCCGCGCGGGGCGACTCGGTGGCACGATACCGGACAGTGATTTTGGACCGGGATCGCTCGACGACAAGACGGTCCCGATGCACGATTTGTTGAAACCGCTGAAGCCGAAAATCATGGACGCCGATTCGCCCGAGAAATTCCGTGAGGCGCTGGCGGCGATCATCGAGGGAATTGGGAAGATGTAATCTTTGGCTCTAGCGGATGGTGTCTCAGTTTGGATTTCTAGCGGCTTCGCCGCTACTTTGTGCGGAAAGGCTTTGCCTTTCCGAAGGACTGGAGCCACCTTGCTGCGTAGCAGGCGACTTGCGGTGGAAGACGGCGTCCCCTAAGCCTGCATCGCAGGCGATACAACGTTAGCCCCAGGCGTGAGCCTGGGGAAGACGGACCAACAGAACGAGCCTGCGAAGCTGGCGGCACAAACACCTTGCCAGGCGCCAGCAGCAGCACCATCGAAGCATGGCCTTCGAGGACGAGTCCCGAGAGAGTTGTGGCGCGCACGGAATCGAGTTCGAAGAGAAACACGTGTGGACCTGACGGCCAAAATGGTGAAGCGTTTGTGCCGCCCGCTTCGCAGGCTCATTGTTGCTGCTGGGTTTCCCCCAGGCTGACGCCTGGGGCTAACGTTGTACCGCCTGCTGCGCAGGCTCGGGGACAGAATGTAACCGAACGCTCGCCAACGTGGCACGAGAAATGTCCAAACTACAGGGCGGCGGAGCCGCTAGAAATTCAAACTGAGACACCACTCTCTAGCGCGGACCTTGCTCGCGAAGCTTGAAGCGCTGAATCTTTCCGGTCGCCGTTTTCGGCAATTCCGTGACGACTTCGAAAGTGTGCGGTACTTTGAAGTGCGCGATGCGCGCGCGAAGGAACTCGCGAAACGCTTCTTGGCTCGGCTGGGTGGCGGCGTCGCGCAAAACGATAAACGCGCGCGGCCGCGCGACACCGTCATCGCCCGCGACCGCCGCGACCGCGCACTCCAGAATCGCGGGATGTTCGAGCAGCGCGCCTTCCACTTCGGCCGGTGACACCCATTGCCCGCTCGACTTCATCATGTCGTCGGAGCGTCCGCAGTACCAATAGTATCCGTCGGCGTCGCGGCGATATTTGTCGCCGGTGCGCAACCATTCGCCGAGCATCGTGGAGCGCGTTTGCGCCGCCTTGCGCCAGTAGAACGCCGCCGCGCTGCCGCCCGAAATCAGCAGGTTGCCGATCTCGCCGTCGGCCACATCGCAGCCGGCCTCGTCCACGATGCGCGCGTCGTAACCGTCGACCAATCGTCCGCTTGACCCGGGACGGCACTCGCCCGGACGGTTGCTGATGAAAACGTGTGCCATCTCCGTCGAGCCGATGCCGTCGATGATTTCCACACCGAAGCGGTCTTGGAAGCGCCGGAAGATTTCCGCGGGAAGCGCTTCACCGGCCGACACCGCCAGACGCAGCGACGACGTGTCGTAATTGCCCGGATGATTCAGGATCGCGGCGTAGAGTGTCGGCACGGCGTAGAAAATCGTGGGACGCTCCGATTCGATGGTACGCAAACACATTTCCGGCGTCGGACGCTCGGGCGCGAGCAGGGCGCTCGCTCCGGCGCGCAGGGGACAAAAGAGGGAGTTCCCCAATCCATAAGCAAAAAACATTTTCGACGCCGAGAAAATGCGGTCTTCCGGCGTGAGCCGCTGCGTGGGGATCGCGTAAACGTCCGCGGCGTACACCATGTCGCGGTGCAAATGCACCGCGCCTTTCGGCGCGCCCGTGGATCCCGAAGTGTATTGCCAAAACGCCATGTCGTCGGGATGCGTGGACGCGGCGCCGGTGAGCGGCGAAGCCGTGGCGAGGCGCAGCTCCCAATCCCCGCCTTCTCCAGCAACGATCGTCAACGACGGCAGCGCGGATTTCACGCGATCCACAAGGTCGCGATGGACAATCAGCGCCGCCGCTCCCGAATCGTCGAGGTAATAGCGCAGGTCGCGCCCGTCGAGAAACGTGTTCACCGGCACCGGCACCACTCCCGCCTTGATCGCGCCAAAAAATGCGGTGACAAAATCGGGAGAGTCTGGCAGCGCCAGCAGAACGCGCTGTTCCGCGCGAACTCCGGACGCGAGCAGGGCGCCGGCCGCGCGCGCCACCATCTCGGCCGTTTCTTGATAGGTGATCGAACGGCCTTGGTAGCGAAACGCGGTGCGCTGGCCCCATCCATGCTCGGTCACCGCGCGATCCACGAAAAACTCCGCGGCGTTGAAACGATCGGGAAAGGGCAACACACGCGCAGGCATCGGGAATTCCATTATACGGCTTCAAGGCGCGGGCTTTTGGAAGCCGGGCGGTGTCATAGGTTGAAATTTCTGGCGGCTTCGCCGCTACTTTGTGCGGAAAGGCTGTGCCTTTCCGAAGGACTAGAGCCACCTTCTTGCGAGGCTATGTCTTGCTTGAGCAAGACATAGCCTCGCAATCCTAACGAAGGTGCTTCGCGGAAGGGCCTAGCCCTTCCGCACAAAGCAGCGGCGGAGCCGCTAGAATTCAAACTGAGATACTTCTGGAAGCCGCTTGACATTCATCCTCCAGGGGGCTAGCGTGAGATGTGTAGGGGTAGCACTGAGGCGCCGGTGAGGCCTTCCCGGCGATCTGCACGTTTCGCCCAAGACTCGCGAGGGGTCGAGGGCATTGAGCCGCACCTTTATAACGGCTCCGTCCATACCGCACGTGGGAGGACGTTATGTTCCAAATGCTCAACGATGAGAAGCCCGATGCCGCCGAGCGGAAAGAAAAGCTCGTCGAAGTCGGATGGATCGTGGCGGGGTTGGTGGGAGTAGCCGGGGTTGTCTACTTCCTGATCTCCCACACCATCGCGTCTTAGTTCCTGATCGATCTCAAACACTCGGATAGCGCTCACGCAGCCACGCGCGCGCATCGGCATTGGTGTGCACCGCTCCTTCCAATTGCGCGTCTTCCACGGCTTGCAGCATTTCCCGAAATTCCTTGCCGGGCCGATATCCCATTTCAATCAAATCGTCGCCCGTGACGAGCGGCGGCGGGGAAACTTGCTCCACGGTGAGCTCCGCGAGTTTCTCCTCTACGTATCGATAGGCGGAAAGATCGCCGTGGCTTGATCCGCAATCGAGGCGATGCAATGCCATGTGCTCGTCGAAACCATCGGTGCGAAGGAAACGCTTCAGCTTCGATTCGCGCATGTCGCGCACATCCTTGAATCGCATGTGATTCTCCACCAGCGCGACAATGCGCTCGGTGTCGCGGCGGGAAAACCGCAGGCGGTCGCAGATCGCTTCGGCCATGCGCGCGCCTACGGTGTCGTGCGTGTTGAAGCGGATACGATCGCCCGCGTACTGCGGCGGCGTGAAGGTCGGCGGCTTGCCGACGTCGTGCAGCAGCACCCCCCAGGCGAGCGTGGGCGACGCGTCGCGCAATCCTTCGAGCATCATCAGCGTGTGCGTCCACACGTCGCCCTCGGGATGAAATTGCGGCGGTTGCTCGACGCCGCGCATCGCGGCAATTTCCGGCAGCGTGTCCTCCAGCAATCCCGTGGACTCGAGCAACTCGAACGCCGCGCGCGCGTGATTTTCCGTGAGCATTTTCGTCAGTTCATCGCGCACGCGCTCGGCGCTGACCTCCGAGATTTCAGAATGACGCCGGCGGACGGCCGCGAGCGTCGCCGGCTCGATCGTGAAGCCGAGGCGCGCGGCGAATCGCACGGCGCGCAGCAGGCGCAGCTTGTCCTCGGCAAATCGCCGTTCGGGATCGCCGATGGCGCGCACGATTTTGTCGCGCAGGTCGTCGCGGCCGCCGACGAAGTCGAGAATCGCGCCCGACTTGGGGTCGAGAAACATGCCGTTGATCGTGAAATCGCGGCGCCGCGCGTCGATGGCGGGATCGTCGGTGTAGGACACGCTCTCGGGACGCCGGCCATCGAGATAATCGCCGTCGGCGCGAAAGGTGGCCACTTCGATGCCCCGCGAATTCTCTTCCGGCACAAAGACCACGCCAAACTGCGCGCCCACTTGCAGGGCGTTGGGGAAAAGCGCGGTAACCTGTTCGGGTCTTGCGTCGGTGGCGATGTCGTAATCCTTAGCCCGCACGCCTAAGAGCTGATCCCGCACGCAGCCGCCGTTGAACAACGCGCGAAATCGGGCCTCGCGGAGCCGTCGCGCGATTTCGAGCGCGCGTTCGCGGCTCACGAACGACTCCCTCTCGGTTTCTCAGGCGCGCGCGGCTTCTCCGGCGCGCGCAGCTCGGCGGGATTTTCGTGGACCCGCGTGGGCGGCAGCGCCGGCGTGCCATCGGGACGCAGCGCACCGCCGAGTTGCACCGCGCCGAAACCGAAGCGATCGCGGAGGCGGTCGGCGGCGGCCAGCGCTTTCTCCCATTTGCGCCGGCCCGGTTCTTCCAGCAGATTCATTTGCGACGGTTGATGCGCGAAGTCCGCCGTGCGCACGCCCAGAAGGCGCACGGCCTTGCCGCGCCACGCTCCCTCGAAGAGGCGGCGGATGTTTTCGTAGATCACGCCATCGAGATTGGTCGGCTCGGCGAGCGTGTGGGCGCGCGTGATGGTGTGAAAGTCCGAGGTGCGCAATTTCAGCGCGATGGTGCGCGCGAAAATCTCTTGCTCGCGCAACCGGCGTCCCACCATTTGCGAAAGTTCCGAGAGCGTGGCGAGCAATTCGTCGCGATTGGCGTTGTCGACGTTGAACGTCGTCTCGTGCGAAATCGATTTCGCCGCTTCCTCCACCCCGACGGGCGAGGAGAACCAACCGCCCGCGTCTTCTCCCTGCGATTTCCGGAAGAGCGACGCGCCGTTTTCACCGAGCACGCGCTCGAGCGCTTCGGATCCCGCGGCCGCGGCGTCGGCGACAATGCGAATGCCCGCGCTCGCCAGGCGCTGCTCGCCCACTTTGCCGATCCCCGGGATACGGCGCACCGGCAGCGGCGCGAGAAACGCCGCTTCCATCCCCGGCGGAATCCAAAGCACGCCGTTCGGCTTGGCTTGGTCGCTGGCAACCTTCGACACCAGCCGCGAAGAAGACACGCCGATGGAGCACGGCAAGGTAGTTTCGCGGGCGATCATGTCGTGCAGTTGCGCGGCGGCGGAAAACGCCGTGCCATGCAATCGCTCGGTGCCGGCGAGATCGATGTACGCCTCGTCGATGGAGGCCATCGAAACGGCCGGCGAAAAGCGGCGGAAAATTTCCTTGATGCGCCGGGACATCGTGACGTAGCGATCGTAGTGCCCCGGCACGAAGATCGCCTGCGGGCAAAGTTTGTACGCCGTCACGAGAGGCATGGCGGAGTGCACGCCGAATTTGCGCGCCGCATAGGACGCCGCGGAGACCACGCCGCGCGGGGCGACGAAACGCCCGTCGGGGCGTCGCTCGAGCGCCGCGCCCACCACGACCGCTTTTCCCTTGAGCGACGGGTCGTGGAGCTCTTCGCAGCTCACAAAGAACGCGTCCATGTCGACGTGGAGGATCATGCTGCGTTGATTATAGCGCCGTGCTTGATTCGATTCGGGGCGTTGATCCAGTGGCGATCAGCGATTGGCGCGCGGTTGTTGCTGAAGCATGTTCTGAGTCTGCGCTAACGCGTCCCGGGCGGGCGCATAGTCGGGCCTCAACTGCAACGCTTTCGAGAATTCCAAGGCCGCCGCTTCCAGAGAGTTCAAATGTGAATACGACAATCCCAGATCGTAGTGCGCAATATAAATGCTGGGATGCCCCGGGTCCACTTCGATCGCCTTACGGAAGGCTTCCGACGCCTCTTGAAAGCGATGACTGCCGTTGTAGGCGGTGCCGAGATTGATGTAGGCCTCGGTGTGTCGTGAATTCACGGCGAGCGCGCGCTGAAGAAGAGTAATCGCCGCGGGATAGTCTTTGGCTCTGATGCGAAGCAAAGCCAATTCATTGTACGCTTCGCCATAGTTGGGGCGGAGTGCCAACGCCTCTTCTTCCGCGGCGATAGCCCCCGGAATATCGCCCAAGGCTTCCCGCGCGATCCCCAGGTTTACGCGCGCCTCGGCGTAATCGGATTTCAACGCAATGGCCTTCTCCAATTCGCTCACCGCATCCTGATTGCGCCCCTGGTGCAGATAGGCGCTGCCCAAGTTGTAGTGGAACAAAGCCAGTTCCAGTGGCGGCGCCGGCGTTTGTAGCGCCTTGAAGTCCGTCTGGATGGCTGCGTCGTAGTCCCCGCGCTGAGCTTCAACGGACCCAAGATTCCCTAGCAGCGTCGCCGACTTCGGTGAGGCTGCGACGCTGACGGTGAGCAGGCGCAGGTCGTCGTGCCAGTCTCGATTGCGCGGCACCACCAGCCATATCGACGCGACTACGAGAGCGGCCACTACACTCCAGGCGATCCTGGGTTGTTTGGCGGCCAGCCATTCCCAAACTGCCGCCGCCACAATTACGAAGCCGACGGACGGAAAATATAGGTAGCGCTCGGCAACAACGTTTTCGCCCACACCGTTGATGTTGAGAGCCGGCGCCAAGGAAACGAGAAGGAAAAAAAGTCCGTAGGAAATGAGGCGTAGGTTGCGGCTCAATGCCGAGTCCGATTTAGCACCGTCGTTACGCAGCAAGAAGATCGCCGCGACGATGCCCACTTCGGCCGTTAGCGAGACGAGCACGGTGGCCGTTACGGATGTGGTGGCTTCAAAGAAATGGAAATAGTTGAGATGAATCGGAGCCACCAAGCCGCCGAGATACTCTCCCAGGATGGAGATTACGCTCAGGAGAAGAACCTTGCCGTGCAGGTGGTTGTAACCACCTTGCGAAGGCGCGAACCCACCGAGGGCGTGAATCCGCAAAAGTGCGTAGATTCCGAACACGCCGGTGAGAGAGGCGTAGAACTCCCAGTTGTCCCGGAGAGGGCGCATCGGAGCCTGATCGCCTGGCTGCGTCCGAGTCCGACGCCACACGGGCCGTCCCAAAAAGAAGAATTCGTAGCCGGCCAGCAAGGGGGCTAGCATCGCGCCGGGTTCCTTGGTGAGCAAAGCCAAAAAATATAGCGCCGCGAGTACCGCAATTTGTCCGCGGCGAGGCGCAGCTTCCCAGCGAACAAACAAACCCAAGGCTGTCAGAGCCACGAAGGTCAACAATACGTCGGGCAGCACGGCGATCCAGACGACAGCCTCGCTGTGAATGGGATGGACCGCGAAAAGAATTCCTGCGACCAATGCCGCCCGGTCCGACGGCAACCATCGCCGAGCGAGGCGATAAATAAGCAGCGTGTTCGCAACGTGAATCAACACCATCACCAGGTGAAAGATGAAAGCGTTGAAACCGAAGGCATAGTACAACAGCAGATAAAACGCCGCTTGGATGGGCCGATAATAATTGCTGATCTGCTGGCCTGTGAACGCCCAGTTGTTATGAAGGAAGATCTGGAAGAAGAGCCGCCAGTTCGTAACCAGCGGGTTGGCCAGAAGTTGAGAGTTGTCGTCGGAGACAAAGCCGTTGCCAAGTGCGTTGGCATAGACGCCAAAAGCCAGGGCTACCAATAGCAGATGGGGCCACATATGCGAGCGGAGCGAACTTTGGGGTCCTCCAGCGGCAATGGTGGCGGAGGGGGCTGACCTCGACTGAGTTCTCTGCTTCGATGGAGTCTTCTTCTTCAAGGACGATCAGTCTCTGCGACTATTGTACAGATTTCCCGGCGAAGCGCCGGTCGCCGTTAAACACGTTGCGCATACATGACGCGGTCGAGGCCGGCCAAATCGCGATCGACGCCAAGCGGACGCCAAACGGGGGCGCTGAACAATTCTCGCACGGCATTGGCGACGTTGTGGCCAATCTCTACAACCGCCCAACCGCCGGGACGAAGCACGCGCGCGGCATCGGGGATCAGCCGCCGGTACACGTCTACGCCATCGGGACCGGCGAAGAGCGCGGCGGCTGGCTCGTGATCGCGAACTTCCCGCGCCAGCGTGGGCGCATCAGAGAAAGCGATGTAGGGTGGATTGGAGACGAGCAGATCCACGGAGGAGTCGCGAAAACTCTCCAAGAGATCGGCGCATACGAAGGTAGGCGCCAAGTTCAAACGCTGCGCATTGGCCGCGGCCGTGTTCAACGCGGCGGCTGATATGTCGGAAGCAAGAATACAAGTGCCAGGGAGTTCGCTGGCTAGGGCCAATGCGATGCAGCCGGAACCGGCGCCGCAATCCAGGATGCGCGAGAGGCTCTCGCGGCGGGCCAGCGCCAGTGATCGTTCCACAACATGCTCGGTCTCTGGCCGTGGGATCAACACCGACGGGTTTACGCGAATCTCGAGGCCCCAGAACTCCTGCCGGCCGGTAATGTATTGTGTCGGCACGCCGGCGAGGCGATCGCGAAGGTATCGCGCGAAGTGGACCTGCTCGACGTCGGTTAGTTCGCGGTCGGAATGGGCGCGCAGGTAAACGCGGTCGGCGCGGACCGCGTGGGCCAGCAGCAACTCAGCGGTAAATTGCGGCGCGGCGACTTGCCCATGCTGCAGCAAGTCGTGAGCTTGGCGAAGTGCGGTTGCCAGATTCAGGGAACCGACGGTTTTTTCTCGGGCGTCTCGGCCTTCTCAGGCTTGGGCGCGTCGGGTCGCCGAACGAAGCCCGTGACGAGCAGCTTGGTGGTCCCGCCGCCAGGCATCGTCTTGACGGCGATGGTTTGCCCGTAGTCCTCCAAGTAATTTGTCGAATCGAATTCGATGCGGAAGCTGCCTGTTTCGCCCGGCTGGTAGGTCTTCTTGAGGTTCTTGACGACCAAGCAGTCGCAGAAAGTAGAAACGTCCAGGCTCACGGGATGGCTGGCGACCACTTTGAATGAGAAAGTGGCTACGCCTTTTTGTCCGATGGCCAGCTTGCCCATGTCTTCCTTGAAATTCGAGAACGTTACTTCTTCCTGGGCCGCCGACTTGCTCTGACCGCCCTTGGTAAGATCTCCGAAGCTCGCTACGTGCGGCTTAGGAGCTTCGAAACACCACGCACCGCCTTCCAATACCCAGTTGGAAGTCTCGGGGATCTTAACGGGCGTAACGGAACCCGGCGCGAAGGTGTCGATCACGACGATGACTTCGGCCTTTTTCGGCGATGGGGCGTCGGGCGGATCGAAACGGACCTTGTCCAGGGTGAAAGCTTGCGGCGGATTGTGGCGCCCGTTGAGAAAATCGTTGCGAGTAGCTTTGGTGACCAGCGTCAGGGCGTCGGAGAACTGCGCCATCTGCAGGTGCGTGTAGAACTGTTGGACCCGCGCACGCAGCGCCTGCTCAGATGAGAGAGCCTGACTCCACGCCGGAGACGAGCAGAAGATAGTGAGACTAACGAAGAGGATCAGCCCGCGAAAGGAAGAGGGAAGACTGTTCTTTGACATCAGTGGAATCCATTTCTGGCGCGGCGGAAAAAACGGAAGCGGCCCGACGAATCGAGCCGCTTCCGGTTACAGCTTAGACAACGATCGAACTAGTGGACCAGACCTTCCCAGCTGCCCGTGGCGACGAAGGCAACGCCACCGTTACCCGGATTCGCCAAGCGGCCCGTGGAGATGGAGCCGTTCGGAATCACCAGGGCCAAGAGGCCTTGCGAAATCGTTCCGGTGCTGGGCGTGCCATTCACCACGAACGAGAACGCGTGCGCATCCAAGAAGCGGCAGACGGCGAACATATAGCCGGACTGGCCCTTGAACGAGCTGGTCGACTGAGCGAAGGAGTAAGCTCCGCCCGCCGGGATCGTCGGGGTGGTGAACTGGCTCGGCGTACCCGCCGTGCCAGACGAGCTGGAAGTCTGCGTGGTCAGATCGGTCGGGTAGAAGGTCATAGTGCAAGTGCCACTCTGAGCCGCCGCACCGCCCGTCGGGAACGCAGTCTTATCAGCCGAGGTGTTGGAGATCATGACCGTCGTATCGAAGCCAGCCTGGTTCGTCGAGAAGGGGAACAGGAGGTTCGTCACGCAATCGCCGATTGTCGCAACCGTGCCGCCGCCTTCATTGTTGGTGGCGAAGGAAACGACGCCGGAGGACGGAGACAAGCTAACCGTGGCCGTCGCGGTCACAACGGTTCCGATCGAAGCCAACGAGCCGGTGGTGCCGGAAATGGCCGCACCGGAACTGGTCGGCAAACCGATGGTGAAGCCGACCGTGAAGGCCTCAACGGCGCTCGTGGAATCGCCGGTCACGCTGAACGTCCAGGACAGGGTGCCGCCCGAGGACGTTTGGACCGCGCTGCCACTGGCGAGGCTCAGCGTGTAGCTGCCGGGCCAAGAAGCCGCAGTGGTAACCGCCGTGGAGCCGTTGAAGATGGCGCCCGTGGTGGTGGCGTTGTAGAGCGGAGAGCCAAGCGCCTGTGGCGCGATGGGCGTGCTGCCACCGGAGGTGGTCACCAGGGAGCTACCGTTGAACGTAACCGTGTAGCCGCCGACGGCAACCGCGAGACCGGACGGAACGTTGGCGATCGAAACGTTGACAAGGCTGCCGTTGCTGATCGTGTAGATGGCGCCGGTGAAGTTGGTTTCATCCGTGCTCGACGTAACCGCCGCCGGATAGTTTTCGCCAGCCTTCACGCTGAAGGTATAACCGCCGCCCGCGATCGAGCACGTCTGCAACACAGGAGTCGGGCTGGTAGCAATCGAACCCTTAACGGACGGGTTGACGATGCTGGCCACGACGACCTGCGACTGCGTGAACGTGATCGGATTGGTCACCGGCGTAGCGCTGGTGCCCGAAAGGGTCGCCGTCACTGTCGTCGTCCCCGATCCCAATGCATTGATGTTCATGCGGATCTGGGAGACTTCAATGTAGTTCCCGGGGGCAAACGCGGTCGAGGTGTTTACCTGAACCGTGTACTGGCTACCCGTCGCGCTCACCGTAAAATTCGTGCACGGCGTGGCGCCGATCGAGCAGGACAGACCTGCCTGTGCGGTGAATGAACTCGGGCTGGCGATCGCGCCCGAATAAACGATTGTGATGCTGGATCCAGACGGGACTGTGCCCGAGCCGGTGGCCTGCAACACAACCGCGCCGATGGTCTCGGTGAGACCCTCACCGCGTACCTGCACTGGCAAGCTGCTGGCCTGGAAAGCGACGCCCTGGCCAAAGGCCGGCGCGGCCGCGATCGCGAATACAGCGAGCGCCATAAAACTAATCAGAAGCCTTGCGTTCTTAGCCTTCATTTCGGCCCCTCCTTGAATTTTAGAACTGTTCATATGTTTTTTCTCCTTTGTGGATCGTCAGCTCTTGCGAGCCGAGTCTCCACTCGGCTCCTTTATTGAACCGCGCTCTCGCCGCCCGCCGCCGTCCGGCCGGCCACCGGGTTGGGTAGAACCAAACCGAGATAGCCGTGGGAGAGCTGCGGACCAGCCGCTTGAGCGAAGCCGTTGGTTAAGAACGCAAAGCCGTGCGCGTTCAAGAACCGGCAAACCGTAATGATGTATCCGGTCTGGCCGGCAAGGGGAGTACCGTTACCACCGATGGAGAAGGCGTACACCGAACCGGCGGGGATCGTCGGCGTGGTGTATTGAACCGTGGAACCCAACGGGCTGGAGGAAGTCAGCGTCGTATCGGTCGTGGGCCACAGAGTCATCGTGCAGCTTCCGCTCTGGGCTGTCGCGCCGGCGCCGGCGCCGAAGGCCAGATCGTCGCTCGTCGTGTTGGCGATCGAGAAGCTTGTGTCATAACCGTTCTGGTTGGTCACGAACGGGAAGAGCATGTTGGTGACGCAATCGCTGATGTTCGCGACTGTGCCGCCGCCCTCATTGTTCGTGGCGAACGAAACAACTCCACTGCTCGGTGCCAGACTCACAGCCGCCGTAGCCGAAACCACCGTGCCGAGCGAAGGCAGGCTGGAGGCCTTGAAACCAGTGCCGGCGCTATTGGCAATACCGATGCCGAACGTAACGGTGAACGACTCGATCGCTGCGGTAGAATCGCCCGTCACGAAGAACGTATAGGTCAGGGCGCCGCCGCTCGAGGTCTGGAAGGCCGCTGTGCCGCCGGCCAGGTTCAGCGTCAGGGCGCCGGAGACAGCCGCGCCAAGGGCAGTGGTGCCGCCCACTGTGGTACCGTTGACCTTGGCAGTGTAGGTCTGAGCCTGCACCGACAAACCGGAGGGCACGCTGGAAACCACCACGTTCACCTGGCTGCCATTGGTAATCGTGTAGATCGCGCCCGTGAAGTTGCCTTCATCAACGGTGGAGGTCAGCGCTGCAGGGTAGTTCTCAGTGAAGGTCACCGTGAACGTGTTGGCTGCGGCGATGTTGCACGTCTGAAGCGCGGGAACCGTGCTGCCCACCGAACCCTTAACCGACGGGTTGACGATGCTGGCCACGACAACCTGCGACTGCGTGAACGTGATCGGATTGGTCACCGGCGTAGCGCTGGTGCCCGAAAGGGTCGCCGTCACCGTGGAGGTCGCCGATCCCAAGGCATTGATGTTCATGCGGATTTGGGAAACTTCAATGTAGTTCCCGGCGACAAATGAGGTCGAGGTGTTTACCTGAACCGTGTACTGGCTACCCGTCGCGCTCACCGTAAAATTCGTGCACGGCGTGGCGCCGATCGAGCAGGACAAACCTGCCTGTGCGGTGAATGCACTCGGGCTGGCGATCGCGCCCGAATAAACGATCGTGATGCTGGATCCAGACGGGACTGTGCCCGAACCGGTGGCCTGCAACACAACCGCGCCGATGGTCTCCGTGAGACCCTCACCGCGCACCTGCACTGGCAAGCTGCTGGCCTGGAAAGCCACGCCCTGGCCAAACGCCGGCGCTGCGACAAGAGCCACGGCGCAAATCATAAGAAAACTCGTTACGGCTGTTTTCTTGCTCATATGGTTTTTCTCCGTCTCCTTCGTTGTTCTCCTGGAAATCTGGTTCAGAAGCCGCCCCTCTACCGGGGGAGTGTCCTCTTTCGTCCGTTGTTTCCTCAAGGCCGTAACGAGCCTACCACACGGTCGTGGTGGGCCAGCAACGATTGAGGGTCCTGCGAAAAACTTTTATTTCATTGCGTAGGTACAGCCCTAGGGCTGGACCCGTGTCCGGGCTATAAAAGTCGACAACCTATCATATGCTTCGTTCGCTGTCAACGGCTTTTTAGCCACCTAGTCACGGGCGCTCGGGCGCGGGGTACAAAACGGGCGCTAACGTGTGTCCCGGTAGGCCAACCCACGGGACGCTTCTCAGTAAACCAAGCTTCGGTATGCGGTGTCAAGCCTTTTTTTGGGAAGCATTTACTCGATAGGCACTTTCCCGGCACTTTGCATCACAAAGTCGCCAAAACACATCGGCCACATAGTGTTTTTTCAAATCTCCCCCGCCTCCGAGCCCCGCACCAGCGCCAAGAACTCGGTGTGATCGCGGATATAGTCGTCCGGATCGTAGTATTCCGAGGTAAACGCCAGCAAAACGCCGTCGGCGCTGAAGCGATATTGCACCGACCAGATCATCGGCGGCAGGTACAAACCGGTGGACGGCCCGGCGAGAATGAATTCCTCGCGATTCACGCCGTCGTCGGCCACGATGTGGCAGCGTCCATGCGTGCAAATCAAGAATTGCTGCAGCGTGCGATGGGCGTGTTCTCCCCGTACGTGTTCGCCGGACACGCCGAAGACCAAAAAGTAGCGGCGGATCTCAAAGGGAATCTGGCGCTGCACCTCGCCGAATGAAAGATGACCGCGCAAGTCTTCCCGTTGCGGCAGTCGATGGAGTTGTACGCCCTTCACGCGCGACGCCCGCACGCCTTCCTGCGGCGGCGGCTCGGCCAAGGGACCTTCCACCTCCACCGCCGCGCCGATGTAACTGACGATCCGCGCCGGATTGCCCTCCACAACGGTGCGCGCCGGAACATCGCCGACCACCACCGCGCCCGCGCCGATCATCGCGCCGGCGCCGATGGTGAGTCCTGGAAGAATCGTGGCGTTGGCCCCAATGGACGCGCCGCGCCGGACAACGGTTCTCGCTGGGGTCCGCGCAGGCGTTGGGGCCAAAGCCGGCGATGGATGCACCGGAGGATCGTTGGTGAAGGTGGCGTTCGGACCGATGAAGACGTCGTCTTCCACGGTCAAGCCGTTCCACAGTTGCACGCCGCACTTGATGGTGACGTGATGGCCGATCTGGACGTCGCTTTCAATAAAGACGTGATCGCCAATCTGGCATTCGCGGCCGATGCGCGCGCCCGCAAGGACGTGCGCGAAGGCGGAAATGTGGGTCCCCTCGCCAATCGAGTTGCTTTCCACGATCGCTTGAGGATGAAAAAAAGTCACCTGCTTTTTTCCGGAAACGTCGGCCATGAGAATGTAGCGCCATCATAGCACGCGCTCTCTCAGTTCCCAGTTCCAAGGCCCGAGTTCCGAGTGGCACGCCGTTTTGCTCGTACCCTCCCCGCGGACCTTGAGCTGTTTACGGTTTCTCCGGCTTCTCCGGTTTTTCCGGCGCATCGAGCTTGCGCTCCGATGGAGTGTCGCCCAAGATCCGCGCGGCTTGCTTCAGCGTGTGCTTCAAGTCTTCGGTCATTTGATCCGCGTCATGACGCGTGCGGATCACGTGCGGCGTGATCAGGACGATCAGTTCTGTCCGCGTTTTACTGGTGGTCGTGGAACCGAACAGCCCGCCGATCCACGGAATGTCGCCGAGCAGCGGTAAGCGATTGCTGGTGACCGTCCTGGTTTCCTGAATGATGCCGCCGAGCGCGATCGTTTGCCCGTCTTCCACGCTGACCTGCGTGTCGACTTCGCGATTCTGGATCGTCGGCGAAGGAATGGCCGTCGACGGAGGCGGACCAGGCGTCGAGACCTGCTGACTGATCGCCAATGAGACCATTCCGCCGGAGTTGATACGCGGCGTCACGGTGAGAATCACGCCGGTTTCCTGCTGCTGAATTCCGTTCGTGAAAATGGAACCCCCGCCGGTTTGCTGCGCGCCCGTATATCCCACCGAAGTAAGAATCGGGATGCTGGTGCCGACTTCGATGTGCGCGGTTTGATTGTCGCTGGCCAGCACGGACGGCGCGGAAATCACTTTGATCCGGCTGCGATTGTCGACCGCGGTGAGAAACGCCAGAATCTCGCGCGATTGTCCAACCAGCGTGCCAATGGATGCGCTCAAGAGCGGCGCGCCGCCCGACGCCGATCCGAAAGATCCCAGGAATTGCCGATTCGCCGAGTCGCGCGCCTGAAGAAAAGCACTGAGGCCCAAATCCAATTCGCCGTTGAGGTCCACTTCAAAGACTTTCGCGTCAATCAACACTTGACGCGGCAATATATCCAAATCCTTCAGCGCCGCCTTGATGTCTTCCCACTCTTGCGGCGTGCACTGCACGAGTAGCAAGTTGTTCACAATGTCGGCCACGATCCGCGGACCGTAATACTGCTGCCCGTTTCCGTTGGCTTGCGGCGTTCCCGCCAGCCGCGTGGGCGCCGCGTTTGCCGCGGCACCTTGGCCGAAGCCGCCGCCTTGTCCGAAGCCACCGCCGGCCAAACTGTTGCTCGTGGATGGCGAACCGATTTGTTGCGGCTGCGATTGCAACATGGTGGAACCCGCGCCGCCCGAACTGAACGCTCCGGCCGCGGGATTACCCAAGTTGGTCGAGCCCATACTCGGCGCGCCGCTGGGATACCCGCTGCGCCGTTCGTCTCTCCGGTTCGAGCCCATGTTGTTGGAGAAACCGCCGTAAAGCTGGGTCAAGACATTGGCGATGTCCTCGGCCTTGGCGTTTTGCACCTTGTAAACGTAGTTGCGCAATCCGCCGCTGCGCGTCACTACGTCGAGCTTGTCCACCCACTTGGCCACTTCCGGAAACGACGCGGGATTCGCGCTAATGACCAGCACACCGTTCAGCCGCTCCACCGGTAAAAACTGAATTGGCGACTTGCCGGAGAGTGCGTACGCCGCAAAAACGGTTTGCAGATCCACCGCCAAGGCCTCGGCGGTGGAGTTTTTCGCCTGAAACAGTTGTACGCGCTGCCCGGCGAAGGCATCGGAATCGAACATGCCGATCAGTTCGACCAAACGCTCGAGACTGCGGCTGGTGTCGGTGATCAATAAGATGTTGCCTTGCTCGTGCACCACCATGCTGCCGGCGTCGGAAAGGTAATTCGACAAGAGCTTGCTCATGTCGACGGCCGAGGCAAAGTGCAGCGGGATCACGTCGAGCATCAAACGATCGTCGATGGGGAACTGCTTCGCGTCGAGCGTCGCCGCGATGGCCGCATGACTCGCATCCTTAATAGGGATGATGCGCCACAAGCCGTTGTTCTCGACCGCCGTCGCACCGTTCACGCGGAGGATCGCCATGAGCAGCGGTTGCAAGTCGCTGCGCTTCAGGTTGCCCATGGTGTTGATCGTCACCGAGCCTTTGATCGCCGGATCGGCGACCCAGTTCATCTTCAACTCGCGCGCGATGGCGTCGACCACCATCATGAGGTCGGCGCCGGTGAGATGCAGATCGATGTTGGCATTGCCATCCGGCACAGCGGGCGCGGCGGTTTGGGGCGCGGGAGCAGCAGGCGTTTGCGCCGGCGGAGTTTGCGGCGGCGGAGTTTGCGCCGGCGCCGGCGGCGGAGTCTGTTGCGGTTGCGATGGCTGCGGCCGCAGTTGATACGGCAATACTTGCGAGTGCGCAAACGACGCGACCAGCAGCAGCCCGGAAACGATCTTCAGAGAGATTCTCATTTGGCGAGGCTTCAGTGTTTGGATCATTGTTTTGGCGCCTTTTCCCACCAGCTTCGTGTTCCACCCATCGGCCACGGCACGCTGACTTTCACCCAGCCGCCCAGGTTCGTGCCTGTGGGGTAGTTGTCTTGCACGCCCGGTCCAAACATGTCGAAGGACGAGCGAGTATTCGGATTTCCTGTACTGTTGGTTCCTTTGTCGGGCAACACCGCCACATTCGTGTTCGACGTGGGACCGACCGTCTTCACGCCGGTGATCGGCGGAGGCGCGGGCGCCGTCCGCTGCGCAACCGACGGCGGCGGAGCCAGGCGATTGTCTTGATGCGGCGCAGTCTGCGCCTCGATGCGTTTTTCCACGCCTTCGTATTCCACCATCGCGTAACCGTCGCTGACTTTGGTCAACTTGTACGCGCCGATCATTTCGCCGATGCGCACCGAGTGCGGAGGCGTGTTGGGTTGCGCCGCGCCGTCCACCATGAACGCGATCGGCCCGCTGCCGAAGTTCATCGATCCCAGCAGCAGCGGATCGGGCGGCTGCGGCTTCAACTCTTGGACCTGCGGCTGAACGTTGTTGCGGTCGGTGGAAAATAGATTGTTCTGCGCGATCAGTTCGGCGCCGGGAATCGCCGCGGGCGCCGAGTTCGGCGCGGCAGCCCCGGCGGCGGCGGGCGATTTGTCGATGGCGTCGGCGGCGCTTTGTCGCGCGTTGGTGCGCTGCCAGTCGGCGCGCAACTTCATGGCCAGCACAACGGCCAGCGCCACCAGCACCAAGTTGATAATCCAGCTTTGTTTTCTCATAAGAGTCTCCTACTTCGCGGCAACCTTGCTTTCGGACGCCGGCACGCGCGCCACTCCTGAGATGGCGATCGATACGGCGACCTGCTTCTTGCCCGGATCCTTCCCGATGCCCGGCAAGTTCGCCGCGTTGATCCGCAGATGATCCACACCCAAAATCCGCGGCGACGCTTCGAGCGCATTCAAGAAAGCCATCGCTTGATCGATGGGCGCGTTGAACTGCGTCGCCACGCCGACCAGCATGTAGTCCTCGCTGTATTCCTTCGGCGTGGTGAACTCCACCGAACGCAGTTGGATGCCCGCGTTCGACGCCAGGTCGCGGACCAATTGCTGCACCTCGGCGCTTTGCAGCGGCGGCGTCGGCGAGGTCAGCAAGCCTTTCTCGGCGTCGTCGAGCGCGGTGGTCAGCGACGTCGCGCTCAACTCGTGCGACGGCACGGCGTTCCGCGCGGCGCGATACTTGTGCAGCATTTTCTCGCGCACCGCCAGGGTCTGCGAGGAATCCGACGCCGCGTCCCACAGCGGAAGCAGCACGAAACGCACCAACAAGATCACCGCCACGCAAGGCGCCAGGATCAGCAAGGCACGGCGATCGCGCGCACTCATTCCCGCGCCGGAGGAAACCGTCACGCTCATGGCCGGCCTCCCGTCAATTGCATGCGGATACGAAAGACTTCCTTGCCTTCGTTGTTTTTGGTGACGCCCGCGAGAAACTCGGGATTTCGGAATTGCGGCGAACTGGCCAGCAGCGGCAACAATCCGGAGGCCGAATCGGCTGAGCCGTTGATCGTGACCGCGTCGTCGGTAATATCGGCATCGTTCAGCGACGCCGTTGGCGGCAGCAGGCGGGTCAATTCCGCGAGCACTCGAACGCGCGACGGCGTACGTCCACGCAACGCGGCGAGCGCGGTGATGCGGACCAGCGAACGTCCTTCTTTCCCCTCCAGCTTTTGCATATAGCGATACTGCGGTTCCAACGACTGAATCTCCGCGTTCACGCGGCGGAGATACAAATAATCCTGAATCGAGGGACGCGCCGCCATCGCCATGAGCAACAACGCCACCACGCCCGCCAACGCGAAACTGAGCGCATGCGTCCACGGCGATTGGTAGACGCGCCGCGCTTCCGGCAGCAGATTCACCGTGAAGGGGCGCTTTTCGAGCGCCGAAAGCGCCGCGGCGTAGGCGATGTCCGGCTGCTCGACGGTGCGAACGTCGGCGTTTTCCGCGAGACGCAGCTCGGCGCGGCACAATGGCAACTCGCGGTCGAGATGCGCGGTAGGAACTTCGCGGCTTTGCAGGTTGTGGCTCGATACCGCCAAAATTTCCGCGGTCTGGCCGTTCTTGGAAATCACGAACGACGGCGCCGATTCCATTGCCAGGGGATACAGCACGGCGGCCGAAGTGGTGAACCCGGAAACCGGAATGCCCGCCGTGGAAAACCATTCGTAATACGACGCGGCGGCACTCTTCTCGATCATGACGACGGCGGCCAGCACGTGGCCCGCGTCGCTGGAGTTGCCCAAGACACTGTACGCGTAGTCGACGCCGCCTTCTTCAAACGGATGCAAGCTGTCGACCTGATATTCGATGGCCTTATCAAGCGACTTTAACGCTTCGCCCGGCAGCACCAGTGTGCGCAGCAGGACATCCCGGCGCGGGAGCGCGACGATCGCGTTCGCCGCCGATAATCCCTGCGACCGCAGAAACTCCGCGTACGCCGCGCGCGCTTCATCCGCGCGCCGGGCGCGAAAACCGCTGAGCACGGTGCGTCCGGCTTCGCGCACGCCGCCGAGTCCGCGCTTCAGGCACACAAACTCCAGATCTTCTCCGCGTACCGCGATCCCGATGGCTGTTTTCCAAGTCAACATAGGAGTGGTCAATTCACTTCGTGCCAGTTGATCAAGCGCAATCCGCGCGGCGATTTCTGATCCCGTACGTAGTCGGCGCGAATCGCGCGCTCGATGTCCGACGGCACGCCGCCGATATTGGCGCGGCCGTGCGCGATCAGCGCGAAGGCGTTGGAATCGCCCAGCGACACGCTCGGCGGCGTCTTCCGCGCGTCGAGTTGACGGAACGGCCGCAGAGCCACGAATTGCCGCGCCCACGCTTCGCTCATTCCCGGCAGCACCGCCAACAGTTCCATGTGCGCGTAGTTCACGTTCACCGTCTCACCCGCGCCGTACACGCCCAACACGTCTTCCACGCCGGGGCGGCGGCGTCCCGCCACAAAACTGCCGTAGAACAATTCCGGCGTCATCGCCGGCAGCGTCAGCAATTCGTCGATGGATTCCAGCGCCGCGGCATCCCGTTGTTTGTTCGGATGACGATACTGATTCAACTGCTCGACAATGGCGCGCGCCTGGGCGTCGGGCGCGCCCAATTCCTGAAGCAGCGCGAAGAGCATTCCCGGCGGCGCGACGTTCACGTTGTAAAGCGCCGACGCCGGGACGTAGTCGATGTGAACGGCGCCGGTTTGAAATTGAAAATCGTAGGCGCGAAAAGTCATTTCCGCTTCCGCTTGCCGCGGATCGGCCGGCGGAGTGGTCAGGCGCAGCAGACCCGCTTCGATTCCTGCGCGCGCCAGAAAATATCCCTGCTCCGATTCGGCGAGCAAGCGCGTCGATTCCACTTCCGATCGCACATTCGCCGCCAATGCCATGCCTACGAATCCCAAAACCACGGTGATCCACAGCACCGAGAGAAGGGCGGAACCTTTCTGGCGTGACGCTGGAATCATGGCCACACCTCCCGCGCGTTGATCATCGCCACCGTGGCGACCGGCGCGATTCCCCTGACACCTTCACCCGCAAAACGCACCGCGACGGCGCGCGGCAACTTGTAATTGTCGCCGGGCCAAAATTTTCCCCAGTAGACCGGTTGATCTTGCGGCTCGATCAGGTACTCGAAGGCGCAATCGTGAATCCCGGTATAGAGGACGCGCGTGTTCGCCGAGATTCTCGGCGCGCGATACTGAACCGCGAGCAACCCGTTCGCGCCGGGACCGACTTGATCGACCACCGCCGCCGCGTCCGCGTCCGACTGGAAAGGATATTCGTTGTAAAGCAGACGGCAATTGTTACGCGCGTCGTGCTCGAACCAATATTCCGCCAACCACCATCCGCCGCGCTCGCGCGCCGCGACCGAATTGTGCGTGATGAATTGCAAGCGGTCGGCAGCGCCGTCGAAGAGCAGAAACGACACCCGGCGCTCGAGCGGCCCCCAACCGACGTTGTGGGCGCGCGCGTCTCCCAGCTGCGCGGAGATCAAGTCCGCCGCCGCGACTACGCTACGATCCGCCGCCATGCGCCGGTCGCCGTGCTGCCAAGCGTTGACACCGATGCGCATGGCGAACAACAGCGCCAGCGACACGAATCCCAGCAAGGTGATCGCTGCGAGCAGTTCCACCAGTGTTACGCCGCGTTGGGAACGTCTGTTCATCGACGGGAAGGCGCCGTTTCGTCGCGCGTTTGAATCCGCGCTGTTTCCAGCGTGAAAGTTTTCTCGCCGCGCGATGTTTTCCAAATGCCGACCAGCGTCATGCGCACCAGCAAGTAGCCCGCTTGCGGGTCGGCCGGAGGAATCGCGTTGGCCTGCGCGGTCCAGCGATAGTCGCCGGCCCACTGGCCGTTCCACTGCGTGCCGTCGCGCCACACCGGCAGCGCCAACAATTCGTTCATTTGAGCGCGCGCCAGCAACGTGACACGCTCGTACTCCTCGGCGCGTCCGATGTTGCGCATCGAGGTCGAGAGCACGCCGGAAATCGCCGCGACCGCGCTGCCGAGGATCACCACGGCGACCAGCACTTCGAGAATGGTGAAGCCTTTCTTCACGGCAATTCCCTCACTGACGGAAACAACGTGAACGGATCGGTGGAAACTTCCAGCGTTCGTCCCCGTTGATTCCGCAATCCCACGCGCATGGCTTGCTCGCCGCCATCGGGATAGACCAAAAACGCCATGGGACGATCGGATAACACCGCGACGGTCGGCGGAATCTCCCACGTGGACACCGAATTTCCCTCGAGATCGCGTAAGGAAACTTCGTTCGATTTCGGATCGACACTCACTTGCATGTAATGGCGCAAGCGCACCGCACGCGTGCGCGCCAGCCGCATCGTCGACGCCAGACGCTCGCCCGATGCGCGCAGTCGCACCGTCTCGATGCCCGAGCCGATCGAAGGCGCGGCCACCGCCGCCAGTAATCCCACGAGCGTCATGACCACGAGCAGTTCGATGAGTGTGATCCCGCGTCGCATTGTTATTTGCTCTTCCAACTGCAGATATCGGCGTCTTCACCTTCGCCGCCGTCTTTACCGTCCGCGCCGTACGACATGATGTCCGGCTCATCGCCGTGATCGCCGGGATACTTGTAGATGTAAGCGCGCCCCCACGGATCCATCGGAATGTCCTTCGGCAAATACGGACCGTCCCAACGCTCGATGCCTTGCGGTTTCACGCGCAGCGCTTGTAGGCCTTGATCGGTAGTCGGAAAGCGTCCCGTGTCGAGCTTGTACGCGCCGAGCGCGGTTTCAAAATCATTGATCTGCTGTCTCGCCACGGTGGTCTTCGCAGCGCTCACCTTGTTCCACAAGCGCGGAGCCACCAAGGCGGCGAACAATCCAATGATCGTCACCACGACCAGCAGCTCAATCAGCGTGATACCGCGTTCATTCCGTTTTGTACGTCGCATAGTCACCCCGTTATTTCGTAAACGGCACATCGTTCATGCTGACAATCGCCAGCATCATGGAAAGCACCATTGATCCCACGAGTAATCCCATGGTCAGAATCACCACCGGCTCGAAAAGCGCCGTGGCCCGCCGCACCGTCGTGCGCGTTTCGGCGTCGTAAATGTCGGCCATGCGCGTGAACATCGAGTCGAGGCGTCCGGTTTCTTCGCCCACTTGCAACAAATGCGCGGCCAGCGACGGAAACGCGCCCGAGCGTCGCAACGGCGCGGCCAATCCTTCGCCGCGCTTCACGCCCTGCGCGATGGTGTCGACGGCGTCGGCCATCACTTTGTTTCCAAGCATGCTTTTTCCGATGCGCAGCGATTGCACCAGGGGCACGCCGTTGGCCACGAGCGTCGCCATGCTGCGCGCGAAACGCGCCGTTTCTGCGCGCACCACGATCGGACCGATGGCCGGCGCGCGCAGCTTGAACGCGTCCCAGCGCATGCGGCCGTCTGGGGTCGAGACCCAAAAACGAAACGCGACGATCGCGGCGATCACCGCGCCCAATACCCACAGGCCGTAGCTCTGCGTGTATTCGCTGATGGTCAGCAAAATTTGCGTCGGCACGGGGATCGGCAAGCCCGATTCCTTGAAAACTTCGGAGAATTTCGGGATCACGTAGCCGAGCATCAGCGAAACCGATCCAATGCCGACCAGCGCCAACAACGACGGATAGATCATCGAGGAAATCAGGAAGCCGCGCAGTTCCGTCGACGCCGCTTCCGATTCCGCGAGCCGCAGCATCACTTGCGAGAGCGATCCGGACGCTTCGCCGGCGCGCACCATGTTGCGATAGAGCTCCGAGAAAACCTCCGGATGCGTGCCGAGCGCATCGGTGAGCGATTTGCCGCCCTTGAGCTCGCGCAAAATTTCTTGAATTACAGTGCGGAACGCCGGACGCTCGCTCAACTCCGCGGCGATGGACAGCGCGCGATCGAGCGGCAATCCGGCTTCGAGCAGCGTGGCGAGTTCTTGCGTGAAGTACAAACGATCGGCCGCGCCCGGCTTGCGGCGCAGCAAAGCGGCGGGATCGAAGGAGAGGCTCCCGCCGCCTTTCTGTCGCTGGACGCCGACGTACACCGGCGTCAAACCGCCGATGGTGAGCTCGCGCGCCACCATTCGTTCGGTATCGCGGACGAGCGAGCCTTCCAGGAGCTTGCCGTCACCGCTGATCGCTTTGTAAAAAAATTCAGGCATAAGAAAAAGCACCGCCGATAAACGCCGATGAACGCCGATCAGAAGTGGCTCACCAAACGTTTGATCTCAACCTTCGACTTTCCGAAATTCAGCAGAAGACAAACAGAGAGACCCGTGGCCTTCAAATAATTCAAGCACTGTGCTACATGAGCCTCGTCGAGGGCCTTCGCCACTTTCAATTCGACGAGCAGGACATCTTCGACCACCAGATCTGCCAGATAGCTGCCAACTTCGATCTCTCGATACTTCACGGCCACGGACTTTTGCTGCTCCACACGAAGACCAGCCAGTCGAATTTCATACGCCAAAGCATTTTCATAGACCTTCTCGAGGAAGCCCGTACCGAGCGTGTTGGACACGGTAAACGCGCAACCGTTGACGAGATGAGAAATCTCATCCATCCGCTGCTGGTCGGTCTTCGTCGCTGCTGCTTGGGCGAATCTATCGGCGTTCATCGGCGTTTATCGGCGGTGCATTTTTCCTAAAAATCCTGCGTGACCCGCAAAACTTCCTCCATCGTCGTCATTCCCTGCTCGACTTTTTCCAGGCCATCTTCTTTCAACGTTTTCATCCCCGCCTTACGCGCCTGCGACGCGATCTGCGTGGCGTCGGCGTTTTGCATCACCAGGCGCCGCACGGCTTCGTCCATCTCCATCAGTTCGTAGATTCCCTTGCGTCCGCGATAGCCGTTGTTGCAGCTCGCGCATCCCTGGCCGCCGCATTCCTTGCAACGCACCCGCACCAGGCGCTGCGCGAGAATCGCCAGCACCGAGGAGGCAATCAGGTACGGCTCCACGCCCATGTCGGTGAGTCGCGTGACCGCGCTCGGCGCGTCGTTGGTGTGCAGCGTGGAAAAAACCAAGTGTCCGGTGAGCGCCGCACGGATGGCGATGTCGGCCGTATCGCGGTCGCGGATTTCCCCGACCATGATTACGTCGGGGTCCTGGCGCACGATGTGGCGCAAACCCGCGGCGAACGTCAAGCCGATTTGCGGATTCACGTGGATTTGGTTGATGCCGTCCATCTGATACTCGACGGGATCTTCGATGGTGATGATTTTCTTGTCCGGCAGATTGATGCGCTTCAACGCCGAGTACAGCGTGGTTGATTTTCCGCTGCCGGTGGGCCCGGTGACCAGAAAAATCCCGTGGGGACGCGCGATGTAGTGCGTCATGCGATCGAACAAGCGGGGAGGAAATCCCAGATTTGCCAGTTCGTAGAAGTCTCCGGCGGAACGATCGAGCAAGCGCATCACCACGCTTTCGCCGTGCAACGTGGGCAGCGTGGAAACGCGCAGGTCGATGTCGCGTCCTAAAATCTTCAACTGAATGCGGCCGTCTTGCGGCAAGCGGCGCTCGGCGATGTTCAACCGCGCCATCAGCTTGATGCGGCTGATCACGGCGGCGCGCAGGTCGCGCGACGGCGCGTCGACTTCCTGGAGCACGCCGTCAATGCGGTAGCGCACGCGGAAATCGCGCTCGAACGGCTCTAAGTGAATATCGGACGCGCGGCGCTCCACGGCGCGCGCGATCAAGTTATTCACCAAGCGGATCACCGGCGCTTCCGAGGCCATGTCGCGCAGGTGTTCGATGTCTTCGGCGTCGGCTTCGCCGGGTTCGGTGAACGTTATGCCCGCTGATTTCCCCGCCGCCTCGCCCTGCGGATAAAACTTATCGAGCGCTTCGTTGACCTCCGTATCGCCCGCCAGCACGGCGCGCACATCCAGGTGCGTGAACATGCGCACCGCCGCGATCGTTTCGGTGTCCAGCGGATCGGTCATCGCCAGGGTCAGCGTGTGATCGTCGACGTGCAGCGGAACGAAGCGGAATTGCCGCAAGTAGCGCTGCGAAAGTCCTTCGATTTCCGGCGTCACCGCCGGGTAATCGCTCGGCTGCGCCAGCGGCACGCCGAGTTGTTCGGAAAGCGCCGCGAGCACGTCGCGCGAAGCGACCAGGCCCAAGTCGGAAAGAATGCGCCCGATTTTTTCGGGACGCGACGACTGCATCGTGAGCGCCTTCTCCAGCTCCTGGCTGTCGAGCAGTTTTTTGCTAACGAGAATTTCGCCGAGTCTCATGCTTCACGTTTTGAAACGGTCAAAATGAAATGACGGAAAGCTTTTGCCGGAACTCCGCGGCGGACAAACGGCGTCCCGCAGCTTCCTGCAACCACTGTTTTTTCACCTGCACGGAAAGCTGGCTCGGCAAGTCGCGAAGCTCCACTTGATTGAACAAATGCACCACCACCGCGACGTTCTCATCCGGCGGCACGAAATCCAAACCCATGCCGTTGTTGCGCAACAGATCGCGGATCAAAGTTTCCAGTTCCTTCATGCGCGCTTGCTTGGCGGCCTTGGCCGCGGCGATTTCCTTTTCCGAGTAGGGCGCGGCATTGAAGGGATTCACCCAACGCATCACGTAGAGATTCACTTCCAGCGTGAAGACCACGCCGTAGCCTTCGAGATACGCGCCGCGCGGCGATTGCATCATCAGAAAATTGGCGGGGTCGTAGTGCTGGCGCACGGCCGTGTCGAGAACCGTCTCAAAGAGTTGCGTCTGTTTCTTGACGCTCTGGTAGTCGGGTGTTTGCGCGGTAAGAGCGGACGCGGCCAGAACGAGCGCACATAGGAACTTTTTCATTGCCGGACTCCTCCACCTTGCCCGCCACCGACCATCGCGGCGACTTGATGCAGTTCGGCGCGATTTTGTTCTTCCTGGCGATACACCTGCGTCTGGGTGCTCTCCAGGTAGTGATACTGCTCGGCCATCCGCTCGCCGGCGCTTTGGATCACCGCGGCGATCTGCGCTTGCTGGCGCTGCTCGCTGGCATTGACCGCCAGCGCCACTTGCTTCGCGACAATTTGCTCGACTTCGGCGCGCGTGTAGGTGTCGCCCGCAGGCGGCGCCGCCGGCTTGCGTACGGCGAGCACCGCAAACAGCAATGCGAACGCCGCGGCTCCCGCAAACGACCACTGCCAGAATCGCAGCGGATGGTAAGTGGGCATCGCGGCCGGCTTTTCCGCGACAAAAGCGATGCGCCGCGGCGGTTCTTCTTCCGGCAATGCTTGGCGCATTAGCTTTTGTGTCAGTTCAAGATCGGCCAACTCGGCGCGGCACGAAGCGCACGTCGCCAGATGCCGATCCAACTCCGCATTGGCGGCGCCTTCGAGCACGCGTTCATAGACAAGGGGGTTCGCCTGTTCGCAGTTCATGTTTCAACCTCAAATCTTGATTTAGCCACCGAGGCACCGAGAACACCGAGAAAACAAAACCTCGGTGTTGGCTTTCTCGGTGTTCTCGGTGTCTCGGTGGCTAAGACTTCGTCTCAGCTCTTCGGAGAAAACACGCCGCGTGTGCCCACGTCTTCCGCGAGACTCTTTTTCAAGAGAGCCAAACCGGAATACAACCGCGACTTCACTGTGGACACGGGACAGGACAAGATGCCGGCAATCTCTTCGATCAGAAAGCCGTGATACACCTTCAAGAGGACCGCTTCGCGCTGCTCGGCGGACAATTCTTCAAGCGCCCGCTCGACGATCAGTTCCAGTTCCAGAGGAAAAACCCGGCGGCCGGCGAGTCCCATGTCTGGGAAATTCGTGCTGTCTCCCGTGCGCGGCTCGGCGTGCTCGCTTTCTGGTTCTTCCCCGCGGCGGGTATCGCCGCGAAACTTGGAAAGCGCCTGGTTGTGCGCGATGCGATAGAGCCAACTCGCGAACTTCCCGGCATCTTCCAGAGTTTCCAGGCTCCGGTACGCTTTGAAAAAAGCGTCCTGACTCAGGTCGAGTGCGTCCTCCCGGTTGCCGGTGAGCCGCAAAAGATAGTTGTAGATCTTCTTTTCCCAGCGCGATACGAGGACGTTATACGACTCCACGTCCCCGCGCCGGGCGCGTTCCACCAGTTCCCTGTCCTCGACGATCCGAAAGAGCAATGGATCTCCGACCTGTAAGACGCCGGTCTTAGCGAAAAAGTCTGAAGCGTTTGAAAAAAACGTAACTGGCTGAAAATGGAGGGAGAAATCCCCTCCTGGTTTGCGAAGGACGCCAGAGTCCTCCGAAAGTGGACCAAGAGCCGCGCGGAACCTCTAATATAACACAGAGGTCCCTACGAATGAGGATCGACGGTAATCAACGCGCTGAGGGACTCGGCATATGAAACTCGTAGAATGGGCCGGCAACAAACTCGAGCGTCTGATCAGGTGGTATACCGACGGTGTCGAACGTTCGTTCGAGCACGACGAGAACTCCGCCAAGATGCGCAGGTTCTCAGTCGAGATAGGTCGAGAGTTCGAGACAAAACCCTACGACGCACTCCTTGCACCGGCTGAAGTATTGTCAGGATCGAGAGCATTCGAGGGAGCGACGCTCTCGTTTTCGGCTGAGGCCTACCGTATCGACCGCAACGGCGATCTTTATTTCTGCATCGATATCGATGGTTTGCCGACGAAGCAACGCTGGAGACCGTCGTATAGGTTCATCAAGCAAAAGGATGGCTCGGTACGATACTAGCGCCATGCTTCCGCATGGTACGATTTTGCTGATCGCAATCGCCTGCAGAATCTGAAAGGAGTCTCACACATGCCTGCGCTTCCCACCGAAGCACGACCTGTCACCGATATTCCTGCCGCCGAGTCGCGCGACGCACTCGCGCACTTCGAGGCGTTGCTGCGATACGAAACCGATTGCTGGGACGTTCATCTGGCGCTAAGCGAAAAGCATCCGGGATTTGTCGTGCTCGACGTGCGGAGTCCCGAGTTGTATCGTGCCGGCCACGTTCCGGGCGCGGTGAGTTTGCCGCATGCGCGAATCAACGAACGTAACTTGGAATCGTACGCCGACGACACGCTGTTCGTGGTCTATTGCGGCGGTCCTCACTGCAACGGCGCCGATCGCGCGGCAATTCGCTTGGCGAAATTGGGTCGTCCGGTGAAAAAAATGATCGGCGGAATCGAGGGATGGAAAGACGAGGGGTTTGATCTGGCGACGACGTAAAGCTGGGCACTGGCGTGCTACCCTGGAAGCCATGAGTAGTTTCCGTGTCAACATCGTCGCGCGAAACATGAAAGACGAGAGCCTGATGAGTCTGCCCGTGGAGGCAATCGTCGATACGGAATCTGAGTTGACGTGGCTACCGAAGGAACTACTTGCCGGTATTCAGATTGCGCCACTCCGCAAACGTAGCCTTACGACGGCGACCAAAGAACTCGTCACGCGTGATATCGGCTACGCGATTCTGCGAGCCGAAGGGTTCGAAACCGTGGATGAAGTGGTATTCGCGGAGCCCGGCGACATGACGCTGTTAGGCGTGCGAACAATCGAAGGCTTTGGCGTAGCCGTCGATACCATTGCCCATCGCTTCGTCGCCACGCCGACAATTGTCGCTTAGCGCACGCCTGACAAGAACTTTTCCAAATCAAACCGCGACCGTTCGCCGTTCATCGGCTCGTACACTTCAACGAGCGACACCGACGCGGCCATTTCGTCGATAGCGCGCAAGTCGGAATCGGCGGGAGCCGTTTCGCGATCGACGCTCTCGCGCACCCATAAGCCTTCGCGATCGTCGAGCGCGGTGAACAGCGTCTTCGACTGCCGGCAATAGACGCGCGTGGCGCGCACTTCTCCCCCAACGGTCCAGCCGACCGGCACGTTGACGTTGAGGATCGTGCCTTCGGGCGGTTTTTCCTTTAGCACAGCGGCAGTGAGTCGCGCGGCCAGTTGCGCCGTGGGCGCGAAATCCGACGGCGGTTTCCCGCACAGCGACATTGCGATCGCCGGAATGCCATGCAGCGCCGCTTCCGACGCCGCACCGACCGTCCCCGAGTAGTGAATGTTGCGCCCCATGTTTCCGCCGTGATTGATTCCGGAAATCACCACCGCCGGCGGAAACACCAGCACGTTCGACAGCGCGGCGATCACGCAATCGGCGGGCGTGCCGTCGACCGACCATCGTTGTTCGCTTCCATCGCGCGGCGCGGATTCCAGGCGCAAGCCGCGGCGCACCGAAATCGAATGGCTCGCGCCGCTGCGTTCCTGCGCCGGCGCCACGGTGTAAAGTTCGCCCAGCGGGCGCAACGCGCGTTCGAGTTCATGCAGGCCGATCGCGTCGGCACCATCGTCGTTGGTGGCCAGGAGCCACGGTAAGCTTGTTCGGAAATTCAAAATTAGTTGGCCTTCGATGCTTTCTTGGACCCAGAATCGAGCACGCCAGTGCGTTTGATCCCGGCGCCGTCGTTTTTCAATAGAGCGAGTAGTTCGCGCAGCTCATTCCCCACGCGCAGCAATTTCTCGCGGTCGGGATTCTGAAAGGGCAACGCGGGTTGACGCGTGTCGTGCGCCATTTTCTTGCGCGCGCCGTCGATGGTGAATCCCTGCTTGTAGAGTAATTCTTTGATTTCGAGCACCATCTCCACTTCGCGGCGGCGAAACATGCGTTGTCCCGTGGAACTCTTGCGAACTTTCAGTTGCGGAAATTGCGTCTCCCAAAATCGCAACACATACTGGGGCGTGCGGGTCAAACGGCTGACCTCGCCGATGCGAAAGTAAAGCTTATCCGGTATGTCCACGCCCATTAGAGTTAATGTAGCACGGGGAAGCAGTGTTCCGAGTTCCGAGTTCCGAGGCCCGAGTCAAAAACCAAGTTCCGAGTTCCGAGTTCCGAGGCCCGAGTCAGATGATCGAGTTTAAGCATGTTCGATGCGTACTCCCAAACGGCGCGATACTCTTGCGCGATCTCTCGCTCACCGTCGAAGCCGGCGAAACGCTCGCGCTCCTGGGACGCTCGGGATCAGGCAAAACGACCACGCTGAAATTGATAAATCGCCTGCGCCGGCAAGAGTCCGGCGAAATTCTCGTCGACGGAAAATCGGTGACCGCTTGGGACACGATCCGGTTGCGTCGCTCGCTGGGATACGTGATTCAAGAGGCGGGATTGTTCCCGCATTTCACGGTAGCGCGCAATGTTGGATTGGTTCCGACGCTCGAAGGATGGAGCACCGAACGCATTGACGCGCGCACGCGAGAGATGATGACGATGGTCGGTCTCGACCCGGCGGAGTTTGCGGCGCGATATCCCGACGAACTCTCTGGTGGACAGCGCCAGCGCGCGGGAGTGGCGCGCGCACTGGCCGCCGATCCTCCCGTGTTGCTGATGGACGAGCCGTTCGGCGCGCTCGACCCCGTGACGCGCGCGGAAATCCAACGCGAGTTTGCGGCGTGGCGCGATCGGTTGAAAAAAACGGTCGTGTTTGTGACCCACGACGTGCGCGAGGCGCTGCTGCTCGGCACGCGGATCGCAATTCTTGGCGATGGCGAGCTGGTCGCGCACGGCTCACCCGAGGATATTCGCAATTCCACCGATCCGCGCGTGCGGGAGTTTCTGCAAACATGAACGCCCGCGAAGTCCTCTCGCTCACCGGACAGCACCTGCTGCTGGTCGCGGCGTCGACGCTCGCCGCGGCAGCGATCGGCCTGCCCTTGGGAATCGCGGCGGCGCATCGCCCAAAATTCGCGCGATGGGTCCTGGGATTCGCCGGCGTCGTACAGACGATCCCGAGTCTCGCGCTGTTTGGTTTTCTGATTCCTTTGCCGTTCATCGGCGGCATCGGATCGCGCACGGCGCTTGTGGCCCTTGTGCTCTACGCGCTCCTGCCGATCGTCCGCAACACGGCGACGGGAATTGCGGGCGTCGATCCGGCGGTGCGCGAAGCCGCGCTCGGTCTCGGCTTGACGCCGCGTCAAATGCTTTGGATGGTCGAGCTGCCGCTGGCGCGCGGCGTGATCTTCGCGGGCGTCCGAGTGGCGACGGTGGTCAATGTCGGCGTCGCGACGATTGCCGCGGCGATCGGCGCGGGCGGATTGGGCATGTACATTTTCCGCGGCGTCAGCATGGTGGACAATCGCCTGATCCTCGCCGGCGCGATTCCCGCGGCGCTGCTCGCGTTGCTGCTCGATTTTTCGCTGGGACGCGTGGAACATGCGATGAACCGGCGTGGCTCGCACCGCGGCGCCGTTGCCACGATCGCCGTCGTTTTGGTGTTGTGCGTCGCCGCCGGAATCGCCGCGTGGCCGAAATCTTCCCAGCGCGCGCTGGTTGTCGGCGGAAAAAATTTCACGGAACAACTGATTCTCGGCGAAATCCTCGCGCAACAAATTGAATCGCGCACCGGACTGCCCGTCGATCGCCGCTTGAATCTCGCGGGATCGCTGATCGCGCACGACGCTCTGGTAGCCGGCGAGATCGACATGTACGTGGAGTACGTCGGCACGGCGCTGCAAGGCGTGCTGAAACTGCCGGGTATCTCCGATCCCAATGCGGCCGCCGAGCGCGTACGCCTGGAATACGCCTCGCGATTTCATGTCGAGGCGCTGCCGTCGCTCGGTTTCGAAAACACGTTTGCGATTCTCGTGCGCGGCTCGGACGCCCGCCGCTTACACTTGCGCACGATCTCCGACGCCGCGCCCGTGTCTTCAACGTGGCATGCCGGATTCGGCTACGAATTCATGGAACGCCAAGACGGCTACCCAGGATTGTCGCGCGTCTACGGATTGCACTTCGCGGACGCGCCGAAAGTTTTGGATTTAACGCTGACCTATCGCGCGCTCGCGGGCGGACAAGTGGACTTGATCGCCGGAAACTCCACCGATGGCTTGATCCCCGCGCTCGACTTGGTGCAGTTGGAAGACGACCGCCGCTACTTTCCGCCTTATCAAGCGGTGACGCTGGTGCGCTCGGCCGCGCTCGAAGCGCATCCCGAAATCCGCGCGGCGCTGGAGGCGTTGTCCGGCACAATCACCGCGGCGGCCATGCAGAAGATGAACGCCGCCGTCGATTTGGATCATCGCGAGCCGCGCGATGTCGCCGCGGAGTTCATCAAAACAATTAACCGCAGATAAACGCAGATGAACGCGGATAAGAACGAATCTGCGTTCATCTGCGTTCATCTGCGTTTATCGGCGGTTAATTCCTTTCTCTGTGGTAAGAATTGCGTATGCGAAAGTTGTTGTTCCTCGTTCTCATCGCCGTATCCGCGGCGGCGCAACCAAGAATGTCCCCCAGCGACCTGGAACGTTTAGTGTCGCGCGTGGCGCTCTACCCCGATCCGCTGCTGGCCGAAGTTCTCGCGGCGTCCACGTATCCCGATCAGATCGCCGCGGCGTACGCGTGGTCCGACAGTCATCATTATTTGAGCGGCGAAGCGCTCGCGGCCGCCATCGTCGCCGACAACGTTCCGTGGGATCCAAGCGTGCAGGCGCTCCTGCCGTTTCCTTATGTTCTGGAACACATGGCCGCCGACATGCCTTGGACCAGCGAAATTGGCACGGCGTACATGGCGCATCCCAACGAATTGCTCGACGCCGTGCAGCGCATGCGGCGGCTCTCCACCGATTTCGGATATTTGGTACGCAACAAACAAGTGAACATCGTGCCGTTCCCCGCCTACATCTTGATTATGCCAACCGTGGCGAAACCCGACGTGATCGCCGTACCGATCTACTCCACGGGCGTGGTCTTTCTCGCGCCGGCGATGGGCGGCGGCTCGAGTTCGGCGATCCGCTACACGCTGACCGAAAACGTCTCCGCGTTCGCGGCGTGGGGATGGCCGGGCACCAGGATCGCGTGGGACAAACACGCCGTGATGATCGCCGGCGCGCCGTTTCAGCATTTTTGGAACAATCGCACCGACTACGTGCATGTGTTCCCGGATCTGCATCGCGATCCCAAAGCTGCGGCACAGGAAAAACATGAGTTGATCCCGCGCACCGACGCCGAAAAGCGCACCTGGGAAGACGGCCGCTCGCACGCCGAGGATCATACCGATAAAGCCGCGGACAAAAAGCCCGAGCATCCCTGAGGGGAATTCGAGTTAAGATATCGTTTAAGTTCGTGAAAGTTGCGGCAGGGCTTTGTAGATGACGTCTCCAATCCATCAACCGATTCGCGACCCCGCCCACGTAGTGGTGGCGCTTACCGAAAAAACGCGCGTGGGCAAGTTGCGCTGGGAACCGGCTCCGCAAGAGGACACGTTTCACGTCAACATCGGTGGACACACCTATCTGCGAATCTTCCTGGTGAAAAGCGAACTGCGCAACGCGATGGGCGACATCGAGGTCCACACGGTGCCGACGCTGAATATGCTCGACGAAAAAGGCCGCATCATCTGGGCCGTCGATTCGCGCACCGTGAACGAAGTCCGCGAGTTGCATCGCCAGGCGCAGAACAAAGCGGATCGCGTGGAAGAACGGATTTCGCTGTTGATGGACGCCTTGAGTAAGATGTAGGGCCGCCGCGCTCGGTACTAGGGTGCGGTTGTCGATCCCGGTACCATCAGTACTGTCTGATTAACATTTCTCTTTACCTCGGCCTGCAGGTTGTGGAAAAGTAAGGAAGGTTAGCAGGCTCTAACGGTGGTGAGCGTAGGGCCCTGGCAGTAGAATTGCAGCATCATTCCGGTGGGAATTTCTTAAGTTAAGGACGCGCTACTTCATGCTTGATTCAAGAGCCCGGATGGCTTTTTTAGTTTCACTGCTCGCACTTTCAGCCCTGTGCTTTGGGGCTCAAACCCAGACCACTCCAACCAAGAAAAAGACCACCGCCAAGAGAACGGCTTCGAGCACGACCGTCAAGAGGCCGGTGGCCAAAGCGGCCACGCACAAGGCGGCGACCGCGCGATCCACCACGGGTGTCTCGGTGAAGAGGCCGGTGCGTACGTCGACGGCCGCGGCACTGGCGCGGCGTCCGCGTGTGAACTGGAAAGAAGTAGTCGACCGCGCGTCGCGAGGCAATTCGGTTGAAGGCGACGACCTGACGGGCGAAGATGCCGCCGTCCGCGCCGCCGCGGTGGAAGCGCTCGGCCCCCTGAACGGATCGGTGGTGGTGGCGGATCCCAAGAGCGGACGAATCTTGAGCATCGTGAATCAGCGACTGGCGTTTTCGCCCGGCGAGCAACCGTGCTCCACGATCAAACTTCCCGTGGGGTTGGCGGCGTTGAGCGAAGGCCTGATCAATCGCGATACGCAGGTGCATTTGACTCGCCGCCTGAGCCTGAATTTGGTGGAAGCGATCGCGCATTCCAACAATCCTTTCTTCGAAAACCTGGGATCGCGCATGGGTTTCGAGAAAGTGGAGCAGTACGAAACGCAATTTGGATTCGGCGAACTGGCCGGCTATCACATTCCAGAAGAACAATTGGGAACGCTGCCCGCACAACCGCCTTCGTTCGGGGGTGTGGCGCGCATGTCGAGCTTCGGCCAGGAGATTTCAGTGACGCCGCTGCAGTTGGCCGCGTTCGTTTCGGCGATCGGCAACGGTGGAACGCTGTATTACCTGCAGCGTCCGCGGACGCCCGAGGAAGAACAAACGTTCACGCCGATGGTGAAACGTCATCTCGACGTGCAACCGCTGTTGAGCGATCTGCGCGCGGGCATGGAAGCGGCCGTCGAGTACGGAACGGGGCGGCGCGCGCAAAACCCCTTCGACACGGTGTACGGCAAGACCGGCACGTGCTCGCACAACGGCAATCACCTAGGCTGGTTCGCGTCGTTCTCGGGATCCAGCGATCCGCACTTGGCCGTGGTGGTGTTGCTGCGCGGCGGACGTTACGCCGGCGGCGGTCACGCGGCGGAAGTGGCCGGCAAGGTCTATCGCAATTTGTACGAACACAATTACGTGGCTGCGGAATCGACTCCGGCGGTGACCAAGACCGAAGCGGTGGAGAATCCACAGTAAAGGATCGCCAACGAAACACGACGGCATCAACCGGCGCGGCTTCCTGACAACGGGAGCCGCGCTTGCTTTTTCTAGCGCGTTGCCCGCGGCAAAATACCCGCCGCTGCGGGTCGGCATCATGGATGTGATCCTGGGCTACCCGTCGAGTCCCGGCGCGTTTCGCGTGGCGCAACGAATCGGTTTCCAAGGGATTCAAGTGCAGTTGGGACGCGGTGCGCCGGGCCGCCTGGAACTTTCCGGCAACTTGAAGCAAAAAGAAATCCTCGACGCCTCGCGCGAATACAACATCCCGATCACCAGCACTTTCCTCGACGTGCTTCTGCGCGATTGCCTGCAATCGAACCCCGACGGACGCATGTGGGTGAAGGAAGCGATCCGAGCGACGAAGGCGCTCGGCGCCGGCATGGTGGAGTTGGCGTTTTTCTTCAACTGCGAGTTGAAGGCGGCCGACCTCGACGTGCTGGTGAACATTTTGCAGGAGCTCGCGCCGGGCGCCGAGCGCGACGGCGTAATCCTGGGCGTGGAGAACACGCTATCGGCCGCCGACAACATGCGCCTGCTCGATCGCGTGGGATCGAACGCCGTGAAGATCTGGTACGACATCGGCAACTCGACGAACATGGGACACTTTGACGTACCCGCGGAAATTCGCGCGCTCGGCAAAGAGCGCATCTGCCAAATTCATATCAAGGACCAGGTATTGCTCGGCACCGGCAAGGTCGACGTGAAAGGCGCGATCCAAGCGATGCACGACATCGGCTACGACGGCTGGTGCGTTTTTGAAACCGCGGCGTCCGCGGCGGATCGGTCGGGCGACGCGGAGAAGAATCTCAAAGTGTTTCGGCAGATCGAGGCGTCAACGCTGTAAGAATCATTCTTTCAGCCGACGTGACAGTGGGGCGGACTTGCCTCTGCCGACTTCCTCTCCGCTACCGGCAAAAGTCGCCTTGCTGCGCGATTTTCATCCGTAATTGCTGGACCTTCGCGGCGACCGCAGGATCGGCGTGCGGCACGCGCGCGAGCAACGGCTCAAGGAAGCGCCCGTATTTCTTCGCGATCGTGGCGTCGCCACGATTCACCGCGTCCGCAACGTCGTGCGTCGACGCCGCTGTCAATAGTTCAATACGGCCGACAAAAACACGCTCGGTGTGCGCGGGCTGCGGCTGAACGCTCAGCGGCAGCAGCGCATCGACGGTCGCGCGCGGAATGACGTAAACGATCCGCGATCCTTCCTCGAACCACGAATCCTTCCACGTCTCGACCATCGCGTGCGCTTCCTTGCGGAATAGTCCTTGCGACACGAGCGTTTCTTCGAGATCGCGATACAACTCCGGTAGCGAGTGTCCGGCGTCGCCCATTTCTCCCCAACCCGCCGTCGCGTCCATCGGCGCGTGCAACGGAATCGCGCCAAGTTCGCGATAGGTCACGCGACCACCGCGATTTTCAAACAGAATCGCACTGGGGATCACGGTCGCGCCATCGTTCGACACCAGAATTTTGCCATCGGCCGTCACGCGCGCGGTGAGCGGCACATCGAAATGCGCGAGGCCGCGGTAGAAGAGAAACTTTTCGTGCTGCGTGCCGACCGTAAGCGGTGCGCTATCGGTTTGCCGCGCGGCGTAGTAACGGTCATTCGCCTCGCCGCCACTCGGCAGCGCCGGCGACACGCCCGGCTCGACGCGGATTCCACGCCATTCGATGCCGCCGACGGTGTTGCGAAGTTGGAAGTCGGGCGTGTCGGCGGGCTGCGGCGTGATGTGGTCGCTCGAGACGCGAGCGCTGGGATACCACTCGCTCATTTGCCCGTGTGGGAATTTCACGCTGACGTTGGCCTGCATTTCGCGCGAACTGTAGAAATAAATCACCGGCGTTTCCATGCGCACGCTGGCAAGAAAGCTCCACTTGGTGCAGTGAAGTCCGGCGTCTTCCACGAAAGGGGGAAGATCGCGCGCCGGACCAAGGCCGTTCCACTCGATGGCCTTGCCGTTCGTGCCGGCGACCGATGTGAACGTGCCCCACTCGTGTACGGTCAAGCCGTCGTCGGGCGATCCCGCGGTGAGAACAACGACCGCCGCCACGGCCAGCAATAGCCCAAAGAGTTTGCGAGTCATTTTGGTTCCTCCTTCTTTGCCAAATCCTTTAGCGCCGCGTCGATTTCAGAGTCCTTCGCGGCGCGCGAAAAAAACTTTGCCGATTCGCGGATGAATCCTTGGCGATTCAGCGGCACGATGGCGCCGGCGATCTTGTCACCGCATTCGCCCTTCAGCGAGACCACCCAGTTCCCTTCCTGCGGCCACTGTTGGGCGACCGCAAAAACGCCCGGGTGCGACGAAGACGCCGCGACATGCAAGTCCATGCTGCGCCGTTCGCCGTTTACCCGCCCCACGGCCGCGGCGGTGATTTTCAGTTTCTCGACGCCGGCGCATCCTTCGGTGCGAAAGACGAACGCCGCACTCTTGAACTGAAAGTCCTGCGACGCGACGGGCGCGCCGATCCTGAAAGAAAACGCCTGTGCATTCGCGAACGCCGCGAATGCAAGAAATGCCAAAATGCTGCGCATCATTTTGGGTTCTCCTTGCTGTGCCGACACCCTTAAGACGCCGGGACGACCGTTTTTCTTCCCTGGGTTTTACCAGGTCCAAGCCAGTTCCTCTTTCAACAACTTCAACGCCTCGGGATCAAGCCGCAGGACTTTTTCCCGATCGATGGACGCGGGCAACGGCGCGAGCGTGGCGATCCGGTCGTAGACTGGCGCGCGATCCGTGTCCGAAACGCGTTGCAGCAAATGCCACAGCGTGAGTGTATCGCGGGGGCGCGCGGCTCCGAGGGCCGCATTGACATCAAGCCGGCCGTCCACGGCCCGCTTTAGTTCAGACGACGCGTCTTCGAAGTACGGGATCCCGGGACCAGAAACGGGCCGCGTTCGAACCATCGCTCCCGCCGGTGTTAGCGACTCGCGGCCTTGCCACACAAACGCGACCCAACCGCGCGTGACATGCAACTCGCCGGCCCCGCGGTCGTCGGCCGTGAGCGTGTACTCGCAGCCGAGATCGATCGCCGTTCCGGACGCCGTGTCGACAAAAAACAATCGCGGCGGCGCGGTGATTCTCGCGTGAATTTCGCCGTGCTGCAACGCCAAGCGATGTTCTTCAGGGCGATCGGCGACGACACGCAGGCGCGTGCCGGGAGCGATCGTCACCGTGCCGATTTGCCCGATCGCGATGGTCTGCGAGGAGTGGCCCGTGTCGATCCAGCCGCGTTGGGAAGCGCGCCAGAAGATCGCGGCCACGATCGCGAAAATCGCGGCGATCGCGAACGCCCATCGCGGCCACCGGAACACCGGCGCCGGGCGCGGCCGCTCGCCGGCGTCGAGGCGGGCCTCGATGCCGCGCCAAACGCTCTCCGGCGCTTCCACCAACGGAAGCTCGGCGAGCATCGACTGCGCAAATCTCTCGGCTGCTGGATCGGTCATTTCCATCTCTCTTGAAACTTCTTCAACCGCACGGCCAACATTCGATGCCCGCGGCTCAAACGCGACGCCACGGTTCCCGCGGAGCAATTTAGAATCGCGGCCATCTCTTCGTAGGAAAGATCATCGAAGTGCCGCAGCAGCACAGCGATGCGGAATTTCTCCGGCAATTCGGCCACCGCCGCTTGCACCGCGTCCACCACTTGTCGCTGCTCGATCTCTTCGTGCTGACGCGCCGGAGCCGGAAGCGTATCGGAAAGATCCGTCGTCCGCTTGCGCCGCCGAGTCATATCGACGCACGTGTTCACCACCATGCGGTACAGCCACGTGGAGAATTCGGCGTCTCCGCGAAACTGGCCGATCTGCGTTAGCAGCTTGAGAAAAACTTGCTGCGAAGCATCGCCGGCCGCGGCGCGATCGCCGTGAAAGAAGTACAGCGCGATCGAATACACACGATCCTTATAGGTGTCGTAGAGCGAGCGGAATGCGTCGCGGTCGCCCGTGCGGCACGCGGCGAGAATCTCGGTCGTCACCTGCACCGGATGATTCGTCAACCAGCCACCTTACATGAGACGCCGCTCGACTCCAGTTTCTTCCCGCGCGATTATTCCAGCCGCCAAGGCGACCGCTCGCTCCAGTGGCGCATCGCGTTGGTGGCCCACTCGGTCGACTTGTCTTTGTGGCACGACGTGCATGGATTCGGGATCTTGTATTTATCCGTCATCGCGGGAGAGATGAACTTGAACGTATGCGCGTGAACAAACGTGCCCGGAGGACCTTGGGTTTCGATCTTCGGCATGTGGCAGTCCACGCACCGGCTGCCCGGCGTTCCGTCTTTGTGATGCGTGTGTTGCTCGATCGTCGCGGTGCGCGGACCATTCGGCGATTTCGGGCCGTGACAGGTGAAGCAGAGTTTGTCGGCCGGCAAGCGCAACTGCGCGTAGTTCTCCGTGCCATGCACGTCGTGACAACTGAAACACGTGACGCCGCGCGTATACATGACGCTTTGCACGAAATCGTTGCCCTGCATGCGATTCTTGTGCGCTGTGCCGTCGGGAAAATGCAAAAAGTTGGCCGGCGCGCCGAGCGTGTGTTCTTCGAGTTTCCAATAATCTTGGAGTTTCAATCCCGCGTTGTAGCCGACAGGCCAATCGTAATACTTGCCCTCGATGGGATTCGCCAGCGGCTGGCCTTGCGAATGGCACTGAATGCAGGTGTCGCTGGCAGCGACGTAATCCATTTTGCCGGGATTCTTGATGTTGGTAAGCGCGGGATGCGCCGCGTGTTCGCTGCCCGGTCCGTGGCAGCGTTCGCAGCCGACGTTCCACTCCGCCACTTGCTTCGCGCGAATGTCGTAACCGACCGAATGGCAGCCGTCACAGAGCGGACCGGTGGGGCGATGCATATTGTCCGCCGGATAAAACGCCGTCCACCAATCGGTGCCCGCCGCCATTTGGTATTTGCTCCACTTGTGATTCAGAACCTCCCACTGAACAGGAAGCGGAAAATAATCCTCGCCGACCTTCGTGAAATAACGCTGCTTCCAAATGCTGCCGTAGACGAAGGCGACTTGGTCCTTCGTGAACGGCGACACGTCGTTGGTGGCCAGATCCGGAATGATCGCATCAGGATGCTCGCGCGGATCGCGCACCACGTTGGCCATCGGCGTTTTCTTCCAGTGTTCGTAAATCTGCTGATGGCACTTGGCGCACGCTTGCGATCCGACGTAATGGTTTTGCGCCTGTGCGGTAACTGCCACGGCCGCCAAAACAAGGACGTTGCAAATCTTCATGACGCAATTTTAGCGTTATTCTGGGTGGAGAACATGGCGCGCTCGCTCCAACTTCGGACCTTCCAAATCGGCGCGCCGCCGAAACGCGGCGAAGGACTGCGGATCGGCGCGGCCCGCCATCCGCCGCGAGGCGTAGCGAAGTCACGCTGGCGCGAAGACGGATTCTTCGACGTTTGGCTTCCCGTGATTGCTCCCAGCGCCGCGTTGATCCACCGTTATCGGAAAGATCTCGGCGATGCGGCCATTCGCAAGCGATTCTTTCAGGCTTACGAGCGCGAAATGCAACAACCCGCGCCGCGCCACGTGATCGAACTTCTCGCCGCACTCGCGGAACGCACGCCGATTGCCGTGGGATGCTTCTGCGACGACGAATCGCACTGTCACCGCTCGCGACTCGTTGAGCTGATCAGACGCGTTCACGTTTCTTAACACCGGCACGCCCCGCCGGCCTGCGCCGCCACATAGTAATTGTGTACAATGGCCTTGATTTTTTCGGGGGACAACCAAAATGTCAGCCAGCAAGACCCTTCGCATCGCCACCCTTTTGATCGCCGTCTTTACGCTCGCCGCAGCGGGCGCCGCCGCGCAGCCCGCCTACGACACCGCGCTGAAGAACTTGCATTTCCGCGCTATTGGACCCGCCGTAATGGGCGGGCGCGTCGACGTGATCGCGGCGGTCGAGTCCGATCCACGCGTCTTCTACGTGGGCGCGGCCGCCGGTGGATTGCTGAAGACCGTCAACGCCGGCATGACCTGGATGTCGCTGTTCGACGATCAGCCGAATCCCTCGATCGGCGACATCGCCATCGCGCCGTCGAATCCCTCGATCGTCTATGTCGGCACTGGCGAGCCGAACAATCGCCAGAGTTCGTCGTGGGGCGACGGCGTCTACAAGACCGTCGACGGCGGCGCGACGTGGACGCACATGGGATTGAAGGAATCGAAGCACATTGGTCGCGTCGTGGTCGATCCGCAGAATCCCGACCACGTGTGGGTGGCGGCGCTCGGCGATCTCTGGGGACCGAACAAAGAACGCGGCGTGTATCGCTCGATGGACGGCGGGGCGACGTGGTCGCAAACGCTGTCGATCAACGAAGACACCGGCGTCAGCGACATCGCAATCGATCCGCAGAGCCCCAACATTTTGTACGCCGCGGCGTATCAACGCCGCCGCACCGTGTTCGGATACTCGGGCGGCGGTCCGGGCAGCGGGATTTATCGCTCCACCGACGCGGGCGCGCATTGGACGAAGGTGGCGGGAGGCTTGCCGGCGCAAGGCGATATCGGCCGCTGCGCGCTCTCGGTCTACCGGAAAAACCCCAACATCGTCTACGCGCTCATCGAGCACGCGACGCTGGGAGGCGTATACCGGTCGGAAGATAAAGGCGTGCATTGGACGCGCATGGGCAACGAAAATCCGCGGCCGTCGTACTTCAGCCAACTTCGCGTCGATCCCAACAACGATCAGCGCATGTGGATGGGCGGCGTGAACATCTACTTCTCCGAGGACGGCGGAAAAACTTTCGTGCAGACGCGTTTCCAAGGCGTGCACAGCGACGTGCACGGCATCTGGATCGATCCCGGCGATTCCGACCACGTCATCATCGGCTGCGACGGCGGCGTGTGGTCCACCAACGATATGGGACGCCATTGGTCGCACTTGAATAATTTCCCGCTTGGACAATTCTACGAAGCGTCGTTCGATTTCCAGAAGCCGTATCACGTTTGCGGCGGCGCGCAGGACAACTACTCGTGGTGCGGACCGAGTTCCACCGAGCAGCAACTCGGCATCGGCAACGAAGACTGGATCACCGTGGCGGGCGGCGACGGATTCTACAACCGCATCGATCAAGTGGATCCCAACATCATCTACGCGGAGTCGCAAGACGGCAACTTGTCGCGGCGCGACTTGCGCTCGAGCGAATCGAAATCGATTCGTCCGCAGGAAGAAAACGACAATCCGCCGCGCTATCGCTTCCAGTGGAATTCTCCGCTGATGATTTCGGCGCACGATCACAACACGATTTATTACGGCGGCAACTATTTGTTCAAGTCGACGAACCGCGGCGACGATTGGACGCGGCTGGGTCCCGATCTTACTTCGAATGCGGACCGAGACAAGATCGAAGTGATGGGCAAGGTCGTGAGCCGCGAGACTCTTTCGCGTCACGATGGCGTGGTGGCGTGGCCGTGCATCACGGTGATCGCGGAATCGCCGTTGAAGCCGGGCATCTTGTGGGTGGGAACAGACGACGGCAACCTGCAAGTGTCGCAGGATGACGGGAAAACGTGGTCGAACGTGGTGGCCAACGTTCCGGGCGTGAAGAAAGGCGCGTATGTCAGCCGCATCGAGACGTCGCGCGCAGGCGCGGGAACGGCTTACGTGGCGTTCGACAATCACCGCGCGTCGGACTACGCGATCTACATCTACGTGACGAAGGATTTTGGCAAAACGTTCACGCGCATCACCAACGGAATTCCGGTGGAAGCGGGCACGGTGCACACGGTGCGCGAAGATCCCAGCAACTCGAACTTGCTCTTCGCCGGAACCGAATTTGGATTGTTCTTCTCGCTCGATCGCGGTGGATCGTGGCACAAGATGAAGAATGGTTTGGCGACGACACCGGTGTTCGACATTCAGGTTCATCCGCGCGAGCACGATTTAATTCTCGCCACGCACGGACGGTCGTTCCAGATTCTCGACAACATTTCGTCGCTTGAAAACATGAGCTCCGATGTGCTGAACGCGGACATCAAGGCGTTTCCCACTCGTCCAGCGGTGGAATACAAGATGGCGAATTACCGCAGCTTCGTGGGGAACTCGATGTTCTTCGCCCCGAATGCTCCTCAGGGCGCGGTGATCGATTACTACACGAAGTCGGCGGGACCGGTGCAAGTGACCGTAACAGACAAGGACGGTAACGTGCGAAAAATGACCGCGCGCGCCGAAGCCGGAGTGGTGAATCGCTTGGTCTGGGATTTGCGTGAAGACTCGCCAATTCCGCAAGCGGCCGGTGGTCGCGGCGGATTCGGTGGCGGCGGTGGCGGTGGTGGTCGCGGCGGCGCAGGTGCGGGCGGTGGCGGCGGTCGTGGAGGACGTGGCGGTGGTGGTGGCGCGGCAGCACCGGCGGCGGAAGGTGCTCCCGCAGGTGGCGAGCAAGGCGCCGCGAACCCGGAGGAAGGTCAAGCGGGCGGTGGTGGCGGAGGAGGCGGTGGTGGTGGTCGCGGCGGATTCGGCGCGGCGCGCGGATCGCAAGTCGATCCGGGCGAATACACGGTCACGCTGACGCAGAACGGAAAATCGGACACTGTGAAAGTTACGGTGGAGGAAGATCCGCGTGTGCAGTTTTCGGCGGAAGATCGCAAGAAGCGCCGTGATGCGGTGGTCCATCTAAACCTCATGGTGAAAATGGCCGACGAAGCGCGCCGCAAAGTGACGGCGATGAACACGGCGTTGACCAACTTGGCGAATAGCTGGAATGCGGCCAGCGCTCCGGCCGTTCCCGAAGCGATCAAAGAGGCTGTCGGTGACGTTCGCGATCATTTGAAACCACTGGTCGCCACCTTTGAAGGCGCGGGCGGAGGCGGTGGTCGCGGCGGCGGCGCGGGTCCCGCGTTGCAGTACAATCCTCCGACCGTGAACCAAAAGTTGCAACGCCTGCTGCAATCGATCGACAACTATTCGAGCGCGCCAACCGCCACGCAGATGGCGGACATCGAAAAATGCGGCGCGCAATTGAAAGACAGTCTCGCGAAGGTCGATCCGATGATGAGTGAAGTGGAAGCGCTCAACAAGAAGATGCAAGACGCGGGCGTCCCGTACTTCAAGGTCGACGTGAATGCGGTGGGCGCGCCGGCCGCCGGCGGATTTGGTCCGCCGGATGATGACGACGATCGCGGCCACAGATAAGAAAACTGCAACCGCAGATACACGCAGATGAACGCAGATAAGACCAGATCGATTTGGTTTTATCTGCGTTCATCTGCGTCCATCTGCGGTTGCTTTATTTCGGGAAAATCAGCGCCAGCGCCGGTTCCGCGGTGAACATGCACCGCGCGTTGTGGCCGCACAACGGCACAAGCACGGCATTGTGATGCGCGCCGAGCGCTTCGTTCACGTATTTCGCGTACGCCTCGCCGCGCGCAAGCCGCGTGGGACCTTGGGCCATCGCGGGACACGAGCCGTCGAATCCGCCGAGCGGCAGCACGTCGAGTTCGCCCAGCAAGTACGTCGTGGGACGCGAAACAAGCTGCTGCTTCATCTGGTCGTCCGACTGGCTGCCGGAATATCCGCTGCGATTCTTGAATCCATACGGCCACTGATCGTACGTCGTGCAGTTGCGGCCGTCGCCGAAGGGACGTAATCCGCCGGGCTGCGCGCCGCGTCCCGCACGACCACCTGTTGTTCCGCCTTCGCCTGCCGCCGGCGCGGGCACGTAGCCGGGCGCGCGCGCGCTCACGCTGTACGACGATTCCGCCGGACGGTTGCTATCGGGATACGCGTAGCTTGAAGGATTCGAGACAACGTATGTCACCGGCACGCCGAGTTTGTCGTGGACCTGATTCGACATTTCGTAGCGATTGACAAATTGTCCCCCAGCCGAGTGTCCCGCCACAACGATCGCGCGCACGTTCGGAAACACGCTTTTATTTGCGGCCTTGCGCAAGATCTCGTCGATGAAATCATAGGACGTAGTTTTGTCGGTGGATTGCGCGACGCCGCCCGACCGCCAACTGTTGCAATTCCAGTTGATCTCGTCGGTATCGAGTTTGTCCTGGCAGCCGCCGCCGGCGTTTGCAGCCATGCGCGGCGCGATCACCAGCGTGTCGTCGAGCGCGCCGGCGAGAAACGCGGCGGCGGTAGCCGTGCGGAAGTAGTTGTCGGCATCGCGGCCCGCGCCGTGGACCATCACCAGCACGCGCGTGATCGCGGGATTCTTCGTTTCGAGCGAATAAGTCCGATAGATCAGCGATCGACCGCCCGTGAGTTTCACCCATTCGGTACAAGTCGATGGCGTGATGCACGGTGCGGCATGAAGTGCATTGGAAAAGACCGCGGTGGAAAAAACGAACCCCAGAAAAGCGAAAAAGATTGTGCGACGCATGAACGATACTTTACCGCAGAGTGTTACCGTCCGGAAGCGGCTTTTTCCTTGGCGACGAGATCAAGGTAGGCTTTTTCCATGCGATTGATGTGATCCTGATACCCCGCGGGGTCAATGAAGGGATTGGGTTGCTCGCCGCGCTTAAAACGGTCGTACTTCGCGGCCATGTTGTAATAACCGCCGTGCGCGCCGAGGAAAATATCGCAGTGCAGCGAACGCAGGACGCGGAAGGTTTTCGCCATGTCGTCCGAGACGCCCGGATATTTTGGATTGTTCAGCAATTGCACGCCGGGGTTCACCGTGGTCCCGCCGACGATCACGACGTCGAGCTTCTTGCCGCCGTCGTCGACCTGCATGGTCCACGTGGTGCAGCCGATCGAGTGGCCGCCGGTGACGTGCGCCACAAGTGTCGTGCCGCCGAGCTCGACTTTGTCTCCGTCCGAGAGTTTGCGATCCACTTTGACCACCGGGTACGTGTACTCACTGCCCCAGCGGAAATCGGTCTTGCCGCCCGACTCCATCACGCCGGCGTCGGCGGTGGAAGCGAAAATCTTCGCGCCGCCGGTCATTTTTTGCAACGCGGCCATTCCTGCCACGTGATCGAAATGCGCCTGGCCGTTCAGCAGGATTCTTACGTCGGTGATTTTGAAACCGAGCTTTTGAATGCTGTCGCGCACCTGCGCCGCGGTGTCCTCGTACCCCACATTGATCACGATGTGACCTTGCGGCGTCGAGACAAGATACGCCGTGATGTCGCTGGTGCCGACGTAGTACAAATTGCCGGCAATCCGGTAAGGCTCGACGGGTTGCGTGTCCTTGCGTTGAGCGCAAGCGGCAAGCGAAAGTACCAGGAGCGATAGAAAAAAGCGCTTCATGCGCTTACGGTATCACGATCAGTCGTTGCGTTCGGCAACCGTCACTTCGGCTAGCCGATCAGGTCACCGAAATGTTCGGTCGGTACTCAGTTCGTCCGATCCCGGAGGGATCACAGCTTGTAGCCGGTGGTTGAGCGCTGTTTGCGATACCACCGGTTCAGGCAAAAAAAATGGCGATCCCAGAGGGATCGCAGGGGTTTCGTCGATCGCTGCGATCCCTCCGGGATCGTGGTTCTTGTCCAATGGGTACCGGTGGTATCGCGAAAAACGCTCAACCACCGGCTACAAGCTAGCATCCCTTCCGGGATGCAAGAATCTGAAACTGAGCGCGGCGCTGCTCATAGATGGTTTGGACGAATGCCTCGGATTCCTCCACCGGGCCTGCGTCGATGTGACTCAACAAGCGCTCCAGCGAAAACGGCTGCTTCCGCACGAGGCTTGCAGGGTCCTTGATCGTTGAGTGAGTCGTTTGCTCCATCGGGGTAATGATAGCACTCTATTTCACCGCGGCCTTTTTCGCGGCGTGTGCGTCCTTAGCCGGCTCGGGCGCCGCGGCGACGGCGGCCAAGGGTAGATTCAGCATCTTGCGCAATTCGGTGTCGAGCTTGGTGCGGATATCCACGTTTTCCTTCAGGAATTGCCGGGCATTCTCACGACCCTGACCGATGCGTTCGCCTTTGAAGCTGAACCACGATCCGCTCTTCTCTACCATGTTCTTCTCGACCGCCAAGTCGAGCAGATCGCCTTCCACCGAGATGCCTTCGCCGTACAAAATGTCGAATTCCGCTTCCCGGAACGGCGACGCCACCTTGTTCTTCACTACTTTCGCGCGCGTGCGGTTGCCGATCACCGTCTCGCCGTCTTTCAGCGAGGTGATCCGGCGGATGTCGATGCGCACCGAAGAGTAAAACTTCAGCGCGCGGCCTCCGGTGGTGGTTTCCGGGTTTCCAAACATCACGCCGATTTTTTCGCGAATTTGGTTAATAAATATCAAACAGGTATGGGATTTCGAGACAATTCCCGTGAGTTTCCGCATCGCCTGCGACATCAGGCGCGCCTGCAAGCCCATCGAAGGATCGCCCATCTCGCCGTCGAGTTCGGCCTTGGGTACGAGCGCCGCCACCGAATCGACCACCACCACGTCGACCGCGCCCGATCGTACGAGCGCTTCGCAGATTTCCAGGGCCTGTTCTCCGTTGTCCGGTTGCGACACCAGCAAATTGTCGATGTCGACGCCCAGTTTTTTAGAGTATCCGGGACTCAGCGCGTGCTCCGCGTCGATGAACGCGGCCATGCCGCCGCCCTTCTGCGCCTGCGCCACCACTTGCAGGGCCAGCGTGGTTTTTCCGCTCGACTCCGGCCCGAAAATCTCGATGATGCGGCCCACCGGCAATCCGCCGACACCCAACGCAGCATCCAGCGAGAGCGCGCCAGTGGAGATCACCGGGATGCCGACCAGAGCGTCCTTGCCGCCCAGGCGCATGATCGTGCCCTTGCCATATTGTTTTTCCAGTTGGGATAAAGTGAGATCTAATGCCCGGGATTTTTCGGTATTTTCGTCGGCCATAATGCCCTCCTGCGAAACTCGCGCGATTCTAGCAGACTCTTTTGGGAAGCGCCAGTCTCAAAGAGGATATACGTGTTTTCTTCGCTTGTCAAGGGAAGGCTTCGAACTATTGACAGGAACTGCCGGAAGTGTCGGCGATCGTCAATTTCCAAGCTTTGTTTCCAAGAACATAGACAAGAGTCCGCGGGGCGAGCTTTTCGGCACTGCGTTTTTTTTGACTCATCCAATCAAGCGTTTACGTCTCGCGGCGCGGCCACGGCGATGAGCAATGTGTCACGATGGATCAAATGGAGCGAAAGTTGTTTTGGTCAACTGAATCGGGCTTGGGTGCATAAAACGTAAAATTACAAAACGAACCTACCGAGGAGCTAAAGACAATTTAATCAATCAGTTAGAGCCTCCGAGTTAGCCCGTCTCTTTACCACGGAGTACACAGAGAAAAGGCTAGAGGACACAGAGAACGTTGCCCTTGGGCCGACGCTCTCTGTGTCCTCTAGTTTTTCTCGGTGTTCTCCGTGTCGAGAACTCTCAACCTTTGAACGCTTTTTCGGTCGCCGCTTTGGCCTCGGCCGCCATTTCGAACGGCTCGCGTTCCCAGTATTCGGGGCGAAGCAGCTCGATGCTGGCGAGGCGGTCGTATCCAATCGACTTCAATTCTTCCACCATGCGCTTCAACGGCAACACGCCATGTCCGGGTAGCAGGCGGTTCGCGTCGGTCAATTGCGCCAGCGGGCGATCCTCGCAGTCGTTGACATGAAGGATGAAAAGCTTCGACGAATCGATGCGCCGCAGCGATCCGAGCTGCGATCCGCCCACGTGAAAATGGAAGGTGTCGATCACCAGGCCCACGTCGGGGCGATCCACTTCCGCGACAATCTCCCACGCTTTTTCCAGCGTGCGCACGGAACTGGTGGGGAATCCCAGAAACTCCAGCGCGATTTTTACGTCGTGCGTCGCGGCGATATCGCCGAAGGCTTCCAGCACGGCCACCGTTTCGTCTTTCACTTCGCTATCGGTGACGCCCGGCGGACGCTTGCCCGGCATCACCACCAGCGTCTCGCAGCCGATTTGTCCGGCGATGCTGGCGAACTCGCGGCACGTTTTCTCCACACCGTCGAAATCTTTTCCCGAAAACGTCGCGCGATCCACGGAGTTGATGCTCAGCGGCTTCACTCCGGATTCTTTGAAACGGTCGGCCAACTCGGCCACCGAGTGGCGCTGCAAATAATGGCGCAACTTGGCGCCCCAAATCTCCAAAAACGGAAAACCCACCTTTTTGGCAATCTCAATATCCGTCTCGAGGTCGGCCTTCATGCTGCTGGCCCCGTTCCAACCCAATTGCACAAAAATCTCCTTTCAAGATTCGGACGCGCTATAATCTCCCGCCGCTCGCGCTCCGCGACAGCGCCTCAACGAAGAGGTGCACCACGGGGTGATTGTACACGTTTACGGTGGGAATCAAGTGTCAAGTTTAGGCTGTTTCGTGAAATGCGGAAGGCATTCGCGATTGAACGCCGCCGCAGGAAGAAAGTCGCGGTGAGATCAGCCGTTATCGAGGACTTCACGCGCCTTCCTCGCCAGATCCGCCAAGCGAAACGGCTTCTGGAGAAACGCCACGCCCGGCTCCAACACACCGTGACGATGGATCGCTTCATCAGTGTATCCCGAAAGGTACAGCACTTTCAGTTTTTCGCCGCGCTCGAAGAGGCGCTCGGCCAGCGCGCGTCCGCTCATGCCGGGCATCACGACGTCGGTCACCAGCAGATCGAGTGTGCCGGTGAGATTCAATACCAAGTCCAGCGCCTCGGCTCCGTTGCTGGCTTCCAAGATGTTGTAGCCGCATCCACGCAAAAAATCCGCGGCGAGTTCGCGCAGCGGCGCTTCGTCTTCCACCACCAGGACCGTTTCGCCGCCGCGAACCGAATCCGGCACCAGCGATTCCTCCACCGCCACGACGGGAACCGCCACGCCCGTCGGCGGTAAATAGATTTTGAACGTCGCGCCTTGGCCCGGCTCGCTGTAGACCCAAATGAATCCGCCGCTCTGTTTCACGATTCCGTACACCGTCGCGAGACCGAGGCCCGTGCCCTTGCCGGTTTCCTTGGTCGTGAAGAACGGCTCGAAGATGTGCGCCATCGTGTTCGCGTCCATGCCGTGGCCGTTGTCGCTGAACGCAATCATCACGTAGTGCCCCATCTGCAACGGATTGTGTTGGCGCGCGAACGATGCGTCGAGTTCCACGTTGGCCGTTTCGATGGTGACTTTTCCGCCGTCGGGCATGGCGTCGCGCGCGTTCACCGCCAAATTCATCAACACCTGCTCGATCTGTCCGCGGTCCGCGAGCACGGCGTGCAGTTGCGGCGCAGGTTTGAAAACCAGCTCGATATCCTCGCCAATCAGCCGGCGCAGCATTTTTCCGGTGCGCTCCGCGACTTCGTTCAAGTCGAGAACTTCGGGCGTGAGCACTTGTTTTCGGCTGAACGCCAGCAGTTGGCGCGTCAGCGACGCGGCGCGTTGTCCGGCGGCGCGAATTTCCTCGGCGCTCTTGCGGCGTGGATCGACCGGACCCAAGCCTTCCAACAGCAATTCGCTGTAGCCGATGATCAAGCTCAACAGATTGTTGAAATCGTGCGCGACGCCGCCCGCCAATCGCCCAATCGCCTCGATGCGTCCCGCTTGGCGCAACTGATCTTCGAGTTTGCGGCGCTCGGTGATATCGTTGGCCAGCACCAATCCCGCGGGACGGCCGAGAAAACTGAGCGCGTGCCAGGTGATTTGCGCTTGCACCGTGGAATGATCCTTGCGGATGTGCGTCCACGTGCCGGCATCTCCCATGCTGCCGGCCTTCCGCCGGATGGCCCGCATCAAATCCATTAAACGCGGGACTTCTTCTTCCACCGAAATATCGATGGTCTTCATCGACAGAAATTCTTCGCGCGAATATCCGTAGTGGCGAATCGCGGCGTTGTTCACCGCTAGAAAATTGTGATTCTCCAGGTCGGCCACCCACATTGGTTGCGGATTGCTTTCAAACAGCAATCGATAGCGCATTTCCGATTCGTGCAGCGCGCGGTTCGCCGCGTCGCGCACCAACGCGGTGCGCTGCAACGCCAGGCGAATGGATTCGCCGAGCGGCACGGGCAGTTTGTCGAGCGGACCGAGGTAATCGTCGAGTCCTTCCCGAACCGCCGCGGCCAGCGCCATCACGTCGAGTGGTTCTTCGCCCTTGGCGGCGTACCAAATCACGGGGCAATCCGGGAAGCACAACTTTACTTCGCGCAGGATTTTGTCGCTCGAGAGCAGCGCCGGCTGAAGCGCGCACAACACTACGTCGCAAGGAGTTTGCGTGAGGCGTTGCGGCATGGCCGAAGCGGCGGGTGCTTCCACTCGCGCGTCGGGCCACTCGCGTGCTACCGCCCGCGCAATTGTTTCCCTCTCGGCTGGCTTACGAGGAAATACCAGAATTGTCAAGCCATCGCTATCATATAATACGCGTAGCTATGCGAAAAACCGCCGTTGCCATTCTCGCGCTCGCACTCACCATGTTCGTTACCTCCCTGATCGTGTCGCAAGCACCAAAGCAAGACGACAAAAAGGCCGACGACAAGAAGGCCGCCGTCCCCGACACGCCGACCATGTCCGACCGCGAGCGCGGGCAGTTGCGCCAGTTGCTGAACTTGTCGCAGAAAGAATTTCTCGATGCGGTAGAGAACCTGAACGATGCGCAATGGAATTTCAAATCGCCGCCCATCGATGGCCGCGAGCGCTGGTCGATCGCGCAGTGCGCCGAACACATCGTGCTGGCCGAAGGTCTGTTGTTCAGTCAAGTGGAAGCGGCCATGGCGGCGCCCGCGATTCCCGATTGGCAAACGAAGACGGCCGGCAAAACTCCACTCCTCCTGAAAGTCATGCCTGATCGCAGCCACAAGGCTGAGGCGCCCGAAGCCATCCAACCACGCCAGCCGTGGACGCGTGAGGAAACCATCGCCAAGTACAAAGCGGCTCGCGCCAAAACGATCAAGTACGCCGAAACGACCGACGATGAAGTGAAATCCCACGTGAAGGATCATCCGTTCCCGGTGTTCGGCACGCTGAGCGCGTATCAGTGGTTGATCTACATCCCGTTGCACAACATGCGTCACAACCAGCAGATCCTGGAAGTCAAGACGTACGCCGGTTATCCCAAATAGGAGGTAGTGGCGCTTTAGTGTGGAGACCTATTGCGGACGTTCGATTTTGGTTATCTCGAACTGGTGGGGCGTGACCGAATGGTCGAACCGCACCTGGAACTTGTCAAAGAAGCCATTGCGTCCTAGGATTCCATTGACCGATAGCTTCTTCATGAAGCCAGCCTTTACTTCAATCACCCAATCGCTCTCCACGAAGATTCGCACCTTGTGAAAGTAGACCGGCTCTGTTATTCCCTGAACAACTCCGCCCATGCTGTCCACCTCCCCACTCTTGAGATCAATCCCAAGAAAGTCGGCAAGATCGGTTTTGAACAGGCAGCAGGGCGAGCCAGAGTCTACCACTACGTCAAACCGCATGGTTTGCACGTGCGCCTTGAGTTTGGCCACTCGGACTTTGAGCGTCGGGACCCACACAACGCCCTCCGTACCGTGGATCGGGTGGGTTTTGTCCGGCGGAAGGTCCAGGGGGAACTTCGTATAGGTCTTCAGCACATACACCTACTCTGGTAGACGGATGGCAAGAAGAGCTTGGGCACCCAGGTGATGATGGGGTCATCGACACCGTGCTTCTTGGCATCCTCAACAGCCTCGGCAACGGTCTCACCTCGGCCAACTACCTCGGACTCATCCGCATTCAGCGCAATCCAGCAGTTGCGTGGCGCTTTCCTCAGCACCTCGGTTGTATCAATGGCATTCATAGGCACACCCTTCCATGATGTGTGTGGGGAACACTCCAGCGTCTGTGCGCGCAGACCCTGAAGCCTTCATCTGAGATTCTGTTTCACTCGCAAGATATCGTCAACCCAAAATAGAGCTTGACGCCATTTGTATCATCGGATACATTCTTCAACATGGATACAAAGACTATCAACCTGCGAGACCTGCCGGAGGAACTGGTGCGCCGAGCGAAAGCGTGCGCAGCTCTACATGGGACCACTCTGAAAGGCTTCGTGGCTATGGCAATTGCAGAGGCGGTCCAGAAAGACATCCCGTTACTACCGCACGGTGCATTGCTTGCTGCCCAGCCCAAAAATAGAACGACCAAGAAAAGGAAAACGGCCCACGAGTAATGGACACAACATCCAACTCGTGGGCCGTTTCCACTTCGATGCGGCCCCTTAGCTTAACCGGAAAAAGCGCCTGTCTGCTAAACGGGGTGATGCCGGTCCGAATCCGGCAGGGGTCGCCAAACACTAACGAAAGAGTCCTGGCAGTTGCGCTAACCCACCACCAGGACCGTGAATCGCACAGCCGAAGCCGCACGAGTCCGCAACTCAAGTATCCGGCAATCGGCTGTGAAACTCAACAGGAGATTTCACAGTTGTCAAACCAAAGTAGAAATGTCCCCATAGTTACCAAAGTAGAATGTTGAACCAAAGTGATAGTGTCCTGCCCCGATCACTGCCCAGAACTAGATTCCTGGGCATCAGCGATACCACCTTCCATCCATGGAGAAAGTGGTTGAACTTGCCCGCGAAACCTGTACGGAGACCTCGGCCATCAGCCAAGAAAAGAAAGTCGCCCCCGTCTCCACACAAAAGCACCACTACCAAGTAGGACATGCGTCCTCGCCTGTCCCGCGGCATGCGATAAAATAGGGAGATGCAGATCGGCGGTGTCACAATCCAACCGGCGACGGTGCTGGCTCCTATGGCCGGCATCACCGACACGGCTTTCCGCCGTTTCATCCTGCGCATGGGCGGATGCGGTCTGCTGATGACCGAGTTTACGTCGTCGGACGGCATCATGCACGATTCCCGCCTGAAGCCCGGCAAGACCAAATTCTCCGCGCGCTATCTGGCGTTCACGCCGGAAGAGCGGCCGATCACCGCGCAACTGTTTGGTTCCGATCCCGCGGTGATCGCCGACGCCGCGCGCATGTGCCAGGATCTGGGCTTCGACATCATCGACTTGAACCTCGGTTGCCCCGTCAAGAAAGTGGTCAAGTGCAACGGCGGCTCGGGACTCCTGCGCGATCTGCCGCTGATCGAGCGGATTTTGCGCGCGACGCGCGCGGCGGTGACGATTCCGTTCACGCTGAAGTATCGCGTCGGCTGGAACGAGAAAGAAATTGTGGCCACCAAAGTCGCGCAACTCGCGGAAGATTGCGGCTTGTGCGCCGTGGCCCTGCACGCGCGCACGCGCGAGCAAGGATTCGCGGGCCGCGCCGACTGGCGGCATATCGCCGACGTCAAGCAAGCCGTGCGCATTCCGGTGATCGGCAACGGCGACATCGAAACGCCCGAGGACGCCCAGCGCATGATCGCCGAAACCGGCTGCGACGGCGTGATGATCGGCCGCGCGGCGGCCAGCAATCCGTGGATTTTCCGGCAAATCGCGCAATTCCGGACGCGCGGCAGCTACGAGGTGGCCACGGATTTGGATCGTTTTGAAATGATGCGCGATTACTTCAGTATTCTGGTGGCCGAGCGCCATCCCGAATGCATGGGACGCATGAAGCAATTCGCGAAATACTTCACGCACGGCGTGATCAACGGCGCGAGCTTGCGCCGCGCCATCCACGATTCGCACACGGCGGAAGAAATCATCGAGAAGGTGAACGCGTTTTTCCTGGAGCCGAGCGGCGTCACCGCGATACCCGCTCTAGTATAGCGACCAGCATCTTGGCTCGCTGGAATCCCTCGACTAAATCGTCGAGCATGGCATCGTCCAAAATCGCCACCGCAAACGCCTCGCGCAACTTGATGGGATCGAGCAACGAGGCATCGGCTTTTTCGAGTGCTTCCAGCGCCGCACGCGCTTCCGCCGCGCGTCCCAGTCTCCCGAGCGTGCAAACCAAAAGCGACGCGGTCAGCGGCGCGCCCGGCGCGTTGATCTGCTTGGCGATGCGCAGAGCTTCCTCGTAGTTTCCAATGCGGTAGCTGTTGTAGAGCGACGGCAGGTAATACCAACCGGGATGATTCGGATTCAAATCCATGGCGCGCTGCGCATTCGCGACGCCTTGTTCCCAGTCGCCGGTGTACGCTTGCAGCCGCGCGACCGTCGCCACGACACTGGCGGCCAGCGGATTCAACACCAGCGATCGCTCGATCGCGGCGCGCATCCCGGGAAGATCGCGAGCGCTGAAGGACCACAACGCCAGTCCGAACCAACCAATCTGGTTCACGGGATCGAGTTGAATCACGCGCTGCGACATCACGCGCAGCGCTTCCAACAATTCGGGTGGATGATCCGGCAGATTCAAATAGCAAGCGTTGTAGAGCGTCACCAGGCAACACCGCGGCCCTAAGTGCGCCGGCTCGCGTGCGGCGGCCGCTTCGAGGGCGACGCGAAGCCTCCCTTGTTCTTCGGCATTGAACTGCTGCGTGGAAACCAGATAACGCATCATGAGCTCTTCCACGGTCAATTCTTCGAGCCGGCGATCGCGCAGAGGACCGCCGATCGCGCGCACCAAGACGCCCGTGGAATCGGCGATGGTGGCGACAATGCGGCCGGTGATGTCGTCTTGCAGCGCGAACAGATCGCCGGAGGACGAATCTCGCGTATACGTTTCCGCCCACAGGTGCGATCCATTTTCGGTATCGGCCAATCGAGCGTTCACGCGAATGCTCGACCCCGCTTGGCGCACGCTTCCTTCGATCACGTAATGCGCGCGGGCGGCGTCGGAGATGACGGTCAAGTAAGAAAATCGCGAGAGACCCGCGGTGATGTCCGCGGTGAGACCGGCGGCCAATTCCTGCATGTCGCCCGAGCTCATGCTGGAAAACGGCATCACCGCAATTCCTAAATTCCTTGCGACGGCCGGCGCGGCGCGCGTACCCGAACCGCTGCCCGCGCTTGTGCCGGAGCCAGATGCCGGTTTCGCGGGCGACACCGCTTCGGCAGGCGACGTCTCGACCAACGCCTTGGCTTTCAAGAAGCCTTCGACCAAGTGATCGATGTCGGCTTCGTTCCAATACCAAGCGGCCCACATGCGCCGCGCCGTCTCGACCTCGCACAGGGACGGATCGAGGCGCGCCAATCCTTCCAGCGCCGCGCGCGCTTCCGCGGTTCGCTTGAGCTGGCCGGCGGCCGCGGCCGCACCCAGCAGCGAACGCGGCCACGACGGCAGGTTGATGCGCCGCGTCACCGCGAATGCTTCCACGTAGTCGCCACGGCGATACGCGTCCGCGAAAAATACGCTGTGAAACCACGGCGCGTGGTTGGGATTCACGGCCATCGCGCGGCGCACAATCGCCATGCCGCGTTCCCAATCGCCGGAGTTCGCCACCATGATGCCCGCCGCCGCGACGGAAACGGTATTGAGCGGATTGATTGCCAAAATCTTCTCCACCGCCGCGTTCATTCCTTCGCGATCGCGCGAATAGCAAGCCACGAACGCCAACTGACGCCAGGCATCCTGACAAAACGAATCGAGCTCGATGGCGCGCTCCGCGGCCTGCCGCGCCAGCCCGAGAGATTCCTGGCGCGGGTGCGGCGTCGCACTGTATTCGTGGCCGTAAATACCAGCCAGGCACGCCCAAGCTTGGGCATGCCCCGGCTCACGCCGCAACGCGTTTTCAAACGCCGTGCGGAGACGCGCGTGTTCGTCCATTCGGAAGGTTTGCACATACGCGAAGAAGCGCAATACCAGCTCCGAGGCGGTGAGATCCTCCACGGGACGACTCTGCAGCGACGCCCCCATCGAGCGCAGCAACACGCCGTGCTGATCGGCCACGGTGGCCACCAGGCGTCCCGCGATTTGGTCTTGAATCGCGAAGACGTCTTGCGCGGCGGCATCGAGCGCGTGATCGTAGATTTCCGACCAAAGATGCTCGCCCGTTTCCGAATCCGTCAAGCGCATCGTGACGCGAATCGCGGACGGTGAGGCGCGTACGCCGCCTTCCAGCAGGTAGCGCGCCGCTGCGACGCTAGACTCTCCCCGCGCGATCACGCTCAAGTAAGGAAATCGTGACAGTCCGTTGACGATGGCCTCTTGCAATCCCGCAGCCCAATCGGCTGCTTCCGCGTTCCCACCGCGGCACGCGAGCGGCAAGACGGCGATACGAAACGAACTGGCGCGCGCGGCAGGCGCGATCTTTTGCGGTCCAGACTCGAAGACGCGCCGCTGCACCTTCAGCTCCAATAAGATTTCCTGCGCCGTTTGCACGCGCTGGCGCGGATCTTTCTCCAAACATCGCGCGATCAGCCGCGAAAGCTCTTCCGGCAAATCGGAACGCGTCTGCGAAACAGGTTTGGGATGCTCGCGCAGAATCGACGCCATCAACGCCGGTGAGGAGTCACCGCGAAACGGCCGCGCGCCCGTCGCCATTTCGTAGAGGATCACGCCGAGGGAGAAAAGGTCGCTGCGATGATCGAGCGAGCGCGCCTCCACTTGCTCCGGCGACATGTACGGGATGGTCCCGATCACCGCGCCGATCTGCGTGAGCTCCAGTTTTGTTGCCGCGGACTCGAAGTCGGCGGCGGGTTCGGTAGAAGAAACTTGCGCCAATCCGAAGTCGAGAACTTTCACCGCGCCCGCGTCGGTGATCATGATGTTGGCGGGCTTCAGGTCGCGATGCGTGACGTGCTTTTCGTTGGCGGCGTGCAGCGCCGCGGCCAGCGCGCCGGCGATATCGAAGAATTGCGCGGGCGAAACGCCGCTCGGCGGGATCACTTGGTCGAGAGTGCGCCCTTCCACCAGTTCCATCACCAGCGCGCGCGTTCCATCTTTTTCCTCGATGCCGTAAATCTGCGCGATGTTGGGGTGGTTCAACGACGCGAGCACTTGCGCTTCGCGCGTGAATCGCGCGAGACGTTCCGAATCGGCGGCCATGGCGTGCGGCAAGACTTTCAACGCAACGTCGCGATTCAATTGCGTGTCACGCGCACGATACACCTCGCCCATGCCGCCGGCGCCGAGCGGCGAGATCACTTCGTAAGGTCCAAGACGAGTGCCGGGGGCGAGAGGCATCTCCCCCGATTCTGACATACCTTATGGTTTCTTGACCGGCTCGTCGCCGAAGGTGATGGTCGATTGCGCGCCGAACTGTTGCGCGATGGTGCGAGATTCTGAGACGAGTCCTTGCTTCATCTTTGGCGCGTTTGGCGCAAACTTACGTGCCCGCATGACGTAGATGCCGGGCTTTTCCGGCGCGGTCTCCACGCGCTTGCGCGTCACGATCCAAAAATCGTTTTCAGCGCGGCCCGCGCGGTCGTGTTGCAGCGTGTAGTCGAGCTCGAACGTGGTTCCTTTGTCGAGCCACCATTCCTGATGTCCGTGCTTGATGCGGCATCCGCCCGCGACGACTTCGGCGTGAATCGATTTCGGGAAGAACGTCGCACGGTCGAGATGCACGGTACCGGCGATCGCCGCCGCGCATTTCGCCAGAGGATCGCTCGACGGAAGATGCTTGTCCGGCAAAATCACAATGGTCGTGTCGGTCGCCGTTTCCGCGGAGATCGTGCCCATGCGGCTCTGCAAGAGCTTGTCGAGCGCCATCGTGGACAAATTGAGATCGGTTTCCACGAGCTGGCATCGCGTGTCGTTGTCCGCGCCCTCGGGATACGGCGGCGTGCCGTCGCTCCAGGAGAGAATCGCCTCGCAGCGGCGGCCATCGCTGCGGACAATTGATTCAGCTTTGACGACTGGAAATTCCTGCACCGTTTTTCCCGCGGTGTCGCGCGTGAACGCGCGTTCCTCCACGGTCCAGTTCCAGTTGACCATCTTGGCCTGGTTTTTCTGAAACGCGTCGTTGGCTTTGGCGAGAAGGGCGGTCGCATCCTGCGCGGTCAATGTGGCCGTGGCGAGAGCAGCGGCTAAGACCAGCCGGATCAAGAGAGAATCTCCGCCCCATCCATTTTCGCGAGATCCCGATCGAATGTACCGAAGGGCAGGTGTCCGGCGTGACGAGCCGTCTCGAGCATCATGCAATCGGTAAATCCCAAAGATGGCCTCTTTTGAAAGAGCTTCAGTGCCGCAATGACGATGGTCGGCTCTTGAAAAGAGAGACTGTCGTGCGCGAGAAGCCACTCCACCGCGTTGGCAACACGGGATGGGTCGAAGCGAAAAGCCGACCTTAACACCCACACGCATTCAGTTAACGCAATGTGTGATACCCAGACACCGCCTTGCACGAATGCTTTCGCGATTCTGGTCTGGGATGGATCGTCTTGAGCGACCAGCCGAACAAGAACGTTAGTATCGGCCGAGCGCATGGCGTTCCAGGATGTACGTTTCGCGGGCTTTCTTCAACTCTCGTAAACTCCGCCGTTTCGGTGGTCCATCGGGAAAGAGCATCTTGTGGATGTCGTCCCAGGAATACTTCTTCCCGACGCGCTGAACAATCAGGTTCTGTCCGTCCTCTTTCCACTCGAGCACGGAGCCCGGCCCGACGCCGAGCCTGCGCCGCACTTCGATCGGCACGGAAATCTGACCTTGCGCAGTGATCTTAGATGTTGCCAGGGCCATAGGCTGATATTACCACCGGTAGTGCTTGGGCACTCTTCCCTCTATCCATCGAATCGGATAGACTCGTGACTCTCAGGAGACTCCACATGCTCGTTTCCCGCTCTTGGTTCAAACGTTTGACGTTTCTTGGCATGGCGCTCGTTCCTGCCACTTACTTGATGCTCGCGCAAACTGCGGCGCCGAAGCCCGCGCAAAAATCCGCGGCACCCGTCGCGAAATCCGCTCCGAAAGCCGACGTCAAAGTCGACGACAGCAAGATCGACCCGAAGCTGTGGGCGGAAATGCGTTGGCGCTCGATCGGTCCCACGCGCGCCGGACGCGCGCGCGCCATCTCCGGCGTCGCGAGTCAGCCGAACGTTTTCTACATCGGCTTTGACAACGGCGGCGTGTGGCGCACTACCGACTACGGCTCCACGTGGACCCCGTTGTTCGATCGCGAATCCACCGGCTCGATCGGCGCGATTGCCGTGGCGCCGTCCGATCCCAACGTGATTTACGTCGGCTCGGGCGCGGGAATCATCCGGCCCGATCTCGCCACCGGCGACGGCATGTACAAATCCACCGACGCCGGCAAGACGTGGACGCATCTCGGTCTGCGCGATTCGCAAATGATCGCCAACATCGACGTCGATCCCAAGAATCCCAACCGTTTGTTCGTCGCGGTGCTCGGACATCCCTACGGTCCGAACGCGGAGCGCGGAATTTTCCGCTCCACCAACGGCGGATCGACGTTTGAAAAAGTTCTCTACAAAGACGAGTACGTCAGCGCCAACGACGTGCGTATCGATCCAAAAGATCCCAACATTGTTTACGCGGCGCTGTGGCAACAGCAGCAAGGATTCTACGAGAACGGCGCGTTTCCTCCCGCCGACGCGACGCAAGGCGGCGGCATTTTCAAGTCCACCGACGGCGGCAGCACGTGGAAGCAACTCGCCGGCGGACTTCCTAGCGCGATCATCGAAGCGAATCTCGCAGTGGCGCCGAGTAATCCCAAAGTGATTTACGCGACCATCGCATCTTCAGCGACCGCGGGCGGACGTGGAGGACGCGGCGGCGGTGGAGGTCGCGGCGGACGCGGTGGCGGCGGGGCCATCGCGCTCTACAAAACGACCGATGGCGGCGAGCACTGGGCCGCGACGGCCGGCGACGATCAACGCGATCCGCGCCCGCTGGGACGCATCGGCGGCGGCGATCTGCCGACGATCACCGTGGATCCGAAAAACGAAAACGTTTTGTACAGTTGTTCCACCGTTTTTTGGCGCTCCCAAGACGGCGGCGTGTTGTGGTCGGCGGTGCGCGGCGCGCCCGGCGGCGACGATTATCAAAAGAGCTGGGTGAATCCGAACAATCCCGACATCATCGGACTCGTCGCCGATCAAGGCGGCGTGATTTCCGCGAATCGCGGCGAGTCGTGGAGCAATTGGTACACGCAACCGACCGCGGCGATGTATCACGTGACCGCCGACAACGCGTTTCCGTATCGTTTGTGCGGTGGTCAGCAAGACTCCGGATCGGCGTGCGTGGCGAGCCGAAGCATGGACGGCGAAATCACATTTCACGATTGGCATCCCGTGAACATCGAAGAATACGGCGAGGCCGCGCCCGATCCCAAGGATCCCGACTTGGTGTACGGCGGAAAAGTCAGCTTGTACGATCGCCGCACGGGCCAGACCGCTCAGGTTGGACCTCCGGGAGCCGGTCGCGGCGGCGCGGGCGCGCCCCTGCCAAAAGACGCGCCTCCCGCGCGCACGGTGCGCACGCAGCCCCTCATTTGGTCGCCGGCCGATCCGAACACTTTGTTCTTCGGAACAGCCGGCGTTTGGAAAACCACCAACGGCGGGCGCAGTTGGACGCCGATCAGCGGCGATCTCACGCGTGGAAAAGATTGGGCCGTTCCCGCAAGTGCGGGCAAGTACGCCACAGGCTTCACTCCGGAAGCTCTGGGCACCGTGACCGCGCTCGCGCCGTCGCCACTCGACGCGAAAGTTTTGTGGGCCGGAACGGGTGACGGAAATATTCAAGTCACCACCGACGGCGGCGCGAAATGGTCGAACGTAACACCGCCGGAAATCAAACCGTGGACGCGCATCTTCAACATGGACGCCGGGCATTTCGACACCGGCACCGCGTACGCCGCGGCCAACACGCTGCGGCTCGACGACATGCACGCGCATCTGTGGCGCACGCACGACGGCGGAAAGTCGTGGACCGAAATTTCCAACGGCATCGCGCCCGGCGCGCCGGCCAACTCAATTCGCGAAGATCCGCGTAAGAAAGGCTTGCTCTACGCCGCCACCGACACGCAAGTTTGGGTGTCGTTCGACGACGGCGATCACTGGCATTCGGTGCGTCAGAACATGCCGGCGATTTCCGTACGCGACATTTACGTGAAGGATGACGAAAAGTGCATGTGCGCCGACTTGGTCGCAGGTACGCACGGCCGCGGCTTCTGGATTCTCGACGACTTGACACCGTTGCGCCAAGCGGCGGAAGCGGCGTCGGCGTCCCATGCGTATTTGTTCAAGCCGGAAACCGGCATTCGCATCCGTTTCGCGACGAATGATCCCACGCCGTGGCCGCCGGAATTGCCGGCGGGTGAAAATCCGCCATACGGCGCGCTCATCGATTACTACTTGCCGGCGGGAGCGTCGGGCGAAGTGAAGCTTGAAATTCTCGGAACGCAAGGCGCGGCGAGCGGCAAGGTTCTGCGCAGCTATTCGAGCAACGATCGCGTGCGCGGACTCGATCTAGGAGAAGATCCCGCCCGATACGATCGTGAAGTTTGCCAGAAGCAACCGTCGGCCGCCGAGTGCGCCTTGCCGCTCTATTGGCCCGCGCCGCAGCAGAGCATCAAAACAAGCGAAGGAATGCATCGCTTCGGTTGGGACATGCACTACGATCCGCTTCCCTCGGGCGGCGGCGGTGGACGCGGCGGCGGTGGCGGCGGAAACCAAGCCGTGCCGCATCGCACGTATTCGAGCGTGAATTCACCGTGGGTCGCGCCGGGCAACTACGTCGTGCGCCTGACCGTGAACGGACAAACGCAAACGCAGCCGATCACCGTGAAGCTAGATCCACGCGTGAAAGTTACGCCGGAAGTGGCGCGCATCTTCATGCTGACGTCACAAATGGAAGACGGCGCACGCGCTGCGATTGACGCGCTAAAACAGGCACGGGAGATGCTCGCGGCGGAGAAATCGAAGCCGGCGTCGCCGGCGCGCGACGCGAAGGTGAAGACGCTGGAGTCGCTCGTTCCGGAAGCTCAGGCGGAGCCGGCCGGCGGTGGACGCGGAGGATTCGGCGGTGGTGGTGGTTTCGGCGCTCCTGCAGAACCGCTGCCGCCCGCGAATCTCGCGAACATCGCGACGCGCATGGTCGCCGCGGCAATGGCGATGCAGTCCGCGGAAATGCCGCCGACGCTCGCGCAACTCAAGGCGTGCGCCGACGAACAGGCCGCGTACACGTCGTTGATGGCGAAGTGGTCGGCGTTGAAAGGGAAGTAAAGTCGCGCTACGGCCAGTCTTGCGCGCCGTGGTAAATACGTGAGATCTCGACCACCGCATCTTTGATTTGATAGACGACGATGTACGGCAGAGGCGGGAAAATCAGTTCCCGCTTCCCGGGCGTGCGCGTGCTGACCCGACCTAGATTAGGGAAACGTTTCAGCCGATTACAACCCTCGTAAATGGTGCGAGCAACGCGCTGTGCCGCGGAAGGATTGTCCTTGGCAATGTGATCGCAAATGCGCTTCAGGTCATTCGCGGCCGGCATCGACCACCGAAGAACCGTCACGGCCGCAAGTAAGGTTCTAAGAGTTTGCCGACTTCCTCATGTGTGACGTACTCGCCGCGCGCCAAAGCTTCGTCGCCGATTCGGACGGCTTCAATGAAGCGCGCATCCTCGTCGAGCTGTCGCTCGACCAATTGCTGCACGAGTTCGTCGGGCCGACGGCCTTGTCGCGCTGCCGACTGATTCAGCTTTGCTTCGAGTTCTGGCGAGAATTGGACTTCCATGGGTTCAGACTACGCTAACAGCGCGGCTCTCGTCAACGCGGTGCGGGAACCGGAAGCACCGCGACGTCGCCGGCGGTGACCTGCGTTTCAAGCACGTGATCGCCGAATTTCACGCGATACGCGCCGGGCTTCAGGCGCGTCGCGCCGAAGAATCCGTTGCCGTCGGTGAGCACACGAATCGGCGGCGACCACCTTTTACCCGTTCGAGCATTGCCGATCTTGCGCGAAATCTCCACCGTCGCGCCGTCGGTATCGGGAGAAACACCGGCCAGCGATCCTTCTTTCGCCGCGGGACGCTTCGGCAGCGGCGGTGTGGCGCCCGGTTTCTCGGCAAGCTTCGCGAGCAGCGCGCCGCCGGAATCCTTCGAACTGGCAAAATACGAATAGATCGCGTAACCATCCGCGGCCCGCTTCAACGAAGAGCGCGCGGCCACTCGGCGCAACTGCGCCTCGCTTTCCGGCACTGAATTCATATACGCGCCGAGACCCACGGCCAGTTGACGGTCTTTCTTGTTGTTCTTTTCCAACTCGATCCAGTGCTCGAAGTACAAACGCGTTTTCTTTTTCGCTTGCACGTCGTAATTCATCGGCACGGCCATGTCGAGCCATCCGGCGTCGAGCCAATTCAGCCAATCCTGAAAAACGCGCCAGTAGGCGTGCGCGTGCGGCCAATCGGCGCGGCGCATCGGCGCGTCGCCCCACGGGATGAGCGCCGCGGAGAGTTCCAACTCCGGCTTGAGCGCGTGCGTCTCCAGATAAATCCGCCGCACCAGGTTCGTCACTTGCTCGCGGCGCCACGCCGACCACTGGGGATCGTTCGCCGCGGGCTGTCCCGTGCCGCCATAGCGCTTGTGAAAACGCTCGACACTCACGGGATTGTAGCCGGCGTGCGATCCGCCCGCTTCGGTTGAGCCTTCGGCTTCGGGATAGCGAATGAAATCGAGATGAATTCCGTCGACCGGATAGTTGCGCACCACGTTCACCGCTACCGAAACGATGTGCTGCACGGCGGCGGGATGTCCGGGGTCGAGAAAATATCCCACCGAAAAATGTTTTTCGCCGCCGTCGGTCTGGGTCAGCCAATTGTCGGCGCCTGGCGCATTGAGTCCGTGCAGATTAAAGACGTGCTTCGGATCGAGCGGCGGTTGCGGACCGCCGCGCCAAATCGGCGTGACGTTCAGCCAGGCGTGAACGCGCAGTCCCGCGGCGTGCGCCTTCTCGAGCAAGTAACCGAGCGCGTCGAAATCCGGGCGATAGGCATCGTCTTCAGCCGGCGGTTCGAGCGAATGCGTGTAGAAGGAATCGCCCCGCCGCCGCACTTGCACCAACAGCAAATTCAAGTGCGCCGCCACCGCGTCGGCAACGAGTTGATCGCATTCCTGCGGCGAGCGGAATCCGGCGTGGAATCCGTCGACCCACAGCGCGCGGATTTGTGGTTGAGGTGGAGGCGTGCGCTTGGCCGGCGCGGCCGAAACAAAGTTGGCGAGGGCCAGGACAGGAACTAAGTAGCGCCGCAGCACTTTTTATACTTCTTTCCGCTGCCGCACGGACACGGATCGTTGCGGCCCACTTTGTCGCCGCGCACGATGGGTTGCGCCGGCGCGTCGCCGCCCGTCGAAAGGCGAACCTCGTCGAGCTGCTTCTGGCGTTTTCGCTCCAGATCGCGCATGTAGTCGTCCATCTGCGAAGGACGCTGCTGCGGAGCCGGACGCTCGCGCTGTTCGGGGACCTCTTCGCCACCGTCGCCGGACCGCGTGATGGTTACTTGCATCGTCCACAGCACGCGGATCGTCTCGCTCTCCACGCGATCCATCAACGCCTGGAACATGTCGTACGATTCCTTCTTGTACTCGATGAGCGGATCTTTCTGGCCGTAGCCGCGCAGGCCGATGCCTTCCTTCAAGTGGTCCATCGCCAGCAAGTGATCCTTCCACTGGTTGTCGACCACTTGCAGCATGATCATGCGTTCGCTCAGCCGCATTTGCTCGGCGGGCAGATACGCTTCCTTCCGCTCGTAACGGCCGTGCGTCATGGCGTGGAGCGCGTCGCGCAATTCTTCGCGATTCAACTGGCCGGAGAGACCTTCGCGATCCACGTCGATGCCGAATTGTCCGATCATGTCGGTGCGCAGCGCCGCCATGTCCCATTCCTGCGCGTGCTTCTCCGCGGGACAATACGTGTCGAGCATCGCGCCGACGATTCCGTCGGCGGTTTGCAGAATGAAGTCGCGTTGATCGTTGTTATCGAGAAGCTGATTGCGCAGACCGTAGACCGCTTCGCGCTGCTTATTCATCACGTCGTCGTATTCCAGGAGATGTTTGCGCGACTCGAAGTTTTGCGCTTCCACGGCTTTCTGCGCGGCTTCAATGCGCTTGGTGATGAGTCCGCTCTCGATGGGCACGCCTTCTTCCATGCCCAAACGCTTCATCAATCCGCTGATGCGCTCGCCGGCGAAAATGCGCAGCAAGTCGTCTTCGAGCGAAAGATAAAACCGCGAGCTGCCGGGATCGCCCTGGCGTCCCGCGCGTCCCCGCAACTGATTGTCGATGCGCCGCGCTTCGTGGCGCTCCGTGCCGAGGATGTGCAAGCCGCCGAGCGCGACCACGTCGTCGTGCTCCTGGTCGCATTGCGCCTTGAATTTCGCGAACAGCGCGTCCCATTTCGCCGTCGGCACGCGATAAAAGGATTCGAGATGGAAGAAGTAGACGAAGTGCTCGTCCGATCCAAACGCTTCTTGATTTCCCGGCAGCCGTTCGGCGATTTTTTCCTTGAGGCACGCGTCTTTGGTCATGAACTCGGCGTTGCCGCCCAGCAAAATATCCGTGCCGCGGCCGGCCATGTTCGTGGACACGGTCACCACGCCCTTGCGTCCCGCCTGCGCCACAATGTACGCCTCGCGCTCGTGCTGCTTGGCATTCAGTACTTCGTGTTTCACGCCGGCTTTCTTCAACAGCTTCGATAGATGCTCCGATTTTTCGATGGCGATGGTGCCGACCAGCACCGGTTGGCCTTTTTCGGCGAGCACCTTCAGTTCGTTCACCACCGCGTCGAATTTCTCACGCTCCGTGCGATAGACCACGTCGGGATTTTCCTTGCGGATCATCTTGCGATTCGTGGGCATGACCAGCACGTCGAGCTTGTAGATCTTGTCGAACTCGGCCGCTTCGGTTTCCGCCGTTCCGGTCATGCCGGAAAGTTTTTTGTACATGCGGAAAAAGTTCTGATACGTGATCGTCGCCAGCGTTTGGTTCTCGCGCTCGATCTTGACGCCTTCTTTCGCCTCCACCGCTTGATGCAAGCCGTCGGACCAGCGCCTTCCCGGCATCAAGCGGCCGGTGAATTCGTCGACGATGATCACTTGCTTGTCTTGCACCACGTAGTCTTTGTCGCGCGTATACAAATGATGCGCCTTCAACGACTGCTGCACGCAGTGGTTCAGTTCGATGTTGGCGGGATCGAAAAGATTCTCGATGCCCAGCAGTCCTTCGATCTTGGTCACGCCCGCTTCAGTGGGCGCGCACGTGCGATGCTTTTCGTCGAGTGTGAAATCGCCGGGCGTGCCGATGGTGGGATCGTCTTTATCGGTGGTGTCGCGCGTGAGTTTCGGAATGATCCGGTCGACGCGGTAATACTTGTCGGTGGATTCGTCGCTCGCGCCGGAAATGATCAGCGGCGTGCGCGCTTCGTCGATGAGGATGGAATCGACTTCGTCGACGATGGCGTAGTTGTGGCCGCGCTGCACGCGATCCTCGGGCCGGAACTTCATGTTGTCGCGCAAGTAATCGAAGCCCAGTTCGGAGTTCGTTCCGTAGGTCACGTCGCAGCGATAGGCCATGAAGCGGTCCTCGTCTTCCATGTCGTGCACGACGACGCCGACGGTGAGCCCGAGGAAACGATAAAGGCGTCCCATCCACTCGGAGTCGCGTTTCGCCAGATAATCGTTGACGGTGACCACGTGTACGCCGCGTCCGGCTAGCGCGTTCAAGTAAACCGGCAGCGTAGCGACGAGCGTTTTGCCCTCGCCGGTTTTCATTTCCGCGATGATTCCCTCGTGCAGCACAATTCCGCCGATGAGCTGAACGTCAAAGTGCCGCATGTTGAGCGCGCGGCGTCCCGCCTCGCGGCATACGGCGAAAGCCGGCTCGAGCAAATCGTCGAGGGCCTGTTTTTCGGCGGCGGCGCGAGCTTCGGTTTCTTCTTCGGGAACTCCTTCCACCGCTTGAAGGAAGCGGACGCGAAACTCGTCGGTCTTGGCTTGCAACTCAGCGTCGGAAAGCGCTTGCATCTCCGGCTCCAGCGCGTTGATCGCCGCGATGCGCGGATCGTGCCGCTTGAGCTCACGCTCGTTGCGGGTACCAAAAACTTTTGCGAGGACGGAGTGGATCATTTTTCGGGCCGGGTACTATCGATGCTTCTATTTTAGCACGAGGGTTCACGTGCCCTGTGTGGTGATACGAGCAGAGAGGGCGGGTGTTACGAGGGAAAGACGAGGGAAAGACGAGGGAAAGACGAAGGCAAAAGGCAAAAGGCAAAAGTCAAAAGGCAAAAGTACAGAGCGAAGGAGCCGGGAAAGGACCTGGTCAGCTCCGTCCTTTTGCCTTTTGCCTTTTGCCTTTTGCCTTTTGCCTTAGCCTTTTCCTTTGCCTTGCGTCTTGCCTTGCGTCTTGCGTCCTGTTTTTCCAAGCCTCAACGGTGGACTCTGTGGTAAAGCTGATCTTTGCAACCGCAGACCCTCACCACGTCCGCGCCCGACGCGCCTTCCGCTTGGGCGCCGCTCCGCACGCCTGCGTTTCGTAACTTATGGCTGGCGGCGATTGTGTCGAATACCGGCGGATGGATGCAAGACACCGCCGGTACGTGGCTCATGGCGTCGCTCACGGCGTCGCCGCTGCTGATCGCGCTGATGCAGACGGCCGCGAGTCTCCCGGCGCTGTTCTTAGGATTTGTCTCCGGCGCAACCGCCGACATTTTCGATCGCCGGCGGCTGCTCGTTTTCTGGCAATCGTGGATGCTGACGAGCGTGGCGATCCTCGCCGCGTTGACGCTCGCGGGTATCGTGAGTCCTTGGACACTGTTGTCGCTCACGTTTTTGCTGAACATCGGCAACGCGTTGAATGGCCCTGCTTGGCAAGCGATTGTTCCCGAGCTCGTCGCGCGCGAGGAGTTGCCCGAAGCGGTGGCGATCAACAGCGCGGGATTCAATCTCACGCGCGCCGTGGGTCCGGCGCTCGGCGGCATTATGGTGGCCGCATTTGCCACGGCGGTACGCGGCGCCGGTCTGGTTTTTCTACTCAACGCCGCGTCGTTCGTCGGCGTGATCATCGTGCTGTACATGTGGAAGCGCAAGGCGATGTTCAAGAGCGCGCTTCCCGCCGAGCGGCTCGCCGGATCGGTGCGCGCGGGCTTTCGCTACATTCTGCACGCGCCGCCGCTGCAAGCGACTTTCGTGCGCGTCTTCGCGTTCACGCTGTTTGCATCCGCCGTGTGGGCGCTGCTGGCCGTGGTCGCACAGCAAAACTTGCACCAAGGCGCGCTCGGCTATGGACTCCTGAACGGATGCCTGGGCGTGGGCGCGGTGGGCGGCGCGATCATGTTGCCGCGCGTGAGGAAACGCCTCGACGCCAACCAGATTGTGTTCATCTCCAGCGGAGTTTTCGCCGTCACGCTGACCATTCTCGCCTTCCTGCACAACGAAGCCGCGGTGGTTGTCTCGCTCCTCGCGGCAGGCGCGGCGTGGACCAGCACCACGTCGACGCTCAACGTGTCAGTGCAGCTTTGCGTGCCGGCGTGGGTTCAGGCACGCGCGCTGGGAGCGTATCAAACGATCTTTTGGGCGGGGATGGCGTTGGGAAGTTGGGCGTGGGGCGACATCGCCGAGCATTTTGTGACGCGCAACGCGTTGCTCGCGGCCGCCGTAGGATTCGCCGTCACCGCGCCGCTGGTGAGCCGATTCCAGTTGTGGCGCGGCGCGCCGCCGAACATGAGTCCTTTCCAACCGCCGCGCGCGGCGCCCGCGGTGGAGATGCAACCGGATCCCGACGACGGTCCCGTGCTCGTGAGCATCGAGTATCGCGTGGACCCCGAGGACTACGAAGCGTTCACGCGCGCGATCCATCGGCTGCGCACCGTGCGCCTGCGCGACGGCGCGTCGCGCTGGGGCGTGTTTCGCGATACCGCGAGGCCGGAGAGAGTGGTGGAGCAGTTTGTGACGGAATCGTGGGTGGAGTTTTTGCGCGAACGCGAGCGGCTGACCGAATCGGATCGCAAGGTGCGCGATCGGGTGCGGAGATATCACCGAGGAGACGAACCACCCAAGGCGTCCTTTATGATTTATGCTCGCGAGGTTGGCCGGTAGGAAAGAAACACAAGGCAAAAGGCAAGAGGCAAAAGTCAAAAGGCAAAAGTGAAGAAGCGGCGTCCCTATTTTTGCCTTTTGTCTTTTGCCTTTTGCCTTTTGCCTTCGTTTTTTTCCCTCCTCCGCGCAACCCATCCTTCCTTATTCTCCTGAACGCCTCTCCCAATGCCCAGCGCTCCCGCGGGAACATCCTGAGTGATCACCGATCCCGCCGCGATGTACGCGCCTTCGCCGACCGTCACCGGCGCCACGAGCGAACTATTCGTTCCCACGAACGAATGCGGCTCGATCACGGTTTGGTTCTTGTTCACACCATCGTAATTGCACGTGATTGTGCCCGCGCCGATGTTCACGTCGTCGCCGACGGTGGCGTCGCCGAGATACGTCAAGTGACTCGCCTTGCTGCCGCGACCCAGGCGCGTTTTCTTGAGCTCCACGAAATTCCCTACGTGCGCGCCTTCGCAAACTTCCGAGCCGGGACGCAGACGCGAATACGGACCGATGCTCGCGCCGCTCTCGACACGTGATTTCTCCATCCAACAGCTTTCGAGAACCGTCACGTTGTCGGCGATCGCGGTGTCGCGCAGCGTGGAAAACGGTTTGATGACGCAATTCGATCCGATCCGCGTGTTTCCGTACAGCGCCACGCTCGGGCCGATCACGGTGTCGGGACCAATCTCCACGGCCGAGTCGATCACGCACGTCTCGGGACGATAGATCGTCACACCCGCCAGCATCAGCGCCTGCGCCTTGCGGTCGCGGAATTCGCGATCCATCGCGGCGAGTTCGGCGCGCGTGTTGATGCCGAGCAGTTCGTGCGCGTCCGGCGCGAAGCGCGTCTCCACGCCGAGACCCGCGCGGCGCAGGACCGCGGCCATGTCGGTCAAGTAGTATTCCTTCGCGGGATTATCGGTTTTCAACTCGTCGATGTGCGCGAAGAGTTTTGCGGTTTCGAAGACGTAGATCCCCGGATTGATCTCTTTGATCTCGCGCTGGGACGGAGTACACGCTTTTTCCTCCACGATTTCTACGAGCTTGCCCTGCGCGTCGCGAACAATGCGTCCGTACCCAAAAGGATTTTCTAGCTTCGCCGTCAGCAGCGTGACCGCCGCCTGATTCTGCGAGTGCTGATCGAGCAATCCGCGCAGCGTCGCTTCGCCGAGCAGTGGACCGTCGCCGTAAAGCACGAGCAAGCTCTTCGCCGCGCCTTGAAGCTGCTGGCGACCCACGAGGATCGCATGACCCGTGCCGAGTTGTTCGGTCTGATGGATGAATTGCACGCCCGAGAGCCCGGGCGCGGCGCGGACAACGTCGCGAACGGCGTCGGCTTGATGGCCCACCACAACGAAAATGCGTTCCGGCGCGGTGAGTTTCGCGGCGGTCGAGGCGACATGCTCGATTAACGTGCGGCCGCCCGCTTGATGCAGCACCTTCGCCAACTTCGACTTCATCCGCGTGCCCAAGCCGGCCGCGAGAATCGCGACGGCGAGATCCCGGTCCTGACTCATATGCCCGTGAACTCCAAAAATTATCGCGCTTTGGCGAACGTCGCGCTCAGCGTGAGACTCAATACGGCGCGCGCCAGCCTTTCCGGATTATGACGCAACACGGAGCGCCGCGCTACCGTATCCACGCTCACCAGATCGGCGAGCACGGGACGCACGCCGAGTTTGCGCACGGCGTCCACATCGTTTTCCACCGGCGTTGCGCCTTCCGCCGAGTAGCGGCGCGACACTCCGGTGGGAATCGCCGATCCGTTGAGGATCGCGCAATCGAGAATTTTCTCGCCGGCGTGCTCGAGGATCGCGGCAATATGCTGCGACGCCGTCATGCCCGTGGTTTCGCCCGGCTGAGTCATCAGATTCCCGATATACACCTTCAACGCCGTTGACGCCGCCAGCGCCTTGGCCAGATCTTTCACCAAAACGTTCGGGATGATCGACGTGTACAGCGATCCGGGACCGAAGAAAATGACGTGCGCGCGTTCGATGGCGCCGAGCGCTTCCGGCACCGGCTGGCATCGCGACGGCAGCAAGCTCAACCGCTCGATCGGCCGCTTGCTGCGGCTGATGCGCGTTTCTCCAGTGACAATCGCGCCGCCGTCGAGCCGGGCGCGCAATCGCACCGGCGCAAGCGTTGCGGGATAGATACGGCCTCGTGTCGCGAGCACTTCCGACGCCACTTCGAGCGCGCGTCCAAAATCGCCGGTGATCTGCGTGAGCGCGGTGAGCAACAGATTGCCCATCGTATGTCCCGTGAGACCGCGTCCGCGGCGGAAACGATACTCGAAAAGTTTGCCGAGCATCGCTTCGTCCTCGGAAAGCGCGACGAGACAGCGCCGCACATCACCGGGCGAGAGTACACCGAAAGTCCGCCGCAAGCGGCCGGAGCTGCCGCCATCGTCGGCTACGGTGACGATCGCGCTGAGTTCGGCGATGGAGCTGTGTCGCGCCGAAGGAACGGTCAGGCGCGTGAAGACATGCTCGCGCAGTCCGCGCAGCAGCGTGGAGAGTCCGGTACCGCCGCCAATCGCGACGACGTTCAGCATAGGGATTTGGGGGGCCCGTGGGGAAGGCCGCGGCTTAATCGCGCTCCGGATAGACCAAATCGGCGAACCGTGGATCTTCGTAGAGCGCGCCGAAATCGTTGTCGCTGCGCGCCAGCAGGCGATTGCGCGAATCGTACTCGATGGCCTGCTTCAAGTTTCCGAGGGCGCCTTCCACGTCGCGGCGCAGCGAGAGCAGCGCGGCCAGGGCATAATAATGATGCCCGGCGCGCGGCGTCAGTTTCATCGCTTTCTGCAAATGCTCTTCGGCGTCCGCGAGATTGCCGGTGTTGATCTGCACCACAGCGTAGTTGTAATGATCGTCGGCCGTCTTGAACGCCGGCGCCTTGCGCTCCATGCGCTGCTTGCAGATGCTCACGTGGACGCGGGCGCGTTCGGCGAGTTCCGCCGATGGTCCTTCCAGGACTTTTTCGAAAACGGCCAGCGCGCGCTCGAACTTGTGATTGCTCATCAGCCCAACGGCGGTTTCGTACTGCTCGCGGGCGAGCTTGACGCGTGGGTCCTCCACAATCTTGAGGAGGCGCGGCGGCGGAACCGGCTTGCGGGCCGGCGGGGCGTGCTTCTTGGCGGCCGCAGCGCCGGTTTTACCCTTCGCCTGACCTTTGCCGCTGGCTTTCAACGTTTTTCCTTTCAGTGCTTTAGCGCCCACGGAATCGATACCCTCGGGTCGGGCTCACGCAATGAGACACGCGGAACGCGACTATAACAAAAGATGGGACTTTCCGCAATAGGGGTTCACCTGCTGGGGAAATGCGCAGTTCCACGGATCACATCAAGGGACTCAAAGGCAATCCACAGATTACACAGATTGCACAGATTAGGTTTGCGCCGAGTATCGCGATCCGCGAGTCCCCAACGCCTCTTGGCCTGAGGTCCTAATCTGTGCAATCTGTGTAATCTGTGGATTGTCTTTCGGGATGTTTTATCTGTGGACCGGATCCGCCACCGTTTGCAGCGCGAGAAACACCAGCACGATCACCACCGCCGGCGCGAGCATCCACGGATACGAGGTCAACACTGTGTACTGCTGTAACGGGGTCAGCAGATTTCCCAGCGTCGGCGTGGGATCGGTGATGCCCAGGCCGAGAAACGAGAGATTCACTTCCGTCAAGATAAACGCCGGCAAGCTCACCAGCATTTGCGCGCGCGCCGCAGGCCAAAGCGCCGGCAAAATGTGCACGAACATGACCCGTCCGGGACGTGCACCGAGGGCCCGTGCGGCTTCCACGAAATCCTCGGCCATCAACTTCATCGTGAGACTACGAAAGAGTCGCGCCGGCGCGGCCCAGCCGAGTCCGGCGAGCAATCCGAAGAGCGTCAGCGCGGCCGTTGCGGGCGCCATGCGCAGGGGAAGCGCGGCGCGCAGCGCCACCACAAAGTAGAACCAAGGAAGCGCCAGAAAAACTTCGCTCGCCTTGGTGATCAGCGCATCGGGCCAGCCGCGGCGAGATCCCGCGAGCATTCCTAAGCCCATCGCGATGCCCAACGACACCGCGGCCGCCGCCGGGGCGAGCAGCAGTGACGCCGAAGCGCCGTAACAGAGTCGCGAGAAGATGTCGCGGCCGAATTCGTCGGTACCCAGCGGAAAAAACGAAGTGCCATGCCGGCCCGGCGAGGCGTAAGGATAGTCGCGATGCTGCTCGGATGGCGGATAAAGCGCGACGAATCCGGGAGCCAGCGACACGACAAGCGCGATCGCCAGCAGGGTCCAGGAAACTTTGCGGAGCACGCTCACGCGCGCGCCCCTAACCGCGGATCGCTCCAGTACAACAATGCATCGCCGATCAAATTTCCGGCGAGCAACAGGAGCGCGGCAATCACCGCGAGGTCGGTCACCAGAAAAATGTCGCGCTTCAACACCGCGTCGTAGGCGAGTTGCCCCAAGCCCGGCCATCCCATCACGACTTCCACAGGAAGCGACGCGCTCAACAGCGCCGAGACGGAAAGTCCAAAATACGCGGCCAGCGGTCCAATCGCGTTGCGAAACGCGTGCGCGACCAGCACACGCGCGCTCGACACTCCTTTGGCTCGCGCCGTTGCGATGTACGGCTCGCGCAACGTGCGGTCCAGCGCCGCGCGCGTGTGACGGATCACCACCGGCAGCCAAGCCAGCGACACGGCGATCACCGGCAGTAGCAAGTGCCGCGACAAATCCACGATGCGCACGCCGAATGCGAGCTCGTCCCAATCGCGCGACGTCATTCCGCCGACCGGCAATCCCGTTGCGGCCGCCGCCGCGAGCAGCAACAACGCCGCGAGCACCGCGGGCACCGACGCCATCAAAGTAGCGGCGGCGCCCGCCAACCAGTCGGGCCATCGCGACCGGCGTGGCAGAGACACCAGCAAACTCACGCCGATTCCCATGGTCCACGCGAGCAACAACGCCAGGGAATTGAGCAGCGCGGTGTTCCACAATCGCGCGCCGATCAAGTCGGCAATCGGCCGCTGATAGACCAGTGAAAATCCCAAATCGCCGTGCGCGGCGTTACGCAACCAATGTAGGTACTTGAACGGTAACGGTTGGTCAATTCCGTACTCCGCGCGCAACTGTGCTAGCGTTGTCTGGGATACCTGTGGATTCGCCGCCAGTTCGCTCAGATAGTCTCCGGGTGCGCGGCCCAACAGGAACAAAGTGAGTACGGGCACCAACAGCGCGACGACGGCCGCGTTTCCCACGCGCGCGGCGAAAAAGCGCCAAGGCGACGCGTACTCTGCCGTGGTCGCCTCTGATGCGGGGCTCGCCCGATGGTCGTACGGAGTCTCGTACGTGTCCGTGCGTGCTGGATTCGCCGAAGACATGGCCGAATTATATGCCTTCAGCCAGGAGCAACGCTCCGCGCAATTTGTCCAACGCTCCGAGCAATTTGTCCAACGCTCCCAGCCATTGGACCGAAGACCGGCTGGTGAAAGCTTGCCTCAAGGGCAATCAAGAGGCGTGGTCCGCGCTGGTGGATCGCTACAAGAGCTTGGTGTATTCGGTGGCGCTGAAATATGGACTGGCGGGCGACGAGGCGAGCGACGTGTTTCAAGGCGTGTTCTTCGAGTTGCTCTCGCACTTGGGAGAAATCCGCAATCCCAAGGCGTTGCCGAAATGGCTGATCCAAACCACGTCGCGCAAATGTTTGGCGGCGCGACGCGGGCAGAATCGCTTCACGTCGATCGAAGAGGACGGCGATGCCCCCGGTGGAGAAGATCGCTTCGGCCAGCTCGATCCGGCCGTGGGCGAGCAAGCGCTTTTCGACTTTCAGCAGGAACGGAGCTTGACGCAGGCACTCGCGCAGCTCTCCCCGCGCTGCCGCCAGTTGATCCACATGTTGTTTTTTGAAACGCCGGCGCGGCCGTATGAGGAAATCGCGCAATCGCTGGGATTGAAAACCGGTTCCATCGGCTTCATCCGCGGGCGCTGTCTGGAAAAAATGCGCGGCCTTCTGGACCGCGCGGGTTTTGCGAAGGAACTATGAGCAGTGCCAACGACTCTCGAAAGCCCGCGCGTAAGCCCAGCCGGGCCGCCGAGGATTCCTTCGCCGCGCTGGCCGCGCTGCAAACCGAAGGCGCGCGGCGCGGATTCATTCGCCGGCGCCGCGAACTGCTCACTCCCGAAGTTGTGGAACGTCTCGCCGACCAAGTGATCCAACGCTTGCGCGTGGATATTCGCGAAGCCATGGGATTAGCCGAAGGCGCCGTCTCGATCGCCGAGGAAATCGGCGACCGCGTGTCGCAAGCGCGTGGACTGCGCGCCAAGGCCAACGTGCTGTACCTGATGGGACGCAATCAGGAAGCGCTGGCGCTGCACGAAGGCGCGCGCTCGTTGTTCGAGCAGGCCGGCGCGTGGGAAGAAGTCGGACGCACGCTCAGCGCCAGTCTTCAGCCGATGCTCTTGCTCGGCGAGCACGATCGCGCGCTGGCCGCCGCGCAACGCGCGCGGGAGATTTTCACGAAGCTAGGCGATCAGCGCCGTCTCGCGCGGCTGGAAATCAACGCCGCGAATATCCTTTTGCGTCAAGACCGCTTCGCCGAAGCGCTCGCCGGATACACGCGCGCCTACGAGCAGCTTTTGCCGCGCGGCGAGGTGGAAGGCGTGGCAGTGTCGCTGCACAACATGGCCGTGTGCCAAATGCTTCTCAACGATTTTCGCGAAGCCATGGCCACGCATCAAAAGGCACGCGAGTATTGCACCGCGCACGACATGCCGCTGCTGGCCGGCCAAGCCGATTACAACATCGCGTGGCTGCACTATCAACGCGGCGAGTACAGCAAGGCGATCAGCATGCTGCGCGAGGCGCGGGAAATTTGCGAGAAGAACGGCGATCTCCACCACGTCGCGCTCTGCCATCTCGATCTTTCCGATTTGTACCTGGAGTTGAATCTTTCCTCCGACGCCGGCGAGATGGCGCAGGAAGCGCTCGAGCGATCCGAGCAACTGGGCATGGGCTACGAAGCGGCGAAAGCGAAGGCCAATCTGGCCATCGCCGCCGGCCAGCAAGGAAAAGCCTTTCGCGCCATCGAGTTGTTTGTGGAAGCGCGGAAAATGTTCGTGCGCGAGAAGAACGAAGTGTGGGCCTCGCTGCTCGATTTGTATCAAGCGTTGCTCTTGTTCAACGAAGGCCGGCTGTTTGAATCGAAACGTCTGGCCGCGGCCGCGCTGGAGTTCTTTTCGTCGTCTCAGTTACCCGCCAAAGCAATCCTTTGCCGCTTGCTCCTGGGGCGGCTGGCCATGCGCACGGGCGAGCAGCGCGAGGCCAACGCGGAATGCCAAGCCGCGCTGGACATTTTGTCGCACACCGAAGCGCCGCTATTGCATGGTCAAGCGCATTTCTTGATGAGCCAAGTGCGCGAGGCGGAAAAGGATTTTGAGGGCGCCTACGAATCGTGCCGCGAGGCGCGCGCGTCGCTGGAAGCGTTGCGCAGCAGTCTGCGCGGCGAGGAATTGAAGATTGCGTTCGTGAAAAACAAGCTCGAGGTGTACGAAAGCCTGGTGCATCTTTGCATGGCCCGCGACGCCGATGGGCCCGAGCGCGACCTGGCGTCGCGCGAGGAAGCCTTCGGCTACATGGAAGAAGCGAAATCACGCGGCCTGCGCGATTTGCTCTTCGGACAAGCGCAGCCGGCCGCGCCGCCGGTGGAGGAATCGAGCCAAAGCCCGCTGGTGCGGAAGATCCGCAACCTGCGCGACGAGTTGAACTGGTTCTATCACCGGATCGAAACGGAACAGTTGGCCAAAGAGCAGCGCTCGCCGGAACGCGTCGAGCAATTGCAGGCCCAAGCGCGGTCGCACGAGAACGAATTGTTGCGCGTGTTGCGCGAGGCTCCGCGCGAAGAAATGGAGCGCCAAGGTTTGACCGCGGAAGCGACCGTAAACCTCGACGTGATCCGCGCGGCGCTGGGTCCCGAGAGCGCGCTGGTGGAATATTTCCGCGTGCGCGAACACTTGCTGGCCGCCGTGATCACTGCCGATTCGCTGGAGATCCTGCCTTTGACGCCGGTGAGCCGCATTGCGGGTCTCTTGCGCTTGCTGCAATTCCAAATCGGAAAATTCCGCATGGGCGGCGGGTATCTCCGCAGCTTCGAGCAGACCTTGATGGCCGCCACGCACGCCCATCTGTATCAGCTCTACCACGAGCTGATGGAGCCGGTTTGTGCGTCGATTCAAGCCAAACACATTGTGGTAGTGCCGCACGATTTGCTGCACTATCTTCCGTTCCACGCGCTTTTCGACGGCGCGCAATATCTGATCGACAATTACACGATTTCCTACGCGCCGAGCGCCACGATCTTCGCGCATTGCCAAACCAAGACGCCGGCAACGTCGGCGTCGAGCCTGGTGATGGGCATTCCCGACGCGAAAGCGCCGGCGATCAGCGAAGAAGTGGCGGCCGTGGCGCGCGAATTGCCGCCGTCGGAGTTGTTCATCGGCGAGCAAGCGAAGCAAAGCGTGCTGAGCGAGATCGGCGCGCACAGCCGCGTGATCCACATTGCCACGCACGGACATTTCCGCGAGGATAATCCCATGTTTTCGGGAATCCGCTTGGGCGACGGTCACTTGAGCCTTTACGATCTCTATCGTTTGAAGCTGCCGGCTGACTTGATCACGCTGAGTGGATGCGCCACCGGACAAAATGCGCTGGCCGCCGGCGACGAGTTGCTGGGCTTGGTCCGGGGACTGCTCTACGCCGGCGCGCATTCCTTGCTGTTGACAATGTGGGATGTCCACGACGGCAGCACCACGGAGTTTATGAAGCTGTTCTACCGTCAACTGGCGACGCATCGCGGGAAAGCGCGCGCGGTGCAGGAAGCCGCGAGGACGCTACGGGAGCAGTACCCGCATCCCTTCTATTGGGCGCCGTTTTTGCTGGTGGGGAAATACGCGTAGGGACTATCTCCACGCTAAGCCACTACCGAGCAAGGTGTCGCACGCGTCCAGCGAACCCAAACCATGGGGCTAGTACGAAAAATCTACCTCAACCCCTATATTTTTCCGACACCTCCACGCTCTTTAGCTCAGGAAGGAGCCTATGACGCACTATTCGCAAGCCGGTCTCACCGATCTCGCCCGGGGCATCGCCAAGACCCCGGAGGCCGAGATCCACTTGCAGTCTTGCCGGAAATGCCGGCGCGATATGGCCGCTTGGGGCGCTTTCGCCCGTTGCGCCCGGCTGGTTGTCGAGAGCAGCACTCAACCGCAGGCGCCCGACGCCGTGGTTCGCACGGTAAAGGGCGCCTTCGCCCTGCACCGCCCTCGGAAACATTCCCGCTTGCGACGCTTCGCCACTTTGTTGTTCGATAGTCTCTTGGAACCGGCGACCGTCGGCGTTCGCGCCGCCGCCCCGGCCATGGGCAGCTCCATCCGTCAGATGTTGTTCCGCTCGGGTTCGGTAGTGGTCGACCTTCGCCTGACTCCGGCCGGCGCGGGACAAGTGATCCTGGTGGGACAGGTGTTGAACCTGTCGCGGGAAAGTATCGGATCGCCGGCGGTTCGCGTGTTGTTGGAGCGCGGACGTTCGGCATTGGCGGCCGCCGTCGCCAATGAGTTCGGTGAGTTCGTGTTGGAGTATGCAGAGAAAGATGATTTGCGTTTGCGCCTTGATGTGCTCGGACAGAGTCCGCTGTTCATTCCCCTCGACGGGGTTTCGAACAGTGCGGGCTTGGTCAGAGCCAGCTAGTAAGTTCCCGAGGTCCCACCCCAGGATCTTCACCCTTGGGAGGTACCTCTGTACCATAGACTTGGACCGGCTGACGGCTCCATCATGAAAAGGCTCATGAAGGGGTTCTCTCAGCCCGTAGAATGGGGCTCTATATGATGTCACTTCGCAAGTTCTGGGCGGTAGTCGTTCTAGTTTGCGCCTTGGGGGGCAGCGCCACTGCCCAAAGCCGTTTCATCGTGCGCGAAACCCTCGGTGCGGGTGTTCTCAACTTGGTCTGCGGCCTGCTCGGCTGCTCGGTCAATGGATCGCTGGGCGATCCCCAGGGACAACTTTTCTCCGTCACCGGCCCGCTCGGATCCACGATTGCCTTTTTGGACAAGCTGCTGGGCGCGTTGGGTATCGTAGACGCGGAAGTGGACCAGTTGGTGGGCGTCGCGCAATCGACGCAACCCACGGCTTCCGCCTCGACGCCGGGACTGTACGACACCACGCTGGTGAACTACTACGGGACTTCGGTGTGGCGCGGCTACGTGAATCAACCGGCCGCCGGCATTGTCAACTTGCCGAAGGTGCAGCAGGGCATGGGCCTGACCGGCAAGGGCATCGTGGCAGTGATCGACACGGGCGTCGATCCCACGCATCCGATGCTGCAAACCGTAGTGCTGCCGGGCTACGATTTCACGCGCAATCAAGCCAACGCCAACGAAACCAACGATCTCGATCACTCCTCGGCCGCCGTGCTCGACAGCAACACGAACGATCCTAGCGCGCAGCCGATCATACTCGATCACTCCTCGGCCGCGGTTCTCGATCATTCTTCGGCCGCGGTCCTGGACAACACGCAGTATCAAGCGTTCGGTCACGGCACCAGCGCCGCCGGTGTGATTCACTTGGTCGCGCCGCAGGCGCAGATCTTACCCTTGAAAGCATTTAACTCCCAGGGCGGTGCGAATCTCTCGGACATCGTGCGCGCCGTCTACTACGCCACGTCGCACAAAGCTAACGTGATCAGCATGAGCTTCAGCTTCCCGGCGTATTCCCTTGAAATGCACACGGCGCTGAAGTACGCCAATTCCAACGGCCTGATCTCGGTGGCCGCCGCCGGCAACGACGGCGCCAAGGAATTGGCGTATCCCGCCAGCTACACCGATATCGTGATCGGCGTGGGATCCACCAACAATCTGGATCAGCGTTCGGTGTTCTCGAATTACGGATCGCAAACCGTGTTTATGGCCGCGCCGGGAGAAAATATCGTGACGGCGTATCCGTTCAACACCTACGCGGCTTGCTCCGGCACGTCGTTCTCGACACCGATGGTGGCGGGCGCCGCGGCACTGGGCTTGAGCATTCACTCCGGCAACGAGAGCACGGCCACGAGCGCGCTGCAACATGCCGTCTCCGTCGATCCGACGCTCAATCACGGTCGCCTGGATCTTTATCAAGCGATGCAAGCGTGGAACTCCTCGGGCCTGCTCGGCGGCTTGTTCCATTAAACGGTAAAGGATCGAGGAAGCCGAATGGGCCTTCGTCAACTCACTCTAAATGCGTCGGACTCCGTCCTGGCTCCGACGCTGCGGATCAAGGAACTCGAGGAGCGCATGGACTCCATGCACACCGCCTTGATCTGCGCGCTGAATCAGCTTCTCGATCTGAAGGATCTCAACACCGGTTTCCACTCCACGCGCTTGGCCGAATGGGCCGTGCGCGTGGCGCAGGAAATGGGCATGGACGAATCGTCGCTGCACAACTTGGAAGTGGCAGCGCTGCTCCACGACATCGGCAAGATGGGCATTCCCGATTCCATCCTGCAAAAGCCCGCACGACTCACCGCCGACGAATACGACGTGATGAAGAAGCACCCCGAATACGGTTGGGGCGCAATTCGCTTGTTCCCCACGATGGAGCGCGCCAGTCTTTTCATCCTGCATCATCACGAAGGATACGACGGCAAGGGCTATCCGGCGGGATTGCGCGGCTCGGAGATTCCCGTGGGATCGCGCATTGTATCGGTGATCGATAGCTTCGACGCCATGGTGTCGTCGCGGCCCTACCGCAAGGGACTGCCGTTTGAGGAAGCGATGCGCCGCTTGAAGGACGCGAGCGGCACGCAATTCGATCCCGCCGTGGTGCAGTGCTTCACCCGAATCGCGCGGCCGGAGATGGAAAACGTCTTCGCCGCGACCGGAACCACGTCCGCAGTGGTAATCTAAGCGGGCGTTCCAATGCGCTTCCCCCGACTTTTCCGGGTACTTTCTCTTGGCGTGTTGTGTGTCGCCGCATCGGCGCAAAAATCCGGCGGCGTGGTCACGGTCGCCGCGGGCGCGGAGCCCAAAACTTTCAATCCGCTGATCGCGGCCGATCAACCGTCGCGCGACGCCATCTATCCGCTCAGCGCCGATCTCATCCATTTGAATCGCGTGACACTGAAGACCGAGCCGGCGCTCGCCAAAGACTGGACGGTATCGCCCGACGGGAAACACTACGTCGTAAGACTGCGTGAAGGACTAAAATTCTCCGACGGATCGCCGCTCACCGCCGACGACGTGGTCTTCACGTTTCAACTCCATCTTGATCCCAAGGTCAATTCCACGCAGCGAGACACGCTGCTCGTGGACGACAAACCAATCGGCGTGGTAAGAGTTTCCGCCGACACCGTGCGATTCGATTTTCCCGCGCCCTACGCGCCGGGGGAAACGATCTTCGATGGTGTTTGGATTTTGCCGCGTGCCAAGCTCGAGAAGGCTTATCGCGAGGGACATATCGGTGAAGCGTGGAACACCGCCGCAGCCGGCGTCACCGGTGCGGGACCGTTTCGATTGAAGCAATACCTGCCGGGCGAGCGGCTGGTTCTGGAGCGCAATCCGTTTTACTGGAAAAAAGATTCCGGCGGACGCTCGCTACCGTATCTCGATCGCCTGGAGTACAGTTTTGCCGCCGACGCCAACGCGCAAATGCTGCGGTTGCGCGCGGGTGAGGCGGACATTCTGCCGCGCTTGCGCGCCGATGACGCCGCGGCCGTCGCGGCGCTCGACGGCTTGCGCGTGCACGACGGCGGCCCCAGCCTTGAGTACAACTTCATCGCGTTCAACTGGAACACCACGGGTCCCGCGCGCGCGTGGTTTCGCAATCTGGCGTTTCGCCGCGCCGTGGCGCATGCCATCGATCGCGATGCGATTGTCAAACTGGTTTATCAAAGCAAAGCTTCGCCGATTTGGTCGCACGTCACTCCTGGAAATCGCGCTTGGCACAGCGAAAAGGTCACGCAATACGCGCACGACCCGGCGCGGGCGTCCGCGTTGTTGCGCGACGCCGGCTTTACGCGCGACGCGTCGGGGACGCTCCACGATCCCGAAGGCCACGCGGTGGAGTTTACCCTGATGGTCTCGGCCAGCAACGCGGCGCGGCGCAAGATGGCCACCATCGTCGAGGAAGATTTGGCCGCCGTCGGCATTCGCGCGCACTCCACGCCGACCGAATTCTCGTCGATGGTGGAAAGCGTGCTGCACGCCGGAAAATACGAAGCGGCGCTGTGGGGCGTGGCCGGCGGCGACCCCGATCCCAGCTCCGACGCCAACGTTTGGGAAGCGTCGGGCAATCTGCATATGTGGAATTTGCGCTTGAAAGACCAGCCCGCGCCAAAGCTCGAGCCCTGGGAAGCGGAAGTCGACAGACTCGTACAAGCGCAAGCGACCATCGCGTCGGCCAGCGACCGCCGCGCCGCCATCGACAAAGTGCAGGAGCTGGTGTCGGCGAATCTCCCCGTAGTTTTCCTGGTGAGTCCGCACGTGCTGGCGGCCTCGCGCACGGCGATTGGTGGATTTACTCCGGCCATCGTGGAACCGGTCGCGCTGTGGAATTGCGAACGCTGGTTCCGTCAGTGATCGCGAAATCGCCGCGCCAGTCCTAGAGCACCGCGACCGGGCCATCCATTGAGGTCCAGCAGTCCTCCGCTCCATTCCTGTCGCGGCTCTTCGTGATAAATTGAAGCTTACGTGGAGGTGTTGCCATGGGAGTTGTGCTGCTTATGTTGCTACTCGCTGCTGCACCCGATCAGAAGGCGGATCTCAAGGCTATCGAAGAACTGCACAAGCGCGACATCGCCGCCAACAAAGCCTACGACATCGAAACGCTCACGTCGCTTTGGACCGACGACGTTGTGACCATGCCGCCCGCCACGCCGCCCATCGTCGGCAAAAAGGCGAATCACGACATGCTGGTGGCCGCCGAGCCGATGGCCAAGCTCGTGGACATTCTGGATTACAAGCAAGACTGGAAAGAGTTGCAAATCCTCGGCGAGTACGCGTACGAATGGGGCATCTTCTCGAGCGTCGTGAAGGGCAAGCAAGGCTCGCCCGAGCCACTGAAGTCGGAGTTTCGCGTGATGCGCATTCTGAAGCGCCAGCCCGACGGCAGTTGGAAAGTCCACCGCAGCATTTGGAATTCCGCGCCGCCGCCGGAGACGCCGCAACCGAAGGCCGAAGATTTCAAGACGCCCGTAATTCTGCCGCCGCCCAAGCGACCCTAACTATCGCGGCGCGGAGCCATCGCCGCACGCCTCGATCTCCCGGCGCAACTGTTCTGCTTCCTGATACTCGCCATTGAGCGCCAGGGTGCGCGCTAACGCCAATCGATACTCTCGATTCTCGCGCGCGTCGGCCAAGGCCGCGCGATACGACTTCACGGCGTCCTCGTAACGGCGCTGGCGCTCCGCGCGCATTCCCTGCTCATAGAAATGCTGCGCTTCCGCCTGATTCTCCACGCGATCGAGCCGCGCCAGCGCGCGATCCGCCACGAACAGCACGGCGATGGCGAAAAAGACGGCCGCGAATGTTCCGAGGAACGCGCCGGCGCGGGGGCGGCCGTTAGTTTCCGGCATGATCTCCCTTCCCTCCGACGCCATACGCGTGCAGAATCGCGTCGAGCGTCACAACGCCGAGTATGTCGCGAATGTCGGCGCGGCTCACCACCGGCAATGTCTGCACGCCGTTTTCTCCCATGCGCTCCAACGCCCAACTGAGACTGTGATCGGGATGCACGTGCGGAAGTTTTTCAGAGTGCACAACAAAGTCCGCGGGCGGCGGCTGCATAATCTGCATCACCAGCAAGTGCGATTCGGCTTCCGTCGATTCACGCGTCGGCAAATGGATGTTGTCCTGCGCTTGCAGCGCCTCGTAGATCGGCACGGGTTGCAGGCGCTTGGAAATGTAGAACGCGATCATGTTCGAGATCATCAACGGCACAATGATCGTGTAATCGCGCGTGATTTCGAAGATCATGATCACCGACGTGAGCGGCGTGCGAATGATTCCGGCGAACGCCGTGCCCATGCCGACCAACGCGTACGCTCCCGGACCCGCCGTGAACGACGGCAGTGCAAAGTGCGCCGCGCTGCCGAATGCCGCGCCCGTCACCGCGCCGATAAACAGCGACGGTCCGAAGATTCCGCCGGCGTTTCCCGACGCGTAACACACGGCCGTCGCGACAATGCGCAGTCCGATGAGCGCGACGACCAGTTTCAGCACCATCACGCCGTTCAACACGTTGTCCAAATAGTTGTAGCCGACGCCCAACACTTCCGGCACGAAGTATCCCATGATGCCGACGGCGAGTCCGCCGGCCGCCGGCTGAATCCACGCCGTTTGCTTCGGCCACTTCTGGAATTGGGCGCGCAGCCACAGCAGGAATCTCACGAAGATCACCGACACCGTGCCGCCCACCACGCCGAGCACTGCGTAGATCGCGAATTCCAGCGGATGCACCAGTTTGTATCCCGACACGTGGAACAACGGGTCGTCGCTCAACACCATGTGCAGCACCATCCACGAGGCTGCTGAAGCGATCACCGCCGACCCCAGCACGGGCGCATGCAAATCGCCCATGATTTCCTCGAGAGAAAACAGCACCGCTGAGATCGGCGTGTTGAAGGCCGCGGCCAGCGCCGCCGAAGACGCCACCGGCATCAGCATTTTCATTTGCTGCGGCGTCAGGCCCAAGCGCCGCCCAATCGTTGAGCTGACGCCGGCGGCGATTTGCACGGAAGGTCCTTCGCGGCCGAGCGAAATTCCGCTGGCCAGCGACGCCGCGCAACAAATGAACTTGCCCACGGCGGTTACGAACGAGACGTTGCCGTCGCGCAGAAAAAGCGCGGCCTTGGTTTGCGGCACGCCGCTGCCGCGCGCTTCCGGAAAGAATTTGTAGAGGAGAAATCCCGTGACCAGCGCGCCGAGCGTCGGCGCCAACACGCGCCGCCAACCCGAGCCGCCCGCGGGATACATATGCGCCGCGAGACGCCCGGTCAGCAGTATGAACGCGACCACAATCAAGCCCACCACCGCCCCGATGGTCAGGCTCAGCAGCAACGAAAGTTGTTGTTCGCTGTTGCGAAACTGGTCCACGCGCCGCGTGACCCGGTTCCACCAGCCAAATTGTGCCTGATGATCAAGCATCGAGCGCTGCGTCTCCCCGCCTGATCCAGTTTATCGCTACAAATCGATCTCCCAGATTTCGCTGACCACGTCGCAACCCCAGTTTCTCTTCTTTTCGGACTCCGTGAGGCGGAAGCCGGCTTTCTTGTAGATCGCGCGCGCCGCCGTAAGACACGCGTGCGTCCAAAGCATCATCTGGCGATAGCCGCACTGTCGCGCGAAACGCAGGCATTCTTCCACCAGCCGGGAGCCGATGCCGAGCCCGCGCGCGCTCGGTTCCACCAGCAGCAACCGAAGCTGGCACATTTTCGGTTGTCCCGGCCGGCGCACCAGAAAGACGCAGCCGGCGAATTCGCCGTCGCGTTCCGCGATCCAGCAATGCTCGCGCTTGGGATCGAAGTTCTTCAGAAACGCGGCGGCGATTTCCGCCACCACCCGCTCGAACGTCTCGTCCCATCCGTATTCCCGGCCATAGATCGCCGCGTGACGCGAAATGATCCAACCGATATCGCCGGGGCGATGCGGCCGCAGCAGGTTCGGTGTTTCGTTTTTGCCCGGGGCCAGTAATCGCTCGATGGTCTGCATCGCCGCGACGAGGCGGGATTGCGCATTCTCGGGCAAGCGGCCGAGCAGGGCGCGCGTGGTGCTCTCGCTGCGCGTCTCGAGCGGCGCGTAGGCGGCGCGGCCCTTGGGCGTCAAAGTCAGGTGTTGACGCCGCGCGTCGTCCGGCGACGCTTGGCGGCGAATCCATCCGCGGCGAGCGTACATGCTCAGGATACGGCTGAGATAGCCGGCGTCGAGATCGAACTCCTCGGCCAGATCTTTCGCGGTGAGACCGTTGCGGTTGGCGATCTCGTAGAGTACGCGCGCCTGCGTCAGCGAAAGTCCCGAGTCGAGGTACGCCGGCTTCAGCAAGCCGATTTGCGTCGTATAGAACCGGTTGAAGCGGCGGACGGCGGCTACGCGAGAGTCGGGTGCGGCATTCATGCCGGTACTGTGCCATATGATAGTTGCCTAAGTCAACTACTTATGTGCCAATAGCAATCGCTTAATCGGGATGGCCGTCCAATCCGATCCCTAAATGGCGTTCGCGTTTGGTCTCCTCTTCGAAGTTGCGGGCGCGCGCCTGCAACAAATCGTGCAACGCCACGCTGCCGACCGGTTTCATCGGCGCATCCCGCTCGACCACCGGAAGCGCGGTCAGTTTGTTCTCGGCCATGCGATAGACCACCGTGCGCAGCGTCTCATCGGTGAACGCGACTTGCGACGCGTCAGACGTACCGGGCATGGGCGGCAGTTCCACGCGCATCACGTCGGCCACTTGCAAAACTTCCAGCGGATCCACTTCGTACTCGCGACTCAAGTGGAATCCGCGGCGGCTCAGTTTTTCAGTAAGAATCGACCGCCGCATCACCAGCACCGTGAAGCCGTGCGCCACGGTGGTGGCGATCAAGAGCGGCAGGATCACGTTGATGTCGTGCGTCAGTTCGAGCAGGAAGATCACGCCGGTGAACGGCGAGCGCATCGTGCCGCCCATCACGGCGCCCATACTGACCAGCGGCCAAAATCCTACACCGCAGTCCGGCAGAAAGCGTGCCTCCAATCCGCCGAGCGCGCCGCCCATCATCAGCAACGGCGCGAGCACGCCGCCCGACGTTCCCGATCCCAGCGCGATCGCCCAGATGGCGCCCTTCACAAGCAAAATTCCGCCGATGGTTTGCACCGGCACGTGACCTTGCAGCAAACTACCGATGGTGTCGTATCCCACGCCGAGCGCTTGCGGGAAAAGCCATCCGCCGAAACCCACGGCGAGTCCGCCGAGCACCGGCCACCACATCCAGTGAAACGGCAAGTGTCCGAACAAATCTTCCGCCGCGTAAACGGCCATGGTCAGCAGTGACGACAACGCGCCGGCCAGCAATCCCGCGATGACGCACGCGCCGATCGCCGCCACGCTCAAGAAAGTTGGATGCGGCGGCGTGACGAACATCGGCCCGGGGCCGAGCAATCCACGGCGCAAGAATGCCGCGACGGCGCACGCCAGCGCCACCGGCACGAGGCTCCGCGGTTTCCACTCGAACAGCAGCAATTCCACGGCGAGCACGGCGGCTGCCAGCGGCGTGGCAAAGGTCGCCGACATTCCCGCGGCCGCGCCTGCCACCAGCAGCGTCTTGCGTTCCGCTCCGCTCAAGTGAAAAAACTGCGCGACGATCGATCCGAACGCGCCGCCCGTCATGATAATCGGTCCCTCCGCGCCGAACGGTCCGCCCGATCCGATGGAAATGGCGGAAGACAGCGGCTTCAGCACCGCGACGCGCGGTTCCACCCGGCTGCCGCGCATCAGAATCGCTTCAATCGCTTCGGGGATTCCGTGGCCGCGGATTTTTTCCGATCCGTAGCGCGCCATGAAGCCGATGACCAAGCCACCCGCGGCGGGAATCAAAATCACCCACGCGCCCAAGTGATGTCCGGTTGGCGAAACCAGCGCCCAATCCCAGCGTCCGAAGAAAAACAAATTGGTGAAGAGCCCGATCAGCCGGCTCAAGGCCCAGGCCACGCCGCTGGCCAGCGCGCCGATGGCACACGCCAGCAACGCAAGCGGCACGACGCGCGTCGTGGTCGTAAAATCGCCCAGGTCCTTCACTCGGCTGGCGTCATGCGCCATGTAGTATCCTCCAGCGAACAATTATATCGTAAAACGATATGAATTTACGGCGTCCGGCGAATGGTACGATGGTTCCCTTATGAAAAGATTGGCGATTCTTTGTATGTTCCTGACCGTTGGAGCGTCGGCCACAGTGAAAGATTCCGCGGCCAATGGCTTTACATTGACGCAATCCTACGACGTCGCAGCCTCGCCCGCCGACGCCTATAAGAAGTTCCTGGCCGTCGGCGAGTGGTGGGAGTCGTCGCACACGTTCTCGCAGAACGCGCACAATTTGAGTATTGAGGAAAAGGCGCAAGGATGTTGGTGCGAGAAATTGCCGGGTGGCGGGGGTGTTCGTCACATGGAGTTGATCTACTTCGCGCCGGGGAAAACGCTGCGCTTTTCGGGCGGCTTAGGTCCATTGCAAAGTTTCGCGGGGGCGGGAGCGATGACGATCACGTTCACCGCGAAAGACGGCGGCACCCACGTCGACATGAGTTACGCGGTCTTTGCATATTCGCCGACGGGTATGGCGGCGCTCGCGCCGGTTGTGGATAACGTCCTGGCTGTCCAGTTCGGGCGTTTCAAGAACTTGGTGGACAGAGGTAAGCCCGACGCGGCGAAGTAGGCTGTCACAGCAAAAAGCATGGCGATGGCTCCAGCGACGCTGCATCAAGGCGATCTCAACCTCGCCGAGTACGTCGCGCAAGTCCTCGTGCTCGTCGCGGCGTATTTTGTTCGACGCTCGCGCTGGATTCTTCCATTGCCGTCGCCGCGACGTCCCTGGCATGCGGCGGCGGCCCTCGCCGCAGGGACGATGGCGCTGCGCTTTCTTCTCATTCCGTGGATGCCCGTTCCGGTGCCGGGCGTCCACGATGAATTCAGCTACCTCTTGCAAGGAGATACGTTCGCGCACGGCCACCTGACAAATCCCACGCATCCGATGTGGCGATTCTTCGAGAGCATGCATATTTTCCACGTGCCCTCGTATCAGTCGATGTATCCGCCGATGCAAGGATTGATCTTGGCGGTCGGCGATTTGCTCGGCAATCCGTGGATTGGCGTGTGGCTCGCATGCGGTGCGATGGTCGCGGCGTTGGTGTGGATGTTGCAAGCGTATCTGCCGCCGCGCTGGGCGGTGCTTGGAGGATTTCTCGGCGCACTGCATTACGGATTGCTCAGCTATTGGATGAACAGCTATTGGGGCGGCGCGCACGCGGCGATCGGCGGATCGCTGGTGTTAGGCGCGATCGGCCGATTGCGCAAGCGTCCGTCGTTGGTTCTATCGCTCACCTTCGGTATTGGCCTCGCGATTCTCGCGAACTCGCGACCATTCGAAGGCGTGCTTTTCACGATCGGCGTGTTGATCACGCTCGATCGCCGCCTGCTGAGGCAATTGGTAATTCCCGTGGGCATCGTGCTTCTCGCTGCAGCGATCGGCATGGGAATTTACTTCAACGCCGTCACCGGCAGTCCGTTTCGGATGCCGTATCAAGTGAATCGCGCGACGTACGGTTGGCCGATGACGCAGTTTTGGCTGCCGACTCCCGTGGTCGAGCCATCGATCCACAAACCGATGCGCGATTACTACAATTGGGAAAAGCAAGCCCACGACCAACTGCGCTCGCCGGGCGCGCTGTGGAACGAGTTTTGGTTGCGCGTTCGCCGGCTGTGGAGTTTTTTCCTGGGGCCGTTGCTGACGCTGCCGCTAGTGTTCTTCGGTGAGCGCGCCTGGCGCTACGTGCGCACGCGGCGGCTCGCCCCGCCGTTCCTGCTCGTCGTCGCGGGCGTGATGGCTGGACAGTCGGCGACGCCGCATTACCTCGCGCCCGTCGCGGGGATTTTCCTGATCCTCGCAGTGCAGGGAATCCGCCTCCTTCGTGCGCGGCGCGCGCAGGAGCCGCAGAGCACCAGAATCGGTATGTTCCTCGCGCAAGCGCCACTGGTCATGCTCGTGATGATCGCGGCGCTGCGGCCGTTCGCGATCCTCCCGATGGGCGACGGCGCAATGTCGTGGTGCTGCGTCACCCCCGGCAACACCAAGCGCGCGGAAATCGCCGCGCAACTGGCGCGCCAGTCCGGGGATCAACTTGTGTTCGTCCACTACAATCCGGATCACTACTTTCACGTCGAATGGGTTTACAATGCGGCGGACATCGATCGGGCCAAAGTCGTTTGGGCGCGCCAAATCGACGGCGACGAAGATCGCAAGCTGCTGGCCTATTTCCACGACCGCACGGCGTGGATCGTTTTGGCCGACGAGGACCCGCCGCGGGTCATGCCGTATCCGCGATGAAGTAGAATCTTCGCATGAGGCTCACCACCGCCGTCCTTTTCGTCGTCTGCGCGGCCAACGCACAAAACGCGCCGGGCTACGATTTCACGAAGCTCCAAGAAGCGCTGGGCGGCGCGATCTCGGCGCATCAAGTCGCGGGAATCTCGCTGCTGGTGATGCATCACGGCCAAGTGATCTTCCAGTCCGCCTACGGACAGTTGGACATCGAAAGCCACGTGCCGCTCTCCACCGATTCCATCTTGAATCTCGCGTCGTCGACGAAGTGGATCAGCGCCACCGCGATGATGATGCTGGTCGACGACCGCAAAATCTCCCTCGACGATCCGATTTCGAAATACTACGTGGAGTTCGCCAACTTGCCCGTGCACGGCGCGGCGGGTGAAAAGGCGAATCCGACTTTCCGCCAGTGTTTTTCGCACACCGCCGGGTACGTCGAGCAATCGCCGGAGTTGGGATTTCCCGATCTTACGCTGCACGATTCGGCGGCGGCGATTCTGAAATCGCATCCGGAATTAGTGGCGCGTCCCGGCACGGAGTTTCGCTACGGCGGCGTGTCGTATCAAATGGCCGGCGCGGTCATCGAGCGAATCGCGGGTTCTACGTTTGAGGATTTTCTGCGCCGCCGCATTTTTGGACCGCTCGGCATGAACAACACAACGTTCAATCCCTCCGGCGATCAACTCCGCCGCACGGGACCGGTGTACGCGCCGCAAACGGAAGGTGGATTTCGTATGGTCTTCCCGCCGCCCGACGGAACCAATCGCAACTCACGCGTGGCCGGCGGTCTCTACTCCACGCTGGCCGACTACAGCCATTTCCTCGAGATGCAGTGGCGCAACGGACGCTATCACGGCGTGCAACTGATCTCCAACGATTCCGCGATCACGCTGCGCACCGACCAAGCGAGCAAGGCGAAAATCGTATACTCGCCCGGCGGAACAACGCACTATGGTCTCGGCACGTGGCTGAACGAAATGGACGCGAAGGGCATTGGAACCGTGGTGAGCGACGGCGGGGCTTTTGGAACCTATCCCTGGATCGATTACAAGCGCGAAGTGGTCGCCGTGCTGTTCACGCAAACGCCGCTGGCGCAATGCCGCGAGCTGGTGGAAAAAACGATTCCGGAAATTGTCCGCGCCACCGTCGACGCCGGACCGCCGCGATCATTGAAACCGGAGATTGAAAAACCGGCGCGAAGGATTCCGCAATAATTTGGAGTGCGGCGACTTGTCGCCGCTTTCGACGTGCGAGGGGTGACTCGCACGCCCGGTTGTAACAACGCTTGAGCGCGGCCCGCGACAAGTCGCGGGCTACCAAAGCGGTGACAAGTCGCCGCACTCCAAAAAATTACTCGAACGCTGGAGTTTCGCCAAACTTTTTCGCGAGTCCCGTCATGAACGCGGTCATCGACGCCGTGGGATCCATGAATTTCCCAACCACGCGAAACACCGGATTGTAGACCTCGCCGTTCTCCGTGATCTTCAGTTTGCTGCCGCTGCCGTCGGGCGTGATTTCATAGATCCACGCTCCGCCGAACGCGAGTCCCGGACCGATCTGCCTGACTAATTTGCGAGGGGCTGCCGCTTCAATGGTAATCAGCGTCATCTCGCCCATGGCGTTGTATTCCTTCCACGTCTCGCGCCCATTGGAATCCGGCTGCTTCTCGATCTTCTTCAGTTCCGCGCGCCATTGTGGTTGCGCCGCGTAATCGGTGAGCGCTTGCCAGACCGCTTCCGGCGATTGCTTCAGTCTGAGCGTGCGGGAAGCCGTGTGATTCTGCGGCAGCGCGTAACCGATGCAGACGAGCAGCACGATCAGCGCCGCACCTCCGAGCACAAACCATAGAGTCCACATCGCCCAACCTCGTTTTGCCATTTGTTAATCGTCGGAATCCACGCGCAAGACAGCGAGGAACGCTTCCTGCGGAATGTCCACGCGACCCACGCGCTTCATGCGCTTCTTGCCTTCTTTTTGCTTTTCGAGCAGCTTGCGCTTGCGCGTGATGTCGCCGCCATAGCACTTCGCCAAGACGTTCTTGCGAATCGCCCCGACGGTTTCGCGCGCAATCACGCGGCTACCGATGGACGCCTGCAGCGCCACTTCGAATTGCTGGCGGGGAATCAGTTGCTTCATCTTGTGCACCAGCGACTTGCCACGCTCGTACGCGCGATCCCGGTGCACGATGATCGACAACGCGTCGACCGTTTCGCCGGCGACGAGAATATCGAGCTTCACCAGCGGCGACTCCCAAAATCCCGAGAGATGATAGTCCAGCGAGGCGTAGCCGCGTGACGCCGATTTCAGGCGATCGTAAAAGTCCAGGACGATCTCGTTGAGCGGCAACTCGTAGGTGAGCATCACGCGGCCCGGCCCCAGATACTCGAAGTTTTTCTGGATGCCGCGCTTCTCTTCCGCCAGCGCCAACAAATTGCCGACGTACTCCTCGCGCGTGATGATCGTGGCGGTGATCACCGGCTCTTCCACTTTGTCGATTTCGCCGGCCACCGGAAAATCCGCGGGATTCGTTACGTCGAATGTCTTGCCATTGGTGCCCGTGATGCGGTAACGCACGCCGGGCGCGGTGGTGATCAAGTTCAGGTTGAATTCGCGCTCCAGGCGTTCCTGCAAAATCTCCATATGCAAGAGCCCCAAAAATCCGCAGCGGAATCCAAAGCCCAGCGCGACGGAACTCTCCGGCTCGTAGAAAAACGACGAATCGTTGAGACGCAGTTTTTCGAGCGCGTCGCGCAGCGGCCCGTGATTGTCGGCGTCCACGGGATAAAGTCCCGCGAAGACCATGGGCTTTGATTCTTGAAATCCCGCCAACGGCGCCGACGCGGGATTCTCCGCGCTGGTGACCGTGTCGCCGACCTTGGCGTCGGAAACGCGCTTAATGTTGCCGATCACGAAACCGACTTCGCCCGCCTCCAGGCTTTCCACCACCACCGGCTTCGGCGTCAGAACGCCCAATTGTTCCGCCTGGTAGATTTCGCCGTTCGACCACAGCTTGATCTTCATGTTGGTGCGAATGGCGCCGTCGAACACGCGAACCAGCATGACGACGCCGCGATAAGCATCGAACCAGGAGTCGAAAATGAGCGCGCGCAGCGGCGCATTGGGATCGCCCTTCGGCGGCGGAATGCGCTGCACGATCGCTTCGAGCAACTCCTCCATGCCGACGCCGGTCTTCGCGCTGATCAACAGCGCATCGTGCGCGGCGATTCCGATCACGTGCTCGATTTGCTCGCGCACGCGGTCCGGTTCCGCCGACGGTAAATCGATTTTGTTGATCACCGGAACGATTTCGAGATTGTTGTTGGCGGCGAGATAACAATTCGCCAGCGTCTGCGCTTCCACGCCTTGGGTCGCGTCGACCACCAGAAGCGCGCCTTCGCACGCCGCCAAGCTACGCGACACTTCATAGCTGAAATCGACGTGACCCGGCGTGTCGATCAAGTTCAGCTCGTAATCCTGGCCGTCTTTGGCGTGATATTCCAGGCGCACGGCGTGCGACTTGATGGTGATGCCGCGCTCTTTCTCCAGGTCCATGGAGTCCAGGACTTGGGCGGACATCTCCCGGGCGGTCAAAGCGCCTGTCATCTCGAGGAGACGGTCGGCTAAAGTGCTTTTCCCGTGATCGATGTGGGCGATAACGCTGAAATTGCGGATGTGCTCAGCCAATGTTTTATTCTCTCATATGAGCGTCTCATATGGACGTGCTACGATGACCCCATGAAAAAGGGGTTGATCGTTTTCCTTCTCGTCCTCGCTGCTCTGTGTGCCGCGCAAGCGCCAAAGTCCGCCGATACCGCCTACTCGCCGGAACGCCTGAAGCGCGTTACGGAAATGTTCGACCAATACGTGGAGCAAAACAAGATCGCGGGCGCGGTGGGATTCGTCCTGCACGACGGAAAGCCGGTCTACGAACACGCCGCGGGATGGTCCGACAAAGAAGCGCATCGCAGAATGACGCCGAGCACGATTTTCCGGATCGCGTCGCAGAGCAAAGCGTTCACGAGCGTGGCAATCTTAGCTCTGCTGGAAGACGGAAAACTTTCGCTGAACGAACCTGTGGGCGATTTCATCCCCACGTTCAAGAGGACCACCGTGGCGCTCGACACGGGCGAACCCGTGCCGGCCAAGCGCGCCATCACAATTTTCGATTTGCTCACGCACACCGCGGGCATTTCCTACGGAACGAATCCGCAAGTGGCGGCGCTGTATCAAGCGAAGGGATTGGGACCCGCCGCGGGATACGGTTGGTACACCGCCGACAAAGACGAACCGATCTGCACGACCATGGAACGCCTGGGTACGCTGCCATTTGTCGCGCAGCCGGGCGAAATGTTTGTCTACGGATACAACACCGACATTTTGGGATGCGTGGTGGAGAAAGCGTCGGGGATGCCGTTCGATGAATTTCTGCGCAAACGCATCACGGGTCCGCTGGGATTGAAGGACACGCGATTCTTTGTTCCGCCGGCGGAGCGCGATCGCTTGTCGGCGGTTTATTCAAGCGGAGCCGGAGGCGCCGTGCGGGCGCCTGAGGGCGCAAAGGGTCAAGGCGCGTACGTCGATGGTCCGCGGAAAAGTTTTTCGGGCGGCGCGGGACTCACCTCCACGGCGCACGATTACGCGCGATTCCTCGAGATGATCCGCCGAGGCGGCGAGTTGGACGGCGTGCGGATTCTCGCGCCGCGCACGGTAGCGTTGATGACCACCAATCAAATCGCCACGCTGCACTCGACCACCGGCCTGGGCTTCGGCTTGGGATTTGAAACCGTGGATCGCTACGGCGCGAAAGGCATGGCCGCGGTCGGCGCCTTCGGATGGGGCGGCGCGTACGGCAGCACGTATCAAGTGGATCCAGCGAGTCATTCGGTGGTCGTGCTGATGATCCAGTTGATCCCCAACATGACGGACATTCAGACGAAGTATTCGGATCTCGTGTATCAAGCGCTCCTACGATAACCACAGAGATCACGGAGAATACAGAGGACACAGAGGACACAGAGGACACAGAGGACACAGAGGACACAGAGGACACAGAGGACACAGAGAAAACCTAAACCCATTGAATGAATTGGGCGTTTTTCTCTGTGTTCTCTGTGACCTCTGTGGCAAAATTCCTCTGTCGTTTCTGCAATAAAATCTTAAGGTCTTCGTTATGACCTCTTAGCGGTTCTCCTCAGACAATCGAGGAATGACATTGCGAGCGTCTTTTCTTGGGGTCATTTTCTGTGTTGTCGCCGCGGCTTCCGCTGCGGACTTTGGAGCGATCACCGGCGTCGTGAAAGACGCGGGCGGCGCGCCGCTGGCCGGAATCACCATCACGGCCGGCCGCCTCGACGGCAACGCGATACGAAGCACCGTTTCCAACAGCGAAGGCGTGTACTCGTTTTCCGATGTCGCGCCCGGAACGTGGTCGATCGTCGCGCAGCCCGATGGTCAGCCGGATTTCACGCACGCGCCGATCGCCGTCGCGGCGGGACGCGGCAGCCGCGCGGATCTCGTGTTGCCCGCGGCGATTCCGTCGTGTTGCGGACCGAGCGCGGAATCTCCGGGTGATGCGGGCGGTGGGTACGCCCCGCAGAGTCGCACTCCGCAGCCCAAGCCCACGCCTGTCGCGCCGCCCGAGCACGTGATTCCGGAGGCGTTGCAAGCGCCCGCGCCTGCGGCGAGTCCCGATAACTTCACGCCGTTTTCGTTCGGCGATTTCACGTGGCTCAACGGCACGCCGCGCAACAAGGACACGGTGCTCGATACGAGGTTCTTCACGCCGGAAGTCCGCGTCGATATTCACTACATGTCCGACTTCAATCAGCCGCGCGATCACAGCATGGGCGGATCGACGGAAAGCTTTCGCTCCGGCGAAGTGCAGCTTGAGCAAATCAGCGTGGGCGGCGATTTTCACTGGGACAATGTCCGCGCACGCATCTTGACAATGGGCGGACTATTCGCCGTCACCACGCCGCGCAACGATCCCAGCCCCGGCGTGGGCCAGTGGGATGTGCGTGGCGCGTACAAGTATTTCTCGGAAGCCAACGCCGGATATCACTTCAACGTGAATCACGGCTTGAACGTGGACGCCGGGATTTTCGTCTCGTACATCGGCTTGTTCAGCTACTACAATTTCGACAACTGGGCGTACCAGCCGTCGTTTGTTTCGTCGAACACTCCGTGGTTCTTCAACGGCGTGCGCATCCAGTGGTTCCCCACCAACAAACTGAAGATCGAGCCGTGGATCATCAACGGCTGGCAATCCTACAATCGCACCAACGGCCATCACGGATTCGGCGGACAGATTCTGTATCGCCCGACCGAATGGCTCTCGATGGTCTTCAACAATTACGGCAATGGCACCGACACGTTGGGCGTGCCGAATCGGGTGCGGCTTCACACTGACGACAGCGTCGAAGTGCGTTACTACAACAATCCCGGAAACCTGGGAATTTCCAAGATGGCGTTTTCGCTCACCGGCGACGCCGGCTGCGAATACGGCAAAGGCAGCGGCGTGAGCTGCACGGGCAACGGCGCGCCGAAGCAAGCGTTTCTGGGAGTCATGGCGTACAACCGCATGTGGTTCCACAAAGATCTCTATGCCGTCACGATCGGCGGCGGAAAAATGAATAATGCCGGACGTTATCTCACGCTGCTGCCGCCGATCAATGGCGCCGACGCGATTTCCGGATCGCCTTACTTCACCGAAAATCCCGGCGACAAGGCGCACATGTGGGACACCAACATCAACTTGCAGTACATGCCGCGCCAGTACATCACGTGGTGGACGGAGCTGGGATACCGTCACTCGGACGTGCCGTATTGGACGGGGCGCGGAGGAATCACGCCGCCGGGCGGCAACAACGGCGCTCCGACGCAGTACGCGTGCACGAGCGGCGCGGCGTCCGGCACGAGCGATCTGACCACGGCGATCGCCAACTGCGGAGGCGCCGGCAACGTTTGGTTCCCGGACTTGCGCCGCGGACAACTGGTGTTCAGCTTGGGCGTGATGGTGAAGTTTTAACGCCCTTACGCGGCCTTCGCGACGATCTTGCCGATCTCGCCGACCACGCTGACCACTTCTACGTCGGTGTTGTAGAAATGCGGCGACACGCGCACGCCGGCGTTCGGCCGGTAGTCGACCATGAACTTGCGGCGGATCAGTTCCTGGCACACTTGATAGCCGTTCGGCACGTTGATCGCAACCGTTCCGGCACGCTCGGCAGGATTTCGCGGCGCGGTGACGGGAAATCCGCGATCGAGCGCGGCTTCGAGCAGCAGCGCCGTCTGCCGCATCGACTTGCGGCGAATGTTTTCCACGCCTACTTCGCCGATAATCTTCAGTCCTGGGATCGCCGCGAAGATCGCGGGGATCTGCGGTGTGCCGTTCAGATAGCGAAACGAGTCGCCTGTTAAATCTTGCGTCGCTTCGAATTGAAACGGACGCCGATGGCCCATCCATCCGGTGAGTCGCGGCGCAAGTTTCTCGCGGAGATCCGGGCGCACGTACAAGTACGACACTCCGGGTCCGCCACACAACCATTTCAGGACGCCGCCGACGCAGAAGTCAGCGTTGAGTTCTTTCAAGTTGATCGGGATCGTGCCGGCGGCTTGGAAAGAATCGAGAATCACCGTGGCGCCGACGGAATGCGCGTGCTTGATGATCGCGGCGGCGTCCTGGATGAACGCGCTGCGGAACAGCACGTGGCTCATCGGGACGAGCAATGTGCGTTCGTCGATCGCGGCGAGCGTGCGTTCCAGCGGAACCGTGACGCCGTCCGAGGGAACGATCACAATCTCCACGCCTTTCTGCGCCTGCCAAAAATATTTCACCGACGGAAACTCCATGTCGGAAAAAACCACGCGATTTCGCGGCGGCTGGAAATCGAAGCACGACGCGATGATGGCCTGCGTGATGGTGACGTTTTGGTGCAGCGAGATTTCGCGCGAGCCGCAGCCGAGGATCGGCGCCAACAGATCACCGGCGCTCACCGGCATGTCCCACCACTCTTCCCATGCGGTGACGCCACGCGTCGCCCACATGTCGGCGTAGGACGCGAGCGAGTCGGCGACGGCGCGCGGCATCGCGCCGAGCGAGTTGCTGATCAAATACGTCGAAGTTTCCAGGATCGGGAATTCTTTCCGCCAGCCCAAGAGTTCATCGTGCATTCGAAAATCATACCGCAGAACACTCGGAGAGATTTAACACAGAGATCACAGAGGACCAAAGAGCACAGAGAAACCCAAGAAGGGTTCTTGCCCTTCTCTGTGTCCTCCGTGATCTCTGTGTCAAGATTCTTTGGGCGAGAATACAACATGCGTCACACCTTGCTGGACCTTGCTCAGCTTGATCAAAGTTTCCTTTTCGAGCAAGTGCAACATGCGGTGGTTCTCCGAAAGAATATCCGCGCAAAATTCCGCAATGCCATTTTCGCGGCCCGCTTCCATGATCGCGTGAAAAAGCACGCGGCCGATTCCGCGATTCTGATACTCGTCGGCCACCAGCACGGCGATCTCGGCTTGCGCGGGATTCTCGCCTGGCTCGTAACGGGCAATTCCCGCGGGCTGATGCGAAATTCCCTTGGAAATTTCCGCGACCAACGCTTGCCGGTGCACGTGATCGACGTTGGCGAAGTGCTCCGCCATCGGCCGCGGCAGGTCGGACATGAAAGTGAAGAAGCGCTGGTAGATTGTCTCGCGGCTAAGACGGTGGAAAGCCGGAATCATCCAGCGAACGTCTGACGTGCGGATCGGACGAATGCGGACGGGCGTACCGTCGGGGAGCGCGGTTTCCACTTAGGCCACCACGGTGTTTTCTTCAAACAATCTTGGTGTGAGACGAATGCCCTGCAACCGCAGTCGCTCGAGGAAGCGCGGCGCTTGATTCACGCCGCGAAAGCGTCCCTGCACGCGTCCGTTTTCGCCGACGCCGGTGCGTTCGAAAATGAAAACCGGTTGGAGTTGAATGTCCATGCCGGCGAGTCCGATCACTTCGGAAACCTCGATCACTTTCCTACTGCCGTCGGAGAGTCGCGCGGTTTGCACGATCAAGTTGATGTTCGAGGCCATCTGCTGGCGAATGAAGCGCGGCGGCAAATCGAGCTTGGCCATCATCACCATCGTCTCCATGCGCGAGAACGCGTCGCCGGGCGAGTTCGCGTGGATCGTGGTCATCGAGCCTTCCACACCCGTGGACATCGCTTGCAACATGTCCAGCGCTTCGGCGCCGCGCGCTTCGCCGAGCAGAATGCGGTCGGGACGCATGCGCAACGCGGTGGCGAGCAGTTGGCGTTGGCTGACCAAGCCGCGCCCTTCGATGTTCGCGGGACGCGTTTCGAAGCGCACCACGTCGGGCACCTGCAATTGCAGCTCGGCTGTATCTTCAATCGTGATGACGCGCTCGTGCTCCGGCAGGAAGCGCGAGAGCGCGTTGAGAAACGTGGTTTTCCCCGAGCCGGTTCCACCGGACACGACAATGTTCAATCGGCCCTCGACACACGCACCGAGAACTTCGAGCATTCCCTTGGTGAGTGTTTGAGTACGGATCATGTCATCGTTTGACACAACCTTCCGGCCAAAGCGCCGAATCGACACGCTGGGGCCGTCGATGGCCAGCGGCGGAATGATGGCGTTTACGCGCGAACCGTCGGCGAGCCGCGCGTCGACCAGCGGGACGCTTTCGTCGATGCGTCGCCCGACGCTGGACACGATTTTCTCGATGATATGCAGCAGGTGTTTGTTGTCGGCGAAGCGGACTTTCGTTTCTTCGAGCTTGCCGCCCCGCTCCACGAAAACTTGCTGGCAGCCGTTGACCAGAATGTCGGAGATCGTCGGGTCTTTCAGAAGCGGCTCGAGCGGCCCGAGTCCGAAAACTTCGTCGAGGATTTCTTCCACTAGGCGATCGCGCTCGCCGAGCGTAATCGGCAGGCTCTCGTCGGCCACCAGCCGCTCGACAAGCGCGGCGACCTCGCCGCGCAAACCGTCGCGCGAAATGCGTTTCAGGGCGTCGACGCTGAGGCGTAGGAGCAATCGCTGATGCGTTAGCGTCTTTAGCTCGAAGAGCCGATCGACGGAAGGGCCGGAGAGCGATCGGCGCGGAGTGGGCGGAGAAGTCACGCGGTTATTCTACAACCGCGGTGTCGATCGGGGCCAGTTCTTCGGTGTTAGAAGCCGGCCGGCGGAAAATGTTGGCGAGATTCTCAAGCGGCGCCTGGAACATCGACATGAAGCCGATGTAGTAGTAGCCGAGCACGAAGATCGCCAGGAATGGCACCGTGGCGAAGTTGCGGCTCTCAATGCCGTAGGCGACCGTGCCCAGGAAAAACGTTCCGATCGCCAGTTCCACAAGCGGTGTCCAGCCGGCCGAGCGGCGATACGCCTTCGGGCGAATCGTTCTCTTTTTGCTGCCGTCCAATTTGTATTTCGCGGTGCGCAGAAACGCCGAGTGCACGCCGAACAGCGCTTCGAACACGGCGCGCGAGTTGCTCACGCCGATGCCGATGCCCACGGCCATCAGGAACGGCAGATACTTGAACGTGTTCATCCATGTCTTGGGCCGCAACTCTCGTTGCGACGTGAGATAAAACGAGGAAATCGAAAACGTCGACGCCATGAACAGCGGCAGGTCGATGTACAACATCTGGAACCAGCCCTGATAGAAGCGCACGATCATGGCCGGCATCAGCAGCGTCGAGAGAACGATCATGAACGGATAGCTGATATTGGCCGTGAGATGGAACCACGCTTCGGCCTTCACGTGGAACGGCGCTTTCGAGCGGAACAGGCGCGGCAATATCTTCAGCGACGTTTGGATCAGCCCCTTGGCCCAGCGCGCTTGCTGTGTCTTGAACGCGTTGATCTCGACCGGCAGCTCCGACGGACACTCGACGTCGGGCAAATACAGGAAATGCCAGCCCGCCATTTGCGAGCGGTAGGAGAGATCGGTGTCTTCGGTGAGCGTGTCGTGCTGCCAGCCGCCGCCGTCTTCGATCGCCTGACGCCGCCAGATCCCCGCCGTGCCGTTGAAGTTGAAAAAGCAATTCGCGCGGGCCCGCGCGCCGTGTTCCAGCACAAAATGCCCATCGAGCAGCGTGGATTGCACGCGCGTGAGGAAGGAGTAATCGCGATTCAAAAACGTCCAGCGTGTTTGCAGCATTCCGATCGAGGGATCGGTGAAGTAGTGCACGGTGCGCCGCAGAAAATCCTTGGGGATGACGAAATCGGCGTCGAAGATGGCGATGAATTCGCCGCGCGCCGTGCGCAATCCCGCTTCGAGCGCGCCGGCTTTAAATCCTTTGCGATTGTCGCGATGAATGTAGACGACGGGGAACCCTTGCGCGGCGTATTTCTCCACGCAGGCGCGCGCCACGTCGACCGTTTCGTCGGTGGAGTCGTCGAGCAACTGAATGTCGAGCAACTCGAGCGGATAATCCACGTTGCACGCGCTCTCCACCAGGCGATCGACCACGTAGCGCTCGTTGTAAATCGGCAACTGAATGGTGACGCGCGGCAATTCCGCAAATTCTTTGGCGGGTGGTCCCAGCTTATTCTTGCGATAGCGGTAATACGTGAAGACAAGCCAGTAACGATGCAATCCGTAGGCCGCGAGAATGATCAGCACCGCGAAGTAGGGGATCAACAACACGACGTCGAACGTGTTGAGGTGATAGAACGGCTTGCCTGCTTTGCCTATGACAAAGGTCTTGTCGAACAACTCAGCCACGAATCGCTTCGCGGGCGACGTGGCAAATAGCAGAAGCAGGGAGGAAAAACCCATGGTAGCTTTCTTCGAGTGACCCCGTACGTAATCGCTGGACTCGCCGCCGCCGGCCTTGAGGCTATTTTCGTTGCCATGCTGCGCTTGGGCAACTTGAAGGCCCACGTGGTCGAGTTCATTGCGCTACAACTCGCAACGTCTTTATTATACCTCGCGGCTGTGTGGGCCGCCGAACGCTTTCCAACACGCGGGCGTGGGTTCTTGGCGCTGATTTTCGTCGCAGGAATGGCCTTCCGCGCGACGCTGTTTCCGCTCTATCCCTCGCTCTCCGACGATCTGTTGCGATACCGCTGGGAAGCGCGCGCACAAGCGGCGGGCGTGAACCCGTATGTGATCCGGCCCGATGCGCCGGAAGCGCAGTTTCTTCGTGATGAGACCTGGCCCGCCGTGAACGGCAAGGAATTCACGACGGCGTACGGTCCGCTGACGGAGTTGGTTTTGCGCGCCGCTTGGATGATCGCGGAGCGTGGCGACGGCGTCTGGAGCGTCCTGCTGATGAAGCTGCCGGCGCTGGCATTCGATCTGGGCTGTGCGGTCCTGCTGGCGATTTTGCTGGCGCGCCTGCGGATTCCGGTGTCGCGCGTGATGATTTACTACTGGTGTCCCGTGACGATCGTGGAATTTGCGGCCAGCGGTCACAACGATTCGATCGCGGTGTTTTTTCTGCTCGCCGCGTTGGTGCTCGCCGAATGTTCGCGGCCGCCGATGGCGCTCGCGGCGCTGGCGGCGTCGGCGCTGGCGAAGGTTTTTGCGGTGTTTCTTGCGCCGGTGCTGATGGTCCGCGAGTGGCGCTGCTTTACGAGTCGCGCAGGACGAGCTTTGCTATGGCCCGTGGCGCTGACGGCAGTTGTGGCGTGGCCCTTTCGCTCGAACATTCCAAGATTCACGTTGGCACTGGCGATCGGCAGCGGACATTGGCGCAACAACGACAGCTTGTTCGGCATCGTCGCGGGCGTCACGGGATCGCTCTCGGCCGCGTCGGGGATCTACATGGCTGCGGTCGCCGGAACGTCGGCGATCCTGGCGTGGCGGCGCGTTCCGCTCACGCGCGCCGCGTTTATTCTGCTCGGCGTGATTCTCGCCGGAGCCGCCAATTGTTTTCCGTGGTATCTCACGTGGATTCTTCCGCTGCTGGCGATTTTTCCGAATCCCGCATGGCTGCTGTTGACGGCACTCTCCACGCTTGCCTACCAAGTGCTGATCGGATACGGCACGCTGGGAATCTGGCGGGACTCCGATTTTCTCCGCGCGCTTGAATATGTTCCGTTCTACGCGCTTTTGATGGGAACATATTTCGTGAATCGCATGAGGACGGCGAAGAAATGAGTAAGCGCTGGAAGATGTGGTTGCTGGCCGCCGCGGTGGCGCTGATCTACGGGAATATTCTGCGCAACCAATTCGCGCAGGACGACAGCCTGTACATCACGCTGAATCCCACGGTGACCGCGCCGACCGCCGGCAAAATCCTCGGCCCGAACAATGTCACCAACGTCTATCGTCCGCTGACATTCGCGACGCTGGCGTTGAGTTACCGCCTCGCCGGATCGACTCCGTGGACCTATCACATCGTCAACATCGTGCTGCACGCCGCCGTGAGCTGGCTGGTCTACCTCGTGCTATACGAACTGCTCGGCGATGCGCTCGTCGCGCTGATCGCGGCGTGGCTTTTTGCGCTGCATCCTATCCACACCGAGGCCGTCGCCGCCGCCGTGGGGCGTTCTGAACTAATGGCGACCGCCTTGATGCTGGCGGCGTGGCTGCTGCACACGCGCGATCGCCAAGGGCCCGCGCTGATCGCGTTTGTGCTGGCGCTCGGCGCGAAGGAATCGGCGGTGGTGTTTCCGGGATTCGTCCTGCTCGGCGATTTCGTGCGCGGGCGGTGGAAACCGTGGTGGCGTTACGCGGCGCTGGGCGGCGTTTCGCTCGCGTATCTGGCGATCCTGTGGAACGTGCAAGGCGGACATTTCGGCGCGGCGCTGGTGCCGCGCCTGGACAATGCCCTGGTAGGGATTCCCGCGCAGTGGCGCGTCGCCAACGCGCTGCGCATCGCGTGGAAATATGTTTGGCTGCAGATTTTCCCGTTGAGTCTCTCGTGCGACTACTCGTTCAACGCGATTCCCGTGTATCTCCGTTGGAAAGAGAATCTGCTTGGCGGCGCGGGATTCACGGCCCTGGCCGCCGCCTGGATTTGGATGACTTTCCGTTACGCGAGAGATCGCGCGGGGGCTTTCGCGGCGCCGATTCTGGCGATCGGCATTTATTTCGTGGGATTCGCGACCACGTCGAATGTACTTGTCGCCTCGGGAACGATCATGGGCGAGCGCCTCGCGTATCTGCCGTCGATGGGATTTTGTTTGCTCCTGGCGCTGGCGTGGAAATGGCTTTTCCAGCGTCAGCGTCTCGCGGCGATCGCCGCCATGGCGCTGATTTGCGCGTTGTTTGCCGCGCGTAGCGTGGTGAGGAATCGCGACTGGTACGATTCGTTGTCGCTGTGGAGCGCCGCCGTGAAAGCACAACCGGAGAGCGCGAGAGTCCACAGCAGCTTGGGCGGACAGTATTTGCAACGCAAACAAAACGATCTGGCGCTGGCGGAGTTTTCCCGCGCGCTGGAGATCGATCCCGACTATCCCGACGCCATGACCTGCTACGGTTTGCTGGCCTACTGGCGGCACGATTTCGCCACGGCCGAGCAGGCCATGGGCCGCGCCTTGAACATGAGCCGCCGCGACAATCCGAACTTCGACTTCATGGTTGTGAACTACGCGGCGCTGATGATGCAGACGAACCGCCCGAACGTCGCGCTGGCGATTCTCGACCGCGAAATCGCCGAAGCGCCGACGTATTCGCGCGCGTGGTCGAACCGCGCCGCGTTGCGGTTCTTAGCACGGCAACCGGACTTGGCGCGCGGCGATGCCGAGCGAGCTTTGCAGTTGGACCCCGAGAATCCGCAAGCCCGGTCGGTCTTGAAGCTCTTGGCCAGCGGCGCGATGCCCCGCGAATGAGGGTGCCGCGCTACAATACCCAAATGAGCTTCTCACAAGAAATGGCCGACGTTTACGCGCGCGATTTGAAGCGCTTGTTGCAAGAGATCGAAGCATTCCCCTCCGACGACGCCCTGTGGCGCGTGGCGCCCGGCGTCACGAACTCGGCCGGAAATCTCGCCCTGCACCTGGAAGGAAATTTGCGCGAGTACATTGGCCGGCAACTGGGCGGCGTCGCGTACACGCGTCAACGGCCGCTGGAGTTTTCCTCGAAGGGCGCGCCCGCGGCGGCGCTCGCGGCGCAGATGCGCGACTTGCCTGAATCGATTTCGCGAGTGATCGCGGGTCTCTCGAACGCCAAGCTCGACGAACCATTTCCGGAACAAGGATTACCGCAGCAGCGGACAAACCGGCTCTACTTGCTGCATCTCTACGGGCATTTCAACTATCACCTCGGGCAAATCGACTACCTTCGCCGCATCGTGACCGAAGGCAAGGCGGTCGACTTCGCGAATCTATGATTTCAAACCTGCTCTCAGTTCTACTGCTGGCGTCCGCCGGACTTTGGCAACCACCCGCGCAAGAAAAACCGGCGCCTTGGTCGCCGATCGCGACGTTCTCGATTCTCGGCTACGATCCTGCCACCGGCGAAGTGGGCGGCGCGGTGCAATCGCGCGTGTTCGCGGTGGGCAATGGCGTGTTGTGGGCGGAAGCGAACGCGGGCGTCGCGGCGACGCAAGCGATCGTCGATGTGAGTTACGGTCCGCAAGCGATCAATTTGCTGAAACTCGGATATCCGCCGGAACAAATCGTGCGGATGATTCACGATTCCGATCCCGATCCGCGCCCGGGCGACTGGTCGAAGCTGGGCCGGCAATTCGCGGTAATGAACGCGAAGGGCGAATACGCCGCATACACCGGACCGAAAGCCACCGAGTGGGCCGGCAACAAAGGCGGCAAATTCTGCACCGCGCAAGGAAATATTTTGGCGGGCGAAGCGGTGGTCAACGGAATGGTGGAGGCGTTCGAGAAAACTTCTGGACATCTCTCGCTGCGCTTGCTCGCGGCGCTCGAAGCGGGACAGAAAGCGGGCGGAGACAAGCGCGGAATGCAGTCGGCCGCCATGCTGATCGTGAAGAAAGACGGCGGCGTGTGGCTGCACAACGACGTCGTGCTGCGTCTTCAGGTGGACGACAATCCCACGCCGATCGCCGAGTTGCGGCGCCTGGTCGAGAAGGCTGTCCAGCAGTGGCATCTGGGTGCGAGCGCGAAGTAGTACAATCCTCTCAGTGCCCGAACGCTTCACACTCGTGCTCGTCAAGCCGTCGCATTACGACGACGACGGCTACGTGATTCAATGGCTTCGCTCGGCGATTCCGTCGAACAGCTTAGCCGTGCTGCACGGACTGGCGGTCGATTGCCAAAAGCGCGGCGTTCTCGGCCATGGCGTCGAGTGGGTAGTTCGCGCGCTCGACGAAACGAACACGCGCGTGCATCCCGAAAAACTCGCGCGACTCATTCGCGACAACGGCGGCCGCGGGCTCGTGGGACTGGTCGGCGTGCAGTCGAATCAATTTCCGCACGCCATGGATTTAGCGCGGCGATTTCGCGCCGCGGGCGTTCAAGTTTCCATCGGCGGATTTCACGTGTCCGGCTGCTTGGCGATGCTTCCGTCCATGCCTGCGGAATTGCAGGAAGCAATGGACCTGGGAGTCTCGCTCTACGCCGGCGAAGCGGAGAATCATTTTGAGGAAGTCTTGCGCGACGCTTGGGCCGGCTCGCTGAAGCCGCTCTACAACTATGCCGCCGACCTCCCCGCCCTGGAGGGCGCGCCGCCGCCGATGCTGCCGGCGTCGCGCATCAAGCGCACCGCGGGTCGTCTCACCACCGTCGATGCGGGACGCGGCTGCCCGTTCCTGTGTTCCTTCTGCACGATCATCAACGTGCAGGGGCGCAAGTCGCGGCGGCGTTCCGCGGACGATATCGAGCACATCATTCGCCAGAATCTCGCGCAGGGGATCAATCATTTCTTCATCACCGACGACAATCTGGCGCGAAACAAGGATTGGGAACCGATCTTCGACCGCATGATCGAGCTGCGCGAGCGCGAAGGATTGAAATTCAAGTTCACCGTGCAGGTGGACACGATGTGCCATCGCATCCCCGGCTTCATCGAGAAAGGCGCGCGCGCGGGAATCAGCAAAGTTTTTCTGGGACTGGAAAGCATCAACCCGGACAGTCTCGCGGGCGCGCGGAAAAAGCAGAACAAGATTCAGGAGTATCGCAAGATGCTCCTCGAATGGAAGCGCTGGAAAGTCACGACCTACGCCGGCTATATTCTGGGATTCCCCGGCGACACGCCCGAGCAACTGCTGCACGACATTGAGATCATCAAGCGTGAACTGCCGCTCGACTTGCTGGAATTCTTCTGCCTGACGCCGCTGCCCGGCTCGGAAGATCATTTGAAATTGCATCAGGCTGGCGCATTCCTCGATCCCGACCTGAACAAGTACGATCTGGAGCACGTTTGCGCGAAGCATCCGACGATGTCGCGCGAGCGGTGGGAAAAGTTGTATCGCCAGGCGTGGGCTGCGTATTACACCGACGAACACATCCGCACCGTGATGCGCCGCGCCACGGCGAGCGGAATCAGCGCGGGAAAAATGATGTTCCTGCTCTTGTGGTTCCACGGCTGCATCTCGATTGAAAAAATCCATCCGCTGGAAGGCGGATATATGCGGCGCAAGTATCGCCTCGACCGCCGGCCCGGACTGCCGATCGAAAGTCCGTTGGTGTTTTACCCGCGATACGCTTGGGAATCCGTGTCGAAGCACGCGAAATTCCTGCGGCTCATCTGGCGATACTACTGGTTCCGGCAAAGTTTGAAGCGCGATCCCGAAGCGAAGAATTATCGCGACGTGGCGTTGACGCCGGTAGCCGACGATGAGCTCGAAACGCTTGAGATGATGCAGGTGTTGGCGAAGTAGGTCTTGAGTGGGACGCCAAGAAAAGCTCAACAACGTCACATTGCCAAGATTTACTGATTCATCGACGGCGCCGTCAACCGTTGCGCGGCGTGTTGGAAAGTCCGGTTCATGTGATTCTGGAAGTCCGAGCGGAAATCGAAAAGATTACGGTCGGTGATCGCCTTGGCGGATTGCGCCACTTCCTCCAACATGCTCCGCCGCACCGCTTCAAACTGCGCTTGCAGCACCATGCTCATGTCCGCGGCCTGCTCGGCGCGGAACTGCGCCATCCAATCCTCGGCGCGGCGATGGAAGAGCGCCTCGTTCTCTTGGATCATCTGCATCAGCGTTTCCTGAATCGTCACCGGCGCGTCGTCCATGGTTTTCTGGCACGCTTCCTGCATCCGCTGGACGTTGCGTTCCACCATGCGCTCGGCTTCGGTGGTCATGGTGCGCATGCTCTGCTCGGTGATCCGATGGATGCGCTTCTGCATGTCGGCGGACGCGCGGTCGAGCATCTCGGCCATCTTAGCGGCCCCGGCGGCGATCGCTTCTTCGGCGCGCTTTCCGGCCCGCTCGGCCATCTTGTCCATTTGCGCGGTAACGGCGCGATCCACCGCTTCCTCGATGAAGCGGCCCAACATCTCGTGCACAAGTGCGCCCTGGATTTGCTCCGACATACCGACCTGAGACAAGCACTTCCGTTGCCACTCGCAAGATGTTGAAAAGATTAGAAGGCCTCACCTTGGCGTCAACGATGTAGGTTACAGAAGGTAACACCAGGAGTAACCTCGGGGATACCTTCGAACAGACTAGGCCTTCGGGAATTGACTTTTACCCCCACCGATTCTAGACTTTACGGCATGTCCGGCGCATCCGTGATCAGGGCTTTGAGCGACGTTCGATGATGTAATGAAAAGTTTGATCTACTTCCTGGACGACGATCCGGTCGACGCGGACCTGTGCGCGACGATCGTGCGCAGCCTCGGCTGCGAGGCGCTGATCTATCAGGACGTACCTGCACTCGTTGCCGCGTCGCAAGAGCGCGCCCCCGACTTTGTATTTCTCGACGAGCAGACCCGCGGCGTCAACGGCCTGGACTTGAGCCGGCAATTCCGCGAGCTGGGCTTGCAAGATATCAAGCTCGTGGTGATGGAGACGCCCGACCCCTCCGGCAAATCGGGTAAGCCTTCGGCTTCGCAGGTTGTGGCCGACGCGCGCCTGGAAAAACCGTTTGGCCATCAGCACGTGCAGTCGCTGCTCTCTCACTTACGCAAAGGCACGCTGGAGCTGCGCTTCTGGGGCGTTCGCGGATCAATCGCCGCGCCGGGACCGTCGCACGATCGCTACGGCGGCAACACTTCATGCGTCACGCTGCGCCTGGCGATGGACGAATACATGATCTTCGACGCCGGCACGGGCATCCGCGAGTTTGGGAATTTCCTCATTGGCCTGGGACGGCCGGTGCGCCTGCACTTGCTGATCAGCCACGCCCACTGGGATCACATTCAGGGACTTCCGTTTTTCCGCCCGGCGTACTTGCCGCAGAACACCATGACGATCTATGGTCCCGACCAGCCGGAATCGTCGTTCGCGCAAGTGATCGCCGACCAAATGCAAGCGGTGTATTTCCCGGTACCGCTCACCGCGATGCAAGCGCAATTGCATTTCCAGACGCTGAGCGAAGGGTCGTACACCGTGGCGGGACATCCGGTGCGCACCATGCCGCTGCATCATCCCGGCAGTACGCTGGGATATCGCGTGGGCGTGAACGGCAAGAGTTTTGTGTACGCCTGCGACAACGAAATCGCGCCGGGCGATCGGGCTCTTCGCCAGCGGCTGACCGATTTCGGGCGCGACGCGCACATCATGGTCGCCGACGCGCAGTACGTGCCGGGAGATTTTCCCGCCAAGACCGGCTGGGGACATTCCAGTTACACCGAAGTGGTGGATACGGCGCTCGAAGCGCGCGTGCGCCACTTGTTGCTGACGCATCACGATCCCGATCGCAACGACGACGCGCTCGACGCGATCGTGGAGGACGCGCGCCGGCGCATCGCCGCGCAAGGCAGCGACATGGATTGCTCGGCCGCCGCCGAAGGCGTCGTGATGTATCTGTAACCGTTAGCCCAGCCTGGAGCATTCCCGCGAACAGACCGATTACTACTGCGTAAAGGAAAACGCAGTGGTCCCGATTCTCTTCTTCCTCACATATTCGCGAGTGGCGGCAACGCCGCGTCCGGCCGTGGAGTTTCATTGGAATCTTCCACAAGTCTGCCGAACCGTCGTCGAGCACACGGCCAAAGGCGGCGAGGTCTACTCTTGCAAATGGGAGTATGCGGCCAGCCATGAGACAGCTAGCGCGCAACAACGACGGCCCAAGCGGCGCGACTCACAAAGTACTCAGCGGGACTAGCCTCCCTCCGCCCGCTCGGCTATACTCGCCCTCATGGCAAACATCACGTGCAAGAATCATGGCCCTTTGCGCATTGAAGGGGATTTCAAATTGTCCGACATGGACGGCAACACGTTCGACGTCGCCGGCCGCACCGCGATTTCGCTGTGCCGTTGCGGCGCGTCGCAGGACAAGCCGTTTTGCGACGGCTCGCACAAACAATCGGGCTTTCAGTCGGAAGTGAAGGCGCGCACGCTGCCGCCGCCCGCGCCGAAACCTCCCACGCCGCAAGTGTAGAGGAGCCGCGCTATGGCACAAGTCCAAGTTGTAGGCTTGGGAAGCTGCACCGTAGATTTTTTCGCGCTGGTGCCGCATCTATTGCACGGCAACGACAAAGTCAACGCGACGAAACTGGAAATTCACGCCGGCGGCGTTACGGCGAACAATCTCACACAAGTCGCGCGCTGCGGCGCGACCACTGGATGGTTTGGCCTGTTGGGTGACGACTCGAACAGCAAGATCATCCTCGACGCGTTTCGCGCCGACGGCATGGACACAAGTGCCGTCGAGCAAGTGCCGGGCCAACTTTCTTCGATCACCTGGATTCCCGTCGACGCGCAGGGCGAGCGCTGCATCTACATGTTCCCGAACGTCACCGCCGCGGTGACGCCCGAGCAAATCCGCACACGGTTTGGCGCGTACATCAAGCAGGCCGCGCATCTGCACACCGAAGCGTCGCAGTTGCCGCTCGCGCCCGTGCTTGAAGCGATGCGCATCGCGCGCGACGCGGGCGTGAAGAACGTTTTCGATCTCGACGTCGATCCAACCTATTTCGTTCAAGCGGGACTAGGCACGGAAGCCGATCTCGCCGAAGCGATGCGCTTGACGGATATTTTGAAACCGTGCAAACCGGCGGCGCGAGCCCTGACAGGAGTGTCCGGCGCGAGCGATCTGGAAGCGATGGCGCAGAAACTGCTCGCGATGGGTCCGAAGATCGTGGCGCTCACCGCGGGCGGCGAAGGTTGCGTGATCGCGTCGGCGGCGGGCATGGTGCATCGTCCGGCGTACAAAGTGAATGTGGTCGATACGACCGGCGCGGGCGACGCCTTCATGGGCGGACTTTCGTTCGCGCTTCTTCAAGGATGGCCGCACGATCGCGTAGCGTCGTTCGCCAATGCTTGCGCGGCGCTGTGCTGCACCGCGGTGGGCGCGCGCGCCATGGCGCGTCGCGATCGCGTGGAAGCGCTGATGGCGAGGTAGGAAAACGTCAAATCAAAAATCAAAGATCAAAATCAAAAGTCAAAAATACCATTAGGTGCCCGCGGTGTTATTTCCCATTTTTGACTTTTGACTTTTGATCTTTGATTTGAGGAGGCACCAAGTGTTCGAGCCAACCGGAGCCGTCGCGCTACTGATGACCGTCTTCAGCGCGGTCTGCTGGGGATCGTGGGCCAACGCCGGGAAACTCACGCGCAATTTCCGCTTTGAGTTGATGTACTGGGATTTTTCGGCGGGCATTTTGCTGATGTCGCTGATTTGGGCTTTCACGCTCGGCTCGGCAGGCGGTGGCCCGAACAGTTTTCTCGAAAACTTTTCCGCTGCAGACTCCTCGAATATTGCGGCCGCCGCCCTCGGCGGATTCATCTTCAACATTGCGAATCTGCTGCTGGTGGCCGGGATCGCACTCGCGGGACTGGCGATCGCGTTCCCGTTGGCCATCGGCATCGCGATGGTCGAAGGCGTGGTCGCAAGCTACATTTTGCAACCGCGCGGCGACGTGACGCTGTTGGGTGCGGGCGTTTTCCTCGGAGTGATCGCGATTGTTATGGACGGTCGCGCGTACGCAAATCTAAGTGGCGCGAGTAAGAAAGCGTCGGGAAAAAGCGTGGCCATTTGCGCGATCTCGGGACTGCTGATGGGCAGCTTTGCTCCGTTGGTCACGCGCGCAATGACTCACGAGGTCGCGCTGACACCCTACGGGACTTCTGTGGCATTCACAGCGGGCGCGTTTCTCTCCTGCATCGTGGCCAACGGATTTCTAATGAAGCGGCCGATTGTCGGCGAGCCTGTCGCGTTTTCAGAATACTTCGCCGCACGCGGCATCGATCACGTGTGGGGAATTCTCGGCGGATTGATCTGGGGCACCGGCGCCGTCTTTAATTTTGTGGCAGGCGGCAAACTCGGCGTGGCGATCGCGTATGCCATCGGCCAGTCGTCGCCGATGGTGGCCGCGCTGTGGGGCGTCTTGGTGTGGAAGGAATTCGAAGGCGCGGGCGCGAAAGCCAAGGGCTATCTCGCCGCGATGTTCGCCGCGTATATTCTTGCCCTGGTGGTGATCGCGAAGGCGTACGCCTAGTGCAACACGGTTGCCAGCCCTCTAAAGACGATGGATCCAATACATCGGCCTGCGCCGGCCATGCGCGACCGCCAGAATGAGCGCGTACTCGCCTTCGTTGGAAAAGATCAGCGAACACGGGAACTTGCGAAGCAGCTGACGCCGGATGCCTGGCAGAATCTCAGGAGCACCAGCGGGGAATCTCGAGATCAAGTCTTCCGCGTAAACAATATCGGCAAAAGAAACGCCTGCCGAGACCAGGGCGGCGCGAGTCGAGGTAAACAATCTCGGAAAGCAGTTCTTCCTCGGCCGCCTCATGGTAGCGGACCGCAATCACTTGAAAAGCCTGCGGGCCTTGTCGGCGACTTCAGCCGCGCTAACCGTTCGATCTCGTCCGGCGCGATGGCCATCAAGGCGGCGTTGCGCCTCAGCAGCCCACAATTGCTCGGCTTCCTGCTCGTTGACGTCGTCGAGGCTGGCGAGTAGTTTCTCGGCGATCTCAGCGCGCTCCTCGACGCTCAAGCTAAGCGCGCTTTCTAACACAGCCCCGGCATCCGGCATTGTGACCTCCTTGAAACCATTTTACGCGTCCGCCGCTATTTCGCCAAAATCGCCGCCACCGACCGCATGCGCTCCGCGTCCGCCGAGTTCTTCGCCGCCGCCGCGTCCTTCTCCAAGCTCGCGCCGAGCGTCTTCAGTTTGGCGGACTCCGCTTTGTTTGTCGGCGCCGCTTCTACCTTGGCGATCTCCGCGTTGATCGCGGCGATCCGGTCGGCGGCCACCGATGTCCCGCGCGCCAGTTGGTCGAGATATGCGCGCGCCGTCACGAAATTCTGCGGCCACGTGATTTTCGGCTGATTCTGCACATTTAGCTCGTCGAAATGCACTTGCTTCGCGGCGTCGATTTCGTTTTGGGTGACGAACTTGCTCGGCACGAGTTTAAACACGTCCACACCTCGCGCGATTTCCGACCCATAGATATATCCGTTGTACCAATACGTCGACCACTGACCGCCGGTCGCGCGTTTTTCCGTGCTCAAGGGACCGCGATCGAAGTACGCGATCTCCATCGGATGCGAGGCGTCGGTGAAGTCCATGATCGAAACGCCGCCCTGATACCACGACTGCACGAGAATGTCGCGCCCGGGAATCGGCACGAGCGATCCATTGTGCGCCACGCAATTCTCGTTGTCGGTTTGCGGCGCGGGCATCTTATAGTACGCGGCCAGCGTCAGCTTGCGATCTTTGAGGGTGAAAATCGCGTCCGCGCCCCAGTTCATCGGATCGGCCGCGCGGCACCGCGGCTGCGTGCCGCCGCCCCACTCGTCGGTGAACAAAACTTTCGTGCCGGCGTTGTTGAAGTTCGCGGAATGCCAGAACGCGTAGTTCGGATCGCTCACGGCGTCGATGCGCACCGGATGCACGGGATCGGAAATGTCCAGCAGGATTCCGTTGCCCGAGCATGCGCCGGCCGCTAGCCCGGCCGATTGGAAGATCGTAATGTCGTGGCACATGTTGGTTTCCGACGTGCGCTGCGTGCCTTCGCCGTGCGTGCCGCCCTTCCACAGTCCGTTCATCGCGCCGGTCTGCGTGTCGGTGAAAATGCGCGGGCTCGAAACGATCTTGGCCTGCTCCGGATGCGCCAGCGGGACCTTGATGATGTCGATGCGGAACAGCGCCGTGTTCGGATTACTTCCTGGATCGCCGCCCGAGCAATCGCCGAGTTCTTCGGACTGCCGCACGTTGCCGGTGCCGGAAATGTAGATGTACACGTTGTCTTTGTCCTTCGGGTCCACCAACAGCGTGTGTGTGTGCGATCCCCGGCAGCTTTGCACCGTGGCCACTTGCTTGGGATTCGCGAGATCGCTGATGTCGAAGATGCGCACGCCGCGGAAACGGTCGGGACTCGGCGGCGGCGGGGGACGGCGGCGTCCCGGAACGGCGTTGCCCGGCTGCGGCGGTGCGGTTGGATCGATGCCGGGCGCTTCATTCGCCGCGGGAAGCGCGGGCGGCTTGTATCCCGGAGGTAATGGGACCCCTTGCACGCCGCAATCATTGCGCCCATTCATCGCTTCCGCCGACATGAACAACAAATGTCCGTAGACGGAAACGTCGCCTTGCCCGCCGGGACACATCAGCGAAACTTTCAGCTTGATCTTCGCGGGGTCCTGGATGTCGTAAAAATTCACGCCGTTGTAGTTGCCGACAAAGAGGCGATTCCCGCTGAACGCGAGATCCGAATTCGTCGAGCCATAGGAAACTCCGCCGGCAGCCGCGGTCGCGGCTCCCGAGCCGGCAGGCGCAGGCGAGCTCAAACTTACGGTCGCAGCCGTGGCGTCGTCGCCGGGCGCGAAGCCGGGCGGCTTGGGCAGCGAGATCACCCGTTGCATGCCGAACGCCGCCTCGCCGGCGTCGTACAGTCCGGGCTTCAAGCCGACGCGCGGATCGTCCGGGCCTGAGCGAGGATTCACGTAGACACTCGGCATATTGGATCCGCTCGGTGCGGGCGCGGGGGCCGCTGCTTGCGCGATGCACAGCGCGGGCAGAAAAACGAGCGTGAGGGAAAGGCGCGAAGTCCGTACCGTCATTTACTTTTTCTCCTTGGCCAACATGGCCTGCATGATCTTGATTTCGGCGCGCTGCGTGTTGTCGATATCGGTGGCGAAGTCGTACAGGACGGCGTCCTGTCCGGCGCCCTGGTCGAACAAATCTTCCACCATGAGAAGCGCGCCGGTGTGATGCTGAATCATTCCGGTCAAAAACAGGTGATCGAATTTCGGGCCGGTCGCCTTGGCCAACGCGTCCATTTGCGCGGGCGTGAGCATGCCGGGCATGAGCGGCATCTTTCCGTGATCCATGTGGCTGTGGTCCATCTCCGGCTTGCCGCGATCGGTGAGCCACTGCTTCATGAACTTGATTTCGTCGGTCTGCGAGATGCTGATTTTCTTGCCCAACGCTTGTAGTTGCGGGTTCTTGGTCCGCGTGCGCAACAAGTCGGTCATTTCGACGGCTTGCGAGTGATGATGGATCATCCCTTGCATGAACTCGGTGTCCGGCGCTGCGACTTCTCGGGCTTTCGCGGCGACCGTGGCGGGCGAAAGCGTTTTGCTGCTTTGGCCGGGCGCGCCCGGCTGAACAATCGGAGCTTGTTGCGCTGCAAGCGCAGCCGTGAAGAGAACAACGACAATCTTCATGCGGGAATACCCTCGCGAATTGCTTTTTCCATGGCGTCGCAGAACATATCGATTTCCCCGAGCGTCGTGTAGACGTTCGGCGTAATGCGCAAGCCGTGGACGTTATCGTAGTTGATGCCGGTGACAATGATGCGGTGTTTGTTGAACAAGTGCCCAACGAGTTTTTCCGGCGGCACGCCCTCAAATCCAATCACGCCGATCGCAACGGACTGCGCGGGATCAAGGCTCGTGTACATGCGCGCACCCGGCAGTTGCTTCAGGCGCGACGCCCAGCGCAATTTCAAATAGCGGAAGCGGGCGGCCTTGCGCGCCGCGCCGATCCCGTCGTGAAACGTCAACGCGTCGGCAATGGCGTTGTGATTCGCCGCCGGGTGCGTGCCGATCTCCTCGAACTTGCGGATGTCATTGTCTTGCTTTTCGCCGGCGGCCATCAACGGCCAAATGTTCGCAATCTTGTTCTTGCGCACGTAGAGCATGCCGGTGCCGTGCGGCGCGAGCAGCCATTTGTGCAAGCTTGTCCCGTAGTAATCGCAATCCAGATCATCGCGCGTAAAGGGATACAGCGCGAAGGCGTGCGCGCCGTCGACAATCACTTCGATGCCGCGGCTGCGCCCGAGCCGGCAGATGTCGCGCACCGGAAAAATCTGGCCGCTCGAGAACGTGATCTGCGAGACGAGCATCACTTTGGTGCGCGGTGTAATGTTTTTCTCGAATAAACGCGTCAATTCGGAGAGATCGCCCGGTGGCGTGGGAATCGGGAACTGCTTCAGCACGATTTTGTCGCGGCGCTCGCGCTGCTTCCACGTGGTGATCATGCGCGGATAGTCTTGCAAGGTGGTGAGCACCTCGTCGCCGGGCTTCAAGTCCATGCCGAGCATCACGTTCTCGAGCGACTCCGAAGCGTTCCGCGTGATCGCGATTTCCTCGCGGTCGCAGCCGAATGTGGCGGCCAGCCGCGTGCGGACGCTTTCGATCTGCGGCTCCAGAATCTGCCACATGTGATAAACCGGCGCCTGATTCGAGTAGTCGAGCGCGCGCTTCATCGACTCCTGCACGATGCGCGGCGAAGGGCTCACGCCGCCATTGTTCAAGTTGATGTAGCTGCGGTCGACGGTAAAGGCGTTCTGAGCTTCGAGCCAAAAATCTTCGTCCATCGCGAGATCTTCGGCGGGTCGATTGCCCGCGCCGCGCACGGCGGCCGAGAGGATTGATGCGCCGTCGCTGCGAAAGGCGGCCGCTAGGAACGGAGTGGCGAGCGAAGTGGCAAACAAAGACCGTCGCGTAATCATGTGGCGATTATAGGCGTCAGGCGCGCTTCACGGCAATAGCCTCGAATTCGAGCCTCGCGCCGCGGGCCAGCCCGGCGACCGCCACCGTCGAGCGCGCCGGGTACGGCTCAGTGAAAAACTCGCGATACGCTTTGTTCCAATCGTCGAACAGGGCCATGTCGGTGAGATACGCCATGCCTTTCACCACGTCCCCGTAGTCGTATCCGAATTCATGCAGCACCACGCCGAGATTCTTCAGCGTCTGCCGCGCTTCGTCAATGAATTCCGCGGGAAGTCCCTTGAGCGCGTAGTCCCAACCGATGGCGCCCGCGAGATAGAGCGTGCCGTTCACGAGCACCGCGTCCGAGAACGGCATCCCACGCGGATGAATCGACGAATTGAAATGTTGACGGTCGGACATTATTTCTTCCTTTTCACAGCGATCATTTCCACTTCTACGCGTCCATGGCCGACCAGCGCCGCGACTGCGACCGTCGAGCGCGCGGGGAGATCGGGACCCTTGAAGAATTCCTTGTACACTTTGTTCCATTCGTCGAAATCCTTCATGTCGGCCAGGAAACACGTGACTTTCACGACGTCGCCGAACTCGTAGCCGGCAGCTTTGAGGACATCGGCTTGATGCTGAAGTGCGAGTCGGACTTCATCGGTGAACGTTTCGGGAAATTTTCCGTCGGCATCGCGGCCCATCTGGCCCGAGAGATACAACGTGTCGCCGACAAGTACAGCGTCGTTGAACAAGCGATTGGGATTGTCCTTCACGTTGATGACTTTCCGTTGCGCCGCCAGTGAAGTGGCCGCGACGGCGAGAAGCAGGAAAACTGTGCGCGCTCGAAACATGATCGATCCTCCGTGGGACATGTTATCAATCCTATCTGCGTTCATCTGCGTTCATCTGCGTTTATCTGCGGTTGCGTTTTCCGGATGGCCGCCAGTGGTATGATTTTTCCCGATGGAACGTGAAACGCTTGAAGTAGATTTGCTCATCGTCGGCGCGGGCCCCTCGGGTCTGGCCTGCGCACTGCGTCTGGCCCAACTCAACAGTGCCGCCGGCAATCCGTTGAATCTGGAAAACGTCGTGGTGATGGAAAAAGGACGCGAGACCGGCGCGCATATGCTCTCGGGCGCCGTCTGCGATCCGCGCGCGCTGCGCGAGCTGGTCCCCGATTTCGTCACGCAAGCGCCGGCGGTCTTCGACACGCCGGTGACGCACGACGCCGTTTATTTCTTCACCGAAGGCGGCCAGTTCAAAACGCCGATCGTTCCACCGCCGTTTCACAATCACGGCAACTACATTGTGTCGCTGAACAAGCTTGTAAAGTGGTTGGCGGGGAAAGTGGAAGAGTCGGGCATCACGATCTTCACGGAAACCTCCGGCATGGAAGTGCTGCTGGACGGCGCTCGCGTGGCGGGCGTGCGGACCGGCGACAAAGGCGTCAACAAAGAAGGACATCCTGAGGAAAACTACCAACCCGGCGCGGACATTCGCGCCAAGCTCACGATTTTCGCGGAAGGTCCGCGCGGATCGCTGACGAAACAACTCGTCTCGAAGCTGCATCTCGACGCCGGACGCAATCCGCAAACGTATGCCATCGGCGTAAAGGAATTGTGGGAAGTGCCGGAAGGCCGCATGCCCGCGGGACATGTGACGCACGCGGCGGGATGGCCCCTCGACATGTCGATGTACGGCGGCGCGTGGATTTACGGCATGAAAAACAACCTGGTGTCGATTGGTCTCGTGATGGGCCTCGACTACGCGAATCCGCTCTTCGATCCGCACAACGTGTTTCAACGCTGGAAGACGCATCCGTTCGTGCGACGCATCCTCGATAGCGGCAAAATGGTGAAGTACGGCGCCAAGACCATCGCGGAAGGCGGATACTTTTCCATGCCGAAGCTTTCCACCGACGGCGCGATGATCGTCGGCGAGTCGGGCGGCTTCCTGAACTCGCAGCGCTTGAAGGGCATTCATTTGTCGATGAAGAGCGGCATGATGGCCGCCGAAACCGCCTTCGACGCGTTGCGCAAAGACGATTGCACGCCCGCGGTGCTCGACGCGTATCCGCGCGCGTTCGAAGCGAGTTGGGCCAAGGACGAATTGTGGAAGGTCCGCAACTTCCATCAAGGATTCGAGCACGGCATGCTCGCCGGGATGGTCCACGCCGGATTGCAGGAGTTTTCCGGCGGCCGCGGGTTGCACGCCAAATATCCCGCCGAGGCCGGACATCGCCGCATGAAGAAGCTGTCGCAGTTGAACGGCGCACATTTCGAGCGCCTGACACCCGACGGCAAGCTGACCTTCGACAAAGTCACGGACGTGTATCATTCGGCGACGAAACACACCGAAGATCAGCCGCCGCACTTGCGCATCGCCGACACCGACATCTGCAACAACCGCTGCACCACGGAATTCGGGAATCCGTGCCAATATTTTTGCCCCGCCGCCGTGTACGAGATGGAAGAGCGCGCCGGGAAACTCGAAATCAAGCTGAATCCTTCGAACTGCGTCCACTGCAAAACGTGCGACATCATGGACCCCTACGAAATCATCACCTGGGTTTGTCCGGAGGGCGGCGGCGGACCGAACTACGAGGGGATGTAAAGTCAGAAACTGTAGCGCAGCGCCAAGCTAAGGTGCGAATTGCGCCGGTATTGCCCGAGAAAATCGTCGGTGTTCCCTCGAATCCACGAGACTCCCGCCGTGGCGCGCCAGTGCGCGCCGAAAGTTTGCGAATACTCCGCGCGCGCCCATGTGCCGGCGCCGTTTTGCCGCTCGGCCAATTCGAACGCCACGCTGCGCGTCGCGTCGATCGTGTAACCCGCGCGGCCGAGGACGGCTTTCGTGAGTCCGCGATCCGGCGCGAAGTCGAGCGTGGTGCGATGCACGGTGACGTACTCGCCGGCGTATCCACCCACAAACGACCACTCGCCCTTGATGCGCTCGAGCTGCACCACGTACTCGAAGTATTCGTCCTCGCCGGGCGTTTGCGACGAAAAGTACGCCGCTTCGCTCTTCACCGTGAACCAATGCAACGGCAGCGCGGCGTCCGCGCCATACGTTCGGATGCGCGCATAGTACGGCGAAAGCAGAACCCGGCCGGCCGTGAAATCGATGGTGTATGAAATCAATGGCAGATTGTTGTAGCCGTCGAAAAACGACAGCGACGCTTCGTATCCGCGGCCCAAATGATTCCAGCGCACGCCTTGCTGCGTGCCGCCTGGAAAACTCGCCGAGCCCTCGGCGATCGGCACACCGACGGGTGGGACCACCCAGCGCTGATCGAGCAAGGGTGAGCGCGACGGCGTGAAAATCGGCACGAAGACGATGTCGATGGTGTCCGACGGCATTTCGTACGTCACCCGCGCGCCCGTGACGGCGAGAAAATCGTTGTCGACTACGTTGATGTAGTCGCGCGGCGCGAACCGGTCTGTGGGATTCAGAATGTCAGCTTTGCCCCAGCGCACAAATTGCTTGCCCAGCTCGACGGTCCAACGCCCTTGATGCATCTGCGCGGTCAAGCGGCGCACGGAAAACGGCGGTTGGCGCAAACCGCGATCCGATAAATCAAAATGCCAATCGCGATCTACTTGCCTGTGTGTATCGGTGCGCGCATCGAACGATGCCTGCCATTTCAGCCACGATGTTGGCTTCCAAGCAGGCTCGTAGCGAAGCAGCCAAGAATTCACCGCGTGGCCGGAATCGTTGGGAGCGGCTTGCGGATAGAGGGTGAGATCAGTCTCTAGGAAACCACGTTGCGAAAAGGTTTGCGAACTCAAAGGCAAAAGGCAAAAGGCAAAAGTCAAAAGGCAAAAGTTAGAAAGGGATACGCCGTTTCCGTCCTTTTGCCTTTTGACTTTTGCCTTTTGCCTTTTGCCTTCGCTGTCTCCCATCAGCTTCCTTCCCGCCGAAGCGCCTGTATGGTGAAATCGTCGTCCTTCATCGGTTCGTTATAAGCAAGCTTCTCCAAGCGCATGATCGTGCGGCTGCCGCGGCGCGCGTCGAGGATCGTCAGCGTGCGCGCGGTCCAAATGCCTTGCACGGCGGCGAAGTCCGAGTAATTCATGCGCCGCGCCAGCGTGTCTTTCACGTAGCTCTCCGCCTGCATGAACATCCAATGATCTTTCCGCACCCACAGCTTGACGCTCGTATACTGCGATTGTTTCGCTTCTTTCGGCCGCGCCTCGATCAGCCAACAGTCCACGCCGTCGAGTTTGTCGTCGCCGAGCAGTTTGAAATCCGATTGCCCGGCGTCGCGTTCCTCCAAATCCTCGAAGCTGAAATCGGTGCCGAAAAAACGCGTCGAGCGGTCTTGAAAGGCGATGCGCCGCTCACGCTCCAGACTCGGTGTCCACATCCACTGGTCGGATGCGCGATCGGGATGATTCACGATCAAGAGCGCGACGCCCTTCACTTCGGCGGGCGCGGTGAAGATCAGCACCGACTTGCTTTCGCCGAACGAGCCTTTGCGTTTGTAGATCCAGCGTTTGTCGGTGATCTTCTTGTTGTCGATCACTTGCAGCGTGCCTTCGTATCGCTGCGAGGCGGTGCGATTGCGCTTTTGTACTTCCTCGATGATCGTGCGCGCATCCTGTGCGAGACACCGCGAGCCGGACAAGAGCAAGGCAAAAGGCAAGAGGCAAAAGGCAAAAGGCAAAAGGACGGTACTAACGCATCGATTTCTTACTTGTAACTTTTGCCTTTTGCCTTTTGCCTTTTGCCTTGCGTTCGCTTCATTCATATTCCAATGCCTCAACCAGCGACCCTCGCACCGCCGCCTCCGCGGGACCGAGCGCCGAAAGCAGCGCCGCACCCAAGATCACGGGGAACAACGCTAGCGCGATCGACACGGGAAATTCGTAACCGAGCCGCAAGCCGGCGACGTCGCGGCGCAAAACTTCCAGCATGTAATAAAGATAAATCGCGCCGAGCCCCAATCCCATCAGCAATCCTACTAAGCCGACCGTGACCGCCTCCATCCAAATGGTGTGGCGAATTTGATTGCGCAACGCACCGACGGCTTGCAATACGCCGAGTTCGCGGCGGCGGTCGGTGATGGAAACGGTGAGCGTATTCACGATGCCCAGAATCGCCACGAAGATCGCCACGAAAATCTGCGCGTAGCTCATGCCGAACCACTGGTCGGTGATTTTCAAGATGTAATTCCGTAACTCTTGATTCGTGAAAACGAAAAGCTTCGACTGTCCGCCGAATCGATCGAGAATTTTCTGGCGGACTTCGAGCGGTGAGACGCCTTTCGCGGTATAAACGCGGAACAGCGAACATGTGTCGTCGTTCCAGGCGCGCTTATACAGCGTGCGGTCGATCAAGAACGTTCCTTGCTGATCGGAATAATCCTCCACGATGCCGACAAGCGGCAGATGCAAGACACCCGCGGGCGTGGGTAAATCGACGACTTCACCGAGTCGCAAATGCTGAAGCTCCGCCAAGTTCTCGGCAGCGATGATGCCGCGCCCGGCCGACGCTTCGCGATACATGGTGGTCTCGTCGCCCTGCACGGGGCGGCGCGGCGCGTTTTGCTGGACGCTGGTGATGTCGATGGCCACGAGCAAAATTGGTTTGCCGCGGAAAATGATGCGCGGCGCGGAGACGTCTTGCACCACCCGCACGCCGTCGAGCTTGCGAATTGCCTCGCCGAGCGACGCCGGAAATCGATAGGTGCGCGACGCGAGATTGTCCGACGTCGCGACGACGAGATCGGGATTCAACGCAATCTCCATCCACTTAGTAATCGAGTGATAGCTGGCGCCGGCGACGCCGCCGAATCCCACGACCATGGTGAGCGACAACATCAGCGCGGCGACCGTTGCCGCGGTGCGGCGCGGCGCTTGAATCAAACTATCGGCGGCGAGCGCCCCTTCCACGGGACGCAAGCGGCTCAGCAGCGGTCGCAGCAATCGCGTGATGCCCAGCGCGATGGTCGGCGTCAGCAGCAGTGCGCCCAAAATCGTCAGCAGGAATCCGAAGTAGAAAATGAAGCGATACGCACCGAACACAAGACACCCCGCGGCGACGGCGCCAAAGATCACCGCGGCCCAGCCTCTCAAACGGGTTTCCTTTTCGGAAATCTCCTGCGCCTTTCCTTTTTGCAGCGCGGTCACCGGATTCACGCGCGACGCTTCATTCGCCGGCAGGAGCGCCGCGAACATGCTTGTGAGAACGCCCACCGCGAATGACGCGCCCAGCAGCCAAGGATCGGCGGACAACACGCCGTTGCCCGGCTGATCCAAGCCGTAAAGCGACTCGATCAAGCCGCCGATCTGGCCCATCATGCCGCGTGCCAGTCCCATGCCCAGCGCCAAACCCACCGCCGATCCGATAACGCCCTCGATGAAGCTTTCCATCAGGAACAACGTGCGAATTTGTCCACGTCCGGCTCCTAACGCGCGCAGGATTCCGATTTCGTAGCGCCGCTGCGTCACGGCGATCGTGAAGGAGTTGTAGATGATGAACATTCCGATCAGCAACGCGAAGACGCTTGAAATATTGATGCTGATGCGATGCGCCGCAACGATCGACTCAAACTGCGCGCCGCGATCGGTGGGCGCTTCCACGGTGAATCCCGGGCCGATCGCCTTTTGGATCGCTTGTCGTACTTGCGGGACGGTGTAGCCGTCCTTCACCGCGAGATCGATGCGGTCGAAGCGCCGGCCGCGGCCAAAGACTTTCTGCGCCGCGTACACGTCCATGACAGCGAGATTGCCGCCGAACGCGCTGGCCATGCCGCCGGCCTTCATGATGCCTCGCACGGTGAATTGCTTCGGCCCTTCCATCGTGCGCAGCGGCACACGCGAGTTCGTTTGCAAGTGATTCCGGGCCGCAAATTCGCTGGTGACCATCAAGGAATCGGCCTGCGCGAGAAACACCAGCGGATCGTCGATGACCGCCTCGTCGCCGCTCTCGAAACTGTACTCGCGCAAGCTGCGGTCGCCGGTCATGTCGACGCCGAGGATCATCAAGTTGCCTTGACCGGGAAGATCGGTGGCCGCGACCGCTTCGATCACCGCCGACGCCGTGCGCACGCCGGGTACCGACTGCACGCGCTCGAGCACGTCTTCCTCGAAGCCGGTGTCGCCGGCGGAGATTTGCAGCTGTGTCGCGCCGGCAATCTTGTCGACGGTGTGCTGAAACGCGCCCATCACCGTTTCGTTCGCCGTGCGCATACCGACTAGCACGCCGACGCCAAGCACGATCCCCGCCGTTGTGAGCATCGTGCGCAGGAGATGCTTTCGGACGTAGGGCCAGGAGATGAGGCGGAGGAGAATCATTGGATTGAGGACACCCGAAGCAAAACGAAGGCAAAAGGCAAAAGGCAAAAGTCAAAAGGCAAAAGTAAGGACGGACGACCTCCAGCGGCGACGCCAGCCACGAACAAGCGCATGGGGTGCGGGCAAGAGCCAGGCGTCAAGGCGTTCACTTTTGCCTTTTGACTTTTGCCTTTTGCCTTTTGCCTTCGCATTTTACCCACGCCGCTCATCTCCAATGATTCTTCCATCCCGCAGCGTAAGCGTCCGCTGGCAGCTCTCGGCGACCTTCGCGTCGTGCGTCACCACAAGCACCGTCGCACCCAGGCGATCGCGCAGATCGTGGATCAGCCGCAGGATTTCCGCGCCCGTGTGGCTATCGAGATTGCCGGTTGGCTCGTCGGCCAGCACGATCGGCGGAAAAATCGAAAGGGCGCGGGCGATGGCCACGCGTTGACGCTCGCCGCCGGAGAGTTCGTCGGGCTGATGCTCCATGCGCGCGCCCAATTGCACAAGCTCCAGCAATTCGCGCGAGCGCTCGTGCGCCTTCGCGCGCGTCCATCCGCGCAGGTGCAGCGGCAGCGCGACATTCTCCAGACACGTGAGCGTGGGAAGCAGATTGAAAAACTGGAAGATGAAGCCGATCTTGTCGCGGCGAACGCGCGTCAAGTCGTCGTCGGAAATTCCCGTGAGGTTTTGGCCGTCGACAAAGATTTGCCCCGACGACGGGCGGTCGAGGCCGCCGATCAGGTTCAACAGCGTCGACTTGCCCGAGCCCGACGCGCCTACGATCGACACCAACTCGCCCTTCGGGACGAGAAGATCGACATTTTCCAGCGCTGTTACTTTGCGCTTTCCCTCGAATTGTTTGCTGACGCCCCGTAACTCGATCAAATAGATATGATCGCCCAGCCGGGGTGAAAGACGCGCTTTTTTTGGCGCATTTCTATCGTTTGGCAATTTCCGTCAACATCGCGGCGAGCGCCTTGCGAAAGTCTTCCGCGCCATGAATGTCGAACAGATGCGGGTTGAGCGGTTTCAGCGTGGCTTCGAGAGAATCGTCGCCTTCGCGCAGGCGACCCAGCCGCATTTCGTCCGGCGGAAAGCGGCCGCCGCCCGTTGGGGAACCGCCCCCGCGACGTCCGCCGCCGCGCTGTGACGGTGGCATGATAGCGGGCCGCGGAGCAGGGCCACCGTGGATCCGCAGGTAGTAGAGTTCCGCGGTCGCCGGTTCGTCCAACTGAATCGGATGAATCTCCGTGCCTTCGGGAAACTGCATCGGGGCGGCGAGAATGATCACGATGTGGCGTGGGGCGCTTTTTTCGCTCGACTGGAGCCGCCGTCCAATTTCGTTCTCGAAAAACTCGACGCCCTTGCCGCGATTCGCAAGCGAGCCCACGTCGATGGTGCCGGGGTTCGCTTCGCCGAATGCGTCGGCGAGTTTCGGCCAGTCGAGCGTGGCGGGCGATCCGAGATCCTGGGTAAAAGCCACGCGACGGCGCGTTAAATCAAGCACCGCAGCGGAGACGGACGAACCCATTGCGTCGACTTGCGACAAATCCTTGAGCGACGCGACGAGCCGCCCTCGCATGCGATTCTGGCGTTCGGTCGATCCCATCTCACCCGGCAAGATCATCAGCAAATCGATGCGCGCGGGCGTGCGCAGCGCGAGCGGCAAAAACAATCGTCCCGTCAGGTCGGGCTGAAACCACACGTCGGGACGTTCGGTGGACGTAACAAACTCCACCGGCGGCATGTTTCGCCACGCCACGGGCAGCGGATCGTCCTTCATAGCAGGCACACGCACGGTTTTTCGCACGATTCCGTACTCGCGCGTTTCGTCGTCGTAGACCGCCATCGCCGCGAGATACTCGCCGGGCATCACCAGGATCGCTTGCGCGTACACCACGTCGGCCTGCTTGATGTTCGGCTTCATTTCCTTCAAGTCGAACTCGCCGTGACCTTGATAAACGTTGCGCGCCGCATCGCCGAATTGCAGGAAAAATTGCAAATGTCCCTTCGGCGGACGCTTCGCGACATCGCGGCCGTCGACGCTGATGTTCATCGTGAGTTGGAGGCGTTGGAAATCGTCCAACATCGGCGGGTCGGCGGAAACCTTCAGGGGAATCTGCCCCGCGCCGGGCGATTTCACCCACTCGCCGAACGGCACGGTGGAGAAAAAAGGATCGAGCGAGTTCTGCGCGCCCGCCGCCGTCGCCAGAGCGAGAATACAGACCGCCATCAAGGGCCCCAATTTCCGAAGCGCCATCCGCATTGCCAGCAGATTATACTAAGCGCGTGTTCGCTCGCAAACTCCGTGTGGAAATCGAAGAGAACGGCGCGCGTCGCGCGTGTCCGCAAGATTGGATGGACCATTTTTTCATGCGCCACTTCACGGGCCTGAGTTCGTTCGATGAAACATTGCCCACGGGCGACGGCGTGCTGGAGGCGGGCCTGCGCGTGGACACTGCGGCCATCCACGCACAATTCGAACAATGGCTGCGCGGGCGAAAGATGATTTCGGCAGACGCGGTCTTGCGAATTTCTTAGGATTACGGCGCCGCGGGACGCGCCTTGAAATTCGCGGTCAACACTTTGCCGGCGTCCAATTCCGACGGCGTCATCTTCGGGCGAAGTTCATTGAGCAGCGCCGTGGCCTGCGCTTTCTGTCCCGGTTGACTCGCCGCCAGCGACAGCCATTGGTACGCTTGCGTGAGATTGATGGAAACGCCGTCGCCCGCCATCAGAGCTTTGCCGAGATAGAACTCCGCCACGACATCGTTTTGCTCCGCGGCTTTTTGGAACCAGCGCGCGGCTTCCGCGCTGTCCTGCGCTACGCCTTGGCCTTGCGCATACATCATTCCCAAATAGCTTTCTGAACGCGCGTTGTCTTTGGCCGCAGCCTTGCGAAACCACAGGAGTGCGGCCGCGTAGTCTTGCGTGACGTCGCGGCCCCAGTAATATGCTTTCCCGAGACGCAGGTGCTGCGCCGCGTCATCGGTGCGCGCGGCCGCGCGCATCCAGGCCACATCGTGGCTCGCGGTGTTGCGAAACGTCACTTCGATTTGTGCGAAAACCGAGGCCGGCTCGCCGTCCTTCGTGGCGGGACGGAATTTCCACTGCAGCGCCGTCGCCTGCGCTTCTTCGTCGAGCCCCATCCCGACCCTCTTGGCGATTTTCGGGTCGCGGACTTCGCCGGCTTGATCGACGATCACTTGCACGGCAACCACGCCCTCGAAAGCGGCGTCGCGCGCCAGTTCCGTGTATTGCGGTTCCGCGCGCGATATCGGCACGGGCGGCGTAACGGACAAGGCAAGCAACAACGCGGTCAAGAACGGCATCGAAACCTCCATTTCTCGCGATTTTATCACTGGGCGCGGTACAGTAGAACGCGTGGAAGTTCACTTAGTCGACGGCACGTACGAATTGTTCCGCCACTTCTTCGCGCTGCCCTCCTCGCGCGACGCGCAGGGGCGCGAGATCGCGGCGGCGCGCGGCGTGGTCGGCTCGATCGATGCGATGCGCCGCGAAGGCGCCACGCACATTGGCGTGGCGACAGATCACGTGATCGAGTCGTTCCGCAACAATTTGTGGCCGGGATACAAAACGGGAGAAGGCGTCGACCCGGTGCTGCTCGGACAATTTCCCCTGCTCGAAGAAATGCTCGCCGCGGCGGGATACGTGGTGTGGCCGATGGTGGAGTGCGAAGCCGATGACGCGCTCGCTTCGGCCGCGGCCATCGCCGCGCGCTCATCGGGCGTGGATCGGGTGATCATTTGTACGCCGGACAAAGATCTCGCACAATGCGTGCGCGGTACGCGCGTTGTCCAACTCGATCGCCGGAAGCGCGCCTTGCGCGACGAGGCCGGCGTGGTCGCGAAGTTCGGCGTGTCGCCCGAGTCGATCCCGGACTACCTGGCGCTGGTCGGCGATTCCGCCGACGGTTTCCCGGGACTCTCCGGCTGGGGCGCGAAATCCACGGCGGCGGTGCTCGCGAAATTCCGCCATCTCGAAGCCATCCCCGGCGACTGGCGCGAGTGGCGCGTGAATGTGTCGAGCGCGGCGGCGCTATCGTACACGCTGAAGGAAAATCGCGAACAAGCGATGTTGTTCCGCTCGCTGGCGACTTTGCGCGAGGATCTTCCGTTGTTCGAGGATGTGGAAACTCTGCGATGGAAAAAGCCCGCTTCCGCCGCTACGCCTTCGCGGGGCGCGTGAAGTTGACGATGTTTTCCCATTCGCTGGCGTCGGAGCGCGCGACAACGGCGACCACCGGCTCCGTCTCGCTCATGTTGAAGACTTCGTGCGGCACACCCGGCTCGATGAAAATAAAATCGCCGGCCCCGTTTTCGAGCGTGTGTTCGAGCGCCGGTCCATACTCATGGCGCACACGCCCCGCGAGGATGTAGAGCATCACTTCAAAATCCACGTGAATGTGCGCGTAAGCCACGCCGCCCGGAGGAATCGTGGCGACATTCATCGAAAGCTTCTTCGCGCCGACGTTCTTGGCGGAGAGTCCCGACTTGTAGCGAATGTTGTTCCATCCGCGTACGTTTTCGCCGGAGCGAATCGTGAAAATGCCGTTGGCGCCTTCAACCGTGCCGAATTCATTGGTAGCCATGAGAGTATTTCACCACAGGTGAGGTCATTCCGCGCGCAACGTCTCCAGCACCGGCAGGCGCGCGACCGTCGTGACCGCCACCAGCGACGCGATCACACCGGCCGCCAGCACCGCCGGCGCGAGCGCGGCCCACGTGAGCACCGAGATGTGGCCGCCGTGCGATCCGAGCGCCGGGAGAATCGCCAGCAGCGCGGTGAGCGCGCCGGTGATCAGGCCGCCTGCCAGCAAAACAAAGTTTTCGGCCAGCACCATCACCGACAAGTCGCGCGGACGATAGCCCACCGCCCGTAACAGCGCCAGTTCGCGGCATTGTTCGAGCACATTTCGCAGCAAGACCGCCGCCAATCCGAACGTTCCGAGGATCAACCCGAGCCCACCGAGCGCCTGGAACGTGGAAAGATATGTGTTCTCCACGCGATGGTATCCGGCCAGCTTGTCGGCGGTCGATTCGGCTGCGAAGCCGTATTGCGAGAGCGATTCGTCGAACTTGGAAATCTCGGACGGCTCGGCGTCCATCAGAAAAAATCGGAAACCTTGATCGTCCGGGAACAGTTTCACAAAGTTTTTGTCGCTCACGATCAGCTCGCCTTGAAAAACACTGTCATGCAGCGCGGCGACAAGGCGCAGTCTCGCGCCGCCCGGCAGCGTGATTTCGTCGCCCACCTTGCGGTGCAGCACATAGGTGATCGAATTTGCGTCGGCTATCGCGGGCACGGCGCCTCCGGTGCCGGAATCGAGCAGCGTCCAGGGATTTTCCGCCTTGGTCACAGATTCTTCGAAAGGAAAACGCGTTTCCTGCAAAAACTCCGGCGACGCGCCGAGCACGCGGGGATTTCGCGGCTCATATAAGTTGAGACAGCTCGTGTCGTCGCCCGGATGCAAGCGAAACGGCATCGTCTTAGCCGGCAATTCGGAGCGTTCGTAAATCGGCAACTCCGATTCAGCCATCACCGGATACGGCGGACGTCCCGGCGGCGGTTGGCGAAACGCGTCCATGGCGATCACGATGAAGCACGCCGACGCAATCAACGCAATACACAGAATGCTGCGACCGGGATGATACGAGGCGTTGCGTAAACCGAGGCCCATTGCCGAACGAGGCGACGCCGTCCCGCGCGCAAGATAAATCCATTGCGCGCGTAACAGCGCGATCAAAAACATTACCGCCGACCCGAAGAATCCACCGGCGGCGTCCATCTTCCCCAACGCTGCCGCGGCGAGTATCGCCGCGCCGATAACAGCGGGAATCGCCACGCTGATCCACGAAGGCATTCGCTTCGCTCGGCCGCGCGATGCGCCGGCGACAAGTTGTCGCGGCGTCTGCTTGCCCAGGCCGCGCAGCGTCCAAATCATCACGACCCACGAAATCACCACGCCGCCGATGAATCCGCCGCCCAACGACGCGGGACGCGCGTGCAGCGTCAGCGACGTTGTGCCGACCGCGCCGATCCAAAACGTGCGCAAGCCAATCAAGACGAGGCGCGTGTATATCTGCGCGCCGATCATTCCGGCGATTCCGCCCACGACGGCGAGCAGCAATCCTTGACGGACAAATACCCGGCGAATCTGGCGCGGCGACCATCCGAGCGTCCTCAGGATGCCAATTTCCTTGGTTCGCTGCTCGATGCCGAGTTTGAAGAAGAGTCCTGCGAGCAAGAGCGCCGAGACAACGAGAAAGAAACTGAAGTAAGAAAAATACTCGCCGAAATCGGTGGATCCTTGGGACGCGGCCAAGCTCTGCGCGCGGACCGGGTAGACGGTCATGCCGAAACGCCACGGATCGAGTCCCCTGAGGGCTCTGCGAACCTCCCCGATCGGCTGACCGGTTTCAGAGTCGAACGCCTTGCCAAGGCCGAATTCCTCCATCGCCGCCGGAACTTTCAAACGAATCGAAGTCAGGCTGCCGAATCGCGATCCCCAAAGTTGCTGGCCTTTCTTCAGTGGCAAGAACGCCTTCGGCGTGGTGCGATAGCGATCCCAGTATTGTTCGTCTTTCGGGCGCACGCGATTCAAGTCGATGGGAAAGGGCGGATTCCAGTCGGCGAGATGCGCGGACTCGCTGATGCCCGGAAATTCGGGGACCATGTCGCGATCGCCTGAGGCGATCGGCACGATCGCGGTCACGGGAATCTCGGTGCGCTCCACGGCGAGTCCGCCGCTCGGCTTCCAGACGAAGTATTCCAGCGTCGCCGTCGCGCCGGGTTTCGTGATTCCCAAATCCTCCGCGGCCCACTGATTCAATACGAGTCCGTCACCGCCGCCGGGCGGATTCTCCTCTGCCGTGACGAGCGAATACGGAATCTCGCGATCGCCGACTCGGATCGTGTTCACGAGATACGTGAAAAATGGGGTGACGGCCCAGTCGCGCTGCTTGGCGATTTCGAAAACTTGTTGCGCCAGCGCATCGTCGATGAGCGTGCTGGTTCGCTCGAATGAAACAGTACCGTCGGCGAGAGTACGCAAGCGGATGCCGAGGTCATCGAGTGAGATTCTCGTACGCAGGGACGTTTGGAGCGCCTTCGAGTCCCAAGTGGACAAGATGGTATTCACGCGGCCTTCGATTTTGAGGTCGCGCTGCAAACGCTGCAACGGAACGAACGCGGCGAGCACGTCGCCTTGCTTGGGACGCAACGAGAATTCTCCTAATTCGCCGCTGCTCAACACCGCGCCGATACGCAAGCGCATCGTGCGGCCGGAATCTTCGCGACGGCCTTGGATGAACTCGCGCGGAATATCGGAAAATTGCTCGACGCGCACGAGCGCCGTGTCGCCGGTCTTCACGTCGAGCTCGCGCGCAAGCGCGGTGCTGATCGCGAGACCTTCGGCGGGCTCGGGCCGGTCGTGGAATTTCCAAAATCGCGCGTCGACGCCGTAGACCGAGACGTTGTTGACGCGACGCCCACTGGCGTCCGATGACACCACGCCTTCCAGCACCATCATCGGCGCGAAGGCCGGCGTGGGGTCGGCGAGTTTTTCGCGAAACAGTTCCTGCGACGTGACCACCGATTGCGTCGCGCCGAGGCGCTGCAGCACCAAATCGCGCAGACTGCCGCGCACCGAGTCACCCACCGCGAGCGATCCCGCGAGGACGCCCACCGCGGTCGCGACACCCGCGATGACGGCCGCGTTAATTCCGCGGTAGTGAAACAGGCTGCGGCGCGCGAGTGTTCCTATGGTCATGCGTTAGTAGTTCGCCCAAATTCCCGGCGTGGCGAGTTCCAACAGATGCCCGTCGGGATCGCGGAAGTACAAACTGGTGCCGCCTTCGATCCACTTCACGGTGCTCTCGATGGCCACGCCGCATTCCTGCAAGCGCGTCTTCCACGATTCAAGTGAATCGGCGGGAATGGCGAACGCCATGTGCATGTGACCACTGCCGTCGTGTGGAGGAATTACGCCGCCGGGTACTCGCACCGGTTGGAGCGTTCCGTCCTTCTTGAAAAGAAGAAACGTGGAGCGCGGACCGGCGCTGTAAGCGCAGAAGCGCTCGTCGAAGATCATTTTCGGAAATCCGAAGACGCGATCGTACCAGGCGATCGAGCGCGGGACATCGTCAACATGCAGGGCCGTTTCCAAAACGCCGTCGATGCGCGGCTGCATAACTATTCCTTCTCAAGGCGGCGATGCCGCAGATGAAAGCGCGCCGGAAAATGCGCCGCAAACTCGGGACTGTGCGTCACCGCGATCAAAATGTTCGAGCGCTTCTTCTGAATATCGAAAAGCAGCGTGGCTACGTTGTTCGCGGAGTCTTCGTCGAGATTTCCCGTAGGTTCGTCGCACAACAACAACAGCGGATCGCGAATCAACGCGCGCGCCAGCGCGGCGCGCTGCTTCTCGCCGCCGCTCAATTCCGCCGGCCGGTGATCGACACGCGCGGAAAGACCGACTTGATCGAGCAAGGCGCGGGCCCGCGCTTCATCGTCTTTTTGCGGCGCTGCTTTTTTGGTAAAAGGCAGCGTGGGAATCAACACGTTTTCAAGCACCGAACATTGCGGCAACAGGCAATGGTCTTGAAACAAGAATCCGATTTGCTTATTTCGAAACGCGGCTTGCTTGACTTCGTCCATCGTGAAGGGATCTTCACCGTTCAAGCGCACCGATCCCGAAGTCGGCGCGTCGAGTGCGCCCAAAATGTATAGCAGCGTGCTCTTGCCGCTCCCCGAAGGACCCATGATGGCGATCGCATCGCCGGGCTTCAGCGTCATCGACACGCCCTCGAGAATCGGCAGGGGCCCCGCGGGCGTGTCGTATTGCTTTGCGAGATTGCTGATCTCGAGCATTTGCTCTGGCGCCTATTCTTGAGCGGGCTTGTCGCGATAATTCAACGGCGCCTTGTGATCGGCCGGCACGCGCGAGCGATACTCGTTGCCGGCGCGGCGCTTCTCGAAGTCGGCGCGTGCAGCGGCCACGAGTTTGGGATCGCTCAATAAATCGACGGCGGAAAGCGCCAGAACTTTCGCGGCGTTCACCATGCCCTTGCGGCCGATTGTCGAATTTGCGCAGGAAGTATTTTGCCAACTGTGTCCCGGCTCGCCGGGAACGAACGTGGCGGTGTTGAATTCCGTAGTCGGCACGATCCAACTGACGTCGCCCACGTCGGTCGATCCGGACGTGTGGCCGGTGGCCATCGGTTGAATTTCCGTTTCACTGCCAAGCGGAAGGGTTCCCGTCGCGCGCTCCCACGTTTTCCTAAGCGCCTCGGCGTACGCGTGTTCCTCGGGCGTGTAATGGATTCCGCCCACGCGCTTCAAATTTTTCTCGACGACCTGCGCCAGCGGAAGGTTCGGAAGGATGTTGTAGACGCTGTTGACCACTTCCATTTCCATCCGCGTTTCGGTAGCCAGCGCGCCGGCTTGCGCGGTCTTCACGATGCGCGCCCAAATGCCGTCGAGCGTGGGCATGTCGGGATGACGCGCGTAGATGTAGAGCTCGGCGAAATCGGGCACGATATTGGGCGCGGCGCCGCCGCTCGTGATGATGTAGTGCACGCGCGTCGTCTCGGGAATGTGCTCGCGCATCATCTCGACGGCGTAGGTCATCACCATCAGCGCATCGAGTGCGGAGCGTCCGGCATCGGGCGCGGCGGCGGCGTGGGAGGGAGTGCCGTAAAAGCGGAATTTCGCGTTGATGTTGGCGAGCGACGTTTCCATGTGCGCGGCGTTGCTATCGCCGGGATGCCACGCCAGAACGACGTCGGAATCGTTGAACGCGCCGGCGCGCGACATATAAACTTTTCCGCCGCCGCCCTCTTCGGCCGGCGTGCCGAAAAACTTGATCGTGCCGGACATCTTGTGTTCCTGCAAATACTCCTTCACCGTGATCGCCGCGAACAACGACGCCGTGCCCAGCAAATTGTGTCCGCAGCCGTGACCGGAACCGCCGGTAACGATAGGCGCGCGCGAATCCTTCGCGGCTTGCTGCGAAAGCCCCGGGAGCGCGTCGTACTCGCCGAGGATCGAGATCACCGGCTTGCCGGATCCCCAGGTCGCCGAAAACGCCGTGGGGATTTCCGCGATGCGATCGTGAACCGTGAATCCGGCGGCCTGCAATTCCTGCTTCAAGAGCGCGGAACTGCGCGTTTCCTTGTAGCCGACTTCAGCGAATTCCCACACTTGGCGCGAAACGTCGCCGTAATGCGCGGCGTGTGTGTCCATTTTCTTAAGCATTTCGGCACGATCGTCCTGCGCAAAGAGTGTGGTGGCGATGAACAAACAGGCGAGAAGAATTTTCAGGAGCTTCACGAGATTATTGTAGTACAGCCTGGAGTACCTTGAGCGTGTCCCGCGCGCTGCGCGCCACGCCGTAATGCTCGCGCACGCCCGCCGCGCCGGCCGCGCCCATGCGGCGGCGGGCGTCAGCGTCGCGATGCTGCGAGAGAATCGCATCGGCAAGACTCGCTGGACTTTCGGGATCACACAGCACTCCACCGCCCGTGTTGCGCACGATTTCAGGGAACGCGCCGTGACTCGGCAGTACCACGGGAACGCCCGAGGCCATCGCTTCGAGCACCGAAAGTCCTTTGGGTTCGTGATAGATCGAGGGCGTGGAAAATACGTCGAGTTGCGAGAGGAATTCCAGTTTCTGCTCGCGCGTCATTTGACCTTGATACTGAAATTCCGCGGCGAGTCCCGCTTCTTGCATCGCCTTATCGATGCGTTCGAGATAGGCGCGGCTTTCGGGACCCAAATATCCGGCGGCGAGCAAGCGCGACGGCGGCAGGCCGCGATCGCGGCGCAGGATGCGATACGCCTCGGCCAGGATGTGCAGACCCTTTTCGGGGGCGACCCTTGCGAAGTAGCCGATCGTGAAGGGCTGAGCTATTTCGCTGCGAGGCGAATATCCTTCGAGTGAAATTCCTAATGCCGCGACGTGAATCTTGTTCGCTGGAAGTCCAAGATAGCTGGTCATGAACTCGCCGTAGTATTCGCTAACCGCGATGAGCGCGTCGACATGCTGTGATTGCTCGCGGATCAAAGCGATCGCCTGATCCTTGGCCGCGCCGAGGCCGTCGAGGAACAAGTCCTCGCCTTGCATCGCGCACACGATGGGACATTTCAATGCGCGCTTGAGCGGTTCGGCGAGTCCCAAGAGCAACGTGTACGACAAGCAGACCACGTCGTAGCGCGGCTGCGTGACCAACCAATCGAGCATCTTGCCGAATTCTTTGCGTTGATGGCCGTGCTCGCCGCGCAGCATGGAAATCGTGAGCGGCGCCAGGTCGTCGGCTTGATTCGACACCGAACCTTTTGACGCGAGCCCCAGGGCGAAGCGCGAGTCCCAAAGTTTGTCGAGCCAGCGCGGAGTGTAGCGGAAGAGCGGCGCCTTTTCCTCGAGGTAAACGCTGATGCCGCCGAAAAAAATGTGCTCGTCGCTGACGTTTTCTTCATCCGGGCGCGTCGGCGTGTAGAGCGGCAAGAGCGTCACGTCGTGGCCTTCGCGGATCATTTCTCGCGCCAGCGCATTGTCGCGAATGCAACTGCCGCAGTACATTCCCGCGGGACCGGCGGTGATGGATAGGATACGCATAGGAATCAAAGCAACCGCAGGTGAATGCAGATGAACGCAGACAAAAACCTGGCTCTTGTTCTTATCTGCGTTTATCTGCGTCCATCTGCGGTTGCATTTGTTCTAGTACACTCCTTCCACGACCGTCGTCGCGAAGGCGGAAAAGGGACGCACGTTGCGCACGCCATCCCACGGATATTGCGCGCACGGCGCTTCGCGCTCGCACTCGTCGCGCTCGAGGAAGCGCGGCATGAAGAACTCGCGCGTCAGCGTGGTGAGTCGCACGCGGCCCGTTCTACCGTAATCGACAACACGCGTGGGCGCATTCGGATCGACCACTTCGATCACCGCGCGCGGCGCCGGCGGATAGTAAATGATGGCGTAATCGTCTTCGGGCGCCGGCGCCTTGTGCGTCGCGAGACCCATTAGCGTGTTTCCATACGTCGGCGCGAAATAGATGTTGGGACCGAGCAATTCCTCAACCGCGCGCCGGTGAAATTTCGGCGTCATCTCGGTGCCGCCGCAGAAAATTCCCTTGATGCCGACCTTTTCCAGCGCGACTTTGTCGCACAGCGCTTCAAGCAGCTTCGGCGTGGTAAACAAGCACTGAATATTCGGATGCGCGCGCAAGAGCGTCAACGCCTGGTCGATCACGTGACGCTTGTAGTCCTCGGCCCAATCGGCGCGGCCCATCTTCAGTGTCTTGATGAACCATCGCGGATCGAGATCAAGTTGAAAGCAGATGCCGCCGCGATGTTGCGCTAAGTGCTCCACGGCCAAACGCAGGCGGCGCGGTCCCGTAGGGCCGAGTTGCAACCAATCGGCGCCCTTCGGGAAATGCGCGTCAGGCAACTTTTCGGAAAAATCTTCGTAATCAATTCTGAAGTCGTCGATGTTGATGCGCGACTTGGGAACGCCGGTCGATCCGCCGGTTTCAAATACGAAGATCGGACGATCGGCATACGCTTTCGGAACCCAGCGGCGCACGGGACCGCCGCGCAGCCATTCGTCGTTGAAGTTTCCGAAGCGGTCGAGATCGTCGTACGTGTGAATCTCACGGCGCGGATCCCAGCCGAGTTTCGAGGCGTAGTCGAGCCAGAACGGGCAACCGGTCGAGGGATCGAAGTGCCAAGCGACGATTTCGCGCACGTGCGCATCGAGGCGTTCGCGCGCAGAGTTGACGTTCTTTTGCAACTGGTCGAGAGGGGCGTGCGAGGTCACTGCTATAGTATAAGTTGGTCGGGGAGCCATCATGAAAACAAGAATTGTCAACGTTGTAGCGCTGCTGTGTCTTTTCGTTTCCTTCGCTGCGGCACAAACGGTTTTGGGTACGCTGGAGGGTCGCGTGTTAGACGAGAAGGGCTCTGCGATTCCCAACGCGACGGTCCGGCTCACTTCTCGAGAGACGGGTCAAAGCGGAGAGGCACGCACGAGCGCGGAAGGAACCTTTCGGCTCACCAACCTTCCCGCAGGCTCCTATGAAGCCAGGATTTCGGCGCAAGGTTTCGCGCTGGCACAAAGGGACGTCGTCCTGGTGGTCGATCAAGCAGTGCGGAGGGATTTCACCTTGTCGGTCGTCCCGCCACACTACGACATCGTCGATGTCGCAGCCCCATTCACACCGCTCATGGCCGAATCCGGCGCCGTTTCCTACGTGATCGAAAACCGCAACGTCACGGGACTCCCTCTCGACGGCCGCAATTTCTACGAGCTGAGTTTGCTTCTTCCTGGCGTCAATCCTCCTGCGGCGGGATCGGCCGGATCGGTCCGCGGCGCGTTCGCCATCAACATCAACGGCGGTCGCGAGGATTCCAACAATTTCCTGCTCGACGGCGTGTACAACAACGATCCCAAGCTGAACGGCGTGGGCACGCAAACGCCCGTCGACGCGATCCGCGAGTTTGAAGTGCTGGGCAGTTCCTACGACGCGAGTTTCGGCCGCAACGCCGCGGGACAAGTCAACGTGGTCACGCAATCGGGCGGCAACAAATGGCACGGCGTGGCCTACGATTTCTTCCGCAACTCCGCGCTCGACAGCTTGAATTATTTCGCGCCCACCGGACAGCCCACACCGAAGGATAACCGCAACCAGTTCGGTGCCACGCTCGGCGGACCGATCAAGAAGGATCACAGCTTCATCTTCTTCGACTACGAAGGGCGCCGCTTCCGCCAGGGAATCACGCAAGTGTCGAACGTGCCCACGGTTCTCGAACGCGCCGGGAATTTTTCGCAGAGCTTCGTGAAGCCTATCAATCCGCTGAGCGGAACTCCATTTCCGGGCAACACGATTCCATCGTTCTTCCAAAGTCCCGTGGGCGCGGCGATCGCCAACGCGTATCCGCTGCCGAATCGCAACGTGCCGGGGCAGGATTACGTGTCGTCGCCGACGCAGTTTGACGATTCCGATCATTTCGATGTCCGCTTCGATCAGATTTTCGGACGCGCCACTGTGCTCACCGCGCGTTACAGCTTCGACGATCGCCGTTTGAACACGCCGTTCGCCGGCACCGGCGACGCGCTGATCCCCGGCTACGGCAATCAAGTGCCCAGCCGCTCGCAAAACATGGCGATCAACTTGGTGCACCCGTTCTCGGCGACGCTGCTGAGCGAAACGCGCTTCGGCGGGAATCGCGTGTCGAACAGCGTGCTCCTGCAAAATCCTGGCGCGGATCTCAACAAAGCGGTCGGGCTGCCGGAAGTTTCTTCGAACTCGCGCGATTTCGGTTTGAGCCAAATCACGATCCCGGGATACTCGGTGCTGGGCAACGATCTCACGAGTCCGCAGCACGGCGCGACCGATGACGAACAGGTCGTGGAGCAAATGTCGTATGTGCGCGGCCGCAGCATCTTGAAATTCGGCGGCGACATTCGCTACTTGCAGCAGAACGCGTTTCGCGACGTGGAGTCGCGCGGCTTCCTGCAATTCCTCGGTGCATTCACGCAAGCTCCGCTGGCCGATTTGCTGCTGGGATATCCCACGGTGACCGGCGCGGCGACGTCGAACAATCCCGAGCATCTGCGCACGCACAGCTATGACTTTTTCGTGCAGGAAACGTATCGCATGCGCCCCAACCTGACGCTGACCGCCGGCGTGCGCTACGAATACAACTCGCCTGGCGTGGACGTGCAGAATCACGCCAACCTGTTCGATCCGTCGACGGGCAAGCTGGCGCAAGTGGGCACGGGCAATTTGCCGCGCGGCGGCTACGTGCCGGACCGCAACAATTTTGCGCCACGCATCGGCCTGGCGTGGTCGCACGCCGGATGGGTGGTGCGGTCGGGCTATGGAATCTACTTCGATCAATCGTCGCTCGCGCCGGGCGAAGGACTTTACTTCAGTCCGCCGTATTTTAATTCCGCCTTATACTTCACGGTGCCTGGACCGACGCCGACCTCGCCGCCGCTTTACACGCTGACGCTGGCCAATCCGTTCCCCGCAAATTTCTTCGTACCCACGGCGCCTACGGCGCTCGCGTATCAGCGCAATCTTGCGACGGCGTACGTGCAGCAGTGGAATCTGGCGATCCAGCGGCAGATCAACAAGTCGCTGCTGGCGGAAGTTGGATACGTAGGATCGAAAGGAACCAAGTTGCTCGACGTGCGCGACATCAATCAAGCGCATCCGAGCACGATTTTCGGCAATCCGCGTCCGCTGCCGCAATTCGCGGACATCGACCTCGAGTCGTCCTCAGCGAATTCCAGCTACAACAGCTTGCAGACACGCGTGCAGCAACGCCTCGCCCACGGCGTGTCGGCGATTGTCGGCTACACGTTCGCGAAGTCGCTCGACAATGCCTCAGGATTCTTCGCCACGACAGGCGATCCGAACTTCCCGCAGAACAGCTACAACCTGCGCCTGGAGCGTGGACGCAGCGATTTCGACATTCAGCAGCGTTTGACCGTGAGCTATTACTGCGATCTCCCGCAGGGTCACAACATTCTACTGAAAGGCTGGCAGACCGCGGGTATCTGGACATTCCAGAGCGGCCAGCCGTTCACGGTGGCGCTCGAGCCAGGCAACGACAACGCCAACGCCGGCATCGACACGCTGGGATTCGGCGCGAACCAGCGTCCCAACCGGATCGCGGACGGAGCCATTTCAAATCCGGGCCCGAACGAATGGTTCAATCCGAAGGCGTTTGTCACGGCGCCGTACGGCAGCTTCGGAAACTCGGGACGCAACATTCTCGATGGTCCGGGCTTGCAGACGTTCAACGTGTCGGTGCTGAAGAATACGCCGCTCGGCGAACACAGCACGCTGCAATTCCGCACCGAGTTCTTCAACATCTTGAATCACACCAACTTCAACTTGCCGGATAATTTCGTGGGGTCACCGACGTTCAGCCAGATTCTCTCGTCGGGCGATCCGCGTCGCGTGCAGTTCGCGTTGAAGTTGCTGTTTTAGGCGCGGCTCAACTAGTCGGCCGATCTCGCGGCGGCGCCGTCGCCGTGAAATCCTGGCGGATTCGCGAGGCGTATTGCGCCAGCAATTGCTCGACTCTTTGGCGATCGCGTGAGCGTACGATCAAGCCAACATGATTCTTGCGCTTCATTCGCCACACGATCTCGGGGTCGTCGTACGCCGACGTGTCCGGCCATTCTTGCTTCGCCAGCGACACCAGCAATCCCGCGTAGTCCTCACGGGCGGCCGGAGGATCGTACAGCGTCTTGCCGCCGGCAATTTCCACCTTCGCCCATTCACTCCATAGGTTGAGTCCCGTGGCGGCTTCCACCAACTCCACAATATTTGCACCGCCCACGCGCGCCGAAGTTTCCAGGAAAAGGAAACGCCCCGTTTCGCGATCCTTGATGTATTCGGTATGCGACACACCGCGCACCAAGCCCATCGCTGCGAGCACGCGGGCGTTCATCTCGCGCAGTTCGTGCTCGTCGTGCGATCCGCGCTCGACAATCGAAGTGGAAAAAACGCCGCCGCCATGCGACACCTCCATGGGCGGCGTGCCGTAGCGGCTGACGCTTACGAAACGAATCTGCCGCTCGTAGACGATGGTGTCGACGTGAAAAATGTCGCCGGGAATGTACCTTTCGATCAAGTAGTTCGATTGCTCGTCGCCCAGCGCGTTGATCAGTTCCCACAAGCGCGCGTATTCGCCCACCAGCTTGATGCCGATGGCGCCCGCGAGGAAGCGCGGCTTCAAGACCCACGGCGGCGGAATCATGTGCGTGTAGCGATCGATGGTTTCGTGATTCAGCACGTGGACGAAATCCGGCACTTCGAGTCCGCGGTCGAGCGCTTGCACGCGCATCGCGAGTTTGTCGCGGAAATATCGCGTGGTGGTCTCGCCCATTCCCGGCACGCGCAGATGCTCGCGCAACGCAGCGGCGGTTTCCAGGTCGAAATCGTCGAGCGGAACGATGCGATCAATCGTTCGCGTGCGCGCCAGAAAGCTGACCGCGTTCAGCGTCTGCCGGCGGTGCCACTTTTTCTGGTCATCGGGCATGTAAAAAATCTCGTCTATGCTGTCGAGCGGCCACGCAGCCTCGTCTTTCAAACTGAGCGAAGTCAGCAGCAGCACGCGACAGCCTTGGCGGCGGCATTCACGCAAGAATTCATGGCCCTTCTCGTAACTGGCCAGGCAAAGGATGGTCATAGAGACTTTCTATCGGCGCGCGGGTTGAGCAAACTACGGCTCGACCTTGAACTTCGCGTCGTAGCTGGTTTCCTGATTCGTAAGTTTGTCGCGAATCTTGAGGCGTAGCGTATATTCGCCGGGCTTCACACCCTTGGAGATATCGAGATTGAACGACGTGGAGAGCACGCGCGGAGGATAAAACAAGCGATTCTTTTCCGATTGCGTGGGATTGCTGAACAGCACGTTGCCGCCCGCGTCCAGGATCGAGAGTTCCTGCTCAACCCACCAGGCCTTGTCTTCCACTTTGTAACCTGTCAGTTTGAAGCGGGCCCAGAGCGTGGTTCCCTGGCGATAGACGTCGTCGTTTTTCTGGCGGCCGTTTTCGGTGTCGGAAAAAATGAATTGATGCACGCTGAGTTTGTCGCCGGGTTGAATCGTTTCGCCGCGGACCTTGAACGTGCCTTGAAAATCGGTGGTTGCTTTGGCGAGTTTGTCTTCCACCTGGACCTTCAGGGTGTAATCGCCGGCGGGCGCGAAGGTGGGCAGCACGCGCTGATAATCGAATTTCGGAGTCCAGTTTTGATCCATCGGCGAAAGCGTCGCTTCTTTGTCGTCGCTGAACTCTTCCACCACCGGCTGGCCCTGCGGGTCGAGAAGTTGCACCGTATAGTGCAACTGCATGTGCATCTTGGCGTCTTGCTTGAAGCCGGAAACGTGGAAACTGAAATAGACGGTTTCGCCGGCATTCAGGATCAAGCTGCGGACAATGCGGCGGTCGGGATCTTCGAAAAACGCGTCGACGATCGCAAGTTTTGTGTCGGCGGCGTAAACGCGCGGCGTTGCGGCACGGTCCAACAGTCTAGCCGTCAACACCGCAAGCAGACCAATGGTTGTGAACCTCACGGCACGCCTCATGGGCTCATGATAACGCAATCAGCATCGCGCGGTACGAATGGCCTGGGCCACCCAGACTTGCCGCCAATGTTTTTGTGGGCCCCGCCGTCACACCGAGCCGCGATGCAGCGTCTTTGTACTCGAATGGCCCGCGGCGTGCGTATAAATTAAAGGTACCCATGAAACTCCATTCCACCCTTCCCCTCAGCGTGATTTTGTTGACTTTATCCGTTAGTGCGCAAAATGCGAATCCACCCGCTCAAACAAGAAGTGTGACGAATCAACCCGCTCGTGGGGCAGATCGCCACGCCGCGCGACAAGCCGCCAGACAGCGGGCCCAACGCCCCGCAGCCACCCCGGCTCCGACGGATCGCCGCTCGGCGATTGTCGAATTCTCCACCCCGTCACTGGTGGAACACTTGGCGGCTACATCGCGCCGGACGGCCGCGGTCGCCGATACTTCCCGCGCCGCCAGCGATTCGATCGACACCGAGATGGTCCGCACACGCATGTTCTCGACCGAAGGCGACACCTATCGCCAGGCTTTGCAGCAAGAAAAGACGCCGCTGATCGCGGCGTTGCAGGCACGCGGCGTGACGATCATTTCGCAAGCCGAGCACGTCATCAACTCGATCACGATTTCCGCCACCGCCGGCGATCTCGCGTGGATTCGCACGCAGCCCGGAGTGAAGTCCGCGCATTTCGCGGCCGTACATCACGTTCACCTGAACGCGGCGACGCAGTTGATCGGCGCGCAGCAAGTATGGAATCAAATCGGCGGCGCGGCCAAGGCCGGCGCGGGAATCAAGATTGCGATGCTCGATTCCGGCATCGACATCACGCATCCGATGTTTTCCGCGTCGGGATTCAATGCACCTGCCGGATTTCCGAAAACCAACACCGGCGCGGGCAGCGGATACACCAACGCGAAAGTGATTGTCGCGAAGAATTATATTTGCTCCGCGGCCACGGGATCTTGCCCGAACGATCCGGATCGCGCGACGAGCTGGGATCACAACGGCTCCGACGGCTTGGGTCACGGCACCGGTACGGCGTCGGTGGCGGCCGGAAATTGCGTGACCAACACACCGTTCAACGTGCAGATTTGCGGCGTGGCGCCCGGCGCTTGGCTGGGAAATTACAAAGTGTTCAACTCCGTGGGCGACGGCGTGGATGAATCGCAGGCGATCAACGACGCGGTGGCCGACGGAATGAACATCATCAACTACTCGGGGGGCGGCGACGCCACCGGCCTGTCCCCCACGGACTCGAGCTTTGCCGACGAGTACACCGCCATCAAGAACGCCGCGATGGCCGGCGTGCCGGTGATTGTCTCGGCGGGGAATTGCGGTCCCGCGGGAAGCTCGGACCCCAGTTGCATCACCGTCGGCGACAATTCCGTGAACGATCCCGCCATCATGCCGTACGCGATCGCGGCGGGCGCCAGCAGCAATTCGCATGTGCTCGGGAATGCGCTGACCCTCTCGTCGGCGGCGCCCGGGAGTTTGCAAACCATCGCGACTGCGCCGGTGTTCAACGCCAGCGCGACTTCCCAAGTGGCCTCGTACACGGCGCCCGGCGCGGGTCCCGCGGTGATTGTGGATGTCGCGACGATCAACGCTTCGGGAACGGCGTGCAGCGCACTGCCTGCCGGCAGTCTCACGGGGAAAATCGCGCTGCTCAAATACGATTTCGATCTTCCCTGCGATTCGAGCACACCCGACACAACGTCCACGAATAATGCGAAGGCCGCGGGCGCCGTCGGCGTCATCTATATCGATCCGCTGCCGGAAGAACTTCTGGGACCGTTCAACTTTTTAGCCGGCGGCAGCATTCCTTCCACGTTGATCACCTACCAAACGGGACTTGCTTTACAGGCGTATGTCGATGCGAACCCGGGAAAAGTGACCGGGCAATTCGCGGGCACGCCGAGCGAACCGCCGCAGACCGCGGATCAAGTGGCCGACTACTCCAGTCGCGGACCGGTGAACGACTTCAGCCTGAAACCGGATTTGACCGCGCCGGGCGACATGCTCGTCGCGACTCCAGTCGCGCTGCCGGATATCAACAACGGCGCGATCTACGATCCTTCGGGATACAGCTACAACGAAGGAACCAGCTATTCCGCGCCGATGACTTCGGGCGCCGCGGCGGTTTTGATGGCGTTGCGGCCATCGCTGAACGCCTTCGACATCAAGAGCGCGCTCGTGAACACCGGATCGCCGCTCAGCTCGACGCAAGATTTGGCCGTACTCAGCGTGCAGATGACGGGCGGTGGACGCGTGAATCTTCCCGGCGCGATCAATACGATGATTTCCGCGAATCCGGTATCGGTCAGCTTCGGCCAGGTCACGAGCCCCGCAGCGGGTTACTCGCAATCGCAGAGCGTAACGCTGAAAGAACTCGGAACTTCGGCGGAAACGTACAACGTCGCGGTGGTTCAAGCGGTGACCAACGCCGGTCTTTCGATCACCGTGCCGTCGACTGTGTCGGTGAGTCCCGGCGGCACCACATCGCTGGCGATTTCGCTGAAGCTGAGCGCGCAAGTCTTCGGAATTTACGAAGGAACGATCGTGCTGACGAGCCAATCGTCGTCGCAAACGATCCACATCCCGTATTGGGTGATGCTCGGCACGCCGACATTCCCCGCGGGCAGTTTGGTGGACGGCGCAGGCTTCGGCAAGAACGTTTCGCCCGGCGACATCGTGTCGCTCTTCGGCACCGACCTGGGAACGCAAGGCGCGGGAGCGTCGTTCATTCCCTTGCCGGTCGACGTGAATCACACGGTTGTCGGAATTCTTGGAAACTTCACCGGCTTCGGCAATACGGAGTTTGTCACGCCGATCTTCTACAGCTCGTCTGGGCAGGTCAATTTCATGATTCCGTACGAACTGGAAACCGGCAGCACCGCTACGGTGTTCGTATTTCAACAAGGAGTGCAAGGCGCCTCGTCGCTCGACTTCACGCCGAACGCCACGTCGCCGGGAATCTTCACCTCCAACGGCACGGCGGTGGTGACGCATCAATCGGGCGCGCTGGTGACGGCCGCGAATCCGGCGACCGCCGGCGAAGTCGTGACGATCTACTGCGCGGGTCTCGGCGCGACGAATCCCACGATCTTCGAAGGCGATCCGGGACCGATTCCGCCGGCCACGACGACCGCGACAGCCACGGTCAGCATCGGCGGCGCGAACGCCAGCGTGAGTTTCGCCGGCCTGACGCCGTTGTTCGCGGGACTCTATCAGGTGAACGCGACAATTCCGTCGAGCGTGCACGGACCGCAGACGATCACCATTTCGATCGGCGGCGCGACGAGCAACGCTCCGACGACCTACGTGCAGTAAACAAGAAAGAACAAATGCACCGCCGATGAACGCAGATAAACGCCGATGAAGTTCAGGTCTTCATCGGCGTTTATCGGCGGTTGCATTTTATTTTGCTCGCGGGAATTTTCGATCCGCGGCCGCCGCTTGATACGCGTACCACGCCGTCACCAACGCCGCTTGGCGAATATCCTTCACCTGCAAACGCTCCGGCGTATCGACATTCGTGTGATGCTCGCGCACATCATAGTTCACGTAATCCTGAATGGGATTGAACGCCGGCACGCCGATTTCGTTGAAGGTCACGTGATCGCTATTCCCCAGTGAGTCGATCACGTTGCGGCGCACACCGAATTGCTTGAGCGGCTCGTTCCAGGCGTCGAATATCGCGCGCAGGTCCTCGCGATTTTGCAAATACCATCCGTAGATCGGGCCGGTGCCGGCGTCGACGTTGAAGTAGACGTCGAATTTCGCGCGCGCCTCGGCGTTCGCGTCGCCGGCGAGATGCTGCTGCACCCACGCTTTAGATCCGAGTAGTCCTTGTTCTTCGCCGCTCCAAATCGCCGCCCGAATCGTGCGCCGCGGGCGCGCGCCAGTCGCTTTGAGAATGCGCATCGCCTCCATAATCGTTGTCGCGCCGTCGGCATTGTCGGTGGCGCCGACACCGGTGTGCCAGGAGTCGAGATGTCCGCCGATCATCACGATTTCGTCGCGCACCGCCGGATCGGAGCCGGACAATTCCGCGAGCACGTTGTACGTGTTTCCGCTGTCGTCGGGAAATTTCGCTTGCACGTTCACGCGCAACTTCACCGGCACGCCTTGCTCCAGCATGTGCACGATCATGTTGTAGTGCTCGCCCGCCAGTGTGATCGACGGAACGACGTTATCGCCGGCGTCGCGCCCCTGCACGAACACGGTGCCGTGCTCGCCGCGGCTCGGTTTCAGGATCGCGGCGGCGCCGGCATCGTGGATCGCCTGCGCGATCGCTTGAGCGCGCGCTTGTCCGCCGAGTCCACCACCGGCCGGCGCTGCCGGCGGCGTGACGTAGCTCGGATCGCTCGGCTGCGCGCGATCCTGACGCACGAAAGCCGTCATCGCTGGTTGCGTCAGTACGATCGCGCCTTTCAAGCGCGCCGACATTCCCGCGATTTCTTCCGCCGATTTCCCCGCGATCATCACCGGCGTCGCGGTGACTTCCCCGGCGGTCGACGGCGACCACGCGTCGGCGTACCCGATCAACGGCATGTAGCGGGGCTCCACCATTTCGACGGTGAGTTTGTCGAGCGTCCAACTGCGGCCGAAATGGAATGCTTCCAGGCGGGCGTTCTCCAAACCCTTTGAGGCAAGCCACTGGCGTGTCCACACGGCGGCGCGCTTGTGCGCGGGCGACGCGGTGAGGCGCGGCCCGATGATCACCGTGAACATGTCGAAGACGGTGGTGGCTTCGGAGTGGTCCATCGCTTCCACGCGCATTTTTTCGAGCAGTCCCGGATTTTGCGGTGCGGGAAATTGCGCGAGCAGTGCCGAAATTACCAGCAGCAGGACGAGAGAGGTGCGGAGGATCATGGGCGTCATTTTCGCATAGTTTGGCCGGCATATTTCGCGCGCAGCCGCCGTAGTTGTGGCAAACTTGAAAAAGCGGGGCACAAAGGTCAACTCTCCATGCTTTTGCAGTGTGCGATCTGCCAGACGCGTCAGGAATGGAAATTGATCCCGGCGGAACTCACAGCCATCAAGGACCTGGGAGCGGCGTTGATTCCCTGCGCCGCGTGTCAGAAAAAAACCTACCACGTCTATCCGAGCACGGGTGAGTACCGTCCGGGCATGGATCGCCGCCATTTCGGCGGATTGAATTTCCCAGCGGCGGAAGCGCCCTCTCGTCCCGTGCCTGCGGCGCTGCGTCCCGTTCCCGCGCCTGCGGCACAAGCCGCGGTGAAGACCGCGCCCGCGGACGGCAGCGTTGAACACCAAGAGAGCCGCGGACCGCGTCGTGTACGTTTGGAACTTCCGCTGCGCGTTCGAAGCTTGGAATTTGGATTTGAAGAAGTCACGACCACGGTGAACGTGAGCCGCGGCGGCGTCTATTTTCTGACCGAGCGTCCGTATCGAATCGGCCAGCGCACCAGAGTGCAACTAAATTACAACAGCGCCAGCGCGGACAATATCGAACAGCAAGCCGAAGTCGCGCGCGTGCAGGTGATCCCGGGATCGTTCCGGAAGGGCGTGGCGCTGAAGTACGTCTAGCTACGCCTCCTGCACTTGCCGTTGTTCAAATAAGTGATCGATCCACAGCGACGCTAGTTTTTCCGCAACCGAATTCTGCCGCAACCGCGCGGCCAGATGCGCGAAGTCCACTTGGTCGAGCGCCTGATCCTGATTGAAGCAACTGAAGACCATGCTCTCTTTGCCGCTCTCGGGATCCACGTGTTTTTGCAGGCACTGCGCGCAAATCTCCTTCATCATGCATTGCATCGGCGAGTTGATCGAGCCGATGGCGGCATGTTTCTCCGGCAGAAATTCCTTCAGCACGGTTTTCCGCGCGGTTTTCACCGCACCCATCATGCGGTCCGATCCAATCGAAATGATGCGGTCGATTTCCTTCAGCGGGATGATCGTTTCACCCAGCTCGCCCATGGCGTAGGCGCGCATGGCCTGCACGATGTTACCTAGGAACGTGCGATCCTGCGGGCGCCGCGGCTCGATCAACTCGCCTTCGTCCACCGACCACACCACCATGTCGCAGCTCCGTTCTACTTCCGAGCGCTTATACAAATCGCTCTTCCGTTTGTATCCGGCGAAATAAATCACGCGATTGCCTTTTTGCTTCAAGGCCCAGGAAATGGAAAACAGCACGGCGTTGCCGAGTCCGCCACCGGCCAGCAAAACCGTTTCACCCGCGGGAATTTCCGTAGGCGTTCCGGTCGGTCCCATCAACACGACTTCTTCGCCTGGCTGAAGCAGCGCGCACAAGCGGCTCGATCCGCCCATTTCTAGAACGATCAGCGAAATCAACCCGCGTTCGCGATCGACCCACGCACCGGTGAGCGCGATGCCTTCCATGGTCAAATGAAATCCGGCGACCTTTTCCGAAAACGAGTCGTAGTTCTGCAGACGGAAGAATTGTCCCGGTTCGAAGTGCTTGGCCGCGAGCGGCGCGCGCACGATCACTTCCACAATGTTCTTGGTCAGGCGAAGCACATCGACCACGCGCGCGCCGAATTCATCGTCGGTGCGCTCGGTAAATAAAACCCACTGTAGCTCCCGATCGGACTGCTGCTCTTTCTTCAGCGACGCGACTTCGTCGCGGAACAATTCCGCCACGTGCGGATAGCCGTACTTCGCGGAAGCCATGGCCTTCACCACGTTGCCCGCGTATTTCGGATGATTGTCGCCGTAGAACGTGATGTAGCGGCCGTCTTTCTCGTACGACGTGAAGAATCCGTCTTCGCCCTTCGCCGCGGGTACGAGTTTGCCGTTCTCCATCTTGTGGGTTTGAAAAAACTCCTTCCACTCGTCGAGCTTGAAGGTGTTCGGAAACTCCCGCTCGTAGATCACGTTGGGATGCGTGCCCGCGGCGACCATCACGGATCGCGCGGGCATCTCGACCATTTCACCCGTACCGCGCAGCTTGCCGTTATCCATCGCTTGCCGCTCGAGAATCAGCGCTTTCAACTTGCCGTACTGATCCGGCACGCACTCCACGGGATTTAGCAACTCGGAGAACGCGATGCCTTCCTCCAGCGACTTGATGATTTCCTCGTGATTCAAGCGATACGCCGGAGAATCCTGCAGGCGCCGGCGATACGCGATGGTGACGCCGCCCAGTCCGTTGACGATGCGCGCGAAATCCGGCTGGCGCCCCGCGGCTTTGGCGGCCGCGCGTTCGTCGCGCACCTGGCGTCCGTGATCGAGCCAGCGCTGGAACGTTTCGATTTCCTCGGGATCGAACTTCGCGAGAATGGCCGCTTCGCCGAGCTCCGGGACGAGCCGCTCGTAGCGATCGAGTGCTTGCTCCACTTGCACGATGTAGTACGCCATCAATTCGGTCGCGGTGTCGATGGCCGTGAGTCCGCCGCCGATGACGACGGCCGGCAAATCCACCTGAAGATTCGTGAGCGAGTTCGTCTTGTACGCGCCCGCCGACTGCAAGCCCATCAGAAAATCGGAGGCTTGGCGCATGCCGCGAATCACGTTGTTCTTTACCGGCACCAGCGTGGGCCGTCCCGCGCCGGTGGCGATGGCGATGTGATCGAAGCCCATTTTCCACGCGTCCTCGATGGTGATGGTGCCACCGAAACGCACGCCGTCGTAGAGGCGGAATTTCTTGCGCCGCATCAGGTTGACGTAGTTGATGTCGAGGAAATTCTTGTCCCAGCGTACCGTGATGCCATATTCCGCCACGCCGCCGAAGCCCAGGATCATGCGTTCGTCGAGCGGGCCCGTGACGTCGCCGATGTCCTTGATGGGTCGCGGCACGCGTCGCTTCGCGCCCGCCATGTTCACCGAAAGCGGCTCGACGCGCAAACCTTCGATGCCGATGACGCCGAAACCTTCGTTGAGCAAATAATGGGCCAACGTATATCCCGCGGGACCCATGCCGACAACGAGAACTTTTTTTCCGTTGTACGGCAGCGGAACGGGCCGGTGATGATTCAGCGGATTCCAACGCGTAAACAGCGAGTAAATCTCAAAACCATACGGCAGTTTCAAAACGTCGGTGAGAATGCCCGTCTCGATTTCCGGAATGTTCACCGGCGTTTGCTTCTGGAAGATGCACGACTTCATGCAGTCGTTGCAAATGCGGTGTCCCGTGCCGGCGCACAACGGATTGTCGATCATCACCGCGGCGAGCGCGCCGATCCCGTGGCCGTCGCGGCGCAGCATGTGGGCCTCGGAGATTTTTTCGTCGAGCGGGCAGCCGTCGAGCTTGATGCCCAGCGGATTTTTCTGAACTTGCCCCTGGCGGATCATGCCGATGGAGCACGAATCCTTCTCGCGCTCGTGACAATAGAGGCAGTAATGCACTTCCTGCATCGACTCGCGCTGCGACATGCGTTTGTCCGTCAACTCGAAGCCGTCGCGGAAGCGGCGACGGTCGTGCTGGCCCATCATTTTTTCGGGATGCGCGGCGTCGGGACGGTCCAGCGGCACGAGATGTTCGTAATCGAGCTTTTCCGGCTGATGAAACGAGGAAAAGTGCGCCGAGCGGATGTGCAATTTCGGATGAAACGCCAAGGCGCGCGCCCATTGCTTCACGATTTCAAGATCGGCGCTGCGGTTCGGCGCGTCGAGTAGGCGCAACCCTGTTTCCGCAAGTTCGCGTTCGGGATCTCCGGCCAGCGAAAGGTTCGCGAGAACGCTCGTGACCACGCGGCGGTAACGGACTTCCATCTCGTCCACGTTCCACCCCGCGATTTCTTCGGCCGAGGGCGCGGGCTTCAGCACGTACTTATCGAGATAGTGTTTTTTCCACTGGAAGATGCGTCCTTGTTCCAGCAGGCTCTCGTGCAGCGCGTTAGCTTCCGCTTCAATGTGAAACAGGCGCGCGACGAATGGTCCCACGAAAGCGGCGACGCGAATCATCACGTCGCTGGAAAACTTGCCGCCGCGATACTCTTCGTAGGCGCGCGCGAGCTCGGGATCTTTTACGGCCAGTTCCTCGCGAAAAATCTTGTCGAGCGCGTGAATGCGGCGGACGCGGTTTAGATCGGCGAACCGGAAACCCGGAATACCAAGAGGAAAGTTCCACGCATTGGGTGTATGTTGCTCGCGATGATGAATGGAGAGATGAAGACTCATCTCTTATAGTTTAACTCACTCGCAAGCCACTACCGCGCCGCGGCGTTACAGCGTCTTGTTATCCGCCGATTTCAATTCCGCATCTGGCGCTCCGGCGCATTGCCGCACGGCGAAGTTCGACACTTTGTGCAGCGCGAACGTGGGCACGCCGACGGCTTGCGGCGCTTTGATGCGGAAAAAATCGGCGTCGTCCACGTTATCGAGAATGAACGCCGGGCGCTGATCCTCTTTCTGCGCGCGGATCTCGATGTTGTCGAACTGTATGCCTTTCACGTGACGCACGTAGAATCCGTGCGACGGCATGTTGCGAATCGGCGCGGCGGGACCTCCGCCCCCGGATCCACCGCGACCTTGTTGCGCCGTCGCTCCAGCCGGCGCGCCAGGTTGTCCTGCACGGCCTGCCCCGGCTCGTCCTGCTCCTTCTGCATGCCACTGGCCGTCCGCGCCACGTCCGCTCGGCCGCGGCGGCGCGACAAACATGGTCGGCTCAGGATACGTCTCTTCGTACTCCGGCGGTTCGAATGCGGCGTCTTCTTTTGTGCCGCCGCCCTGATGCGTCACTTGAATGTTCGAGATCTTTACGTCTTCGATCACATGTCCGGGGATTCCGCTGATGATCGATCCCAAGCGCGACACCGAGTTCGAGCACGCGATGTTCGAGATGATCACGCGGCGCAGCGTGCCCACCGGCACGCCGTCGGGACCACGCATGCGCCGGCCGAGATGCATGAAAATCGGCGCGCTCATGATGTCGCGCATCGAAATGTTGGTGACGGTCACGTCTTCAAGAATCGCACCATCGACCGATTCCAGCGCCAATCCCTGGCAGCCCTCGAAAACGCAATTCGAAATCGTGATGTTGCGGAATCCGCCGTTCGACTCGGTGCCGAACTTGATGCGCCCCGTGTGCGGCACGCGCGCGTCGGGAGCGAACTTCTTGTACGTGCCGTCGAGCATGCTTCCTTCTTCCCAGCATCCGCTCACGTAGCAGTTCGTGATGGTGACGAATTCGCAAACCTTCGCGCGGCCAATCGCGAAGTCGGCCTTCAAACAAATGCCGTCGTCCCAGGGCGAATTTACGTAGCAGTTGGAGATGCGCACGTTGCGGCAAGCGTCCACGTCCATGCCGTCGCGCTGCGTGTCGATCATCAAGTTGTCGATCGTGAGATTGTCGACGCCCGTGGCGAGAATGCCGAAGTGTCCGCCGTGCAGAATCGAAAAGTCCCGGAGTAGCACGTTGTGGCAATTCTTCAAGCTGATCGATTTGTTGCCGACGCCGGGCGTTTGCGCACCTTGTCCGCGGCTCAAACTCTTTCCCCAAATGCGGCCTGGGCCGGTGATCGAAATGTTCTCGATGCCGTCGCCCCAAATCAAACTGTTCTGAAAATGGCTGTGACCGAAATCCTGATACATGTCCCACTGGTTGGGCTCGGCATGATCAAACCCGCCCGTGCCGTCCGCAGGCGGATCGGCCGCCACAATCACCGCGCCTTGATCGAGATACAAACCGACGTTGCTTTTCAGGTGAATCGAGTACGACGCATAGTGACCCGCGGGAAAATACACCGTGCCACCGCCGGCCGCGGCCGCCGCGTCGATCGCTTTGTTGATTGCCGGCGTGTCGATGGCCTTGCCGTCACCTTGCGCGCCGAACACGCGAACGTCGAAAGAGCCGATGGCGCCAGGAGCTCCGCTCCGCACTTGTGCGGTCGCCGAAAAAGCAGCGCCGCTAACTGCCGCACCGGCGAGTTGCAGGAAATTTCTGCGAGGGTTGACTTCGTTGGACATGCGTTCTCCGATCGTCCCTAGTATAGGATCGACGTATGGAATACATCAACCTGGGACTCTCGGGACTGCGCGTCCCCAAATTCGTCTATGGCGTTTTGACCTTCAGCGGAACGAACGGCTTCGAGGCGATCGGCTCGGCGGTGGGCGCCGAAGCGCGCCGGTTGATCGACGTCGCAATGGAAGCGGGCGTGAATGCCTTCGATACCGCGAATCTCTATTCGTTCGGCGGCTCGGAGAAAGTTTTGGGCGAAGCGCTCGCGGGACGGCGTCACGAAGCGCTGATCTTCACCAAGGCCGGCTTTCCGATGAGCAAAGCGCCCAACGATCGCGGCGCGTCACGCGGGCATCTTCTCGCGCAATGCGAGAAGTCGCTCAAGCGTTTGAATACCGATTACATCGATCTGTACTTCACGCATCTTTGGGACGGCGCAACGCCGGTGGAGGAAACGGTCGACGCGATGGGCACGCTGATTCGCGACGGAAAAATCCGTTATTGGGGCGTGTCGAACTACAGCGGATGGTCGCTAACGAAAACGGTGATGGCCGCGCGCGCCGCGGGATTGCCGCAACCGGTATCGCAACAGATTTACTACACAGCCGAAGGACGCGAGGCGGAGTACGAGTTGCTTCCGGCCGGCGCGGACTTGGGCGTCAGCGCGATGATCTGGAGTCCGCTGGGACAAGGCATGCTCACCGGCAAAGTGGGTCGCGACAAAAAAGCGCCTACCGGCACAAGGCAAGGCACGAAGGGATGGTCGGAGCCGTGGATCTTCGATCAGGAACGTTTGTACCGCGTGATCGACACGCTGACGGAAGTCGCGAAAGAACAAAATGCGTCGGTTGCGCAAGTGGCATTGGCGTGGGTGAAGGATCGCCCCAACATTGGACCGATCGTGATCGGCGCGCGCAACGAAAAACAGCTTCGCGACAATTTGGCCGCGGAGCCGATGCACTTGACGCCGGAGCAAAGTGAGCGCATCGAATCGATCGCGCGTCCCGCGCCGATTTATCCGTACTGGCATCGCGCGATGCACGCAGTGGAGCGCGCGGCACCGGCTGAGGTCGGATATTTGTTAGGTCACAGGAAAACGTTGGGTACGGAAGGAAACGTGTTCGGCTAATGGCGACCTGCACGGCAAACGCGCTTAACCTTGTAGCTCTTTCAGAATGTGACGCGCAAGAAACTCTTTGATTTCGTTGTGCCGTGGAACCGGCTGCGATGCACCGGTCCGAGGATTCTGATACCAATCGTGCCTGCCGCCATGCCGGATGAACACACACCAGAATCGGAAGGCTTACGGATCAGATCCACTCGCTTCATGCGACGGTCAAGTCGGCGGCGCGGCGCACGCCGGGAATCTCGCCGCGGTTCAAGTCGATAAGAAGATCGCGAAGATGTTCCTGTAAGTCTTCTAAGCTGCTTCCTTGAGTGACGTAGTCCGGGAACTCTTCTAGGTAGCCCAGCCAAGCCGAGCCATCCTGCCAATAGATATAGCGGGTTGTACTCATTGACACTAGTCTACCAATCTTTTTCCCACACGCGCGCGATCGGATAACGCCCGGTATCGCCCGGCTCGTACTTCGACCGGCCCATCCACCACTGCAACCGCGCGTTGCGATCGGCGGCGAACGCCGGATCGCTCGCGACCTTCGCCTCAAACTCTTTGCGCAACTCGGGCGAGTCGGCCATCATGCGGCGCGCCACCGGCTCGGTGATGTAGTCGCCGGCTCCCTCGCCTCTTTCCAGCACAGCGTTCAGGAATCCCCAGCGGATCAGCGAATCGGGCGCGGCGGGCTCGAGCATCGCCTGAATCAAGCGGGCCAGCGATTGCTTCATCGGCACCCAGTACGATCCCGCGGGAAAAAGCATTTTTTCCTTCACGGGCTTTACATCGATCGTCGAGACCATCACGCGGCCTTCAAACGATTGCGTGGCGAATTTCGTGTTGGAAAAGCGATACGTCTCAAATTCCTTCTCGACGGGCGCCAGGATGTGATGCGTCTCCACGCCGTGCAATTCGAGCAGCGCTGCGATGTCGCGATACGCCGCGGGAATGAGGTAACCGAGCGGCATTTGCGCCTCGGCGGTGGTATCGATTTGGTCGTGGATCACCGTGTCGATGTCGTCTTTTTCCGGCAAGTAGCGATTCACCATCGATCCCGTGATTTCGCTCTTGAAGGGACCATTCTTCAGCGAGTGGTAAACCAGCGGCCGGCTCTTGTCGCTGACTCTTCCCGCGAGATACACCGGCGCGGCATTGCGATCGCCGGCGCGCGCGGCAAATTCCTTGTCGGCGTCACGCACAGCTTTGCGCAACGCCTCCGGGTCGTGGCAAATGATTTCGATCGAGTGACGCATGATGTCGAAATGGGCCCAGGCGCGAGTTTTCGCGTTCTTCAAGCTGTGGGATTCCACCAAGAGCGACGGCCGGTTGCGCACCGCGACATACAAATGCGAATAGCGCGGCGAAAACACTTCCATGTAGAACTCGCGTTTGCCGTTGGCTCCTGCGCGCAAAGCCCCATAGGGCGCGACCATGTGGCCGTCGCCTTCCATGCGCTTGTTCAGCTCGGGGACAAATTGATCGTTCACCCAGCGGCGCGCGGGTTCGGCGAGGTCTTGGTTGCGGGCCATGTCCCAGGTTACGTCGTACTGAAAGTCGGCGCCATCGGTCACGTGATTGTCGATGTGAAAATCGGGATTCCACGCGTTGAACTTGCGCAACCATGCCTGCATCTCCGGCGTTTCCGCCTTGATGTAGTCGCGATTCAAATTTAGGCGCTGCGCGGTGGCGCGCAGTCCCGTAGACTTCGGCCCGTTCTGCTGCACGCGATGATAGGGGCTGAAGTACTCGTGACCATCGACGTTGAACACCGGAATGATCACGAAAATGCATTGATCGAGGAACGACGCGAAGCGCTTCGTTACGGCCATGTCGCGCACCAGCATCAACGCCGTGTCTTTGCCCTCGATTTCACCCGAGTGAATGCCGCTTTGGATGAACACGATCGCTTTGCCGGTGCGCGCCGCGGCCTGCGGAGTGAACGCGCGGTCTTTCGACACGATGATGGCGATCAGCGGACGCCCCTCGGGCGACGTGCCGATGGTTTCCACATGTACAAGGCGTGAAGCACGTTCCAGACGACGCGCGATCTCCAGCGTTTCAGCGTATGGCGCGGTTTCCTCGAAACCGGTCTTCTCGCCGGTGGTGATCAAATCGGGCGGCGAGGCTTTGGTGCTCTCAGCGAGCGACGCGGCCGCCTTGGCAGCCGGCGGCTCGATGCCGGAATGGGGTCCTATGGGTTCTTGCGCGAGGGAAAATCCCACGACAAGCAGAAGTGCCAGGAAAAAAGACACGCGGCGAGACAAGCGATATCGAAACAAGCGGTCCTCCCGCGCCAATGTAGCACAGTTCAGGATGCGCCGGCTCCTGTGGCGTCGCGATGCTGATAGCACTCGCGGCAATACACGGGACGTCCTTGCGTGGGCCGGAACGGCACGGTGGTCTGCTTGCCGCATTGCGCGCAGACGGCGATTGTTTCATTCTTCAGGGAACCGCCGCTCGATCGGGCGGCGCGCCGCGATGCCTGACATTTCTTGCAGCGTCGCGGTTCATTCAGCAAATTCTTTTGGGCAAAGAAGCGCTGTTCTCCCGCGGAAAACAAAAACTCTTCCCCACATTCAAAGCAGGTAAGCGTTCGATCGGCGTAGTCCACCTTGGTCCGTTCCGGCCTCCTGAGAGTTATGTTGCGGCGCCGTTATGTGTTACAACGACGCTGCAGCACGATTCCCTTTTTCCGGCTCGCTTGCGAACCCTGCACACAGACACACCCAGCGCGTGGCGCCTGCGAAGCGGCCAAAGGCCCAACCCTTTTTTTAAGGATGATCTTGCTTACTTAGTTGGCGTCTCGCTCCGGACCGGCCTCACTTCACCGGCCCGGTTCGAGTAAACCAAAAACAACGCAAGCGCTACAACGCTTGCGTAAGACTGCGGAAGGTGGACAGCCAGCGCGCTACTCAGGATCGCGCCGGTTCTTCTTTCGGTTGCGTTTCCGGGCCAGGGCTGCTTTCACCCTGCGTTTCTCGCCCGGTTTCAGGTAATACGAGTGCCGTTTCACTTCCTTGATAATGTCCTCTTGCTGGACTTTTCTCTTGAAACGGCGCAAAGCATTCTCGAGGGATTCACCCTCTTGAAGCCTTACTTCTGCCACTTGACATCCACCCCCTTTAAATTCCGAACGCTCTACGATCTTGCAAATCGCGTTTTGAGTCAAGAGCAATTATAACAGGCTTCGCTTCTACCGCCCGGCGCGTCTTTGCGATAGACTGGAAGATCATCCGGGACGGAAAAGATCCATGGAAAATGTCCTTGCCATTCTACTGGCCGGAGGCGCCGGCGAACGCCTTTATCCGCTCACACGCGACCGTGCTAAGCCGGCGGTGTGCTTTGGTGGAAACTATCGCATCATCGATATCACGCTCTCAAATTGCATCAATTCCGGATTGCGCCGCCAACTGATCCTGACACAGTACAAAGCGCTTTCGCTGAATCGCCACATTCGTCTCGGCTGGAATATTCTTTCCAATGAACTCGGCGAATTCATCGAGATCATTCCGCCGACCAAACGCGTTTCCGACGATTGGTATCGCGGCACGGCCGACGCGATTTACCAGAATCTGCATACCATCGTGCAGGAAGGTCCCGAGCACGTGCTGGTGCTGGCCGCCGATCACATCTACAAAATGAATTACGCGCCGATGCTCGAGCAGCACCGCCGCTCGGGCGCCGATATCACCGTCGCCACGATTCTCGAAAAGCCCGAAGAGACGCAACGCTTTGGGGTTGCGGAACTCGAATCCGATGGACGCTTCGTCGGCTTCGAGGAAAAACCCAAAGTCCCGAGGCGGCGCTCGCCCTACAATCCCGATTACGTCAGCGCGTCGATGGGAATTTACGTTTTTAACACGGCGACGCTGGTGCGCATGCTGCGCGACGACGCGCTCGACGAAACGTCGAGCCACGACTTCGGAAAAAACATCATCCCCAAAGCGATCCACGAGTCGAAAGTGTATTCTTTCAATTTCGTCGACGAAAACCAGAAGGAAGCGCTCTACTGGCGCGACGTGGGAACGCTCGACGCCTACTACGAAGCGAACATGGACCTGGTCTCGGTGTCGCCGGTGTTCAATATGTACGATCGCCACTGGCCGATCCGCACGCGGCAAGAACAGCATCCGCCGGCGAAATTCGTTTTCGCGCAAGAGGGTGGACCGCACGAAGGCCGGCGCATGGGCGTGGCGCTCGATTCCATCGTGTCGCCGGGATGCATTGTCTCGGGCGGTCGCGTGACGAACAGCGTTTTGTCGCCGAACGTCCGCATCAATAGCTACTCCGAAGTGGATTCGAGCATTTTGTTTTGGAATGTCGTGGTCGGACGACGCAGCCGCATTCGCCGCGCCATCATCGACCGCGACGTGGAGATTCCCGAGAACACCGAGATCGGTTTCAATCACGATCTCGATCGCTCCCGCGGCTACATCGTCACGGAAAACGGAATTACGGTGGTGCCCAGTCCAGTGCAGACGCTGGAGGGCGCCGAAGAACTTGGTTATCGCGCGGAATAGTTCCGCCCACAAATACCTATGCACACAATTGAACTGATCCAAGCACGGGAGATCCTCGACTCGCGAGGAAATCCAACGGTTGAAGCGGATGTTCGTTTGTCGAGCGGCGCGATGGGACGCGCCGCCGTGCCAAGCGGCGCATCCACCGGCGAGCACGAAGCGGTGGAATTGCGCGACGGCGATAAGTCGCGCTATCTCGGCAAGGGCGTACTGAAAGCGGTCGCGAACGTGAACGGCGCGATCCGCAAAATCGTGAACGGCCGCGACGCGTTCGATCAAGCGGGACTCGATCGCGCGATGATCGAACTCGACGGCACGCCGAACAAAGGCAAGCTCGGCGCGAATGCGGTGCTGGCGGTGTCGCTGGCGAACGCGCGCGCCGCGGCGGCCCATTGTCGATTGCCGCTGTATCGCTACTTGGGCGGTGTCCACGCCACGCTGCTCCCCGCGCCGATGATGAACGTGATCAACGGCGGCGCGCACGCCGACAATAACCTCGACTTCCAGGAATTCATGATCATGCCGCACGGCCTGGGATCGTTCCGCGAAGCGCTGCGCGCGGGCGCGGAGATTTTCCATCACCTCAAGAAAATCCTCCACGGCAAAGGACTCTCGACAGCGGTCGGCGACGAGGGCGGCTTCGCGCCGAACCTGAAAAGCGACGATGAAGCCATCGAAGTGTTGCTGCAAGCGATCGGCGCAGCCGGATACAAAGCGGGATCGCAAGTTTCTATCGCGCTCGATCCGGCGTCGAGTGAGTGGTTTCAGGACGGAAAGTATGTCTTCAAGAAATCCGGCGCGGCTTCGAAAACGTCCGCGGAACTCGCCGACTACTGGGCCGGATGGCTCGCGAAATATCCGATTGTCTCGCTCGAAGACGGACTGGCCGAGAACGACTGGGCCGGCTGGAAAATGCTCACCGACAAAGTGGGCAAGTCGAAGCAACTTGTAGGCGACGATTTGTTTGTGACGAACACGCAGTTCTTGAAGCGCGGCATCAAGGAAGGCGTGGCGAATTCAATTTTGATCAAAGTGAATCAAATCGGATCGCTCACCGAGACGATGGAAGCCATCGAACTGGCGCGCAAGAACGGATACACCGCGGTGATGTCGCACCGCTCCGGCGAAACGGAAGATTCTTTCATCGCCGATCTGGCCGTCGCCACCGGCGTGGGACAAATCAAGACGGGTTCGGCGAGCCGCACCGATCGGATCTGCAAATACAATCAACTGCTGCGCATCGAGGAGGAATTGGGAGCGGCCGCAGCGTACGCCGACCCATTCGCCAAGTAATGGCTAGACCGAAGCCAGTAATTTTGTGCATCCTCGACGGCTGGGGTTACAATCCCAGCAAGCATGGCAACGCCATTGCGATGGCAAACACGCCGAATATCGACAAACTCGCGGCCGACTATCCGCACACCTTGATTCATACTTCGGGTCCTTACGTGGGATTGCCCGAGGGACAGATGGGCAACAGCGAAGTGGGCCATTTGAATATGGGCGCGGGCCGCATCATTCACATGGATATCACGCGCCTCGACCTGAAGATCGCAAACGGCGAATTCTTCCGCGAGCCGTTGCTGGTGCAAGCGATGGAGCGCGGTCGCACAAACCAATTGCACTTGATCGGCTTGGTTTCCGACGGTGGTGTGCACTCGCACATTACTCATCTCTACGCGTTGCTGCGGATGGCCGCCGAACAAAAAGTGGAGCGCGTTTTCGTGCATGCGTTCATGGACGGTCGCGACACGCCGCCGGAATCGGGCGCGGGATTTCTCGAAGCGCTTGAGGGCGAGACGCGCAAGTACAAGGTGGGCGGCTCTAATGGAGCAAAGCTGGCGAGCGTCAGCGGGCGCTACTACGCCATGGATCGCGACAAACGGTGGGAGCGCACGGAGCGTGCGTATCGCGCGATGGTCCTAGGTGAAGGCCGTAAAGCTTCTTCCGCGGTGGAAGCGGTCAAGCAAAGCTATGAAAAGAACATCACCGATGAGTTCATCGAGCCGGTGGTGATCACCGGCGCGGGGGGCGAGCCGGTCGCGCGTGTACACGACGACGATGCGGTGATCTTTTTCAATTTCCGCGCCGATCGCGCGCGACAAATGACCAGCGCTCTAACCGGTCCCGAGCGCGGCGGGGTCGAGATGCCGGGCGGCGCGCCGTTGCGGAAGAATTTGTTTCTTGTGATGATGACGCAATACGACAAGAACGTGAAGGCGCCCTACGTGATTGCGCCGGAATCGCCCGCGAATATTCTGGCAAACTCCTTGGCCGCCGCGAATCTGCGCAACATACGTATCGCCGAGACCGAGAAGTACGCGCACGTCACGTATTTTTTCAACGGCGGCAACGAAAAACCGTATCTCGGCGAGGAACGCATGATGATTCCGTCGCCGAAAGTCGCAACCTACGATTTGATGCCGGAGATGAGCGCGTTCGGCGTCGCCGAGGCCGCGGTGAAAGCAATCGAAGGCGGCGAGATGGATTGCATCGTGATGAATTTCGCCAACGCCGACATGGTGGGACATTCCGGCAAAATTCCGCCGACGATCAAAGCCGTGGAAACCGTCGACGGCTGTGTGGGTGGAATTTACGAAGCGCTCAAACGCAAGGGCGGCGCGATGATTGTGACCGCCGATCACGGCAACGCCGAGTTGATGATCGACCCGGCGACGGGCGGCCCGCACACGTATCACACGACGAATCCCGTGCCGTTGACGCTCGTATCAGAGGGTCACACATCGTTGAGAAAAGATGGTTCGTTGCGCGACTTGGCGCCCACGATTCTCGCGCTGATGGGTTTGCAAGCACCGCAGGAAATGACTGGGAGGGACATCCGTGTTTGATCGCACAGGGCCGAAGTATGATCGCTCAGGTTCGAGCCGCGGGCGGGCGCCGGCCGTCAAACGGCCAGACAGGTCGGATTTTCCGCCACGGCTCATCGCCAAACTAACCAAAGGGCAGGAAACGCGCATCCAGGAGTTGATTCGCCAGGTTCATGAAAAACGTGTGGGCGATTCGCTCGCGCTCGTAGAGCAAGCCCTCGCCGACTGGCGCGCCGGCGCACTCGCGACGTTGAAAGTGGACGACGCGATGCGAAAACACCTGCAACTTTCCACGCGCTATTTCGCGCGCTACGCCAACACCGCCGCGCGCGACATGGAAGCGATCAGCATCGTGGAGGAAGCGAAAGACTTGGGATTCCTCAACGACGAGGAGTTTCGCGGCCTGACGAGAATCGAGAGTGTCCCTAAATTTCCGCCTAGACCTCCAAGGCCCTGAGCTCTTTAATCCGGTCGCGGAGTTTAGCCGCTTTCTCGAACTCGAACTGCTTGGCGGCTTCTTTCATCTGCTTCTCCAGATCGGCGATCACGGAATCGCGCTGTTCCGTCGTCGCGATAGCGTCGTCCGGTACGTCCATCGGTACGGTGACATAATCGCCTTCCGCGACAGCCACCAAGCTCATGTCGATCGGGCGAATGATCGATTGTGGCGTGATGTCGTTATCGCGATTGTAGGCAAGCTGCTTTTCGCGACGCCGTGTGGTTTCCTCGATCGCGCGCTGCATCGATCCGGTCATTTGATCGGCGTACAGAATCGCACGGCCGTTCAGGTGCCGCGCGGCGCGCCCCATCGTTTGAATGAGCGATCCTTGCGAACGCAAAAATCCCTCTTTGTCGGCGTCGAGAATCGCCACGAGCGATACTTCCGGTAAATCGAGACCTTCGCGCAACAAGTTGATGCCGATCAGCACGTCGAACTCGCCCCGCCGCAGGTCGCGCAAAATCTTGATGCGATCGAGCACTTCCACTTCCGAGTGCAGATAGCGGCAGCGCACGCCGACCTCGGTGTAATACTCGCTCAAGTCCTCGGCCATACGTTTCGTCAGCGTGGTCACGAGCACGCGTTCGTTTTGCTCGGCGCGCCGGCGAATTTCGTTCAGCAAGTCGTCGACTTGTCCCTTCACCGGACGAATTTCCACTTCCGGATCGACCAGACCCGTGGGGCGAATGATTTGCTCGACAAAAACGCCGGCGGTTTTTGTCAACTCGTACGGTCCCGGCGTGGCGGAGACGTAGACCACTTGATTCACGCGATGCTCGAACTCCTCGAACGTTAGCGGACGATTGTCGAGCGCCGACGGCATACGGAATCCAAATGACACGAGGTTTTCCTTGCGCGAGCGATCGCCCGGGAGCATGCCGCGAAGCTGCGGAACCGTCTGGTGGCTTTCGTCGATGAACATGAGCGAGTCGCGCGGAAGATAGTCGAGGAGCGTGGGCGGCGCTTCGCCGGGTAAGCGGCCGGAAAAATGGCGCGAATAATTCTCGATCCCGTGGCAGTAGCCGATTTCACGCATCATCTCCAAGTCGAACATGGTGCGCTGCGTGAGACGCTGCGCTTCCACGAGTTTTCCCTGCGCGATCAGCTGCGGCTTCCACCACTCCAGCTCTTTCATGATGCTTTCCATCGCGCGATTCCGCGTGTCGTTGTCCATCACGTAGTGCGTCTTCGGATAGATCGCCAGCCGCAGATACGTTTGCCGGACTTGTCCCAGCAGTGGATCGATTTGGGCGAGGCTTTCCACCTCGTCGCCCCACAGTTCGATGCGATAGGCGTGTTCGTCGTACGCCGGGTAGACCTCGATGATGTCGCCGCGCACGCGAAATCCGCCGCGGCGAAAGTCCGTATCGTGGCGCTCGTACTGAATTTCCACGAGACGGCGCATGATTTCGTTGCGCGAAATGCGCTGGCCTTTCTCGAGCATCAGCAACATGCCGTAATACGCTTCCGGCGATCCCAAGCCGTAGATGCACGACACGCTGGCGACAATCACGCAGTCGCGCCGTTCAAAGAGCGATCGCGTGGCCGACAGGCGCAAGCGGTCGAGTTCCTCGTTGATGGTAGCTTCCTTCTCGATGTAGGTATCGCTCGCGGGAATGTACGCTTCGGGTTGATAGTAATCGTAGTAGCTGACGAAATACTCCACCGCGTTGTTCGGGAAGAACGATTTGAACTCGTGATAAAGCTGCGCGGCGAGCGTTTTGTTGTGCGCGAGCACGAGCGTGGGCCGCCCGATTTCCTCGATGACCTTGGCCATCGTGTACGTTTTCCCCGACCCTGTGACGCCGAGCAGAACTTGATGCTGTTCGCCGTCGCGCAGGCCGCGCACGAGCTGCGGGATGGCTGTCACCTGGTCGCCGCAAGGGCGATAGTCGCACTTGAGTTGGAATTCCATCGGGGCTTAGGGGGTTACGTTGCCGGCGGATCCTAGTTGGAGTTGCTTTCTGACAGCGGCTCGGATCGCTGCTATGTCGGGATGTAGCCGGTCGAATTCTTCAACAAAGCGCGCCAAGTCTTCTTCGCATTCCCGCCGCTGTTCAGGAGTCATGTACTTGAAGCTACTCGTTCGATCGTAGCCTTCCTCGTCGTACACCGGCGTGCCGTCTTCGAAACGCAACTCTTCCGGCATTCCACAAATGGTCTTGTCCAGCGGCGCGATTTCCCGATCCATGTCCTGATTATACTCCTGAGCAAGGGCGCGCTCGTCCGCGCACCTAAGTGTGGTAAATTCAAGTTGCCTCCCGGAAAGGGGACCCTGTCTGGCCACCGAAAGCACGTCGCCCTCCTCAGAATTTGTGAAACGCCTAGAAGCCGCGATCGCGGGGTGGGGATTTGCCCTCGGCTCCTCCGCCGTCGCGTCCGCCGAGGTCGACCGCCAGTTCGGTCTCACCGAAGGAACGCTGGAGCGCAAGACCGGCATCGAGTCCCTGGCGCGCGCGGCCGGCGGATCAAGCGAAGTCACGCTGGCGCGCGACGCTTGTCAGGCCGCCGCCGGCGGGTCGCTCGCCGAGGTCGACTTGCTGTTGGCCACGAGCGAAACCAACGTGGGACATCCCGCGCTGGCGGCCGCGCTGCACGAATCGCTCGATTTGCCCTCGACCTGCGCGGCCATGGATATCGGCGGGGCGTGTGCCGGCTTACTCCACGCGTTTTCCGTGGCGAAAGCGATGCTCGCCTCGGGATTGCGGCGCGCGGTGCTGGTGGTCGCTTCGGAAGTACACAGCCGCTGGTTCACGCCGGAGAAAGTCACGTGGAAATTGGGCGCGCTTTTCGGCGACGGCGCATGCGCCTTCCTGCTGCGCTCCGCATCCGACGCGCCGTCCACGGCGTTTCGCCTCGGCGACTTCACGTTCGGATGCGACACCTCGTTCGCCGACACGATTCGCGTGAATCTCAAGGACACCGAGAGCGAAGAACTAGCCGTCGATTTCCGCGGCATGGTGCTGGCCGACGTCGTTTTGAATCTGCTCAGTGAAATTGCCGCCGATTTCGAGGACCGCATCCATACCGCGCGCGCCGATTTCGCGGCGTACGCGATTCATCAGCCGAATCCGCGACTGGTAGAGATTTTCTCGCGGCAAACCGGCGTGCCTCTCGATAAAATCCCCGCCGTGGCGCGCACCGCCGGCAATTTAGGATCGGCGACCTGCGGAGTGAGCCTGTGCCACATTCTTTCGGCCCTCAGCCGCGAAGAACATCCTGGACCAGTACTGATGGCCTCGGTGGGACCCGGCCTACAATGGGCCGCCACGTGCCTGCAAACGCAGTCCTAGTAACTTCGTTTCCCAAAACTTCGGTAGAATAGAAGCAACCGTAGAGATGCCGCGAAGCGTCCATTATCGTGTGAGGTTGTATTTCATCGCCGCGCTTGCGCTGGTGACAATGGCGGTACCCTTCGCCGCGCAGCAGACCCCTACGTTTGGATCGCTCACCCAGCTCGTTCCGCTCTACGCCACGGTTCTCGACAAGCACAAGAACTCCATCGCCAGTTTGAAACGCGAGGATTTCCGAGTCTTCGAGGACGAAGTTCCGCAGAAGATCAAGGATTTCCGCCGCGAAGACGTTCCGGTTTCGATCTGCATCGTTGTGGACAACTCCGGCAGCATGCGCGAGAAGCGCCTGCGCGTGGCGGCCGCGGCCATGACATTCGTGAAAACGTCGAACCCACAGGACGAAGTTTGCATCGTGAATTTCAACGAGGACTATTACCTCGATCGCGATTTCACGAGCAATCCCGACGACCTGAAGGACGCGCTTGAGAAAATCGATTCCCGCGGCGGCACGGCGTTCTACGATTCGCTGATCGCGTCGATGGACCACTTGCGCGATAGCGGCAGAAAAGTGAAAAAAGTGCTGCTGGTTGTCACCGACGGCGTCGATAACGCCAGCCGCTCCACGCTCGAACAAACCGAGCGCGCGGCGCACGAATCCGACGTGGTGATTTACACGATCGGATTGTTCAGCGATGAGCGCGGCCGCGATTTGAAGCGCGCCAAAAGAGCGCTCGATACGATTTCCGAAGCCAGCGGCGGCTTGGCCTTCTTCCCCAACGACGTGCACGAAGTGGAAGCGATCGCCACGCAAATTGCGCACGACATCCGTAATCAATACGTGATTACCTACACGCCGGCCACCGAATCGCCGGCGGGCACGTTCCACAAGATCCGCGTGGAAGCGACGCAGGGCAAGGACAAACTGCTGGTGCGCACGCGCACCGGTTACTACACGCCGAAAAAAATGGCAGGATCGAATTGACCACCGCCCTCCGCTTCCTGTGGATTGCATCGCGCGGCTACCGGCTCACTCCCTGGCGGAGTCCTTACTTGAAGTGGCGGATTGAAACGTACTCGGGTCTGCCCGCTTCGAAAGTCACCTTCACCGATTTCTGGAAATTCACTTGGCGCGAACGCGCGAAACTCGGCCGCTTCCTTCAATGGACGTCGGAGATGGATGCATATCGCCACAACCCTCGCGGCGACGCTCGCGTATAATCAGTCCTTCAAGATTTCCACCACATGGCGTGGACGGCCGACCGAAAGATCGTGGCAGTCGCGATGGGTTGGCAGGCGACGCCGTGGAAGTTTACACCAGAAGGAACTTCGGCTAGATAAACGCCACCGACTGCACGCCCGACACTTCAATCCTCTTGCGGCAGCGCGGATTCTTGCACATCACAATATCGTCCTTGCGGACCATGTACGGCTTGGCGGCGGCGAAGCGGCGGCGGTCTTCTTCGTTCGCGCGCGGCGGCAGCGCGTTCTTCTTGCGGCGCACGACCCAGCGGAGATCGTAGGTTTCCACTTGCCGGCAGGACGGACAATTCAGTGAGGCCGGCTTGGTCTCTTCGGTTTCGGTGAAAAAATCGCGTTCATCCATTTTGGATTGGGGCAGGGCCGGCTTTTCTGCGAACGGCCAGCACTCCTACGATCCATCCTATCACCAGCGCGGGAATGCCAACGGCCAACACCGTCGGCCAAGACGAATCCTGCTCGTCGAAGTAGGCTTCCGAGTGCTCCGCGATGTCGTCGGCGAGCTGCGGGTCGAGATAGGGCAGGTTGGCGTGAAACGTCTTGCCGTCCTTGTATTTTCCCGAAACGCTGAAGCCGTGAATCTCGAGTTGGTCGAGTTGATCGCCTTCGAGGTCGCGCGAGAATTGCGAATAGCTGATTTCCTCGGCGCGAGAAGCCCGCCGCATCTCCAGCCAGATTCCCGCCGTGACGCCGACGAGCAATACGACAAACAACGCAACCTTGAGACCCTGGCTCACGAGTCCAGCTTATCGCAGGCTGGTGTCTTACGCGCGCTCCTCGATCGCCACCCAGGGCTGGCCGTCCGGCGGACCCATGTACTCGGCGCGCGGGCGGATCAGACGGTTGTGGCGCAGTTGTTCCAGCACGTGCGCGGTCCACCCGGAAATGCGGCTTACCGCGAAAATCGGCGTGAAGAGGTCGATGGGAATGCCCAGCACGTAATACGTCGACGCCGAATAGAAATCGACGTTGGCGTTAAGACCTTTTTCGCGCTTCACCAGTTCTTCCACCGCCTGCGACATGCGGAACCACTTGAGATCGCCGGTTTCACGGCCCAGCGCTTCCGACATTTGCCGCAAGTGGGTGGCCCGCGGGTCTTCGGTGTGATACACGCGATGTCCGAAGCCGGAGATTTTCTTTTTGTCCTTCAGCATTTGCCCCACGCCCTCGAGCGCGGCTTGCTCGTCGGGGAATTGCAGCAGCAATTTCATCACGGCTTCGTTGGCGCCGCCGTGCAGCGGACCCTTCAACGTGCCGATGCCCGACACCACGGCCGAATGCACGTCGGAAAGCGTCGCCGCCGTGACGCGCGCCGCAAACGTCGACGCGTTCAATTCGTGATCGGCGTGCAGCACCAGCGCCACGTCCATGGCGCGCTCGCCGTTGGGTCCGGGGGCTTGGCCGTTCAGCATTTCCAGAAACGCCGCCGCGTGACTGGCCGCGGGATTCGCCTCCAACGGCCGCCTGCCGTTGCGCAGGCGATCGAAAAACGCCACCAGCATGGCGATCTGTGAGGTCAAGCGAATCGCTTTGCGCAGATTCGCGGCGTCGGACATGTCATGCGCGTCGGGATCGAAGTGGCTGAGCATCGACACCGCGGTGCGCAGCACGTCCATGGGCGCGGCATTTGGCAGGCTATCGAGAAATCCGATCACCGCATCGGGCAAGTGGCGCTCCGCCGACATCTGCGCGCGCAACTCGGCGAGTTGCCGCCGGTTCGGCAGCGATCCGTACCAAAGCAAGTACGCCGTTTCCTCAAACGTTGCGTGCGTCGCCAGGGTATGGATGTTGTATCCGCGATAACTGAGGACGCCCTTGTTTCCGTCGATGTAACAAATAGAAGACTCGCCCGCAACGACGTCTTCCAAACCTTCTTTGAATGCTGCTTCCGCCATGTGAAACCTCTCGGTTGCCGGTTGCTTGGTGCTGGTTGCTGGAAACACCAAAACCGCTTCGGAAACAAATTTAGCACGATGCGCCAACCCGCACCACGGGTGGGTCGGGACGGACCGGGCTGGGACAAATCGGACGAGCTGATCCAGCAACCACCAACCAGCGACCAGCAACCGAGTTACGGCACTTGGATCTTGTTTACCGTGCTGGCGAGTTTGCCTTCGGCGTCCTGCCCCACGGTGCACAAGCGATACGTTCCCGGTTCGGCCTCGAGCGTCAGCGACGGCGTCACGCCTTCGCCCTGAATCTGGGTGAGCTTCGCGTCGGTCAAGTTGAACTCCATCACGCCTTCTTTTGCGGAGACGCGTTTGCCGGATTCGTCGAAGATCGCCGCCACGAGCGTGAGTTTTTGGGTGTGCCGGCCGTTGCGCGTGCCGAAGGTCAGCGCCTTCATGTCGGTGTGCAGCATCACCTCGACGCCGGTCTTGCCGTTGGGCAGTTTGGAATACTGCTTGATGGCCACGGTAAACGGAAATCCCGTCACCGGCGTCATCGAGTCGACTTGGGCGTCGAGTTTCGCGCGCATCGCCGGAGAATCGGATTCCGAGGAAGCGGGCGCGGGCGGCGCGTCCTTGGACGGGAAATATCCGGTGCGGGCTTCGACGAAATTGCCCGGCGACTTGAGTTGTACTTTCAAGCGGCGATACTTGTCGCCTTCTTCCCCGCGCAGTCCGACCAGGTAGCTCGTCTCCGGAACGTCGGCCAGCTCGTGATAGCCGTGCGAAAAAGGATCGCCGTCGTGATGGAAAAACAATCCGCCCGTGGAGTGCGCGAATTCCGCCATGCCCGCTTCCACGCCCAATCCGCCGACGTCGAACGTATACGCGGCGGCCGGCAGCGAGTATCCGCCGGCCCCTTCGGCTTCCGCGCCGACTTCGCGGAACGCGCTCTTGGAATCGAGAACGTTGATCACCACATTCGTCGCCGCGGTGTGATTGATGGCGTTATCTTGCTCGCGCTCGGGCACGCCGAGGAATCCCGGCGAGAGAATCAGGATCGAGCGATTGCCGGCCATGTGCGAAAACTCGTTGTCGTAGGAGTTGATCATTTCGATGAATTTCAGCGCGACGAATTCACCGCCCGCCGTCAAACTGGCCTGCGCGGCGGTGGTTTGCGGAGTGCCGCCGCGTCCGCCTACGCCTGTCACGCCCGGGATATCGAAATTTCCCCGGCGCTGCGGCGATTGCATCGACGGCACGGCGTGCTGCTCCAATCGCTCGATCGCGCCCACCAGCACCGCTTTGTCGCCGGTGAAGGGCGTGAGGCGGTTGGAAAATGTGCTGCTGATCGACACGAGGTCGCCTTGCTCCATGCCTTCTTTCACAAATTGAATGGCGATCGACTTGGCGCGCAGAAGCTGGCCTTGCGACGAGCCGTAGTCGTCGAAGCACATCGCGAGAAATCGCGGCGTCCCCGACCTTGGACGCTTCACGGGCACAACCGACGCGACCGCGCCTTCTTTCCCCTGATCCGTCACCACGAAGTCGGCCGACTTCAAATCGGCGACGGCGCGACCGTGCGAGTCGCGCACCGCCACCACGACGGGCAGCAGCGCGACACTGCTGGTCGCGCCCATTCCGGGCTCGTACGCGCGGCTGGAGACGCGCACTTCCTGCTCGGCCGGCGCGGCGGGCGCTTGACCTTGACGTCCACGCTGCGCGATCGCCGGAATGGTCAAGAGCGCGAATGACAAGCACAGTGAAAAACGGAGAAATTCGCGGGGTGTATAAGACAACATGGAGAACACCTTACCACCGCCTCACTGCTCCGGCAACATGTACCCTTTGGTCGCGACGACGGTGGCCTTAGGATAGCGCGATTTTGCGGCGGAGGTCAGTTCCAAGCGAATCTCGTGCGGCTCGCCGGGCTTGCCTGCCGGCAGGGGATAGAACAGCGCGTAGCGCTGGCGAATGTCTTGCATCATGCGCTGAAACGCCGCTCCCGCGCCGCCCTCTTGATCGGCCAGCAGCGCCTGGCCGCCGGTCTTTTCGATCGCTACTCTCAGCGTGCCGCGTTCCGTGCGTCGATTGTAGCGGCGAAAATCGTCGACCCCCGGCGGATCGGGAATGATCAACTCGGCGAGCAGCGCGCCGGCCTGCCAAAAGTGGTCGATGATTTCTTTGTCCTTCATCGTGCGCTCGCCGTCGTCGTCCGAGATCACCAGCACCGCACGGCGGCGATCGCTTTTCGGCTGATTGATAAAGAATCGCGCCACTGCGTCGGCGGCGTCTTGGATTTGCGTGCCGCCGCCATAGTAGGCGCTCAGCAAATCCCACTCGAGGATCGTTTGCACGGCGTGCAGGTCGGTGGTGAAGGGTTGCAGCGTGCGCGTGCGATCGTGAAACGTCCACACCGCCACGCGATCGCCGGGACGCAGTTCCGCGAGTGCGGCCCCGGCGGTGGAAACTGCCTCCTGCACTTTCGGCCGCATGCTGCCGCTGATGTCGAAAAGCAAAACGATGTCGAGCGGCTCCGCGCTGGAGGAAAAATGCTTCACGTCGATGGGGCGGCCGTTGTCGTAGAGGAGAAAATCGTCCTTGGTGAGGTCCTTGACGTTTTTCTTGCCGTCGTTCACCAGCGCGTCGATGCGAACTTCCGAGACGCCGGTGCGAAACGTGGGAGTTTCCTGCTGCGGGTCTTGGGAAAAACAAACCGCCGATAAACGCAGATAAACGCAGATGAAAAGCAGAGATCGAAAGATTTTAGCAGCGTTCATTGGCGTTTATGGGCGTTTATCGGCGGTTGCAGTTACCAAATGAATTTTACCGCGAACTGGATCCTTCGCGGCTGTTCGCTGATCGGCGAGACGATCGGCAGCGATCCGCTGAAACCCTGACGTCCAAAAGTCGCCAGGCCGAAATCCTGCGACACCGTGGCGTTCGAGGGATTGCCGAGATTCGTGTGATTGAAAATATTGAAGAACTCCGCGCGAAACTGGACGCGTCCGGCCTCACCCATGCGGCGCACGGGAATCGAGCGCGCCGCGCCGATGTCGGCGTTCCAAAATCCCGGGCCGTGAAATTCGTTGCGGGCGGTGTCCCCGATCGCGTTCATCGCGGGATCTTGAAACGCCGCTTTGTTCAACAAGTATTCGCCGTCCGGTCCCGGCTTCCGCGTCGTGAGAAAGGCGCTTTGCTCGTTGCCTTGCGGGGAAAAATCGGCGCGGTTGAATCGCAGTAAGCCGTTGGTGGAGTAGATCGTGTTGGCGCCGGCCGCCAGCACCGAGAACGGAAATCCCGAGCGAAATCCGGAGAACGCGGAGACTTGCCAGTCGCGCGTGACCACACGCAACGGACGGGGACCCTTGGCCGGTGTCGTCGCGGTCACAGCGAACACCAGATTATGGCGCTGATCGAAATCGGAGTGGCCCCAGTCGGCGTTGGAGTTGAATTGTTGCGTGAAAGTTTGCGTATTGATGTTGAGCAGTCCCGGATCTTCCAAACGCGTGAATGCCGGAACGTTCGCGTTGATTGTGGCCTGCGGCCGGAACGGATCGCTTTGATTGTCGAACGTGCGGCTCAGCGTGTAGGAAACCTGAAACTGCACGCCGTGACTGAAGCGCTGCCGCGCCGACGCCTGCAGCGAGTTGTAATCGGACTTGCCTTGGTTCCCGCGATAGCTGATCTCGTTGAAGTTCGGATTGAGCCGCGCGCCCGAGGGCAGCGAGTACACGCGATTGACGTCATCGATGGCCAACAGTTTCCGCCCGCGCGAGCCGGCATAGTCGAGTTCCAAAACTAAGCCCCGCGTCACCTGGTGCTGCACTCCTCCGAACCAGCTTTGCGCGTACGGCGTGCGCAGGTTCGGATCTACTTGCGTAGTGATGTAGCTGCCAATGGCCTGCGGAAGTCCTCCACCAGCGGGCGTGCGCAGCGCCACATTCGCGGGAACGGCGGCCGACGCCGGAAACTGATACGTGAACGGACAATTGAAGAAGCAGATTTGTTGAATGAACGCCAGACTGTTGTTGCGCAAATCTTCCCAAATCTCATTGAAGATGCGGTCGTAGGCGATTCCGTAGCCGCCCCGTAGCACCGTTTTTCCGCGGCCCGTGAGGTCGAACGCCATGCCGACGCGCGGCGCAAAGTCCTTGCGATCGGAGGCATACGGCGGCCGCGATTGCAACGTGGCCGTCGCCAAGCTCTGCTGCAAATTCGATCCTGGGCCGTAGAACAAGTTGTAGTCCGGTGGACCGTCCGTGCGCTCGGGCACTCCGAAGTATTCGTAGCGCAACCCCAGGTTCATGGTAAAACGTCGCGTGATTTTCCAGTTGTCCTCGGCGAAACCCGCCCATTCCAGTTGCCGGTAGCTGCGCGCGTAGTCCTTCGACGACAGCGGTTGTCCCGTAAAACGATTCACAGTGATGTCCAGCTCCGAAGGATTGTCGAACGCGAATGCCAGCACGTTGTCGAAAACGTATTGTCCGGCGGCGGCGTTGGAGACGAGACTGTAGTCGCCGTTCCATCGGCCGTCGAAACCGAATACCAGCGAATGACGCCCGCGCAACAGAGAAAAATTGTCGACCAGCTCGCCGGTGCCGTCCTGATTGTAGTAGCCGTACGCCGCCGCGCTGCCGGGCAGCGTCACGCCGTCGGCGGAATTGAGCGTGGGAATACCCGGGTCGGGGCGGTCGAAACTCACGCGGCTGCGATTCCATCCCAGTTTCAATTCGTTCACGCCGCCGAATATCTTGCGCGTCCAGTTGAAGGCGGCGTTTTGCGATCGCACCACCAGCGGGGAGTTCAGCCCCGGATAAACGCTCTCCACGAAATCCGGCGCCGTCTGCTGCGAGAGGGCGTAGCGCAGCGTGAAGCGATCTTTGCCGCCGGGGACGCTGTAATCCACGCGTCCCGAGAGCAGGGTGTTCTTCTGCTGCAGCGGATAGTGGATCGTTAACTGCGAAACGTAAGGATTCGACGGCACCGCTTGTCCCGAGGGCGGCGGAAACATGGTCATCACTTGCTTGGCGATGCTGCCCGACGGAAGAATCGAGAGAAACGCCGCGCTCGGCACATACACCGGCGACTGAAAGCCCGGCACATTCGACGGCTGATCGAAACTCTGGCTGCTGGAATAGGTGCGTTCAAACGACGCGAAGAAGAACAGGCGGTCCTTGCGAATCGGCCCGCCGACGGTCGCGCCGAATTGGTTGTAGCGAAAAGGCGTGCGCGGCGCACCGTAGAAATTGTCGGAGAACGAATTGGCGTTGAGGCGATCGTGATTGAAGAACTCGTACGCCGATCCATGCCAGGCGTTCGATCCCGTGCGGGTGATCACGTTGGCGATGAACGCGGTGGCGCGTCCAAACTCCGCGGAAAAATTGTTGGTCGTCATGCGATACTCTTCCACGGCGTCGGCGGAGACACCCGCGGAAGGTCCGGTAAGCAGCGCGTCGTTGTTGTCCACGCCGTCGAGCAGGAAATTCGTTCCCGCCGGACGTTGACCGTCGACGGCGAGACCAAGCCCGCGGCCCGTGGCGCTATCCGAAGTGACACCGGGCTGCATCACCAGCAGCGTGTAAACGTCGCGTCCCGAGTACGGCAGCTCGGTAATTTTCTTTTCGTCGATGACGGTGGAAAGCGATCCTTCGAGAACTTCCGCCAGCGCTACGTTCATCGCGATCACCACGGCATTCGGCACTTCGGCGTCCTGACCGTAGGTTGACGAGATGAATCCTTTCAGCGCGGCCGAAGGCGATGCGATTCCTTCCACGGCATTCGGCGGCGGCGCGGCGGTGGCGGGCGATGGCGGTGCGCCGGGGATCGCGTTGCGCGTGGGCGTGAGTCCCACTGTGACGGGCGCGGCGCCCTTGGGGTCGAGGGAAAAGTCGACGACGGCTTGTCCGCCGACAGTGATCTCGACGCCATCATGCTGCTGCGACACGAACGGCTGCGTGGGAGTGTCGGCGCGCACGGTGTATACGCCGGGTAAGAGCGCTGGGAAGGAGTAAAATCCCAGCGCGTTACTGAGAACGTAGTTGGTACTCCCATTCGCAACGTTGTGATACGTCACCAGCGCGCGCAACGAATGACCGTCCACCCGCGCGGTGACTTTTCCGCTGAGCACGCCGTTCGACGATTGGGCCACCGCGGAACCCGGCCACAAAGCGACGAGCATCGGCCACAGCGCGACCACAAGTGTAAGCCGTATTTTGCGACTGGGAATCAACACGGCCATGGTAACACCGGCGGCCGTCATTGCACTGCGATGGTAACCGTATTCGACACCGCGCCGTTGACCGAGAGCGTGACCGGAACAGTGTTGCCGGACTGAACGGTCGCGGGCACCTGCGCGTTCACTTGATACAAGCCCACGAAGCCGGGCGCGAGTCCCGAGAACGTAACCGTCGCGTTTTGTCCGCCGATGCTCACGACGGGCGTCGCGACCGTTGTGGAATTGCTTCCGGCGGCCGTGCCCGAGGCCGGTTGATTCGTGACCGCGCCCAGTCCGCTACAGAAAATGCTGATGTACTGTCCGCCCGGCACGGGCGAGGCCGGCGCGCCGGGGATCGATCCCGCAGGCGCGGCGAAGGTCGCGGTGTTGGCGATCAGGATCGCGCCTTGACCGCTGCCGGACGAGGCGATCGTGAAAATTCCCGGCGCCGCTACGGCGAGATTTAATGTTTCGGGCACGGTCACGGTCGGCGCGGTGGCTCCCGTGGCGATGGTTCGCACGATCACTTGTGTTTGTCCCGAAGAGCTGAGCTCGAACGGAATTTGCGCATTCACTTGGCCGCTGCTGGAGTAGAAAAGCGGCACGTCGATGCCGCCGATGGTCACCGTGGCGCCGGCCAGCGTCGAGGGAAGCGGCAGCGCGCTCGATCCCTGCGCGGCTTGCGACAGATTGCTTCCGAAAATCGAAACGATCGAGCCGGGCGCCAGCGGCGCGCTCTTCACGAAACTTGCGCCGTTCACTACGCCGCCCGTGTAGATCAGCGGCGCCGTAGGATTTCCCGCCGATTGCGCGTACGCAGCAACGGTCGCTGAAGAAACGCCGGGCGCGCTCGCCGTCAAGGTCACGGTCACCGCACCTGCACTCGTTGGTTTCCACAACGTGCTGTAGATTCCGGTCGTGACAAGCGACAACGGCACGACCGTCTCGCCGTCACTGAACGACGCCGTCACCGCCGCGTTGTTCACGAGATTTCCGCAATCGTCGTAGACTTCCACTTCAAGCGAGCGGCCATAGCCGACCGACACATTCGCGCTGCCGCCCACGCTGCGATCTTGCGCGATCAGCTTGGTGGGCACGCATGCTCCGAGACCGGCGCTGAACCGGCTTTGCGCGCCGATCGACGATGCTTTCGCCGCAACAAGGAATGTCACTCCGACGGTTTGCGCCGAGCCATCCGCAAACTGCAACGTGATCGATCCTTGATAGACGCCCGGCGAGAGTCCGTCGAGTTTCGGCTGCACGGTGATCTGTTGCGCTTGTCCCGCGGACAGGATGGCAGAAAGCGGCGCCGCGGTGAGCCATCCGGTGCTTGAGACAACACTGCCGACGTAGCTCGATCCCGCGGGATTCGCCGTAGCAACGTTGATCACTTGCGATCCCGGCGACGAGGTACCGGTGACGGCAGCGAAAATCAATCCCGCGGGCTGCACGGAAATCCCGGGGTTACTTCCCGCCGGCAACACGATCAATTTCACGGTGACGAATTGCGGCGAGTTGACCGCGCCCGTTGTGCTCACCCACACCCAGCCCGAATACACGCCTGCGGCGAGCGACGACGTGTTCACGGAAACAGTGGCAGTGGGAATTTGCGTGGAATTCGCGCTACTCGTGCCGCTAGCGGGTGAAACGGAAAGCCAATTACCGCCGCCAAACGTCGTCGGCGCAGCGGTCCAAGACATCGCGCCCGCTCCCGAGTTGATAACTCCAAACGATTGGCTCGGCACGGCGGAACTTCCTGCGACCGCGGTAAACGTAAGAGCCGTTTGGGTGAGCAGTAATTGCGGCGCGGGCTGCGCCGCCGCGACGAGCAACGTTACGGGAACAGCAGCGCTCGTTCCGGTCGACGGGCTCGTCACCGCGATCGACGCCTGATACGTTCCGGGCGAAAGATTTGCCGCGTTCACGATTACAGGCGTGGCCCATGACGCGGAACTGAACGTTCCCGATTGCGCGAGCGACAGCGTCAGCCAGTTTCCGCCGGAGGTTGTGGTGACGTTGGTATGCCACGTGATGAACGCGCCACTCGGATTGCTGATGAAAAGATTTTGGCGCAGCGGATTCGTGCCCGCGATCGTTTTGAAAACCATCGCTGGCGGCTGCACCGACAATTGCGACGGTAGGGCGGCGGTAACCGTGAAAGTAATCGGAATCGTGATCGTATTCGGCGTCGCGAGTCCCGAAATTACTTGTACCGATCCGGTGTAGGCGCCCGCGACAAGATTCGCGGCGCTCACCGCCACCAGGATCGCCCCTGGCGTGGCGCCCGATGCAGGCGAGACCGTCAGCCATCCTGGGCCTGACGTAACTGGGGCAGGCGAGATCACGGTGGCCACGGTGGACCATGGCAATCCGGCGACGGAGCTGGCCACGAGCAGTTCTTGCAGCATACTGGCGCCGGCTCCAGCGGGCGCGGTGAAACTGAGCGACGTGGGCGTCACCGCGAGCGACGGAGTGGACGCTTGCGGCACCAGCACTTTGCGCACGCGATTGTTCGACGCGTCGGCGATGTACAAATTCCCCGCCGGGTCGAGCGACACACCCGAGGGAGTGAAGAGCTCGGCGCCGGTCGCGGGTCCGCCGTCGCCGGAAAAGTTGGCGGCTCCGTTGCCCGCCACCGTCGAGATGATTCCGCTCGCATTCACCATGCGAACTTCGGCGTTGAAGCTGTCGGCGATGTAGAGATTGCCGGCGGAATCCAGCGCGATGCCCACGGGGCGGTTGAGTTGCGCGCTCGTGGCCGGTCCATTGTCACCCGAGATGCCCGCGGTTCCCGTGCCCGCGATGGTGCTGACGATTCCGGTGGACGCGTCGACCTTCAGCACACGATTGTTGATGCCGTCCGCGATGAAGAGATTGCCCGCGCTGTCGACGGCCACGTCGAACGGCGCCATCGCCGTGGCCACCGCCACGACACCGTCGCCCGAATAGACGCAATTGTTCTGTCCGTCGCCCGCGACGGTGGAAATCGTTCCGCTGGCAGAGACTTTGCGCACGCGGCAATTGCCGTAATCCACGATGTACAAGTTGCCGGCGCCGTCGACGGCCATTCGTTCAGGAAGATACATCGCGGCGCTCGTGGCGGGACCGCCGTCCCCGCTGAATCCCGGTTGGCCGGTGCCGGCGACCGTGGTGATCACGCCCGCGGGCGTCACGCGGCGCACACGCGAGCTCAGAAAATCCGCGATGTACAAGTTGCCGGCCGCATCAAGCGTCACGCCGTAGGGATCGCCGATGCCCGCGCTGGTGGCGGGTCCGGCGTCGCCTGAATACGCCGGCGATCCCGTACCGGCGTAAGTTGAAATGTTGCCGCTGGCATCCACTTTGCGCACGAGATTGTCGCGCGTATCGGCGATGAATAGATTTCCGTTGCCGTCCGCGGCCATATTGTAGGGACTGGTAAGCGAGGCGCGCGTCGCCGGTCCACCGTCGCCAAGCGCCGGGTGGCCGGCCAGCGTGGTGATCGTGCCGGCCGCGTTGACTTGGCGCACGCGGCGATTCTGGAAGTCGGCGACGTAGAGATTCCCGCTGGTATCGACGGCCACCGAGTACGGCTGATTCAGCGACGCGCTCGTGGCGACCCCGCCGTCTCCGCCAAACGCCGCGATCTGATTCCCGGCTACGCTCGTGATGATGCCCGCGGTGTTGACTTTGCGAATGCGGTCGCCGTTGTACTCGGCAATATAAACATTGCCCGCTAAATCGACCGCCAGTCCCGCGGGAGTGAGAAGGCCGGCGCTGGTAGCGGGGCCGCCATCGCCACCGGAGCTCAATGTACCGTTGCCGGCGAAGGTGGTGATGATGCCCGACGCCGCAATCATGCGCACGCGATTGTCGCCGCTATCGGAAACGTAGATGTTGCCGCCGGCATCGACGGCGATTCCCTGGGGACTATTCAACGTCGCGAGCGTCGCGGGCCCGTTGTCGCCCGAATATCCCACCGCGTTCATGCCCGCCAAGGTGCTGATGTTGCCGGAAGTATCCACCATGCGTACGCGACTGTTGCCGCTGTCGGCGATGTACAAGTTTCCCGATGAGTCGACGGCCACCCCAAAGGGAAACCACAACAAGGCGGACGTCGCCGGGCCGCCGTCACCGTGAAATCCGAACGAACCGGCTTGTCCCGCAACGGTCGAGATGATTCCCGACGGCGTGACTTTGCGAATCACGCAATTCAGCGCGTCGGCGATGTACAAGTTGCCCGCGGCGTCGATCGCCACGCCGTCGGGCTGATTCATCGCCGCGCTGGTCGCGGGGCCGCCGTCGCCGGAATATCCGCAAACGCCGTTGCCCGCGACAATCTGCACGATTCCGCCTGCGACTTTCGCCACCACGCAGCTCGATTGATCCGAAAAGTAAACGTTGCCGCTGGAATCCGTCGCGACTCCCGGCGTCAATCCGATGACGGCGTTCGCCGCGGGTCCTCCGTTTCCTTGAAACACAGGCTGGCTGCCCGCCACGGTGGTGATCACCGGCAGGCGTTGATTCGTGATCACGGACGCGGACGTAACCGTGAATGAAACCGTGAAGGCCGGCGTCGCCGACTGGTTGTAAAACGCTTGGAATGTCCACGTGCCTAGGAACGGAGTGCCATTGAGATTTACCGCGGCGGAATAGCATTGACTGCCGCCGACGCCCGTATACACGCGCGAAAAGTAGGTCACACCGTCGGGACGCACAATGTTCACCGCCAGCGTGTCGCCGGATTGCGCGTTGGCGATGTTGAGACTGGCGTAGTAGAAAACGTTTTGCGTGTTCGTGAAACTCGTGACCGAGGCCGGCGTGATGCAGGCATTCCCGACGATGCCGGAAGTATTCGATGTGAGCGCGCGAACTACGACCACCGCGCCGGAGGCATGCGAAGCGGCGGCCACCAGCAGCGCGAACAGCAAGCGCGGTCCGCGGAAAATCCGGAAGCGGGCGCGGGCTGCTGCAACAAACCTCATTTTTGCTTCTCGGCGGCTTTGAGCTTGCGGTCGATCCGGGCGCGGTCGGCGGGATCCTTCGCCAACTGCATAGCTTGATTATACTCGCTTACCGATTCGCCGAAACGGCGCTGCTTCACGTGTAAATCGGCGAGATGCTCGAAGACAATCGGATCGTTGGGAGTGAGTCCGGCGACGAGTACGTATTCGAGCTCGGCTTCCTCATAGCTGTTGCGCAAATACAACAATTCGGCCAGGCGGAAATGCGGATTCGGGTCGCGCGCGTTCAATTGCGCGGCGGCACGCAGCGTTTGTTCGGCTTCGTCCTTGTGGCCCTGATCGGAAAGCAACTGCGCGAGGTTAATGCGCGCGTCCACGCTGTTGGGCGCCAACTCGATGGCCTTGCGGAAATTCTGTTCCGCTAATTTCAGGTCGCCACGCTTGCCGTACAAAACGCCCAGCCAAGTGTACGCTTCGGCATATCCGAGATCGGTGCCTTGACGGAACACTTTTTCGGCGTCGTCCTGACGATGCATCTGTTCCAAATACATGGCGCCGAGATTCACGTAGATGTACGCGTATTTCGGTCCCAGCTCGATAGCCTTGCGATACTCCTGCTCCGCCTCGCGAAAGCGCCGCTCCTTCACATACACGAGCGCCAGATTGAAATGCGGATACGCCCAACGCGACGCGTTGTCGGACGCGGTTTGGAACTCGCGTATGGCGGCATCGGCGCGACCCATGTCCGTGTAGCATTTTCCCAACGCGTTGTGCGCGTAGGCGCCCTTGGGATCGATGCGAACCGAATCGTTCAACGCGGCTTCGGCCTCGCTCAGCCGCTTGTCGAACAACAACGCGCGCCCCGTGCAGAAGCGCGCTTTTGCGCGCAGACGCGTTTCGTCGGGATTCAGTTCGGCGGCGCGCGTGAAATACGTTTCTCCCGCGCGATAGTCCTGCGCGGTCAGCGGAGAGGCGTCGCCACGGAGATAGGTCAGCAGGACTTTTTGACCGGCGTCTTCCAACGACACCGCCAGCGCGTCGCGCGCGTCTTCTTTTTCCGATTGCGGCGCGCTGGATTGCAGTAATTGCCGGTATTTGTCCCAGGCATTTTGCAATTGCGGCGAAAGCAAGCGGCCGTCGTCAATGGCTTGCCGGAATCCCACGCGCAGCGTGTCGAGCGCGAGATCCGGGTGCAGTTCAAGCGCGGCCCACAAGCTCGGATATTTGTGCCACGTACCGGGAAATCCCGTGGGAAACATTAGTTCGGTGAATCCCAGCTCGACGCCCGGTTTATCGGGAAACGACATCGGCAGCGTGTTTTCGAATTCCCCGAATTCCTGCGGCGTCTGCTTGTCTTTGGTGGCTTGCGCCACTTTGTCGCGCAGGTAGCGGATCAATTCGCCGACCGTCACCGTGTTGTCTTTGTCGGCATCGGCTTCGCCGTTCAGGCCTTTCAGCAAATAGCAGGTGAACGCGCCGTGGCCGTTGCAGTATTGCTTGCCTTCCTCGGAAAACTCCTTGGCGCGGCTGGCTAACAGTCCCACGATTTCCTGATTTCCGCTGGCGCCTTTCTGCAAATCCGAACCGATGTTGTTTCCCAGCTTGCCGCTGCGGCAGGCGTCGGCGAACAGCACGATGCGGCCGGCGCTTTTCAGACGCGTGGAGATGATGTCGCCCAGGTCGTTCATCGACATGGTGCTGTCGTAGAGATCCTCGGGATCGGCTTCGTTGGTCAGCAAATACGCGCGGCGCGGTTCTTCCTTGTCGACCATGCCGTGCGTGGCGAGGAAAATGTAGATCATGTCCTCGGCCTTGGAGTTGCGTTTCAGCCACTGCGCCAGCGACGTGCGCAATTGCGACGTGGTGGCTTGCTCGTTGACCAGCAGCTTGACGTTGTCTTTCGGGAAGCCGCGCCCGCGCGGCGAGGCGATAAACTTGGCGAACGACTCAGCGTCTTTGTCGGCGAATTCGAGTTGTTGCGCGGCGTCGAGCTTTTGAAATTTCGAGACGCCCACGACCACGGCCCAGCGATTGCCGCTTTGGGCGCACAGCGGCGATGACATAGCCGACACTGCGGCCCACAGCGCGAGTATCGAATGGCAAAGCTTCGCCCGCATGATTCTAAAATACCGCCTGTGTTGAGTATAAAACGTCCACGCGGGAGTGGGCTATAATCCCGCACAGCGACCATGACTTCTCCGATACCTGCGCCCACGACGCGGTCCTCCCCCAACCGCCGTTACGTGGCCGCCATCGCCGTGGCGCTTGTGGCGCTGGCGAGCGCGCTCACCGGCACCCTGATGGCCCGGATGGAACTGGCGCGGATCCTCGAGGACAAATCCTACGACCTGTGTTTCCGCCTGCGGGCGATGCTGCCGGCGGCGCTCGCGCCGAAGCAAACGCCCGCGCCGATCACGCTGGTGTGGATCGACGCGCCAACGGCCGATTTCCTGCAGGGCAAGCCGCGCATGCTTTGGCCGCGCTATTTCGGCGAAGCGATCCGCGCGGCGGCCGAAAGCGGCGCCAAAGCCATCGGACTGGACTATTACTTCAGCTACCCGATCACGAACTGGGACCCCAGCGGCGACATGGAGTTCTTCAAGGCGTATTCCGACGCCACGCAGCAAGGCGTTCCCGTGGTGTTGGCGTACGAAGCGGAAGAAAAGCGGCGCGAAAGCGAGTCGCACGTGCCGGTGTACATGCTGGCGATGTCGCAGGAGAACGCGGCGTACGCGGAACTCGCGTCAGATACCGACGGTTTCGTGCGGCGCGTCGAGTGGATGACCGCGCCTCATGGAAACGAACCGCCGATGCTCTCGTTTTCCCTGCGCATCGCCGCGGGATTCCTGGGATCGAATCCCGCCGCGCACATTCCGGTCGCCGGGGACATGCCCGAGGACGCGCGCCAGATGTTGATTCATTACTACGGCCCAACGGACACCACGTTTCCCTCCGTCTCGATGGCCGACGTGTTACGCGCCGCGCGCCAGAATGACAAAACCTCGCTGCGAAAGTGGTTTCAAGGACGCGTCGCGCTGATTGGTCCCGACGACTTGCCGGATCGCCATCCGACGCCGTTTTATCTCGCGACGCGCGGGCCAAGTCAAATGATGACCGGCGCGGAAATTCACGCCCACGCGATTTCCACGATCGTGAACGGCGATTTCCTCCGTCCCGCGACGGCTGTCGAGCAGTGGACACTCCTGCTGTGTGCGGCATTCGCCGCGGCGCTGGTGGGATTCGCCATCCGCTGGCCGCAAGGACTGCTGGCCACGCTCGCGCTAGCGGCCGCGGCGTTCGCCCTGGTGGTTGTGGCGCAAGCGCACGGCACGGTGCTACACATCGTCGATCCGGAGGCCGCGATCGTGCTCGCCACGGTGGGAAGCTACGGCGCGCGTTTGCTGACCGGCGACCGCCGCCGAGCGTTGCTCGAAAAAAGTTTGACCGATATGGTGTCGGCCGAAGTATTGAAGACGGTGATCGACGCAGGCGGCTTGCCGCTCGACGGCGAGTTGCGCGAAGTTACCGTGATGTTCACGGATTTGCGCGGGTTCACGCATTACAGCCAGAGTCGCGATCCGCAAAGCGTGGTGCGCGAGTTGAACGAATACTTCAGCGTGATGACGCCCTGCGTGCTGCGTCACGGCGGCATGGTGAACAAGTACATCGGCGACGGCATGCTCGTGCTGTTCGGCGCGCCCGTGCCGCATCCCGATCATGCGCGGCGCGCGGTGACGTGCGCGCAAGAAATGGTGGCGCAAATGGCCGGACTGAACGAGCGCCGCCGGGCCGCGGGACTCGAACCGTGGCGGATCGGCGTGGGGATTCACACCGGAGAGGTCGTGGTCGGCTTCGTGGGAGCTCGCGACAAGAAAATGGAGTACACTGCGAATGGGGATGCAGTAAACGTGGCTTCCCGTATCGAAGGGTTGAACAAGGATTACGGCACGCAGATTCTGTTGAGTGAAGCGACGCGCGAGCGCATGGGTCCCGATATTGCTACAATCTGGAAAGGGTCGCAGGCGCTAAAGGGGCGCGAAGGGACGCAGGATCACTTTTATACGGTGTGATCGGAAGTAGGACAGGCGCCCTGGCCTGTCCCTGGAGGTAACAATGTTTCGCAAAACTCTTTTGGTTGGCATGGCGCTGGCGATGCCGCTGGCATGTTTCGCCGCGGACGACGCGCCCGTGGGACTCTTGTCGCTGGTCAAAGGCTCGGTGCAGATTCAGCACGCCGGGCAGAAAGCTGCGGTGCCCGCAAAAATGGCCGATCTGGTCGGCCCGGGCGACAAGCTGATCACGGGGCCGGGCGCCGAAGCGGCGTTCATCTATTGTCCCGACGCGCGTTCGGCGCGCTTGACGGCGGCGGGTGAAATCACTTTCACCGCGAAAGCGATGAACGTGACCAAAGGCAAACTGGCCGACGATCACAAGATCGCGGGCTGCCGCTTGCCGTCGACGCTGGCGCTCTCCTCGGCGAGCCAGCAAACCGTAGGACTCGTGAAGACGCGCGACGTCGGCGAGTTGCGTCTGGTGACTCCCGTGGAAGGCGTCTACGTTTCCGCGCCGCGCCCGAAGTTCTCTTGGGTACCGGTGAAAGATGCCACGCGTTATGAAGTCCGCTTGCAGAATCGCGAAGAAGAAGTGGTTTTCAAAACGACGGTGACAGGAACAACGTTCGAATATCCCGCGGACCGCCCGGCTTTGGAAGCGGGACAAAAATATTGGTGGCGCGTTGTCGCGGTGGGTAAGGAAGGGCCGATGAACCAGGAGGGAACGTTCTTTCAAACGCTCCCCGCCGGGCAAGCCAAGGAGTTTCTCGCCACCGAAGCGGATTTGAAACGGCAAATTGTCGCCGACCCGGCCGACACGGGTCCGCGTATTCTGCTGGCGTTCCTCTATGAGGAAAACGGCATGTACGATTCCGCCGCGCGGTCTTACGATGAGCTGAGCAAGACGGTTACGGACAACAACTGGATCAAACTGCGTCTCGAGACGATGCTCGGCAAGTTGCACTGGGAAAAAGTGGAGTGAGACGCGCGCTTCTCATAGCTATTTTGCCGCTGGCGGCATCGGTCGCGATGTTTGCCGATGACGCGCCCGTAGGACTTGTTTCGATCGTCAAGGGCCCAGTGCAGATCCAACATGCCGGGCAAAAGACCTCCGTTCCCGCAAAGATGGCCGATCTCGTCGCCGTCGGCGATCGCTTGATCACCGGCGCGGGCGGCGAAGTCGCGTTCCTCTATTGTCCGGAATCGCGCGCGGCGCACCTGACACCCGACGGCGAAGTGATTTTCACGGCGAACGCGCTGGAGGTCGCCAAGGGCAAACTCACCGACGATCACAGGATCGCGGGATGCCGCCTGCCGTCGTCGTTGAGTCTTTCGGCCGCGAGCCAACAACAAGTGGGCATGGGAAAATCGCGCGCCGTGGAGTGGACGTTACGCGGGCCGATCGAAGGAGTGTCGGTGGCGGATGTGCGTCCGCGCTTCTGGTGGGAACCTGAAAAACAGGCGGTGGGTTACGAAGTGCGCGTGCTCGATCGCACCGAGCAAGTGGTGTTCCGAGGTGTCGTCGGAGCACCCGAACTCAACTATCCCGAGGACGCACCCGCGCTCGAGCCAGGGCAGAAATACTGGTGGCAGGTGGCGGCACTCGGAAAAGACGGTCCCACGGATTTGAAGGGTTCGTTTTTCCAAACGCTGCCCGCGGAACAGGCCGTTCAGTTTCACACTTTGGAAACGGATTTGAAAAAACAGGCGGCCGCCAATCCCAAAGACACGGGACCGCGCATCTTAATGGCGTTCTTGTACGAGGAAAACGGGATGTACGACCAGGCCGCCATCGCGTACGACAAGCTGAGCAAGGACGTCAAAGACAATGCCTGGATCAAGCTGCGGCTTGCCGCGATGCTCGGAAGACTCCACTGGGACCATTCGGATTGACTTAAATTCTTCGCCTATTTGATTGCTACTGTCGCGGTGTTGCTCGACTGTCCGTTGATCTGAATCGTCAAGTTGTTGGCGCCGGATGGCGTTCCCGCAGGCACCGTCACGTTCACTTGATACAAACCAACGAATCCCGGTGCGAGACCGGAGAATCCCACGACCGCGTTGTTCCCGCCGACCGTAACAATGGGCGCCGCGACCGTCAGTGACAACGGCGAGGATGTCGCCGCTTGGCCCGCGGGCACAGAAGGATTCGTCAAACCGAGTCCGCTTGAGAAAATCTGAATGACAGAACCAACGGGCGCGGGATTGGTCGAGGAATTGGCCGAGAAATCCTGATTCAAGATCGCGCCTTGCCCCGAGCCGCTGGAATTTGTGGTGAAAATCCCGGGACCCGCCGCCGCGATGTTCACCGTTTCGCCGAGACTCACGATGTTCGTCGACACGACCACCACCGACACGCTCGCGCCCGCGGGTTCCGCGGGCATCTGGAAATTGATCTGCGTCGGCGACACGTAAAAAAGCGGGGCGGGCTCGTTGTTTACGAGCACTTGTGTGTTGGCGAGCGTTTTCGGCAGCGGTAGAGTTGTGGCCGACGCGGTGTCCATCGCGAGATTCTGTCCGAAGAGCGATTCGATGCCGCCCGAGCTGACGAGCGTCGCGAAACCGGCGCCCTCGACGATGCCGTTTTGTCCAATCACCGGCGCGCTCACGGCCAGCGCGATCTGCACGGTTTGCGGACTGTTGATGGCGTTCGAGCTGGCGAGCGCCGCAATCGTGACGGCGCCTTGATACACGCCCTTGGCGAGCCCGTTGGAATTCACGGTGACCGTCACCGTCGCGGGACTTGCGCCCGACGAAGGACTCACAGAAAGCCAGTTGCCGCCGGAGAGCGTGGTAGCGGTGGCGGTGAATCCGAGCGTGCTCGAAAAGCTGTTCTGCACCTGGAAGGTTTGCGCGGCGGGGCTTGTGCCTGTAGCCGTGACGAATTGCAGCGACATCGGCGTCAACGCAATGGCCGAAGAAGCACCTTGCACCACGATGAAGGACACGGCGATGGTTTGAGGCGTGTTGCCCGCGCCCGTCGCCGTCACTTGAATCGATCCCGTGTAGTTGCCGGCGGCAAGGCCCGAAGTGACCGCGGAAATTGTCAACGTCGCGGGCCCGGTTCCCGACGCGGGCGTGACGCTGAGCCACGATCCGCCCACGGCCGCAGCGGACCAGTTTAGAGTCCCGCCGCCGGCGTTCGAGAGCGACACGGTCTTGCTGGCCGGACTCGCGCCGCCTTGATTCGCGCTGAAGGAAACCGCGCCGGGACTCAAGGAAATCGAGGGCGCTTGCGGCGGCGCTGAGACGACGAGCGTTACAGCGATCGTCACCGGCCCGTTCGACGCGACGCTCGAAGAAACCTGGATCGCGCCGGTGTACGTATTTGGCGCGAGACCCGAAATGTTCGCGGAAACGGTGATCACCGAACCGACGTAGGTGATGCTGAGCCAGGAGCCGCTCGTCACCGCGGCGGTCCAAGTCAGCGTTCCGCCGCCGCCGTTGGAAACGGTGACCGTTTGATTCGCGGGATTCGCGTTGCCTTGCTGCGCGCTAAACGACAACGCGGACGAACTAAGCGCAATCGCCGGTGGCGTAGCCGGCGCGGCGATCACAAACGATACGTTGATCATTTGCGGCGAACTGTTCGCGCCGGGCGCGGTGATGGTCACGGTGCCCGAGTACGTTCCGGCGGTGAGTCCCGTATTGTCGGCGGTAATCGTCACCGACCCCGTGCCGACGCCAGACGCCGGAGAGACGCTGAGCCATCTGCCGCCGTTGGCGGCTTGCGCGGCCGCCGACCACGAAAGCGTTCCGCCGCCCGTGTTTGTGATGTTGGCGGATTGCGTCGCGGGCTCCGCGCCGCCTTGCTGCGAAGTGAAATTGAACGTTGTGCTGTTGAGCGCCAGCGTCGGCGTAGCAGGAGGCGGTGGTGGCGGTGAATTTACAACCGCTGTGATGTTGGTATCGGGTCCCGCGACAAACGGTACACCATTGTTGTCGCCCAACGATGCCGAGCCGCCAGTGATGTGAACCGTATACGTCTGTCCGTTAGTTGCGCCGGAGGGTATTGTCAGATTGATTGTGCCCAGCGAAACAGTTCCCGAGATCGGCGATCCTGCCGTTTTCAGACTCTGCACCCAACCTATGCTGATCAAATTGGCGCCGCCAGAGCACTGCGCGGCGTTTCCGTTCGGAAAGCATACGGCGGCCGATGGCGCAGGGATACCCGAAGCCGACGAGAACGCGAGACTCCCCGCAAACGCCGGCGCACCATTGTTAGCCGTGATTTTCACAGCGAATGAGAGCGAGTCGATACTCGAACTCCCATTCGGCGCCTGCGTGGTCGCGACGGTCACGGGAATCTGAACGGCGGAGCCGGGAGCGCCCGACACCGCCGTTGTGGAAACGGTCGCCGAAGCTGCCTGTGCGGACAGCAGCGCGGGCGCGAGCGAAGCGAACGCCGCCAGCGAGACAACTAGACTACGGTTTACGACAGACATCGCAGTTACTCTCTATCTTACCGAGACCCCCGCGTGTCCACGCGCGGCGTACCGCCGTCGCGCGTGTTGGCCACCACTCCGCCGAAGCGTACCGGCGTGCCGTTCGATCCTGTGACGTAACCGAGCAAGGTGCGTCCCGGCGGCGTGTAGAGACCTTGCAAGTACGCCACCGCGACCGCGCCCTCGACGCCCGTGTCGACCAGCGTCGGGCTGAATCCTTCCGCGCCCTCGAACTTCAGGGACGGCGGATTTTGCGCATCGCCCACATTCACGGCGAAGCTCAGGCCGATCAGCGGCAGTGTGGCCTGGTTGTCCAAGTAGACCGGGATGCGGCCGTTTTCGTCCGGCGATCCCAGCTCGAGTGTCGCTACAACCGGTCCCTCCTGACGCGGTTTGCTTGCAGCTGTGTGTACGGGCGAAGCGGAATCGGCTTCGGCGTTGCACAGACCGCGCGTGGCGCGCGTCGGGATCGGTGTGACGACGCCGTTGACGTAGTTCAGCGTCTGGATCAAGTCGAGGTTATCGACCACGCCGTTGCCACCGCGCGTGTTGAGCGTGTCCGCGGGGAACGAATCCATCGCGTCGAAACGATCCGTGCACGATGCGATCGTGAATCCAGGTGTGGCCACCACTTGCCGCAGCGTGTAGATCAAGTCGAGCGTTCCGTTGGCTCCGTAATTCGATCCGTTTCCGACACCGAACGAACCGACACTATTGCCGGTGTACGGAAAAACGTCGCCGACGAGGTAATTCGTGCTCAACAGAATGGTCCCGTTGGCGCCGGCGGTCAAAGCTACCGGCGTGCCTGCGGAACTGCCGTTGGCGCCCGTGATCGAGACACTGTAGGTTTGCCCAATCGACGCGCCGGCCGGAATCGGCACTTGCACCGTGCCGAGCGTGGCCGTGCCGGTAATCGCCGGGTTGAAACCGGAGAAGAATACGCTGATGTTGCCGGTGATGTGGGTATCGGTGATCGACGGCGACGTCAGTTGTCCGGCTCCGGTGAAGCTGAGCGATCCGGTGATCGCCGGCGCCGAGGACACCGGCGTGACTTGTACACCGAAACTGATGCTATCGAGCTGTCCGGTGTTCAGGGTCAGCACGATGGGTACGTTGACGGTTGCACCGGCCGCACCTGTCGCCCCGCTCGCCGCCACATTGCCGGCGGGCGAAACGAAGCCTTGCTGGTTCACCGTGAAGACGAGACCGGTATTGCCGGATACGGTGATTGTCGCGCTCCTCGGATTGGCCGAGGTATTCGCCGCCACTGAGTACCCGACGGATCCGTTGCCCGTTCCCGAAGCTCCGCTGGTAACCATCAACCAAGTCTGGCTGCTGACCGCTGTCCACGGGCATCCCGCCGTCGCGGTGACACCGAGTGAGCCGGTGGCCGCGCTCGAGGAGTAGTTGGCGCTCGAAATCTGGATCGAATACGAGCACGCCGTGCCCGTCTGCGTCACTTGGAAGAGCTGTCCGCCGATGGTCATGCTGCCCGCTTGGTTCGAGGACAGGGTGTTGGCGTCCACCGAGTAGGTGACCGTGCCGTTTCCAGTCCCGGACGCTCCTGCCGTGATGTGAATGAACGCCGAATTGCTTACCGCGGTCCACGGACATCCCGCCGGTGACGTGACCGTCACCATATTTCCGGTGGAGGCCGCCGCTCCGACGGTGGTTCCGAAGCCGCCGCCAACCAGCGCCGGGGCCAAGGTGAAGCTGCAACCCGTGCCGGCTTGCGTCGCGGTGTAAGTGAGTCCCGCGGCCGTGATGGTTCCCTGCTGCGAAGCGGCATTCGGATTCGCCGCCACCGAGAACTGAACGGTGCCTGGACCCGCGCTCGAGGCCGGACTCGTGATGGTCAGCCAAGCGGCGTGAGACGTGGTGGTCCAGAAGCAACCCGCCGACGTGTTCACGATGAAACTGCCGGTGGTCGCGGCCGCGCCGAAGTTCGCGCTCGACGGACTGATGGAGTACAAGCAAGTTTGTCCGGTGACCGCGCCGACTTCGCGGACGCGGTTACCGCCTGACGATCCGTTGCCGCCGTCGACGATGAACAAATTGCCGTTGGAATCGAGCGCCACGCCGTTGGGACCGAACAACTGCGCATTGGCGGCCAAACCGCCGTCGCCCGTGTTTCCTTGGTTGCCGTTGCCGGCCACGGTGGTGACGATTCCCACGTCCACACTGTTATCGATCTTGCGGACGCGGAAGTTCGAGTGATCCGTGAAGTAGATATTGCCAGCCGTGTCGACCGTCAACTGATACGGGTGGTCGAGCGCCGCGTAAATCGCCGGTCCACCATCGCCTCCGTAACTCTGGCTGCCGGTGCCGGCGATCAAATGGATGTTGCCGCCGGTATCGACTTGGCGAATGCGCATGCCGTCGTAGTCGGCGATGTACATATTGCCGAGCGCATCGAAAGCCACGCCGGTGGGACCGACCAAGGGCGCGTTCAGCGCGGGTCCACCGTCGCCGAAGTAGCCGCTGATGCCGTTGCCGGCCACGGTGCTGATGTTGCCGACGACTCCGTTGTTGATCGCGATCTTGCGGATCCGATAGTTGCGGTACTCGGCGATATACAGGTTGCCGGTAGCGTCGAGCGCCAAGCCTTGCGGCTCGTTCAACTGCGAGTTGGCCGCCGCACCGCCGTCGCCGGCGAAGCCCGCCGTTCCGTTGCCCGCGATCGTGGTGATGGTGCCGGGCGTGACCACATTGTTGGTAAGCGAATTGCCCACAATCTTGCGGATGCGGTGGCTATTCTGCTCCGAGATGTAGATATTGCCCAGGCCGTCGACAACCGCGGAGATCGGGCAAGCCAGTTGCGCCGATGTGGCTGGACCGTTGTCGCCGAGGACGCTGCCGCCGCCGGCGATCGTGAAGGCGCCGCCGGTCGGCGTGACTTCACGCACGCGGTTGTTGTTGCAATCGGGCACGTACATATTGCCGGACGCGTCGAAACTGGCGAATTGCGGAGCGTTGTACTTCACCGACGAGGGCGAGGAGCTGTCCGCGAATCCCGCCGAGCCGTTGAGTTGTCCACTGAACGCGTTGATCATCGCGGTGGACGCGGTGGGCGTCGGGTACACGAGGAAGTTCGTGCCGGCCGAGACTCCTCCTCCGTTGCCTGTCGTGGGACTCGAAACCGTCACGGTCTGATTGCCGACCGTGGCGATATCGAAGTTGTTGATCGTGGCCAACAACTGATTCGCACTGATGAACGTGGTGGGACGATTGAACGTGTTCCACTGCACCGTCGATCCCGCCACGAAACCGGTACCGTTCACGACGATAGTGAACGTGGCGCCGCCTTGCTGCGCGCTGGACGGCTGCATCGAGGTGATCGCCGGCCCCGGATTGTTGCTCGACGGCGCGCCGATCTTGCGGATGCGGTTGTTGTTGGTATCGGCAAAGTAGACGTTGCCGCCGGCATCCACGAACAATCCCTCCGGATAGTAAATTTCCGCATTGACGGCCAATCCTCCGTCGCCGGAGAAGGCAAACGTCCCATTGCCGCCAATCGTACTGATAATGCCGCCGGTAACTTCGCGAATGCGGGCGTTATTGTAGTCGCTGATGTACAGATTGCCGCTGCCATCCAGGAAAATACCGACCGGGTTTTGGATGTCCGCGTTGGTGGCGATGCCGCCATCGCCGCTATAGTTGCACGATCCGTTGCCGGCCACGGTGTACGTGGTTCCGCTGGAGTCGATCTTGCGGATGCGGCAATTGCCGAATTCCGAAATGTACAGATTGCCGACCAAATCGAGTACCAGGCTGATCGGCTGGCTCAACGACGCTACCGTCGCCGGTCCGCCGTCGCCGAAGTATCCGTTCACGCCGTTGCCGGCGAAGGTGCTGATGTTTCCGGTGCTGGCGTTCACCACGCGCACGCGATGGTTGCTGCGGTCGGCGATGTAGATGTTGCCGCTGGAGTCGATCGCCAACCCCCATGGGTTGTTGAGTTGGGCGTTGATCGCCAGGTTGCCGTCGCCGTTGGATCCCGTGGTGCCGTTGCCCGCAACCGTGGTAATGGTTCCGCCGGTGGTGACTTTGCGGACGCGCTGGTTGCCGTTTTCGGAAATGTACAGATTGCCGAACGAGTCGAGCGCGACGGCCGTGGGGCTGTTGAGCTGTGCCTGGTTGGCCGGCTGGTTGTCGCCGTTATAACCCGGGGTGCCCGTACCGGCCACCGTGGAAATCACGCCGGCGGGCGTGATCTTGCGAACGCGATGGTTGCTGGAATCGGAGATGTAGAAGTTGCCGCTGGAGTCCTTCACAATTCCATTGGGATTGTACAAGGACGAGAACAGCGCTTGGCCACCGTCGCCCGAGAATCCCGCAAATCCCGTGCCCGCGAAAGTGGTCATGAGGGCGGTCGGCGCGGAAGGCGTCGGGAAGATCGTCAAGTTCGTACCCGTCGACGAACCACCCGAACCCGGATTCACCACCGTGATCGGGAACGCTCCCGTCACGGAAAGGTCGAAGCTGTTGATGACCGCCAGCAACCGATTGACGCTGATAAACGTGGTCGTGCGGTTGTTGCCGTTGAACTGCACCGTGGCCCCCGGCGAGAAATTCGCGCCATAAACGACCATCGTAAACGTCGAGCTGTTCTGCTGGATCCGCGAAGGATTCAGCGACGCGATCGTGGGCTGAGATGTCGAGGTTGCCGGGGCCACCAGCTTGCGGATGCGGCTGTTATTGTAATCGGAAAAGACCAAGTTGCCGTTGGGATCGAGCGTCACGTACGTTGGCGTGTAGATTTCGGCGTTCGTCGCCATACCGCCGTCGCCCGTGAATCCATTGTTGCCGTTGCCGGCCACCGTGAAGATCAATCCGCCGCTGGTGACCTTGCGAACTCGCTGGTTCGACGCGTCGCCGAAGTAGATGTTGTTCTGCGCATCCACGAACAAGCCGATCGGGTTGTTGATCGCGGCGCTCGTCGCCGGTCCGCCGTCGCCGGAGAACGTCCCGCTGCCGTTGCCCGCCACCGTATTGATGATTCCACTGGTGGTGTTCACCATGCGGATTCGGGCGTTGTCGTAGTCGGCGATGTACAGATTCGTTCCCGTGGAATCGAAGGCTAAGCCTGTCGGATGATAGAGCGGTGCGACATTCGCCGGACCGCCGTCACCGTCGTAGGCGGGGTTTCCAGTTCCGGCGAAGGTAGTGATGTTTCCGCCGATCACTACTTTGCGCACGCGATGAACGTCGTAGTCGGCAATGTAGAGGTTGCCCTGGGCGTCGATCGCCAAGCCTTGCGGACGGGTGATTTGCGCGGTGGTGGCGGTGATGCCGTCGCCGTTGTATCCGCTGGGGCCGGTGCCCGCCACGGTGAAGATGGCAGAGCCGGTCGGCGTCACTTGGCGCACGCGGTGATTGTCCTGATCCGCAATGTAGAGGAATCCGTTGCTGTCAAAGGCCAAGCCTACCGGGCAACTCAACTGGGCGTTGATCGCCGGAATGCTGTCGCCGTTGTATCCCGCCGTGCCGGTGCCCGCGAACGTCGTGATGGTTCCGCCGGGCGTAACTTTGCGCACCACGTTGTTGCTGCAATCGGCGATGTATAGATTACCCACCGAGTCGTAAACCAATCCCTCGGGGTGTTGGATCGCCGCGAACAACGCCGGACCCGTGTCGCCGGCGTACGCCGCGATGCCGTTGACGCCGACCGTGGTGATGATCAAATTCGTCGATGCTGCCGGCGCCTGGATGATGTTGAACATTTGTCCATTGGAGGCCCCGCCGCCGCCCGGATTAAAGACCGTCACCGTCGCCGTGGTGTTCGGTGTAGCCACGTCGAACGCGTTGATCGTGGCGGTCAGCTTGCTCGCCGAGATAAACGTGGTGTTTCGCTGCGATCCATTCCACTGCACGTACGCGCCAGCAGCAAAATTCGAGCCGAACACGGTGATCGTGAACCCGGGATTGCCCGCTTCGATCGAAGACGGGTTCATGCCGGTCAGCGCCGGCGCGGTGGTGCTGGTGGCCGGAGCTACCAACTCGCGCACGTGAGTGTCGCCGTTGTCGGAGAGATACAAATTGTTGTTGAGAGGATTCACGGCCACGAATTGCGCACTCGAAATCTCCGCGCTGGTGGCCAAACCGCCGTCTCCGCTGTAACCGTTGGTTCCATTGCCCGCCACCGTGTAAATCGTTCCGAACGGCGTGACCTGGCGGATGCGCTGGTTGGAAAGATCGGCGATGTACATGTTCCCCTGGGCATCGAATGCCAGGCCGATGGGGTTGTAAAGGTTCGCGTAGATCGCGGGACCGCCATCGCCGCCAAAGCCGGGGTTGCCGTTACCGGCGAACGTCGTGATGTAGCCGGTGGTCATGTCGACGCGGCGAATCCGTTGGTTCGCTTGATCCGCGATGTATAGATTGCCCGCGGCATCCAGCGCCACGGCGCACGGCGTATCCAGCGGAGCATTGATCGCCGGTCCGCCGTCACCGAAGTAGTTAGCCTGTCCGGTGCCCGCGACCGTCGTGATAGTCCCTGAAGTATTGATTTTGCGGACGCGGTGATTGGTGCGATCGGCGATATAGATGTTGCCCGCGCTATCGGACGCAATGCCGAAGGGATTGTTGAGCAGGGCGTTGACCGCAGGCCCGTTGTCTCCGCTAGAGCCGGCCGTTCCAAGGGTCGATCCCGCAACAAGTGTGATCACTCCGCTCGAGATGTTCACCTTACGAATGCGGTTGCCGTCGTACTCGCTGATGTACAGGTTGCCGTTGCCGTCGAGCGCCACGCCGGTGGGGCCGTTCAATTGCGCGTTGGTGGCCTGGCCGGTGTCGCCGGAGTATCCCGCGGTGCCGTTGCCCGCGAACGTGCTGACAATTCCGTTCGCCGCAACCTTGCGGATCACATGGTTGCGATATTCGGCGATATACATGTTGCCGGCGCTGTCAAACACCATCTGCTGCAGGTTATTGAACGTCGCGTCGATCGCCGGGCCGCCATTACCGCTGAAGCCAACGATGCCGTTGCCGGCATAGGTGATCATCAGCGAGTTCGGCGCGGAGGGCGCCGCGAATACCGTGAACGTCGCAGCGGCCGAAGTGCCGCCTCCGCCGCCGGTGGTGGGATTGAAAACCGTCACCGAGCCGTTCTGGCCCGCGGTGGCTAAGTCAAAGCTTTGCACGACAAAGGTCAGTTGCGTGGAACTGACAAAAGTGGTGGACCGTGCCGATCCATTCCAATTCGCCACCGATCCCGCCACGAACCCTGTACCGTAGATATTCACGGTAGTGTTGCCGCTACCGGCTTGAGCGCCGGAAGGCGACATCGACGTGATCGAGGGCATCGGATTCGCGCTGCTGGGCGGTTCCAGGCGGCGAACGCGGAAGTTGTTCGCATCACTCAAGTACAACCGGCCCGCTGAATCGAAGGACAGTCCGTAAAGCTGGTTGGAGATTTGCGCCGAAAGCGCCAAGCCGCCGTCGCCGGAGAATCCGTAGTTGGTCCCGGCGACCGTGACGATGACGCCGCCCGAGATCATACGGATCCGCTCGTTGTTGGCGTCGCCAAAGTAAACGTTGCCGTTCGAGTCAACCGCAATTCCCTCCGGACTATTGACGGTGGCGTTGGTTCCGATGCCACCGTCTCCGCCGGCTCCGCCGTTGCCGTTGCCCCCGATGGTGGAGAGGGTACCGAACGAGTCGATCTTCATCACGCGATCGCCGCCCGCCATGCTGAAATACAAATTGCCGGAAGAGTCTCGTGTAATTTGGTACGGATCATTCAGCGGCATGAACTGCGCCGGGCCGCCTTCACCGAAATATCCGTTGATGCCGTTGCCGGCAATGGTCGTGACCGTCCCGCCGTTGGCGCCGATCTTGCGGATGCGCTCGTTGTCGCGATCGACCACGTAAAGATTGCCCGCCGGATCGATCACCATGCTGGGAATGTGGCTGAACGTGGCTTGTGCGGCAGGGCCGCCGTCGCCGGCAAAGCCCTGAATGTTGCCCGCCGCCGGCGTCGCGCCGGTGTAGGTGCTGATGTTGCCGCTGGACAACACAATCTTTCGGATGCGGAATCCGTTGTACTCACTGACGTAGAGATTGCCGGCGTTGTCGACCGCCACAGCATTCGGACAATTCAAGCCCGCCGCCGTCGCGGGAATGTTCTCCAGGTTGCTGTTGCCGCCGCCCGCGATCGTGCTGATCACACCGGCCGGATTCACCATGCGCACGCGCCCGTTGCCGCAATCCGCAAAGTAGAAATTGCCGGCGGAATCGAAAGTCGATTGCACGATGGTGCCGAATCCGGCATAAAGTGCGGGACCACCGTCGCCGTCCGAACCGTTGTTGAATCCTTGGCCCGCGAAAGTCTGAATGAGGGTGTTGACCGTCGTCGGGGCGGACGTGAGCACCGTGAAGGTCGCCGAACTGGACGCCGAGACGCCGGGATTCAGGACCGTTACCGCAGCCGTAGTTGGCGAACTGACGTCACCTACCAAAATCGTCGCCGTGAGAATCGTGGGGGAGACAAACGTGGTCACACGACCGCTGCCTTTCCATTGCACGGTAGCGCCCGGTACGAAATTGGCGCCGTACACGGTCAGCGTGAAGGCTCCGTTGTTCGCCACCACGTTCGTCGGGTACATCGAGTTCAACGTCGCGACGGAATTGCCGGTCGGCGTGGCGATGGTTTCGCGGATGCGATGGTTGCTCCAATCCGCGATGTACAGATTGCCGTTGGGGCCCACCACCGCCTGCGTGGCCTGATTCTCTTCGGCCTGCGTGGGCAATCCGCCGTCGCCGGAGAATCCCGCCGCGCCGTTGCCGACGAGCGTGCTGATGGTTCCCGAGCCGGTAGCGCCGACAACCACGCGAATCCGATTGTTGCCGCGATCGGAAATGTAAAGATTGCCGTTGGAATCCAAGCTCAAACCGAGCGGCGCGTTCAACTGCGCGGTGTTGGCCGCGGCGTTGTCGTTGGAGAAACCGGCCGATCCTGTTCCGGCCATCGTGGTGATGTTGCCGCCGACCGTAAATTGACGCACGCGGTGTCCGGCGTTTTCAGCGACCCAGACCGTGGTTCCCGCGCTGTTGACCGCGATGCCCGTGGGACCATTCAGCTTCGCCGAAGTGGCCGCGCCGCCGTCGCCGATAGACGCGCCCGTGCCCGATCCCGCGGCTGTGCCCGTGCCGGCGATCGTCGTGATCACGCCCGAGGTGTTGACCATGCGCACGCGGTTGTTGCTTTGGTCGGCGATGTAAAGATTGCCGCTGGAATCCACCGCCAGGCTGTGCGGATTGTTGATTTGCGCGGCAGTGGCTTGTTGGTTGTCGCCGTTATAGCCAGCGGTACCGGTGCCCACGACGGTAGTAATTTGTCCCGTACCGAGCGCGACCTTGCGGATGCGCTGATTGTTTTGATCGACGATATACAGGTTATTGTTGCTGTCTAACGCCAAGCCGATGGGGTAATTCAGCTGCGCGAGCGTGGCGGGTCCCGTATCGCCGGAGAATCCCGCAGAGCCATTGCCCGCGATCGTTGTGATATTGCCGCTGGTGTCGACCTTGCGCACCCGATTGTTCCCCGACTCGGAGAAATACATGTTGCCGGTCGAGTCGAAGAGAATGATCTCGGGATGATTCAGCGCCGTGTAGCGCATCGGACCGCCGTCGCCAGAGTATCCAGCGATACCTGTGCCTGCGATGGTTTCGATCAGGTTGTTCGGCGGGAGTTGAGCCGACAGTATGCTCACCGGAAGCAAAACAGACAATAACAAGCCGCACGGAAGCAGTTTTCCGAATCGACGCATGCCAGACACCTCTTAGTTTTTGAAATCACCGCTAACTATGTCGCACCCCAAGACACCTAGCAATGGTAAAGAAGTGCCAATTTTTTTGGTACTTAAAAGTACACACGACCGCTGCCCGGGACCAAGGTACTGCTTTGCCTAAACCTTGGTTACCTTGACAAGAGGTGTGCCTGTATAGGAACGTGAGTGAGATTGTCCCCCAAACGTACAGCGCCTTAAGACTGGTTCCGCGTGAGGAATCGGGCGCGAAGGATTGAAGAGACGTACCCATGCGCATACGAGGCTATCTTCTATTGTTGGCGGCGGCCGCGGGTATTCTAGCGACGCCACTGTCGGCTCAAAAAGCAGGTCAAGTCACCAAATCGTCGGGACAGGCGTTCGTCGACCAACCGGCGTCCCGCGCGAATCTCGCGCCCAAAGCGGTGGCCGCTACAAACGGCACAGAGATTCGCTGGAAGGACATCCTGCGAACGGAAGACGGCGGCCGCATGCGCGCGCAACTGCTCGACGGATCGATCCTCAGCATCGGCTCGAAGACGCATTTGACGGTCATCAAGCACGACGCGAAAACGCAAGACTCGCAATTTGAGTTGAAGTACGGCCAAGTACGCGCCCAAGTTCAGCACATTTCGCAATCGGGCTCCGACTTTACGGTGCGAACCGACACCGCCGTCTGCGGCGTGCTCGGCACCGACGAAGCCATCGATGCCAACAACCCGACGGCGACCGTCATCATCGCCATCAGCGGCATTGTTGTCGTAAAGAGTTCGAATCCCAGTATTCCGGGATCGGTGCAGTTGACGCCCGGACAAACCACGACAGTAAATCAAGGACAGCCCCCGACGCAGCCGACCCAAGCCACGCCGGGACAGATCGCCGGCATCGTCAGCAACACGGGCGGCACCACGAATCCCGATCCGACGGTATCGAATCCCACGCCGCAGTTGAAGATCGGCGCGCCTTTGACGCTCGATGGCCGCGCGTCCACGGGCGGTTTGGGCTCGGTCGGCAGCTACAACTGGGCGATCGACAATTCGCTAAATCAAGTGGTGTACAGCTCCACGAACCCGGTGTTGAGCGTCGACACCAACACATGGGCGCCGGGCGGATACACCGGAACGCTGACGGTCACCAACACCGCGACACCGCCACAATCGGCGTCGGTTACGTTTACCTTTACATTAGTCGCGCCCGATCCAGGCCCAACCATACCGGCGCTCGCGCAGGCGTATCAAACCGGTCAGGTGCAGACGTTTATGAACCTGTTCGATCCGGTGCGATATACCGGATTCGCGGCGCTGGAGCAATCGATTCAGCAATCATTCAATAACATCACGGTTACCGGCGTGAATATTCTCACGACGGCGGGCGTGGCTACAGGTGCGTCCACGGCGCATTACAACGTGACCATGCAGATCGGCTACACGTTGAAGAACACGGCGCTGCCGGTCGCCGGCACGGGCACAACGACGGGTGCTGCGGCGCCCGCGAATCTGCACGTGAACGCGACGCGCGGCGGCGCGCGCACACCCGGCAACGGATCGATTAGCGGATCGGCAGGCGCGGTCGCCACGTTCGTGGTGTTGAGCGGCGCACAAAGCGGATTCGTGCAAACCGGCACGAACTCGCTGGGCTACAGTTTCACGGGATTGCCCGATGGCGCGTACACCTTGACGCCGGTGCGCAGCGGATTCAACTTCTCGCCCGCCAGCATCAACGTGACCATCCTAAACGGCAACGCCGTGACCGGCGCCAACTTTACGGCACAACCGCAGCCGCTTTCCATCAACGTCAGCGCGATTCTCGATCTCGGGTATCTGCCGACCAATGGATGGCTGATCACCAATATTGCCGGATCGCTCGGATCGGCGGGCATTGTCGGCGTACCGGGTACGAGCAATCCGCAAGCCGGATTGAGCACCGGCACGGGCGGCGCGGGCGCGGCGGGTGCTACAAACACAGGCGCGCCGACTCCCAGCTTCACCGTGACCGTTCCGACGACTCCGGTTCCGATCATTGCCGGCGGCAAATCGGGCTTGGTTCCCGTTACAATCACGCCGTTGAACGGATTCCTCGGCACGATCACGTTCAAGTACACGTTTTCGGCGGGCCTCTCCCAACTCAGCAACCTGACTTCTGTCAACATCACCAGCAGCAGCCCGGCGACGTATTACTTGCAATTCTTTGCCAACGGCGGCACGACGATCGGCAGCTCTGGCGTGCTTTTCTCCGCGAGTAGCGGATCGATAGGTCCCGTTTTCGGAGAAATTCCATTCAGCGTAACGCAGATTGGAGCCGTGGTGAACGGCGCGGGCTCGTCGTCGACGAATCCGCTGCAATTGTTCGCCGGTAACGGCACCGGGACGGCCAACGTCACAATCAGTCCCGTTGTGGAAGCGACCACATTGGCAGTGGGCACGGGCATCACGGGCGCGGCGATCGCCCCGGGCGCGCCCGACGCCAATGGCAACGCCGCGATTACGGTTACGCCAAACAGTTCCGCCACCGGATTGCAATCGGCGACCATCAACATCCTGGTGGCGCGGGTCCAAGTCAGCAATTTCCCGTTGTTCGTCAACTTGACCGCACCGGTGCAGAACGTTTCCGCACCGTCGCAGGTGAATGTCGCGCCGGGACAACCGGCCACTGTGGGAATTAGTGTACCGTTCGCGCCGGGATTCACCGGCGGCGTGGTCGTGACGCCTCCCGCGACGGGAGGCGGTCTCACGTTTTCGCCCAGTTCAGTGACGCTCAATTCTTCGGGCACGGCGAACTTCACCGTGACCGCTTCGTCGTCGTTCGCGTTTGCGCAAGCCGTGCGTCAAGGCGCGCCGCTCACCGATACCTTCACGGTCACGGCTGGAAAATACGTCACCACCGCGAACGTGAATTTCACCACCCTCGCCGCCGCTGATTTCAACTTGGCGCCGGCTTCTTCGCTCTCGGTGGTGCAGAACACCTCGCAGAACATCGTGATCAACGTGACGCAATCGGGCGGCAGCGGAAATATTCCGATTACGCTCACCGCCAGCGGATTCCCCGCGGGAATCAGCGCCGCCGTGGTTGGAAATGCCACGACGAACGGCAGCGGAACGGTGACGTTCAGTGTGTCGGCTACGTTCGCGGCCATCGCGGGCGTGCAATCTTTCACCGTGACAGGTACCGGCGGCGGGCTTACGCACACCATCACGGTGCCGATTACAGTGATTTCCGGCGCGTCGTTCAATTTGGCGGCCGCGTTGCATGGCAGCTTCTTCGACGGCGGCGGCGCGTGTACGAATTGCGTGACGGTCAGCGTTACGCCGATCGGCGCCTTCACGTCGTCGGTGGCGATTACGTCGTCAAGTAACGTTGCGACCGCTTCCGGTCCGGGCAGCATCGCGCCAGGAAATTCGGCGCAATACACCGTAAACGCAACCGGTCCCGGAACGTTGACGTTCACCGGAACCGCCAACGGAATCACGCAGACAGCGTCGGTGCAAATCGCGTTCGTCGCGGGATTCTCGCTGGGAGTTTCGGCAACATCTACTTTCCCCGGCGGCCAGAGCACGGTGACCGTCGCGGTGAATCGCGCGTCAGGATTTGCCAGCACCGTGATTGTCACGCCGTCGCCTACGACGGGCGTTACCTTCACGCCGAGTTCCGTGACCGTCGCGCCGGGAGCGGCGTCGGCGCAATTCACCGCCACCGTGGCCAGCACGGTGAGCAGCACGACGACGCCGGCCGCAAACTTCTCGGGCGTCGCGCAGGGCGGCTCGATCATCGTCAACGGATCGGGCACCATCACTTTGACCGGCGTTCCGTTCACCTTGACCGGCGGCACCGTACAGGGATTCGCGGGTCAAACCGTACCGATCGTGATCACCGTGAATCCCGGCGCTGGATTCAACGGCGCCGTGTCCGTCGCGCCTACCAGCGGTCTTACGGGCATCATATTGTCGCCGAGCAGCGTGAATGTCCCCGCGGGTCAAACCACCGCCACGTTCATCGCCACGATTCCGTCGAACGTCACCACCGGCGGCACGATCAATTTCACGGGCACATTGGTTGGCACTCCGGGAATTACGGCGAGTACAACCGTTACGCTAACCATCGGCGTACCGTTCACGTTGGGATCGGGCTCGTCGCTCGGCTCGATGAATCCCGGCGGAAACGCCAGCGGACAGTTGGCCATCACTTTGACAAATGGATTCACGGGCCCCGTGACGTTTTCTGCGTCCACCACCAGCGGCAGCGCCACTGGCAGCGTCAATCCGAATTCGGTGACGAAATCGGGCAACGTTACCGTGAACGCCACGTCGGCGGCGAATGCGAGCACGGGACAATCCACCATCGTGGTAACCGCGCAGGCGGGAACGTACAGTCAAACGGCCACGTTCACCGTGTCCATCGTGACCGCCTACACCGCCAGCGCTTCCACGTCGACCTCGGTGACGTTGTTCACGGGAGGAAACTCGACGGTTGGCGTCAACGTGACGTACGCGCCGTCGTTCACGGGAACGGTGAGCTCATCCATCACCACGCCGAGCGGCGTGAGTGCGTTCGCACAAGGCAATTCCTCGCTGACCGCGTCCGGCGTCATCACATACGGGATCTCCGCGTCGACCGGCGCTGTGTCGGGACCCGTTGTGGTCACGCTGAGCGGCGGCAACAACACTGTGTCGATCACGTTCAACGTGAACGTCGTGACGCCGTACACCATGTCGATGAGCACAAACCAAGTGCAGGTGTATAGCGGCATCGGCACCAGCGTCAGCGTGAACCTGAATTTCGCCGCAGGATTCAGCGGACCGGTCACGATCACCGCGCCCTCCAACTTAACGGGGATCGCATCCGTTTCGCCGCCTTCGCTGCAAGCCAACGCCAGCGGCTCGTATTCGTTTACGGTCACCGGCAGCGCAACGAATGTCACCGCCAGGAGCGGATCGCTCGGTTTCGGCTCGTCGTCCGGTGGATTCAACGCGCAGGCCTCCGCCGGTTACTCGGTGATCGATCCGTACATGCTGTCGGTCACGCCGCCGGCGCCGTTCAACGATTCTTCCACCGTTCCTTACGTCGTGACCATCTCTCCGAACGCGAATTTCCAGGGACAAGTCACGCTGACGCCCACGGTGACGCCCTCGGGCGGCACGGCGACCGTCACGAACTCCGGCGGCGTTACGGTTCCGGTGACGGGATCCACGCCCGTGACGTTCTCAGTGACGATCGGCGCGAATGTCACGAGCATCGCCTTGAGCACGAACACCATCTCCGGCGGATTTTCGCTGGGAACCGGCAACAGCACCGTGAACGTCGCGGTGAACAATAACTATTCGGTGTCGGTGATTACCCAAGCGCCGGTCTTGTTCTCCACGGGTACGGCGTCGATCCAAGTGCAGGTGACGTACAACCAACCCTACAGCGCCAGCGTGACGATTACGCCGCCGGCCGTTCTGCCGCAAGGAATCGCGGGAATCGCGGGGTCGGCGTGCGCGTTCGGCTCGCAACCGCAATCGCGGCGCGTGCCGCAGAGTAGCAGCAATGCCGTGGTCGTTACACCGAACAGCAATGTCGCGTGCTTCACGGTGTTGGCGTCGCAAAGCAATCCGTCGCTTTTCACGGGAATGATTACGTTCACCACCACCGACGGCAACGGCAGCAACGGCATGGCTTCCACCGGATACAGCGTGCAAGATCCATACCGGCTGACGTTCGGCGCGGTGCCCTCGACGCTCGACAATAGTCAATCGTTCAACTACGTCGTGAATGTCGTTCCGAACAACGGATTCCTGGGCACGGTTAGCGTTACCCCGACGGTGAATCCTTCCGGCGCGATGAGTTTCAGCCCCACCGGACCCGTGACGGTTACCATCTCCAGTTCCGCCGCACAGCAGGCCAGCTTCACCGCGACCGCCACGGCAATGTCCACGGGACAAGCCACACCCGGCGCGAGTACGTCGCAACAGCTATCGAATTTCACGCTGAACGGAAACGCCACGGCCACCACAATCGGCGGCGCGCCGTTCTCGATGTCCTCGAGCACCTACGCGGTACTCGATGGACAAACGCAAACGTATTCGCTCACCGTGAATTTCGTGCAAGGTTACGTGGGAACGGTGACCGTATCGTGTTCGAGCATCACAGCGTCGGGCGCGAGTCCGTCGTATGTACGTGGCGGAGTGCCCGCGCGCTCGGGTCTGCGTCCAAGCGAAACGCGCCTCGGCGCGGCCAATCCCACATGCAGCGGATTGGGCATCGGTAATGTCGTTGTGGATGCCTCGAGCAACGCCACGCTCACTGCTAACGGCAGCGCCGGATCGCAGACCATCACATGGGATATCACCGGAAGCGGAACCGGCGGCGGTGTGATCAACTTCAGCGCGGTCGATACCAACTCGCTCACCGCGACGTACAAGGCCCCGTTTACGGCGCAAGAGCCGTTCACGGCAAGCATGTCGTCGCAAACGGCGTACGTTTATCCGAGCACGCAAACGCAAGTCAGCGTAACGGTCACGTTCAGCGCCGGATTCACGGGCAGCGTTCTCGTTTCGCCGCCCGGCACGTTGCCGGCGGGCGTCGCGAGTATTTCCGCGGCGCAAACGGCCACGCCGGGATCGCCGACCGTCATGTTCACCGTGACGGGCAACACGATCAACAGCTCGGCGAACACCGGTTGCCCGACGTATTGCGGAAACCTCACGTTCAGCGCGACCACTACGGGTTTGCCGACGCCGCAAACCGTCCAGGAACCGTATCAATTCAATTTCCCGATCAGCGCGCAAGTAACGATGCAGGCGATGATGACCGCGGGCGGCTCCGGCGTGATGGCGGTCAGCGTGACGCCGGGCGTCGGATTCAGTTCGCCGGTGTCGGTCACCGAATCCGGTTCGTTGAACACGGGAATTACGTTCAACGGCGGATCGACTTCCGCCACGGGACCCTTCTCGGGCTCCAGCGCTTCCGGCACGGTGCAAAACAACACGCCGTTTGTCGCCTACTTCCAGTTTTCCGCGGCCGGCGGAACGCAACAGCAATCACAGTTTGTGAGTTTGTCGATTCAAGTCACGGGCGCGCCGAACTCGATCCTACAAGGCGTGGTTGACGTCGGCCCCGGGACATCGTTCTCGGTGAGTTCGCCGGTCTCGGGAAACAGTTACACGACGTTCAGCACGGTCCAGTTCGCGCAGTTCATCGACGTGGCATACTCGAACAGCTTCAACGCGACGGTGACGGTCACAGGGCCGACTAGCGCACCGGGCTTCAGTTCGATCACTTTGAACGGATCGAATCAAGCCACGCCCGCGAGTCCGCAAATCACGTACAACATGGTGGCGTCCGGTTCGAATCCGGGACCGAACGGCACGAGCGGAACGCTGACTTACACCGGAACATCGGGCGCCACTACGATGCAGTATCAACTCGGCTACACGGTGATCGATCCGATCACGGTGACCACTCAGCCGACGACGCCGTTGATGCAAGGCATGCAGCAAAACTATCTGGTAACCGTGAAATCAAACAACGGCTTCGCCGGCACGGTCACGATTACACCCAGCATTTCGAGCGTGCCGTCGAATTCGGCGAGCATCAGCAATTCCGGTGGCATGATCGTGCAAGTAGCGGCCAATTCCACGATGACCTTCACGTTCACCGTGACCGTCGGCGCCAACACGACTCAGGTCACTCTGGGAGGTACGGCGTCCGCGAACGTCGTGAGCGGCGTGAGCCACACGACCTTCAGCGTCAACCTGCTGCAATCGACGGTGAACGGAATTGCGTTCACGCTGACGCCGCAGAATCCCAACGTGGCGGTGTTCGACGGAAAAACCACCACCACCACGCTGTCGCTTACGTTTGAGAACGGCTACAGCGGCTCGGTGACCGTTTCCTGCACCAACATCGGCGCGACGGGACAAAGCCCGCAACGCGCGGGACGCATTATCACCGCACCCGGCGGACCTGGTGGATCTGGTCAACGAAGAGTCGCCTTCGATCCTTCGGCCGGCACTTGCAGCGGCCTCGGCGTCGCGTCGGTGACGCTGCCGAACAACACGAATCCTTTGACCGGCAGTGGCAACACCGTCAACGTGACGTTCACCGTGACGGGTAATGGCACGGGCAGCGGCGTGATGCATTTCCAAGCGACCGATGGCACTAGCACGGCAACCACCAGCGAGAATTTCACGGCGGCCGAGCCGGCGTCGCTTCTGATCCAGGGAGCCACTCCAGTCAGCGTGTTCAGCGGTCTCAGCACTTCCATCAGCGTTGCGGTGACGGATGCCAACGGCTTCAACGGAACCATTGTCGTCGCCGCGCCGGTGATTACGGGCATTACTTTCGCGCCCACGTCGCAAATGGCTGTGGGCAGCACGGTGGTGGTCTTCACGGCCACGGGAATGGGCTCGCATCCCACGCCAACCACCGGCACGATGACGTTCTCCGCGACCAGCGGCAACATTATGGCGGCCGGCGGATATCAACTTTCTGATCCTTTCTCGATCGGAATTCAGGCCATTTCGTCGCTCACTGCCGGCACGACTACAATGACCGCGACCATCGCTCCCATCGACGGCTACAACGGTCAAGTGATGGTCGTGGGGTCGGCCACCGGCACCGGCGTTACAGCAACCATTGGAGCGGCGCAAACCGTTAACGTCACGGGCTCCACGCCGGTGGCGTTTTCGGTCACCATTTCCGGCGTCACCACGGCCGGCGGCACGGTGCAGTTCGGCGCGTGCGCCACCACCACATCCACGTGTCCCACGACGTCGCCGGGCTTTTCGACCAGCACGCAAACGTCGAATGTCAACGTGACACCGCCGTTCACCATGACGGCGACGCCGAATCCGTTGCCGGTGACAAATGGATCCACCAGCCATCTGAGCGTGACGCTGACATTCGCTAGCGGATACAGCGGCACGGTGTCGGTGAGCTGCGGCTCCGGCCCACCTCCCGCCGCCTTGCCGTCGAGCGTCGGTCGCGGCCAGCCCGCGGCGATGGTACGTCCGGCAGTGCACCGCGGCGCGGCGGGCATCTCGTGCGCCGGCTCCGGCATCAGTTCCGTGACGCCAGACGCTGCCAACAGCAGCGCGATGCTCACAGCAACCGGTTCCGGCGGCCAGCAGACGCTGATCTTCGACGTCGCCGGCAACGGCGCGGGCAGCAGCACACTCAATTTCATCGCCACCGATTTGAACAACGACACCGCTTCGTACAGCGCTCCGTACAACGCCACGAATCCGCCCGCAAGCGGCGTGGTTACCGCGGGATCGACTAGCGGCTTCACGGGTCAAACGATCCAGGTTCCCATCAACTTGACGATCACCGCCGGAGGACAGCTCGATACCATCAGCTTCGGGTTGCAGATCACGGGCAACGGCAGCGAACCGGCGCTCAGCGGTGCGCTGTCGTTTACAGCGATGTCGCCGATGCCATCGCCGAATATTACGGACCCCGTCAATTCGAACATCATCAACGTTTCGTGGACCAGTACTTTGTCGCCGCCGATCAGCGGCACCTTAGAACTCGGCACGGTCAGCGTGATGATCCCGAACAACGCACTCAATAACGGCACCTATAACTTGATCATCACCGGTGCTTCGGGAAGCTTCATGGGCAACGCGGTGCCTGTGAGTCCGGGTGCGAACGGCACGCTCACAACGCAGGTGGGTGGAGCGCAACCGGCCAGCAGGAAGATCGGCGCGGCGCCGGGCACGCGCGAACGCATGACCGTGAATGCGCGCAACGAAAACTGCGCGGGCGTGCGCTTCTCCAGCGGCACGCAATCGAGCTGCGGCGGATCGGTGGACTTGGAAGTCCAGCCGGTGATTACGTCGTCGGGCACGCTGGAAGTTCACTTGTCCACGCCCAACGGCGGAATGCGCGATTTAGGCGCGATGACGCTGGCCTCGGCGCAATTCCCCGACGCCGATGCGTCTGACGGGTCGGGTGGGTCTGGTGGGTCTGGTGGGTCGCCGGACGCGCTGCCGTCGAGCGGCATGTTCCAGCAGGGTCACACGTACCTGTTCAAAGTAGGCAATCAACTGGCGCTAGTGCGCGTGGCGCGGATTCGCTCGAGCGTCAGCCCGAGGCTGGCGGCGATTCCGGGCAGCGGCGCGCCGAGCGCATCGAAATCGACGGCCCAAAAACAAGCGCCGGCGGTCAGCCACAGCGGCGACGATCTACTGAACAGCATGCGCGATCAGCAGCAAATGAATCGCGTGCTGGACAGCGCGCAGATCACCATCGACCTCGAGTGGCTGATGCAGCCCTCGGCTCAGTAGCGGCTAACGCAAGAACATCGCCGAGAGGAATCCCGGCAGATCGTGGTACAGCGTCGCGACCAACAGCGCGACGCCTGTGCCGGCGATCGCAACGGGCGCCAGCACTCGCAGCATCCAGTCTTTGTTGTAGTTGGTTGTCATACTCCACCAGACACCGTTGAAACGGATGATGTTCCTGCTTTTTTAACCGGTTATTGAGAATTGATGGTGCGGAAGAGGAAAGCAAAGCTTGCGAATGACTGGACCAGCGATCAAGTCGTGGTCTATGAAGATCCCGACCATGGCGGATGGTATCTCGGATACAATCCGCGGCTAGGCACGTACGCGCACATCGAGTAATTGGGGCGCTAACTTGCGTGCGTGTTGTCGGCCGACACTCATGCCTCCCGTCATCCAAGTTTCCGGCATCCGCAAAACCTACGGCTCTTTCGGACGACACATGCTGGCGGTCGACGACGTGTCGTTCGACGTGAACGACGGCGAGATTTTTGGCTTGATCGGTCCCAACGGCGCGGGAAAAACCACCACGATGGAATGCATCGAGGGTTTGCGCACGCCCGACCGCGGCGTCATCTCGGTGCTGGGCCTGAATCCCTTCCAGGACGTTTACAAGTTGCAGGACCGCATCGGTGTGCAACTCCAGCAAGCGCAGTTGCAGAAGCGGATCAAAGTTTGGGAAGCCGTCGACCTCTGGACCACGCTCTATCACCGAAAAACAATCGACGGCGAACGGTTGCTCGACCAGTTGGGCCTGATCGACAAGCGGAATGCCTGGTTCATGAATCTCTCGGGCGGCCAAAAGCAACGACTCTTCATTGCGCTGGCGTTGATTAACGATCCCGAGGTAGTCTTCCTCGACGAATTGACCACCGGCCTCGACCCGCAGTCGCGCCGCTCGATCTGGGATTTGGTGCGCGGGATCCGCGAGCGCGGCAAAACGGTTTTCTTGACCACGCACCTGATGGAAGAAGCCGAACGCTTGTGCGATCGTGTCGCCATCCTCGAGCATGGACGCATCATCGACATCGACACGCCGCAGAATCTCGTAAAGCGTCACTGCCCGGAGCGCACCGTGATGCTGGCCACCGAAGCGCACGCCGATTACGACGGCCAAAACGTCGTCGATCGCTTTCGCGCGATCCCGGGCGTGGAGGATGTCGTATGTAACGACTCGCAATTCACGATTCGCGGCCGCGGGGACGATTTGGTGACCGAAGTGATTCATTGTCTCGGCGAGAATCGGATTCGCGTCACCGACTTCCGCACCGTCCTGCCGAATCTGGAGGACGTTTTTCTCAAACTCACCGGCCGTTCGATTCGCGATTGGGTCGATCATTATGCTGCACGGACTCTGGAAACTGACGTGGATCGAGATCAAGATTTTTATGCGCGAGCCGATGGGCGCGTTCGGAACGATTGTTCTCCCGGTTGTCGTTTTCCTCGGATTGGGCCGCCTCGCCGGCAGCAGACTCCCGGGTCCCGCGCTCGCCGCCAGCAGTTTTGTGCGCGTGGGATTGCCGGTGCTCGCGTCGCTTCTGATTGCCATCAGCGCGGTGCTATCGTTAGTCACGATTATTTCGATCTACCGCGAGGGCGGCATTCTGAAACGTCTCCGCGCGACACCCTTGCGCGCGTGGACGATCCTGACGGCTCACGTGCTGGTCAAGCTGATGCTCACAGCGGCCACGCTCGCCTTGATGGTCCTGGCAGGCCGGCGCTACTATCCGGTGGGCGTCAACGCTCCTTTGTTTTCGTTCACGATTGCGCTTTTGATCAGCACGTGGAGCATTCTGTCGATCGGCTTTCTCATCGCCAGCATTGTTCCCACGGCGCGCTTTGCGCAGCCGATCGGCGGCGCGATCCTGTACCCGATGATCGGGCTGGCGGGACTCTTCGTACCGATCGCGTCGTTCCCACCGGGGCTTCAGGCGGTCGCGCGCGTGCTGCCTCTCACTTATGCGGTGTCGCTCCTCCAAGGAATTTGGAACGGCGACGCGTGGTCGATGCACGTGGGCGACGTCGCGGCGCTGGGCTTGGTATTTGTCGTGTGCACGGCGCTCTCGGTGAAAGTGTTTCGCTGGGAGTAAACAGAATCTGGCTCCTCTGCAACTGTTGCGCGAATGAAGCAAATACTGCACCCGTCGCAGAAAAACATGGGTCCAGGATCTCCTCATTTGAGTGAGTTGGCCATTGGTGTTCTGCTTGCCTTAGTAAGTGTGAAGGGTCCCAACCCAAGACCCAAACGAAAAGAGGTTCTAAGGCCATGCCTTACAGAGTGCTTGTTCTCGCTGGCGTTGTTGGTCTTGCCCTATTGGTTCCCACGGCGCAGGCTTGCACCGTTCCTGATGCCGCCGCGCTGAGTAAGGACGTGGCCAAGTATAAGACCGTCGTAGTAACGGTGGATGACTGCATCGTGCAATTGAACGGTCACGTGGACCAGCTCAGTCATTCATGGGACATCGAGCGAAAATTCCGCAAGGATGCATGGTCTTCGGGCGTAGCCAACCGTCTCGTCGTCGTCGCAGCCATAGTGACCGATCAGAACTTGCGCCGAAGTGTCAACCGGATGCTGCGGGAACCGGGCAACAATGACCTACGCTCGCCATTCGGATTCCAGATACAAAACGGTGTGGTGACAGTGACGGGAGCGTCGGGCGATCCGATGATGCTCGACACCACGCTCTATGCCATCGCGTCCATCAAAGGGGTTCGCGGCGTGGTCTCAAACGTCCAATTTAACTCCTTGGTGAACATCGACGACGTCATCCAGTGGACGCCGAAGACGGTCTTCTTGCCGGCCCCTCAACCTGGCCCCATTTACCCGAAATTGCAACCCTAAGAGTACAGAATTGCAAACGGCCGAAGAGCCGCTCGCCGTTGCGAGTTAAGGAGCAATCATGCTGACCAATTCGAAGGACTTGAAAGGGCTGGTGATCCGCGCGACCGACGGCGAACTGGGAACTGTGGAGGAAGTGTACTTCGAAGACGACAAGTGGGCCGTCCGCTACCTCACGGTGGAGACCGGCGACTGGCTGGCTGGCCGGTCTGTGCTGATCTCCCCCTATTCCATCCGCGGTACCGACTGGCAGGCTCGGCGGCTGGATGTGGCCCTGACCAAGAGTCAGGTCCGTGACAGCCCGAACGTCAGCACACACGCGCCGATTTCGCGGGAGCATGAATCCACCTATCTTTCCTATTACGGCTATCCTTACTATTGGGACGGACCCGACATGTGGGGCCAAGCCCAGCTTCCCCATCAAGCGGCGATGGCCGCGACCGCATCGGCGGAAGCAATGGCCAAACGAATTCGCGATGAATCGCAGGATTCATTCCTGCGCAGTACCGCCGGCACCATTGGCTATCACATCGACGCGTCCGACGGGGAAATCGGCCACGTGGCCGGATTCGTCGTGGACGACGAAGCTTGGGCGATCCGCTACGTCGAGGTGTCCACGCAGAACTGGTGGCCGGGGAAGCGAGTGCTGATTTCGCCAGGTTGGATCGAAAGGATCAGTTGGCGCGAAGAAAAGGTCTACGTCCCCCTGCTTCGCGACGCCATCCAGAGCGCCCCCGAGTACGTCGCGTCCCAGCCGATCAGCCGCGAGTATGAGCACCGGCTCCATTTGCATTATGGCCGGCCTCCGTATTGGGTCCACGCGCCACGCGAGGAGTCGTTGGATCTCGCGCCATCACTGACATCAATTGCATGACTCAAATACCGCTGTATCCTTTGCGGTTCGAGCCGATCTATCAATATCGCCTTTGGGGCGGACGGCGGTTGTCTAAGCTGCTTTCTGTTCCGCTGCCCGGCAGCGGTCCGATCGGCGAAGCTTGGGTGCTCAGTGACCGCGCCGAACATCCCACCCGGATAGCCAATGGGCCGCTGCGTGGCCGGACCATCGCGCAATTGATGGAAGAGTCGCCCGAACAGTTGCTGGGAAACTTGGCCGGGCGCTTCACGCGGTTTCCTCTGCTTCTAAAATTCCTCGACGCGCGCGACACCTTGTCGGTGCAGGTGCATCCATCGGATACCCAGACGCAATATCTGCCGACAGGTGAGACCGGTAAAACCGAAGCATGGGTGGTGCTGGAGGCAGGCGAGGATTCTCGCGTCTATGCGGGCTTGAAGGCGGCGACAACCGCCGACACGCTGCAGCGGGCGGTTATCAACGGCAGAGTAGAGGACCAGTTGGCGAGTTTCAAGCCGAAGATCGGCGACGGCATCTTCGTGGAAGCCGGGACCGTTCATTCGCTGGGCGACGTGGTGGTCTTCGAAGTACAGGAAAACAGCGACGTGACCTTTCGAATCTTCGACTGGAATCACCTCGACAAAATGCGCCAGCGCCGGCCGCTGCAAATCGATCAGGCCATGGCTTGCATCGATTTCGGACAGGGTCCGGTGCGCGCTGTGAAGCCCGTTGTGGAACCATCCACCAAGTCTGAGAGCTCCGGCTCGCCCACACTCCGCGAGCGGCTCTTCCTCTGCGATCAGTTTGGCTTGTGGCGCCTGTATTCGGACGCGCCCTTTCACACCGGAGTGGCGGGAACGCCGCGAGTGCTGGTGTGCATCGACGGCGCCGGCCAGTTGGAGCACGAAGGCGTGAATTACTCCATCGGCAGAGGCGATGTGCTGCTGATGCCGGCCGTCGCGGGTGAGTGTGTCTGCCGTCCACGCCACGGGCTTACGCTGCTCGAACTCTCTCTGCCGGAAGGTGGGTCGCTGAAATGAAGAGATTGATTGTCTTCGATCTCGACGGCACCTTAGCAGAAAGCAAGTCGTCTCTCGACGCCGAGATGGCCACGCGGCTCGGCGATTTGATGAGCATTGTGAAAGTGGCGGTGATTTCCGGCGGCAATTGGCCGCAGTTTGAGACGCAGGTGCTGGCCAATCTTCCGCACGATCAACGCTTGAAGAATCTTTCTCTCCTGCCCACTTGCGGCACCAAGTTCTATCGGTACGATACGGACTGGCGCCTGCTGTATTCGGAAGATTTCAGCGCTACGGAACGAGAACAGGTGATCTCTGCATTGAAGCAGGCGATTGGCACATCGCACGTGAGGGAGCTTCAGACTTGGGGAGCGCAGATCGAAGATCGCGGCAGTCAGATTACGCTCTCGGCCCTGGGGCAAGACGCTCCGCTCGAGGAGAAAAAGAAATGGGATCCGGATTTCAGCAAACGGACGAAGATCAAGCAGCTGCTGGATCGCTGTATCCCGGAATTCTCAGTGCGCCTGGGCGGAACGACATCGGTTGACATCACCAAACCCGGCATCGACAAAGCTTACGGAATCCGCAAACTCCGCGACACTCTGGAGATTGCCATTTCCGAAATGATTTTCGTAGGCGACGCCTTGTTTCCCGGAGGAAACGACTACCCCGCGAAAGAAGCCGGCGCCCTCTCCATCCAGGTGCGCGATCCCAATGAGACCAAGCGCGTGATCGAAGCGGTGATCGCTTGTATCGGGTAGTGTCCCAACCTACTCCTCGTGTGCCGCGTCCTCTTGCGTCTCCGACACCAGCGCTTCGGTCGTCAGCATCAGCGCCGCGATCGAGGCGGCGTTCTGCAAAGCAAAGCGCGTCACCTTGGCGGGATCAATGACGCCCGCTTTCACCAGGTCCTCGTATTCGCCCGTCAAAGCGTTGTAGCCGAAATTGGCCTTGGCTTCTTTGACCCGCTCCGCCACGATGGCGCCTTCCTCGCCGGCATTGGCGGCGATTTGGCGTAGCGGCTCTTCCAGCGAGCGACACACGATGGCCGCACCGATCTGCTCGTCGCCTTCCAATTTGAGCTTCTGCACGGCGGGAATCGCGCGCAGCAGGGCCACGCCGCCGCCGGGAACGATGCCTTCTTCCACCGCCGCGCGCGTGGCGTTCATGGCGTCTTCCACGCGAGCCTTTTTCTCTTTCATTTCCGTTTCGGTCGCCGCTCCCACTTTGATGACTGCGACGCCGCCGACCAGTTTGGCCAGGCGTTCCTGCAACTTCTCGCGATCATAGTCGGAGGTGCATTCCTCCACTTGAGCGCGCAGTTGCTTCACTCGACCTTCGATCGCCTTGTGGTCGCCGGCGCCCTCGATGATGGTGGTGTTGTCTTTGGTGATGATCACGCGCTTGGCGCGGCCCAGACTCTCTAGCTTGACGCTGGCCAGCTTCGTGCCCGTCTCTTCCATGATGGCCGTGCCGCCGGCCAGAATCGCGATGTCATCCAGCATTGACTTGCGGCGATCGCCGAAGCCGGGAGCCTTCACCGCCGCGGCGGACAACGTGCCTCGCAGCCGATTGACCACCAGCGCCGCCAGGGCTTCGCCTTCCACGTCCTCGGAGACGATCAGCAGCGGCTTACCGGACTTGGCGATCTGCTCCAGCAACGGGATCAAGTCGTTCATCACCGAAATCTTCTTCTCGTGAATCAAGATGTAAGGATTTTCCAGCACCACTTCCATACGTTCCGGATCTGTGACGAAGTACGGCGAGAGATAGCCGCGGTCAAACTGCATGCCTTCGACTACTTCGAGCTGCGTGTCCATCGTCTTGGACTCCTCCACCGTGATCACGCCATCCTTGCCGACCTTCTTCATCGCGTCGGCGATGATGGCGCCGATGGCCGTATCGTTGTTGGCCGAGATGGCGCCCACTTGAGCGATCATCTCGCCCGTTACGGGCTTGGACAGTTTCTTGATCTCGCCCACTGCGGCCTCGACGGCTTTCTCGATACCCCGCTTCAGCGCCATGGGATTGGCGCCGGCGGTCACATTCTTAATGCCCTGGCGAAAGATGCTCTGGGCCAAAACCGTGGCGGTGGTCGTACCGTCCCCCGCCGTGTCGCTGGTCTTGGAGGCCACCTCGCGAACCATCTGCGCACCCATGTTTTCCTGATGGTTCTCAAGATCGATTTCCTTGGCCACCGTCACGCCGTCTTTGGTGATCGTGGGACTCCCAAATTTCTTGTCGATCACGACATTGCGGCCCCGGGGCCCGAGCGTAATCTTGACCGCGTCCGCCAACTGGTTTACGCCGCGCAACATGGCGCCGCGCGAATCCTCGCCGTGAGCAATTTGCTTGGACATTTGATCCTCTGCTTTCCGATGACAACGGTTGTTCGAATGACAATGACTGGCAGTCTACTTCTTGGCCGAACCGGAGATTACGCCGAGCACTTCGTTTTCCGTCAGGATCAAATACTCCCGGCCCTCCGACTTGATCTCCGACCCGGCGTATTTGCCGAATAGAATGCGGTCGCCTGGCCGAACATCCACAGGGAGGCGCTGGCCGTTCTCCAGGATCTTGCCGGTGCCGACGGCGATCACTTCCGCCTCTTGTGGTTTCTCTTTGGCGGAATCGGGAATGATGATTCCGCCCCGAGCCGTTTCTTCCTTCTCGATTCGCCGGATCAGAATCCGGTCGTGCAGTGGACGTATGTTCATGGTCGGGGTCTCCTCGGCGTGCGATGTTTTCATGGACGAAATCCAATCTTGTTCACTTGCCGGAGCTTCTCCAACTCCAGGCGAGACGCTTCTTCCTCGCGCTGGCGGCGGTCGATCTCCTTTTGCGGAGCTTCCTTTGCGTCGATCGCCTTGGCCTGCGTCAGGGCGGCGCTGGCCAGAGCGTCGAGACTCTTGGAGGTCCCCAGCAACCCGAAGACAGCCGGGTAGGAAGACTGCACAAGGCGGAAGGAATACTCGGAGTCTTCCCATCGAGCCAGCACTTTCAGTGTTTCCGCGTAGATTGACGGGAAAAAAACTTCCTCCGCCGGCTTGGTCGGGGTTCCGTAGTTCACCGAAATCGCGTCGATCATGTCTCCCACGGTCATTCCCGCGGTGGAATCGCGATCGTAGGTAATCGCCACGCTGGACAGGGCGCCGTTATAGAAACGAAAGAGCACGCCCTTAACGGACTTCAATTCGGCCGGCGATGGATTGGACGTAGATCGCGGCTGCCAGTCGAGACTCTGGATCAACTGCGGCCGTTGACAAATGGTTTGGGCCTCCGCCGGGCGAAGGCCGGTCTGTTTCGCGATCACAGCCAAATCCGCGCCGAAGGCGAACTTTCGATAACTGGAGAGATCTTGAGCAGGGATTGCGGTGACAAACAGAACCACGGAGGCAATGGATAGCAGAAGACGGCGAACATTCATATCAAGGCTTAGTGCAATTGCAAGGCCAGTCAGAACCCAACGGATGGCGGATGATGGAAGTTAGACGAGGCCCGCCCCGGTGCAGTTCTTGCGTCCGCGGTGCAACTCCTGCACGCCCTTACATGAAAACAGCCACCTTTTTGCGGCTCTGATCGTCCAAGGCAGTGATCCATCAAAGGCAGGGAAGGTGTGTCTTGATTGTGGCTGTTAAGCTGCTGATAAGGCAATAGACGGAAGGGTGGAACATGCGCCGCCAGCTCTTGGCACAAGCAATTATCTGGTTCATGGTCCTGTCGATCGGGAGTGGACCTGCGTCCGCGTACTCCGTGTTGACGCACGAGGAGATCGTGGACCTGTTGTGGTCGGATTCCATCAAGCCGTTGCTGTTGAAGCGCTTTCCGGACTCCACCGCCGACCAGCTCACCGAGGCGCACGCCTACGCCTACGGCGGCGCGGTGATCCAGGACCTGGGCTACTATCCGTTTGGCAGCGGGGAATTCAGCAACCTGACCCATTACGTTCGCAGCGGGGATTTTGTCATCGCGCTGCTGGAACAAAGCCAGGACCTCAACGAATTCGCGTTCGCGCTGGGCGCGTTGTCGCACTATGCCGCGGATATCATGGGCCACCCGTCTGTGAATCAGTCCGTGGCGTTTGAGTATCCAAAGCTGCGCGCCAAGTTCGGCAATTCCGTCCGCTACGCGGATGACAAAACCTCGCACTTGAAAATCGAGTTTGGATTCGACATGGCCCAAGTGGCCAAGAATCGTTATGCCTCGGATCAATATCACCGGTTCATCGGATTCCAAGTCTCCAAGCCGCTGTTGGAGCGCGTTTTTCCGATCGTGTACGGGCTGGAGTTGAAGGACGTCTTGGCGCACGAAGATCTAGCCATCGGTTCCTATCGTTGGGCGGTCAGCCAGATGATCCCGGAGATGACCAAGGTCGCGCTGCAGACCCACAAGAAACAAATGTTGATCGAGAATCCCAGCCTAGATAAGAAGAAATTCCTGTTTCGGCTAAAGCGTTCCGAGTACGAGAAGAAGTGGGGCAAGGACTACGAGAGGATTGGCTTTGGCGCGCGCGTGTTAGCCGCGATTCTGCGTTTCGTACCCAAGGTGGGTCCGTTCAAGGCGCTGGCCTTCAACTATCCCACGCCGCATACGGAAGACTTGTACTTCAAGAGCATCGTTGAAACGACGGATCGATACAGAATCTTGCTGAAGGAAACCGGTAGCGACTCTCTGCGTCTGCCGAATAGCGATTTCGATACCGGGCAACCCACTCGAGCGGCCGAATACACGCTGACCGACGAGTCATACGCCAAATTGCTGGGTCAATTGGCGAAGAAGAACTTCGCGCTGGTCTCGCCGGAACTGCGCGCCGACATTTTGCGCTTTTATGCCGATCCTTCGGCGCCGTTTGCAACGAAAAAGGACGCGGCTCGCTGGCAGGAAGTGCTGGCGGAGCTGGATCAGTTGAAACAAGCGGCCCCTGTTTCACCGACAGGCGATCCCCTCTCGCATTAACATACGGAGAAGGAGCTCTCGAACGATGGCATCTGACTCTGACGCGTTTGTGTTTTTCGGAGCTTCCGGCGATCTCGCCTATAAGCAAATCTTCCCCGCCCTGCAAGCGCTTACTCGTCACGGCCACTTGGAGATGCCGGTGATCGGAGTGGCTAACGCGCAATTGACGTTGGACCAACTGCGAGCCCGCGCGCGGGAGAGTATCGAGAAGCATGGCGTCATGGACGAGGCGGCCTTTGCGAAACTCTCCGCGCGCCTCAAATACATTTGCGGCGATTATCAATCGCCGGAAACATTCCGCCAGTTGAGCGAGGCGCTGGGATCGGCGAGCCGGCCGATCTATTACCTGGCGATTCCGCCCAGCCTGTTTGCTACCGTGGCGAAAGGCCTCGCCGGTTTGAAATCGAGCGCCGCCGGACGCATTGTCGTGGAGAAACCGTTTGGCCGGGATCTGGCCTCCGCCAAGGGCATCGACGCCGAGCTGCATCAGTTTTTTCCGGAAGCGGCGATTTATCGCATCGACCACTATCTCGGCAAAGAGCCGGTGCAAAACCTGCTCTACTTTCGCTTTGCCAACTCATTCCTCGAGCCGCTTTGGAATCGCAACTACGTGGAGAGCGTGCAAATCACGATGGCCGAGAATTTCGGTGTGGAAGGCCGCGGCCGTCTCTATGAAGAATTGGGAGCCATCCGCGACGTCGTGCAAAATCACATGCTGCAAGTAGTCGCGCTGCTGATCATGAACCCGCCGGTAGGGCCGGCGGCTCGCGATCCCGATGGATTCCGCAACGAAAAGGCCCGGGCGCTGCGCGCCATTCGTCCGCTCGATCCGGCGGATTTGGTGCGCGGCCAATATCGCGGATATCGCGAGGAGGAAGGCGTCGCCGCCGATTCGCAAGTGGAAACTTTCGCCGCGCTGCGTTTGCACATCGATACGTGGCAGTGGGCCGGCGTGCCTTTTTACATTCGCGCTGGCAAGCGGCTGCCTGTTTCCGCCACCGAAGTTTGGGTGCAACTGAAGCACCCTCCGCAGCAGGTTTTCGATAGCGTGAATCCGCCGAACTACTTTCGCTTCGGCTTGAGTCCCAGCGTATTTATCGCGCTGGGCGCGGGAGTGAAAAAGCCCGGTGAAATCTTGGCGGGCGACAGCGTGGAACTGATGGTTCACGAGGCCACGGCCGACGACATGACTCCCTACGAGCGCCTGCTGGGAGACGCCATCCACGGCGACCCGATGCTGTTCGTGCGTCAGGACAGCGTGGACGCGGCGTGGGCCATCGTAGATCCGGTGTTGGGCAACGCGACGCCCGTTCCTACCTACGAACCAGGATCGTGGGGACCCAGCGAGGCGGATCGATTGGTGGCTCCCGGAGCGTGGCGCGATCCGGAATAGCCGGAAATCACAAACCAAAGGCATGCGCGCCTCGTCTTGTCCAGGCGATAATTTCGGCCAAGAACTGGCGCGTTTGTGAAGACCCCGGTGCCAATCATGGAAGTGGCGTCAGACACTGAACTGGCCACCGCTAAAGTTGTAAACAGGGATAAGGCGAACGAGTCGCTGGTGCATTCCGCCGAAAAAGAATCCCCTAAGTCCTGTGAGTGATGGTGCGGAAGGGGGGAGTCGTCCCCCCACGTTCTTTCGGAACGGTGGATTTTGAGTCGAGTCGAGAATGGGCTCCACGAAAACTACACCACGAAAAGATAGAGACGTTGTATACGCCGTAGCGCCAAGCGAAACACCATGGGGACTGAAGTTACTAGCGTTGCTTTGGTCAGTGGCCCTGTTTGAAATCGAAATAGGCCAGGTTCATGTTGCCGGCGGTCAGGATGTGCACCGTAAGAACATTCCTCCCCTTGCTTAGGGCCACCTTGAAAAGCTGTGAAGCAATGTTCCAATGATGCCACTGACGCCAAGCCACGGGATCGGCCGGATCGTTTGTTGTAGGGATTTGAAGCGGTCCTGTAGCGTCTTTGCCGTTCACGTCGATTGAGATTGTGCCGCCGCGATTGGACGTATAAAGAGAATCGGCATCGTAGGTTCCCTCGCGCTCGGCGTCGACTGTTATATTGAACCATTCTCCGGGCTGGGTCCAGCCGACATAGAGCAAGTCTCGGGGAGGAACGACCTTGTTGAAGGGGTTGTCGTCAATCGGAACCTTCCGATCAAACTTCGTGTAAGAAATATCTACTCCCTCATGGATGCGAAATTCATTGAGGTAATTTCCATCGGCCGGATTTAACTCTCCGCTGCCGTGATTCTGCGGGTCGGTATCGTGATAGGCCACTCCCTCGCCGCCCAAGTCATAATAGGCGCACAACACCCTTCCCGGGATCTTCTGCGGACCATCTTGATAGCGCGTGTCGCGATAGGGCAAGCCCTTGTACGTGCTCAGAAATGACTGGGGAAGCGCATTTGCCGGCAGCATCAATGCGGCAGTCAAGCATAAGGGCAACATTCTGGGGTTCATGTCCAACCTCCTCCGCGTCTCAGGCGGCGATGCCCCTCCACAATCGGAGAATGCCAAAGCCAATTCTCAAACGGCGGTACGCCCTCCATCGACCGGAAGTATGGCGCCGTGAATGAAACTGGAACGATCCGTCGCCAAGAAGACAATGGCCTCGGCAATTTCATCTGCGGTAGCCGGACGGCCCGCAGGCGCCTGCGCGGCTAGTTGATCGAGAGATTCGCCCATGGCCGCCGTGCCCTCAGTGCGCGTAGGTCCGGGGCTGACGGCATTCACGCGGACACCACTCCGGCCATATTCAGCCGCCCAGGCTTTGGTTAGCAGATTGATCGCCGCCTTGGTCGACCCATAGAGAGCCATGCCGGCCATCCCGTACTCGGCAACCATGGTCGATACATTTACGATGATCCCTTTGCCTCGCTTCGCCATCAGTGGAGCTAGCTCCGCGACTAAGAAGTACGGCACCTTGACGTTGAGCGAATAGACGCGGTCAAACGTCTCTTCGGTTGTTTCATGCGTGGGTCCGAAGGGGAAGATGCCCGCGCTGTTAATCAGAATATCGATCGGTCCCTTGGCTAGTTCGAGCGCCGTTTTTGCCACTGCACGCGCGCTCGACACTTCCTGAAGGTCAGAGGGAATGAAGCCGGCCTTCCCTCCCGCTGCGCGGATTTCAGCAGCCGCCTTCTCCCCACGCTCGACATTGCGGCCCACTACCAACACATGGATGCCAAGCTGAGCCAACTTATTGGCCGTCGCTCGACCAATACCGCTGGTTCCTCCCGTAATGAGGGCTGTCAATGCATTCGCGGCCATTTGCAGTTCCCCTTTCGGTTCGTGCTGTTGAATATTATACCTATGGCGCGATCACGCCCGCTATTGCCCAGGCTTGCGTTTCGGTAACGCATCCAGGATCTCGGCGGCAGTCGTACGCCCGCCGTGCTCCTTGACGATCTTGCTAAAGAAAATCACGCCTTGCCGGTCGATTAAGAAGGTGGACGGATAAGCTGTTTCCTTTGGCGCGTCCCAGCGAAGCCCGTATCGGTTGGTGAATTCATAACCGGGATCCAACAACATCTCAAAGTTGTCGGGGAGCTTCTTGTCGGCCAAGAATTCGCTGGCACGCGTGCCGAGATCTTGCGGCGGACCGGGATAAATCATAACCACATGCACACCGGCCTCGGCGAACGCCGGCGATTTGTCTATAAAATCGTGTGCTTGACGATTGCAGAACGGGCACTGGTATCCCGGATACCCGCGCAAGACCACCAGCACGACCGGTCCGGTGGCGACCAGTTCCGACAAGCGGATGGTCTTGCCCGATACGTTTGACAAGGTGAAATCGGGCGCCTTTTCGCCGACTGCGGGCGGAGCTGCCGCCGCGAGGTGCATGACTGCTGCCAAGACAAACAGCATTGTGAATCGCATGGGAAGCGGTCGACTCAAATGTTCCCCCGTTGCAAAGCAAGATTTGTGTTGCGTTTCTCTATTCGTGCGCGCCGCTCCGAAAGTTACGCGGACGGATCATTTTGGCGGCGACGAGCCGATCGCTCGGCCAGAAATCCGATTCCCAGGCCCGTGGTTGCTCCAAGCAGTGAGACGCCTAGGTGCCAGGTCACAATGTGCAGCGCATCCAGATTGGGGCAATGGACTTCCAGAACGCTTGTCCCGACCAGACCGGACAGCAACCCGGTTGCCGCTCCCGTCAAACGCGGCGACAAGACTGCGCCTCGCCGCAACAGGAACCAAAAAGGCACGGCGGCAAACAGCGCAAAGGGAGTCCCAACGGAAAGGCAAGCCCAGCCATGAGCCCAAAACTTGGGATCTTGTTGGATCTGAAATAGGCCGGCGACGATCAACAACAGGAAAACCATGATCCCGGCCGGCAATGGTTGCGGAGAGACACGCTGGCGGCTCCCCGGGACCATCTGATGCACCAAGGAATATGCGAGAAGCCCGGCGCTGGCCGCCAGAGCGCAGAGAATTGCCGCGGCTTGCAGCGGACTCATCACGGAGATGGCGAATGTTCCCATCCGATACGCGCCGAACGAAACGATCAAGACGAAGATGCCTGCGAAGGCGGTGAAGAAGTAGCTGAGCGGCCACATGGGCTGCACCGCGCGCAAGTCGGCCGCGAGGCTTTGCTCGATGTGGCGGAGCGTGTCAGAAGACGGCGCTGCTTCGACGCGGCGAGGGTCCAACGCTTGCGCCAAGGTGCGGCAATGTCCGCAAGACCGCAGGTGGTCTTGAACGTCCTGCAGTTGGGCGATCCCTCCACCTTCGAGGAGCGCGCGATCAACGTCACGGCAATCCATTGGCTTCCTCCCTCAGTTCAGCCTCCGGCCTCGTTTGAAGCACCTTTCGCAGACGTTCGTAGGCTCGATGGGCTTTTTGTTTTACCGAACCCACGGTGGACGATGTGGCCCTGGCCACTTCCTCCAGGTTTAATCCTGCAACCTTCAACAAGGTCAGTACTTCTCTCTGCGATTCAGGCAAGACGGCAATCAGCGTCTCGAACTCCGGCAACGGGTCAGGCTGTTCTACGCGAATGGGCAACTCCGGGAGAACTTCCACGGCGGTTTCATGCAGGGAAATCCGGCGTCTCTTGCGATAGCCGTCCACGCGGACGCGGCGTGCGATGGCGTAGATCCAAGGCAGCACCGGCTCGCCGGACCGGTAGGTATGACGCACGCGATGGATGCGCATCCAGGTTTCTTGCAGAAGATCGTCAGCTTGTTCTCGGCTATCCCATTGGCTCCGAAAGAACCGCAACAGCGCCGGGCTGACGGCGCCGATCAGAGCCCGCGGCGCGTCCGGGTCGGCTTGCTGATAGCGTTCCATCCAGCGATCCAGGTCGAGGCTCCGCTGGGCGAAGCTCCCCTGGGTGACACCGGGGCTCGAGGAGACAGAGTCCATCCCTGTTATATTCGTTCGCCCAGGCGGCGAAGTTACGCGTTCCACAACTTTTATTTCCAAGGCGCCTCGCAAATAGCTTACCAGCCCTGGCGCGCCCGCCGTCTCCTTCCGGATGGGACGGCGGACGCCCATAGTGGATCAATTCTCAGTTGAGACGTTGAACAATCGAACAGTTGATGGAAAAGCCGCTCGTAGTGAAGGGCTTCCCACCGGGGGCGGTGATGAGACCGTCTTGGACGAACGTCAGAATCTGGAATTCCTCGCGCAACTGGCCGCGGTATCCCTTGTTAATCGCATCCTGGGTCCACTCGAATAACTGCGCATCCCAGATGGGAGCGTAATCCAGGGCGTTCGTCGGAATTCCGCCAACAACGTTGTTGGGGCGGTAACCGTCGGCAAGGTCGGCCGACAAACCCTGGCGAAGCGGGTTGGCGCATGCGCCCTGTTCGGGGCCGTTCGTGGCGATGAAGATTCTCTCGATCGGGCTCGAGAAGCTGTCGTCTCTGCCGAGTGGAAGCACGGCCTGCAAGGGAGCATAGGTATTGTGCTCGATCGCGGCTGCCAACGGAATGCTCGAGTCCATCGACATATACCACACCGGCTTCCCAAAGCTGAATCCATTGATCAGGTTTATCGTCACGGTCATATTGGTCGGATCGATGGCCACGACCTGATCATGAACCAGCGAATAGTCCACATTGCCGCTGAGGAAATTAATCTGGCCGGCCGAAACGTTAAACGCGACGATTGGCGCATTGTAAATAACGCCCCCGCCATTCACGATCTGGACCAACGGACTATAGTTGCTGTCGCCCACCGATCCCGCTTGGTAAGCCGTGGGAGGAAATTCCTGGCCGACCGGACCGGGCGTGATGCTCCTCACAGGGGAAAAATCGACCGTTCCCTTATCGAACACAAGATCGTTGTTTTCGTCGAAATTCGCCGTCCGCGCTCCATTCGCGGTAAACGCCAGCTTCGCTGAGAAATTCAAGCCCAGTTCGTCGGCGATGTCGGAGTTGGAAGTATCCGTCAGGATGTACCATACGTTCTTGCCGTCCAGCATGTGTCCCAGATACAAGGGAATGGTGATCGTGCCGGCGGTCGCGTTGACAGGACCTGAATTGAGCAGTTGGACTGGACCGACCAAGCTGCGATTGACCGTTGAGGGAGAGGGTCCGAAATACGAGAGATTGACCGTCGCGCCAACCGAGGGCGGCGCGGGGAACAGGTTGCAGCCTGGCCCCGGACCGATCGGCCCGGGCCCGGGGCCTTGCGCGGTGTTGGGATTCACTGCTGGCGCGGCGTCTTCGATATGCGCGTTGCGAATGTCGATCCTTCCTTGGAAGGTTCTCCGCGGGGTGCGAGGTTTGGATAAATCCTGAGCCATTGCGTTCATGCTCAGTGTGAGAAGAAATGCCGCGATCACTGCGAGGGACGAAAGAAGTCGAGTGTTGCGATCGAAGTAATTCAATGAAAAGTCTCCTTGAAGGTGAAGTTGGGTTCGATTTGCTTTGTTTTCTACTGCACATTAGGTTCGGACCCTCTGTGCATTTCGCGCGGAAACGTGGCGGCCCTACATTTTCGTGTTGTCCTGCATCTTCTTGTCGGCGTCCATCTTTTTCTTGTCGGCGTCCATCTTCTTCTTGTCCGCCGCCATCTTTTTCTTCTCGGCCGCCATTCGCTTCTTCTCGGCCTTCATCTGCTTTTTGTCGGGCGCCATCTGACCCTTGTCGCCCTGCATTTTGTCGCCCTGCATTTTGTCGCCCTGCATTTTGTCGTCCTGCATGGGCTTGGCATCCTGCATGGACTTTTCGTCCAGCGTCATGTCGCCGTCAGTCAGGGTGGCTAGTTCTCCGGCCAAGACGACGCTGGAGACGAGGGAAGTGGGTGCTGCGTTGAGTCGAGCGAACGCGACCCCCAGGAAGGCGACGAGCGCCGCCGTGAAGATCAGGGATTTCTTGTAGGATTTCATCAGTTTGTTCTCTCCTTGGTTTAAATCTGTGTGCCTTGAAAACCGTCAACGGATACTTCGCGTGTTCAGCCGAGAAGTTACGCCACAACGCAACCTGGATTACATGCGGCCTTGATCTATACGGCTGGGTTCAGTTCCAAGGGATGGTATTGACCTAACTTGCGCGCTGGTTGTGTTGCCGTTGTCAGAACCATTCGCGGTAGCGAATGGGCTCGCTGGCCCTTCCGGCAAGCACCGACGGTTCTAGTCAACGCAAATTCGAACCATGCCGTGTTCGAGGGGAGTGGCTGCGGTGACCGACGCCAGCGAACCCATTCGCTACCGCGAACGGTTCTGACAACGCCGTCAGTGCCTGCAGATTAGGACGCTACTCAATGGATTGCGCCAACTTTGTGCCAGAGCCGAAGTGATAGTCTGGAATCTCCATGGCGAAAGCTGAAGGTAGTCTGTTAACTGTCGGACTCGCACAGATCGCGCCGGTGTGGCTGGACCGCGCCGCGACGCTTGAAAAAGTGAAGCTCTACACAGAGCAAGCCGCCCAGCGCGGCTGCCAGCTTGTCGTTTTCGGTGAAGCGCTGGTGCCGGGCTATCCGTTTTGGCTGGAGTCAACGGGCGGAGCGCAATTCAACTCGCCCCTTCAGAAAACGATTTTCGCGGAGTACGCCACCCAAGCGGTCCAACTGGAAGCCGGGCACCTCGGCGAAATCCGGGCGGCAGCCGCCCGCCATCGTCTGGCGATTTACCTGGGATGTATCGAACGTCCCACTGACCGCGGTGGACACAGTCTGTACTGCTCGCTGGTTTACATTGACCCAACCGGCGAGGTTGCTTCGGTCCACCGAAAACTGATGCCCACTTACGAAGAGCGTTTGGTGTGGTCTCCCGGCGACGGCCACGGACTGCGGACGCATCGGTTGGGCGCGTTTCACGTAGCGGGATTGAACTGCTGGGAAAACTGGCTGCCGCTGGCCCGCGCCGCGCTATACGCACAAGGCGAAGACCTGCACGTAGCCGTGTGGCCGGGCTGCATGCGCAACACGCGCGACATCACCAGATTTATCGCGCTGGAGTCCAGATCGTACGTGATATCCGTCTCGGGTTTGTTGCGGCGTGCAGACATCGGCAGTGATTCCCCATGGCGCGAAATTGTAACGGGGGCCGCCGCGGAAATCCTGGCCGATGGGGGATCGTGCTTGGCGGGTCCCAATGGAGACTGGATCGTGCCGCCCCTGGAGTCGGAGGAGAAGTTGCTGGTGGCTGAGATCGATTACCGGCGCGTGCTCGAAGAGCGGCAGAACCTCGACCCCTCGGGGCACTACGCCAGGCCGGACGTACTTCATCTGGAGGTGAATCGGCAACGCCAAAGGGTAGTGAGCCTCACGGATTGAACCTGCCGTCCGCGCCGTCCGCGCAGCGTTTGCGGAGGCTCAATACCTCATGCTAAAATCGCGCTGCGTTCGAATATGACAAAGCTTTGTATGAAAAAGCATTGGCTGATGGGCACCTTATCGTCGTTTCTCCTCCTAAGCCAGGCGCTCATGGGACAAAAAGATTTGGCCGTCTCCGGCTCTTGGTCCGGCGTAATCGTGAACGGCGATTGTACAGCCGACGAAGCCTTCCAGGAATCCGTGAAGTGCACGGAAAATCGCGGGTCGGCCAAGCTCTCTTTGTTTGACGATTCTCTCCGCGTGATTTACACGCTCGAGCCTCAGGATCAAGCTGTGGGGCACTTGGGAGAAGTCGTTACCGTCGAAGGCACGCTACAGAACCATGCCATCCAGGTATCGTCCATCAAGAGGATGACCGAGATTGGATTAGGAGTCGGCCAGAAAGCCCCGGCGTTCTCGGCGCGCGATCAATTCGGCCACGAACAAAACCTCGCCACGCTGAAAGGGCCCAAGGGTACAGTTCTTCTCTTCTTCCGTTCGGCCGACTGGTGACCCTACTGCAAACAGCAGCTGGTCGAGCTGCAATCGGCGAAAGCCCGCTTTGAGAAACAGGGAATCAAGGTGGCGGCGATCAGCTATGATACCGAAGCAATCCTAGGAGACTTCGCGCGCCGGCGGAAAGTCGACATCCCCTTACTCGCTGACCCCGATTCCAAGGTCATTCGGGCCTATCAGTTATTGAACCCCGAAGCGGTCGGCCCGTACAAGGGCATGGCTCGCCCGGGCTTCTTCTTCATGGATGCCAACGGCGTGATCCGGGAGAAGTTCTTCGAGATGCGGTACCGCGATCGGCCCTCTGGGAATAATGTCGTCTCCAAGCTTTTCCCGGAATTGGGCGAAGAGGTCACCAGCACGGCGGAAGCACCGCATCTTCTGCTTGCCGCCGAGCAGTCCGATCGCACCGTTGTTCCCGGAAGCCGGATCACTTTGATTGCCGAGGTGCGACTCCCGCGCGATATCCACGTGTATGCGCCGGGAACCAAGGGCTATAAGACCGTCAACCTGGTGATGGATTGTCCGCCCGGTTTGGAAGTGACACCATCCATCTACCCGCAGGCGAAAACCTTATATATGCCTGCGATAAAGGAGCAGGTGCCCGTCTTCGAAGGAACCTTTCGCATCCGGCAGGACCTGAAAGTAAGCTCCGCTTCCGAGTTCTCCCAGTCGCTTCCCACGGACGGCAAGATCTTGACGGTGACCGGCAAGCTTGCGTATCAGGCTTGCGACAGTAAGACTTGCTTTCTACCGACGTCTGTGCCGATCCAATGGCAGGTGCACGTTCTGCCCCTGGATCGGGAGCGATCGCCTGAAAACATTCGCCACAAGTAGCTTCGTCCTGCGCGACGCGGGAAGCTCAAGTCTTGGAGAATTGCGGGGATGACAGAGCAGAAATTCCTTCCAACGGATTCTTCGCGTGTCCCGCCCGGAAGTTACGCGTCACCTGGAAGACAACGACCAGTTTATGCGGATACCCTTGCTTGGCGATCGGGCCTGGCGATCGCCTGGACGGCCGCGCGCTTCTTAGCCGCGAAAACGAACAAACGGTAGCCCAAGAGCGAAAGCAGCAGCGCGCCATAGGCGGCCGGCAAACGGATGTCGGACTTCACAAGCCAGTAGTAATGAATAACACCGGCCAGACCGCTGAAATAAATCAGGCGATGTAACAATTGCCAACGACGTCCGCCGAGCCGCCGGATCCAACCAGCAGTTGACGTAACTGCCAGCGGAAGCATCAGCAACAAACCACCGAAGCCAACTGTGATGAAAGGACGTTTCGCGATGTCGCTCAGCATTTCGTGAACGTCGAAGAACTTGTCGAACCAAACGTAGGTCAGCAGGTGCAGGGAGCCGTAGAAGAAAGCGAACAAACCCAGCATCCGGCGAAAGCGGATGAGTTGCGGCACGCCGGCCAACTCGCGCAACGGCGTGACGGCCAGCGTGAGCAACAAGAAGCGTAGCGTCCAATCACCGGTGGCGTGCGTGATCAACTCCAAGGGATTGGCGCCCAAGTCCTGGCGCCACGCGCGCCAACCCAGCGCGACCACCGGTTGCAGACAGGCCAGAAACACCGCCACTTTCGTCCATCGGCTCGTGAGGATTCGGGTGGCCATCAGTTGTACCTCCGAAGATCCATGCCGTTGTACAGAGTCGCCACTTGGTCGCCATAGCCGTTGAATTTCAGCGTGGGACGTTTCAAGAATTCACCGAGCCGGCGCTCCTTGGCTTGACTCCACCGCGGATGGTCCACCTCCGGATTCACATTTGAGTAGAAGCCGTATTCCGACGGCGCCGACAGGTTCCAGGTCGTGGGCGGTTGTTTCTCCATGAAACGGATTTTCACCACCGACTTGATGCTCTTGAATCCGTATTTCCAAGGCACGACAAGCCGCAGCGGCGCGCCGTTTTGGTTGGGCAACGATTCGCCATACAAACCGACGCATAGCAGCGCCAGCGGATGCATGGCCTCATCCAACCGCAATCCCTCGACGTAGGGAAATTCGATGCCCGCCTGAAAGGATCCCAGCATGGTTTTCTTGTCGTAGGAGCTTTGGAACGCTACGTACTTCGCCTTGGAGGTCGGCTCCACTTGTTTGAGAATCGTGCTCAGCGAAAATCCGATCCACGGCACGACAATCGACCAACCCTCCACGCAGCGATGACGATAGACGCGCTCTTCGAGCGGAGCCAGCTTCATCACTTGATCGAGGTCCAAAGTGCGCGGCTTCACGACTTCCCCTTCGATCGAGACCGTCCAGGGCGAGGTCTGCAACTTCTGCGCCAGCTTGGCCGGCTGATCCTTGGAAGTACCAAATTCGTAGAAGTTGTTGTAGCCGGTCACAACGTCGTACGGCGTCATCTTGTCGTCCACACGATAGGAACTCTTGACGACGCCGTTGAGCTTCACGCCCGACCCGGTGAGAAGTTGCGGAAGCACCAGGGCGCCTGCTGCCGCGGCCATCGAGCGAAAAATGAATCGGCGGCGGCTCAGCTCCAAGTAGTCGCGCTGCGGTGTGACTTGCGAATAAGGAATCTGCATACGAACCTCCCTGTCTAGAGTTTCTGGACCGCGACGCCGAGCACGTGTCCCGACTTGGCGTCCTGGAGGAAAGCAACGAATCGCACTCCATTGGAGCCGGTGCCGGGAGCAAGGGGAAGAGTCACATCGTTCGAGTAGGTATTGTTGAGGTCGATCGTGCCGGCCTGCTTCAAAACCCGTGTCACAGCGACATGGGCCAGTGCGCGGCCCGCATTCTCGCCGCGCTCGACCTGGGACTGATCGCGGTTGTCGGCTAACGCGACGTATAAGACGACCTTCGTTCCCTTCACGCTTGAGGGCGTGGGCGAAATCTCGATGTGCGCCGAAATCCGGTTTCCATCGCGTGTGGCGCGGGAAACGGCGATCGGAATCTTCTGCTCGTGCAGCGCCTTCTGGATGGCCGATCCCACTTCGCGAGAATTGCTGCCATTGGTTTCGAATCTGCCGTCAACCACAAGTTGGGGTGTATACGGACCATCGAGATTGAACCGATTGGCATATTCCTGTTGGCGCGAGGAGTATTGGGCCGATGAGAATGGATCTCTCCAGCCGAGTTGGTTCCAGTAGTCCACATGTTCGCTGAGTACGATCAAATCGGCGCCGTCTATCGGTTGCCTTTGGTCGAAAATCTCCAACAGACGGTCGGCGGGAGGACAACTTGAGCAGCCCTCCGAGGTGAAGAGCTCCAAAAGCACAGGAACGCGCGCATCCTTATCACCGCCGACACGATCTACCGCGGTGTGAGGGGAAGGAGCGGCGGCGCCGAATATGAGCAGGACTAACAAAGGAACGAGGCCACGCATTTATGGTCCTTTCCGAAATCTCAAATCGCTTCTCACCAGACTAATTCGCAAGGAAGCCGGCAAAGTTACGGTGGCAGGCCTCCAAGACCGGTGATAGCTTATGGCTTCGGAATCGGGTTCGAGGTCGGGTACGTGCTCGGTTCAACTGACGGGGAAGTCGAAATGTTCATCACCGAGTATTTCCCGCGTCTAGCCGCCGCTGCGTCCGCCCCGTCACCGGGGTCGGTCAACTCTAGCGATTCCGCGGACCGGGTTTGGGAGACGGCAGCTGGAACGCGCCGCGGTCGGGCGCCTGCGCAGGAACTGGATTGCCCGCAAAATCATGTCCGCCGTTGTCGGGCACCGGCACGCCTGACTGCGTGCACGGCGAACCGGGACGCAAGCGGTATCCCTCGGCTGCCTTCAAACCTTCAACGGCGCCGGAAGGACCGACGAATTCCGGATCGCCGACGATCGCCTTGGAATCAACCGGGAAAGTCTTCCCTCGGTTGCCGGCAAAGCAATTCCCTTCAAACGAGAAATTCGTGGCGTCGCCCCATAGGTAAACACCTTGACCATCGTTGACGATGATGTTGTTGGCGATCCAGGTGTGGTCCGCATAGCCGGGAGAAGCGCCGAAGAGATCGAACTCGATAATGTTGGGCTTCAAACCTTGCGGGATGTAGAGAGTGTTGTTGTAAATCTTGGTATTGGTTGCCGGACCGTCGAAAGCGATCACGCGGTCGGTTTCATCGAGACTGACGTTATAGCGAATAATCGTGCCGTCATTGTATCCGTGCGGAGCCTTGGCCGCGGGATTGCTGCAAATATCCGCCAGTCCTCCGCCGTTTCCGTGGCTGTAATTGTATTGGATGATTGTGCCTTCGGAGTTGTAATCGCTGTCGTAGGCCGCGCCTTCCAGCTTGTAGTAGCGAGTGCCGGACACTTCGTTGTATTCGATTCGCGCGTCCTTGCAGCCAAACACAAATATGGCGTTCCCGTGAAGACGCGCGGCGGCGTTGACGACCACGTTGTGATCGATCACCGGTTCGAGCGACGCGCGGATAATCATGGCATTCTTGCCGATGTCGGTCAGCCGATTGTTGCGGACGCGCACGTTCGTCCAGCGCAGAGCCTGCCACTGCGGATCGCGGGGATGCGTCATGGATTCCGGCCACGTATAGATGCCGGTGCTGTCGACGTGCTCCACAACGCAGTCTTCCACGCGGATATCGTCGAAACGTCCGTCGGAACGGTTGCCGTGAACCTCGAAGCCGATGCCGCCCGTCGCTTTCTCGCGCATCTCCGCTCCCAATTTCCCTTTTACGTGATGGACGCGAAGTCCGCGAAGATAGATGTGGTGAAGGACACCACGCGCGTTCTCCTCCATCACCAACACGCCACGCCGCAGACCCTCCGAGGGAGCCTCGTTGGTTACTTCGAGATTCGATACTTCCCAATACTCAACGTCCTTGAGCAGGATGGCGGCCAGCGCGCCTTCGCCGCGAATCAACGGCGGCGCGCCGTCGCCATAGCGATCGAGAAGAATGGGCTGGCCCGCTGATCCGCTACCCTGTGGCGCGAGTGTTCCTTCCCACTGACAACCGCCGCGAAGCAGAACGCGATCGCCGGGCTTGAGAACCATGCTGTTGAGCTTCGCGAGCGATTTCCACGCGGCGGCGGGTGCGGTCCCCGCTGCGTCGTCGCTGCCGTTGGTGCAGTCGAGGTGATACGTTGCCGCGTTCAACGTCAGCCCGCCGGCGAGTATCAGCAACAGCAGAGTTCGAGTGCGCACAATTTCCTTTCGATCTTCCACCGATCAGAATAGCAGCCTGAGATTGACTTGCGCGATGCGTCCGCCGCCACTCTTAGTCTGGATGAGTCCGAAGTTACTGTTGGCGACAGTCACAGTTGGATCGCTCAGATTCGGATGGTTGAGCAGGTTGCTCATGTCCATCCGCAATTGCAGTTCGAAACGCTCCGTCAGGGGCGTGGTCTTGGACAGCGACGCGTCCAGAAAGAATTGCGACGGGCCCGTGATGGCATTCCGCGGCAGGTTTCCGAAGGGATACGGATTTGCGGCTGAAGGTGCGGCCGGCATGGCGAAACTCGTGGGGCTGAACCAAGTGGTGACGTTGTTTACGGTCGTCCGCGGATAGGTGATCGGCGCGACCAAGTCTGGACGATCCGCCGAGAAACCGTCGAAGTTGAGGTCGGTGCCGTAGTTCACGTTGAGGCGGTCACCGTTCTGATACGACCACGAAGTCGCAGCTTGCCAGTTGCCGAAATACTTTTTCGTCCAGCCGTTGCCCAGCGACGGCAGCGTGTAGATGACGTACCCGCGCATGTAGAGGCTCGGTGACACCGAAGCGCGATCGCCCGAGATGTTGCGCGGATTGCTGGCCCAGTCGGTCGGTGCGCTATTGATTCCGACTTCCTCGGCGTCATTGGTGGACGTGGTCAACCATTGCTGCACCGAAGTCGTGAAGCGGGCCCAGAGTTTCGGCTTGGAGTACGTGACAATGAACTGTCCCGCATTATAATTCTCGCTGGCGTCGGTGCTGATCAAATCGATTTGCCGCCAAAGCTGGTTGGGTCGGCGCGCGTTGATGTTTCCGGTGTTGGCGCCGGGTTGCCAGATGGGGAGATTCGCATCACGCACCGTCCAACCCTTCCTTGCGCGATTGCCGACGTACGCGGCTTGAACCGTCAGGTCGTTGAACGGCCTTACTTCTAGCGAAGAATTAAACTGCATCGAATACGGCGCGCCCGCGTCGGGAGAGAATCCGTAAATGTTGACGGGCGCCCACGACCGCAGACTCGGGTCGGTGGAAAAATTGGGCGCTACGCAGCCGGTAAACTGGCATGTAGTGACGTTGGAACTCGCGCGCGCCGTGCCCCACGGGTCGGACAAACTCGCGTTGTTGCCGGTGAATGTCGGCGCACTGAGATTGGTTCCAATCTGCTCGATGATGCTCAGCGGAGGATACGCATAGTAAATTCCGCCGCCGGCGCGCGCGACGACGCGGCCTTTCCCAAACGGATCCCACGCCACACCGAGGCGTGGCGCGAAATTCGTGGGACTGGGCGTCCGGATTCCGGCGGCAATTCCGGGATCGCCGGTAAACGCGATGCCAACCGGAGTCTTCGGATAGAGCGTGGACTGGTAGCCCGCCACATAACTCGCCAAAGTATTGGCGGACTTCTGAGCTCCGTAAAGTTCGTAGCGCAGTCCCGCCGTGATGGTCAAGTTCTTATGGATTCGCCATTCATCCTGCGCGAAGTAGAACGATGCCAGTCCGGTGAAAGAAACGTTCGATGGTGCGGTGGCGCTGAACGAACTGAGCCGGCCGAGCAGGAAGTCGGCCCAGGAGTATGCGAAGCGCGGATCGCCCGTCGGATTCGAGAGCGTCGGCCACGGACCGTTCAGCGGACCGCCGGAAAATGAGTACGTCCCGGTGAAACTCAGTTGCGCGTTGTCGTAATCCATCACACGCGAGTACTCGTTGTACTCCACTTCGCCGCCAAACTTCAGGAAGTGATGACCCTTCGCCCAGCTCAATGTACTGAGACCTCGGAAATTTTGCTGGAGCAAATCTGAATATTGGCCTCCGCGCGCGGTCGGACCGCCGGTAAACGAGATCGTCGGCAGGGTCATGTTGATCCCTGGCGCTTCGGCCGGCCAAACGCCTCCCAGCGTGTTCAGATTCTCCGATTGCGTCCGTCCCCGCGTGGCATAGGTGCGGCTAAACGATCCGCGGCTTTCGAGAATCATGTTGGGGCTGGCCGTCCACGTGTGGCGGCCGGACAGAGTTTGCTGGGTCGCTCCCGTGAGCGAGGTTCCGCCCCAATCCGGCACGTTATTGGTGAGGCCGGACACATTGTCTGGACGCGATTGTGCGCCCGAAGTGGCCAGAAATGAGAACGAGAGTTGTTGTCTGTCGGTGAGTTGATGATCGATCTTAGCCAAGCCTTCGTTACTCGCAACTTCATCGAAGTACTGCCAGAAAAAGCGTCCCAGCAGCGGATCGTTGCTGTACTGCGGGATCGTGGGAAACCTACTCGCCAACTTCGCGGCAATGGGATTGATCAGATTCGACGGGATCACCGTGCCGATGGGCAGATTCGTCGCCGGATTTTTCAGCGCAATGTTGAAGCCCGGAATGCCGCTGAAATCGCCTTTTACCATCGCCGCCGTGGGCATCGGGAGCGTGCTTTGCGAGCCGGGCGTGGCATCCTGAAAGCGCTGGTAGGAGATGAAGAAGAACGTTTTGTTTTTGATGATGGGCCCACCGATCGTTCCGGTGACCCACTTTTGAACGTCCGCCGGCCGGGGCGATCCCGCGAGGTTTGCGGCCCATGTGTTGGCGTTCAGGTCCTGCGCGTGAAACGCGTAGTTGATCGTGCCGTGCAGGGAATTCGTGCCGGACTTGGTGATGGCATTCAAGCTGGTTCCCGGTTGTTTGCCAAACTCTGCCGACGCGGTGGAGGAGATTACCTGAACTTCGGCGATGGTGTCGGGGTTCGGCATCTGCATTCCCTGGTTGCGCCATCCGCCGGTGTTGTCGGAGCCGTCGAGATAGAAGACACTTTGGCTTCGGCGCGTGCCGTTGCTTTGCGCGTAGTTGCCGGAGATATCGACCACTTGCGATCCGCCCGCGGTAGTTCCGACGGATTGCGTCGTTCCCGGCATTAGCTCGACCATTCGCGTGATGTCGCGCGTAATGATCGGAAGATCGGTAACGACCTTGCTGCCGATGTTGGTCGCTACGCTGGTGCTGGCGGTGTCCACGGTCTCGGCCGCTGCGGTCACCTCAACGGTGGTTTTCACTTGGCCGACAGTCATGACGACATCCACGTGGGCGAGTCGATTGAGTTGGACGTCGACTTGCATCTCCGTGGTGTTGAAGTTGGGCGCACTGGCCTTCAGCGTGTAGTGTCCCGGTGTCAAGGCTGAGAAATAGTAGTTTCCGTCGGCATCGGACGTTTGGGTCCGGGTGGCCCCGTTATCGGCGTTGGTCAACAGGATTGACACGCCGGGAACGACGGCTCCGGAAGCGTCGTTCACAGTTCCCTCGACGGTGCCGGTGAGTTGCTGGGCCCACCCAGCCGTTCCTAGTCCCAGTAGGACGAGAACGAAAAGCCTAAAGCGAAAAAGACTCTGCTGTGCATGAGTGTTCACCTGAAACCCTCCCCAAGCTGGGACTTGCTGAGGGCGAGTATCTGGTGTGTCTGAAGGCATCGTCAAGTCTGGAGAGGTCACTTAACGTTAAACGCACGTTGCGACCGTCCGTATCCTACGGGTAAAATGAGGCCGTGGTTCTAACGGAAGCGGACAAAAGGGCGGCGTTGGAAGCCGCGCTGAACAGCGAAGCCTTGGCGCGCTCCGAACAGCTTCGCTCGTTTCTGAAGTTTGTTTGTGAAATGGAGATGGAAGGGCAAGCCAATGCCCTCACCGAGCACCTGATCGGCACCCGGGCACTCGGCCGGCGCGAGGACTACTCGCCGCTTGAGGATTCTTCGGTTCGCACTCGGGCCCATGAGCTCCGTCAGCGGCTGCACCGGTACTACGCCGTCGAGCAACCTGATTCCTCGGTACGAATCGAGCTACCGAAGGGCTCCTACGCCCCCAAGTTCGTGACCGTGATCGCCGAACCGCAGCGGGAGAGCCCGGCGGTCGAGACGCCCGTTCGTCCGGTTGAAAAATGGGCGCATCGCGGATGGTTGTTTGGCTTTCTTGCCGGCGTAGTTCTGTCAGCCGTGGCCGTGATCGCCTGGACGTCATGGAAGTCGGCGAGGGACCAGAGTTCGCCGATCCGGCAAGCCTGGAGCCCGCTGGTGCAAAACGGCTCCGAAGTATTGATCTGCATGTCTACGCCGCTTCATCTGCTGGTCTCGCCCTTCATGACCCAAACGCCCGAGGAGTCGCTGAAGTATCCGGCGCCGGCGGAGGTCTACCCGTTGTTCAGCCGGTTCCGTCCCCTTCCGAAAGACGCGCGCCTGGAAATGCAGCCCGTTCAAAAGGCGCTGATGATGGGCAACGTGCAGGGTCTCACGCGGGTATCGGCACTGTTGCAAAGCTTGGGAACACCGTACCAAGTGCTTCCGGAGAGTAGTTCACCGCTGGCAGCGATCAAGGGACGCAACGCTGTGATTTTCGGATCGCCCTGGTATTCACGCGCGGTCAGCGTGCTGCTCGAGAAAACGCCGATCACTTTTGCCTTGGACGATGAGAGCAAGGAAATCGGTTTGGTCGAGCGTTCACCGCAGGGTGTTCGCAGCTTTCTTCCCAAACGCAGTGCGCGCGGCGAATACCGCGAGGTCTACGGGCTGATTAGCGTACTGCCCAGCGACTCCACTCCCGACAGCCCACACACGGTCATTGTGTTTTCCGGCCTTACATCGGTCGGCACGCACGCCGCGGCCGCATTTTTTACCACGCCTGCCAATCTTCAGAGTTTGGCGGAACGTTTCACGAAAGAAGGCCTTCACGGCTGGCCTCGTTCCTATCAAGTTGTGGTCCACTGCCGTGCCAGTGAAGACACCCAACTCCTCAGCTACGAATACGAAACTCACCGGATCCTCGCGCGGTAGCGGATAATGGGACGATGGGGCAAGCGGTCGTTTCTCTGCAACGGCAAGAGGACACCCAGGGCAAACCCGCGGCTCGCGATCCAAATCCGCGCGCACGAATGTTTGGATCCTCGCTAGCGGAAGTCTTCGCTACGCCCGGCTACGAGTGCCAAGTTATTGGGCCGGACCAAAAGCCGGAATTCGCGATCACGCGCCTTCGTTCGGGTCCAAGGGAAATGGAGAAGGCCCCCGCCTATCCGCCGGATGAAGCGATCGTGATCTGCGTCTCGCTTACACCTTCGGCGATCGGGCAGTGGCATGCCCTTTACAACGGCCGCAGCGTCGGCGTTACGCGAGCGATTCCATTCGCTACCACGTTTCTCAACTTGAAATGCCCGATGGAAATGTGGGTGCGCGGTCCCTTCGACTACCTGCACTATTACCTTTCACGCCATCTGCTGGAGCGCATCGCGCTCGACAACGGTGTGTCGCCAACGTTTCAGCTTCGCGAAGTGTTTTTTGTGGAAGACCTGGTTGTGGCGCAAATCACAAAGAACGCTCTCTCCCCTGTCAAATATGGAGAACCGTTCGACCCGTTGGCGCTGGACCAGATGGCGGCGGTGCTTGGCGCTCACACGCTTCAGGTGCATTGCGGCGCCGCGAAGTTCGCGGTCGCGCCCCAGCGCGGTCTGGAGGCGTGGCAAAAACTTCGAACCGAAGAAATGTTGCGGGCGCATCTTGAGGGAAATATCACGATCCAGAAGTTGGCCGACGCGTGCTCTCTTTCCGCCAGCCATTTCGGGCGATGCTTCCGGCTCAGTTTCGGCACATCCGTGCATCAGCGATTGATTCAGCTTCGGATCGAGCACGCCAAACGCTTGCTTTGCGACACCAACAAGACATCGGTCGAGATCGCTTTGCAGTCGGGCTTTTGCGATCAGGCTGCCTTCAGCCGGACGTTCAGCCGCCTGGAGCACATCACTCCATCGCGCTGGCGGCGGTTGAATCGCTCGACGAACGGGAAGTCCACGCGGAGCTAACGCTCTTCGATCCCCGCTAGGCAGCCACTCCGGCGATTAGAAAGAACAAAGCCGGCGAGATTCGCCAAGACACCCGCCGCGATCGCAGTTTACGCTTCGAAAATGAGCACAACAAAGCAGAGCAAACCGAGCATCGTCTTTTGTCACGGAATCTGGGCCGATGGGTCAAGTTTTGGCAAGGTGATCCCGCCGCTTCAGGCCGAGGGGTACGAGGTGATCGCGGCCCAATACGGCCTGGACACGCCGGAAGGCGATGTCGTGACGGTAAAACGGACACTCGCGCGCGTCAGCAGTCCGGCGATCCTCGTCGGCCATTCCTACGGCGGAAGTGTCATCACAGCCGCGGGAACTGATGAACGCGTTGTGGGACTCGTTTATATTGCCGCGCTAGCGAACACGGACGGCGAAACGTCGCAGAGCCAGCAGGAGAAATTTCCCGTTACCGATGTGTTCAAGTATGTCGAAGCCGCGGACGGGCGCCTTTGGATGCGCCCGGAAGGCATTGCGTGTTTCGCGGGAGACCTGTCCGAGCAGGAACAAAGGACGGTCTGGGCGACGCATTATGCGCCGGCCGCGGACTTGTTCAGCCGAAACGCGCCTGGCATCGCCTGGAAATCGAAGCCGAGTTGGTACATCGTGGCCAACAACGACCGCACGGTTCATCCGGATCTGCAACGCTTCTTGGCGAAACGCATGAATGCCTCTACTCACGCGGTCGATAGCAGCCATGTCGCGATGCTGTCGCACCCGGCGTTCGTTGTCGACGTGATCCGGGCCGCCGCGAAATCCGTTCAGGGGTGATTCATCGCCATGATCCATCAAACTCACCACTACGAACCGCTGACGTCGGAAAACCCTGCCTTGCAAGCGAACGCCGGAGATCGCATCAGGATCGAATCGCCGGGAGGCGGTGGCTTCGGTGGCTCGACAAAACGTTAGCCGAAGCCTGGCGGTCCTTTTAACGCAGAGACGCAGAGAAAACCTCGCTATCGAATCAATCAGGAGTTCTCTGCGTCCTCTGCCTTAAATAAAACCGCCGGGGCTACGCGGCGAACTGATTTTGGTCGATCATCACGTTGGCCTGATGACCGGCGTCCGCGACTATTCGACGCGGATAACATCGTCGGTCCGTCCTGCATTCTAGGCGTCCAACTTCACCTTGCCATTGGCGTGTCCCACGCAGGTCAGGATAAAGCCTTGCGCTCGTGAATCGGCATCGAGACCATCCTCTTCGCTCATTCGGACTTTTCCTTCCAGGAGCTTTGTCTTGCAGGTCCCGCATTGTCCCTGCCGGCAGTATGACGGGATGTCAACTTGCTGTTCCTCGGCCAGTTCCAATAAAGTCTGGCCGCCACGGAGGACGCACGTCTTGCCTGATCGAGCGAACTCCACTACCGTGTCCGCCCCGGTCGCCGCCGGAGGCGGTGGAACGCTTTGGGAATTCGAACTGCCGAAACTCTCACGCATGATACGTTCCGGATTTACGCCCAAGCCAATCAGGATCTCGCGGCTGGCGTCCATGAACGAAGCCGGGCCGCAAAGGAAGAAATCCTGAGATTCAATATTCCTGACGGCGCCCAGGATGAATGCGGCACTGACATGCCCGCGTGGGCCAGGCCACTCCGCGTGAGGTTGCGACAACAGAACATGGTGCCGGAAGTTCTTGAGACGGGATTCCAACTGCTGCAGCGCACTCTGGAATAGGATGTCGCTCTTCGTGCGAACGCAATACAGCAAGATGGCGTTGGTTTCAAGGCAGAGGTCGTCCATGTAGCGGAGCATCGCCATCATGGGTGTAATTCCGCTTCCCGCCGCTAGAAGAACGACGTTACGGTGCTTGCTCTCATCGAAACAGAAACGCCCAAAGGGTCCATTGGCTTCGACAGTCATCCCAAGAGGCGCGCGATCGTTCAAGAATACTGACGCGCAACCTTGCTTTACCCGCTTGGTAGTGATTTCGATGTAACCCGACCTCGCCGGCGATGAACAAATCGAGTACGACCGAATCACTTTCTTGCCATCGAAAAGAAAAGAGAAGGTAAGAAACTGGCCCGGGCGAGCGCCCAGCATCCGGCCTTCGGGAAGAATGAAGCGTAGGGTCTTGGCGTCTGAGGCTTGATGTGTGACGCTCGCTAATCTGAGGACCAGCGAATTATTCTTGACGGGAGCCGGCAAGGCTCCCGCAGGCGTGCCCGCGCTAGCGATGCCGAGCGGAGATCGTGAGGGCCGGCGCACCACAAGGGTTAGCAGGCTCAGGAATACGAACACGATGAAGCCAATCACACGGGCCTGCGACCGAGTGGTCGACGTAGGTTGAGGGCGAGCGCTAGCGACCTCTTGCGTCGCCGTGCTGAGGGTGACGTCGGCGTTCGTCGTAGCCTTGCGTCGAAAGACGGCATCCGGCGTTTGCGTGGCGGATAAGTACGCGATAATCTGCTGTTCTTCGACCGGCGGAAAAGCGTTCACGCTTCCTGCCGCGTAACCGGCCATGCGGGCGACCGTGCCGCGCCACTCCTCTGGCGTTTGGGTCGTCTTGTAGACACGATCCAGATTATGGCAACGCCCGCAACGCTGGTCCACAATGGCTCTTCCTACTTCCAGGTTCACGGCGGCCGTTGACCCTTTCGGCGCCATTTGAGATGCCAGATAGGAAACGATGATCTGGGAATCATTCTCCGAAATCCCCGAATCAGGCAGGTTCCTCATACGACTCACGGTGGCCAGCCAACCGCGCGCGTCTTTCCGAGCCCCGGCGATGCGGTCCAGATTGTGGCACTTGGAGCAGCGCTTCTCCATCGTTTCCGCAGCCAGATTCACATCGATGGAGGTGGTGGGCAGGTCGAGGGTTGGGAACGAGACTGTTTGCATTCGGGCAGTATGCGCAAGAGAGGGGCCCGCCGTAACGCCGATCAAAACGAAGGAAAGAACAAAGATCAGGAGTCCGATCGGCGTCAGAAAGGAATGGTAACTCTTGTAATAGCGCGCAATCAGCACCTTCACAAAGAGAAGAGGACTGAGGATCATCGCCAAGGTCAGGTGGATCGTGGTGGTGGATGGCGCCCCTGCGACATCGCCCAACCGCGCAACCATGAAGTATCCCATTACGCAAAACAGCCCGATGAAGAGATATCCGCCGATCCGATGGGCAGCGATCAATCGGGAGTTGGCCTTGGCGTCTCTGACTCGGGCGGACGCCTGCAGAATGAGCCACACATTGATCCCGCCGATCAGAACAAACGTAACACCGAGCCAGGAGCTTGCCGAACTGTTGAGCATAGTTTTACCGCCTGTCCTCCTTCTGATGACGGCCCATCTACCACCGCGCGGGCGAGGTTGTCCGCCCTATTCACATCGGGTAGCTGCCTCGCTGGGCCGACGGACTAGCCAAGATGCATGCAGTTCGAAGGCAATAGCGAGGCAGCCTTTGTAAAGCGGCCGCCTTTGGAGGCGAGGGAGGCGTTTGGCCGCATCTATTGTGAAGGACGCGTTTGGGCGCATCTTTATTCCCGGCGATGTGGACGCACCCTGAGCCGTCCTAGAGATGTTGCGTGCTATTTCCTGCTTGCCCCTAATTGGGGCAAGCACGCACGCTTGTTCATGCCGCGAATGTCGCGGTTCCAGAGTTCTTTTGAACGACGGTTTTGGTTCTTGTGAATACCAAGTAGGCCGACATTCTGTTCTCCTCCTTCGCTAAGCGACTATTCGAGGATCGCCCGAGTCTCGAGAAACGCCTCGATCCCATACGTTCCAAATTCCCGGCCGACGCCTGAGTGCTTGAATCCACTGAATGGCGCTTGTTGATCGTCCAGCATTCCGTTGATTGCAATGCGACCCCGCAAGGATACGCGACGCCACGCGGCGAGCGCGCTGGACGGTGAAAGCCTCGCCGGAAAAGCTGGAGGAGATTTCGCGCTTCTCCGTGCTGGAAGGCAAGACCTGGAATTATCCGGCGATCGACGGCGGACGTTTGATCCGCAACACGACGCAGATGGCCGCGCTGAAAGTCAGGTGAGGGGCTGATCCAGCCGCGCTTTGAGCATCGCGGCCAGCGTTTGCACGTCCGGCTCCGCGAACATTTCTCCGTGACCGCCGGGAACGATATGCGTTTCCAGTGGACCGGTGACGAGGTTCTTCCATTCCGCTTCGGTGAGCATGTTTTTCATCCGCGAACTCTGCTGCACCATGAACAGAGCCACCTTCCCAGGATACGGCCGAGGCCGATATTTCAGAATGGCGCTTTGATTGGCCAGGTAGATATTGCGGATCTTCGGAGGCATCACTTCTTCCTCCTCGTCCGCCCCTCCGTCCGCCCCTCCGTCCGCGACGACTTGCGGCCGCTGCGGTTTTCGCTTTCCTAGCAGACTGGCCCAGCGTTGGCCGATCGTGACCGAGACGTTCTTCGTCGCCTTGCGGACAAACTCAATGTTCCCTTTCAAGGGCCTTCGCCAAGCGTCGCGGAGCGCCAGGGAAAGGGCGCGCGCCGTGACGCCGGGATACTGAACGAAACTCTTCACGCTGATCGTTGGCGGTTCCAGCGCCACGACCACCGGCACTTCCTGGTTGCGTTCACGCAACATGTGCGCCATCTCCAGCGCCACCAGCGAGCCAAAGCAATATCCCGCCAACCAATAGGGACCTTGCGGAAATTCCGCCACGATCGCATCTAGATATCGCTTGGCCAAAGCTTCCACGGTGACGCTTTCCACTTCATCGTCCTCCAGGTCCCGTGCTTGCAGGGCCCAAAAAGGCCGGTCCTTTCCCAGGCGAAGCGCCAACGCGCGAAAGTAGAGGACCTTTCCCATCGCGCCATGCACGCAGAAGACCGGCGGCTGTGACCCCAGGCGTTGGATCGGCACCAACACGGAAACGGTCTTCGATCCTTCGCGATTTTCGATCACCTGCGCCAGTTTCTCGATCGTCGGCGCGGTCAGCAGTGTGGTGATGGGCAGCGAAGTGGCAAACGCTTTCTCGATCTGGATGAACAGGTGTACGGCCAACAGGGACCAGCCGCCCAACTGGAAAAAATCGTCACGAACACCCACGCGTTCCACGCGCAGGACGTTCGACCATATTTCCGCAAGTCCGCCTTCCACTGCATTGCGCGGCGCGACATAGCTTGTCGCAACATCGGGGCGTTCGTGTTGCCTTTGTTTTTCCACCGCGTCCAGAATGACGGTGGCGTCGCTGAGTTGTTCCGCGATGCGGCGAAGCAGCATGGAGCGCGATCCTATTTCCGCGGCGGCAGCCGAAGCGGCGGGAGCGGATTTTTCCTCGGCTTTCGATTCTTGCGGCGCGCCTCCGGGAACGAAGGCAACGCTCTGCGCAAACTCCGCGGGAAAACGGAATATGGAGCCGTCGCTGGTTTCTTCTTGGAACGCTTCACCGATGCGCAGAAAATCCAGCGCCGGCCGATTCTTCTTCGTGGGACGGAAGCCCACATCCACGCGCGCCAAGCCGCGCTCCCGCGCGACTTCGCCAAGGCGTGCGAGAATCCGATGCTCCACGCCCCGGCCCAGGACGCGGCAACTCAAAAGAAACGTATCGACGTACAACGCGTCACCAGCAGTCGTGAAGAATACCGTTCCCACTAAGCCGTAATCGCCGAAGCGGTCCTTCACATTCACGATGAAACAACCCGATCCCGGCGACTCACACAGCTTCTTGACTTCCGCTTCGGTGCGGCGGATTGTCGTGCAATTGAATTGATTGGTGCGCTGCGTCAATTGCGACACGCGCGCCAAGTGCTCCGGGCCCATCGGCGTGATTTCGATCTCCAGGCCCAGGCCGTCCAGAAATTCCTGGAAGCTGATCGCCGTTCCTTGAAACGCTTCACGCTCGACGTTCTGGCGATACATCTCGCTGCGCTGGCGGTCTTCTTCCGTGACCTTCAATGTATCGAAGGCCCACACATGCTTCATGAACCGCGGGATGCGCGCCGATTCGGGCAGCAACAGTGCCAACGCTTCCGGCGCCCCGGCTTCCACTTCACTGCACTCCACCGGATTGTCGTCCAGAAAGATGAAGCTATCCAGACCGAGGCTGAGCTCGGACGCCAGCAGCCTCAAGTTTTTCGACTTGGGCTGCCAATTGATCTTCGACGCCACGATATCCTTTCGCCGTAGAATCATGTCCGGGTGCGTATCGAGTACTTCGAAGACGTCTTCTTCCACGTTCTTGCTGCAAAGGCAAAGCAGCATTCCGGCATCGCGCTGCGCCAACAGAAATCGCTGTAACGCCTGCCGAGCGCCGTCGATTTTCACGCCCAGCGCTCCGTCTTCTCCCACCACGCCGCTCCAGAGCGTGTTGTCGCAATCGAGCGCGATGACTTTATACGGCGGCCACTTCAGTGCGCGGATCTTGCGAGCGGCCAGCGTCGCCAACGCCGCGAAGGCCTTTTGGGTGTAGGGAATGTGCCCAAGCTGGTCGGCCTTTTCGTCGTACTCAACGGCTTCCGGATACAGCGCAGTGATCTCGGCGCTGGCCACCGGGTACACGCCCGGTGCGGCCTTCAATTGCGCGATCAACTGCTGCTCGATTCTCGCGAAGGCAACGCGGCGCTCGGCGTCGAGCGTGAGAGAGGCGGGACACAGGAACACCACATAGGGCGTCGAACCGCGCGCGGCAGCGGCTTTCAGCGCGTCCACTAAATCGCGCGCATTGCGCTCGGTATCTTCCGGAGAGAAGGGTGCTTCGGAATGCGGCTCGCCGTCATGCGATTCGCGCCGTTGCCAATCTTCGAAGCGCAACAAAATCAGGTTCACTCCATCGCGATTTCGCCCGAGCAGGCTGTTGGGGTCGAGTAGCTCTTGATAAATCTGATGGTACGGCGCGAACTCGATCTCCGCTTCGAAGCCTAGCGTCGTCATCCAAAACGACAGCGCATCTTGCAGCGGCTCCGCGGTGAAACTAGCGGCGATGGCAGCTTTCAACGGCGGCATTATCGCCTCGGCTCCGCTTCCATCAACTCGATCAGGTGATAGGCGGCGTTAAAAAAGAATTGGCAGCGCCGTCCGCCGAAGGCCTCGGAGTAAAACACCTCCATCGGCGAGGCGCCTTGCGACACCAACTGACTCACGTCCGCGTCGAAATCGTCGGTCATGAATCCGGTATGATAGTAACTGAATCCCTTGCGTAGAAGCGAATCCACCATGGAGTCCCCGGCGGCGGGTTCCACCAGTTCCAGGTAGCTTCCCGGACTCAACTCGATGAAGCACACGCGCACGTGCTGGGTGCCCACTAAAACCGGCTCGCTGATATTCGGAAATAGCGGCCGATAGGCGGGCAACGTCGCGGCAATGCTCTTCACGGCACAACCCATGTGATGAAAGCGCATCATAATGATCCAAGAACGTCGGGCGGGAATTAGTATAACAGGAGCTCGTCGGCGGTCTCCTCGAGTCGGCGCACGGCAACGGAGGACCGCTCTGGTGATAGGATCAAGCGATGCCGCCCGCAACCGCCGAGGATCTCATGAGCACTGACACCAACGGCCCCCGGATTGTGCCGCGAGCGCTTCCCACCCATATTCCTTCCCTGGACGGATTGCGCGCGGCTTCCATCTGCCTGGTGCTGTTGTCGCACACCGCCACATCGCGCGGAAATCCCATTCCCTGGTGGGACGACGTATTTGGCAACACCGGCAACTTCGGCGTGCGGGCTTTTTTCGTCATTTCCGGATATCTCATCACCACACTACTGCTGAAGGAAATGGCCAAGACCCGAACCGTCTCCTTGCGCGATTTCTACGTGCGGCGGACGCTGAGAATTTTCCCGGCGTTCTATGTCTTCGTCTTCGCGATCGTCGGTTTGCAAGCCTGGGGAGCGATTCAGCTCATGCCCGGCGATCTGCTGGCGGCGTTCACCTATACGATGAACTTCCACGTGCATTTCTCGCCTTATGTCGGACACTTGTGGTCGCTGGCGGTGGAAGAACAGTTTTATTTGTTGTGGCCGCTCACCGTGGTTTTGGCGGGACGCCGGCGAATGGGATGGATCGCCGCAGGAGTCGTGGCCTTCGGTCCGGTGTATCGCACGGCGGTGTACGTGCTTCGGTTGGGTCCGCAAATCGGTCCGTTCACTTTTCCCGCGGTCGCCGATGCTATCGCCATTGGATGCGTCCTGGCTTGCGTTTGGGAATGGTTGAGCGGGCAGGAATGGTACGAACGTTGGCTGGGCTCGCGATGGTTTATTCTGATTCCCCTGGCCGCCTATGGTTTTCACCGCTTTCGCCATCCGCTGCTTTGGCGACTGGGAGAAGAAACGCTTTGCAACCTCTGCATCGTATTGACGGTCGATTGGTGCTTGCGCTTCCCCCGCACCTTCATCGGCCGGTTGCTGAACGCCCGTCCGGTGGCTTTTGTGGGAACGCTGAGTTACTCGTTGTATCTCTGGCAACAATTGTTCCTGAATGACTCCGGCTATTTCCTGGCGACTTTTCCGCAGAACCTTGCGGCGGTCGCGGTGGCGGCGTGTGGTTCCTACTATCTGGTGGAAAAACCGTTCCTTCGTCTGAAACGCCGCTTCGAGCGCGTTTGAGCCTCTGAGCCTAGGGCGTGTGGACGAAAGAATTCTTACTCAATTCCAAGTGCAGCCGCAGCGCGACGATATTCGCCGGTCCGCGATCGCGATTGTACGCCGGATAGCATGGCGTATTGATAGTCGAGGGAACCAGTGAAGCCGGTGAAGTCTACGGAGCGATGGACATGGACTGGGCCAAACTCGTCGGCCAAATCGCCCAAGTTTACCGAAAGTGAGGCGGATGCTTGAGTGACAGGCTGGCCATCACGATTTGTTCATGCCGCGAATGTCGCGATTCTCGAGGATCATGCTTTCGCACTCGTGCTCTTTCCCGATAGCGACGTCAACCATGGCGCGCGCCAAGTCGTCGGCCTGAATCACTGCGTCCGGGAACAGTGTTCGAAACAGGGGATAGATCCACCGCAACAAGCGATAGCTGAAATTCGGTTCTTTCCGCGGTTCGACAGGATAGATGTAGGCGGGCCGAAAAATGTACACGCGCGGAAAGCCCATCGCCAGCAGGACCGTTTCGGCTTGCCCCTTGTAGCGCGCGAACGCCATGCGGCTCCGTCCTGTTGGGTCCGCGCCGCTGCCGCTCAGAAATGAGAACGCCGCATCGGGGCTGCTCGCGCGGAGTACACGCGCGAACTCAATCGTGTAGTCCACGGTGATTTTGCGGAGATCGGCGTCCGGCACCGCGCCGGTATACGTACCCAGGCAAAAAACGGCGGCGTCCTGAAGTGAAAGCGCTTCGGAGAGTGCGGAGCAGTCCGCGAAGTCTGGATGCAGAACTTCGCTCAGTTTGGGATGCGAGATGCCGAGCGTCCGGCGGCCGATCGCCGTCACACATTCCACCGCGGGATGGTCGAGGGCGTAGCGTAGCGCGTATCCGCCGACCATTCCCGTCGCGCCCACGATGACAAGGCGTGTCACAATCCTCGTTCCTCGATCCAATCGACGTAGAGCAGCCGCTCCGCAAACAACCACGTCCCTTCGATCTTCACGAATCGATCTTGGTATCGAAGCGCGGCAATCATCAAGGATCGTTTTTCGCCGTGAACCGTCAAATGATGTGCCAGGCAGTAAGCTTCGCCTGTAGCGCGGTCGCCCGCGAGCGTGAAGACGGTGCTTTGTCCGACGAAGTGCATCGTCGTATTGTACTTGTTAAGGTCCGCGAACACCGGAGCGAGAGCGTCGCGCGAGTGCAGTTCCTGCGAAGGCTTGGGGTCTTTGGCGTTCATGAATACGACAAAGTGAGTGTCTGCGGTAAAGAGCGCCATTTGGCCCGTGGCATCGCGACGATCCGCGCAATGTGCATACGCTTCCACGAGCTCGCGGATCGCGAGACGGTCGGCGGCTTCGCCGGGGGAAACCTCGGAGTGTTTTGCCATGATGATCTCCTTGCAGTTCTTCGTCTAGCTGACACCTTCAACAATGAGTCCGTGATAGACGGCCCCTTGCTTGCGGTGTTGCGCGACACTTTGATAGGCTTCGCTGAAATACCACTCCTTGGCGCTTTTCACGTCCGGGAATTTCGCGATCACGATTCCCTCAATCGGGTCGCCTTCCAGGACTTCGTGCTTTCCATAGGCGACGAGCACTTCGATCGGATGACCCTTCGTCGTCTCGCGGATCCCCGCCCAATATGTTTCGAGTTCTTTTTGATCGATGGTTTTGGTTCTTGTGAAGACCACGTAGGCAGACATTTTGTTCCTCCTTAGACAGCTACGGTGCCGCCGTCGACTGGCAGATCGACGCCCGTGATGAAGCTGCTTTCGTCGGACGCCAGGAACAGAACGGCCGAGGCAATCTCTTCGGGCCGTCCAATCCGTTGCATTGGCGTCATGGCTATGAACCGGTCCTTCATCGCGCCGACATTCGGGCCGAACTGGGCTTCGAGAAGGGGCGTTTCGACCGGGCCTGGGCTGACGAGGTTGGCGCGGATGCCTTTGCTCGCTAATTCAGCGGTCCACGTACGGACAAACGAGCGCAGGGCCGCCTTCGTGGCGCTATACGTCGCATACATTGGAATACCCTTCTGCCAGGCGCCGGAACCGTTGACGATGATCGAGCCGCCGGCCCTCATCAGAGGAAGGGCCTTCTGCACGGTAAAGAAAACGCCCCGGGCATTTACGCCGAAGGTCTTGTCGTAGTGTTCGGTGGTAACGTCGGGAGTAGGCACCGGGTCCGCAATTCCGGCGTTCGCAAACAGGATATCCAGCTTGCCCTTCTCGGCTGCGACGGTTTGATAGAGCCGGTCAAGGTCATTGGGGTTCGCAACGTCCCCCCTTGCGGCGGTCACGTTTGAGCCGATCTCAGCGGCGGCTTTGTCGAGCTCGGTTTGCCGGCGGCCGGTGATAAAAACATAGGCGCCCTCCTTCACAAAGCGCTTGGCGGTGGCGAGGCCGATGCCGCTGCTTCCTCCTGTGATGACGGCGATCTTTCCTTCGAGTCTGTGCATTGCTGTGCTCCTTTCACTTGGTTGCGCTACACCTGGCGATCAGCGCAAGTTATTCGAGGATCGCCCGAGCTTCGAGAAACGCCTCAATCCCATACGTTCCGAATTCCCGGCCGACACCTGAGTGCTTGAATCCTCCGAACGGCGCCTGTTGATCGTCCAGCATTCCGTTGATCGCAATGCGCCCGGCAAGGATGCGCGACGCCACGCGGCGAGCGCGCTGGATATCGGCGCCGCTCACGAACGCATGAAGTCCGAAATCCGTGTCGTTGGCGATCCGGATGGCGTCTTCATCGTCATCGTAGGCGATGACGCACAAGACGGGACCGAAAATCTCTTCGCGGGCGATCGTCATGTCGTTCCTCACGTTCACAAATACCGTGGGCTTCACGAAGAAACCATCCTCAAGCCCTTGGGGATGTCCTTCGCCGCCGGCCAGAACTTCGGCTCCCTCTTCAATGCCTTTTCGAATGTACGATTGCACGCGTTCGTACTGCGTTCGCGACACCATCGGGCCGACAGCGGTCTTGGAATCGGCGGGATCTCCCGTGGGAAATGCGGCAATCGTGTCCTTGATCGCTTGCTTGACCTCGTCGAGCCGGCGCTTCGGCACAAGAAGACGAGTCCCCGCCGCGCATGCCTGACCGCTGTTCAGAAAAGCGATCATGAGCGCGTTGGGAATGGCCGTCTTCAGATCGGCATCGTCGAGCAGGATGTTGGGCGACTTGCCGCCCAGTTCGAGCGTGACGCGCTTCATCGTCGCCGCGCCGTCACGCATGATCGACTTCCCGACGGCAACCGATCCGGTAAACGAAATCTTGGCGACATCGGGATTGCGCACGAGTTCGGCCCCGACCACATTGCCGCGGCCGGTCACCACGTTGCAAAGTCCCTTCGGAAGTTTTGCCTCGTGGATACACTCAAGCCAAACTTGCGTTTGTAGCGAACTAAGTTCGCTCGGCTTGTGGACCGCCGTACAACCGGCGGCAAGGGCGGATGCGAGTTTGGCGCAAAGGAAAAACGAGTTGGCGTTCCACGGAGTAATCAGGCCGCAGACGCCGGCTGGTTCGAGCGTGACCGTCGTTTTGCCGAGATTCCTCGTCAGGGGCAGTTCCTGCAGCGCCTTCTCGGCCGAAAGAAACACCTTGGCGCCCGCCTCGATGATGATTCGAGAAAAGGTGGAAGTGCCGCCGTATTCTTCCACCATCGCGGCCGTCAGATCGTCGATGCGCGCCGCAACAGCCTCGTGGAGACGGCGCAGTATCTTGGCGCGTTCTTCTTTTGTCGAGCGCCCGTAGGTTGCGAGCGCTCGCTTAGCGGCGGCGATGGCGCGCCGCGTATCTTCTTCGTCACCGAGCGTCACGCGTCCAATGACCTTGCCGGTGCTTGGATTGACGATATCCATGACCTCGCGGCCATGCGATTCAACGAATGCTCCATCGACGTAGTGCTGTGTGATTGTTTTCATCGTGCTTCTCTCCTCACCGAGGATCGTATGGAGAGTAAGCGCACTTCGTCTATTACATGTTCTCAGTAGACGCAGCGAAATCGTACTACTCAGAACATGTAATATCCCTTCGCTTCATGCTTCGGTAGCATGGCCTGCATGACGAAGAACCTCCGCTGCCGAATCGTTGAAATAAGCAAAGCCCTGTTGCTGGCCGTCATCTGCGTTCAACTGACGAGTTGCAGCCGAACGTCGGCGCGGGCGAGCGAGGCATCGCCGCCGGAAGTCGAAGTGGTCGCGGTGGAGCAGAAGGACATTCCGGTCTATCGCGAATGGATCGGAACGCTCGACGGAATGGTCAACGCCGCGATCCGTGCACAAGTCACGGGCTACTTGCTCACCCAAGACTACGCGGAAGGTTCTTTCGTCAAGAAAGGCCAGCTCCTCTTCCAAATCGATCCGCGTCCGCTGCAGGCGGCGCTCGACCAAGCGAAAGGACAACTCGCCCAGGCCACCGGCCAGTTAGCGCAAGCGCAGGCGCAGTATCAGCAATCGGAAGCGCAGTTGGCCAGCGCCGAAGCGAATCAACGCAAGGCGCAGTTCGACGAAGACCGCTATACACCGCTCGCCAAGGAGAAAGCGGTCACCCAGCAGGATCTCGATAACGCCGTACAGAACAATCTCTCCGCGAAAGCGCAGGTGAAAATGACCACCGCGCAAGTGGAAGCGGCGAAGGCTCAGATCCAGGCGGCCAATGCGACGGTGGAAGCGGCGAAGGCCGCGGTGGAAGCGGCCAGCGTAAACCTCGGCTTCACCAAGTTGTACTCTCCTATCGATGGCATCGCGGGCAATGTGCAGATTCAGATCGGCAATCTGGTGAGCCCGGCTGCCAACGCCGTCACCACCGTCTCTACAGTTGACCCCATCAAGGTCACGTTCGCGATCAGCGAGCAGGAGTATCTCAGATTCAGGAAGGAACGCAAACCGGACGATCCGGCTCCGCCATTCGAACTGATTCTAGCTGACGGAGCGATCTATCCACACGAGGGGAAGTTCGCTTTCACCGGACGCCAAGTGAACCAGAGCACCGGCGCCATCGAGGTCACAGGGTTGTTTCCAAATCCAGGCGACATTCTCCGCCCTGGACAATACGGCAAGGTGCGCGTCGCCGTGGAAACGCTGCACGGCGCACTGGTTGTTCCTCAGCAGGCAGTTACCGAGATGCAGGGCAACTACCAGGTCGCCACGGTGGATGGAAGCGGAACCGTCAACGTTCAAACGATCAACGTGGGCGATCAGGTTGGCGCGTTCTGGATCGTCCGCGACGGCTTGAAAGCCGGCGAGCGCGTGATCGTCGAAGGAGTCCAAAAAGTTGCTCCCGGCATGCATGTGCGTCCCAAGCCGTCATCGCAAAAGTCACAACCAGGCGCGTGACGCGACCAATCGAGCACGGAGGAAACCACAGTGTCGAACTTTTTCATTCGGCGGCCCATCGTGGCCATAGTGATCGCAATCGTGACGGTGATCGTGGGAGCCGTGTCGGTCGCACGCCTGCCTGTCGCACAGTTCCCCGACATCGTTCCACCAGAGATCCAGGTTCTGGCCACATACGTAGGCGCTGACGCGCAAACGCTGGAGCAATCGGTCGCTACGCCGATCGAGCAGCAGATCAACGGCGTCGACAAGATGAATTACATGTATTCTCTGAACGCCACGGGGAATTCGCAGACTACCCTCGTCGTGAATTTCGACGTTGCCACCGATCCGAATAACGATCTCATCCTCACGCAGTCGCGCGAGACGCAGGCGGCTTCACAACTTCCCGCTGACGTAAACAACTACGGCGTCATCGTACAAAAGTCCGTGACCGCTCCGCTCATGCTCATCGGCTTGTACTCACCGAAGGGCAGCCGGAACGCGGAGTTTCTGGCGAATTACGCTTACATCAATCTGAACGATCCCATCGGGCGATTACCGGGCGTCGGTCATGCGCAAGTTTTCGGTGCGGCGCAGTATGCGATGCGGCTCTGGGTGAAACCCGACCGACTGGCGCAGATGGGGATCGCCGTGACCGACATCGTCAATGCGATCCAGTCGCAGAATACGGTCAATCCGGCCGGTCAGATCGGCGGCAATCCTGCGCCGAAGAATCAAAAATTCACGTATTCGGTCCTCGCGCAAGGCCGGCTGACCTCGCCCGAGCAATTTGGAAACATCGTGGTTCGCGCCGCGCCGAATGGCGGAGTCGTTCGGGTGAAGGATATCGCTCGGGTCGAACTCGGCGCTCAGGACTACAGCATGATCAGCCGTTTGAACGGCAAACCCTGCGCGGTGGTCGCCGTTTATCAGTTGCCGGGCTCGAACGCGGTCGATACCGCCGCTGCGGTCAGATCGTTGATGGCGCGGATGAAGCCGCGCCTACCGCAAGACGTGGAGTTCACCGTCGCTCTCGATCAAACGAGTGCGGTTACTGAGGGCATGAAGGAGATCGTCGAAACGCTTCTGATTGCCATCGCGCTGGTGATTGTTGTGGTCTATATTTTTCTCCAAGACTGGCGCTCAACGCTCATCCCTTTGCTGGCCGTGCCGGTGTCGCTCGTCGGTACGTTCATCCTCTTCCCGCTTTTCGGCTTCTCGATCAACACGCTGTCGATGTTCGGCCTGGTGCTGGCCATCGGCCTTGTGGTGGACGACGCGATCGTAGTTGTCGAGGGCGTCCAACGGCACATCGAAGAAGGGCTAAGTCCAAAGGACGCGGCACGCAAGGCCATGAACGAACTTTCCGGCCCCGTCATCGGCATCGCGCTGGTTCTGTCGTCGGTCTTCGTTCCCACGGCTTTTATTCCGGGCATCACGGGACGGCTTTATCAGCAATTCGCCGTGACGATCGCGATTTCCGTGCTTCTCTCCGCTTTCAACGCGCTTACCTTGAGTCCCGCGTTGGCCGCGCTGCTGCTTCGACCGAGGGCGGAGAGTCATGGATTGCTGCAACGCATCTTCGACGCGTTCAATCGCGTTTTCGAGCGCGCCACAAACGGCTACGTAAAGTGGTCCGGCGTGCTGGTTCGGAAGAGTGTGCTGGCTCTTGGGTTACTCGCGGCCACCGGCGCGGCCGGTTTTTTCTTCGCCGGCCGCGTGCCGTCGAGTTTCCTGCCGGACGAAGATCAGGGCTATCTCTACGTGAATATGCAGCTGCCAAATTCCGCGTCGCTGGAACGCACGTCCGAAGCGGCGGCGCAGGTTGAAAGAATCCTTGCCGAGACGCCGGGCGTCGAGTACACCACGAGCATCATTGGCTTCAGCCTGCTCAGCTTCGTCCGCACCAGCTACAACGGATTCTTCTTCGTCACTTTGAAACCATGGGATGAGCGGACATCCCGCGCCGAGCAGTTTCAGGAGATCAAAGCGCGGTTAAACCGAAAACTGACCACGCTTCCCGGCGGAATCGTGTTTAGTTTCTCGCCGCCCGCGATCCCTGGAGTCGGTACGGCCGGCGGATTTCAGTTTGTGCTCGAAGATCGCGCGGGACGCAACGTTCAGTTTCTGGCCGACAACCTAAACAAGTTTCTCGCGGCGACGCGAAAGCGTCCGGAAATCGGATTGGTCTCGACGACTTTTCTTCCGAACGTCCCGCAAAGGTTCGTCGACGTCGATCGCGACAAGGCGCTGAAACAGGGCGTGCCGGTGAGCGACGTTTATCGAACGATTCAAGCTTACATGGGCGGTCTGTTCATCAACTACTTCAACGATTTTGGCCGCCAGTGGCAAGTCTATGTGGAGGCAGAAGCCGATTACCGCTCTACGCCCGACAATCTCGGACAGTTCCACGTGCGCAATAGTGAAGGCGACATGGTGCCGCTGTCGGCGCTTGCGGACTTCAAACCGCGTGAGGGCCCCGAGTTCACGATGCGCTACAACGAATACCGTTCGGCGCAGATCAATGGCAGTGCGGCTCCTGGCTACAGCTCCGATCAGGCGACGGCCGCATTGGAAGAGGTTTTCAAGCAAACCATGCCGCACGAAATGGGCTTCGACTATATGGGTATGTCGTATCAGGAGCAGAAAGCCCGGGAAGGAACGCCGGCATCGATCATCTTTGTGTTCTCGCTGGCTTTCGTTTTTCTGATTCTCGCGGCGCTTTACGAGAGCTGGACCTTGCCGTTCAGCGTGCTGTTGAGCACACCGGTGGCGATCTTCGGAGCATTCGCCGTGCTCTGGCTGCGCCGAATCTTGCTGTCGGCTTTCCTGCCCCCTTACATGGTGCAGCTCGAGAGCGATGTGTATTCGCAGATCGGTTTGGTGATGTTGATCGGCCTCGCAGCCAAGAACGCGATTTTGATCGTGGAGTTCGCCAAGGAAGAATACGAGCGTGGCAAACCGCTGATGGAGGCCGCTCTCGAAGGAGCAAGACTTCGTCTGCGGCCGATTCTGATGACTTCTTTCGCCTTCATTTTAGGATGCCTGCCGCTGTGGACCGCGTCCGGCGCCGGCTCCGTCGCGCGTCAGGTGATGGGAACCACAGTGATCGGCGGAATGATGGCCGCCAGCGCCATCGGAATCTTCTTTGTGCCTGCGGTCTACTATCTGGTCGAAAAGTTTTCGAGCGCACGAGCCGCCGAGGGAGGCGCGCCTTCCCTGCTGCCGTCGCCTCAGGAAGGAGATTGAGATGAAATCGCAAGCTATCGCAATGATCGTCGCGGCGAGTCTTCTCGCCGGTTGCGCCGTCGGGCCAAATTACCATCGTCCCGACGTGCAGGCACCGGCAAACTTCCGTGCACCGGAACCGTTGCCACCCGCCCAAGCAGCGTCCTTCGCGGACCTGAAATGGTGGGACGTTTTTCGCGACACGCAGTTGCAGGACCTCATCAAGTCCGCGCTCGCGCACAATTACGATCTGCGAGACGCCGCGGTGCGTGTCGAGGCGGCGCAGGCGAGTCTCGGCATCGCGCGCTCCGATCAGTATCCGCAGGCCGGCGCGAGCGGTGACGTGAACGTCACGCGGCTTTCAAGAAACGGCTCGCTTCCGCTTCCTGCCGCTCTTGTTCCGTCACAGAACAGAAACTGGGGACAAGCCCAACTCAATCTACTGTCGTTTGAAGTGGACCTATGGGGCCGGCTGCGACGGGCCACCGAAGCCGCGCGCGCCAATCTTTTAGGCGCTGAAGAAAACCGCAAAGCTGTCATCACCACGCTCGTCAGCAATGTGGCGACCGAATACTTCACGCTCCGCGAATTGGACGGTCAACTCGAGATTGCCCGGCAGACGCTCGCCACTCGGCAGGAATCGCTGAATCTCACGACGTCACGCCGCAATCACGGGATCGCGACCGAACTAGAAGTGAAGCAGACTGAACAACTCGTTGCGACCGCTGGCGTAACGATCGCGAATTTGCAGCAGCAGATCGAGCAGGCCGAGAACCAGATTACGTTGCTGCTGGGCGAGAATCCCTCGGGCATCGCGCGCCAGGGAGCCTTCGACGAAAACATCTTGCCGCCGGAAGTTCCCGCGGGTTTGCCTTCCACATTGCTGGACCGTCGTCCCGATATCCATGCCGCCGAGCAGAACCTGATTGCAGCGAACGCCAACATCGGCGTGGCGAAGGCGGCGTACTTTCCGCAACTGAGCTTGAGCGGCCTGCTCGGTGGGCAAAGCACGCAACTGTCGAGCCTCTTCAATGGACCAAGCAGCACGTGGACTTTCATTCCGCAACTCAGCCAGCCGATCTTTACCGCGGGCCGGATCGGATCGAACGTGAGATTGTCGGAATCCCAACGCGAGATTGCGTTGGTGCAATACGAGAAAACAATTCAGACCGCGTTCACTGAAGTGTCCAACGCCTTGATCGCTCATCAAAGAGTGCAGGAAGCCAGAATCAAGCAGGAAACTCTTGTCGCCGCGCTGGAGGAGCGGAAGCGTTTAGCATACATGCGATATCAAGGTGGCGTGGACACGCAACTCAACGCACTCGACGCCGATCGCGATCTCCTGCAAGCCAAGCTGGACCTTCGCCAAATCAAGTTAAACGAGTTGCTCAGTGTCGTGCAACTCTACAAAGCGCTGGGCGGCGGCTGGCAAAGCTGATGCTTGAAGGACTCGCAGCGATCGGCCGGGTCCTCTCTCCAAAGCTCCGCCAACTCAGGCAGAACAGAGTTTTTCCGCCTACAATGAATGCAATCGTGGAATCCGAAGCTCTCACCCGCGACTTACAGGAAAGCAAGGCGCGCCTGGAAGAAGCCCAGCGCATCGCCCACCTCGGCTACTGGGTATGGGACCTGAAGACGGATCGCGTAATCTGGTCGGACGAAACCTACCGCATCTTTGGCCTGAGTCCGCAGGAAGGACCCATAGACTTAGCGAGAGTGCGCGAGCTGATCCACCCTGAAGATCGGGACGCGGTGTTTCGGACGGCGGAAGAAGCCGTTCTAAACGGAACGCGGCCGGACTCCGAACACCGGGTGGTGCGTCCCAGCGGCGAGGTGCGCATCGTCCACAGTCAAGGCGACGTGAAGAGAGACGCCTCCGGACAACCCTACCAAATGTTCGGAACCGTTCAGGACATCACCGAGCGGAAGAGTGCCGAGGAAACGCTGCGCCGAACCCAAGCTCATTTTCGCGAAGGCCAGCGCCTCGCTCACATGGGGAGTTGGACGTCTGACGGCTCAAGTTGCTCTTGGTCTGACGAACTGTTTGAGATTTACGGATTCGACCCGCGTAACGGAGTTCCGACCACGGAACAGTTTCTGGCCATCCACCACCCTCAAGATCGCGCGTCCGTGGCGGATGCGCTGAAGATGATGCATGAGCAAAACCGTGGCTGCGATGTGACAACGCGAATCGTTCGATCCGGCGGAGAGTTGCGCCACATCCGTTGCGTAGGCATTCCTGTCGTTGAACAAGGCGAGTTCAAGGGGTTCCGCGGTGTGGGCATGGACGTTACCGAGCATGAGCTATTGACTCGAGAGTTGCGGCGCGAGCAGGCCTACCTGAACGAGGCGCAGAGCCTTGCTCATATCGGCAGTTGGGCGACGAACTTCGCCACTGGGCAAATTCATCATAATTCGGACGAGACGATTCGTCTGCACGGTTTCGATCCCCGCCAATGGCCGATTCCACTCGAACGCTTTTACAGCACCATTCATCCGGAAGACGAACCGGCTGTGAGGGCAACTCTTGAAAATGCCGTTCGTACCAGAACGGATTACGATATCCACGAATATCGAATCTGCCGCCCAGATGGAACGATAAGGTTCCTGCGCTCGTTTGGGCATCATGACCCCTCTCAGGAAATCGGTGAATACGTCGGCATCACCATGGATATCACCGATCGAAAGCGCGCCGAGGAGGAGCGCGAAAAGTTGCGCCGGTTGGAGGCTGATCTCGCTCATATCAACCGCGTCAACATGATGGGCGAGTTGGCTGCCGCGTTGGCCCACGAACTGAAGCAACCGATTGCCGCCTCGATCACCAGCGCGAATGCATGTTTGCGGTGGCTGGCACACGATCCGCCGGACCTGGAAAGAGCGCGTGCCGCAGCGGCCAGGATGGAGCGAGACGGAAACCGCGCGGCGGATGTGATCAACAGCCTGCGATCCTTTTATAAGACAGGCTCGTCAGCTGAGCGTCAATCGATCGACGTCAACGAAATCGCGCAAGAGATGATTGCGCTGCTTAGGACCGAGGCCGCTCGGCACAACATCACGATTCGCGCCGAGCTCGCGGGCGATTTGCCTTCGATCCTGGCCGATCGAGTGCAGCTTCAACAGGTCCTGATGAACCTCATGCTCAATGCCATCGAGGCGATGCAAGAGGCCGGAGGAGAAATGATGATTCGTTCCGGCGCAACTTCGGAGGGTCAACTAATAATCTCCATCAGCGATACGGGCGTGGGACTGCCGGCAGAGAGCGCTGATCGAATCTTCGATCCGTTTCATACGACGAAACCACAGGGAACGGGAATGGGGCTCGCCGTTACGCGCTCGATTGTGGAGGCATACGGAGGGCGAGTGTGGGCCAGCGCCAATCACGGGCACGGCGCAACTTTCCATTTCACGCTTCCGCGCGAAGTGGAGGGTCACAGATGAAACCCACGAGCGTTCCCACGGTGTTCATCATCGATGACGATCGCGGCATGCGTCAGGCGGTCCAAGACCTCGTGGAGTCCGTGGGGTTGCGCGCCGAGGCATTTTCCACCGGCGACGAATTCCTCAAGAAGCAACTCACTTCCAATCCCAGTTGCCTAGTTCTCGATGTAAGACTACCGCAAATGAGCGGCCTTGATTTCCAACGCCAATTGGCCGAGGCCGGCGTGCAGATTCCCATCATCTTTATCACGGCACACGGAGACATTCCGATGTCCGTTCGAGCGTTGAAGTCAGGCGCTGTGGAATTTCTGACGAAACCGTTTCGGGATCAGGATTTGCTGGATGCGATTCAGCAGGCCCTCCAAAGGGACCGCGCCATACGCGACCAACAAGCCGAGGTCAACGCCTTGCAGGAGCGTTATCAGGCACTGACTCCACGAGAACGCGAAGTCATGACGCTCGTGGTTTCCGGAATGCTCAACAAGCACATCGCCGCTAAGATCGGGGCTAGCGAGGCAACCGTAAAAATCCACCGCGGCCATGTCATGGAGAAGATGCAAGCGGAATCGCTGGTTGAACTGGTCCGGATGGTCGACAAGCTCAGACCCACGCCTCAGGGCGCTTTTCCCTCACTACCACCAAAGTAGTAGTTTTCTCCACTAAGGCCCGATTGCGCTCGCGTTGGTAGAGGCGTTACCGTTCCCTCATGGCCATTGAGCGAACTTCCACACTTCTCGCGGTCCTCGACGACGACGAGTCCATGCAACACGCGCTCCGGGACCTGATCGAATCGACAGGGTTAGCGGCGCTTTGCTTCGGTTCCGCCGAACAATTCCTGAACTCCCAAGCCAGGTACGAGGCGTCATGCCTGATCGTTGACATTCGGATGCCGGGCATGTCGGGTCTTGAGCTCCAAGCGAAACTGAGCAGCGAGCGATCCCTGATGCCAACGATCTTTATGACCGGCCGAGGCGACGTTCCGATGGCCGTGCATGCGATGAAGGCAGGAGCCATTGATTTTCTTACCAAACCGATTGATGACGCGCAACTCATCAACTCCGTTCAAAAGGCGCTGCAGCAGGATCGCGCGAATCGTCGCGAGACGATCGAGCGGGAAGCGTTCGTCGCTCGATACAACACTTTGACGCCTCGCGAGCGAGAAGTGCTGGCGCTGTTGGTTCGAGGTCTGCTAAACAAGCAAGCTGCGTTTGAGTTGGGAATCGCCGAGTACACCGTGCAAGTGCATCGCGCACACATCATGCGCAAGATTGAGGCGGACTCCTTTGCCGCGCTCGTTCGGCTAACAACCAAGTTCCTGCCGGAGACCTCGGAGCTCTTAGTAACTCGAAATGCGCCACGTCATGAAAGCCTTCAACGTCGATGATGAGATGCTTGGCCATGAGGGGCTGGCTCGAATCATGAAAGCGCACTCTACCAAACCGTTGTCGCAGATGAAGCAGGCCATTCTCGCTTTCGCCGCATCGACATTACCCGCAACGTCAGGTAGTATTGCAGGTCGAATGGGCTCCCGTGTCAACGCGGAAAGATTGGACCGCTTCAGCGGCGACGAAGCACTCCGTTTCTTGACGGGCCGATTTCCCACGTTCGCCGGCAACTGGGGCCATCGCTACGAATACTCATATTTTCAGTTGCGCGAGTGCCTTCGCCTGAGCGGCTTCGAACCGGTAAACCTTTCGACGTAAGACGTATATATCGATGATCCATGCGGTGCGCGCGACTCGCTCTTGCTCTATTGGATCTTGAGTGGAATGGTTCTTGCAGGCAAGGTGAAGCAAGCCGCACGGTTTCATCAGCGCAGTGGGTCGGGTCTTTTCTTCCTGGCGCGCAAGACCGGAGAACCATCCGCGGAATTCTTGAAGATTTAGATTCTGGGCGAGAGAAATTTGGTGCGGAAGGGGGGAGTCGAACCCCCACGTTCTTTCGGAACGGTGGATTTTGAGTCCACTGCGTCTGCCATTCCGCCACTTCCGCTTGGTCTTTTCATTCTAGCATGGCGCCCGGCCCGCCAGCGGCCCGCGTCGCGATGCTATACTTAACGTTTCCCTATGAAGAAACGCATCCTCACAGGCGACCGCCCCACCGGAAAGCTGCACCTGGGACACTTTCTCGGCAGCCTCTCGAATCGCGTCCGCCTGCAAAACGAATACGATCTCTGCGTGTTGGTCGCCGACTACCACACGCTCACCACAAAGCCCGAAGAGTCGCGCGAAATCGAAGGGCGCATTCAGAGCATCGTGCTCGATTATCTTTCCGTTGGTATCGATCCCGAAGTCAGCCATATCTACATTCAGTCGCAAGTGCCGCAGACCGCCGTGCTGCAACTGATTTTTTCCATGTTCACGCAGGTGCCGCGGCTCGAGCGCATTCCTACGCTCAAGGAACAACTGCGCGTGCTGAAAATTCCCGACGCGTCGCTGGGACTACTCGGATATCCCGTGTTGCAATCGGCCGACATTTTGATCGTGCGCGCGAATCTCGTCCCGGTGGGAAAAGATCAGGAGTCGCATATCGAACTGACGCGCGAAATCGCCCGACGCTTCAATGGCCTCTACGATCGCGAAGTTTTTCCGGAAGCCGCCGCGCTGATCGGCGAAGTGCCCACGCTCGTGGGTACCGACGGCCAGGAGAAAATGAGCAAGTCGCTCGACAATTGCATCTACCTTTCTGATCCGCCCGAGGAAGTACAGCGGCGCGTGATGGGAATGTACACCGATCCCACGCGCTTGCGCGCCACCGACCCGGGTCACGTAGAGGGCAACCCCACGTTCGCGTATCACGACGCTTTCAACGACAACAAAGACGAAGTTGCGGATCTGAAGGAACGCTACGTCGCCGGACGCGTCGGCGACGTCGAGGTAAAAAAGAAACTCGCCGTGGCGATCAACCGTTTTCTCGATCCCATGCGCGAACGGCGCGCGAAATTCGAAGCGCGTCCCAGAATCGTGCAGGAGATTCTCGCCGCCGGACGCGAGTACGCGACCAAGCTCGGTCAGGAAACCATCGATCAGGCGCACGACGCCATGGGCATGTTGTATCCGAACCTAAAATGAAAACAAGGCCCGAGTTCCGAGGCCCGAGTCGCGCTTCATTTACCCATTCGCACAATTTCTTCGTATTCTTCCTCTAACAGCGGCGACACCGCGATCGGCCGCATCATGTGGAAGAGTTTCATGTCCTTCAATTTCTTGTTGGCCTTCAATTCCGCCAGCGGCACGGGACGCGCGAAACGCTTCACGGCCTTAAGATCCACCACCCAGTTTTTCTTGTCCTTCACTTCGGGATTCTGATACGCGTCGCTAGTCACTTCCAGTTCGCACACCGCCGCTTTTCCCGGCGCGGTGTGATAACCGATCACGCGATCGCCCTTGTGAATCTCGCCCAAGTATTTTTGCGCCATGCTGCCGAACACGCCGTCCCACATCGTGCTCTTAGCCTTGAATAATTCGTCGAAATGATAGGTCTCCGGATCGCTGAGAAAAAACCAGCAGGCCTCTTTTTTCATAGCTGAAACGTCCTCCGGCCCCCATGTTATGCTAAACCCCAAGGCAATGGAAACCACCGACACCGCCTTCATTCCGAAGAAGCGCATCGGCCGCTACGAGATCGTGGGCGAACTCGGGCGCGGCGCGATGGGCGTGGTGCACAAAGGATACGATCCCAACATCGGGCGCACGGTCGCGATCAAAACCGTGTTGACGTCGGCCGTCAACGACGACTTGGTGAAGCGCTTCCGCCGGGAGGCGCAGGCCGCCGGCGTGCTCTCGCATCCGAATATCGTCACGATTTACGATGCGGGCGAGGATCAAGGCGTTTTCTACATCGCGATGGAGTTTGTGGAAGGTGAGACGCTCGAAAAACTGATCGCCGCGGGACCGATGGAGCTCGACAAAGTCACCGCGATCATCGAGGACGTCGGCTCGGCGCTCGATCACGCGCACCTGAAGGAAATCATCCATCGCGACATCAAGCCCGCCAACATCATGATCACCAAGGGCCGCGCCAAGGTGATGGATTTCGGCGTGGCCAAGTTGATTTCTTCCACCGCGACCGCCACGGGCATGGTGATCGGCACGCCGTCTTACATGTCACCGGAAGGCGTCAAGGGTTTGCCGGTCGATGGGCGCGCCGACATTTTCTCACTCGGTATCGTGCTCTACGAAATGATCACGGCGACGCGCCCGTTTCCGGGCGACAGCATTCCTTCGGTGATTTACAAAATTATCGGCGAGAATCCTGCGACGCCGACGTCGGTGAATCCCAAGCTGCATAGCGGCGTGGACATCGTGTTGGCGAAGGCGCTCGCGAAAGATCCCAAGAATCGCTACTCGCATTGTTCGGAGTTGGTGCACGACCTGAAGAACTACCAGACGCTGACCGCGCCCGCGATGACTTCAGCAACGGCCGGGGCGACGGCGGGTACGCCCGAGATTGCGCGCACGCTCGCACCGCCGCTGGTCAGCGGTACGGTGGCGATGCCGCCGGCCACTATGGCTGCGTCGCCGGATACGGTCGCGATTCCGCGCGCGGCTGCTGCAAGCACTTCGCAAGCACCCGCCGGCGCGAAGAAATCAAATGCTGGTGCGTTCGCGGTGATCGGGTTGGTTGTGGCGATTGCAGCCGGTGCGGGATGGTGGTGGAAGCATTCGCAGGACGAAGCGACCCTTGCGAAACAACAGCAAGAAATTGCGGCGCGGCAGAAGGCCGATGCCGCGGCAGCCGCGGCGGCCGCAAACTCGCCGAAGCCGAGTCCCACGGGCGACGCAGCGCCACCGGATTCAAGGCCGTTAGAGCCAGCGGCACCGCCTGCCGCTGTCGCAGAATCTGCTGCCGCGCCCCCGGCGGCAAAGCCGAAGGCGAAGCCCGCCGAGGGCCCTGCGAAATCCGGGGAAAAACCCGCCGAGAAGGCGCCCGAAAAATCCGCCGCTCCGATCCCAACGGTCGACGGCCGTTTGCGCATCATCACGTTCCCGCCGAATGCCGAGGTGAGCGTGGACGACGGCCAAGCGTCGTATCACACACCGGTGAACATCATGCTGCCGGCGGGCAAACACAAGATCACGCTGAAGCATAAGCGCACTTCAGATTTTTCGCGGGAAATGATTGTGGTGGGTAACGAGATTGTGGAGCTGAGCGTGAACTTGTTCAATCCTGACAGGCCGATTCCGAAAGACGCGCCACAGCCTAAGCGGCGGCTATTCCCTTAATGCCGGAAGTGGCGAATCCCCGTAAAAACCATCGCCAACTTATGTTGATTCGCGGCCGCGATCACTAAATCGTCGCGCACGGATCCACCAGGTTGAATCACCGCCGTGATTCCCGCCTTCACCGCTTCCTCAATGCCGTCGGGAAACGGAAAGAACGCGTCGGACGCTACAACCGACCCGGCGAGCGGCAGCACCGCCTTGGCCGCGCCGATCTTCACCGAGTCCACGCGACTCATTTGTCCCGCGCCCACGCCCAACAATTGGCCCTCGCGCGCATACACAATCGCGTTCGACTTCACGTGCTTCACGGCCTTCCACGCAAACAGCAACGCGCGCAATTCCTCGGGCGTGGGCGCACGCTCGGTAACGACTTTCAAGTCTGCTTCGCTCAACGGACGGATATCTTTCGTTTGCAGCAGAAGGCCGCCGGAAATTTGCTTCCACATCAAGTCGCTGGCACTCGCCGCGCCGAGTTCCAGCAATCGCAGGTTTCTTTTCGACGCCAGTTTTTCACGCGCACCGCCGGAAAATCTCGGCGCGGCGATCGCTTCGGTGAACAACTTTGCTACTTCTTCGGCGGTGTCTTCCTCGAGCGGACGATTGAACGCCAATACTCCGCCATACGCCGACACGGGATCGCACTCTAGCGCGCGCCGGTAGGCATCCGCTTGCGTTGCGCCCGTCGCCAGTCCGCAAGGATTGGTGTGTTTGATGATGGCCGCGGCAGGTTCCGAAAACTCGTTCACCAATTCCCACGCCGCGTCGATGTCGACGAGATTGTTGTAGGAAAGTTCTTTCCCCTGAAGCTGTCGCGCTCCCGCAAGACCGCTCGGCGGCGCGCCGGCCATTCGGTACACCGCGGCCTGCTGATGCGGATTTTCGCCGTAGCGCAATCCCATGAGCTTTTCGAGATGCAGCGATAGACGCGGCGGAAAAATTTCCGACGCCGGCAGCGGCGCTTCGGGAGCACCTGAATCGGCGCGCGCCAAAGTCGCCGCGATCGCGGAGTCGTACGCTGCCGTCGCCGCAAATGCCCGCCGCGCTAAATGCCAGCGTGTGTCGTTCGAGAGACTCGCGTTGTTCGCGCGCATCTCCGCGAGAATCGCGGCGTAGTCGCCGGGCGAAACCACCACCGCGACGTCGCGATAATTCTTCGCCGCCGAGCGAATCATCGACGGTCCGCCGATATCGATGTTCTCGATGATTTCCGCCATGTGCACGCCGGAACGTCCCGCCGTTTCCTCGAAGCGGTAGAGATTCACGACGGCAAGGCCAATCGGTTTGATGCCATGCGCGGCGATCGCTGCCATGTGCGCGGGATCGTCGCGTCGCGCCAGCAATCCGCCGTGCACAGCCGGGTGCAGCGTCTTCACGCGGCCGTCGAGCATCTCCGGAAATCCGGTGACTTCCGCGATTTCGGTTACCTTCAATCCTTTTTCCGCGAGCAAACGCGCCGTGCCGCCCGTGGAAACCAGTTCCACGCCGAGTTCGGCGAGTCCGCGGGCGAATTCGACGACACCCGTTTTATCGGTGACGCTGAGTAAGGCTCTTTCGATGCGCAATCAGGCTCCCTTGGCTTTCAAGCTGACTTTGCCGTTTTCGACTCCCACTTCGTATTCCACGTTTTGGCAGCGCATGTCGCGCTTCAATTGTTCGGTTTTGTTTTTCACGAAGCGCCGGAAGCCGTCGATGTTGATGGTGTCGACGTTTTCGCCGAGCTGCTTCTTGGCGGCGACGAGCGCGTTGAAAAGACTGGCGACTTTTTCCTGATCGTGCTCGGGGTCGTTCCACTGCACTTTGTAGTTGGTCGGCGCGGGCGGCGGCGCTTCGGCTCTGGTATCCACGCGGCGGCCGTGACGGTTTTCAGTGCCTTCCTCGCGGCGCTTCATGCGCTGCCGCCATTGGTCGGAGAACATCGCGTGGCGTTGAACCATGGAGTTCAAACGAAAACGTTGGCCGTAGTTGAGATTGCGCGTACCGTCGAGCCGTTTGATGGTGGTCTCGATGCGCCATTGCGTGTCGTAAGGAGGTTTTTTCGCGCCGCCGCCGAAAAACATGTCCCACTCGATTTTCAGACGGCGCATGCCGTCTTCGAGCAGCACGAGTTCTTCTTCGATGGTCATTGGCGATGGTTATTCGTCGCTATCGACGGAGAAGCGCTGGCCCACTTCTTTCACCATGCGCGTCAATTCCTTGCGCATGCGCTTCAAATTCTGCTCGGCGGCGGCTTCCAGCGGCTTCATCGCTTCTTCCACGAAATTCGTTTGCTTGCCGCTCAGCTCCGTGACGATGTGGCGCATGAAACTTTGATGCACGCGCGTGGTAGCGTCTTCCATCTGTTGATTCAAGCGCACCAGCGATTGATCGAGCACTTGCTCCGCGCGTGTTTCCAGTTGCGTGGTAAGGCGCGAGCCGATCTCCTCGAAGCGCTTCAGCCGTCCCGTGAGTTCCAGCTCGAACGCGGCCATGCGGCTCGAGGACGCCTGTTCCATTTCCTCGGCGCGGCCGCGGACGCGCTCGGTAAAACGCGCCATCTCCATCATCAAGTTATCTTGAAGTCCGGCGATGGCCGCTTGCACTGCCTGCGCCGCTTCCTGGCGCATGCGGTCTTCCTCGCCGACCACCATCTGCATCAGGCGAACGCGGATGGCGTCCTGAAACTTTTGCGCCGATTCCTGCTGCTGGATCTCGATCGATTGGCGAACCGATTCGATGCCCTCGCTGGTTTTCTTCTCGATGGCCTGCTCAGTCTTGGTGGAAATGTCGAGCGCGCGGATTTCCAAGCGCGCCTGGAACGCGTTGAAGTGATTTTCGATTTGCTCCAGACTGTCTTTCAGCGCGACGGTCTTGGCTTGTGCTACTTGCGCTTCGAACTCTTTGCCCAGGCGATCAAGCGCGGGCTTTAGGTTCTCGCTGACGGCGTAGGAGAGAAGGTCCTCGACCATTTGGCCGAGGCGATTCCCCACCGCGGAGTCGTCGCCGTTGTCTTTCGCTGTCGCTTTGGCCTTGGTGTCTGCCACGCTTAAGTCCACCTAATAGGTTACGACGTTTTGAGGCAAAAAACACAAGCCTCGGATTGCCTCGATTGTCACTAGTGGAAGTCGGCGATCCATTCTCCGATCTCGACCCTACTGGTAGCCAAGCCCGGCGATGTCGCGGTGATGATGATCGACCCTTTGCGCTCCAAGTCGGGCCGCACGATCAATAAGGCCATTCCGCTGAACGCTTTTCGCGTGTTCGCGTGAAACGGCTCGACGGTTGCCGCATTGCCGTTGTCGACGCCCGCGATGGTGCCGCCAACGAGGTCAAATGTTAACTGGTTTTCGGCATCGGGCACGAGCGTGCCATTCTTGTCCTCGATGCGAACCGTAACGAATGCGAGATCTCCATTCGCACGAGGGAGGTTAGCATCAAGGTCGCGGTTGCCGCCCATGTTCCGCGAATCAAGCAAAAAGAAGGCGGGATCTGTCTTCAATGAAATCCTCGCCGCTGGACCCGCCGTGCAGACTTCGTCGATCGCCACTTGTTTGCCGTTATTCGTAGCGACAGCGCGCAGCGTACCAGGCGCGTATGGCACGTCCCAGATCCGCCGATACTTTGACGGGAACGTCTTTTCCGGCGACACGTTGAAGCCGACCGGCATCTGCCACGTCTCGGCGTAGCGCTTTTTCTTCCCGAGCGATTTTCCGTTCAGGAACAACTCCACTTCCTCGGCGTTCGAGTACGCCATTACCGGAATCTTCTCGCCTTCGTGTCCGGCCCAATTCCAATGCGGCAACAAATGGACCATCGGCTTGTCGGTCCACTGGCTTTGATAGAGGTAGTAGCGGTCTTTCGGAAAACCGGCGAGATCGATGAATCCCGAATACGAGCTGCGCGCCGGCCAATCGCCCGTGTGATCCGCGCCGGGATGAAAGTCGAAGTAGGGAGTCGGCTCGCCGATGTAGTCGAACCCGGTCCAGACAAACTCGCCGAGGATCTGCGGAAATTTATCCTGATAGTAGAACTCCACGTCCGGGCAATAACCGAACGACGCGGAAATGATGTCGTATCCCGACACCGCATGCGACGGATGCTTGTTGTACTTCTCCAGCGGCAGATGGTACACGCCGCGCGAACTCAAGCACGATCCCGTCTCCGATCCGACAATGATCCAATCGGGATGTTCCTTGAGGATTTGCTCGTAGTGCATCGGCTGATAGTTGAATCCCGGGATGTCCACGTTTTCCGCGAGACCATTTTTGATGGCATCGGACCAGGAATTGAATGCGGACGTCGTGGGCCTGCTCGGATCCTCCTCGTGGAAGAGCGCGTTCAAGCGCTTGGCTTGCACCGCACCGTCGGGGCGGCGCTGCTCCATCACTTCGTTGCCGATACTCCACATGATCACGCTGGGATGATTGCGGTCGCGATGGATGAAGTCGCGCGCGTCACGGTCGGACCATTCATCGAAGTACTTGTTATAGCCGTTCGGCACTTTCGGAACTTGCCACACGTCGAACGCTTCGTCCATGACGAGGAAGCCCAAGTGATCGGCGGCATAGAGAAGCTCCGGCGCCGGTGGATTGTGACTCGTGCGAATGGCGTTGACGCCCGCGCCCTGCAGGATTTCAAGCTGCCGGAAGATGCCGCGGGAATTCACCGCCGCGCCGAGCGCGCCCAAGTCGTGGTGATCGCAAACGCCGTGTAGCTTCATTGCACGGCCGTTCAGTAGAAATCCCTTTTGTTTATCGAAAGCAATCGTGCGCACACCGAGCGGCGTTTCGTAGCGGTCGATGACCGTTCCTTTATCGATCAACTCGGTCACAACCGTGTACACGTACGGCCTCGTGATATCCCAACGTTCGGGCTTGTCGAGGCGCAGGGTCTCCGTGACTGTTTGCGATGCACCAGGCAGAATACCGGGATCAATGCCCGCTGGACCTCGGGTGCCGGCCATGGCCTGGCGTCGGGCATCCAAAATTGATGTCTGCAGAACGACGTTCTTGGGCGCAGCGCCATCGTTGCGAATCTCCGTCTTCACCACCACCGACGCTTGATCGTCGGTGACATCTTTCGTCGTGACGTACGTTCCCCATCGCGCGACATGCACCGGCGCGGTGACGTCAAGCCAAACGTTGCGATAAATCCCCGCGCCCGGATACCAGCGCGACGAGCGATCCTCGGGCATGAGTCGAACGGCGATGACGTTTGCATCTTCTTTGGCTAGGCCGAAATGCAAGTACGGCGTCAGGTCGAAACCGAATCCGATATAGCCGTAAGGACGGCCGCCGAGATCCTGGCCGTTGATCCACACGTGCGCGTTGGACATCGCGCCGTCAAACTCGATCCAAAATCGCTTGCCATTCAGTGACGCGGGGACCGTGAACGATTTGCGATACCATCCGGTGCCGGAAATCGGCAGCGCGCCGATTTGCGGATTTCGCTTCGGATCAAACGGTCCCTCGATGGCCCAATCGTGCGGCAGCATTTGCGGCTTCCACTGCGAATCGTCAAAGGACGGCTCCCCGGCGCCTGGCGCGTCGCCCAGGAAAAACTTCCAGCCGTCGTTGAACCGCTCGCGTCGCTGCGCCATGGCCGGCACGGAAACGGGCGCAGGCGCCAGCGCGGCAAGCGTCAGCAACCACGTGAGAACGGGAATCATGAATCCATTATGGCTTAGGCCGACTGATGCGATACAGCACGTGACGCCGCAAGGGATGCCCTTCGGGAATGCGAGGGTGGTCGAAATCGTCAGCGGGATTGTGCGTGAGTCCCAGCTTTTCCATCACGCGGCGCGAACGCACGTTGGCGGGCACGGTGAACGAGACGATTTCCTCAAGGCCGCAGGCGGAAAACCCGTGCTCGAGAACGGCGCGCGCACCTTCTGTCGCGAGACCCTGGCCCCAGTAGTCCGCGGCGAGCCGCCAGCCGATTTCGACGCACGGCGTGAAGTGCGCTTCGAACGTGGGAACGGACAGTCCGATGTATCCGATGGTCTCGCCCGTGGTTTTGTGCTCGGCGACGTACAAACCGAAGCCGAGCCGGTCGAATTCGCGATCGACGCGCTCGGCCATGGCGTCGCTGGCTTCGCGCGTCATCGGGCCACCGAGGAATTCGGTGACGCGCGGATCGGCGTTTAACGCAGCGAACGGCGCGCGATCGTGAGGCCGCCAGCGGCGGAGGAGGAGGCGCGCCGTTTCCATTCGTTCAGTTTACTTCTCGGACTTCACCAAGTGCGCGACTACTTGCAGGGTCATCGTGGTGTTGTAGCTGGGATCGTCTTGCGTGGATAGCGTCACAACTTTATCTAGCGGAATCACGGTGTTGATCGATTCGCGGCAACTGCGAGTCGTGGGCGGCCGGCGTGCTGACGGTGCCCCGTCGGGGGTGACGAGGGAGGTGATGTCGGAGATGGTTTCCAAGCGGATCGTGGAAGCGTCGAGGGAGTGTGCCAACGCGTCCACTTGCACGCCCACGTCCATGTAGTTGTATTGCGTCGGCCCGTCGCCACCGGCCGGCAAGCTGGTTGCGATGGGTACGCGCAAGCCCACGCGCAGGTTGCTGCGCTTGTTGTCTTCCACCATCAACGTGTAGGTGCGCGAACTGATTTTCTTGGCGCCTTCGGTTTCCAGCACCGTGTACTCGAGCTTGTAAACCTTGGGCATGTCTTGAGCTTGGGCAACGGCAAACGGTGCTGTAACGAACGTGGCCGCGACGAGCAGAACGATGGCGAGCTTCTTCATTGTTTTCCTTCTCCTTCGAGCGGTGTAATGACGAGCGGTTTGATTTCAAGATCGACAATTGGCGCCGCGTCCGCCGACGGTTGCGCGGCAGCGGACAAATCCATAGCAGCGAGTTCCTGCGGGGTTAGCGTATGGAACGGCGGCTTGTAGGGAAGCGGTTTCGGACGCGGCGCGCGAGACACGGGCGAAACCGCAGGCGCGTGATGCGCGATCGCGAAGACTACCGGCGCTTGCGGCAGCGGGGGCATCGCGAGTGTCGCGAGAAGCGTCGCCGCCGCGGGCACGGCGAGCCATCCGAACCAGGCGTATCTTGCAGGTCGTGCGGCCGGCATGCGCACCGCGAAATCTTCCGGCGGCGCGACGCGGCTGTACTGCTTCAATCCGGCGTCCAATAAACGGTCGGTAAAATCGTGGTTCATGATCGTGCTCCCTGCATGTTGGTTCCCAGCAAGCGATCCAACTTTTCGCGCAGTTTTTGACGCGCCTGAAACAGACGCGCGCGCACGGCCGCCTCAGTAATTCCCAAGGCGACCGCGATTTCGCGATGCTCCAACTCCTCGACTGTCGACAGCTCCAGCGGCTGGCGCAAATTCTCCGGCAGTGACGCGATCAACTGCGCGAGGAGCCGCTGCATCTCGCCGCCCGCCGCGATTTCCTCGGGCGAATGGCCCGCGCACCGTAGCGCCTCGATGCCGCGCGCCAAGTCTTCCGCGGGAACTTCCGCGGCGGCCGTGCGCGTCCGCCGTTTTTGGTCGAGTGCGGCGTTCCAGGCGATCCGCGCGACCCACGCTTTTACGTCGGCCACGTCGCCCAGCTTCGCGGCGGCACGAAAGACTCGCAGAAGCGCCTCCTGCGCGGCGTCTTCAGCGGCCGCGTGATTGCGCAGCACGCTGTAGGCGATGCGATACGCCATCTGCTGATGCTCGGCGACCACCTGAGCTGGATCAATTTGCACCTTAGTGGCAAAGAAGGGCGCGGGCAACGTGGTCTCCAGCTCCATATGAACAGTAAGACTGCCCGTCGAAGGCTAACGTTCAACAAAATCGAAGGCCCGAGTTCCAAGGCCCGAGTCTAGGCGGGGGAAGGCGTTTGTTCTTAATCCGTGCAATCTGTGTAATCTGTGGATGGTTGTTTTAATCTGTGGACATGCGCATTCGCCCCTTTGAACTGGAACGCTGGCAATCGGTGTGGGAGCACCACGTCGACCTGAATATCTCGGAAAGCGGCGTGCTCCCGATGGCCGCCGCGACACTCGCCGATTCGCCCTCGGAACTCGATCGCATTCTCGCGCAGCCGCTCGGATATCCGCAGACAAACGGCAGCGTCGAGTTGCGAGATAAGGTCGCCGCCACGTACTCCGGCGCGACGGCGGCGAACGTGCTCGTCACCTGTGGCGGCGCGGAAGCGAATTTCTTGTGCGTTTGGTCGCGTATCGAACCAGGCGACGAAGTTGTCGTGATGGAACCGAACTACGGCCAAGTCGCGGGACTGGCGGAAAGCTTTGGCGCGACAGTCAAGCCGTGGCGCCTGCGCGAAGAATTGCGCTGGCAGGGCGATCCCGCGGAGTTAGCGGAACTCGTCACAGCGAAAACCACAATGATCGCCGTGTGCAATCCCAACAATCCCACGGGAGCAGTGATGTCGCGGGAGGCGATGGACGCCGTCGTGGCGCACGCCTCGCGCGTGGGCGCGTGGATTCTCGCCGACGAAATTTACATGGGCGCTGAACGCGACGGCGAGCTGACCCCGTCGTTTTGGGGACGCTACGATCGCGTGCTGTGCACGAACAGCTTGTCGAAAGCGTATGGACTCCCGGGGCTGCGCACCGGCTGGGTGGTCGCACCGGAAAAGATCGCGGAAGAATTGTGGGGCTATCACGATTACACGACGATTGGCCCGAGCGTGATCAACGAGCGTCTCGCGTCACTGGCGATGGCCGCCGAAAAACGCACCGAGATACTCGAGCGGACACGACGGATTGTCCGCGGCAACTATCAACCGGTGGCGGAATGGATCCGGCGACACAACTTCCGTCACATTCCGCCGGCGGCCGGTGCGATCGCTTGGTTTGCGGTCCCCGAAAGTGACGCGCTGGCTCGCCGCGCTAGAGAAGAAAAAAGTGTGTTGCTCTGTCCTGGCGAACAATTCGGAATGCCGGGATATTTACGCTTGGGATTCGGCGGTCACACCGGAGAGTTGCTTCAAGCACTCAGCCGTGTGGAGGAGATTCTGTCCGAGGAGTAGACAGCGGAGGCTCAGTATTGAGCCAGCCTCAGGTCAGGAACTCGCTGGAAGTGGCGTAAGTTGCGAGTCACCAAGGGAAGACCGTGCTCAAGAGCGGTGGCGGCAATACTGTCAATGCCGGCGCAACTCCGAAATCAGCGCCGGCAAGTCCCGCGACTCCTCGAACAAACGTATCGCCGCGACACCGGAAGCACCCGCATCGCGGCACTCGCGGGCGTTCTCGCGCGTGATTCCTCCAAGCGCGATCACCGGAATTCCGGCGCCCGTACTGCGTTCGATCGCTCGCACACCGATCGGCGCGCCCTTGCCGGGCGTTGCGAAGATCGGCGCGAGGATCGCGAAGTCCGCGCCGTCGCCGGCGGCTCTTTCCACGTCTTCAGGCGAGTGACACGCCACGGAAATCAGGAATCCAGGCGGCGTGATCTTGCGATATTCCGACGCTGCCGGACGATTCGACGGCAGATGTACGCCGGCGGCGCCGCAGGCGATCGCCACATCCGCGCGATCGTTGACGAAAAGCCTTCCAGCGCGTACGGCATCTTCGGCAACGCGCAGCAGTTCGCGCGTCTCCAAATTCTTCGCGCGAAGCTGCACGAAATCGACGCCCGCCGAAAAAACTTCCGCGATACGCGGATGCTCGCCGGTGATGTAATACGTCAACACACTACTTGGGTTCTTCTTGCTGCACCTGATTTTGTGGCGTGGCGTTTTCTTCGTTCTTCATCTGTCTCAAGCGCTCGCGAAAGTGCCACGCCTCGCCGAGTCCCATGAAGATGTTCACCAATCCCAGGCCACTGACCGCGCCGCGCAGGAAAGGACTAAACCAAAACGCCGGAAACGGCGCCGAGCGGATGAAGAAGTTGTCTTCCCACGTGTTCGACCACGGCACTACGATCAGGAAGAATCCCACCTCAAACGACAGAAGGATGAAGATCAGCAGGAAGAGCCGCTTCCACATTGTGAGATGAGTAGCTTTCTAGTTGCCTTTTAGGGAACGTATGCGGTCGGCGACGTCTCGATAATCGATATTCAACGCGTACACGAGCATGAAACTTTCCATGGCTGCGGCTCTTTGTCCAGCCGCTTCCTGCGCCGATCCGATTTCATAGCGCAGCGCCATCTCTCCTTCGCGATCGAGGCCGGGCGCCTTCAACCCGTTTTGCAACCACGTGACAGCCAACTCCGGCAAATTCTTCTCCAAGAAGCAATGCGCCAACAGCGAGCACACCGGAATGAAATTCGGGTGCGACGGCGAATGCTCCGCGCCATGGAACGCTTTTTGGAATTCGCCAATGGCCTCGTCGTAGAGTCCCATTTCCTTGAAGGCCACGCCCATGTTGTAGTGGTTCTCCACGTCGGAGTCGACTTCGGCGTCCTGCTCCATTTCCTGCTTGAAGTCGGCGAACATGTCCGCGAGTCCGCCGCCGCTGGTAGTCTTCGACGCGGCAGGCGCGCCTTTCTTCTCGGGCGGCGGTGCCGGCGTCGCAGGCGTCATTGGTTTCTGGGGCGCTCCTGGCGCAGGCGCGGCAAAATCTCCAAGACTATCTTCGATCGCGCCGAGCAAATCCGCCATGCCCGCGGACACCGCGGGCGCGGCCGGCGGCGTCGCTGCAGCAGCAGGTTTTGTGGCGACAGGTGGCGGTGCAGGCGCGGCGGGCTCTCCCAAATCGAGGTCCAGTTCGAATTCATCGTGCGCCGCGGTAGTCGCGTGATGATCAAGGTCGAGTGAGAATTCTTCTTCTTGATGAGGAGCCTCGTGTGGCGCGACAGGCGCGACCGGCTCCGGCTCGGGGATCGCTAGTTCTGGAATCGCCTGTGGCTCGCTCGGCCACTCCATCGGTGCGACAGAAGTTTCGGGTTCCGCCGCCGGCTCCGCCGGCATCTGGATTTCGCCAAAGTCCGCGACCGCGCCTTCGGCCGGCGCCGCGGCTTGCGCCTGTTGCACCTGCGCTTCCAGATCGGCGAAGCGCGGGTCGTCGCCGGCCATCGCACGCATCGTTTCGATGGCCAAGCTCGCCTCGGCGATCATGCCGTTCTGTAAGTGACTCGTGATTTCCTCTGCCAATCGATCCGCTTCGCTGGGACCCGACGGGGCCGCCGGCTCTTCAACGCTGAGCATGCTTTCCCATTCGCCAGAGAGATCGACTTCGTGAGTGCCTGTCGCGGCGGAAGCTTCTTCCGTGCCGAATTCGGGCAGAGTGATGCTGGGCGTTTCCACCGGCGGTGGCGCGCCGGACCCATGCGACGCAGCGTCCGGCACCTCCATTTCGGCGATTCCCATCGGCGGCGCGTCGGGAATCTGGAATTCCATTACGCCCGACGCGTCAGGACTCGCTGCCATCGATGGAGCGGACACGTCGAATTCGGGAGGCGCCTCCATGCCGGATGTAATGCCACCTGCACCGGGCTCCTTGCCGTCGGCGATCGCTTGATAGCGGGTTTGCAGTTCGGCGTAGCGCGCGGCGCTGTCGTAGTCGCCGGTGAGTGTGAACGCTTCGTTCAGCGCTTCACACGCCGCGATCGCCGCGGGCCAGCGCTGCGCCTGTTCGCAAATTTCAACGAGCTTTTGATTCAGCGCGATGTTGCCGGGCGCTCGATCGAGCGCGTTCTTCAGCGTGAAGATCGCTTCGTCGGTTTGCAGGAAAACGGCCTGCTGATCCGCTTCCGATAGCGCGGAGTCAACGGCCGCTTGCGTTTCGGCGTCGAGCGGCGCGCCAGGCGCAGGGAGCGTGATGGCGCCTTCAGGTTCGATTGTTTGCGCCGCTTCGTAGGAAGCGGCTTCTTCGGCCGGCATTTCGCCGCCGGATTTCTGCACCATCTGCATCATCCGCTGACGATGCATGGGATTCGCCGGCTCGAGCTTGGCGAGTTCCGCATAAATGTCGCGCGCTTCGGTGTAACGGCCTTTGCGCGACAGAATGTCGGCTAGTTGTTCGCTCGCGTCGGTGAATTCGCCGGTTTCTCCCGTGGCCTTGAAAACTTTGCGCTGCAACTGGCGCGCGCGCTCGTTGTCGGAATCCTGCGCCAGAACGTTGCGCAGTCCCTCGGCGAGAGGCTGGGTCATGTGTTGCGCAATGGCCGCGTCGGCGGCGCTTTCATAGAGCGACAACACGTCGTCGAAATCGCCGCGCTCGATGAGCGTGGCCGCGACTTGCTCGACGCCCGCGAAATCCTCGAACTTCTGGAAGATTTGTGCCGCTACTTTGCCGGCGGCCGCCGGTTCGCCCGCGCTCATGTGCGCGTGAAACAGCAAATTCAGCGCGCTGCGATTCGTTTCGAGATCGGGCATGGCGCTGAGAAGGGCCACGGCCTCCGGTCCACGCCCAGCGTCGATGTGAATGCGCGCCTGCAACACGTCCACTTGATCGCCGGCGTAACCGAGCTCGCGGGCCCGCTTCAGCACTTTTTCCGCTTCGCCGGGATTGGCGCGATCCGCCAGACCTTCGGCCGCACTAAAAAACATCGCCGCGGCTTCGTCCTTGCGTCCGGCCTGCTCGTAGACCGTCGCGAGTTTCTGCTTGGCCGCGGCGTTCTCCGGATCCATCAGCAGCAGCTTCTCGAAAAGCTCCACGCACTTCGCCGTGTCGCCCGATTTCGAGTAGTGCTCGACGGCCTGATTCAAGTACGTTCGCGCATCGCTCAACTGTCCTTGGACGGTGTAGAGATCGGCGAGGCGGCACACCGCTTCGATGGCGGTGGCGTCGGAGCGCGTGATTTTTTTGTAGACGGCGATGCCGTTGCGCACGAATCCGTCTTCCACGTACGCTTCGCCGAGCTTGTAGAAGTAGGTGAGGGCCTCGGAATTCTTGTTGATGCGGAGCAAAAGGTCGCCGACGGTGTTCAAAACCACCAAGTCGCGAGGGTCCTGCTCCAGGATTTTTTGATACTCCTGGATCGCCGCGGGGATTTTCCCCTGCATTACATACTTCTCGGCGGCACCGAGCGATTTGGCTTTGTTGAAGCCCAGACCGAAGGCCATGCTTGCTCCGAAACTTTCTGACGATGGACGGAAAACCCGCCAATCGCACTATAACTCAAAACTTAACTAAAGAGTCAATCCAAGGGGAGTAACAACTGTGTCGACTCCGGTTCCTCGAACATGGCCACCGGAAAGATCGAAACGTCGGCCACGGGCGAGTAGCTCAAGCGGTGCAAGGGCGTTGCGCCATGAGCGGCGAGTCCGGCCTGATGATCGGGCGTGAAGTAGCCTTTGTTTCCGGCAAATCCATACTGGGGATAAACGGCATCCCATTCACGCATCACCGCGTCGCGCTCCACTTTGGCCAGGATGGACGCGGCGGCAATCGAAACGCTTTGCGCATCGCCGTGGATCAAAGCGCGCTGTTCCATTGGTACGTCAAGCGTGAGCGCGTCAACCAGCAGCAGATCCGGCTGGGGGTCGAGTGCCATCACCGCACGGCGCATCGCCTCGCGCGACGCTTGGTAAATGTTGATCCAGTCGATGCGTCCAGCATCGACGGCGGCGACATGCCACGCAATGGCGCGCTCGCGAATCAACGGCGCTAGCTCCTCGCGGGTCTGGGGATCAAGTTGCTTGCTGTCGTTGAGTCCCCGAATCGGCCGGTCGGGATCGAGAATCACCGCCGCCGCCATCACGGGACCAAACAACGCGCCGCGACCGGCCTCGTCGGCGCCGGCGATCAAGCGAAAGCCTTCTCTGCGGGCGCGATTTTCCAAGCGAGCCGTGCAGCGCATAGACACCTTAAGTGCTGAGTGCTGAGTCCTGAGTGCTGAGTGGGAAACCTCAGGACTCAGCACTCGGCACTCAGCACTGGCTTTACGACGCCTTCGCTTCGGTCTTCGTATCGTGCGAATCGGAGCGCTCGCGCAGACGCGCGGCCTTGCCCTTGAGATCGCGCAGGTAATACAGCTTCGACCGGCGCGTTTTGCCGTGGCGAACCACGTCGATGCGCTCGATGACTTTCGAGTGCACCGGGAAAATGCGCTCGACGCCCTGTCCGAAGCTGACCTTGCGGACCGTGAACGTTTCGCCGGCGCCCGTGTTCTTGCGGGCGATCACCGTGCCTTCGAAGGCTTGCACGCGCTTGTTGTCGCCCTCGCGGATGGAGACGCTCACACGCACCGTGTCGCCGGTGCGGAATTCGGGAACGTCGCTGCGGAACTGTTTCTTGGCAATTTTATCGATCAGGCTGCTCATTGGTTTCTCCGTTCTTCCACTAGTTCGGCCAGAAGCTCCCGGCCGGTTGCGCCCTCCGGCTGCCGCGACTCGCTCTCCAAAAAGCGCGCCAGCAACTCCGGACGGTGCTGCAATGTCTTTCCCAAGGCCATCTTGCGCCGCCAGCGACGCACTTGCTCGTGATGGCCCGACAACAAGACTTCCGGTACCGCAAGATCGCGAAACTGCGCGGGCCGCGTGTAATGCGGGTAATCCAGCACGCCCCCCGCACCATCAACGCCGTCGCTGAACGAATCTTGCGCCGCGCTTTCTTCGTTCCCCAGCGCGCCAGGCAGCAATCGCGTCACCGCGTCGATCACCAACATCGCGGCCGGCTCGCCGCCCGACAGCACAAAATCGCCGACGGACAATTCTTCGTCGGCCAAATTCACGGCGACCCGTTCGTCGACGCCTTCGTAGCGGCCGCAAATCAAAATCACGCGATCCAGCTCCGCGAGTCGGGACGCGGTGGACTGCGTGAACAGCGGACCTTGCGGCGAAAGCAGAATCACACGCGCTGCCGAGTCTTCCCGCAACTTTTCAACCGCCGCAAATACCGGCTCCGGCTTCAAAACCATTCCGGCGCCGCCGCCGAACGGCCGATCGTCCACGGTGCGGTGGCGATCGGGCGTAAAGTCGCGCAGATCGGTGAGCCGCACGTCGAGCAATTTCGCTTCACGCGCGCGCCGCACGATCCCGTGATCGAGCGGCCCCGAGAAATACTCCGGAAAGATCGTGATGACGTCGAAACGCATGGAACAAAAAGCAACCGCAGATGAACGCAGATGAACGCAGATGAAAACAAAGACAAGAACGATCCATTCGTTCTTATCTGCGTTTATCTGCGTTCATCTGCGGTTGCTTTTGCCCTCCTTCGTTAAGTTCACGCAATCCTTCCGGCAATTCTACTTCCACGATCTTGCGTTCCGTGTCGATCTGCTTGCAAATCTCTTCCGCAAACGGAATCAGCAACTCGCCGCGCTCGGTTCGCACGATTAACACCGGCGTTCCCACGCGATCGTCCACGCCCTCGATCGTACCAAGCGTCTCGCCGCGCTCGATCACCTGGCATCCCGCGAGATCGCTGACGTACACTGCCGATCCCTCGAGTGCTACGCGTTCTTCCGCCGGAATCTGCACTTCCCATCCGGCGATCGCTTCGGCGTCGGAAATGCTATCGACGCCCGAGAACTTCAAAATCATCCCGCCCTTATGCGGCCAGGCGTCCTGCAACTCGACTTCTTTGCGTTCGGCACGCCCGGATACAACATGGACCAGCGAGACGCGCGATCCCGGAGAAAATCGCTCCGGAAAATCGGTCAACAACTCCGTCGCCACTTCGCCGCGACGCCCTTGCGGACGCCGGATCCGCGCGACCGTGACGAAAGAATCTTCCGCCACGCTACTCCACGATGTCGAGCGTGATGCGCTTATGCTGCTTCGTTCCCGCGGCATTCAAGATCGCGCGGAACGATCGCGCCGTGCGCCCTTGCTTGCCAATCACGCGACCCAAGTCGTCGGGCGCCACGCGCAACTCGAGAGCCACGCCGTGCTCGTTCTCCTTGACCGTGACCGACACTTGGTCCGGCATGTCGACGAGCGATTTCGCGATGTGCTCCGTCAGTTCCTTCATAAGTTACGCTGCAGCCGGAGCCGGAGCCGGCGCCGACGTGGCGCTGAACTTGATCAAGCCGCGTACCGTGTCGGAAGGTTGCGCGCCTTTCGACACCCAATAGTCGATGCGTTCGCGCTTCAATTCCACGGTGGAAGGCTTGGTCATGGGATTGTAATATCCCACGGTCTCCACGGGACGCCCATCGCGGGCGCGTTCCTTTTCCATCACTACCACGCGGTAGCGCGGTTTCTTGCGCGCTCCAATTCTCGTCAAACGAATAACCAGCACGTGTTTCTCCTTTGTTTCTTTTGATTCTGGCCGCTACTGAGGCTGCCCCTGGAACATCTCCTCCAACTTCATCTTGGCGAGCTTGCGGCCCATGAATCCGCTGGAAAAAGTCTTCATCATTCTCTTCGCTTGCACGTACTGCTTCAGCAAGCGATTCACTTCCTGCACAGAAGTCCCGCTGCCCACGGCGATCCGCTTGCGCCGGCTGCCGTTGATGATCTGGTGATTATTGCGTTCCTTTACCGTCATCGAGCTGATAATCGCTTCGGTCTTGGTGAGCTCGCGCTCGTCCACTTTGGCCTTGCTCAAGCCCTGCAGCGGACCCACTTGCGGCAGCATGCCGAGCACCTGATCCATGGGACCCATCTTGCGAACTTGCTTCAACTGTTCGCGGAAATCTTCGAGCGAAAAGTCGGCGGCGAACATGCGCTTCTCGAGTTCGCGCGCTTTCTTCGCATCCATCGCCTGCTCGGCCTTTTCGACCAGCGACAAAACGTCGCCCATGCCGAGAATGCGGCCGGCCACGCGGTCGGGATGGAACATTTCGAAGGCGTCGAACTTTTCACCGAGTCCGATGAACTTCAGCGGCTGCCCAGTGACTTGGCGAATGGAAATCGCCGCGCCGCCGCGGGCATCGCCGTCCATTTTCGTGAGGATGATGCCGGTGAGTCCCAGCTTGGCGTGGAATTCGGCGGCGGAATTGACGGCGTCTTGACCGATCATGGCGTCGGCGACGAACAAGATTTCCGTCGGCTCGAGTTGCTCGCGCAGCTTCTTCATTTCTTCCATGAGCTGCTGATCGATATGCAGGCGGCCGGCGGTATCGACGATTACGGTGTCGCGTCCGCTCATGATGGCTTCGCGCCGGGCCAGCCTGGCGAGTTCGTACGGCGAGTTTTCGCCGGGCGGTCCTTCGAAAATCGGCATGCCGGCATTCTGCGCCATGATCTTCAGTTGCTCGCGCGCCGCGGGACGATAGACGTCGACGGAAACCAGTTGCGGCCGGTGACCATTGCGCGACAACCAATAAGCGAGCTTGGCGGACGTGGTGGTTTTGCCTGATCCTTGGAGCCCCGCCATCAGGATTACCGAAGGCGGTTGCGACTTGAAGCGCAGCTTCACGGCTTGACCGCCGAGCAGCGCGATCATCTCGTCGTGAACGGTTTTCACCACTTGCTGCGACGGCGAAAGCGAGGTCATGACTTCGGAGCCGAGCGCCTTAGCCCGCACGCGTTCGATGAAATCCTGAGCGACTTTTACGTTGACGTCGGCTTCGAGCAGGGCGGTGCGAATCTCTCCCATGGCGAGGTTGATGTGCTCTTCAGTGAGCTTGCCTTCGCCCCGGAGGTTCTTGTAAACCCTTTGGAATTTTTCAGTTAGGTTCTCGAACATGACGCCCGCCTGTCGACGCTAGCCCAGAAGACACACATCCGCCGTCCAAGCCAAGATTATGATTCTACTATAGGTAGGGCTGTTATGGCAAGGAACGCTATGTCATTCAAGTACACGTCAGGCGAGGAAATCCTGGCCGGCGATCAGATCACATATGGCGAAGCGCCCGGCGTGGTCGAGTTCGTGGTGGACGCAGCGACGGGCGATCCCGTACGGGACTGGTTCTTCACAGAGTTCGGCGGCGGAGTGATGATTACTGCATACGGAGGCGTATTTCTCAATACGACGGACGATGAAGAAGACCTGATCCTAGTTGCCAGAGCTGAGGGCCTTTGAAAAAACACGCCGGTTCAAGTGTGCGAAAAGCCCTTCCGCTACGAGGGGTCGCCGGAACCAGCTAACCCACCGAATCGCGGAAGCGCGGCGGGGATGGGAAGGCAAAGACGGCGGGGTTCGTCTAGAAGCAGCTCGAACCCATGCTTCTCGTAGAAACGACGCGCGGCACTATCCTTGGCATCGACGATGATTGCGAAAACGCCGAGCTCGGCACGCGAGACTCGTAGAACGGCGTCGGCCAACAGGATCTCGCCGAGTCCTTTGCCTTGAAAGGAGCGCGCAACCGCCAGCCGACCCAATAGAGCAGCCGGTACCGCAGGATAACGCGGAAGCTTTTTCGCGATCTCTGGCGATAGTGCGGTTAGCGCAACGCTCCCGGCGGCTAACGTGTAGTAGCCGGCAACCTCGCCGGCGTCTGCGTCGGTTGCAACGAAACACGTTGCGACTTGCCGTCGAATGTCCTGAGATGCTTGCTCGCGAATGTAGCGATCCAGCGGTTCCGATCCGCTGGAGAATCGGGATCGGTCGAGCGCTGAAGAAAAAGGCTCGATTCGAAACGCCACGGCTACTTGACCACAAGAGCGCGGTGACGCTTCAGAGCGCGCAACAGAGCGGCGTTTGGCGGCGGCGGGGACAGAATCAACTCCGCGAACCGCTGCTGCGCCCGGCTGGATAACTGGATGATCTCGACTTCGGCGACCGTCTTTCGGGCGGCCTCTTGCGCGGCGGCCACAACGAAGTCGCTCACCGATCGTCCTTGAATTTCCGCCGCGCGGCGCACGACCGCTAGCGCGCGTGGCGCGATTCGGGCCTCGATCCGAGCAGTTCTTTTGAGGGCACGCGAGGGCATGTCTTGAATGTACGTTGAACTGCCGTACAAGTCAAATGAATCTATTTCTTGGCGATCAATTCCTTTAGGTTCATATTGCGAATCAGGCGATGAAGATAGTTCACCTGGACCCCAAGCGCCTTGGCGGCTTCGGTGTAGTTTCCACCCGTCACTTCGAGCGCCTTGAGGATCAACTGCTTCTTCGTTTCGAGCACCGCCGCGTGATACTTCGGTAATGGACTCGCTGACGTGCCGGTCGACGAGCCCGACTCCAACACGGCGTCCGGCAGATCCTCAGGCAAAATCCATTCGCCCGACCGCATCACGACCGCGCGTTCCATCGCGTTCTCCAACTCGCGCACGTTGCCGGGCCAATCGTAGTTGGCCAGGCACGCGCTCGCCTCGGGCGAGATTCCCGGCGCCGGCCGCGGCGATTTTCCGGCGTGCTTGGCCACGAAATGCGCCGCCAAAAGCGAAATGTCCTGACGACGCGCGCGCAACGGCGGCATGTCCACCGACACTACGTTCAAGCGATAGTACAAATCCTGACGGAAGGTTTTTTCCTGAATCGCCTGTTTCAAATCGCGATTCGTCGCCGCGATCAGCCGCAGATCTACTTTGATCGATCGTGTTCCACCGACGCGCTCGAACTCGCGTTCCTGCAACACGCGCAAGAGTTTCGCTTGCAACACCAGCGACAATTCACCAACCTCGTCGAGGAAGAACGTTCCGCCGTTCGCGGCTTCCAGCTTGCCCTTGCGCTGCGCGACGGCCCCGGTGAACGCGCCTTTTTCGTGACCGAACATCTCCGCTTCCAGAAGCGATTCCGTTAGCGCCGCACAATTGATCGCCACAAAAGGCTGTTCGGCCCGCCCGCTGTGCGCGTGAATCGCGCGCGCCACCATCTCCTTGCCCGTACCGCTCTCGCCGCCGATCAAAACCGTGGAATCGCTGGGCGCGACCTTCGCGATAAAGCGATGAATCTCTTGCATGGCGGAGCTCTCGCCGATCAAATCGCACCCCGCCGCGACCTCACTCTGCAAGCGATCGTTTTCCTCTTGCAGCCACTGCAAACGGCGGGCGTTCTCAAGCGCCACGCCGGCAATCGGGCCGACCGCCGCCAGCAATTGCAGATGGCGCTCCTCGAACGGCGTCTGCGGATTCGCGGTATCGAGATAGATCACGCCGACAATGCGGTCGAGCACGATCAGCGGGACGACCAGCAGCGACGCGATGCCTTCCGCCGCGTTGTTTCCGAGAAACGCCGCGCGTTCGCGAAGCGCGCGATCGATCGCCGGGCGGCTGACGTGCACCGGACGCGCCTCGATCTGCACGTCGGTATCGAGATCGCTGGCCAGCTTGTCCCATCCAAAGATCGAAGTGAACTCGTCGGGATTCTTGCCGACCATCAAGACCGCACCGCGATCGGCCGGCGTGACCTCCGCGATCGACTCGAGGAGTTTCCGCTCCAACTCTTCGAGTTCGCGTACCGATCCCAGGCCGGTATTGATCTTCAGCACCAACTCCAAATCCGCAGGCGACGACGGCATAATCTGCAAACGTCCCGCGGCATTCGGCATCACGATGCTCGACGCGGCGTTCCAATCGCCGTCCTTGATTTCCACTTCCGAAAGCGACGATTCCAACTGCGCGTGCTGCGCGAAAAGAAACGTAGAAGCCCCGACGCGTACGCGATCACCGTGTTCGAGTACGCGCTCGGTGATCTGGCTTCCGTTGACGAACGTCCCGTTGTGACTTTCGAGATCCGCGATGACAAACCCACCGTCCTTGGCGCGGATCGCACAGTGGCGGCGCGAGGCCGTCAAGTCGGCGACGCTGATTTGGTTGCCCGCGTCGCGGCCGATGGAAAACTCCACCGCCGGATCGATGGGAACGACTGATCCTTGATTCTTTCCCGCCAAACAAATCAAGCGTGGACTCTGTGGACTCATGGGGAGAGCGGCAACTATCCATTCGGATAGTGGTCTATCCGAAAGGATAGCACTGCCCGGCACCGCGCCGGCTACTACGCAAAGAAAAGCCCGTGAAATCAACGCCCGAGCGTTTGGCTGCGCGATTGCAATTTAGAAAACCGTCCGGGGATCACGAGATCAAAAAAGGAGAAACGAAAATGAACAGCAAACGGAACTCGATGTTGGCGGTGATGGCGTTGGCGTTGATGGTGGCGGCGGTCGCACCGAGCGTGGCGAGCGCACAAAGAGTCGGCGGACACTTCACGCTGCCCTGCACCACTTACTGGGGCAGTGCGGTTCTTCCCGCGGGCAGCTACAGCTTCACGATGAAGCGCAATTTCGGCGGCGCGGCGGTGCTGTGGATTCGTGGTCAGAAGAACGCGACGATCGCCCTGATCGCGGACCGCGATACGTATCTGAAGGAAAACGTGCTCGAAGTAAGTCGCGGCGCTGGATCGGAAGTGGTGACGGGCATGAAGCTGGCCGACGGCGGAATCAAAGCCAAGTTCCACCCGACGCCGGTAGCCAAGGAACTGCTCGCCAGCGCTTCGCAGTCGAAACCGGAAACGTTCAAGATCGTCCTGGTCGCTGACGAGTAATGAAATCGACAACGACGCAGGAAATCGGGCCGGCCCCATCGTCCCCCCTCAACGATGGAGCTGGCCCGATTCGTTTTCGGATGGGGGTTCGGAGACAATCACGTCGCAGAGCAGGTCATGCAGTCCTTGCTTCTTCCCCAGGATTGGCAGGATTAAGAGGAAGCCGATCGGAATCTGGGTGACGACGAACTTGATTACGAAGCGAACGAAAGATCGAAAGAAGGAGACCGCCTTGCCGTCAACCCGGGCGACGGTTAGATGCAATAGGCGCTTGCCGAGGGTCGCTCGCCATTCGCTCGATTCCATCGACGCGTAGTAAAGCGCTGACGGTAAACCGTAGCCGCCCCAAACAATTGCGATCATTGCCAGAATCTTCTGTAAGGCGCTAGCAGCCATCCAGGTCGCAGTCGCGTCGACATTGTGCGTGTCCGTTCCTGGCGGCAACATGAGTACGACGATGATCGGACGTATGAAAATGAAGTCGACAGGCAGCATCAGAACAAAGCAGATGACCCAGTCCACAAACCACCCGCAAAAGCGTCGGAGAAACGATGCAGGCATGATGGCTCATCATTATGCGGCAAATTGGTACACTCGTCCTACTCCGTTGTCCGCCGCTTGTCACTGTGCTAAAGTTTCCTTGCAGCGCTCCCCTCGTTATTCAGGAAAATCACTATGAAACGCGTCCTTGTGAACGGCGCCGGCGGATTCATCGGCGGACATCTTGTAAAGCGATTAAAAGCGGAAGGCTGCTGGGTGCGCGGCGTCGACATCAAACGCCATGAGTACGTCACGCCTCCGGCCGACGAGTTCATCGTCGGCGATTTGCGCGATCCGCGCTTCGTCGAGAGCGTCGTCGACGGCGTGGAGGATGTCTATCAACTCGCGGCCGACATGGGCGGCGCGGGATACATCTTCACCGGCGAACACGATGCGGTGGTGATGCACAATTCCGCCACGATTAATCTGAATACGCTGGAATCGGCCGTGAAAGCGGGAGTCAAGCGCATCTTCTATTCGTCCTCGGCGTGCATTTATCCCGAGTACAACCAGATGGACCCCGACAATCCGAAATGCTCGGAGGAATCGGCGTATCCCGCCGCGCCCGACAGCGAATACGGTTGGGAAAAACTCTTCAGCGAGCGTTTGTATCTCTCCTACATGCGCAATTACGGGATTCAAGTGCGCGTGGCGCGCTTCCATAACATTTTCGGCATCGAAGGCACTTGGACCGGCGGACGCGAAAAAGCTCCCGCGGCCCTCTGCCGCAAAGTCGCGGAAGCGCCCGAAGGAGGCACGATCGAAATTTGGGGCGACGGCAAACAAACGCGCTCGTTCCTCTACATTGACGAATGCCTGGAAGCCGTGCGGCGACTCGTGGAATCCGATTTCACGGGACCGGTCAACATCGGCTCCGAGGAAATGGTCTCGATCAATCAACTGGCGCGCATGATCATGGAAATCGCCGACAAGCGCGTCACGATTCGCAATATTCCGGGACCCACCGGCGTGCGCGGCCGCAATTCCGATAACAAACTCATCCAGCAGCGCCTCGGCTGGGCGCCTTCCAAGCCGCTGCGCGACGGTTTGGAAAAAACGTATCGTTGGATTTCCGCGCAAGTGGAAGCGCACAAGCACGAGCCCGCAGCCGCGGCACACTAATCGCAAATGAATACGCTCGACGTCACGAAGGGTGTCACGCTCGTCGACGTGCGTTACCTGGGAAGTCCCGGGTATATTGCCCCATGCATTCTGCAAGACGCGTCTGGTATCGCGGTGGTCGATCCGGGACCCACGTCGTCGCTCGCGGGACTCGAAGCGGGACTCGCCGAGCGCGGCCTCTCCACCGCCGATATTCACACGCTGCTGCTCACGCACATTCATTTGGATCACGCGGGCGCCACCGGAACGCTGGTGAAGCGCCATCCGAAGATGCGCGTCTTCGTGCACGAGCGTGGCGCGCGCCACATGATCGATCCCGCAAAGCTGCTCGCCTCGGCGCAACGTTTGTACGGCGAGCACATGAACTATCTGTGGGGCGAATTCCTCGCCGTGCCCGCGGAAAACGTGACGGCCATGGCCGGCGGCGAAACCATCACGGTGGGTGGACGCAAGCTCGAAGTGATCTACACGCCTGGTCACGCGGTGCATCACGTAACGTACTTCGATCAAGTCGATGGAATCGCGTTCACCGGCGACACCACCGGCCTGCGGCCTCTCAACGTACCTTGCCCGATGCCGGTGACGCCTCCGCCTGATATCGACTTGGAAGCGTGGCGGACCAGTCTCGCGGCGATCCGCGCGCGGCGTCCTGAAAAAATCTATCTCACGCATTTTGGTCCGAACGCCGACGTCGAGTGGCACATCGCGGAGTTGAGCGAACGGTTGGAAAAATGGGCCGAGCAAGTGGGATCTGATGTCAAGTCCAACCGCCCGGAAGGCGAAGCATCCGCCGACTTCGCAAAAACGCAGCAGGCGATTTTGACCGAACGCATTCCCGCGAGCGCGTTTGGTCCGATGATCCGCACGGAAATGTTGGTGTCGAGTTGGTTGGGTTTGGCGCGATACTGGAAAAAAGGCCAGTAGCATGGAGCATCAACAACGCGCGCATCGCCTTCAAGTGAGCCTGCACGTCTTCGTGCGCGGCGAAGATACGTCCGGAATTCCCTTTGACATGGAAGTGGAATCGCAGAACGTCAGCCGCGGTGGCCTGGCGTATCACTCACCCCAGGAAGTGGCGATGGGCGCGGATCTCGAGATTGTCGTGGAGCGTCCACCCATTGCCGCACGCGAGTTTCCTCCGCTGTTTACCACCGGCAAGGTGGTCCGCGTGCGAGCGGTCGACAGCGGCGGTTTCGACATCGGCGTGGAATTCACCGGACCGAAACTGATGATCTTCGCTGCGGAAACCGATGCTACAGTAACCACGTGAATCGCGAGGAAATGCTTCGCCGCGCCGTCGAGCGCGAATCTCCCTGGGACATCGTGATTATCGGCGGAGGCGCCACGGGCGTGGGCATGGCCCTCGACGCCGCGTCGCGCGGCTACGAAGTGCTGCTCCTGGAACGCCACGATTTCGGCAAGGGGACTTCCTCGCGATCCACCAAGCTGATCCACGGCGGCGTCCGTTATCTCGAACAAGGCAACATTTCTCTCGTGATGGAAGCGCTGCGTGAGCGCGGTCTGCTCCGGCAAAACGCGCCGCACCTGGTTCACGATCTCGCGTTCGTCGTGCCGAATTACGATTGGTGGGAAGCGCCGTTCTACGGACTTGGGCTGAAACTCTACGATCTTCTCGCCGGGAAATATGGATTCGGCCCATCGCAGCTTCTCTCCCTTGAAGAAACCGTCGCGCGCCTGCCGACGATCAAACGCGAAGGATTGCGCGGCGGCGTGGTCTACTTCGACGGCCAGTTCGACGACACGCGTCTGCTCACGCATCTGGCGCTCACAGCCGCGGCGCAAGGCGCGACGCTGTTGAATTACGCGCCTGTGACGGGATTCACGCGCGACGACGACGGATTTGTGAACGGCGTGATGGTGCGCGACGAGGAATCGAGAACGGAATGGCGCTCCGCGGCGAGAGTCGTCGTGAATTGCAGCGGAGCGTTTTCCGACGGCGTGCGACGACTGCTCGATCCCGCCGCCGCGCCGCTGATGCGCCCGAGTCAAGGCGTGCATCTGGTCTTCGATCGATCGTTTCTCGAGGGCGACAGTGCGATCATGGTTCCGCACACCCGCGACGGCCGCGTGATGTTCGCGATCCCGTGGAATGGTCACACGCTGGTGGGAACGACGGACACGCCGGTGCCGGAAGCCGAGGCCGAGCCGCGCGCGCAAGAGGAGGAGATCGAATTCATCTTGGAGACATCGGCGCAATATCTACACCGCGCACCCACCCGCTTGGACGCGCTCGCGGTGTTCACGGGAATTCGCCCACTTGTCGCGACGGGAGCGGGCTCGACGGCGGCGCTGTCGCGCGATCACACTATTCACATCGATCAATCGGGATTGTTGACCGTTGTCGGCGGCAAGTGGACGACCTATCGCCGCATGGCGGAAGACGGAGTCAATCAAGCGGCGATGTTGGGACGTCTCGACGAGCGTCCGTGCGTCACAGCCGATCTGCCAATTCATCGCTGGGACGACTTGTCGTGGAGCGAGCAGCTTGATCCGGCGCTGCCTTACACCGAGGCCGAAATCGTGCGCGCCGTGCGCGAAGAAATGGCGCGCACCGTGGAAGATTGCCTGGCGCGCCGGACGCGCGCGCTTTTCCTGAACGCCAGAGCGGCGGTGCGGATGGCCCCGAGAGTCGCCGCGATTCTGGCGCGCGAACTGAACCGCTCCGAAACTTGGCAGCGCGGTCAGATCGCGCAGTTCACGGAACTGGCGCGCGGCTACCAACTCTCATGACCGTGGTGGACTCCATCGCTTGGCTGACCGTAGGAATCTGGATTTACTTGATCCTCGGCCGAGGATTTTTCTGGCTGTTTCGCGAACCGCAACCCGTTGCGACAGATAGTCTGCGCGAAAAATCCGTGGCGGTGATTATTCCGGCGCGCGACGAAGCCGCTGTGATCGGTCGCGCGATCGCTTCGCTCGCAACGCAAGATTTCCCCGGCCCACTACGGATTTTTCTCGTTGACGATCATTCGACCGATGGAACCGGCGAGATCGCTGCACGCGACGGCGTCACAATTTTGCCGGCGCCAGCCTTGCCGTCAAGATGGTCCGGCAAAGTTTGGGCGATGCAACAAGGCGTCCTGGCCGCCGAGGCAGCGGGACCGTTCGACTACTACCTGTTCACCGACGCCGATATTGTCCACGCGCCGTCGAGCGTGTCGCAACTGGTCGCGCGCGCGGAGTCCGGCGGATACGACATTGTTTCTCTCATGGTGGAGCTCGCGCAAAATTCCTGGGCCGAGCGCGCTCTGATCCCTGCGTTTGTCTTTTTTTTCTTCTTACTCTATCCGCCGGCGTGGGGAGCGGGCGCGGCAGGCGGATGTCTGCTAATTCGCCCGGGAGCCCTTCGCCGCGCGGGAGGTTTGGAGCGTATCAAGGGCGAGTTGATCGACGATTGCTCCCTGGCGCGCGAAGTAAGAAAATCGGGCGGACGAATCTTTTTGGCACCCACGCGATCTAACAAAAGCATCCGCGAATATGCGACCTTCGGGGAAATCGGCGCGATGATCTCGCGTACCGCGTTCACGCAGCTTCGCTACTCGTGGCTGATCCTCGCGGGATCGCTCGCCGGCTTGGCGCTTGTGTATCTGGCGCCTCCCATCTTGGCGGCGACCGGCCACCTTGGTGGCTGGATCGCGTGGGCGCTGATGGCGATCGCCTACTCGAGCGCGCTGCGATTCTACGGGCGGTCGCTTCTGTGGGCGCCGTTGTTGCCGATGGTCGCGCTATTCTACATGGGCGCCACAATCGATTCCGCGATCCGCCATGCGCGCGGCCGCGGAGGTCAGTGGAAAGGGCGGACGGAGACGAGCCGCAGCGTATAATTTGGAGTGCGGCGGCTTGACGCCGCTTTCGACGCGCGAGGCTTGACTCGCACGATCGTTTGAAACTTCGTGAAACTGGGCCGGCGCCAAGCCGCCGCACTCCATATATGGCACGAGCATCTTCCGCTGGGTTCGAAGACACGACACAAGACCTCTTGCGGTCACGCGCAATCGAGCAGGAAGTTCTGGATGCCCTCGACGGACTTCCGAAAGGCGACGTTTGGCTCGCCGACCTGCCATCATGAAAGCCAAAATAATCTCCTGCAACGTCGGGCGTCCCGTGAATCTCGACAATCACGGGAAGCCTGTTCGCACCGGCATCTTCAAGGAACCGGTCGACGGCCCGATCCACCTGGAACAACTTGGTGTGCGCGGCGACACGATCGCCAACCTGATGGTGCACGGGGGACCGACGAAGGCGGTCTACATTTACCCGGCGGAACACTATCCGTGGTGGGCCGAAAAACTCGGCCGCGATTCTCTGCCGTGGGGCACGCTCGGAGAAAACATCACCATCGAAAACATCGGCGGCACGGCAGGCGATCCGGTGAACGAAAAAACCGTGCACATCGGCGATCGCTTTCGTTGCGGCTCCGCGCTGCTCGAAGTCACCAAGCCGCGACTGCCCTGCTTCAAGCTCGGACTGAAATTGGGAACGAATCAGGCCCTTCGCTGGATGATCGAGCGCCGTTGCTGGGGATTTTACGTCGCGGTGATCGAACCGGGCGAAGTGCGCGCGGGTGACACGATCGAACTCGTTGCAACGGTGCCGGGACGCCCAACTGTTTTCGACGAGGGAATCCGAAAGAGCGACGAGTAAGAATTTAATAGAAAGTCAGGCTAACGAGCGTCGCCACGACCTTTTGATGTTTCCCGCCGCTCACCTGTACATGTACCGGCTTGGGCCGGCTGTAGTCGGAGCGCGGCGTGCGTCCGGGTGACACGCGAACGTCGGGCGCCATGATGATGGGAATCACCGTAACGGGCAAATCCTTCGCCAGCCACGGCGCGTTTTCTCGCGGAGGAATCCACACTTCCATGGTCAGGTGATTCTCCGCGCATTCCATTCTCACGAGTTCTTCCAAGCCCACGCGGCGCGCTTGCGTCACGCGACAGCGCGCGGCGGTCGCAGAAAGCATCGATGGAACTTGCGGACCGGCGGGTATCGGCAGCGGTACGGGCACCACCGGTTGGGCGTTTTGTGCCGCCGCGGTGCACACCGACAGCGTCATCAACACGAATGCCCCCACGAATCGAACCATCGGAAGACGCTAACACAGTTGCGGGAATCCCTGCAAATTGCCCAGTACCCGCCAATGCCGGCAAACTCACTACTTGACACGCGACGCCGTTTTCCTTTCTACTCATTTTCGATGAAAAAGCAAACTTGGCTTGTGCTGCTGGGTACACTCCTGGTGCCGGCGATCGCTTGCGCGTCCACTAACTTCGACCTTCAGAAGATCGGCGACGGCGTTTACGCCGTCATCGTCAAACCGGGCAATATTGTGGGATCGAACGGCGCGGTGATTATCAACAAAGACGACGTGTTGATCATCGACACTCATTATCGCCCGTCGATGGCCGCCGAATTGATGGCCGAAGTGAAGAAACTGACACCGAAACCGATCCGCTACGTAGTCAACACGCATTGGCACAACGATCACACGCAGGGGAACGAAGCGTACGTGAACGCGTTTCCCAACGTCGAGTATCTTTCGCATGTCAACACGCGCCGCGACATCATCGCCAAGGCGATCCCCAGCATCAAGGACTCGCTGGCCACGCTGCCCGCCGACATTCAACGGCGCGAACAAGCCGCCGCCGCGCTCACCGACGCCGCCGCGAAGACGCGCGCCATGGCCGAAATCGCCGATCGCAAGTTGTACCTTTCAGAACTGCAGAAAATGCAGATCACGCTGCCGACACTGACCTTTGATCACAGCATGATCCTGCATCGCGGCGACCGCGAGATACAATTGCTCTATTTTGGACGCGGCCACACCGCGGGAGACGTCGTGACGTATTTGCCGAAGGAAAAAATCCTCATCGCCGGCGACTTGATCACCAACGGCATCCCGAATTATCGCGATTCCTTCCCGGCCGAGTGGACCGCCACGCTGAAAGGCGTATCGCATCTCGATTTCGAGACGCTGGTGTCTGGCCACGGCCCGGTGCAAACCGGAAAATCGCAAATGTTGCGGCTGATTACGTTCATGGACGACATGGTGGGCCAAGTTCGCAAGATGGCTAACGAAGGAAAGTCGTTCGACGAAGTGAAGGCGTCGCTCGATCTTTCGAAACACAAGGACGGCCTGGCGGGATTCCAGCCGCCGCTTGGAAATGAAGTCGCCGTGAAGCGGACTTACGACGAAGCGAAGGGCTTGATTCCTTAGCGGCCGGGTAGGCCGCGGACACTAAACGATGCAGGCGCTGCACTTCGAAAATAAGCGCGCGAAACTCAAGCGCGTTCCCCTCCCCGCGGTCGCGGAGGGATACGCGCTCGTGCGCGTGATCGCCAGCGGGATCTGCTCGACGGATTTGCAATTGCTGCGCGGCTACTACGATTTCAAAGGCATTCCCGGACACGAATTCGTCGGCCGCGTGGAGGGTCCCACGGGAAGCGCGTGGTTGGGCAAGCGCGTGGTCGGCGAAATCAACTTGGCGTGCCGCAATTGCGAATGGTGCCGCAAGGGTTGGGGACGCCATTGTCCGAATCGCAAAGTTCTGGGAATCGTGAACCATCCCGGCGCGCACGCGGAGTGGCTCTCTTTGCCGGAAGTAAACCTGCACGAAGTGCCGCCGGAAGTCAGCGACGAGGAAGCGCTTTTCACTGAACCCTTAGCCGCCGCGTGCGAGATTCTCGACCAAATACCGGTAGGCGCGGGCACACGCGCGGCGGTTCTTGGTCCCGGCAAACTCGGCCGGCTCGCGGCGCAAGTCTTGCGCACGGCGGGTGCGGACGTGCAGTTAATAGGCAGGCCAAAGGGCAAGAAAGATCCCGTAAAGTCCGCGTCGTTCGATCTCGTAGTCGAAGCGACCGGATCCCCCGAAGGTATGCCGCGCGCCGTGCGCATCGTGCGTCCGCGCGGCACAATCGTATGGAAATCCACGCACCATGGACCCGCGAAGTTCGATGCCGCGCCGCTTGTGGTAAACGAAATCACAGTGGTTGGATCGCGCTGCGGCCGATTTGCTCCGGCGCTCGAGCTGCTGCGCCGGCGTCGCGTGGAAGTGGCGTCGCTGATGGCAGAGGAGTTCCCGTTATCGAAGGGTCCCAAGGCGATGGCTGAAGCCGCTAAGGCCGGCATGCTGAAGGTGGTGCTACGCCCCTAGCCGCCGCGTTATAGAATGGAAACTGTTCCTTCCCGCCATGCCCGATTCCGCCAAGTTCATCGAGAAGGCTGAAAAGCTGGTCCAACGCGGCCGGCTCGATGAAGCCGTGCAGGAGTACCTGCTAGCGCTGGCCGAAGATCCCAACAACGAGAGCGTGGTGGAGATTGTCGCGGAGCTTTATCTTCGCCAAGGACTCGCCGCTAAAGGGCAAGAGTGTTACGTCTACCTGTTCGAGCGGCTGCGCGAACGCGGCGACGCGCCGAAAGCGACGCTGGTGTTTCGCAAGCTTCTGAAGATCGGCCCGCAAGAGCCGGCGAAGATGATGGAGTTTGCCGCGCTGCTCGAAAAATCGAAGCCCGAGGAAGCCGCGTCGGTTTATCAAGCGGCCTGCGAGGGATTTCGCCGCGCCAAAGATTTGAACGGCGCGCACGAAGCCACCAAGCGGCTGGCGGCGCTCGATTTCAACGACGGCGACCTGCAATGTCTGTTGGGAGAAACCGCCGCCGAGGCGGGACGCGCCGACGAATCGGCCGAAGCGTTCCTGCGCGCCGCCGATATTCAGCGCCGCCAAACGGGATCGCGCGGCGGCGCGGAGAGCGTGCTGCCGCTGGTAGATCGCGCGTATCAAGTGAGCGGAGGCGAGCGCGCCATCGCGATCAAACTCGCCGGACTGTTGTTGGAAACGGGCAAGCCGCAGCGCGCGGTCGACGTGCTGCGTCCGCACGCTGGAGGATCGCCCGACGCCGCGAGGCTCTTGGGCGAAGGATACCTGGCGATGGGCGATGCGGGTGCCGCGGAAGCGGTGCTCGCGCCGATGGCGGAACAAAGTCCAGAGGCGGCGCGATTGCTCGTACGTGTGGCGCAGAAACATTTGGAAGCAGGCCAGGCGGATCTCGCGGTCACGGCGCTCGAGCGCGCGAAAGTCGGGTTGTATCGCGCGGGGAAACTGCGCGATCTCGCGCCGCTTCTCGAAAGGATTCCCGAGACGCTGGCGAACAGGCCGCCGTACATCGAGTTTCTCGTGGCGTTTTACGGCGAGCTGGGCGAAGACCAAAAGACGGCCAAGGCGCTCGCCCGCTTGTTCGATCTGTATTTTGCGGAACGCGCCTACGCGCCGGCCGCCGACGCGCTCGATCGGCTGACTCGCGTCGATCCGTACGATCCCGAGTCGCACCGGCGTCTGCAATCGCTGAGCGGCAAAATCGACGCGGCGCGTTATCAGGCTTTGTCGGCCGTGATTGGTGAAGGCGGGTCCGCGCCATCGCGCGCGGCGGCGTCGGAATCCTCGGGCCCGGCTTCAGGCGCCGGCAGCGACGACGCCGCGGACAACGAATTTACTCTCGCCACACACGATTGGCGGGATTCGGTTCGCGACGACGATGGCCCCGGCGCGGCGAAAGCAAAAGGTGCGGCCGTCGATCCGGAACGCGAAGCCAACGTGCTGGAAGACCTGATTCTGCAGGCGGAAATCTTCATTCAATACGGATTGAAGAGCAAAGCGGTGGAACGTCTGGAGCGCGTCAACAAACTTTTCCCCGGCGAAGAAGAACGCAACGAAAAGTTGCGGTCGCTCTACGAAACCGCCGGCATTCAAGTGGTGAAAACCGCGCCAGGTGCGAAGGCGCCGCCCGCCGCTGAAACGCCCGACGGCGACGACTCGCAAGTGGATTTCGGACGCGCCAGCGAAATCACGCGCAACATTTTCCGCCAAGGCAACGTGAAAAGCGTGCTCTTCGCCGCGGTCAACGACATTGGACGCACGTGGCACGCGAGCAAGTGCGTCGCGGCGATGTGTGTGCCGGGCAAAACACCTTCCGTGCTGCTGGAATATTGCGCCACGGGACAAAAGCAATCCGACGCCTTCAACTTGGTCAAGTTGATTCAAGGGCTGCAGAAGATTTCCGCCGACGGATCGCCGCAGGCCATCGACGACGCGGAGTCGTCGCCGAAAATGCAGCCCTACCAAACGGTAGTGAAGGCGCTGGGCGTGCAAGCGCTGCTGGCCTTGCCGCTGATCGAAGGCGATCAGCACATCGGCGTGATCGTCCTTGAACAATGCGATCGCCGGCGCAAGTGGCGGTCGAGCGAAGTGATGGTGCTGAAAGCCGTCGCGGATCAAATGGTGATGGCGGCGTCGCACGTGAAGCTGCGCAGCTTGATGAAGTCGCTCGCCGTCACCGACGAACGCACCGGCATGTTGATGCGCGGCGCGTACATCGATTGCTTGCTGGCGGAAGTCACGCGGTGGCAGCAGCAGGGCGGAGAGATTTGCGTGGCGCTGGCGCAATTCGGCCGCGGCTCGTCGCTGGTGCGGGAAGCGGGCGAGGAAGCGGTACGCAAATTCGTCGACGAGGCCGGCTTGTCCATCAGCTCGCATCTGCGGCAAAACGATATGGCGATTCGCTACGATGCGACAACCCTCGCGCTCGTGATGCCGGGCACCAAAGGATCGGACGGGTTGCAGGTGATGGAAAAAATGCGCCGCATCATCGGCAGCGTGAAACTGAAGGATCGCGTGCCGCCGTTCACCTGGGGCGTCGTCGAGCCGGTGCACGATCCCGCGACGGACGCCGTAGACAGCGTGACGGAATTGATCAACCGCGCGGAGATGGCGTTGGAAGCCGCGCAACAAGCCGGCGGCAATCAAGGGAAATTGCTCGCGGCGATCGTTTAACACATCGGCTAAGAAACTCGAAAGGAAAAATGGCGATTCAGAAAGTAGGAGTGTTGGGATTGGGCCTGCTGGGATCGGGCATCGCGCAAGTTTCGGCGCAAGCTGGATTTCCCACGGTGGTGGTGGAAGTGGACGAAAAACTCGTGGAGCGCGGACTCGGTATGATCCGCAAGAATCTCGGGCGGATGCAAGAAAAGGGCACGATCACGGCGGCGCAGCGTGAAACGGCCGAGGGACTGATCAAATCGTCGACCGAACTGGCGGCGCTCGCGGAGTGCGACATTGTGATCGAAGCGATTGTCGAGAACCTCGCGAAGAAACGCGAGGTCTACGAGCGGCTCGACCGGGAAGTGCAGCCGAACGCGATTTTTGCCAGCAATACGTCGTCGCTTTCCATCACCGAGATGATGACCGCGACGAAACGGGCGTCGAAATTCATCGGCATGCACTTTTTCAATCCTGTGCCGGTGATGAAACTGGTGGAAGTGGTCCGAACGGTGGCGACCGATCCGCAAGTCTTCGAAGAGGCGTTCGGGTTCGCCGGAAAACTCGGCAAGACCGCCGTGCGTACGAGCGATCGCGGCGGATTCATCGTGAACCGCTTGCTCGTTCCCTACATGCTCGATGCGATCCGCGCGTTCGAGCAAGGCGTGGGCAGCATCACCGACATCGACAACGGCATGAAGCTCGGCTGCGGACACCCGATGGGTCCTTTCACGCTGCTCGATTTCGTGGGTCTCGACACCACGCACTACATCGCCGGGATCATGTTCGATGAATTTCACGAGCAGCGTTTCGCGTCACCCGCGTTGCTGAAGCGCTTAGTGAACGCCGGTTGGTACGGCCGCAAGACGGGCCGCGGATTTTACGATTATTCCGATGCGGCCGCGCCGCGTCCATTGGACGATCTCCTCCGATGAGCGGAACCCATCACGGCAGTCAGGCGCGAAAGGCCCGCATCTGCGCGCTGCAAATGATGTATCAGTGGGAAATCGCGCGCGACGCGCCGGATCGCGTGAAGGAATTGTATTGGCGCGAAGTGCGCGCCCACGAGCCGCGCGAGTACGCCGACAAATTGTTCGACGCCGCCACGTCGGAGACCGCCGAGTTTGACGCGACGATCCTGCGCGCGGCGCGCCGCTGGAAGATCGAACGCATGACCACGGTCGATCGCAACGTGCTGCGCTTGGCGGTGGCGGAATTCAAGCATTCGCCCGACGTGCCGCGTCCCGTGGTGATCAACGAAGCTATCGAGATCGCCAAAATGTTTTCCGGCGACGATTCCCACGAGTTCATCAACGGCGTGCTCGACGCCATCGCGAAGGAGAAGCCGGGTGAAGCCGCCGAAGGAGATAAACCCGAAGGAGAACGGAATCATGAAACGCAATCTGATTAGCGCCGCCATGGCGCTGACCTTATTCGCCGGCGGAGTTCTCGTCGGTCAGCAGTCGAAAACCCACGTCGTGGGACAGCCGCACACGGTCATTCATTTTGTCTCGCTGAAGTTCCGCTCCGGCGTGAGCGACGCGGAGAGAGAGAAAGCGATCGCCGGAATCAAGACGATGGCGACGCAGATTCCCGGCATCAAGAACATTTGGCTGAAAACGATTCGCGTGCAGCCGCAGGACTTCAACGCGGTCTTCGCGATCGAGTTTGTGAATCAGGACGCCGCCGACGATTACCGCGACCATCCCGCGCACGCGGCGTGGGAAAAGCAATACATCAGCATTCGCGACAACAGCCTGAGCGGCCAAGCGACAAATTAGGGAGAGGCGTGGAGCGCGGCCGCCGATGCCGCCATGTGCGCGCGCCCGCTCCCCATTTACTAGCGGGCGTCGCGCCAGCCGATCAGTCGAATGCCCGAGTCTTTGATCACTTGACGAGTGGCCGGATCCATGAAGATGCGGAAATCGCCGTCGCGATCGTTGGCGGAACCGGTCATCGCCTGCAACTCGGGCGACATCGACGCGGGATGCACGATCATCATCGTTTGACCGGCTGGTAGTTCCCGCAGCGTTTTCCAATACGCGGCTTTGCGATCCTCAAAGGTCTTGGTACCGGCGGCGGCGCTTTCCAAAAGCAAGTCGAGGCGCGGTAAACCTTCGCGTCCGAAGCGGGCGTCGTTTTCGTCGACGTATTTCACGAGATCGGGCACCGACGCCAGACGTTTCTTCGCGGCGTCCGATGGCTTGACGCGCAGAATCGGCACGCCGAACTCCTTGCCGAGTTTCTCGAATACTTGAAAATAATCGAGACGCGTGTAGAGCGTGCCCATGTGCGTGTCGAAATGCGTGAACTTGATCCCGAGTTTCTGTGCCAGGGCGATCTGCGCGCGCAATTCCGTCTCGATTTCCTGCGGCGTCGCTTTCATCGCCACCATCAATTCGCTTTTCGGCAGATAGCCTTCGGCGTCGACGAGCCCCGGCACTCTCTCGCGACCGGCCACGGGCCCCCAGCGCACCGTTTTCCATTCGCTGGTGAGCGTCAGGTGCAATCCCAAATCTTTTTCCGGATGCTTGCGGGCGTAATCGGCGATTTCCGCCACCCACGGGCACGGCATCATGATCGACGCGCTCGAAACGGCGCCGGAATCGAGCATCTGGATCGCCGCCACGTTCGTCGCGTGCGCATTGCCGAGATCGTCGGCATGAAGGATCAAGCGTTTTTCTTGCGCCGCGGCTAACGTGACGATCAAGAGAGAGAACAAGGGAATGAATTGACGCGCGTTCATAAGGTCGGATGATATCATCCACTCGGAACGGAATGAAGCTGCGGCAAATTTCGATCGCGATTGCCTGGGTGTGCGGCATCCTGGCTGTGCCGCTCGATGCAGGTGCATGCGGCGAGAGCCGCAAGAGTCACGATTGCTGCAAAAAAATGTCCGCCCTGAAACCTTGGCTCTAAGATCGTGAGCCTTATTCCTGAGCGAATGACGACCGTTCACTGTGTCGAAGTGCAACGACAACCTATCGTCCCTGAGGTAAGATTCATTTGAGTTATACCATCGGAAAGGAGCAGGCCCAATATGAATCGGAAATCTCCGCGCAGACTAGAAGCGAAGTTGGACACCAACAATAGGATCGACTCTTGGACGTGCTCCGCATGCGCTTGGACCAAAGTTCCCGAGAATCGACACATCGGCCCGACCCCGAACACCGTTCGCGCATTCGAGGAACACAAGTGCGAAGACCATCCGGTCGTTCCTTCCCCGGCGATCTGGCCCGGAGCGTTGTCGATCGGATCGCCGGGCGGTGCGCCGTACGTCGCCGGCTAAGTTCGCCGTTCTCCCATATCTGCTTCCATTCGACTTCCACGCCGTGGCGCCGCACTTTTTAAATTCGTAAATTCGCATTTTCGAATATACTGATTAAATGACTGAGCAACTGCGCCGCTTCAAGGCCGAGATCTTTCAGGGCTTGGCCCACCCCGTGCGGATCGCGATCGTCGAAGCGCTTTGCGAGGGCGAGCGCCCGGCGGGATGGCTCACCGAGCACTTGGGACTCGAACAGGCGAATGGGTCGCAGCACCTCGCCGTGCTTCGTAGCAAACAGATCATCGTCAGCCGGAAGCAGGGCAATCAGGTGTTTTATTCCTTGCGAGATCCGGTGCTCATCAAGGTTCTGGAAATACTGCGACGGTACTTCTACGCGCAACTGGCTGAGACCGAGTCGTTGATGCGGCAGGTGAAGGCCGGCGCCGGAGGCGCACGGAGATGACGTGGCGGCCCAAGCTCAAGGACTGCCTGCGCGACTACCGGCGTGAAGACTTCACGGCCGACCTCATCGCGGGAGTCACCGTGGGACTTGTCGCGCTGCCGCTCGCCATGGCGTTCGGCATCGCGTCTGGAGTCACGCCCCAAGCCGGTATTTACACCGCGATCGTCGGCGGCTTCATCGTCGCAGCCCTCGGCGGATCGAAAATCCAAGTCAGCGGGCCGACTGGGGCGTTCGTTGTGATCGTAGCTGGAATCATCGCGAAACTCGGCTTACCCGGCCTGCTGATGGTGACGATGATGGCAGGCGTCATCCTGTTGCTCTTGGGAATCACCGGCCTCGGTACAGCCGTTCGTTTCATTCCGCGACCCATCGTTGTGGGATTCACGAACGGCATCGCGCTATTGATTGCTTCTACGCAGATCAAGGACTTCTTGGGACTGCGCATGCGAGAAAACCCCAGTGAATTCTTTGCGCGGCTCCGGGCGCTGGCCCGCTGCATCGACACAACCGATCCGTTTGCGATCTCGTTGGGCGTTCTTTCGCTTGGCCTCATCCTGGTTGTCCCGCGTTTCTGGCCGCGCGTGCCGGGATCCGTTGTCGCGCTCTTTGTTGGAACCAGCGCGGTGGCTCTGTTTCACCTTCCGGTGGAAACGATTGGCACGAAGTTCGGCGGCATTCCCAGCGGATTGCCGGCTTTCGCGATTCCTCGATTTCGCGCGGATCTCTTGCTCCCCCTATTGCCCTCCGCGTTGACGGTCGCGATCTTGGCTGCGGTCGAGAGCCTCCTTTCCGCCGTGGTGGCCGACTCAATGAACGGCGACCGGCATGACTCGAACGTCGAGTTGATCGCGCAGGGGATTGCCAACATCGCTTCTCCTCTCGTCGGCGGAATTCCGGTGACGGGAGCGATTGCCAGAACAGCCACGAACTTTCGCTCTGGAGCACGCACGCCGATCGCCGGAATCGTCCACGCCCTCACTCTTCTCTCCATCGTCTTGCTGCTTTCGCCGCTCGCCAAGTTCATTCCCTTGGCCACGCTCGCCGCAGTCTTATTCGTGGTGGCGTACAACATGGGCGAGTGGCGCGAGATTCCAGCGATTCTCAAGCTCGACTGGGCGCCCAGGATCGTATGGTTCATCACTTTTTCGCTCACGGTGATGGCCGATCTCACGGTGGCGGTCGAGGTCGGCATGGCGCTGGCCGCGCTTCTCTACATTCAGCGAGTATCGGAGACGACCACCGTGTCGGTCGTGACACCCGAGTACGTTAAGGCCGGTGAACCGCACGTTCTTCAAGGTAAGAGCATCCCGGAATACGTGACAATCCTGCGGATCCACGGACCCTTCTTAGTCGGAACGACGGATCAGCTTGCGACCGTCACGACGGATCTTTCGCATTTCGGTTCCGTCGTCGTCGTGCGGTTGCGGAACATGACGGCACTCGACGCCACCGGCCTGAAAGCGTTCGAAGGACTGTCGGACCGATTGAAAAAATCGGGACGAACCTTGCTGCTCTGCGGTGCGCGCGATCAACCTGCGAATCTGCTTCACCGGGCCGAGTTCGTCGAACATATTGGGGTGGGGAATATCTTGCCTCACGTTCAAGCCGCGCTAAGCCGGGCGTCGGAAGTTGCCGAGGGTAAGACGTTGTCGATCTCGAATTGAGTCGAACTTGAATTGAGTCGAACCAGAGAGTTGACTCCGCGCCGCAATCGTGACTCTTGGGTGTATAACTCTGAAGTGGCCCGCGGAAAAGCTCCGTCGCTGGTTGCGCGGCTCGCCGCGCGGCGGCGCATTGCCTTCGGTTGGTACGGCGGAAAATTCTCGCATCTCGAGTGGTTGATGCCGCTCTTGCCGGAGTGTCATCACTATTGCGAGCCGTTTGCGGGATCAGCCGCGGTGTTGCTGAATCGCGCGCCGTCGCCTGTTGAAACCTACAACGATCTCGACGGCGAGGCCGCCAATTTCTTCCGCGTCCTGCGCGATCACGAACGCCGCTTGGTTCGCGCGATCGCCCTGACTCCGTTTTCGCGCGAGGAATTTGCCGCCGCTTGCGTGCTCGATCCCGCCCAGCCGCCGCTCGAACGCGCGCGACGCTTCTTCGTGCGCGCGCGGCAAGTCCGCACCGGACTCGCGCAATCGGCGACGCTAGGCCGATGGGCGAATTGCAAGCAAACCAGCCGCGCGGCCATGTCGGGCGTGGTGAGCCGCTGGCTGGGCGGCGTCGCGGGACTGCCTGAGATCGCCGAACGCCTGCTGCGCGTGCAAATCGAAAATCGCCCGGCGATCGAGGTGATTCGTCTGTACGATTCGCCGCGCACGTTGTTCTATTGCGATCCGCCGTACGTGCACTCCACGCGCGGCGACGCACGTGCGTACTCGACGGAAATGACCGATCGCGACCACATCGAACTCGCCGGCGTGCTGAACTCGGTGGCGGGAAAAGTCGCGATCTCGAATTACGATTGCCCGCTCATGAACCGATTGTACCCCGCGCCGCGCTGGCACAAGATCGCGGGACCTTCGCGAACGATCCATTCCACGAAGAGCCGGCGCGTCGAGGTGCTGTGGACAAATTACCACACCGCTTGAGCCTTCTCGGTTTGGTCCTAGTGGTAGTCCTTACTGAACCTATGGGTTTTCGGAATCCCGGAGCCCGGGATTCTCCGTAAAGTTGGATTAAGGCAGGGTAGTACTTCTAATTTTTCAGCAAGATAGCCATGGCATACCGATTGCTTTAGATAAAGGCAAGCTAGGGTGGTCGCGAGATAGTCCTCCCGACTGGTGGATGTTACCAAGCCCGGAAAAATGGGCACTGGTGGGTGGGTTTGGAGAAGGCAGGCCGCATCGAAAGATGCGGCCTGTTTTCTTTTTGGTGCAACAAAACAACACGCCGCCGTGATCGTCTAAACGGTCATGGTTTCCGCAATCCTTCTGCTCATCGCGATGTTGGCGCCCGCACCACCCGCGGACGATTCCTCTAAACTCGCTTGGCCGCAATTCCGTGGACCCAATTCCTCTGGGATCGGCGCCGGGAAACCGACGGTCGAGTTTGGTCCCGAGAAAAACGTGCTGTGGAAAGTGGAAATCGGCGCGGGATTGTCGTCGCCGGTGGTCGCCAAGGGACGAATCTTTGTCACCGAGTACAACCGCGACGCGAAGCAGCTCTCCACTGTCGCGATCGATCAACGAAACGGCAAGATTCTTTGGCGGCGTAGCGTAACGCCCGAATCGATCGAGAAGGTCCACGATATCAGCAGTCCCGCGGCGCCGACACCGGTGACGGACGGCGAGCGCGTCTACGTTTATTTCGGATCGTATGGACTGATCGCTTACGATCTCGACGGCAAGCAGCAGTGGGAACGCCGTTTTCCGGTGGCGGAAAACATTTACGGCGCGGTCGCCTCGCCGATTATCGCTAACAACCTGCTGCTGTTGAATCATCAAGGCAAGGAAGCGTATCTTCTCGCCGTAAATCCCCGCGACGGCAAAACCGTTTGGAAGACCGACCGCTCGGCGTTTCAATACGGATGGTCGACGCCGGTCTACTGGAAGCACGACGGCTTGGACGAAGTCGCGGTGCTTGGGGGCGACTTTCAGCCGGATCAGCGACTGATGGTCTACAATCTCGCCGACGGCGCGGAGCGCTGGTGGATCGCCGGACTTCCGCCGTGCGGTAAGAGCACGCCGGTGATCGGCGGCGGAATGATCTACTTTAACGCGCCCGACATTATCCTGGAGCGCCAAGCCGAACAACAGAATCCCGATCGCGCGGCGAATCTGTACGCGAACAATCAATCGCGGCTTGTGGCAGTGCGTCCCGGCGGTAAAGCGGCGGTGAACGACACGAACGTGGCGTGGTCGGAACACAAAGGAGCGCTCGGCGTGTCGTCGCCGCTGTACTACAACGGACGTCTCTACACGTTTCAAAACGGCGGCATTGTTTTCGCGCGCAACGCGCAGACCGGCGAGCTGGTGTACTCGGGACGGGTCGGCCCGGGCGGATATTTCTACTCGTCGCCTATCGCCGCAGACAACAAGATCTACATCGCGTCGGAAGGCGGCGTGATCGCCGTGCTCGACGGCAGCCCGGAATTGAAAGTACTCGCGCAAAACCGCCTCGACGGCGGCATCATGGCGACACCGGCGATCGTCGACGGAAAGATTTACGTGCGCACCGATAGCGCGCTCTACGCTTTCGGCGCGAAATAGCCTAACGTTTGGCTTGATGCGCCCGTACCAGCGACTTCTTCGCGGACTCTGCTAGAATCCGGTATCCTTCTTTCGGAGGTCCCGCGTGTCTACGATCTTCAAGTCGGCTCTTTTGTTGGCGCTTTTGTTCGTGGGCTGGCGGTTGGCGGAACCGCGTGTCCGCGCGTACCAATTTGCGGACATCATCCGGCAGGAAGTGGAGAGCAAGCAAGTCCGTCCCTCGCCCACTCAGCTGCGCAAGCGGATCTTCGAGTTGGGTGAGGATTTCGGCTTGAAGCTCACGGAAAACGACGACGATGTTGTGGTGACTCCCCTTGAAAGCGGCGGTTTTGAAGTGAAGGTCCACTACGATGTGCCGGTGAATCTCGGCGCGTACGTCTATCAGGAACACTTCGATTTCGTGTCGACGACGCGGAGCACGGCACTTCCTGAATAGCCGCGCACTTCAACTCCGGTTCAGAGTGCGGCGAGAGAAACGTTTGAGTTTGCGGGCCCTGGCGAATGCCGCGCTACTCGATTCGGATACTCCCGCTCGCGGTGCGAATCCGCAGATGATTGTCGCTTGATCCCGTCCCTGCAGCCGTGCCGTGCAGTTCCCCGCGCGCCATCGAGCCTGAGACCATCACTTTATGCGTTGTGCTCACCGATCCCGAGCCGGCGTGCGCGTCTAATTCGAAACCGGCGCTCGAGGGAAGCAGCACGCGCACCGATCCCGACGCCGTTTCGAGATCCCAGCGTGCACCTTTGGGCGATCCTTCCACGTCCAGGCCGCCGCTCGAGGAATGCACGTCCAAATCGCCGACCGCCTGCTCCACTTTCACGCGCCCCGATGCGGCGTGCGCGCGCACGCGACCTGTGGCATGTGTCACGGTGATATTTCCGCTGCCGGTGGAGGCGTCCACTTCGCCCGTGACATCCGACGCCGTGATCGAGCCACTGCCCGTCGACGAATGCACGGAGCCACCGGCGCGCGAAATCGTGATTCCGCCGCTGCCGGTCTGCGCGTGAACCTCCGCGCCGATGCGCTCCGCGGTGATCGTGCCCGACCCCGTGCCGAGGTCGGCGGGTCCATGAACGTCGAACGCTTCCACGCCGCCCGATCCCGAGGTCGCGTTCAGGCGCGTCTCTTGCGGCGTGGTGATCTCGTAGGAAATCGTAATGTGCTCGAACCGGCGGCCGTGCTCGTCGCCGATAATGATGCGATTGCCTTCTTGGCGCACGGGAGGATTGCGCTCGATTTCCTTGATCTGATCGGTGGAGCTGGTGCTCCAAAACGATCCCCATTCGTTGGCTTTAATGCGCGCCGAGATGTGGACTTCACTGCCCGATCCGCGGCTAACCTTGATAGTCCCGGACCCTGTGGAAACACGCAATTCGACGGGCCCATTCACTTTGAGCGTTCGGTCGAACGATCCTTCCTCTGCCAATCCGCGAGCGAATACGGGCGCGGCCGCCACGGCCAGCGCCAACGCGAAGAAAGCTACGCTGTTTCGAGTCATGAGAATCCCCCGCAACAATAGACGAATCACCTGGAAAAAGGTTCAAGTTTTTTGTGGTACATTCGTGCCCAGGCTTATGAAAATCTCTTGGGCTTTTGGAATAGTTCTCTGTATAGCGAGCCTAAACGCGCAGGCTCCCGACGGCGAGGCGATCTACAAGAAACAGTGCGCCACGTGTCACGACAACGCCGCGCAACGCGCGCCCGATCGTGCGGCGCTCGCTCAACGCACCGCCGATCAGGCGGTGGCTTCGCTGACCGTCGGCACGATGGCCATGCAAGGCGCGAGTTTGAGCGACGCCGAGAAGCGCGCCGTGGCGGAATACGTCACCGGCAAAAAGTTGGGCGCGGCGCCCGCCACTGCGCCGGTGGCTCCTGTGCTCGAGGGAATGTGCGCGAATCCCAAAGCCGCGATGCCCGATCCTGCCGGCCTGCCCGCGTGGAATGGCTGGGGATCGAACCAAGAGCAAACCCATTTCGCCGACGCTAAGACCGCCGGCCTGACGGCCGCGCAAGTACCGAAACTCAAACTCAAGTGGGCATTCGGATATCCGAACGGAACGTCGGCGTTCTCGCAACCCGCGATTGTCGCGGGACGGGTTTTCGTGGGCACCGACAAGGGCCGCCTGTATTCGCTGGACGCCGCGACGGGCTGCACATATTGGATGTTCCCCGCGTCGGCGGCCGTGCGCAGTACACCGGTGGTTGTGCCGGTGAAGCATCCCACGGCGAAATACGCCGTCTTCTTCGGCGATCTCACCGCGAATGTCTACGGGTTGAACGCCCAGACCGGCGAATTGCTGTGGAAAGTGAAAGTGGAAAAGCATCCGTACGCGCGAATCACGGGCGCGCCGGTTGCGGCCGGCGATCGTTTGTACGTGCCGGTGTCGTCGGTGGAAGAAGTGCCCGGCGCCAGAGCGCAGTATCCGTGCTGCACGTTCCGCGGGAGTGTCGTGGCGATGGAGCTGGCCAGTGGAAAAGTGCTGTGGCAAAGCTTCACGATCCCCGATGAACCGAAGCCGACCAAGAAAAACGCCGGGGGCGTACAACTTTCCGCTCCGGCCGGCGCGTCGGTGTGGTCCGCGCCCACGGTGGACATGAAAGCTCACGCGATTTATGTCGGCACGGGCAATGCCTACACGGAACCCGCCGCGCCCACCAGCGATTCGGTGATCGCGTTCGACATGGAGACGGGCAAGATGCTGTGGTCGCAGCAAGCGCTGCCGAAAGACGCGTTCCTGATCGGGTGCCGCGGGGGCAACGAGAATTGTCCCGCGGAAGTGGGACCGGATTTCGATTTCGGAACGTCGCCGGCGTTGCGCACGCTGCCCGGCGGGAAACGCATTCTCGTGGTGGGACAAAAGTCCGGCGTGCTTTGGGGACTCGATCCCGACAACAAAGGAAAAATCCTGTGGCAGTATCGCGCCGGAAAGGGCGGCGCGCTTGGTGGAATCGAGTGGGGTATCGCGGCGGATGAAACGCAAGCCTACGCGCCGATTTCCGACCGCCATCTGCCCGCCGACGCCGGCGGATTGCACGCCGTGAACATTGTCACCGGTGAACGCGCGTGGTACACGCCTCCTGCCAAGCTGAATTGCACGCCGGCCGGCGGCATGGGTAGCGGCAACGGCTGCAACATGGCGCAATCGGCGGCGATTTCGGTGATTCCCGGCGCGGTCTTCTCGGGATCGGTGGATGGTCACATGCGCGCGTATTCCACCAAGGACGGCAGCGTAATTTGGGATTACGACGCGACTCACGATTTCGAAACCGTGAACAAAGTGCCGGGGTCGGGCGGAAGTTTCGACGCCGGCGGTCCGTCGATTGTGGGCGGAATGGTGTTCGCGAGCTCGGGATACGGCCAGTGGGGCGGCCGCGCGGGAAATGTACTCCTAGCCTTCGCACCGGAGTAAGCCGGTAGCCGAGCATTGTGCGGCAGACCAACGCTGAGCACTAATCCACTCGCAGCGCCTCCGAAGGAGAAATCAAACTCGCCCGAAACGCGGGCACGATCGACGCCACGAGCGCCGAGATCGCGAGCGCGGCAACCGCGATGGCGATCACCATCGGATTGTAGGGACTCAAACCGTAGAGCTGGCTTCCCAGCAAACGGCCGGCGGCCAACGTCAGCGGCAGCCCAGCGAGAAGACCCATCAACGTCAGGCCGACCGCGCCTCGCATCACGAGCCCAAGGACATCGGTTCGATTTGCGCCCAGCGCCATTCGCACTCCGATTTCACCCACACGCCGGCCGGCGTTGTACGCGGTCACGCCATAGAGTCCAATGGACGCGAGAACTAACGACACCGCGCCGAACAGCGATATCAGGCGAGCGATCAGCCGTTGTTGAGTGAACTGATCGGCCACTTTTTCTTGGACGGAACCGATAGAGATCACCGGCAAATCGGGATCGACGGACGCAATCGCGTCTCGGATTTCCGCCGCCGTCACGCTGGCTCCCGGCCGCGTCGCGATGACCACGTCGCGTAGGAAAAGCGATCCCAAATTGACTTGTGAGTAGTCGCTTTGCGCCTCGGGCAGGAAGAAAATCGGATCGTTCGCTTGCCCGATCGCGTGAGTGCGATATCGCGCGTCCTCGGCCACGCCGACAATCTCGAATTCGCGGCTGGCTTCAGGCCTTCGTCCGAAATGCTGGCCGACGGGATTTTCGTTTCCAAAAAACTTGCGCACAAAAGCTTCGTTCACCACGGCCACACTCGACGAAGTTGCCGTATCGTGCTCGCTGATGCCGCGCCCTTCCACGATGCGCGTGCCGACGGTCTCAAAATACGCGGGCGTCACACGGTCCCACGGCGCGGTATTGTCCTCGGCGCGCGGCGGCGCCGGCCTGCCGTCAACCCAAACGCCCGCGCCCCATCCTCCGCCGGGCGGCGAATACAAGCAGAGCGCCGCCGACGATACGCCAGGCACGCGCGACACGGCATCGTGAATGCGTTTGTAGAGTTGCGAAAGCTGCGCCGGCCGATAGCCTGCGAGTCGAGGATTGATGCCAGCCACAACACGGCCCGCGGGCTCGAATCCGAGACGTTGATCCTCGAGGCTGCGCAGCGTGGCCATCAGGAGTCCCGCGGCGGACAGCAGCACCAGCGAAATCGCCGTTTGCAGAACCACCAACGTGCGCCGCGAGAGCGATCCCGCGCCCGCCACTGAGCGCCCAGCGCCGCGAAGCGCCTCAATCGGATTGACTCGCGCGGCCATCCACGCCGGCGCGATCCCGAAGGCGACGCCGGTGGCGAGCGAAACCAAGAACGCAAACAACAATACTGGCGGCGAAGGCCACGAACTGATCGGAACGCTTCCCATGCCCGGCGACGAATGAAACGCCAAGCGGACGATCACGCGCGTACACGCGAAAGCCACGCCCAAGCCCGCGGCTCCTCCCGCCATCGAAAGCAACACGCTTTCAATCAGCGGCTGGCGCATCACGCGAGTCGTGCGCGCTCCCAGCGCCAAGCTCACTGAGATTTGTCGACGCTGCTCCATGCCGCGAACGAGCATCAGGTTCGCGACGTTCGCGCAAACGATCAACAGTACAAACGCGGCGGCGGCCATCAATATTCGCAGCCAGTAACCGTATTCATCGCGCATGCTCGTGATTCCCGCGCCGCCGGGAGTCACGTACAGCGTCTGGTTCGGCAGTTTTCTCAAATCGGATGCGCTCATCTCGCCTCGGTGAGACTCCAGCCATTGCCGCAACGCGAATCGCAGTTCCGGCTCAATCGCGGACGGGCTTGTCCCCGGCCTGATGCGTCCAATCAAATTCAGCCAATGCAGATCGGCCTTCTGCAAATCGTTGTCGCTCTCCACCAACGGCTCGCTGTTCAGCGGTAAGTAGAAATCGGACGGCGTGGAGCGCAGCGAGTCGCCAAAGAATCGCGGCGGACTGATTCCTACGATCGTGAACGCCTTATCGTTGATGTTGAACGTGCTTCCGACGACCGAAGGATCCGCTCCGTACTTTTCTCGCCACAAGCGATAGCTCATGACGGCGATGGGCGCGGCGCCCGGTTGATCGTCGTCCGCGGTGAACGTTCGTCCGGCAAACGCGTTCAATCCGAAAGTCGCGAAATAGTTGCCGGAGACGAATTCGCCGGGATAACTTTGCGCGGATTCCGCTGCGCCGGTTCGCCGAACGCCGAACAGGAACTGCGGGGCAGGCATTGCGGCCAATTCCGAAAAGCTCTTGCTGTTATCGCGAAGGTATTTGTAGAGATCGTAGGAGACCAGCGAGAATCCATCGTCTTGACTGTATCCGCCCTTGTAACAGCAGTACGAACCTCGGCCGACGCGGTACAGTTCACCGGGACTCGCTACCGGCAATGATTCGAGCAACACGGCATGAACGAGCGTGAAAATCGAACTTGTCGCACCAATGCCGATCGCCAGCGTCAAAACCGCCGTGATTGTAAACGCGGGAGCCATCCGCAAGCGCCGACACGCGTATCGGCAATCGTTGAGCAAGTGCTCCAGGCGCGTCCAGCCCCATTCTTCGCGAACATCTTCTTTGACGGCCATCACGTTGCCGAACGACCGCCGGGCGTGCGTTTCGCCGGACTCTTCGGCCTCGGCGTCGAAGTGCGATTGGATTTCGCGGTTGAGGTCGTCTTCGCGTTCCTTGCGGTTCATGGTGTTCCTCCACGAGGGTTGATATTCTACCCATCATAGTAGACTTTCTACCATCGAACCGGTTAGCACGAAGTCATGCGGGAACCCACTGACCGCGGGTTGGGTCTCGCTGCCAAGGCTCGCGCATCCAAGATTAGTGGGCGGCGGTAAGTCGCCGCGCTCCACAAGGAGCAACGTGCCGTATACTGAAGCCGATGCGAAAGGCTTTGGCATTCGCGATCTGTTGTGCCGCCGTGCTCGTGTTTTCGGACGCGGCTGCGCCGGCACGGGATAACGCCTGGGATCGCATCGACATCTATTGCGTGGTCCGCGACGCGCAGGGACGCGCGGTGACGAATCTCGCGAAGGATCGCTTTCAGGTTTTCGAGGCTGGCACGCCACGCCCGATTCGCCAAATGGCGCGCGCCGACGCGCCGCCGATCGTTGTCCATATCACGAGCAGCGAAAATCTTTATTCCGACGCGTACGAAATACTCTGGCGGACGTTTGATCGCCGGCCGGTGCGAAAAATCCTGGTGGTTTCCGCGCTAGCCGGCGCGCCGCCAGCCGCGCTAACGACGGTTCGCCGCTGGGAACTGGACTTTTTCGCCGAGTCGCGCGGTTCAATGATCTACGTCGTCGGCGATCCGGGCAGACTGGCGCACACGGAGCTTGTCGCATTGGCCGAAGAAACAGGGGGGCGCGTCGTGGCGTCCGAGCGTGACGTTCAAGACGATCTCGCGGCGCAATATCACATCGTCGCCGATCCGTCGCCGCACGGAGGATCGAGAATCGCCGCCGGCGTTTTCCACACTCTCGAAGTGCGCGTGGCTGGAGCGAACGTCCAAGCGCCGCGCAGCTTCTATCTCACGCCGATCTGGCATTAGCGCAACGTGGGTGTTGTTTTCCATCCCGAGCGTTTCTTTCGGCCCGGCGATCGCGTCGCCGCCGCCGTTTCCGGCGGCGCGGACTCTGTCGCGCTGCTTGAATTGCTGCTGGAAGCGCGCGACCGCCTGGGCATCGTCGTATCCGTCGCGCATTTCAACCATCGCCTGCGCGGCGCGGAGTCCGATGCCGACGCCGAGTTCGTCGCAACGCTCGCGGCGTCACGAAACATCCAGTTTTTCGGCGCCGCCGCAGAGTCCGCGCATGAATCGAACGTCGAAGCGCGTGCCCGCCACGACCGCTACGCGTTTTTCTCCCAGCTTGTGCGACAAAACGCAATCGGAAAAATCGCCACCGCGCATACCGCGGACGATCAAGCCGAAACGGTCCTGGCGCGACTCCTTCGCGGCGGCGGCCCTGCGGGCCTCGCGGGCATTTTGCCGGAAATCGAAGAAGGTGCGATCGTGCGTCCCCTGCTGACAACACGCCGCGAAGCCCTGCGGTCCTGGGCCGCGTCCCGCGGACTCGCGTGGCGCGAAGATCCCACAAACAGCGACCCGCGCTTCCTACGCAATCGCCTGCGCCATGCGCTGATCCCCGAACTGGAGCGCGACTATAACCCGAACATTGTCAATATCCTGGGTCACACGGCCGAAGTAGCTCGCGCCGACGAAGCGTTTTGGCAAGAACATATCGAGGCGCTCTCCTTGCGCGTAATTGTCGAGGCGCCGGAGGGCCGGAAACTTCTGCTCGAAAACTTCGTCCAATTAAGTGAGGCCGAACAACGGCGAGTGGTTCGTGCCGCCGTCGCCTTGGTGAAAGGCGGTCGGTTCCGCCTGGAGTTCGATCATGTAGAGCGCATTCGCGGGCTTGCTCACCCAAAAGCCGCCCATTCCGGGAAGGGAATCATTGAGGTCCCAGGCCTCCGCGTGGAACGTATGCCTGGCTACCTCCTCTTTCGGGTCATGCCTTTTTCGGGTCAGGCCTTTTCGGGTCAGGCTTCTTCGGGTCACGCCTGAGTATATGGTTCCTGTGAGAATAAGTTGAAGATCGCCGAAAGGCGACTGCTATAATTGTAAGTTGCCGAATTATCGGCGAGGGAAAAAGTGTGTCGAGCCAGCAAGTAGCCTTCCAAGACGTGGTTCTTAGCACCGAGCAGATCCAGAATCGGGTGCGCGAATTGGCGTCGCAAATCTCGCAACAACTGGCCGGCGAATTGAACGGACGTCCGTTGCACGTGGCCGCGTTGCTCGACAACGGTTTCATGTTCATGAGCGATTTGGTCCGCCACTTGACGATTCCGGTGGTCTGCCAGTTTCTGAAGCTCGAATCGAAGGACCTGGTCGAGAATGGGCATGAACGCCGTCACATCGTGCATACGCCGATCGTGTCGATTGAAGGCAGCGATTTCCTGGTAGTGGACGCGGTGCTGCACACCGGCTTGACCATGGATTATCTCGTGCAGCAAATGCAACGCAAAGGTGCGCGATCGGTGCGCACAGCGGTGCTGATCGATAAGCCGGAAGAACGGCGCGTGGACGTGAAGCCGGATTACTGGGCGTTCCGCGTAAGCGGACGATTCCTGGTGGGCTATGGACTAGGTGACGGCAATTTGTACCGCAATCTGCCGTACGTGGCCAACATGCCCGCGCGGTAAGAGCCGGAGTGCGACGGGATCGCGCCGGCGAAGTGACGAGATTGGAGCGATAGCGTGAACTCAACAGTCAAAACAATCGTCTTCTGGGTGGTGATGGTTGCCGCCGTCGTGCTTCTCTATTTGGTAGTGAAGCAAGGCGCGCCGCAGCAGGAGCAGGAAATCACCTTCTCCGACTTCATGAACAAGGTGGATCAGAAGAAAATCACCGAAGTAACGATCGCCGGAGCGAACGAAGTGCGCGGCAAGATGCAAGGCGACGCGCAGCACACCGCGTTCAAAACCACCGCTCCCGCCAACTATCCCGACATGATCAAGGAACTGCTCGCCAAGGGCGTTCCCGTCACGATCAAAGAGCAATCCTCGAGCTGGGGCTTGGGTCTGCTGATCAACACCGCGCCCATCTTGATGCTCTTGTTCCTGTGGATCTTCATGCTGCGCCAAATGCAGACGGGCGGCAACAAGGCGCTGAGTTTCGGCAAGAGCCGCGCGCGTTTGCTGTCGTCGCAACAGAAGAAAGTCACGTTCAAGGACGTGGCCGGCGTGGAAGAAGCCAAGGAAGAACTGCAAGAGATCATCGAATTCCTGCGCGAGCCGCAAAAATTCCAAAAGCTCGGCGGACGCATTCCGAAAGGCGTGCTGCTCGTGGGACCTCCCGGAACCGGCAAGACGCTGCTCGCCCGGGCGATCGCCGGCGAAGCGAACGTGCCATTCTTCTCGATCTCGGGGTCGGATTTCGTGGAAATGTTCGTAGGCGTCGGCGCGAGCCGCGTGCGCGATCTGTTCGAGCAAGGCAAGAAAAACGCACCCTGCATCATCTTCATCGATGAGATCGACGCCGTGGGACGTCATCGCGGCGCGGGCTTGGGCGGCGGACACGATGAGCGCGAACAAACGCTGAACCAATTGCTGGTGGAAATGGACGGTTTCGAGTCGAACGAAGGCGTGATCCTGATCGCCGCGACGAACCGCCCCGACGTGCTCGATCCCGCGCTGTTGCGGCCCGGACGTTTCGATCGCCGCGTGGTGGTTTCGCGCCCCGACGTGAAGGGTCGCGACATGATCCTGCGCGTGCATACGCGTAAGATTCCGCTCTCCGACGATGTGGATTTGAACGTCGTGGCGCGCGGCACGCCGGGATTCTCCGGGGCCGATCTGGCGAATCTTGTGAACGAAGCGGCCCTCAACGCCGCCCGCTACAATCGCAAGAGCGTAGCGATGCACGATCTCGAACTCGCCAAGGATAAAGTGACCATGGGCGTGGAGCGGAAGTCGTTAATCATTTCGGACGACGAGAAGAAGATCACGGCGTATCACGAAGCGGGTCACGCGCTGGTCGCCGCGATGGTTCCCGGCGCCGATCCACTGCATAAGGTCACGATTATTCCGCGCGGCATGGCGCTGGGCGTCACGCTGCAATTGCCCGCCGACGACAAGCACAACTACAGCAAGGAATTTCTGGAAGGCCGCGTGGCCATTTGCATGGGCGGCCGCGTCGCCGAAGAGTTGGTGATGGGCAGTATCACCACCGGCGCCGGTAACGACATCGAGCAAGCCACCGACATGGCGCGCCGCATGGTCTGCGAGTGGGGCATGAGCGAGCTGGGTCCGCTGGCTTTCGGCAAAACGGAGGAGCAAATCTTCCTGGGCCGCGAAATCGCACAGCATCGCGATTTCTCCGAGGACACGGCGATCCGCATCGATCGCGAAGTGCGCCGCATCGTGCAGAGCGGCTACGATCGCGCCAAGAAAATCCTGCAAGACGGACGCCAGCACCTGGTGCGCATCGCGGAAGAATTGCTGGAGCGCGAAGTGCTCGACGCCAACGAAGTGCGCTTGATCATCGAAGGCAAGCCGCTTCCTGAAAAACTGCTGCCGCCGAGCGGTGACGGCGGTCCCGGCCCGCAACCGCAAGTTGTGAAGCCGGATGTTCCGCGCCGCATGCCAGGACTTTCCGAGAGCGGGCCGGCTCCGGCGTAGGACGATCGAATGAAACTTCGCGCTTCCTTAGGATTGCTCGCGGTCTTGTGCGTTGGCGCGGTCGTGAATGCCGACCGCTCTGTCTACGTGCTGCAATTTCCTCCCGATCAAGATGTGAGCCTGGTGCTCTATCGCACCGGCGTGCTCGATCACATCGAAGCCACCGCCGACGTGAAGCACAAGTTCAAGAAGACGCGCAACCGGACCACCAGTGTGGAAATTTCCGTGCACAACTTGCCGGCGCCCTCCGATGTGAAGCCGGAATTCAAAGTGTGGGTTGCGTGGGCCGTCGACGCGAAAGGCGGATTCACGCGCCTGGGTCTGATCGCCGGCAAAGAAATGAAAGCCGAGACGGAACTGCAATCGTTCGGCATCGTGATCTCCGCGGAACCCGATCCGCCGGGCGATCAACCCAAGGGAGTCTTCGTGCTGGAGTCGGAATTTCCAGTGAAGAAGAACAGCTTCTTTGGAATGACCAAGGTCGTTTACACGCGCAATCAGTAGGACGCCCGCCGCCGTTGCGCGACGAATCCACCGAGTGCGCCCCCTGCCAGTTTCAACACGTGCGCGATGATGTACGCAAGCGGCTCGGGCTGCGCGCGGGTCAATGCGATGTAGATCAGCGCGGCGACTACTCCCACCAGCGTTCCATGCAGCACGAAGCGTGATTCGATGCGCCGGCAAATCCACCACGCGGCGAGGAAACACGTGATCAGCGATCCCGGCGGCGCGGTGTAATGCAGGAACGTTTCGCCCAGGCGCATGCCCGCAGGCACAATCGCGATTATTAGCGCGACTTCGGCGATGAGCCCGCCGAGCACAATCCATCCCCAACGGATTTTTGGGTTATTCATACGGGAGTCTCAGTCAGGGCCTTCCGTTGACTTATTTAAGTCACTGCAGCACAATCAACGTATGAAGTCGAATGCCATCCGCACTTCGATCGACTTGCCCCGCGACCTTCACCGCAGGGTTCGCGAAGCCGCTGCGTCCAAGGGCTGTTCCGCGCGCAAGCTCATCCTTGCAGGGATTAAACGCGCCGTGGAAGAGGCGAAAGCGTCGCGCCCGAAACGCCGGCTTCGTCTCGATCCGCCGCTCATTCGTCCTGCGGGTCGGCGCATCCATCTTACCAACGAAGAGATCTATGAGCGCATTGAGCTTCCCTGATATCAATCTCTGGCTGGCGATTGCGGCGCCCGAGCACATTCATGCTGCCGCCGCACGAGCGTGGTGGGATCGGGAAACCGGATCCATTGCATTTTGCCGCCTGACACACCTTGGGTTCCTTCGCTTGATGACCACGGCTGCCGCGATGGACGAAAAGCCGCTGACGATGAATGAAGCGTGGCGCGTGTATGATCGCCTGTATTACGACGGCCGAGTGCTATTTGTCGCGGAGCCTCCAGACGTCGACAAACGATTCCGCGAAAAGACCACCGCGCGAACCGCCTCGCCCAAAGTGTGGGCGGATGCTTGGTTGCTGGCTGTTGCCGAAGCCGCGGACGGCGTCTTGGTAACTTTCGACAAGGCGCTTGCTTCGCGCGGCGCGCTGTGTCTGCGCACGTAGTCGCACGTTTCATTCCGCGCTATGATTCTTCGATGCCGTTGCTTTTTTTTCTTTTGGCCTTGGTGTGGCAGGACCCTCCCAAACAAGTCGTCGTGATTTCGCATCGCGGTGAGCATCTTCGTCATCCCGAGAATACACTGCCGGCGTTTCGCGCGGCCATCGAAGCGGGTGCGGACTACTTCGAGTTGGACGTTCGCACCACGTCTGACGGAAAATTCGTCCTCATGCACGATGCCACGGTCGACCGTATGACCAATGGTCACGGCGCGGTCGCTAAAATGACGTTTGACGAAATCCGCAAGCTCGACGCCGGCGCCAAGTGGGCGGATTTCACCGGCACACAAGTGCCCACCTTTGACGAAGCGTTCGACGTGGCCAAAGGCAAGATCAAGATTTACCTCGACTGCAAGAACATCGCCGCCAAGGATCTGGTCGACGCCGTCGAGCGTCACGGTATGGTGGATCAAGTGGTGGTCTACGGCGGGCTCGGCTTGCATCGCGAAGTGAAAAAGCTAAATCGGAAAATCCGCATCATGCCGGAAGCGGTCAATGCGGCGACGGCGGCGAACATCGTGGAGGAACTCGCGCCCAAGGTAATGGCCTTCGACGCCAACGACTTTCGCGATGACGTGATCGCGGTGGCGCGCAACGCGGACGCGGAAATTTACGTGGATCGCCTGGGGATGTTCGACAATCCGCAAGCGTGGGAAGATGCCGTACGCCGCGGCGCATCGGGAATCCAGACGGACCATCCGGCGGAGTTGGTGAAGTTTCTACGCGAACACGGCTGGCACAAATAGCAAAGCCTCAGCCCACTTTAGGTCGCCCTTTCAGGGCTCGTTTGTCTTCTTTGCCCTATCCTAGGGCGTCGCTTCGCTCTGCCCTAGGCTGACATGGCACGCCCCAATTTGGGGCTTGGGTTGATATTGAATCCGGAGGGCCGACGGCCCGACCTACGTTAGCCTAGGGCAAGCGAAGCGCCACCCGAGGTAGAGTTGGATAAGAATGCAAGCCCTGAAAGGGCGGCCTAAGAGTGAGTCGATGACGCCGGTTTTTCGCCATGCGCGATCTGATCGGCGATTGCTTCGATCGCCAGCTTCTCTGTGTTGCTGATCGCTTCCTCGCGTGTTGCGCCGTAGGCCATGACGCCGGGCAGTTCAAAGGCTTCGGCGATCCAGCGACCGTCGGTCTCGCGGTCGAGTTCAATCGACACGATCATTTCAGCCGGTATACTACTTCACCCTACTTTACTGCGATCGCCGCTTCCAGCGCGCGATCGCGGCCCGCGAGAATATCGTCGAAAGTGCGATGCACTTCCACATCGGGCTTCAGCACGTTCACGTCGCCAAGCGCTCTTTCGCCGAGATACTTCGTGGTGTATTGCACGATCAATCGTGAAAACGGCAGCGTGAGCGTCTTCATATCTCCGTAGGACGATGCATTGCTGCCGGTCGCTTCGCCCACCAGTTTCGCGTGAAGGAAGCTTTGAAATTCGGTGGCGTTCAGCATCGCCGTGCCCATCGTTCCCCCACCGATGAGCATCACGATGGAACCGAGTTTCTCCTGCGCCACACGCTGCTCGAGCCCCGCCCGCAACGGCACGATCACACGCGCGTCGCCGCCGATATTGAATCGCAAATCCACCACGATGCGCGGTTTTTCGTAGCGATCAATCTCCGCCAGCACGTCGGAGGCGAAATGATGAAACGGAAACGCCGGATCGCTCGTGGAGCGATTGTACTGAATGAACATGGTGTTGGAATCGGCGAGGTACTGAAACCAATAATTGTCTTTTTGCCGCGTCCGCGAGAGCGGCATCTTCACATGCAGGGCATCTAACACGCTCACCAGCGCCACGCGCGGGTCGCCTGGGCGCACGGCCAATTGAAACGGCTCTTCACCGGTCTTGCGCAGAGTGAACACGACTCGACCGTCCGCGCCGATCAGTCCCAAATGTTTCAGCACCGCCGCGGGACGCAACATCGGCGGCGCGTTTTCCTTCAATCCAGCATCGTTGTCGTGCGAGATATATGGCGCCAGGGCTGCCAATACCTCATCGGGCGTTTTGTCGCCGATTTTCAGCACATGCGCCCCGAGCGCCTTGGAGTATTCCGCCGCCGCGCCCACCAACGCCAAGCCGTCGGGATACCAGCCGAATTGCAGTGGGATCTTCGCGTAGAAACCAAGCGCTCCCGGCTGCTGCACGGCGTTGTGGCCGACGTTCGCCGACGCGATGATCTTCATGATGCGCAGGACAATCTCGCCGTCCTCGAGCTTCGGCAAATCGCCCTCCAGCGCTTCGAGATCGGCGTTGAAGTTGGGATAAAGCTGTTCGAAATTCTTCTGACCGTGCGGAAGGACGCCGTGCATGTCGCGCTTGATATTGAGGCCCAAACCGGCGGCTTTGCCGGAGAGTTCGTGACGCATGAACTCGAGGTCGCCTTTCCAGTTTTCGGCGTGATCGGCGGCGACTTCGCCGCCTTGCGCGGAAGTGGGTGCGGAAAAAACGGCGAGCGCCAAGAGTCCAGCGAGCGAGCAGGCCGCGAATTTCATTTCAACAGTCTACTGCGAAAAGCATCCGACCGCTTCAACTGGACACTGTGGTAGTGTTTGGAACCGTGCGCCGGACTCTGAGATCGTGGTTGGTCCAGCTTCGTGGAGGACAGCGATGATCGTGTGTCCTGCCTGCTCGCAGACGATGCCCGACGACGCGCTCCAGTGCCCATGGTGCAGTGCGGCCATCGATGCTTCCGCCAATCCCACGGCTTCCATCGCGCATCCGCCCGCGCCATCGGGGCGAACCGCGCCACCCGGCGATTTATATGATCGTCGATCTGGCGGTCGTGTTCTTTCTGTTTCTGGTCTGCACGCTGACCAAGCGGCGTTGGATCGCCGAGATTGCGGTGATTCTGTTTTTCGCTCCGGTCAAGTTCTTCGATGACGGCTTGGTTTTTGCGTTCATCTGGGCGGCTTGCCTGGCGCTGTTGTGTCGTGCGGGCCTGCTGGCGCTGGTGGCCTTCGAAGCCGCGCGATGGATCGAGTGGCTCCCGCTCACGTATCATCCATCGCATTGGTATTTCCCGCAGGCGATGGTCGGCGTAGTGTTTTGCGTGGTGCTGGCGCTGTATGGCTTCTACGTCAGCTTGGGAGACAAGCTCGCATTGGGAGGTCGCGGCGTCCTTTCGTTTTCGGACGAGTGACGCGCTCCACTAAATACGTGACCTAGTTTCCGCCCGTTCCCGCGACCGCCGGACGAGTCGTGTGCGGCAAATATCCGGTGCGCGTGCGGACGCGATATTTCTTGGCGTTCTCGCCGGTCAGTTCCACGGTCAAGCGGCGCCATCCCATGTTGGCGTTTGCGGTGGGATAGTAACTCAACGAATAAAGATGGCCCAAGTCCTCGCGGATCGATGTGAAGGCGTCGCTTTGCGCGCGCCAGTTGCGCGCGAAATACGATTTGCCGCCGGTGCGATCGGTGATGCGGCGGAAAACCGTCGCCGAGATTTCGTCCTTCGTGGCGTCAGCGGTGGAAATCATGTAGATGGGCACGCCGGCGCTTTCCGCCATCTCGCGCACCGTTTCCGGCGACACCATACTGCCGTTGTCGGGACCATTCGAGAACACCACGACGACCTTGCGTCCGCTCACTTGCTGCGCGTCTTGCAGGGTGAGCAGCAAGCTGTTGTACAGCGCCGTATCGTCGCCCGCGACGGTCTTGCGCAATCCGCTGAGCGCTTCCAGGTGATCGTGCGTCAGCGTGCGCGCGCGCATCAGGTTGCGGCTGAATCCATAGATGGCCACTTGATCGTTGGGATCGAGGCTGCGGATGAAGTCGGCGATGGAATCCTGGGCCAGCGCGAAATTCTTGTACATGAAATTGCTCGTGTCCATCAGGATGAACACGCTGGAACCCGCGCCCGGCGCCGTGAGTGCCGCGGCCTCGGTGGGAGCTTGCGCGCCGGCGGGAAGTTCGCCTGCTTCCAACAGGTTTTGCCATTGGCCGCCGCCTTCGGAAAACAGCGCGAGTTTCTGCGGTACGCCGTCTTCATAGATGCGGAAGTCGGTGGGCTTGAGATCCTTGATGTAATGGCCACCGTGATCGGTGACCGCCACCGAGAGCAGCACCAGGTCGACGCGGACTTTGTACACCACGTCGTCGCCGCCCGGTTGTTCCACCACTGCCGGCCGCGGCGGCAGCGGCGGATTCTGACTCTGCTGTGCCAGCAGCACCGCCCCCGCCGACACCACGCCGGCGATACCAAAAACCAAACCCCATTTAGCTACGCCCCTCGATCTTGCACCCATCTTGATCCCCTCTCCCAATCCCATTGTACGCTTCCGCTCTACTCGGCGGATTTTGTCGTGCTCGGCGATGTGGTGCGGCGATACTCCGCGGTGGTCTCGCGCAACGCGCGCAAAATCGCTCGCCAGTCCTCGTGATGATTGGCGAAAATGTGTTCCAACATTCTCTGCGTCAATTCCGGCGCCAGCCAACTGAGCGACGCCGGCGGCAGATTCAACTCATCGGCCAGGCGCGCCCATTCCAAATTGTTCGACTCCCACGATTCCGCCATCAGGCGGCTGGAATATCCTTGCATCGCGGGAAGCAAACTCAAACCCAACAGCTCCGGCCGCCAGGAGCGCGACAATTTCGGGCGCGGCACGCCGAACAACCGCGAAATCGCGGCGTCGGAAACTTCCTGCGACGCCGCTAAATTAATTTGCGAAAGTTCCGCATACGCCGGCGACTCGACGGCGGCGCGCGTTCCCATCCAGCGGCGCGCCAATCCGTAGAGATCGGCGGGCGTCATCATGGCCAGCGCGTCGCTCACGCGTCCGGCGGCGATCGCCGTCATCATTTGCTCGCGGCGATGCGGCTCGATGTGGCCGCGCAGAATCGTCATCACTTGATCGCGCGTTTCCGGCGACGTCGCGGCTTCCGCGATCAAATCTTCGCCGAGGCGTTGATGATCCGCGACCCAACGTTCTTGGCGGCGCGTGGCCGTCCACCAGCGGGGAATCGTCGCGGAGATCACCATTTGCGGCGCAAGATCGCTCCAGATGAGCGCTTGCGTGTTGGAAGGAATCAGAAAATCCTGCTCGGCTTCGGCGAGTCCATAGGGAAGACCGGAGAGCGCGCCGACCAAGCGTCCGCCGCCGGAAAGCGGCCAGCCGGTTCCGGAAACTTTGCCCGGTCCCCAAATTTCGTTGCCGGTGCCTTGTCCATTGCGGCCCATGAAATCGTGCGAGCGCACGAAGAGCGGATTGTGGAACAGGATTTGCGCACCGGGCGGCGCGTAATACGCGTAGTTCAATCCCACCAGGGTGTCTCGCAGGAACGGCGTGAGCAGTTCGCGATGCTTCTTTTCGACGAGCGCGCCGATATCGACGTCGCGCTCCTGATCGAGATGCTTTTCGGTCCAGAATCCCGGAAACGCCGCGTTGCGTTCGGCCGCCGAAACGTAAACCATCGGCACTTTGAACTCGCGCAATTGACCGGCCAGCCGCAGCACGGCGTCGGGAGCCGCCGGATGCGCGGGATCCTTCAGCATGTCGCATAGGCCGATCAGCGTGTCGAGACGAACGAGTCTCTGCGAATCGAGTGCGGCGCGCAGTTGCGCGGAAATGTAGTCGTGGGCGCGCTTGCTGTCGGCGTCATTGTCCGCAGGCGTGGGACCGGCGAGCAATTTCAGCAGCGTGTCTTGGATTCCGCCGGCGCCGCTCGATCGCGCGGTGGTCACGGCGTGGACGTTTGAGGCACCCGAGGCGGCCAGCAGCGTGTCGACCGCGGCGCGTCCCGCGTCGAAGATCGCCGCGGGCGGCTTGTCGAGCGGTCCGGTGAACGGCCCGATCATCGCATCGAAGCTCGATCCCAAATCCTTCTCGGGAATCTCGCCTTGACGCGCCAAAACTTCCCACAATCCCACGGCGCCTTGGAAAATGCCCAGCGCGTCGGCCCTCTGCACGGGTTGTTTCATCGCGACGATGTTGTCGCACGCTTTCAGAAACTTGGTGATGCCGGCGTCGGAAATCTGCGGCCAGTCCGAGAAGGTCGAATAATGATGGCTGAAGCGCGGATACTCATGCGCCAGCGACTGCACGGTCGCGGCGTCGAGCGGATGGTCGCGGCGACGATCCATCTCGTTGAGCGCCACGAAAACGTTGAGGAGTCCGTTCTCTTCATACTGGCGGACTTTCGCGTATTGCGCGGCGATCACGTCGTCGGCGTCGTCCACTTTCGGCGCGCTGCCCTTCGGCGCTTTCTTCGGCAGCGCCTGCGTGAAGAGCGTCTTCCATGTGCTGGTGCCTCCGGGAATCAGCGGCCGTCCATCGGATCCGAAACGCATGCGCTGCGGCAGCAGCAACAACTCCGCGTTGGGACGAAACACGGGGCGCGCCGCACCGTTGTTGTATCCGTTCGAACTTCCGCGCAGCGACGCGTAGAAGCGTTCCAGGCGTCCATTCGAGTAATAGTAGTTTTGCTGTGCGGCGTCGAGTTGTTGCAAGGAGTCGGCGTAGGCGGCGAGCCAGCCCGAATCTTTATCGATCAGCGCGAACAAAAATTCGGCGGGCTTGGCCGGATCGGCTCCCACGAGCTTGGCCCATTGATCGGCATGCTCCGCGCCGCCCGGCATCACCGCGCGGCCGTTTTCAATTATTAACGACTCGCCGTAGAAATCGAGCACTGGACCAACTTCCAGCAGTTTGGGAATGCCCGGCCAATGGCGCAACGCGTCGGCGGTGCGCGAATCCATCTTGCTCATCGCGTAGTAGAGGCGCGAGACTTCGCGGCCCTCGAGCAGTTGATCGAGGGCATCGGAATTCGCCTCAAACCACGCGCCGGTGCCGAACAAAACCGGTACGTCGGTGCCGTGGACGTCGTAGGTGAACGGCTTCGACGTGCGGAAAGAATTTTCCAGCTCGGCGAGAGGAAATCCCGAGTCGATGGTGAGAAACGCCGATTGCGAATCTTCGGTTTCAAGCACAGCTTGCGCGCCGCACGCGCCTTTGCGCAGGCGGTAGCCGAGGATTTCCAGCAGCGGTCCCGCCGATTCGCACGTCTCCACTTTCAAAACGCCCGAGGGACCGGCCATTTTTTCGAGCGCGCGCGCCATCGCGGTGTAGTGCTGCACCAGCGTGAGGTATTCGGTCGGCGTACTCTTGCTCAATTTCTGGGAATAGTGAAATCCCAGCGAGAACAAGTTGCGCGAAAGCGCCGCGACCAACTCGCTCTGCGGCGTTTGCGAGGAAAGCGCGGAGAGCCGGCGGAAGGCGTTCAGTGGGCCCGGAATGTGCAGCGTGGGCGACCCCTCGACGGCGGGAACGAACGTTTCGTATCCTGCTGATTTCAGCAAACCCGCGGATTTCGCCGGCGCGGCGTCGCCCGCTTCGAGCTCGATCAGTGTGAGGCGCCGCTCCGCAGCGGCATCCGGCTGGCCCTTCTGCTTTTGCAAGTCGATCAGGTGACGATAGGCGTCGCGGCGCCCGGGATCTCCCGAGGCGTCTAGCAGGCGCGCCTCGGCGCGGGCCGCTGCGATGTCCTGTGGAAATTGTTTGACGGCCTGGAACAACACGGCCTTGGCCTTCGAGTAATCGCCGGCGGATTGCGCCGCGCGCGCCTGATCGAGCAGGCCGCTCGATTCCTGCGCTGCCGCGACACTCCCCAGTGAAGCGGCCAGAAGAAAAGACACCAACGATGCCCCGAACCGCATGTTGCACCCCCCGGCCGGAGACGAGATCTCTCGGTGCGTCCCCGGTGGCCGGATTATACCTCGCCCAACGGTCCCCGGGTATCGGAGTTTTTTCCGAAGCATCGGTAGGTAGTTCTGCTGACGAGTCTTGGGGCGACAGGCTGTTGTATCCTGGGTGTTCCACCAGAGGGGGTCAGTTCATGCGCATGCTATCTTGCTTCGTTCTGTTTCTTGCCGCGATGCTTTGCTTGGGTCAGGGCGCCCCGGCGCCTGCCGTGGCCGGCGATGCTTCCGGAGAATGGTCGGGCACCTGGAGCGCCTATAATCCCGCGCACGCCGAAAAGCCGCCGCAGGAACAGTGCAAAGATCTCCGCGCCAAGGTCACGAACAATGCGGGCGTGTGGGAAGCGATCTTCGAGGGCAACTGCGGCCGGCCGTACAAGTACACCATCAAGATGGAAGGACGGCAATCCGGCAAGGTCGTGCTTTTCAAAGGCAGCGCCGACTTAGGTGCGCGCGACGGCGGCGTGTTCGACTGGGTGGGTCGCGCCACCGACAAGGAATTTATTGGGTTCTATACGAGCGCGTATTCCACGGGCGTCTTTAGTTTGACGAAGACGGCCCCGGCGGCGCCCGCGCAGTAGCCTCAAAAAGGCGTTGACCACTTGAGGCCGGGAAATCTGGCGAAGTCGCGATCGGATGTGACCCACTCGCATCCCGATTCGATGGCCAGCGCGGCCCACCACGCGTCTTGAACCAAATTGCCGGTTGCTCGCTTGGTTCGGCAGAGATTGTTGAAAATCCGCCAGTGCTCGGGTCCCGGCTCGACGATGCGACAGTTGGGTTGGTTCATGAGTCGCGCGGCAAACTCCAATGTTTCTTCTACGCCGCTTGGCTCGCGAAAAATTCGTCGATTCGTGACAATTCGAGTGAAACCGCAAAGGACTTGGAGTGAAATGGCATAGGCAGAATCACCCTCGATTGTTGTCGACAGCCACGCAAAATATTTTCGATGGTCCTGCGTATCGGCTCGGAAGGAACCGACCAGGATGTTGACATCCGGTAGAATCAACGCCAGTCCTCCATGATGTCGAGCAATTCGGAGGTCTTCTCCAGATTGATTCCCGGAAGTACCCCTCCTTTGGCCTTCGACACTGGAAGCTGAAACGGCTGGCGCTTCGTTTGGGCGGGCTTGTTTTCCACGACAAGCCGCACCCCCCGGTCAATCAACGCGGTCAAGGTTTCGCCGCGCGCGGCAGCTTCTCGCTTGGCCCGTCGAAGCAACTGCTCGTCTAACCGGACTGTCGTACGTAAAGCTCGTGCCATATGTCTAGACATATCCTATTTGACGCCGATATGTCAAGGACGACGTGTTACGCTATACGGCATCTCGAAAGGACAGCTATGAACTACTTGCGATTGACGTTAGGGACCATCGGCTCGTGATCGGGTTGATTTACCGCGGAAAGTAAGAACTACTTCGGCAGGCTCAGCTTCCAGATTTCCTTCGACAGGAAAATCTTGAACAAATCTTCGTCCAATAGATTCCGCTTTACTTCCGACGCGATGATGTCCAACGATTTTTCCGGCGGCAGCGCCTTTTTGTACGGGCGGTCCGACGCCGAAAGCGCGTCGTAGATATCGGAAATCGACATCATCCGCGACTGCACCGGGATTTCCGGCGCCGACAGCTTGAACGGATAGCCGGTGCCGTCGAGTTTTTCGTGATGCGCGCGCGCGATCATCGGGATCTGCCGCAACTCTTTGGTCCAGGGAATCTGCGCCAGGAAATTGAAGGTGTGGACCACGTGGCTTTCGATCTCGCGGCGCTCGTTGTCGTCGAGACTGCCCTTGGGAATCGAGAGCAAACGCATTTCATCGCCGGTGATGAGCGGCTTTTCATTGCCCTTCCAGTCGAGATATTTTCTGGCGGCCATGTCGGTGAGGCGCTGGAAATTGCCTTCGGGCAGCACCGTGGGACGGTTGCACTCCAGCGCGAACACTAGAAAATCGTCGACTTCTTTGATGCGCCCCGCTAAATCAGCGTCGAATTCCGGCAGCTTAGCGAGGTATTCCTCGCGGCCTTTCTCCAAGACGTACGCCAAACGCTGGCGACTGCTCTCTTCCGCCACGGCTTTCCTCACGTAGTCGAAGCGCTGCTCCACCACTTCGAGCTGCTGCGGATAGAGCTTGTTGGCCTTCACCAGCACATGCTCGCGCACGCCCACCTTGCCGAAATCGTGCAGCACGCTCGCATAGTTGATCTCGCGCAATTGCTCGGACGAAAATCTGGTGCCGGCGTACGGCCCGTCGTCGACGCGATCCACCGCCTCGGCCAGCGCGACGGTCAGTTTTTTCACGCGGAACGAATGACCGGACGTGGTGGGATCGCGCGCTTCAATCGCCATCACCGACGCTTGCACGAAGCCTTCGAACAGATTCTGGATGCTTTCGATGAGCCGGTTGTTTTCCAGCGCCACCGCGGCTTGGCTGGCCAGCGATTGCACAAGGTGTCGCGCGCGCTCCGGATACGGACGCAAAATCTCTTCGGCGTTTTCCGGCGTCACGCGCGCCGTCCAATCCGTTTTGTGATTCAGCAGTTGCAGGACGCCGACAATCTCGCCCTTGTGATTCTTCATCGGGACCGTCAGCATCGACTTGGTGCGGTAACGGTTGCGCGTGTCCAAATCCTTCGAGAAGCCGTAGGGCACGCCCGCCGGCAACTGATAAGCGTCGTCGATTTGCAGCGTCTCGCCGGTCAGCGCGACGTAGGACGAAATGCGGCTTTTGTCGATGGGAATGGTGAACGACGAAAACGGCAGATGCACGCTGTCGTTTTGCGTGAGCGTAAAACGCAGGACCTTCGACCCGTCTTTTTCGTCTTCGTCGACCAAGTACAGCGATCCCGCGTCGCTGCGCGTAATCTCGCGGCTCTTTTGAAGAATTAGTTCAAACAGCTTGTTGGTGTCGCGTTCGGCGGAGAGCGCCGCGCCGATATTGTTCAGTTCGTCGATCTCGACGAAGGCCTTGGCGAGATGTCGTTCCAGCCGGGCGCGTCCCGCACACAACGCCAAGTTTTCTTGCGCGGCGCGCGCCAGGCTATCGGCCACGCGCGGATGCAATGGCTTCGAGAGAAAACCGAAAATGGGGAAACCGCTCGCTTCCGCAGGTAATTCGCTTCCGGACAAAACGTAAATCACACGCGCGCGGTCTTGCTCCACGGCGGCGCGGATCGAGGAATGAAAAATTTGCGGATGATCGCCGATCAGGACCGCGGGCGGTCCGCTCGAGAACTCGGCCGCAGAGACCAAGCGCGTAATACCGGGAAACGCCTTGTCGATTTCGGCGGCGGTGGCGGCGCTTGCCAGCACAAAGATCTGCTCGCCGGCGGCGGTCGCAACCATGGTCGTTGACATGAGGGTAGTTACGCCTCTTTTCCCAAATGTACTATATCGCAAAGCCGCAGGGGTGAACAGATTGCCTGGGTTTGCGGCACTAATTGGTAATGGTAGGCCGGTCCTAGTGCCCCCGCCTATCGAATTGGTCCCGCATCAGCGGCGCTTCAGATTAGTGCCCCGCGAACGACTGCTGTGGCGCCAGTCCGGCTAGCGGTCGTACCACCCACTTCAAATACTGTTGGGAGATGCGCGCTGCGATCGCATCGCCCGAGTGGACCACCACGCGATAGCGGAACGTCAGGCTCGATCCAGGCTGGATGGCCATGCCGCCGGCCGCGCCGGGCGAAAATTCGCGCGCGCCAAATGGATTTGCAGCGATTAATCCGTACGCCCGGGCGTGCCACGCAGCAGGATGTGCGTGATTGGCGGGATGGTCGAACATCGCCACGCCCCAACGCTGTCCTTCCACTTCGCCCGAGAGGTCGACCCAGTTGGCGTGCTTGCCCCAAATCTCTTTTTCGCCGCGCCCGCCCTCGGAGTTGGTCATGTGACCGGGGCAGTTCGGGCATTTTTCCGTCCGCTCACTCAGCGCGTTGGAAAGTCGCACCGCGAATGTGCCGTTCTTCGTATCGCCGAAAACGATTTTCTCGGCGCCCGCTGGACGCAGTGTCGACTCGATGTCGATGAGGTTTTCGCTGACCACTTGCGTAAATGTCATCGTCCGCACTTCTTCCACCAGCGGCCTGCCCGTCGCATCGCGCCACTCGAATTCGGCGGTGAGCGATCCGGCCTCCGCACCTCCGACCAAGCGTCCGAGAGTTCGCAGCACAATCCGGCCTTTGCCGTCGCCTTCGGTCCAAAAGTCGACGCCATTCACGTCGCCGTGGCCGATCCACAAACCTCGTTGGTGCGGATCGCTTTTGTCTTCACCGGGCACAATCTCCAGCGGAAACCCGCGTGTCAACGCGGTGCCATTCACGCTGCGTATGGGATAAAGAAACGGTTTCGCGTAGTCCGATCCGAAATGGAGCGACGTGAACGGCGTGCCGTTGATCGTGACATCCACTTGCTCGCCGTTGCGAACCAATCGAACTTGCGCCGTCGCCGCCAACGCCGCGAGAAACAGGAACAGTACCGACAACGACAGTGCGCGCCGAAGCATGACTCGAATCATACTACTCCGGTTGCTGGTTGCTGGTGCTGGTTGCTGGTAGACGATCCCGTCGCCTGAAGCGTTAACGAAGTCGACAACATGACCTAGGCCGAACGTTCCGATGGGCCTCTTCACACGAGTCTGACGTCCCCCGGTAAATATGTGCGATACAATCGAATGAGCCGCGCTAAGGAGACGTACCTATGACAAGAAATTTCTTGGGTGTAGTTCTTGGTGTGTTCATTTTCGTGGGTTTGGGTGCTGTTCCGGCGCAGGCCCAATTGGTTGTCAACCCATCCCAGCTCACTTTCGCGGTTCCGCCGGGACAGAATCCTTCACCGCAATTAGTTTTCGTACAAAGCTCCGGCGTCGCCGTGAACGTCATTATTTCCGGCAGCAGCCAGAACAACTGGCTGACCTACGGAAACGTCAGCAGCAACACCACGCCGCTGAACTTCACCGTGGGTGCGAACTCTTCGAACTTGGCGCAGGGAATCTACACCGGCACCCTCACGATTACCCCGACCACCGGCGGAAACTCGTTCACGCCGGTCACGGTGAACTTGCAGCTCGTGGTCAGCAACGGGCCGGTGTTGGTGGCGAATCCTTCGTCGCTCACATTCAACCAGACGCAAACGGGCGTGATTCCTCCCTCGCAGACGGTCACGGTGAGTAATCCGGGCCCGTCGACGGCCAACTTCACCGTGACCACCGCCGACACGTGGCTGAGCGTGAGCCCCACGTCGGGGGGAGCAACGAACGGCACACCCGCCACGTTGACGGTCAACGTGAATCCGGGACAATTGACGCAAGGAACCTACAACAGCACGATTACGTTGACTTCATCGAACGCGGCGAACAGCCCGTTGACGATTCCCGTGCAACTCACCGTACCCTCGGGCCCGGTTCTCGGCGTCAGCCCGTCAAGTTTTCTTTTTAATGCGGTGGCGGGAGGCATCAATCCGCAAAGTCAGCTCATCACTGTGGGAGATTTGGGAATCGGGGCGCTCGGGTTCACCGTCTCGTCTTCCACTTCGAGCGGTGGACCATGGTTGAGCGTGTCACCGTCCACCGGTCAGGCGCCGCCTTCGCAACAGATCTCGGTGAACGTCAACGTCGCCGGCTTGGCCCCTGGCACTTACACGGGACAAGTCGTCGTCGCCTCTAATATCACTGCTGCCAACAGTCCCGCGACGATTTCGGTGACGCTGGCCTTAGCCGCTGAGCCGATGATCGCGATCAGTCCTGCGACGCTGAGTTTCACCGGCACCGTCGGCGCGGCGAATCCATCGCCGCAAGGTTTCACGCTGACGAATACGGGCGGAAGCGTGCTGAACTATTCGCTCACGCCGACCACGACGTCGGGTGGTCCCTGGCTCAGCGTTATGAATGCCGGATCGCTGCAACTGAGCGGGTCCACCTCGGAGAACTTGCCAGTCAGCGTGAGTCTGGCAGGCTTGGCGGCGGGAACGTACACGGGGAAAGTCACCGTGTCTTCGAACTTCGCCACCAACTCGCCGCAAAGCGTGAACGTGAATCTTACGGTGAATCCGGGAACGGCCGTTGGGTTGTCGGCCACGCCATCGCAGTTGACGTTTGACGCGGTACCCGGGGGCTCGCCGCCGAATATCCAGACCATCGCGGTGGCCACATCCACCAACGGACAAACGTTCACCGCCACCGCCACAACCAACAACGGTGGCAGTTGGCTGAGTGTGTCGCCCACCAGCGGAACTACGCCCGGTAACGTCAGCGTGATCGTGAACAACGGATCGCTGGGCGTCGGCACGTACACCGGAACGGTGTCGGTCGCCTCGGGCACTAGCAATCCCGTCACGGTAAGCGTGACATTGAACGTGATTTCCGGCCGCGTGATTTTGGTTTCGCCACCGAGTCTCACGTTCAACGCATCGCCGGGAACGAATCCCGCTCCGCAAACGCTGGCGTTCTCCGTGTTCGGCGCGGGCAGCATCAGCTACAGCTACTCGACCACGGTGGCCACATCGACCGGCGGCAACTGGCTCTCGGTGAATCCCGCGAGCGGTTCGGGCGCTGCCAACATTGTCGCCTCGGTGAACACGACGGGTCTGACGGTCGGCACCTACCAAGGCTTGATCACGATTTCGTCATCGGGAACCACGAACACACCGGTGAGCGTGGGCGTGACCTTGAACCTGACGGGCCAGCCGTCGCTGGTGCTCGGCTCCTCGACGGTGCAGATGACCACGGCGATTAATTCCACGCTGAGTCAACAAATCGCGTTGACAACCACCGGCTCGAGCTCGGTGAATTTCAGCTTGAGTACGTCCACAGCCAGCGGAGGCAGTTGGCTCACAGCGTCGGCCGGATCCACGTCCACAACGCCGGCGAACATCACCGTAACCGCGAATCCTTCCGGCTTGGTGCCGGGATCGTACCGCGGCACTGTGGTCGTGACGTCGTCGGGCGCGCAAAACAGTCCGTTGACACTGAATGTGGAGCTGGCCGTATCGGCGCCGCAGTTCAGTTCCGCGGGCGTCGTGGGAGGCGCGAGTTTCACGAGCGCCACCGTGAGTCCGGGAGGCATCGTGTCGCTGTTCGGCACGGGACTTTCCAGCGCCACGGCCGCGGCTCAGACCTTGCCGCTGCCCACGACGCTCAACAGCACGCAAGTGCTGGTGAACGGTTCCACGGCCGCGGCGCTGTTCTTCGTCTCCGCGACGCAGATCAACTTCCAACTGCCGTGGGAAGTGCTCGGACAATCGCAAGTGCAGATCGTCGTCACGTCCGGCGGCATCGCCAGTCTGGCGGAAACGGTTACGCTCGCTCCGCTGGGCCCCGGCATCTTCTCGATCAACTCGCAGGGCACCGGACAAGGCGCGATCCAAATCGCCAACGCGAGTCCGCCGACCTTCGCGGCTCCCGCGGGAAGCATTCCTGGCGCCGCGGCGCAACCGGTCACTCGCGGATCGTACATCACGATCTACTGCACGGGTCTGGGCGCGGTGACACCGCAACCGGCCGACGGCGCGGCCGCCGTGAGTTCCACGGTGAACACCACCGTCTCGGTTAGCTTGGGTGGATCGGTGCTGCCCAACGCGCAATTCGACTTTGCGGGATTGGCGCCGGGCTTCGTGGGTCTGTATCAGATCAACAAGCAGATCCCGACGACGGCGCAGACCGGTCCAGCCGTGAACCTGTTCATCACGGCGGGCGGTGTGCAGTCGAATACGGTAACGATCGCCGTACAGTAGGCAAGAAGAACGCAACCGCAGATGGACGCAGATCAACGCAGATAGAACGGGAATCTGTCGGCGTTCATCTGCGTTTATCTGCGGTTGCGTTTTTGTTTGATCGTCACTCCGCCGACCAATAGATCGCGTTGAACAACATCGGCAACGTGGCGTGCGTCTGCGCGCGATGTTGCGGGCGGATGCCGAAGAGCACTACTTTTCCCGGATTCATTTCCACTGCCACCACCGCCGCGCGGCCGTACATGTAGTCCTCGCCGCGCAGCCAGCCCGAGGCGTTCACCGCGGTGTTCGGAAAGCGCGCCGCGACCGTTGTGCGTTGCGAGGCGAAGCCTTCGGTCAGTTGGAAAAACGGTGTGTTGATGTAGTAGCCCCACGTTTCGGCCGGCATGCCGCGTCCCAGGGGATGCGTCGTGTCGATTTGCAGATTCACAATCGTTCCCGGCGCGAAATGCTGTTCGCGATTTGTCGTCCGCTTGACGTCTCTTACCGGCAGCGGCATTTTTTCGATCAAATAGTTGCACGCATTGCCCATCGCGATCAGCGTGCCACCCGCTTTCACGAATTCGTCGAGCGCTTTCCATCCCGAGGCGCCCAAACCGCCGCGATACTCCGGAACGATCGAGGAAAAATCGAGACCCGTTTCAATGTCGCGCGGCTGTTGATCCGGCAAAATGATCGCGTCAAAGTGATCGCGTAAATGTCCGGCCTTCACGTCGTCGTTGTGCACGGTGGTGTACGGAAATTCGTAATGCTCCAGCACCCAGCGCGTCCAGCCTTCGTCCATGTTGGCGGTCCACGATTGATACATCGCCAGTCGCGGAGCTTTCATGCCTTTTTCGATGCGGCGCGCGTGCAGGTTTTTGCCGTCGTTGTGGATGTAGTCGAATTTGCTGAGGTTGAATCCGGTCCCGACCTTCGGCCAGATCGTAGAGTCAGATGCAAATTCGACCGTCTCTCTGCCGATATTGACTTTCGCGCCCGCCTTCAACAAGCGATTAATGAGACGTGCATCTTCCGGCCCACGGTAACGGATGCTGGTTACAAGGTCAACGAGCTCGCCTTCGACACTGGGTTGGGGTTTCGCAGCAATCCGCTCCAGTGCAAGATCCTTCGGCAGCGCGGTCTTCGCAAACACGGTCTTCACGCCGAACTGCATCCCCAACGACCACGCCGACACGTCGTACGGCGCTTCAGCCGGCGCGTTCGGCGCACGTCGAACTTCCGGATACGTTTGTTTCTCCAAAATATCTTTCGCGTAGCGCGCGAAAACCTGATTGAACGGGATCACAAACGTTCCCGCTTCGTACGTCTCGCCGTCTTGCTTGAATTCCTTGGTCGCGCGATGCACTTCGATGCCCGCGATCAGCAATTTGTCCACAACCTCACTCACTTCGTTTACATCGTGCTGACCGGACAGAGGAATGATCGCGGCAAACGCTTTCGGCCCGGCAGCCAGCGTTCCTTGCGTGCCGTCGGCGATGGTCGCGCGATTCACTTCGTAAATCTCGCGCAGCAGCGTCTCGCGGCGATCGGCGGCGGCGGAGAGCAGCGCGAAGGTCGCGGTCAACTCATAGTCCACGATGTCGCGCAATTTCCACGTGCCGCCGAGCCACGGCCGCGGATACTCGGTGCGCGACCGCACATCAGTCGGCGCGGGGATTGGCTCTCCGGGATTTTCCATCGAGCGCCGGCGCTCGCCTTCGAAGTCACCTCCGGCAGCCGCGGGCGCGGCCGGGCGCGTAGGATCGGCGCGTCGCTGTTCTTGCGGCGTGGCGATGCGCGCGCTCGCCACTTCGGTGAGTAATCCCACTTCGTTGTGCCACCATCCGGCCCACGCCATCGCGCCTTCCCAAAAATTCGTGTACGTGGAGTTGTAGATGATCCCGGTTTTCCCTTCCGCTTCGAGCGCCGCCGATTGCTGCTGTCCGTAAATGCCGTTCAAGCGATAAATCAGTGGATGCACGTTGGGATTGATCGGATCGGTCGCCGGCATCGTGAAAATGCGCGCGCCGTTCGATCCCATTTGATGCTCGTCGAGCCAGATGGACGGAAACCAATCGTGCCAGAGCAACTCCGCGGTCATGCGGCTTTCGCGCTGCGAAAACAAATACATGTCGCGATTGTTGTCGTGACCCACGTACGGGTGATAGACCCACGGAATCGGACTCGCTTCGTACGGTGTGCCAACGTTCTTGTTGTACCAGTCGGTGACGATGATTTCGCCGTCGGGATTCAAGCACGGCACCAACACGAAGATCACGTTGTCGAGAATCTTGTGGATTTCCGGCGAGTCTTCCGTCGCCAAGCGATACAAGGCTTCCGAAACCATCTGCGTCGCGCCGATTTCGGTGGCGTGAATGGCGTTGGTGATGACCACCACCGCTTTGCCCGACTTGAAGATTTCGTCAAGCTCCGCCGTCGTCGGTGCGCCGCCTTGAAAATAGAGTTTCCGTTCGAGCTGCTTGAAATGGTCGAGATTCTTGATCGTGTCGGGCGACGCGATTTCCGCCACGATGAACGGATTATTGTTCGTCGTCGGGCCGAGCGTGCGTACGCGGACGCGATCGGAATGCGCGGCGACCGTTTGGAAGTATTCGATAATCTTGTCCCATCGCGCGAGCTTCTTGTCGGTGCCCATGCGGAATCCGTAAAAACTCTCGGGCGTGGGAACCTGCGCGGCGGCGAACGCGGCAAACAGCAGGGAAAGAAGAATGGCGGCGAACGACTTTTTCATGAGGCCATTATAGTGGGACCGGCATCCTTGGCTGTCCAGTTCTTCGGGGAAGCGTCTTTTTCATCAAGCTCTAGCGGAAACCGATTGCTTCGACACAAACGCCGCAATCCGCACTCTGGCTTCGCTCGACAAATCGAGAAACTCGACGCCCAGCCCGCCGTCGCGCGCGTTGCGCACGATCGCCGAGCAACTGATGGGTTCCGATTCGGCGACCAGCGGAAACCGCAGGCTTACAATGCTGCCCGCGGCGAAGCTGGCCGCATTCTCAATGAACGCACCGATCGCGCTGATGTTGCGGATGCGCCCGCCGGTGCGGGAAAAAATGCCGTCTTGGCCGACCAGCACTTCTTCGGTGTACGCGATGCGCGGCTGGCGCCGCAATTCTTCGGTGAAAGACATCGTTCAGGTTGATTGTAACGCGAAACTTGCAGGGCGGGAGCGGAAGCCGTTGTCCCGGGCAGGCGCCACCTGCCCGGGCCGACTGGCAGATCCTCGTATGTTACTAAGATAGACGTGCCGCTCGTCGATTGCGTTTAGGGGACCTAGGACGGTGCCGATTGCTGGTTGAGATCGAATTGATCTCAGCCAGCAACCAGAGCCGGCTCCAGCGACTAGCTTTTCGCCGCCGGAGGTAGATCGGGCATTGTTTTCGGCGGTGCCGCCTTCGAAACTAGGCCCATCAGCGTGGCGGCCAAGCCGTCGATCGCGCCGCCGTGACCGTTCGAGCCGGTGACGAGAATGTTCGGCATGAACGGCACTTGACTCTTCGACAGCACGCCTACCACGTTCAGCAGCGACGTCGCCGATGCGCCGAGCGCCTTCACTTGCTCCTCGTACGCGCGCGCGTTGGCGAGTCCGATGGCTTCGGCGGCTTTGGCGTTGGCCAAGCCCACCGCTTCCACTTCGGCCGCTTTCGCGCTGCCGGTCGCCGCTATATAGCGCGCTTCTCCCTCGGCTTCGGCTTTGCGAGCGGATGCGTCGTTGCCCTTCACCGCCACGCCCACTTCCGAGCGCGCGAGCTGAGCCTGCGCTTCCGCCGTGCCTTTCGCTTTTTCCATCGCGATGCGCTCTTCCTGCGCCGACTTCTGCATCTGAAACGTGCGAATCTGCTGATTCGCGATTTCGCGCTGCGTCAGCACTTGGACCAGGTCCGCGGGTAGATCCACGTCCTGGATGTAGACGCCGCGCGTCTCCACTTCATACTGCTCCAGCTGCGACTTGATGTGCGCGAACGCTTCCTCTTGCACCTTCTGGCGCGTCTCGATGAAATCGACGGCCGCCATCGAACTGAGTTTGTCGCGGAACAAATTGCCCACGGCGGCTTGCAGTACTTCGTTCACCAGGTTCTTCATCGTGCCGACCATGCTGATCACCTTCGGCGCTTTCGTGTCCGGCACGTGGATCAACACCTGCAAGTCGATTTGGAAGACAAAGCCTTCCTTGCTCTTCGCGATGATCGGTTGCAGCGCGGCGTCGAGACCGTGCGCGCCGGTGACGTTTTCCGCCCAGTCGAGCTTCAAGATTGCCGTGGGCACGATCTCCGCCTGATAGATGCGCGGATTGATCGCGTATTTTCCGGTGCGCAACGGCTCGCGCCACAAGCCGCGATGTCCTGGGCGCACCAGCGATCCGAACTTGAAGTCGACGCCCGAGGTGTCTTGCGTCGAAAGACCAACGTAGGCCTTGATGGCGGCCGTTTCGCCCTGGCGTACCACCAGCATCGGCACGATCTCCACGCGCACCAGGAACGGATTCAAGTTGTACGCGCCGTAGCGCAGCACATCGTGCTGCAAACCCATCTCACCGCCGGCGTCGATGAACGCCTGGAAGTTCTGATAGTTGTTGTGCGACTGGTTCTTGTCACCGAGCAGCACGTCGATGATGGCGTTGTCCTCGGAGCCGCCGGCTTCCAGCGCCTGCATGTCGTCGAATCCGCCGAGACGGCTGGCGATGTGTCCCGATGCGAGCGGACGTCCTTCGAGCGTCGTGACGACGCCGACGACGTCCATTTTTTCTTCGCCTTGTTCGCTCACGCGCGGCTCGATGCGCACCACGTTCAACTGGTCGGGCGACAAGTTGAACGATCCACAACTGAGCCGGCCATCTTTACTGCGACTCTTGAACTCTGCCGACATCGGCAGACCATAGATCATCGATTTCGTAATCACGACGAATCCGACGGGATGAATCGGCAGCAAACTACCGGGTGAAAGCACGGGGCGCTGCACGCCTTTTTCTCCGCCGTTCTGAATGAATCCGGCAACGTCGGTGAAATTTCCGAACGCCGGTTTATAGTGCGCCGATTTCGCGCCAGGCGGCAGCGCCTTGCCGACCTGCGCCATCAGCACGCCGATTTCATTCGCGGGAATCTGCACCCACGGAAAGTTCTCGACGCGATAAACCAGCCACAGCTTGAAGCGATATCCCGGCGTCAGCAGCGCGGCCTGATAACCGGCCTCGCCCTTCAGCGCGATAGGATCGTCGCCGGGCAGTTTTTTACCGAAGCGTCGAATCACCAGTCCCACTTCGGTGGGACCAATCTTGCGAATCGACGGAAAAGTCAGAATCGACGCCGTGATCGTGACAAACCAAAACCAGAACCACGGATCGGTGGCCAAACGCAGGATGAACTGCAGCATAACGCCTCCTTGGAGGGCTAGCTTTGAAGGGGAGCCCTAAACCCACTCGCTCGCAAACGATTGCTTTACATATCGTTCTACGAACGAGCTCTCAATCCATTGCATGAGATCGGTCGAGGGTGCCGGGAGATTCGAGAAATAGAGGCAATCGCACCAATGGGTTACGGGGAGGGCACCTTGCCATCGGGCCGCCCGCGAGGAGGCTTGACCGCGGTGATCGCAGAACGCAGCAGGTTGTTGACTGCTTCAGAGGTTTTGAACACAACCGACACATCTGGGTCCAAGACCACGGCGATCGTTTCCCGCGACATTCGATTCGCGAAGCGGTTGGGCTTGGCTTTGGAGTAATCGAAGCGATATTCGGGCCGCAATTCGTCGCGGCCGTTGGCGGATTTTCTAGAGGGCGCTTTCTTCATAGTCACGCCGCTCCGTTCGAGTGGCTTCGCGGGCGCTGATGATCCGGATCGCAGTGGCCCGCTCAGTGAAGCTTACCACAAGCAGCCGTCCTCTCTTGGAATGCCCTACGATCATCTCCCGCAACTCCGTCTCGGAGTGATCCTCGTCGTCGAAAATTCGAGCGAGGGCATCGGAGAAAACGGAGATCGCCTCGTTGAAACGAACGCCGTGCTTGGCAAGATTCTCGGCGGCCTTCGAGGCGTCCCATTCGAAGTGATTGCCCATCGACAGTCATGCTACCATCCGACCTCTCTTCGGCGAAACGTCTTAGAGCACTTGACAACTTCCATATTTCTGCCATTATCGAAATATGACTCCGAGAACGATTCCGAAAGCTGCCAAAGACGTCGCCAAGTACGCCGACATGATGTCGGCCATGGGCGCGGAGCCGCGTTTGCGCATCATGCAATTGCTGTTGTCGGCGCATCCCAAGGGAATGGTGGTCGGCGACGTGCAACAGGAGTTGAACATTCCCAATTCCACGCTGTCGCATCATCTCGAGAAACTGAAGGCCGAAGACTTGGTGGAAGTGCGCCGCGACGGCACGTTTCTTTGGTATCGGGCGAACGCGGATTCGCTCGAAGAATTGCTGGGATTTCTTTACGCCGAGTGCTGCCGGCGGAATCCCGCGGTGCAGCCCGAAGCGATCATTCGAATTTGCAAATAACGGAGGGTGTCATGGACGTAAAAGAAGCGGTGAAGGAGAAATACGGACAAGCGGCATTGCGCGTCGCATCGGGCGGCAGTTCTTGCTGTGGAGCGCAGCCGGCCAAAGATGCCTGCTGCGACCCGATCACGTCGAACCTCTATCAAGCGGGAGAAACCAGCGGACTTCCTGATGAAGCTGTGAAAGCGTCGCTCGGTTGCGGCAATCCTACGGCGCTCGCGCAACTGCATCCCGGCGAAACCGTGCTTGATCTCGGCTCGGGCGGCGGCATCGACGTCTTGCTCTCGGCGCGCCGCGTCGGTCCCACGGGAAAAGCGTATGGACTCGATATGACCGACGAAATGCTCGCGTTGGCGCGCGAGAATCAACGCCGCTCGGGACTGGAGAACGTCGAGTTTCTGAAGGGCGAGATCGAAAACATTCCGTTGCCCGACAATTCCGTCGACGTGGTGATTTCCAATTGCGTGATCAACCTGTCGGCGGACAAAGCCCGCGTGCTGCGCGAAGCGTATCGCGTGCTGAGACCGGGCGGACGCTTCGCCGTGTCCGACGTGGTGGTGCGGGGCGCGGATGTTCCCGCCGAAGTGCGCCGCAGCATGGAATTGTGGGTCGGTTGCATTGCGGGCGCGCTCACCGACGCCGAATACACCGCCAAGCTCTCTAACGCGGGGTTCGCGGAAATCGAAATCGAGCCGACGCGCGTGTACAACGTCGAGGACGCGCGGCAGTTTCTCGCCGACTCCGGAATCGATGTGGATACGGTGGCGCCTCAAGTGGAAGGAAAGTTCATCAGCGCGTTCGTGCGCGCGCGCAAGGCGGCCTGATGAACAAGCATTTCAACGTACTTTTTCTCTGCACCGGAAACTCCGCGCGATCGATCATGGCGGAAGCGATCCTCAACGGCAAGCGCGATCCGCGGTTCACGGCGTTCAGCGCCGGTAGCCATCCGGCGGGACGCGTTCATCCGGCGGCGCTTGCGCAAATCGCCGGCGTTGGTCTATCAACCGGCGGATTTCGCAGCAAGAGCTGGGACGAATTCGCAGGGCCCGGCGCACCGCCCATGGACTTTGTGTTTACCGTGTGCGATCACGCCGCGGCGGAAGTTTGTCTCATCTGGCCGGGACATCCGAGAACGGCGCATTGGGGCATCGCCGATCCCGTGTTTCGCACGCGCGAGGAAACCGCGCGGGCGTTTCGCGAAGCTTATAATCTGCTCGAGCGCCGGATCGATGCGTTTCTCGCGCTGCCGTTCGATTCCCTCGACGACGCGGCACTGCTCGCGGAGCTCAAGCGCATCGGAGACGCGTAATCACTTCCGTTTGGGCTTGGTCTTCCGCGCTGCTGGTGCGGGATGGCGCTTGCTCGGATGAATCTTTGTCGCGAGCGTTTTCGATCGCGCCGCGCCTTCGGGCACCGCGCGCAAAAGCAGGTCGCGGATCACCGGATTCCCCAAATCGGCGCTCGACTTGATTTGTACGTGGCGCATTTGCTTGCCGTCACCCAACAACACGCCCTCGGGATCGTCGAGTTCCGCGCCGCGAACAAAGCCAAGGTTCACGTGCTTTTCATACACGGCGACGTACACCACTTTGTCCTTCATGCGCTCGGAAAATCCGAAGCTCATCGCCAGCACATACACGTCGAGGACGCTTTCGTGCGACGGCGCGATTGTTTTCAACACCACTTCGCGCGCGTCGAGCGCCAGTTCGCGGATTGCGGGATCAAAACGTGCGAGGTAACGGATGAGTTCCTTATGCGGCGCGCTCATGTTTCCGATTGTATGGCAAACTAAGGCATGGCGCGCGGCTGGGAATCGAAGTCGGTGGAATCGCAAATGGAAGACGCGCGAGAGCAGCGCGGAAAGGCTGCCGCGCCGCCGCCGGATCCCGTGGAACAGGAGCGCCGGCGCCAGCGCGAGAGTCTCGAACTGGCGCGCAAGCGCGTCCTGCACGATCTGGAATCGAATCACACGTTCCGCATGGAGCAGATGCTCCGCGCGTCGCTGAAGGCTCTCGACGAAAAAATCAAGGAGCTCTTGGACGCTCCGCCGAAGGGTGGCTCCGGTTAGGGCCGCGCCTCGAACACCAGATTGAACGGAGTCTCCGCGGCACGACGGAAGCGCTTGAATCCTGCGTCGGTCACAACTTTGCGGATGCGCGCTTCGCCGGCTTGCGCACCAAGCGCCGCGCCCACTTCCTGCGACAGCGACGCCGGCGTGCACAACATGGTCGACGCCGAATAATAAATGCGCCCCACGGGGTTGTGATTCTCCTCGGTCTTGTCGTTGGCGAACGGCTCCACGATCATCCACGTTCCGTCGGGCTTGAGCGTCGAGAGTACGTGGCGCGCCGCGCCGGTGGGATCGCCCATGTCGTGCAGGCAATCGAAGAACGCCACAAAGTCGTAGCGCGCGGGGCCGGGGAAGTTTTTCGCGGCGGCCGTTTCGAACGTGATCTGTTCCGCAAGGCCCTCGGCCTTCGCGGTCTCGCGTGCGTGGGCGATCGAGCCGTCGTGGTAGTCGAAGCCGAAGAATTTCGATTTCGGAAATGCCTTGGCCATCAGGATCGTCGAGGCGCCGTGTCCGCAACCGACGTCGGCGACCGATCCGCCCGCTTCGAGTTTCTTCGCGACGCCTTCCAGCGCGGGAATCCACGACGAGAGCAGATAGTTTTGGTAATTAGGCCGGAAAAAACGCTCCGTGCCGGCGAACAAACAAGTGTCGTGCTCGTGCCAGCCGACACCCTTGCCGGTGCGAAACGCCTCGGTGATCATGTCGGCGTCCTTGAAACACGCCGAGATGATGTGAAACGCGCCGGGCAAATCCTGCACGGTGAGCGCGAAGGCTTGCTCGGGCGGCAGTTCGTATTTCTGCGTCGCCGGATCGTAGGTCACGAATCCGCTGGCGGCGTTGGCGTTCAGCCATTCGCGCACATAGCGTTCGTGTGTGTTTGTTTTGGCGGCGAGCTCGGCGGAAGAGAGCGCTCCCGCGCCGGCCATCGCTTTGTAGAGTCCCAGCTTGTCGCCGACGACGACAAGCGCGCCGTGCATCGCCGCTCCCATGTCGCCCACGGCCTTGCCCATAAAGGCCATGAATTTCGATTCGTCAAATTGCAAAGCAGTTCCTGTGGTGCTCATAGAGCCTCCGGACGTAAATCAGATTGTTGGGGGGATGACGAAGGGATTATAACCACAAAGGCACCAAGAACACAAAGAAACCCGGGGGAGGCACTTCCTGACCACCGCCAAGCAAATTCTGGTCGAACATAGCCTGGTGGAAAAGTGGGAATCGTTCATGCGAAGCTATAAGCAGGACTTGCCGCAATGACGGATCAAGAAAAACGTTGGGCTTCGGCTAAAGCTTACGTCGACCAACGCGCGGCGATGCGCGATGCCCGCCGTCGCGAGATCGCGCGGCTGCCGATCGGTGAAAAATTTCGCATTCTTGAGGAGTTGCACGAGGCCGAAGCGCAGATCGCCGAGATCCGCGCGGCCATGAAGAAGAAAACCCCTACTTCCTCGTGATCGCCCGGGCGACCGGCTGGCGGAAGCGCACCAGCGCCTTGCTGTCGTGAGGAACGTTCGGCACCGCGAGTTCGCCGCGTACGAAATTCACGAACGCCTGCATCTGGCGCTGCATTTCGCCCATGCGTTCGCGCATGTTCAGAATAATTTCCACGCCCGCGAGATTCACGCCGAGATCGCGCGTCAAGTTCAGGATTAATTCCAGGCGCTCCAAATCGCTTTCCGTGTAGAGGCGCGTGTTGCCGTCGGTGCGCGACGGTTTCAGCAATCCTTCGCGCTCGTACAAGCGCAGAGTTTGCGGATGCACTTGATAGCGCTCCGCCACTACCGAAATTACGTACGCGCCTTGGCTCTTCTTCGCTCGCGGCATGGGGGAATCTCCGAAATTACTCGGCCGTCAGTTTGGCGCGCGGATCCTCCGGATTCAACCGCGCCAACTCGCGCAAAATCTCCTTGCTTCGCTCGTCCTCGACTTTAGGAACCTGCACCGAAACTTCCACAAATTGATCGCCGCGCTGCGCGGCCCGCGCCGATTCCACGCCGCGCTCGCGCAAGCGGAACTTTTGGCCGCTCTGCGTGCCCGGCGGCACTTTCATCGTCGCGCGACCCACGCCGTTCGGCCGCGTCAAGTCGATGGTCGGCACTTCGATCTTCGCGCCGAGCGCGGCTTCGGTGACCGTCACCGGAACTTTGATGTGCACGTCGTCGCCGACGCGCTCGAAAAACTCGTGCGGTTCCACCTTCACCACGATGTAGAGATCGCCCGGCGCGCCGCCGCCGATTCCGCTGTTGCCTTTGCCCGCGACCCGCAAACGCGCGCCGTCCGGCGTGCCCGGAGGAATGCGCATTTCCACCGTGTCCTGCGTGAAGCGCCGTCCCTCTCCGTTGCACGCCGGACAAATGTTGCGCGCCTTGCCCGTGCCGCCGCACATGCGGCAAGTGAGTTGGAAGCGCATCGTGCCGGCCATCTGCGTGACTTGTCCGGTGCCTTTGCACTCGGGACACGGTCCGCCGACGGGCGCACCGGGATTGGTTCCCATGCCCTTGCAACGCGCGCATTGCGAATAGTGCTCCACGTTCAAGCGCACGACCGATCCGCGCAGCGCTTCCCAAAATCCAATGTGCGTGCGGTACTCGAGATCTTCGCCGCGAGCCGGCCCCTGGGTGTCCGCCGGTGTGGCGCCCGCTTCGCCGCCGCCCATGAACTGCGAAAAAATGTCCTTGAGACTATCGGTGAATCCGCCGGTTGACGACGTGCGTCCCGCAAACGGATTGCGCGCGCCGCTCCCGGGACCCGCGCCGGTAAAATTGCTGAAATCGAAATCGCGGAATTCCGGACCGGGATATCCGCCGCCTCCCGGAAATCCTCCCGCCCCGGGCGGCGGCACTTGATCGGAGTAAAAGCCGTACTGATCGTACATGGCGCGCTTCTTCGGCTCGCTCAGGATGTCATAGGCTTCTTGCACGCGTTTGAAACGCTCTTCGGAGGTCTTATCGTTGGGATTTACGTCAGGATGATATTTGCGCGCGAGACGGCGATAGGCCTTCTTGATCTCAGCGGCCGAGGCTTTCTTGCCGACGCCGAGCGCCTCGTAGTAGTCAAGTTTTGGTGGTGCAGCCATAATAAATCTGCCACCGAGACACGGAGAACACCGGGAACGCCATGCATTTTCCCGGCGTCCTCGGTGTCTCGGTGGCTACGCTTTACTTCTTCTGGTCATCGACAAACTCGGCATCGATTACGCCGTCATCCTTCTTGTCTTCCTTCTTCTCACTATCGGGCGCGGCATTCTCGGTACCTCCCGACTGCTGCGCGGACGCCTTGTACATCGCTTCCGCCAGTTTGTGCGTCGCCTGATTCAACTGCTCCATGGCACGGTTGATCGCTTCAGAATCGTACGTCTCGGGCGTGCCTTCGATCGTCTTCTTCAGATCGGCGATGCCCGTCTCGATCGCTTGCGCATCGGCGTCGGCGACCTTATCGCGATTTTCCTTCAGCAGTTTCTCGGTGGAATAGATCAACGTGTCGGCGCGATTGCGGGCTTCGATGCCTTCGCGTTTCTTGGTGTCTTCCGCCGAGTGCGCTTCGGCTTCTTTGGCCATTTTCTGCACTTCTTCCTTCGACAATCCGCTCGAAGAAGTGATGGAGATGGCCTGCTCCTTGCCCGTGGCCTTGTCTTTGGCCTTCACGTTCAGGATGCCGTTGGCGTCGATGTCGAAGGTCACTTCGATTTGCGGGACGCCGCGCGGCGCGGGCGGAAGGCCGATCAATTGGAACGCTCCGAGCAACCGGTTGTCGCCGGCCATGGCGCGCTCGCCCTGATACACCTTGATCTCCACCGACGGCTGATTGTCCGACGCCGTCGAGTAGGTCTCCGCCTTGCGCGTTGGGATTGTAGTGTTGCGCTCGATCATCTTGGTCATCACGCCGCCGAGCGTTTCGATACCCAGCGTCAAAGGTGTTACGTCGAGCAGCAGCACGTCTTTCACTTCGCCCGCCAGCACACCGCCTTGCACCGCCGCGCCCACCGCGACCACTTCGTCGGGATTCACGCCCTTGTGCGGCTCGCGTCCGAAAAGCTGTTTCACCAACTCCTGGATCCGCGGCATGCGCGTCTGTCCGCCGACCAAAACCACTTCGTCGATCTGCTTGGCGTCGAGCTTCGCGTCCGATAGCGCCTGCTTGCAAGGACCGACGCTGCGTTGCAGGATGTCTTCCACCATCTGCTCGAGTTTGGCGCGCGTCAGTTTCATCAACAAATGCTTGGGACCAGACGCATCCGCCGTGATGAACGGCAGGTTGATCTCCGATTCCACCGTCGACGACAATTCGATCTTGGCTTTTTCCGCCGCGTCCTTCAAACGCTGCAGGGCCATCTTGTCTTTCGACAAATCGATACCTTCAGCCTTGCGGAATTCCTCGATCAGCCAATCGGTGATGCGCTGATCGATGTTGTCGCCGCCCAGGTGCGTGTCGCCGTTGGTGGATTTCACTTCCACCACGCCTTCACCCACTTCGAGGATGGAAATATCAAAAGTGCCGCCGCCGAAATCGTAGACGGCGATGGTTTCGTCCTTCTTTTTGTCGAGACCGTAGGCCAGCGCCGCCGCTGTCGGCTCGTTGATGATGCGCTTGACGTCGAGACCGGCGATGCGGCCCGCGTCTTTGGTGGCTTGGCGTTGCGAATCGTTGAAATACGCGGGCACCGTGATCACCGCTTCGGTGATCTTCGTGCCGAGATGCGCTTCAGCCGCTTCCTTCAGCTTGCTCAAGATCATCGCCGAGATTTCGGGCGGAGTCAGATCTTTGTCGCCGGCCTTGATCACCACGCCGCTCGACGCTTTCGTGACCTTATACGGAACCATCTTCTGTTCTTCGTTCACTTCCTCGTATCGGCGCCCCATAAAGCGCTTGATCGAGTAAACTGTGTTCTCAGGATTGGTGATGGATTGGCGCTTGGCAACCTGGCCGACGAGCCGCTCGCCGGACTTGGTGAAGGCCACAACCGAAGGCGTGGTTCGCGCGCCTTCCTGGTTCGCAATCACGGTGGGATCGCCGCCTTCCATGACCGCGACCACTGAGTTGGTGGTACCTAAATCGATGCCGATAATCTTGCCCATTGAATGTCCTCCAGCGCCGCCGGCGCTCTCGTCCCGCGGGCGGGACGGGGCCATGCGACATACATGATAATAAGATATGAGTGTATCATTGTCAAGTATTTTTAAGTCATTGTTGACGTTAGCTTTATTGTCCTGTTTTGGGGCAATGGCCGGATGCGCCACGCCTGCCTCGACAACGGAGAAAACGCCCCGCCAGTTGATCGTCGCCAGCGCCTCTGACATGACCAATGCGCTGCCCGAGCTAGCCAAGGACTTCGAGACGCGCTCAGGCATCAAGGTCGTGCCGAGCTATGGACCCTCCGGCGCGCTTGCGCAGCAAATCGCCAACGGCGCGCCGTTCGACGTGTTTCTTTCCGCCGACCGTAGGTTCGTTTTGCAACTTTCCGAGAACGGCCACATCGCCAAGGACTTGCGCGCGATCTACGCGGTGGGACATTTGGTGTTGTACGCGCCGAAATTGCATTTGGATTCTATCGGCGCCCTGCGTGGGAAAGATGTCCAGCGATTCTCCATCGCTAATCCTGAACTTGCGCCTTATGGACGCGCCGCCAAGCAGGCGCTCGAGCGGTCCGGCGTTTGGAACAGCGCGCGGAGCAAAGTAGTGATCGCCGAAAACATCCGCCAAGCCCTACAAATGGTCGAGACCGGCAACGTGGACGCGACACTTACGTCGCGATCGCTCCTTTTGAACGAAAGCGGTGCGACGCTTCTCGACGTTCCAGAAAATCTGTACGACCAGATCCAACAGGAAGCGGGCGTTGTCTCTCGCGCGCAGGCAAATCCCGACGCCCGAGCATTCTTGAATTATCTTTCGAGCGCTGATGGAAAGAGAATCTTGCAGAAGTACGGTTTTGGAATCCCAGCCACAAAAGAGTGACCCCGATAGTTTGAATTAGCATTAGCTCGTGTCACGATATAGAGCGCAACTTTCTCCCTGCGGCGTGTTAGCCTTAACTAACACGTGAATCCCTTTGCTCGGCGGTGTCCAAAGTGTAGATGTCCCGTCTGGAAAAAGCTCCCACCCGGCGGGGGTGTGAGCCGGTTCGCCCATTTGCTGGGATTTCGCTACAGCGTGTGCAATCACTGCTTCGCGCTGCGATTGAGATGGTTGAACCTGACCGTCTCCGTCAGAAGCTAGGAAAAGGAAGAGGCCCGAGACCGATTTTACTCGGAAACTCGGGCCTTGTTTTTCTAGAACTCGATGTTGAATCGGAACTCCACCACTCGAGGGCCGGATGGTCCGCCGGTCATCTGTCCGAACGTCGTGCTGGTGATGGTCGTGTTTCCCAGCGCAAACGTCGGGTGGTTCGTCGCATTCAGCATTTCACCCTGAAGCACCAGCTTGTAGCGTTCGTGAATCGGAATGCTCTTGTTGATCGACAAGTCGATGTTGTACCAGCTTGGGCCCCAAAGGATCGGGCGATAACCCCAGACTCCACCCACATTGCCGGGCGTTCCTGGATAACCGTTGGGCGCAAGCACGGTTTGGTTGGCGGCTCCCGGCTGCAACTGGAACTGGCACGACGGGCATGGCGACGGTGTTCCCGGAAGGTAAACGTACTTGCTGGGATCGAACGCGTATACCCAGGGATTTCCGTTCCGATACACGCCTACGCTGCTCTGCAACTGCGAGGCCGTCGCGCCGTTCATGAAGGCAACACCGGAGTCGCCGCCGGCGGTATTGCTGGGGTAGTTGTTGACCGTCGCAACACCGCCTCCCAAGTAAGAAGGCGTACCGGTCTGGATCCCGATAATCGTTCCGATGCTCCATCCGCCGATCACATGGTCGGCCACGCCGCCCTGATTGAGGAAATGGCGTCCCTTGCCGAACGGCAGATCGTAGGTTCCACTGGCGTGCACCACATGACGGATGTCGAAGAGGCTGGGTCCGTAGTTGAGGCGGAAATTGCGGTCGCTGTAGTAGATATTGTTGCCCATTCCCTGAATGCCATCTTGTGAGGCGATTCCCAGCGAATGGGCCAGCGTGTAATTCACATTGAATTGGAATCCCGCTGTTGGCCGCTGGCGGAATTCCAGTTGCAGAGCGTGGTAGTTGGTGTGACCGCTGGCGTCGAGATAATAGGCGTTGCGCCCGGTGGCGTACGGATTCACTTGGAAGAAATTGATCGGGTAGCCGGCGCCCGGAGCGTTGGAGACTCCGCGCGAAGTGCACGGCGTTGAGAACGCCGCGGTGCCCACCATGTTGCAGAAGAACGTTGCGTTGCCGGCGATTGAGTTGGCCATGGCGCCGGCCGCGCCTTGCTGCAAATTGGTCACGAAGGTGGAACTGGCGAATCCCGCCGCCGCGGTCTGTCCGGTGAACGCGGCCGAGAGAATCGGCAGCGCGAATTGTCCCGTCAGTCCGTTGTTGGCGAAGCTATTGCCCTTGCCGTTGGCGATGTTAATCGCCAGATTCGCTTGGGCATGGCGGAATTCGTTTAGGAAACCATTCTCAAAGATATTGACTTCGTTGACATCTTCGGCCAGCCACTGGTGAAGCGACAAATTCCCGATGTAACGCGCTTCAAACACGCTTCCGGAGCCAATCTGCCGTTGAACGCCGAAGTTCCACTGTTCCACATACGGCTGTTTGATGTCGGTATTGAAACCGTAGTAAGTAGACCCGAAGCGGCCCGACCCGGGAACGTCGGCGGCGTACACCGCCGGCGTGAGCAGGTAGGGTGGAAGCGGGTTTCCGACACTCAGCGATCCCGGTGCGAAATTTCCGGTCGCGGGCGTGGAGTTGGCCGTGAGGCTGCCCGATTGGAAGAAGAACGCGCCGGAGTTCGACGCGAACGCCCAAAAATTCTGCGCGCCTTCCTGATAGTGCCGCAGGGAGACGCCGGTGCGGATCACGGTCTTGTTCTTCGGGAAAAGCTTGCCGAGCACGCTGTCGCCCGTGTCCGGTGTCCAAGCCAGCGCGACCGCGGGCGAGAAGTTTGTCTTCGGGCTGTAGACATGCTGGCGCGCCACAAAGTGCGGTTCGCCGACGCCGCCCAGTGTTCCCGGCTGGAAGATCGCGCCGGCGGGCGTGGGACCGAAAATATCCGCGACGTTGCGCAGGGTGCTGTAACCGCCGTTCACGTCGTAATCGTCGCCCACCCAATCCATGCGCAGGCCATAGTTGAGGGTCAGGTTGGGACGGAGGCGCCAGCGGTCTTGCGCGAACAATCCAAACGATCCTTGCACTTCGTCGAGATTGTAGGCGCCGAAGGGTGCGTATTGCTTGGTGGCGGGATCGAGCGGACGACCGACTTGAATGTTGCCGCTGGAAATCCTGCCGGTGAGAATGGCATACAACGCTTCCGCGCCGGCCTGAGCGCCGCCGGGAAGAGCGTTCGGTCCGGACGTAAACACATTGGCCACGGGATCGCCGTTGGCGATGCCGAGAGTCAAGTTCGGCTCGCCGCCCGGCCCGTTCCAGTAATGGTCTTGCTCGCGATACCAGTTTCCACCGAAGACAACGGAGTGCGTACCGTGCTGCCAGTTCAAACTGTCGTTCGCGCTGAGCATCGGATAGAACGAAGAAATCGGTGTGCGCGGCCACGAACCGCCATAGAGACTCTGTCCATACGCGACTCCGTTCACCGTGGGCCAATTCTCGCGATGAATGTTCGGCAGGTCCGCGCCAATGCCCAGGGTTTCCTGATCGAATAAATCGTACTGATACATGAATCCGGCATGGAACTGGTTAATCAGGTTCGGCTTGAGGGTGAAGTCGTAGCCGAAACTGATGATGCGGTTGTTGTGGAAATTGGAGACGTACTCCAATCCCAGCGGATCGATCCCGCCCGGCCATTGCGGCGGATTTTGCAGATTGTTGAACGTCTTGGTTTGCGCGTACGAAAGGTACAGCCGCTGCCGCTCGGTCATGTTGTAGTCGCCGCGGATCGTTGGGTAGTAAATCGTATCTTTCCTGGGCGCTTGAAAGGTTAGGTTTTGAATGTTGGGATCCGAGGTCGGCACCAACACAGCCTGTCCAACGACGCCGTTCATCTTCGAAAACTGGGAAGAAATATCGGGGTTCACCGTCGAGGCGAATCCCGCCGCTCCTGCCAACTGCAGTACGTTTACGGTCTTGGTCACGCCACCCGTCGTATATGTGAAGTTGCCCGCCTGCGCCGTCGGCAAAATGTACGGCGTAGTCACCACGTTCACCAGCGGAGAAAACGACTGCGACCAGGTACCGAAGATAAAAAGCTTGTCCTTCTTAATCGGTCCGCCGATGCTTCCGCCGAAATCGTTCAACTTGATGATGTTGCGCTTCAAGCCGCGAGCGTTGTTGCTCCAGGAGTTGGCGTTCAAGCTGGTATTCCGGAAGTCCTCGAACAGGCGTCCATGAAACTGGTTGGTGCCGTGGCGTTGCACGACGCTGATGCGCATCGCCGCCGTTCCGTTGCCGCTCAGGTCGACTTGCGCCGTCGAGATCGTCATCTCGCCGACGTCCTCGATGCGCGGCGACACGACCGTGGTTCCATAGTTAAAACCGCCGCTGCGGAACCGATTGCTGATTCCGGGCGTGCCGTCAAAGTCGGCGCTGACCACCGCGCCGCCCGGCAGGTTATCCCATGTCCCGTTGGAACTGCCGACACCCGTGCCGGCCCATCCGGGCACCAGGAAGGTCAGACTCATCACGCTGCGTCCGACCACCGGCAGATTCGTCACCTGCTTCGTATCGAGAGTGTCGGAAAGCGAGTTTGACTCGGTCTCTATCAGCGGGGTCGCGGCTTCGCTCACCGTCACTTTTTCCGACGTGGCGGCGATGACAAGTTGCGCGTTGATGGTCGTGAGTCGTCCGGTCTGCACGACGACGGATTGGAACACCCGTGTGGCAAAGCTCTGCTTGCTGACCGTCAGCTCGTAATCGCCGAACTGCAAGCCGGAGAACGTGAAGACGCCGCCTTCTTGCGTTTCGGCGCGGTGAACCTCGTTGGTCGCCACGTTGCGCAACACCAGGGCCGCGCCCGGCACCATCGCGCCGCCTTGGTCGGTAACGCTTACAGAAACTGACCCTGTGCTCTGCGCTCCGGCCAGCGAAGCGAGAAGAAGAATCACCCCAAACGTAACGTTGACGTTTCGCATCGACCCCCCTTGGCAGCCGCGTCTTCACCCGTAGGCACGGCTTGAGCCGAATGTAAACGTTTCCGAAAGCCGTGTCAACCCAATTGTTGTATCGGCCTGGAACAATTTACAAACGGCTATGGCTTCGACAAACAGAGCCGCCAAGCGAGGACCAATCCTAGGGCCATGAGGAGCAAATCGGATCCGGAAAACAATGTATGCAAGCGCCAAAACTCCGTCAACTGCGCAGCGGCCGAGGGCGGCACGGGATTTCGCGGCACGAAATCGAGCGCGCGTCCCAGGTCGGTGATGCGCGGAGTCAACAGCACCAATTGCAGGTTGGCGATTACCAGCATCACCGCCGCGATGCAGGCGTCGACGCGCCGCGAGGCCAGCAGCAACAAGAGCATCACCCCAACGCCCAGGATAATCTGCGCGAAACCCCACACCACAAAGTACAGGCGATTCAGTTCCGAGGATAGGTGACGCAGCAGCATCCGCATGGAATCGTGCGGCAGCGAGACCAGCGGCGCGGCGGCCTGTGGCGTCGGCTGCGTGAGCATGCGATCGACAGTGGCGAAATTCTGTGTCGCCACCACGGCCATCAGAATGGATCCGGTGAGCCAGGCGCCCACCAAGAGAATCGCGACGGATTTCATAGGAGGCGCCGGGAAACTAAAAGAAAAGATATTTCCGCCACGCTTCTTCGCCGCGTCCCATCAAGCGCATGAGCTGCCGCGAGGTGTGCAGGCTGAACGGACGCGGCGGACGCGTCAAATGCATGTGCGCTTCGTGCGGCAAGCAATTGCCCTTGCGATTGTTGCAATGATGGCAGCACGTCACCAGATTCTCCCACGAGGAATCGCCCCCGCGCGAGCGCGGAATGATGTGGTCGAGCGTCAGCTCGCCGGCCGGCATCACCTTCGAGCAATACTGGCACGTGTTGCGATCGCGCATCAAAATGTTCTTTCGCGACAGCGCCCGCGTCTGATACGGAATGCGCCGGTACTCGAGCAGCCGGATCACCGAGGGAACCGGCAGTTGCTGGTGCGCGGAATGCAGTTGCGCGCGAGAGTGCTCTTCGGTCTGCGCGACACCCTTCAGCACGAGCACAATCGCGCGCCGCGCCGCCGTGACATGGATCGGCTCATAGGTGGCGTTTAAGACCAGCACCGGCCATTGAAGTGGATGGTCCATGGCGCTAGGGAAGACGCACCTCCACACGGGCGCGGCGTGAGTTGGCAATGAAAGAATGGAGAACCAGACGGGCAGACGCGGGAAGGGCGTAACCACAGCAGGGAACCGAGCAGGCTCGGCTGCCCTGCAGGAGACTTCGGAAGTCCAGTATCCTCATGGCTTCGTGATCCCTCACGTCTGTTCCAGAAAAAACAGGAACTACTCGCGATTATATACAGGAGTCGCGCGCGTTGCAAGCCAACCTGCTCCGCTTGATTTTATTCCGCATTCGTTGCACACTGGAAGTGTGCAACGAAAAACAGATCTTGTCTATATCGACCTCTGATGATACAGTATCCCTAGGGGGCGAAAATATGGCAAAGAAGCTACGTTTTAAGTTCAGCGCTGAGAAATTCGCCAATGCAGTAGCGTATCTGTCTGAACAGTGCCCACATAGCACCAAGCTGACAATCTGCAAACAACTGTATTTTGCAGACAAGCAGCACTTGGTGCGCTATGGCCGCCCAATAACCGGAGACCACTATTGGAGGCTGGAGCACGGCCAGATTCCGACCCGAGGGCTAAACATGCTCCGGTCGAAGGCCGCTCCTCACGAGAACGCACTTCTTCAGAGGTTCGTCTCTGTGAACGGTAATTCGGTGCAACTGAAGCAACAAGCCAATCGGAAGGTTTTCTCAAAGTCCGACCTGGAGGTCTTGAATTGGGTTATTGAGAAGTACGGTCGAGTGTCCGCCACTCGCCTCAGGCAAATGGCTCACGATGAGCCGTCCTGCACGGATGAGATGGGGCCAATCGACTATGCATTGTTCTTCGAGGGAGTGAAAGGCGCCGAGGCGGTGAAGGAGTTGGCAGAATCCGAGCAAGAGTCCCGCGATCTCCTCCGACCATATGCCGCAAGATGAGATTGATCTCCGCCAATGCTCGGTCCTTCACATCGAGGAATTCTCTACGCGGAGTCACCCGAAGAAGAATAAATACGTCTTGATCCTAGGGCGATCGGGCGGTTCGGAAGTACTAGCGTTCCTTATTTCATCTCAATTGAAGTATTTGAAGATGGATACACACAAAGGCGAAGTCGTCCGTATTCCGCAGCACGCCGTTGGCTGCTTGCCAGCCGAGAGTATCATTCAATGCTTCACCCTTGAACGCCTCCTCGTCAGTGTATTGCGCGAATCGTTTGAGATGGGAGCCATTCAGAATAAGGGTCTCTTGCCAGTGAAATACCTTCACAAGGCTAGAGAAGTAGTCCGTCAGTCCAGGCTGCTCACTCAGGCTGAAATCGAACATGCCCTAGCAGTCCTGCCGCCAGAGCCAAAGTAGACCGAACTGCTAGGCGTATTGGTCTCAACTATGTGGAACGCTGGTTTGGCTAAATCCCGGGAGACGGGTTGACGGTGCTCTCGCACCTCGTATCTGGACACTGCTTTAGGTTTCTTGGGAATACTCCCGTCTTTGCCATCGCCAGATAATGCCATCGCGCCACTTTGAAACTGCATCACTATCGTACCGTCGACGTCATGCTCGACCGATGGCCGGTGACCGTTTCCCAGTAGTCGATCCACCGCTCGCGGATACCGTTGGCGCGCTCGATCAATTCCTTGCTTGGCTTCGTTCCGTGCTCCACGATCATCACCATTCCGGTGTTGAATTTCTTCTGCGCGTGATCGACGTCGGGTTGCCGCGGACCCTCCACGGCGATCACGTCTTCAATCGTCACTTTGGTGCGATCCGCCTTGAAGATCGGATGACCATTGCGGTCTTGACCCGCGGGTACCAGATTTCTCAGAATGAAAAAGTCGGGCACCTCCGATGGCGCGATCAAGCCCATCAAGTAAAGATCCAGAAACGAGTATCCGGTCGCGGGTACGTAATAGTCGTCGTCGAGTTGCGTGAATGTGCCGTCGAAGTTGTCTTGCCACACGCCGCCGCCCATCGCCGACGCTTCGGTGGGACGCTGATAGGGGAACGCCGCGGGCGCCTGCAAGCCGCGCGCCCAGTGCGTCGGACCAAGCGGAATGATTTCGCCATTCACTCTCGCGGACACAAACGCCGACCAGCGATGTCCCATCTCGTGGCCGATTTGCGACATCGCGTAATCGTACGCAGGAATCTTTCCGTCGGGCGTCCGCTCGCCGAGTTGATGCGCATACGTCGCGATGTTATGCGTGTTGGTGTCGGTGACCCCATCGGGCGGCCGCTCTTGCATCTGATTCGATCCCACGTAAACCGGTTGAATGAATGACCACTGGAATCGCCCCTTCGTGCAGTAATTTTCTAGGCCTCGTTGATTCGCGTGGATCCCGGTGACCGCGCCGCCATCAGGACCGCCGCCGAGCGGACCGTTGCTCGGCGTGCCGGCTTCCTGATTGTCCACGCGAAAATCGGAGTAATACGCCAGCAGATCGAATTTGTCTCCCAGCGCTTGAATCACCGTGCATGCGAGGTCGCGAGAACTCGGCAGCTTCAAGTAGTGGAATGTTTCAAAAGGCGCGGCGAAAGGACCATCTTGCGGTTTCACTGAAGAGAAATGCAACTCCGCCGTGGCCGACTTAACCTTTTCGTCGCCGATGGACGGATAGACGCCGACGATGGCGTCCTTCGCTGCGACGGTTTGATACGACATCTCGATACTGCCGTCCTTCCGCAAAACCGTTTGGAAACGATTCTCGGTTGGCGTCCAGGTGAAATCCTGAATGTTGCCGACGGGCTCGGTCACATTCCAGGTGAGCACGATGCGATCGTCCAGCTCTTTCAAGTAGCGCGTTCCAGACATGCGTAGTTTGAAAAAGACGCAGATTGCCGGCGTGCCATTCAGAAGAGCGCGTCCAGCTTCTTGAAGCTGCGCGAAACGTTCGATCGTTACGCCGCCGCCCCGGCCAAACAAAGCTCCGCGGCCCCGTCCGCTACCAGACATCTCACCGAAAGCGATGGAGCCTGTCACTCCCACGGAGAACGTGTCCCATTGTTTGCCGGAAAACGGAAATGCAAACTTGGAAAGATGGACTTGAGGTGAGCTCATTTCCGCGCCGAACTCCGGATCCCACGCGAGCGCCGAGTTTTCGACGCGGTATCCCGCCCCATCGGGAGTGAAGCGCAGTGTGCGGCCGGTCAAGTCGAACATGTTGGCCTTGCCGAGAACGTCTTTGTCGAGCGTCACGACAATCAGGTCGCCGTTGGTTGTAACCTTCCCGATCGAGTGGCCCGGCCCCTGGCGGCCCTGCGCGCCGGCCGCGAGTCCCAGGAGCAAAGCGAAGAAACAAGTGATGGGCTTCATCGTGTGCTAAGGTAGCACACGATTATGAAGTACGCGATTTCTCTGGTGTTCATGGCGACTGCAGCCGCGCAATTCATTCCCAACAAGCCGGTGACGATTCACGCGGCCGTGGAGAGCGTGCCGGTGCGAGCGGGCGCGATCGAAGGTCCGGGCGCGGGACTCGGCGCGACTCCGCCGGCGCCGCCTCCGGCAGGTCGCGGCGGATTCACCGGGCGGACGGGGGCACGCGGAGGAACGGGCGGACGATCCGGAGCTACAACTGCACCGATTCCGGCGGCCCCTCCGGCGCCCGAAATCGGCTCGGCCGGCGCGGCCGTGGAGCAAACATCGCAAGGAACACGGCCCGCCATCGAACTGGTGGCGAGTTTCGACGGCCTGGGCGAAGGATTTTCCGGCCGCTCTTTTCCTGGCTCGGAAAAATCCGAAGCTCGGCCGGGTCGCGGCGGCATTGACATTAGTCTCGCCGTCGGCCCCGATCATATTTTTGAAATTCTCAACGGCAACATGGCCGTGTTCACGAAGAAAGGCAAGAAGTACGATTCCACCGGCCGATTGCTCTATGGACCCGTTCCCAACAACACGGTCTTCACCGGAATGGGCGAGCGCTGCAACGCGACCAACAACAGCGATACGGTTGTCCGCTACGATCAACTCGCGGACCGCTGGCTGTTTGTGCTTCCGGTATTCGCGCGCCGCGAAGGTCCCGGGGCTCCGTATGCGATGTGCTACGCGGTGAGTGCGACGCCCGATCCGCTCGGAAAATACTATCGCTACGAATTCGAGCGTCAGCTTTTTCCCGACTATCCGCGTCCCGCGGTGTGGCCGGACGGCTACTACAATCCCACCAGCACCAGCGACAACATGCTGCCGGAGATCGTCACGCAGAAACACGCTTGCGTCGCGGATCGCGCGCGAATGCTCAAAGGTCAGCCGGCCACCGAACAATGCATCGTGATCGACGGCGCGGTTTTCTTGCTGAACGCGGACGTGGACGGCCGACGCCCGCCGCCGAAGGGCGCGCCCAACATCATGATGTCCACCGGCGGCACGCAACTGCTGAAGAACTTCGAGGACGACGGGATCTATTTCTATCGAATGCACGTCGATTGGAAGGACGCGTCGAAGACCACCGTCTCGCCACCCGAGAAAATCGCCGTGGCGCCGTATCACTACTTATGCGACGGACAGTTGAGCAACTGCGTGCCGCAACCCGGCACGGCGCGACGTCTTGATTCGCAGGGCGACAAGCTGATCGAGCGATTGGTCTACCGGAATTTCGGCGATCACGAAGCGATTCTCGCTGAGCATTCCGTCGCCACGGCCGCGCACGCGGGCGGTATCCGTTGGTATGAATTTCACCTCAATCACGGCCGCGATCCCGCGTTGTTCCAGCAGGGAACCTACGCGCCCGACGCCCCGAATCGACCAGCGTATCGCTGGCTGGGCAGCATGGCCATGGATCGTCGCGGCAATATTGCCCTGGGATATTCCTTCGGAAGCGATGCGGACTCTCCGGGTCAGCGCGTGGCGGCGCGGCTCGCCGGCGATCCGAAGGGGCAACTCACTTTCCACGAGTCGGTGCTGGCGGAAGGTCAGGCGTCACAGACGGGGAGTTTGCGCTGGGAGGATTACACCAACATCGCCGTTGATCCTTCCGACGACTGCACATTCTGGTTTACGGGAAATTACCTGAAGACCGGCGCAACGACATCCACGACGCGGATCGGTTCGTTCGCTGTGCCGGGCTGCAAGAAATAACCCGACTAGCTCGCGCGATCCGGCGCCAACGGCAACAACAAACGAAACAACGTGCCCGACGCTTGTCCCGGCGCGCCCGACGTGCTCTGCGCGGTGATGCGCCCCTGATGCGCGGCGACAATTTCGTACACAATCGCGAGGCCCAAGCCCGATCCTTTGGAAAATCCCGACTGATATGGTTCGAAGATTTTTTCCAGTTGCCCCGGCGTGATTCCCACGCCCGTGTCGCGAAATTCGATTAGCGCGTTGGCCCCGGCACGCGCCGCGCGCAGCGACAACGTACCGCCCTCGGGCATCGCTTTTAGCGCGTTGTCGCAAAGATTCCAGAAAACTTGCTTGATCGCGTCGATGTCGGCCGCTACCACGAGCGGCGTCTTGGGAAACTCGGCGGTGATGCGCCAGTGTTCCGTCGAGGGACGATGGCGGATCAGCGTGATCGTGTCTTCCAGCAGCGCCACAATGTCGGTGGAAGAAAACTCGTATTTGCGCTCGCGCGAAAAGCTCAGGAACTCGGCGAGCGTGCGGTCGAGGCGCTCGGACTCCTTGCGAACAATGTCGACCAAGCGTTGTTGGTCTTCAGAGAGATCGCTGGTAATAGAGAAAACCTTCGCCGATCCCGCGATGGCGCTCAGCGGATTGCGGATTTCGTGCGCAATCGCGCCTGCCATGCGCCCCAGCGCGGCCATGCGGTCTTGCAAGCGCATGTCGCGCTCCATGCGCTTCAATTCGGTCAAATCCTGGATCACATAGACGCTGCCGGCCGGCCCGCCTTCGGTCGAGGCCAGCGGCGACACCGTAATTCCCAGCGTGCGTTCCACGCCGGCCGGCGTGCGCAATCGCACCTCGCCGCCGGGCGGCGACGCGCTCACCGCGGCCACTTCCGGCAGCGCTTCTTCGATGCGTCGCGAGCTCAAACTCGAAAGTGGCTGGCCGAGAATCGTTTCGCCGGCATGATTCAGCAGTTGCACGCGCCCGGCCATATCGATGGTCAACACGCCGGCGGCGATGGAGTCGAGTACGTTTTGGTTGAACGCCTGCAAGTTGTCGAGCGCGCCGGAGGTTTGCGTGAGCTGGCTCGCGGTGCGGCGCAAGCTGTCCGCGAGTGTGCTCGATAGGTACGCGACGGTCATGAAGCCGAACAAATTCGTAAAAATCGACGTTTGCACGCGCTGGATGCGCTGCTGCAATTCGATGGGATCGTCGAACTTCATCGCCCATGTCGCCGGAATCTTTCCATACAGTCCGAGATCGAGCACCGATCCGAGAATAATGAAGCTAAGACTCGCCACCAGATAAGGCCCAGGACGCGGCAACGACACGCCCGACGCCACGACGATCAACGGAAAGAGAAAAATGAAATAGCTTTCCGGGCCGCCCGTCAGATAGACCACGCCCGTGAGAATGCAGGCGTCGCACAACACCTGCAAGTACGATTGCGTCACGTAGTCCGGCCACACGCGCAGAAGAATCGCGAAGAGCAGCGTGAGCACGTACCACAGCACGATCGTGAAGATGAATGTTTTGGGATTGAATGCGTCGGAAACGGTTTGTGGCGGCGGGAATTGCCACACCACGAGCTGGACAACCAGCATGAAACTAATGACGGCCAAACGCACGCGGATGAGCCAATAGAGTCCCTGGCGCTGTTCGAGCAGGCCCACGGGCGGGCGCGCGGGTTTGGGAAAAAGCTGCGGTAAAAGAGCGGCGGCGTTCATCCCTGTTCTCTCGACGGTAGACCGAGCGACTTCATCTTGCGGTAGAGATGGCTGCGTTCGAGTCCCAGTGCTTCGGCGGCGCGGCTTACGTTACCTCCGCACTCTTCCAGTTTCTTGATGATGAAATCGCGCTCGTACGCGGCACGCGCTTCTTGCAGCGAACTGAAGCCGCCCGCTCCGCGCGACGCCGTCCGCGAAATCAGCGCGGGAATATTCTTTCGCTCGATCCGCTGCTGCGGATTCATGATCACGATGCGTTCCACCAGATTTCGCAACTCGCGCACGTTGCCCGGCCAGGAGTATTGACGCAGCGCTTCCAACGCCTCGGGTGCGAATTGCTTGGGCCGGCGTCCGTACGACTCGCTGAATTCGCGCGTGAAATGCTCGGCCAACAGCGGAATGTCCTCCAGGCGCTCGCGCAGCGGCGGGACGTAGAAGGGTACGACATTCAAGCGATAAAACAAGTCCTCGCGGAAATTGCCGCGCGTGATTTCTTCGTCGAGGTTCTTGTTCGTCGAGGCGATAATTCGCGCGTCGATGGTGACGCTGGTATGCGACCCCACGGGTTCGAAGCGCTGCTCGTCGAGCGCGCGGAGCACTTTCGCTTGCGTCTTCAAACTCATGTCGCCGACTTCGTCGAGGAAGAGTGTGCCGGAGTCGGCCTTTTGGAATTTTCCGGCTTTGTCTTCCTGCGCGCCGGGCAACGAGCCCTTCATGTGCCCGAACAATTCGCTTTCGATGTAATCCTCGGGGATCGCCGCGCAGTTCACTTCCACAAACGGCTGCGCCGCGCGCGGACTTTGCATGTGGATGGCGCGCGCCACCAGTTCCTTGCCCGTGCCGCTCTCTCCGTAAATCAAAACCCGCCCATTGGTCGGCGCCATCAACTCCATTTGCTGCCTCAGCGCCTTCATCGGAATGCTCTCTCCGATGATTACGCAGCGCGAGGCGATCTGTTCGCGCAGTCGCAGGTTTTCGTCCGCGAGCGACTGATGCGCCAGCGCGTTTTTCACCACCAGCAGGGTCTTCTCGATCGAAAGAGGTTTCTCAAGAAAATCGAACGCGCCGAGTTTGGTGGCTTTCACAGCGGTCTCAATCGTGCCGTGACCGGAAATCATCACCACCTGCGGAGCGAGCGGCCGTTTGCGAATTCGCTCGAGCACGTCGAGTCCATCGAGGTCTTTGAGCCAAACGTCGAGCAGAACGAGTTGCGGAGGATCACTCTCCAACTGTTCGAGACACGCGTCCCCACCGGCGACGGCTTTCACCTGGTAGCCCTCGTCTTCGAGGACACCCGTCAAGGATTGCCGAATGCCTTTTTCGTCGTCGACGATTAATATCCGCTTTTTCATTGGGCTGGTCGCGCGGGGTTGCTGGTTGCCGGTTGCTGGTTCGAGGTCGACCGTCGGCGGATCGCGTCCGTGAGACCGAGCAAAGGGCGGCCGGTTTCGGAGACCAGCTTCATCAGTTTCTCGAAGTCCTCATGCTTGATTAAACCCAGTCCTTTCGCGATCTCGAGTTGCGTCTCTACTTCCGCGAGCGACCCTCGCGCGTGACCGAGAAAGTGCGCGAATTCACCCCGAGTCGATCTACCTTGTCCCTCTGCAATGTTACTCGGGACCGAAACAGCTGCACGCCGAAGTTGGCTTGAAAGTCCGAAGACTTCTTCTCGCGGAAACCCATGCGTCACCTTATACACTTCGAGCACCAACGCCATCGCGCGCTGCCAAGCGACGAGGTCTCGGAATCCTTTAGCCATTAGTCGGGCCAAACCGGCAACCAGCACCAGCAACCAGCAACCCTATGCAGGAAGTTCCAGTATAAAGCGCGCCCCCACCGGATCATTTTCTTCTACGCGGATGCTGCCGCGATGATCCGCGACGATGCGGCTGCAGATCGCCAAGCCCAAACCTGTCCCGCGTTTCTTGGTCGAAAAATTCGGAAGGAAAAGTTTTTCCTTCGTCTCCGCGTCGACGCCGGGACCCGTGTCGGCGACGGCCAACTCCACCGTCTCGCCGCGCATGTCTGTTGAGATGCGAAGTTCCTTGAACAAACACGGTTCCATCGCCTCCGCGGCGTTGTCCACTAGGTTCACCACCACGCGTTTCAGTTGTCCGGCGTCGACATTCACCAGCGGCAAGCCCGGCGCGAGATCAAGACGCACTTCGATGTCGTCGAGGCGGCCGTCGAAAACCGCCACCGCGCTTTCCACGATCGAATTCAGCGACTCCGGTTTCAGCTCGGCCTTCGGGAAGCGCGCCATCTGCGAAAATTCGTCCACCAACGTCTTCAACGCTTCGGTTTCTTGGTTGATCAGGTTCGAACAATCGGCGATCACTTGCATGCCCTCGGTGCGATCCGCATCGGGCATCGTGGCGCTCATCGTTTCCAACCGGCGACGGATGCGCTCGGCGGACAGCGCGATCGGCGTGAGCGGATTCTTGATTTCATGCGCCACACGCCGCGTCACTTCCTGCCACGCCGCGGCTTGTTGCGCGTGGATCAAGTCGGAAAGGTCTTCCACGACGACGATGTACGCAATGTCCGACGACACCGGCACTCCGGCAGGACCGCTCTGCAGCGCTGACACCGTCATCGCCACGCTCATCTTGCCGCGCGGCGTGGACAAATCGAGTTGTGAAGTGGCGAAACCCTGCCGGAGCGAACGGCGCAGTAAGTGATCGACGTCGCGCAGTTCCTCGGCCGGCAGCAAGTCGCGCAACGTGGGCGCGGCGGCGCGCTGCGGACCGAACATTCGTTCCACCGCAGGATTCACGCGGATCACGCGGCGGTCGCGCGAAAGTGAAATCACCGGCGTGGGAATGCTTTCGAGAATCGCTTCGGTCTCGCGACGGCGACGCTCCAATTCCATGCGCGATTCCTCGAGCTGGCCCACCATGTCGTTGAACGAACGCACCAACACGCCGAGTTCGTCGGTTGCGCGCACTTTGATGCGATATCCCAGGTTCCCAACGCTGACCTCATGCGTCGCTTCGGCGAGTGCTTCGATCGGCACTGTGACTTGCTTCGACAAAAACAGAGCCACCCACGTCGCGGCGACGAGAAGCAGCACGGTTACGAGCGCCATTTCCAGCAAGAAAAATGTGCGGACGCTTTTTTGCTCGTAGAAAAGCTGCCTGTAATTCTCCTGATCGCGCGACATCTCGGCCAAGCTTTTTGTGAGTCGATCGGGCAAGCGGTCGGCGGCGATGATCCATCCCACCGGACCGCCATTTGGTGAAACAATCGGGATAATCGCCACGGCGTAATCGCTGCCGCCCGCAGACGCCTGCAAGTGCAGCGGGCGCCGTGTCCGGCGCTCGTCGGCGGGCAATTCGCGCGCCAGGCCGGGGCCGATGTCGACGCCTGAGGTACTGAAGAATCCCAGGTTGCCGCTCGGTGTTTCGACGGTGAGGTAATCGACACCTTCGCCTTGCGCTTCCACGGCCATCAATCGACGTACTCCATCGACGTCACCGGCGCGAATCGCGTCGCCCATCGGCCCGCGCGACACGGCCAAGGCGTCCGCTTCCGCCTCGCGCTCGGCAAACGAGCCCACTTCCGCGACAATCGAGCGCGCCTGCGTTTCCATGCTGGCGAACGGTTGATTGAACACGCGGATCACGAATCGATTCATCAACAAGTAGGAAAAATAGAAAAGGAGCGACACCGGAAGCAATGAAAGCGCCAGCGCGCCGATCACAAGTTTTGTCTTGAACTTCGATCCCAGCAGATTCGCGCGGCGTTCGACGAATAGCTTGATGAGATTGCGCGAGAGAATGAACCCGAAAATCAGAAACGCCAGGCCCACCAGCGTCGATAGAAAGAACAGTAGGATGGTCTGCTCGGAACTCGCGGGACTGATCCCAACCTTAAAGGAGACTTGCCACACGATCAGCACGGCCAGGACTAGAAATAGTCCCAGCGCGAGATATCGCCGGCCGCCCTTGAACTCCAGCTTTGGTTCAGGCACCTCGAACTAGTGTAGCGCACGCGCCCAGCACGGTTCCAAAAACCAGATTCGCGATGAGAAACGCCTGTGGGATGAGTTGCACACGCGCCGCCATCACGCCATCCGCCATCGGCAGCAGCGCGTACGTCATGATCGCCCAAAGGATTGCGCCATAGAGCAATCCGGCCGGAGCCCGATAAGGCTTTTTGAAGTGCGCAACAAGCAGCAGGAAGAGCCGGGCGAGCAAAGTGGAAATAATGGCGTGAATCGCCAACCCGATCGCGATGCACGAGGGCGTGCTCAATCCCCCGTGGGCTTGGCCGACAGAAATCAGCCCAGGAGCGGCGCCGAGCAGCGCAAAGATCCAACGGATCGGCCATTCCCATGGCATGCCGGCACGCGTCGCGCCGACGATCAGACAAGCCAGCATCGCCGCGCCTGACGCCGCGCCCATTACGACCGCGCGTGCGTTCGTGTTCATTGCCGGCGCGGGACGCAATGTCCCAGGCACCATCCGGAGAGCCATGCGTCTTGCCCGATGATCGGCTCGAAGATCGCCAGCTCGCGGACGCCCGCCAGTTGTTTGCGCAGCGTCTCGTTGGCACCGTAGTTGAACTTCAGAAATTCGCGATCGAATTCAACGCCCTGGAGTTTGCGCAACGCTTCGAATTGCTCTTGCGCCGGCTTGGGAGTGTCCGCGAGCGCCACGCGGGACCTCGCGGCGAGATCCCGCAATCGACGATCCAGTTCGCCCGCGTCATACGCCGTCAGCTTGCCGAGATTGCGGATCTCGGGCGAAACCGCGCGCGACTCGGCGAGACGTCCCCCATCGATCGCGACTAGCGCCGTGAGATGCAGCTTGAGCAGGATGACGGCCAGCGGAATCATACTCGGATTTCGTTATATCGGAATCCGAGTTAGTTGTCAAGGCGTGAAGCGGTACCCCACGCCGCGCACCGTGAGCAAATGCTTGGGATTGGCGGGATCGTCCTCGAGATAGCGGCGCAATCGCACGATGAAATTGTCGATGGGGCGCGTGTCGGTGTCTTCGCGCACGCCCCAAACATCCTCGAGCATCGCCTTGCGCGACACCGCTTGATCCTGATGTTGGATCAGGTAGCGCAAAAGGTTCGCTTCCATCACGGTCAGCGGAAACGTCTGCGATTCCGCGCGGATTTCCAGCGTGCCGAAGTCGATCACACGCCCGGCGACTTCGAAAACCTGCGGCGCTGCCGGCTTGTCGCCGTCGCCGGCGGTGGTTTTCGCCGCAGCCGAGGCGAGAAGCCACTCGCGACGGCGCAGTAATCCACCGATGCGCGCCAGAAGAATCGCTAGCTCGAACGGTTTGGGCAGATAATCGTCGGCGCCTGATTCAAAACCCTTCAACACGTCTTCGGGACGGCCGCGCGCCGTGAGCATCAATGTGGGCAGGTATTGTCCTTCACGGCGCAGTTCGGCCATCACTTCAAAGCCGTCCTTGCCGGGAAGCATCACGTCGAGCACCAGTAAGTCGATCGCCGATCCCGACGCCTCCAATAGTTCGAGCGCCGATTCGCCGTCTTCGCAGACATCCACCTGATAGCCTTCCGCTTCCAGATTGAAGCGCAGGCCCTCGGCCAAGTGGCGTTCATCTTCGACGATGAGAATGCGGGACAAAACCTTACGGAGCTAGATCATTACCTCGGGAACTTCCATCTCGCCGCGACTGAAGGCGATCTCAAACGCGCGGACCACCTGAGGGTCGAAGCTCGATCCCGCGCCTTTCACGATGATGTCGCGCGCCTCGAACGGCGTGGAAGCCTTGCGGTACGGACGGTCGCTGGTAATCGCATCGTATGCATCCGCGACAGATATGATGCGCGCCTCGAAGGGAATATTTTCGCCGGACGCCGGCGTATATCCGGTACCGTCGAACTTGTCGTGATGCGCCAGGATGATCGGCAGCACGCGCTTGAGCGATCCGCCCACCGGCGCCAGGAAATCCACGCCGCGCGACACGTGCGTCTTCATTTCCTCGAACTCCCGGTCGCTGAGCTTGGCGGCCTTATAGAGGATGTCGCGGCTGATATCGAGCTTGCCGATATCGTGCAACAAGGCGGCGGTGCGCACGTCCTCGATGCGGTCGCGATTCAGTCCGCAGCACGCCGCGATCTTCGCGGAGTAAACGGAAACGCGATAGGAATGGTTTTGCGTGTACTTATCCTTGGAAATGAACTGCTGGAGAATCAGCAGAATTCCCTGATACGTATCGCGTAATTCGGCAATATGTTTTTCTTTGCTCTCGTAGAGGGTGCCCATCGCATAGGCGGTGAGCGTCAAAAATCCCGCCCAAACGCCCATATCGAACCAGCGATCGAACGGCGCGGTCACCTGCGGCTCGAAGAGCGTGGGATTGGTGTAGGCCACGACGGCCACCACCATGCCCGAGAAAATCGCGGTCATCACGGCGTGGCGGCGTCCGAAGAAGTAGGCGGAAAACAGCGTGGGTAGCGTGTAGAAACTCAGCGTCAAACGCTGCGAGCTGACCACGTGGTTTACGACAAAGGCGATCGCAAAAACCGTCAGGATCAGCCACAGTTCCTTATTTACCTGCATGAATTGCTGCAGCAGGTCGCCGCGGCGGCGCTGAACTTGATCGCGTGGGACCGGGAGATCCTCCATCACGCGCACGGTGAGATTGGGCATAGGTCGACGTCCTCCCAGGCAGGGCTATTATACCGAATCCGCCCGATTTGAAACAGGATTTGGGGGCGGTTGCCCGGACACCCCAGGCGTGCCCTAAAGTAGTGCAGACTAGGTGGCGCGCGGCCGCCGTGCTACATTGGTTCTTCATGGATTTTTCGACTTACCGGGAGCGGCTTGCCGTTGTCCTGCTACAACTCGGCGGCCCGGATACTCCCGAAGCGATCGAGCCGTTCCTCTACAACCTCTTTCGCGATCCCGATATCATCGATTTCCCCTTCGCCCGACTGGCCCGCGAGCCGCTGGCGCGGCTGGTGGCTGCGAATCGCGCCAAGAAGGTCGCGGATCACTACGGCCAACTGTTCCGCAAATTCCAAGGATCGCCGCTGAACAACAACACGCGCCGCCAGGCCGAAGCGCTGGAACGCGAGCTGCGCGCGACGCTCAACGACCAAGCGCGCGTCTTTGTGGCGATGCGCTACTGGCATCCGCTCACCGAGGACGTAGTGGCGGCGGTCGGCGCGCAACATTTTGACCGAATCTTGCTGCTGCCGCTGTATCCTCAGTACTCGAAGACCACCACCGGGTCCAGTTTGAACGAATGGCGTCGCCACTTTCGCCAAAACGGTGTGCCGCTCCAGACGATTTCCGAATTTCACAATTACGCGCCGTATATTCAAGCTCAAGTGGAGCGGATCGCCGAGGCGCTGACGCAATTTCCGGCCGGCGAGACGTCAGGTGAAACAGTGGAATTGATCTTCAGCGCGCACGGGACACCCGCGAATCTATCGGAAAAGGGCGATCCGTATCCGGCACAAGTGGCCGAGACGACGCGCCTCACGCTCGAACGAGGCCGCGAGCTTCACGGCTGGCCGCATCCGCACCGTATTTGCTATCAAAGCAAAGTCGGACCAGGCCGCTGGTTGCAGCCGTCGCTGACCACGACGATCCGCGAGCGGGCCGCGGCGGGCGCCAAGAATCTGCTGGTGGTGCCGATTGCGTTTGTATCGGATCACATCGAGACGCTCGAAGAAATCGCGCACGACGCGCGCGACCTGGCGTTGTCGCTGGGTATCAAGCGATTCGCGATGGCCGAAGGGCTCAACGATTCTCCGGCGTTCATCCGTGCGATGGCGCAGTTGGTACAGGAAAAAATCAGCCGCAGATAAACGTCGATAAACGCAGATGAACGCCGATGAGCCCTCGCCTTATCTGCGTTTATCTGCGTTCATCTGCGGTTTGTTTTTCTAGCTGCCTTAAGTCGCGAACCAACTTTCGCAACTCGTCGGAATCATCGCTTGAATAAAATCCCCGAATCTTTCCCTGCCCATCGACCAGTACAAACCTCGTGCTGTGGACCATGCTGCCGTCGACCTCGCCCAGCTTGAAGGAATATCGGAAAACTTGATTCAATGCGTCGCGCGAGCCGGTGAGAAAATGCCAACGCCGCGAGTCCGCGCCGAATTGCTTGGCGTAGGCCGCCAGTTTTTCCGGCGTGTCGTGCTCGGGATCGACAGTGAACGAGACAAACTGCACCGGTAGTTCGCGAACTTGTGAATCGATGCCGTGCATCTGCGACGACATGCGCGGACACGGGCCGGGGCATGTCGTGTAAATGAAATCCGCCACGTAAGGATGACCGGCCAACGCCTTGCTATCGAAGGATTGTCCGGTTTCGGCGGTCAGCGTGAACGGCGACGTTTGGCCGAGCACCGGCAAAGGCTCCGGCTTCGGACACGCGGTGAGCAGCATCAACGCCGGGAGCAGGAGTAGGCGTTTCATTGGCCCGCGTTTCATTGGCCCGCGTTTCATTGGCCCGCCTCGGCGCGACTCAACTGGCCGCACGCAGCGTAAATCTCGCGGCCTCGCGGCTTGCGGATAAACGCGGGAACATTTGCGTCGCGCAGAATGCGCTGGAACTCGAGGACGGTCGCTTCCTCGGGAGTCGCAAAACCGAGCGTCGGTCCCGGATTCCACGCGATCAAATTGACCTTCGCCGGCATCGCACGCAATAACTTGCCGACGCGGCGCGCATCGGCCGCCGTGTCGTTCACGCCGCCCAGCAGCACGTATTCGAACGTCAGACGCTCGCGCGCACCCAGCGGAAATCGCTGGCACGCGTCAAGCAGCACGGCGATCGGCCACTTGCGATTGATCGGCATCAGGCGGGAGCGCTGCTCGTCGTTCGACGCATTCAGCGACACCGCAAGTTTCGGGCGCACAGCTTCGCCCGCCAGGCGCTCGATGCCCGGGACAATCCCGGCGGTCGATAGCGTCATGCGGCGCGTCGACAACGCCAGTCCCGCGGGATCGGCGAGCAATCGCACGGCGGCCATCACGTTGTCGAAATTCAAAAGCGGTTCGCCTTGGCCCATGAAGACCAGATTCAACGGTCGCGCCGCGGGATCGAGACTGTTTTCCTCGGCGACCAACAACACCTGGCCGACGATTTCGCCGGCCGTGAGATTACGCTCAAGTCCCAACTGCGCGGTGAGACAAAACTGGCAATCCACCGCGCACCCGGCTTGCGTCGAAATGCAAATCGTATCGCGCGGCCCCGCCGCTGTCACCGAGCCGTCCTCGGGCATTAGCACGCATTCGACCGTCTTCGCGTCTTCCAGGCGCAGCAAATAGCGAATCGTGCCGTCGGCGGCTTGAAACTTGCTCGCGATCCGCGGACGCTCCGCGGAAAACTCCGCCGCGAGCCGTTCGCGCAGCGGACGCGGCAGCGTGGGCACGCGCGACAAGTCGCGGGAACGCCGCCGGTAGATCGCGGTGTACAGTTGGTCGCCGCGATATCCGGGCTGGCCCCATCCGGCCAGCAACGCGCGCAGGTCGGCGGCCGATTTTCCGAGCAGAGAAACCATCTCCTTTATGTTAGTGCTAAACTTTCACTTGTGAAACGAATCGCTGCTTTTGTATCTTGTATTTCTTTGGCGTTGGCTCTCGCCGGAGCCGCCGCGCTTCCCGGATCGGGCATCCCGTTGACGCTGAAACCGCTCGACGAGGCGGGATACAACGCGCTTGTGAAACAACACGCCGGCAAAGTGGTCCTGATGGACATTTGGGCCGCGTGGTGCGAGCCGTGCCGCGCCGAAACGCAGGATCTTCTGAAAATCTCCAAGCAGTTTGGACCCCAAGGCCTCGACTACGTCACTGTCACGCTGGACTCACCGGGCGAGCTTTCCTACGCCGAAAAATATTTGCACCGCAACGGCGTTCCGTTCCCGGCGTACTATCGCAAGACGAAAAACGAAGACGCGTGGGTTCACAACGTGCATCCGCAGTGGACGGGCACGTTGCCCGCGCTGTTCCTCTACGATCGCCATGGCAATTTGGCGCGCGCGTTCATCGGAACCGCCACGCCGGAAGCGCTCTCGTCGGCAATCCGCGAATTGCTGAAGTAGTGGAATGCGATTCGTCTACATCCTCGCGGGATTAATTCTTTTCTGCAACGCCGTCTTTGTAGGATTGCGCTTGTACGAAACGCAATCGCGACTCACGCTCGTAGCCGTGGCGCCGGCGTTGTTGGCGGCGCTCGCGCTCGGCGCACTGTTGATCCTGAAAAACGCGCGGTCCACGCCGGACCACGAAGAGGTTCCCAACCACGAAGACCCCGAGCCGCCCGATTCGGAATCCTGAGCGCTGCCTTCGCGCCACGGCACTGGGGAATTTGCGATACAGTATTAGTTTCACTCTCTAGGAGAACATCCGACAATGCCATCGTTCAACAACCGGCCCGTCCCGGCGGACGGCCAGAAAATCGAATACAAGAATGGCCAGTTCATCATCCCCGACAATCCGATCATCCCTTTCATCGAGGGCGACGGCACGGGCCGCGACATCTGGAAGGCGTCGGTACGCATGTTCGACGCCGCCGTGGAAAAAGCTTACGGTGGAAAGCGCCATATCGTCTGGTACGAAGTTTTCGCCGGCGAAAAAGCGTTCACCGAATTCAAGGAATGGCTGCCGCAAGGCACGCTCGACGCGATCGTCGAGTATCGCATCGCGATCAAAGGACCGCTCACTACGCCGGTCGGCGGCGGAATCCGCAGCCTGAACGTGTCGCTGCGCCAGTTGCTCGATTTGTACGCGTGCTGGCGCCCGGTGCGCTATTTCACCGGCGTCCCGTCGCCGGTGGTGCGTCCCGAACTGATGAACGTGGTGATTTTCCGCGAAAACACCGAAGACGTTTACGCCGGCATCGAGTGGAAAGAAGGAACGCCGGAGGCCGCCAAGGTCATCGCGTTTCTGGCGGAAATGGGCAAGAAAGTTCGCAGCGATTCCGGTATCGGTATCAAGCCGATGTCGGTCACCGGATCGAAGCGCCTGGTGCGCGTGGCGATCAAGTACGCCATCGCGGAAAAATTGCCCAGCGTCACGCTCGTACACAAAGGCAACATCATGAAGTTCACCGAAGGCGCGTTTCGCGACTGGGGATACGATCTGGCGCGCGAGGAATTCGGCGACGTCACGATCACCGAGACCGACGTGTACGAAAAACACGGCGGCAAAGCGCCGGCCGGCAAGATCGTGATCAAGGACCGCATCGCCGACTCGATGTTCCAGCAGATCCTTACGCGCGCCGACGAGTACAGCGTGGTCGCGTGCCCGAACTTGAACGGCGACTACTTGTCCGACGCGTGCGCCGCGCAGGTCGGCGGACTCGGCATGGCGCCGGGTGCGAATATCGGCGACGGCTACGGTGTTTTCGAAGCGACGCACGGCACCGCGCCGAAGTATGCCGACAAGGATGTGATCAATCCGTCGTCGGTGGTGTTGAGCGGGTGCATGATGTTCCGCTACATGGGATGGAAACCGGTGGCGGACATGATCGAACACGCCATCGAGAAAACCATCGAGCAGAAAAAGGTCACTTACGATTTGGAACGCATGATGCCCGGCGCTTCCAAGCTCAAAACATCGGAATTCGCGACGGCTGTAATCGCGAATATGTAGCCCACTCGGCGGGTCAGGTTTGCATTCACCGAACCCAGGCCGGTTGCGAGATCGTATCCCGCGCCGGCCTGATAACCGCACTCATTCCATATCCTACCGTCCTGGCGCGGCGTTATTCCCTGTTGTAAAGCTTTGTTGCACGGGCAAATGCGGTCATGAAACCTAAACCGCTTCAACCGGGGTCTAACTAGGTGGAAGCGAGGAGGAGATTTTATGACTCGCAAGGGCTTAACGTTTTTAAGTGCTGCGTTCTTGTTGCTTTCCACTGCCGCTTTTGCCTGCGTCGTTCCCACCAACAATGCCGTGCAAGAGAAACTGGCACAGGATCTGGCCAAATATCCCGGCATCAACGTGAAGGTCGACGATTGCGTTGCCACGCTCTCCGGCTCCGTCGACAAATATCAGGACAAACTGAACGCCGCGAAGAAGGCGCACAGCTTCGGCGCGCTCACGAACGTTGTCAACAACATCGCCGTAGCGGGTCCCACGGTGGCCGACGACGTCTTGCAGAAGAAATTAGCGACAGACCTCGCCTATGACCGGACGTTTTTCGGCAACGTCTTCGATTGGTTCACAGTGGACGTAACCAACGGCGCCGTGACGCTCGGCGGATACGCGCACAATCCCATCGCCCATGAATCCGCGCTGGCGATCGTGCAGGACATGAAGGGCGTGAAGGACGTGACGGATCAAGTGGAAGTGCTGCCTACGTCGATGATCGACGACGGCATTCGCATCCAGGCCGCGCGCCTGATCTACGGGGGAACGTCGTTCGCCGGCTCGATGGATCCGGCACATCCCATCCGCATCATCGTGGAAAACGGCAACGTGAAACTCGAGGGCGTGGTGATCTCGCCGCTCGACAAGCAAATGGCGTACATGAAAGTGATGGGAATGCCGGGCGTCTTCTCGGTGGAAAATGACTTGTTGGTGAAGAAGGGCTAGCTTCTACAAACCGCTCCAATCCTCGCAGACCACGATGGAGTTCCCGGGATTGAGTGGATCGTATTTCACACGCGCCGGAAGACCTTCGCAAACTTTGGCGAGGTCTTCCGGCGCCGCCAGTTTGCTCACGTCTTGCGCGGCGTGATAGCTAACCTGCGCCACGGAATACTCGTACACCAATATTTTGCGGTCCTCGCGATCCATCATCTCCACGAGAAAACCATCGCTGATGCGTCCACGCGCGTTGATTCCCAGGCGACGCAGGCGTTCGCGCTCCTCGGGCGTTTTGCGCGTGCGAATATAGACCGTGACGCCGGCGGCGATGAGGGCCGCCGCGCCGCCCAAAATCACCGCGAGTTGCGCGTTCTGGTTCAGCCGATTTCCTCTTTCACAATCGTGTTGCGCAGCGTGCCCACGCCGGCCACCGTTACTTCCACCGTATCGCCGGCCTGCATCGGTCCCACGCCCGCGGGCGTTCCCGTGGCGATCAAATCGCCGGCTTCGAGCGTGCAGAAGCGCGAAACCCAGCGCAACACCGCGTCAAAACTGAAAATCAGTTGCGCCACGCTGCCCTTTTGACGCACTTCGCCGTTCAATCTGGTTTCTACCGTCAGCGATGCCGCGTCGAGACCGGTGACGATCACCGGACCGACGGGACAAAACGTGTCGAAACCCTTGGCACGTGCCCACTGGCCGTCTTTATCCTGAAGATCGCGGCCGGTGACATCGTTGACGCAGGTGAATCCGAAAATGTATTCGCGCGACGATTCATTTGCGCCCAAGTGTCGCAGGCGTTTGCCGATCACGATTCCGATTTCGCCCTCGTAATCGAGTCGCGACACGTCAGGTGGATACGCCACCGCGCCGCCCTGCGCGACGAGCGACGACGGCGGTTTGTAGAAAATCAGCGGCTTGGTGGGAATGTCGTGCGCCAGTTCTTTCGCGTGATCGGCGTAGTTGCGCCCGACGCACACGATCTTCGACGGCCAGCACGCCGGCAAGAGATGCACTTGGTCAAGCGCGTAGGTTACGCCGGTGGCGTGATGGCCATTGTACGGCGCGCCCGACAATCCCATGATGCGATCGCCTTCGAGCACGCCCCAACTCACGCCGTGCGTCTCGGGTCCTGCCGTGGCTCGCGTGTGCGGCTCAGTCGAGAAACGAAGATATTTCAAGGACAGAAGTCTCCTTTTAAGGCCGGCCCTGGACGGCAGTGCGGCTCATGGCCGGCCCTCGATGGTGGTGCGGCTCACGGCCGCACCTCGATGGTGGTGCGGCTCACGGCCGCACCTCGATAGTGGTGCGGCTCACGGCCGCACCTCCTCAGACGGCTTGCTTTCGTTATTGTGCGTATCGACGGCCTTGACCGTGTAACGCGGCGACGGGCCCGGCGCGGTGTCGCGAAACACCGTGTTCGTCAGCAGCTTGTCGTTCAGTTTAACGCCGGCACGATACACGTTGTATCCCGCCAGATCCGGCTCGTCGTTGGGAGTCCACGAAATTTCCGCGGAACCTTCGATCGCCACGGCGCGCACCGCTTGCGGCGCCGCCGGCGGAAAGGTGTCGAGCGGCTTCACGCGCTTCAACTCGGAATCGGCGCTTTCGGAAGTGAACTTGCCGTGATGCGCCAGCGCGCGGATCATGTACGTGTACTGATGATCGAATTCGAAATCGCGATCGTCATACGACGATCCACTGACATCGCCGAGCGGCGCGCCGTCGCGATAGACGCGAAACGACTCGCCGGCCGCGCCATTCCATCGCAACTCGACGGCATGTTCGGTGACTTTTGTCTCGAACGTCGGCGGCGGACCGACTTTCAGCATCGCCACCGGCACGACATTCGAGAAATCCGCCGACTGCCCGCGATGGTTCGTCATCTTCACCGCGTAAACAACAATGTGATTCATCCACGCGGGATCGATGGGATCGTCGAATTCCGTTTGTCCCGCCGGAACGTCGGCGATGGGTTTGGCCTTTTGATACGTCACCGATTCGTGAAATTCTTTCGAATCGCGGATCGGCGCCTTCGCGTCGAGATCGCCGATCACGAAACGATAGATCTCGGTGGGACCCAAACGATCGGGCCGCGGCTTGACGTTTTCCGTAGTGAGGAGTGCCGGGGGCCACGACAATTTCACTTTGTCGCCGCGCTGCGCCGCCGTGAAAGCGGTGGGCGGTTGCGGAATGTCCAGCAAGGGCGGCAACGGGTCGCCGACCGCGCCGCATCCGGTCAACATCAGACAGAGCACCACCAGCACCAGCAACATGGCGTAGGTGTAGTTTATCGCAGGTGCGTGAAATTCAGCGATTGTCGCCGCTTCCTTTGATTTGTCCGCGCTCCTGGCGCGACTTCAGTTTGGCGAGATTGTAGGCAGCCACGTCGTCCATCTCGATTCCCAGCGCGGTGCAACATTCGGCCAGATACCAGAGGACATCGCCAAGCTCCGCCTTGAATTGATCGGCTGACGGCGGCGGATTGTCGCCGCGCAAAATACGCTTGGCGAGTCCCGCGACTTCGCCCGCTTCGTTTACGAGTCCGAGCGTGGGATAGATCGCCGGCGCGTTACCGGCGTTGTAGGCCGCCGTCGTGTGCGCGGCGGTTTGGTAGTCTTTGAAAGTCAAAGTGGATTTTTCTCCAGTAGGACAGGCGTCCTCGCCGGTCCTTCCTACGGCAACAACTCTCCAGGCGCAAAGACGAGATCGCGATCGAGAACCATTTCCAGGTGCGTTCCCGCGGGCAGTTTCACATCCTGCTGCCGCGACAGTAGCACGCCGGCCAGCGCGCCGATTCCGCCGCCGATCGCGGCGCCGGGAATGCCCGACGCAATCGCGCCAACGCCCGCGCCCATTCCCGCGCCCATCAGCACGTCGCGCCCGTCGGCTGCCTTGCGGTCGCCGTCGACCGCGCCTTCGCTGCGCGGCGGACGCGCCTTGAAATCGCGCTGAATGCCGTTGGGAAGAATCAGCGAGTCGAAACGAATGTACAACTCGCCTTTGCCGGCGATATGGCCCGCGGGCTTGGCGTGCGTGACCGTTCCTTCTACGTGGCTGCCGTTGGGAATGATCACGCGGCCGTCGATCGCCACCGGCGCGTCGGTGCGCAGGTAAACGTGGTCGCCGTCTTTGGCGTGCTTGGTGGAGAGTTCGTTGGTGAGTCGCAACAAAACGTGCGTGCCCATCGGCACGGTGACGGCTGGAGGTTGTCCGGGCTCAGGGCGTCGGGCTAAAACCGGTTGCGAATTTGGCGGTGGCGTTGCCGGTGCTGGCGGCGCCGGCGCTGTTGTTGTGACTGCCTGCACGCCCTCGCGACGATAGACCAGCACGCCTTCCGGCGATGTTCCGGCCCGCGAAATCTCGCGGTGAATCGTCAACGTGTTGCGATCGCGCGACAACGTCCAGCGATCCGCCACGGTGAAGTCCTGCGTGCCGCTCACAATCGTATTTACGAGCAGCGCCGCGCCTTCCCACTTGGTCATCGTGCTTCGTGATTCTCCACCAACTTTCTTGCGCGTCTCGCTGCCATCGAGCGCATACGACCATTGCGCCGTTCCCGTCGAGACAAGTAATCCGGCGTCGCCTTGCGACACGTTGAGGGAAACGTCCACGGGACCGAGATCGCGCGTGTTGCTGGCCGGCGCGTCCAGAATCCAGTGGCCGGAAAAATCGCGGTCCTGATCCGCGCCGAAAAGCAACGTTGCGGCGGTGATGAACCCTATGAAGAAAATGCGGCAGTGCATATGTGTTACCCCTTCATCTTACGCTCAATGAAGTCGACGAAACGCGGGAAGGGATCGAATCCTACGATGTTAGGCGCGTCGGTGACGAAGTTCGACAGGGCGTTAATGTCGTAGAAATATGGTTGCCCGTCGCGATCGTTGATCAAGTACTCCATGCCGCCGATGTCGAGCGACGCTTCACGGGCGATCGCCAGCGCGGAGTCGACGATTTCCCGCGGGGGCACGAAGTTCTCAATCTGCATTGTCCGGCGCGCCGGTTCCGTCGCCGGGCAGAACGCGAAATCGGGCGCGGCGGCCGGTTCGGCGGTGGCATCCGGCGTTGTTTCTTCCTGGCAAATATCGGCGGGACACAAATTGAATCCGCCCTGCGCCGGCGGCACAATCTTGATGGCGTAGAGAAATTTACCATCCATCACTTCCACGCGCACAATCGACCCTCCGCGCGCCGGGAGAAATTCCTGCACCAGCGCGACGGAATCGACGCCGAGATCGAGCGTCCCAGATCGCGCGGCGGCCGCCAACGTGGCGCGCTCCTCGAAACGCTGGATTTTCGCGCCGCTCCCGCCGATGTTCGGCTTCACGATCACGGGATAAGTGAGTCCACGAGCCGCGGCCACCGCTTCCGCAGGGTGATTGATAACGCGGGCGCGTGGATACGCGATGCCGAGGCGTTCGAGAATATCCATTTGCAGCGCCTTCGATGTTTCCACTTCGTAGGCGCGCGATCCGTTCAGTACCGGCACGCCGATCTGCTGCATGTGCCGGAGAAATTCGCGCACAAAAAAGATGGCGTTGGCGTGACCGCGCAGATACGCCGACGGGCTCATGCGGTTCACCAGCAGTTTGTAGCGCGACGTGCGGATGCGCGGATCGAAACCGAATTCCGCGGCCGGCAAACGATCGAACGTGATGTCGCGGCGTTCCAGTTCGGCAAACAGGGGCCGGAACCATTCTTCGTGCTCGTAGAGGATCGCTAAATTTGCTTCGCCCATTTTTCCTTTCTATTTCGGGGCTTACTTCGGAGACATGCGCAACGACCCGTCGAGGCGAATCACTTCGCCGTTCAAATAACCGTTCGAGACGATATGCTCCACCAGCGCCGCATATTCCGCGGGCAGGCCCAAGCGCTTCGGAAAAACCACGCTCTCGCCCAGCGACGCGCGCGCGGCCTCGGGCAGTTTCGCCAACAGCGGCGTATCCATGATACCCGGCGCGATGGTCACCACGCGAATGCCGACGCTCGAGAGATCGCGCGCGGCGGGCAACGTCATTCCCACGACGCCGCCCTTCGATGAGGCGTACGCGATCTGTCCGATTTGTCCGTCGTACGCGGCGATGGACGCGGTGTTGACGATCACGCCGCGCTCGCCGCTTTCGAGTGGCGGATTTTTGGCGATCGCGGCGGCGGCTAACCGCAGCATGTTGAACGTGCCGATGAGATTCACCGTGATGACTCTCTTGAACGCCTCAAGGTCATGGGGCGTTCCATCGCGACCCACGGTGCGCGACACCGCGCCGCCGATGCCCGCGCAATTCACGGCGATGCGCAACGTTCCGGCGCCGGCGGCTTGCGCGACGGCCGCGGCTCCCTGCTCGGCGTCCGAGACATCGGCCGCCACGAACTGCGCTTGAATTTCCCGCGCCAACGCGTTGCCGCGCTCGGCATCGCGATCGACGATGGTGACGCGCGCACCACGCGCGGCGAGCATCCGCGCGGTCGCCTCGCCGAGTCCTGACGCTCCGCCGGTCACGAGTGCCGTGGTTCCTGAGATTGTCATGAAGATTGCCCTCGCAAGAAAGTGGACATCCTAACAATGATAGGCGATTACGTCTGGATGGCGAGCACTACTCGCCAACTTGTCGAAGCACCGCATCCCGGAGCACCGGATCGAGCCAAAAGTCCGCATGCTCGGTCAATTGGTTCAGGATCGGCGCAAGTCGCTCGATCAGACCGGCGCGTTTGGCTTCCGCAAGAATACCTAGAAGGCCGGTTACGTGCAGACCCATCGTCACCGCAGCCTTCCGGCCTTTTCGTTCATCCATAAGCAACAGGTCTGCGCCGATTTCCACGGCGACGAGAATCGCCTCTGCCTCGCCCGCGTCTAAATGACTCAAGGACGCGAGGCGCCGTGAATCATTGACCGCCTGAACTGACAACCACGGCCAGCGTTCAGGGAACAAAGGAAACTGGAGATGGGGGCGGCTGATTTCCTGGTAGACGCTGACAGGAACCACTGCTCGGCCATACAGCTTAGGAAGGATGTCGAGCAATTCGATGCGCGCCAGGGCTACTACGGGAGACGAATCTGACACAACGATCAATAGCGCCCCAAGCTCTTCAGAGTGGCGATATCCTGTTCGAAGTCAGCGACGCCATAATGAAGCGGGATATGTCGCTCAGCTAAGAAGTGGAGGAACTCCTGCTGGCTCGTGCCGGCAAAATGGCTCGCCTGTCCTAGCGTAAGGCGCTCTTGTTGAAACAGAACGATAGCTAGTTCCTTCTTGGCTTCGGCCGGTGTAAGACCAACCGACCCCATTTCGTCGTCCGAAATTATCAATGCCACGGCGGAGCTCCCTCCAATAAAACTGTAACACGACCGCTACTTCGACTCGTGATACTCCTGCTCGGTGTTCGTCGCCCAAATGTTGGATTTGTCCACGCGACCTTCGATAATATTGTCCACCGCGGTCATCGCGGTTAGCATCGAGTGATCCTGATTGTTGTACTTGTGCATGCCGTTGCGGCCGAGCAGGTAGAGGTTCGCGAAGCCGTCGACGAAATGCCGGATCGTGTCGAAGCGGTCGTACGTTCCGAAGTACGCCGGATACGTTTTCGGCATGTGGATCACCGTGCCGTCGAGCACGTCGCCGCGATCGATGATCCCGATGCGCGCCAACTCGTCCGCGGCGAACGATTTCATTTCCTCCGCGGGCTTGTTCCACAAATCGTCGCCTTCATAGCAAAAATATTCGACGCCCACCCAAACCTTGTCCGGATCGCTCACTAGATACGGACTCCAATTGTTGAAAATCTGCAAGCGTCCCGCGAGAACGTCCGGCTCTTGCACGTAAATCCAATTGTCGCGAATCAAACGCGACGACGCCTCGTGTACTTTCAACTTTTTCAGGAGCAGTCCCACGGTGATGAAGTCGCGGTACATCAATCCATCGCTGACCTCGCGCACATCGGCGGGCACCGCCGCGCCCTCCAGCGATCGAATCAACTCCTGCACCGGCATGGTCGAGAAAAAATAGTCGCCCTCGAATGTGCCAGACGCCGTCCGAACCGCGCGGATCCGCCCGTGCTGCGCGACAAGCGCGCGCACATCCTGCTCCATCAACACCTCGCCGCCCATTTCCCGTACGCGCCGCGCAACTTCTTCCCACATCTGACCCGGGCCGAGTTTCGGATACAGAAACTTTTCGATCAGCGAGGTCTCGGTGCCTTTTTGCGACAAGTCCCCGCTGCCACCGCCGAAAATCTTTGTGGTGAACTTCTTAAAGATGTGTGCGACCGTCTTCAGGATCGACAAGCCCTTGATGCGTTGCGCGCCCCACTCCGCGCTGATCTCGCTGCAGGCCACGCCCCACACTTTTTCCGTGTACGACTTGAAGAACGTGAGATACAACTCGCGTCCGAAACGATTGACGAAAAACTGCTCCAGGTTCTTCTCGTTGCGAATCGGAAAGAGCATCGCGCGCAGATAGCTGAACCCGATGCGGATCGTCCGCATCAGGCCCAAGTTCAGAAGCGTGTCTTTGCTGAGCGTGATGGGATACTCGAAAAACTTGCGGAGAAAATAAATGCGCGACTTGCGGCCGCGCACAAGCATCACTTCGTTCGTAGCGTCGGGATCGGGTCCCATCGCCGTTGTTTCGATTTTCCGCGTGCGTCCTTGATACGTGATCTGCTCGCCGCTGCCTCGCGCGCGTTGCAATGGGAGAATTTCCAGCCACCATTCCATCACACGATCGGATTTCGAGAAGAAGCGGTGGCCGCCGATATCCATGCGATTGCCTTTGTAGACCACCGTTTGGGAAATTCCGCCGAGTATGGAAGACTTCTCGAGAACGACAGGGTGAATGTCGGTGCGCTTCAGCAATTCATAGGCGGTAGTGAGCCCGGCGGGGCCTCCGCCGATGATGATGGCGCGTTTTTTCATTCCATCAATCGTAGAGCAGATACGGCTGGCGCCGCTTGCGAAATGCCGATAAAGCTTCGAGAGTAGATTGGTACACCGATTCACCGCTATCGCCGCGCGCGAGCCGTGCGGCCGCGTCGTCGCTACCCAAGAGAAGAATGCCGGATTTCACGTCGTATTTTTCAGGATGAAACTTCAGCACCGCGGCGAGCATTTCCAATCCCAAGCGACCCGTGTCGAGCTTGTCGCGATTCAATAGCTCGACCTCCAGGCCGTCGCATTCTTGGTCCTTATAGGGCGCTTCGGTGGGACGGAATCGCCGAGGCAAGAAACGCACGCCGGGGATTTGTTTCTCATTCAAGAATGCTGCGACCTCGCGGCCATTGAGCCACGGCGCGCCGACAATTTGAAACGGTGTGTCCGTGCCGCGTCCGATAGCGAGTTTTTCCAGCAGACAAACGCCGGTGTAGAGCGTCTCGGCAGTGAGGCTGCGCAAATTCGGCGAGGGATTCAGCCACTCCAGTCCGGTTTCGTCGAACCACATGGAGCGACGCCAGCCCTGCATCTTGATCACGTGCAGCGACGCGCCGATTTTGTTTTCGGCGTTGTACATTTGCGCCAGTTCGCCCATGGTGAGTCCGTAACGCGTGGGGATTCGCATGATTCCCAGGCCGGAAAAATGCGACGGGTCGAGCATCGGCCCTTGCACGTCGACGCCATTCACGGGATTCGGACGGTCGAGCACGAAATACTCGATGTGCGCGGTGGCCGCAGCCTCCATCATGTGCTGCATCGTGACCGTGTAAGTGTAGAACCGCGCGCCGGCATCTTGAATGTCGAAGACGAGTGCGTCGATGCCCTTCAACATTTCCGGCGACGCGCGCTGCATGCCCGGCTGATACAAGCTGTAAATCGGAACTCCGGTGGATTCCTGTTTGCTCGAGCGAACTGTCTCGCCGGCGGCGGCCGCGCCGTTGAGCCCATGCTCCGGAGTAAAGATGGCGACCAGGGTCAAGCCGGCGGATTTCGCTTCTGGCGACTCAAGCACGTCGATGATGTGGCGGCGATCGCGCGTGATCGCGCTGAAGTTGGTGATCACGCCGACGTGCTTACCGGCAAGAGGCGCGAAGTGCTGTTCGACGAGAACGTCCAACCCGGTTTTTACGTTCGCCTCAGCAAAGGCAATCGGGACAAACGCGGCAAATAGGCACAGCGAACGCAAGATTCGCATTTAGCGCTTTCTCTTCAACACGCGCCGCGCCGCCGCGACCACTTCCTTCGCGGTCAGTCCATATTTCTCAAGCAACTCTTCCGGCGTGGCCGACTCCGCGTAGGTATCGTGAATTCCCACGTACTCGATGGGCACCGGTGACGTTGCGGCAGCCGCGCGCGCCACCTGCGATCCCAGGCCACCGTCGAGCAGGTGCTCCTCCGCGGTGACGATCGCGCCGGTGCGGCACGCCGCCGCGACCGCCGCGGTGTCGAGCGGCTTCAGCGTGTGCATGTCCACCACCATCGCGGAAATTCCCTCGGCGGCGAGCGTTTCCGCCGCGCGCAAACACTCCGCGGTCATGATGCCACAACCGATCAGCGCGACATCGCTGCCTTCGATCAGCACGCGCGCTTTGCCGATTTGAAAATTATCGTCCTTCGCGTCGTAAATCACCGGGACTTTGGGACGGCCGACGCGCATATAGATGGGACCTTTGTGTTCGGCCGCGCGAAACACCAGCGCACGCGTCGATACTTCATCCGCCGGCGACATCACGCTGAATCCCGCGAGACCGCACGCCAGCGCATAATCTTCCACGCTCATTTGCGACGGTCCATCCTCGCCGATGGAAATTCCGCCGTGCGATCCCACAAATTTCGCATTCACTTTCGGCAAGGCCACGGCCACGCGCATCTGGTCGAATCCCTTGCACATCAGGAAAACGGAGAAACTGCTGGCGAAGGGAATTTTTCCGGCCTCGGCCAAGCCGCCGGCGATTCCCACCATGTCGGCTTCCGCGATTCCGCACGTAAAAAATCGATTCGGAAACTCCTTGGCAAACACGTTGGTCTTGGTCGACTTTGCGAGGTCGGCGTCGAGCACCACGACGTTGGGATTCGTGCGTCCCAGCTCGGCCAGCGCTTTGCCGTAGGCGTCGCGCGTGGCGGCGCCCATCTTCAATTCAAATTTCGGAGGAGCAATTGTGCCCATGCGAGGTTTCACGCCAGAACGGCGGCCTCCTTATCCAATTCTTCCAATGCTTTTTTCACTTGATCGGGGTTGGGAGCCGCGCCGTGGAACTCCACGTTGTTCTCCATGAAGGAAACGCCCTTGCCCTTGATCGTATTCGCGATGATCACGGTGGGTTTGCCGCTGGTCATCTTGGCTTGCTCGAAGGCGTCAAGCACTTTCTGCATGTTGTTGCCGTCAATCGTAAGCGTGCGCCATCCGAAGGATTCCCATTTCGCGGCGAGCGGCTCGAGGTCGAGAATTTTCGCCACCCAATCGTCGAGCTGAATCTTGTTGTAGTCGACGATCGCGCAAAGATTGTCGAGTTTGTGATAGCCGGCGAACATCGCCGCCTCCCACACTTGGCCTTCCTGGCATTCGCCGTCGCCGAGCATGACGTAAACGCGATAATCCTTTTGATCGAGACGCCCGGCGAGCGCCATGCCCATGCCGATCGACAAGCCGTTGCCGAGCGATCCAGTGGACGCCTCAAGAATCGGAAGGAAGCGCCGGTCGGGATGGCCTTGCAGCGGGCTGCCGAGTTTGCGCAGCGTCATCAGCAGCGCGGGATCGATGTAGCCGGCTTCGGCATACGCGCAATACAGCACCGGACACGCGTGACCCTTGCTGAGGATGAAACGATCGCGATCGGGCCACGCCGGCTTCTTCGGATCGTGACGCATCACTTTGAAGAAGAGCGCGGCGACCAACTCTGTGGCGGAAAGGGATCCGCCGGGATGGCCGGAACCGGCCGCGCCGATCATCTTGACGATGTTGTGGCGCATGCGATTCGCGATGCGCTTTAACTCGGGCAGATTTCCGTTCATGCCAGCAGTTTATCACTGTCGTGGAGAGGCGGTTTGACCACAAAGACACAAAGGACACAAAGAAAACCAACGCGACACGATCCGCTCTGGTTTTCTTTGTGTCCTTTGTGCCTTTGTGGTTAATTCTTCCTACTTCGCCACCGGACCGTAGTAGATGCTGTTGAACAGCAGCTTATACGTGCCGTGCGGCTGCGAACGGAACGTGATCTCGGGGCCGAACAAGTACAAATGTCCCTCGCCGACCTTCGCCGTCGCGCCGATCACGCCGCCCTTTAAGTAGTGCTCGCCCCACGCCCATCCGCTGCGCAGCGGCGTTTCGCTATCGAACCACATCAGCGGCCGCACCGCGCCGTTGATCGACGCCTCGGGCTTCAACTCAAACACCGGACTGTTGTCGAAGAACACGTCGACGTTTTTCGCAAAGCCGTAAGCGATTGGATTCGTGTTGTCGATCGACGCGCGCAGCACCGATCCCGGCACGTAGTACTTCGTACGCGGCAGCGGCGCGGAGGTTGGATGCTCCACGAGGAAATTCTGCACCGGAAGCTCGAGCATTTCCGCCACGTCTGTCGATGGGCCGATCGAAACGATCGTGCCGCCGCCGCGAATGAAATTGCGGATCTGCGGCAGCGTGGTTTCCGTGGTGATGCGTCCCATCATCGGGCGATACTCGGCAGGCACGCGGTCTTCGGAAATTTGTCCGCCGAAGAATTCCTGATCGGGTCCCGGCGCGGGCGCACCCGCCGCCGGAGCGCCGCCGCGTCCACCACCGCCACCGCCGCCGAAGCCGCCGCGACCACCGCCGCCCGCGCGAATCGTTCCGCTCGGGAAGACCAGCACGTCGAACTTGCCGTTCAGATTGCCGGCGTCGAGTTCCTTCGAGAAAACCACTTTGTACGGGAACTCAAACTGATCGAAGATGAAGCGCGTCCAGCCGCTCGGCATCGATCCGCCGTACGTATCAACCAAGCCGATGCGCACCGGCTTCAGTTTCACGACGTCGCCCGACGGTTGCGATGCAACGCCCGTAAAGTTCAATCCGAAATCGGACGCCAGTTTGTCGAGAATCGGTTTCGTCGACGGCCTCGCCGCGACGTACATTGTGCTCGAGCCGATCCACATGACGTTCTCGCCGGCCTTCAATAGGCGGTTAACCGCGATGAACGAATCGTTCGTGGCGTGACTGAACGTGTATCCTGCGGGACTCGCCGCGCCGCCCACCATTCCGGCGGGAAGCTTCGCGTAGCCGCTGATTTTTTCGAACGGACCATCGAAGTTTTCGAGCACGCGATCAAACTGCACGCCCATTTGATACGCCAGAGTGTAGCCGGCCGCGTCATAGGGCGGCGTGGGCGCGCCGCCGGGATAGGGAATGTCGTCCGGGTGCCACTGCGGCTCGAACATGTCGAGAACGTGCGGGCGAAACGCTTGCGCGCACTTCACCACCCACGATCCGGCGGGATACGTCTTGCCGTTCACTGTGAACGAGGCGGTGGCGCGATGAATCGTGATGCCGTTCTTCACGAGCGTGTTGATGAACTTGGTCGCCGTGAGGAAATCGGCCTGATCGCTGGGGATGATGTAGCCGCGCGGATCGCGATGCTTGGGATCGTGCACCACGGTGTCGTAATACTTCGGCGGAACATTGCCGATGGTCAACGCCGCGGAACCGCCGATCACTCCCGGCGCGGCTTGTCCGCGCCCGCCGCCACCGGCGACTTCAGGCGGTCCCGCTTGCGCCGGCGCCGTTGCCGCGCCGCCGCGACCACCACCGCCGCCACCGCGTCCACCACGCCCTCCGCCACCGACGGCGCCTTCACCGGACGCCGCCATATCCTTCTGAATCTCCGCGACCGCTTCGAGCATGCGCTTCGGCGTCAGCGTCCAGTGATCTTCATTGCCGTGCTGAATGGAATTGCGGCCCATCACATAAATGTTGTAGAGGAACTCTTCGCGCATCCGCGACGCGAGATCGAGCACCGCGCGGTTCGCCGTGACCGAATAGTCGATCGACTGACGGAAGTGCCAGGGCTGCGGCGAAATCGGGAACGGCAAGTCTTCGTTCGGCAACACGCGCTCCGGACGGAAGGGAATTTCCATCGGCGTGGGATTGCCGATGATTTCGGTGAGCAACCCGATCATGTTGTGGAAGTACGTTGTGGTGCGCAATCCGCCGTTGAACCACGTGGAGTACGTGGTGCCCTTGCGCATCACCGCGCCCGGTTTGTTCTCCACGATGAAGCGATGATGCATCGCCGCGCCGACCAGATCGAGTCCCGTTTGCGTGAGTGGATCGAGATTGTAGTTGTGCGGCGGCCGGAAGGGCGGCGCAAACAACACCGTGCCGACCGGTCCAGTCTGGTGATGGTTGTACATGATCTGCGGACACCACTCGAGGTACAGCACCTTGTTCATGTTGGTCGATTCGCTCATCGCCGACATGTAGAAGTCGCGGTTATCGTCGTGACCTGTGTACTTCGAGTAGAGACGCGGGAGTCCCGCCATCGAGCGTTTGGTGGGATCCTTCTCGCGCATGTACCAATTGCTGACCAGCTCGTGGCCGTCGGGATTCGCGTCGACGAACAGAATGATCACGTCGTTCAGGATGCGCATCGTTTCGGGATCGGTGCGGCTGACCATCTGATAGACCATTTCCATGAGCTGCTGCCCGCCGACCACTTCTGTCGCGTGCAAGCTGCCGTCGATCCACACCACCGCCTTGCCTTCCAGCGCGAGCGCGTGCGCCTGATCCTCGGTGAGTCCTTCGGCGTGCGCGAGTTTGTAGGAGATTTCGCGATAGTGCTCGAGGTTTTTCTGATTCTCTGGCGACGTGACGACCGCCATCCAGTGCGGGCGGCCTTCTTCCGTCTTGCCGATCTCCACCAGCTTCATGCGCGGCGATTCCTTGGCGAGCTTTTGCCAATACTCGCCGAGCTGCGTGTAGGTGGCGAGGGAATAGTCGTCGCCGAGGCTGAAGCCGAATTGTTCTTTCGGCGTGGTGATTTTCGGCGCGGCATCGACGACGGCGGCTTTGGCCGCGGGCTTTTTCTGCGGCGCAGGCGGCGCGGCGAAAGCCGTCAACAGGCACACCAATAGCGACACCGATAGCAGGGTCTTGCGGATCATGATGAAGGGTCCTCCCAAACCGGAAACATCATATCGCCGCTGGAGGGTGATTCTGTAAAGAATGGTTGAGGAGCCACGCGTTGGGTTGGAGTAGACTGTGGCGATGAATCCGCCTGAAGGGGAACGACGCCGCGTTCTCCAGAATTTGATTATGTTAGCCGTTGCCGACGACTACGAAGACCTCGAGATGATCCTGTCGACGGTGTGTAAATGGTGCATGGAGGACGGTCATACGTTCGCGGTGGAGCAGTCGGATATTCTGTCCGGTCTGACCGTCCTGATGGATGAGGGTTTGGTAGGTGCCTACTGTCTGCGCGCAACCTCTTCCGCAGTACCCGATTATGAGTTGACAAGGTCCTCAGGTGTGATCGAGGTGCCCAACGGCGATTCCGAGCGCGGCTGGTGCTACTTTACGTTGACATCAGCCGGACAGCGCAAACTGGCAGAACTCGATATCATGCGCAATTAGATTATTTTGCCGTTGGACCAATCAACTTCGACCGATCCGCGCCGGCCCGCGGCTTGAACTTTTGCGTGCGTCCGCCAAAAGTTTCCGCGGCGTAGAGATTGCCTTCGGAGTCCACGGAAAACTGGTGCACGCCCCAGAACGCGCCGGGAAAACTGCCGTACGTTCCCCACGAGTACAGCAGCTTCCCGTTCAAGTCGTATTCCAAGAACTTGTTCGTCACGCCGTCGGCGACCCATAAATGCTGGTCTGCCGTGATCATGATGTGGTATGGCTGGCGAATGTTCGGCCACTGATCGAGAAACTTGCCGTTTTCGTCGAACACCTGAATGCGGCTGTTCGAGCGATCCGCCACATAAAGGCGCCGGTTGCGATCGATGTCAATGGAATGCGGCAAATTGAATTGTCCGGGACCGTTGCCCTTTGTCCCCCAGGTCATTAGGTACTTGGCGTTCTTATCGAACTTCACCACGCGCGTGTTCACGTAGCCGTCGGTGATGAAGAACGTACCGTCCGGCAGCCACGCGATATCGGTGGGACGAGCAAAATGCTTGTCGTCCGCGCCGGGTACGCCCGGTTCGCCCAGCGTCCGCACGAGTTGTTTGCCGTCGTTCGTGAATTCCAGCACTTGATGGCGTTGATCGTCGATCACCCACACGTGTTTCTCAGGATCATACGGGCTGATCTTGATCTTGTGCGGACCGCGTCCGCCGGCGAACAGGTGATCCCACTGCGTCCACGATTCGATCATGCGTCCCGCGCCGTCGACGATCACGATGCAGTTGCGCAATTCCGCCGTGGGCGCGTTGGCGCGCTGTTCGAGCGATCCCCACGCGCCGTTGAAAGTGTCCGGCAGCTTTTCCGGTAGTTTCAGTTCGCCGCGATTCGCCAGAAAAACCCGATTCGGTGATTCCGCGAAGACGCCGGCTTGCGATCCCTGCACGTATCCGGCACGGGCAAACGGTTGCGGCCATCCCGCGACCACTTCATAGGGTCCCGTTTCTTCCTCGCCACCTTTTGTGGGCGATTGTTGGGGAGACGCGGCAACTGCCGCCATGAATACCGCGATGCAGGTTGTGGTAGCCTTTCGCACATGGGTATCTTAACCGTTTTCTTCCTACTGTTCGCAGCGACCGACACCGTGCTCGACAATCCCTACGTCCATGTGACCAAAAACGCCGCGCCGTGTGCGAAAGCCGGAACTCCCGGTTGCGGCGATCGCGTGATTGTCGCCCTTGGAGCCGTAGCGTTCCACGGCAAGCAAATGAAACGCGGCGACCTGGAAGTGTTTGAAGCGGGAAAATCCTACGACGCGCCCACCGGGCACGATTATCTCGAAGTGACGTTGAAGCCCGATCACCCGCCCGTGAAATCGCCGCCGGTCATGATCGCGCCGGAGAAGAACACCGTTGTTTACGACGGCCCACACTTATTCATTTTCGAAGAAAAACTCGATCCCGGAGAAACGCGCGCGCGGCACAGTCACCGGCAGCGCGTGGTGGTAGTGCTCAACGACACGCGATTGCAGCAATGGCCTGACGGCGCGCCCGAGGTTTTCAAGCAGCAAGTTCCCGACGACGTGCACTTCAACGAGCCGGTGGTTCACATCGCCAAAACCGTGGGCGAGAAACCGCTGCGCAACATCGTGATTGAACTGAAACCGTAGAAAAACGGTTCCGCGGCCCGAGTTCCGAGGCCCGAGTCAAAAACGCGAGGCCCGGCTAACTTTGCTCGAACACTTTCGTTGGGATGCTAAATGAAAGAGGGCTGCCTCGGGAGCAGCCCACGGTGGGAAAAATTCTTACGCGGCGTTCTTGCGGCGTTATGCAACAGCAGCGGGTTCCGCGGCATGCGTCTTGGCGGCCTTCTTGCGGCGCGAGCCGCGTGCGGCCTTCGGCGGATCGCCGTCAACCAACTCCACTTGGATCATGCTGGTGACGAACTTCTTTTTGCCGTGCGTTTCAAAATCGATCGTGGTACGTTCCGTGTCAGACTCCGTGACTACTCCGTAACCGTATTGGGCATGTTTCAGGTACTGAGACTCTTTGAATGCCTTCACAAAACCCTCCTGGTGGTTGGTTACCGAACTCTACGTGCTTCTTGCAGCAGAAAACAGGAACGGATGGAATTTAGGTCGACCTCTCCGGCTCTCGCCGGAGAGGTCAACGCTGCGTTTTGGCTAGAGGGGTGACACTTGCTCGGCCTGCAGACCCTTCGGTCCGCGGGTCACGACGAACTCCACCGCTTGGCCCTCATCGAGCGTGCGGTAGCCTTCCGCCTGGATCGCCGAGAAATGTACGAAAACGTCTTCGCCGGACTGCCGCTGAATGAAGCCGTAGCCCTTGGCGGCGTTAAACCACTTGACTGTTCCTTGTTCCTTCACTGAAAAACTCCTCTACTGTTTCGAAGCTATTTGGTGCTCACCCATCGCCCCCTGCCAAAATGCAAAAAGGCCGCAAGAGAACCCCTCGCAGCCCTTAGACATCGAATCAAAAGGTACAGGAGCAACAAACGCAAATCTATCGTAACACAAAACACGCCGTTTCGCTAGGGGGGCCCTGGTACTACTTTGACATTAGACTTAAACGTGGCGACCGGCCCACGGGATGATCGCTTCCGGTACCTGGCCGGACCCTCGCAGGACCCGCGCCCGGAGCTCCTCGCGGCTGATAATTCCTTTTTCTTCAAGCATTTGTGCGAGTGTCCAGAGAGTGGTTGCGGGGTCCATGCCGGCGGTCCATTCGGTGGTGTTGAAGTGCATTCCCCAAACGTTTTCAGGAGTTTCCAACTCCACGCCGATTTCGTAACTACCGTTCGAAAGGCCATTGCACCACACCACGCGACACGTCGCCGATCGCCCCAGATGAGTGATTCCCAAGTTGATACGTCCGCCCGGCGGATGGTAGCAGTTGGTTCCGATGCGCGCTCCATGGCGGTCGATGTCCTTTGTCTGAGTGCGTTCTAACCGGCGGACTCCTTGTTGATCGAGATAAGAGATCTCCACGGGAATTTCCAACGGCACGCGGTTTGTTCGGCGATCGTCGATGGTCATGGCGTGTGGAAATGCACGCCACGCGCCACAACAATGTTAGGGGATTCAAACGTAGGACCGGCGTCGTCGGTCCGGTTCAGCGCGATACTCTCGCGGTTCCACGTTTCATCACGCGCTCCACTTCGCTCAGCGTGGCCATCGTGGTGTCGCCGGGCGTGGTCATGGCGAGCGCGCCGTGCGCCGCTCCGCAGTCGACGGCCCATTGCGGATCTTTTCCCGCGAGAAAACCGTAGATCAGGCCAGACGCGAAGGAGTCGCCGCCGCCGACGCGGTCGAGAATCTCGAGATTCTCGCGAACAGATGCTTGGTACAGTTTGCCGCCCGTATAGCAGACGGCGCCCCAATCGTTGACGCTGGCGGTTTTCGCGTTGCGTAAAGTGGTCGCGACCACTTGGAAATTCGGAAACGCCGCCACGGCCTTTCCGATCATTTTTTGGAAGTTCGCGGGATCGAGTTTCGAAAGGTTCTCATCGAGTCCTTCGACGTGAAAACCAAGGGACGCCGAAAAATCTTCCTCGTTGCCCAACATCACATCGACCAGCGCCGCGAGTTCGCGATTCACCTGCTGCGCGCGCTCCTGACCGCCGATGGCTTTCCACAGCGAGTCGCGATAGTTGAGATCGTAGCTGACGATCGTACCGTGACGACGCGCCGCCGCCATCGCTTCGCGCGCTACGTCGGTGGTTGATTCCGAAAGAGCCGCGAAAATGCCGCCACAGTGAAACCATCGCGCGCCTTGGCGCCCGAAAATCTTGTCCCAGTCGAAATCGCCCGGCTTCACCTGCGAAATCGCGGTGTGTCCGCGATCCGAGCAGCCGAGCGCCGCGCGCACGCCGAATCCACGTTCGGTAAAATTGATTCCGTTACGCGCGTTGCGCCCGACACCGTCGTACGCGACCCATCGCACGTGCGATTGGTCGACGCCGCCTTGATACATCAGGTCTTCGATGAGCCGTCCCACGGGATTATCCGCGAGCGCCGTGACGATCGCGGTATCCAGGCCGAAGCAGCGCTTCAATCCGCGCGCGACATTGTACTCGCCGCCGCCTTCCCAGCATTGGAACTGACGCGTGGTCGAGATGCGTCCTTCGCCGGGATCGAGGCGAAGCATCACTTCGCCCAGCGATACGAGGTCCCAGCGGCTATCGGCCTTCGGTTTGATTTTCACGCGGAGTATTGTATCAGTCGTTCGCGAGGACCGATGGCAGATCGCGGCGGCCATGCACTACTCGAGACACAAAGACGTCTCCGCCGCTGATCCGATAGAATACGAGGTAATTAGCCAAGGGAAAGCTTCTCAGGCCAGGCCTAAATTCGGGCCTGGGTCGGCCGATCCTGGGGTTCTTGCTCAGCTTTTCGAAGGTCTTGTCGATGCGGGCCAAGAAATCGTCGGCAACCTCGATGCTCCCACTTTTTTCAACGAGATATTGCCATATCTCCGTCAGATCGCGCTCAGCGCGTGAGGAAAGAGAGTGGGACACGACCAGGTTTAGGCGAGCGTGCCGTGCTTGGCCTCGTACTCTGCGCGAGCGTTCCGCTTGATCCGATCGAATAGGGCGTTTCTGGCCTCCGGCGTGGAGATGTCGATCCAAGGACCGGCATCGCCTACGTCAAGCTCCGCGATCAACTCGGCGCGGCGGCGCTCATACTCTTCCCACCGTTGTACCGCAGCCGTCATGGCCGCCTCGGCGCTTTCGAAACGCCCGCTCGCCACGCCCTCGCGTACAAACGCTTCTTGATCCGGCGTCAGCTTGATCTGGATTTCCATGGGCCCAGTCTAGCGCACCGCCGCATTATGAAAGCCATAAAATCTTTCTCTTGCTCCGCGCGACCTTCTTGGTCCAGCATGTGGCCTAATGCAATTCTCGTCCTACGATCCCTCCAGCTTCTACGACGAAATGTTCGAAGCCCCGGGGACTCCGCGCGCGCACGCGCAATTGCTCGTCGAAACCATCGAGAGTCTCTCCGAAGGACAACTTCTCCGCTACAAACACGCCGCCGATCAACTTCTTTTGCAGATGGGCATCACGTTCAACGTCTACGGCGACGATGCCGGGACCGAACGCATTTTTCCGTTCGATCTGGTGCCGCGCATTGTAACCGCGGCCGAATGGCAGCGCCTGGAGCGCGGACTCCAGCAGCGCATTCACGCGCTCAACGCGTTTCTCGACGACATTTATCACGATCAGAAAATCCTCAAAGACGGCGTGATTCCGGCTGAAGTGATTCTCTCGGCCGCGTCGTATCGCCCGCAATGCAAGGGACTGAATCCACCGCGAGGCGTCTGGTGCCACATCACCGGCACCGACTTGGTGCGCGATGGCGACGGCGAGTTCTACGTGCTCGAAGACAACTTGCGCGTGCCGTCGGGCGTGTCGTACGTGCTGGAGAATCGCGAAGTGCTGAAGCGCATTTTCCCGCAAGTCTTCGAAGGACTCCACGTGCGTCCGGTAAACGACTATCCGTCGCGTCTGCTCGAAATGCTGCACACGCTGGAAATCTCTGGCAGCACCATCAGCAACGCCCCGCGCGTCGTCCTGTTGACACCGGGAATCTACAACTCGGCGTACTTCGAGCACAGTTTTCTGGCCCAACAAATGGGCGTGCAACTGGTGGAAGGTCGTGATCTCGCCGCGACGCCCTCGGGCGTTTTCATGCGCACGACGAAGGGACTCGAACGGGTCGACGTGATTTATCGCCGCATCGACGACGATTTTCTCGATCCCCGCGCGTTTCGCGCCGATTCCCTACTCGGCGTTCCAGGATTGATGGAAGCGTGCTGCAATGGACGCGTGGCGCTGGCGAATGCGCCGGGCAACGGCGTCGCCGACGACAAAGTGATTTACGCCTACGTGCCGGAAATCATCCGCTACTACGAAGGCGCCGATCCGATCTTGCCGAATGTCCCAACGTTCTTGTGCTGGCGCGAAAAAGATCGCCAACACGTCTTGCAGAATCTCGATAAGCTCGTCGTGAAAGCGGCGAATGAAGCGGGCGGATACGGAATGCTCGTCGGCCCGCATTCCACCGTTGCGCAGCGCGCCGAATTTGCAGCGAGAATCTCGGCGAATCCGCGCAACTACATCGCGCAGCCGACGCTCTCGCTCTCGCGCGTGCCGACGCTCGTAGACGACGATCACTTCGAAGGACGCCACGTCGACCTGCGGCCCTACGTTTTGTACGGCAAAGACATCTGGGTTCTTCCCGGTGGACTCACCAGAGTCGCCCTGCGCAAAGGATCGCTCGTCGTGAACTCGTCGCAAGGCGGCGGGAGCAAGGATACCTGGGTGCTTTCTGGGAGTGGCGCCGCATGACGCCGCCACTTCTCAGCCGCGTGGCCGACTCCGTTTATTGGATGGCGCGATACATCGAGCGCGCCGAAAACGTCGCGCGTTTCATCGGCGTGAATCTCAACTTGATGCTCGATCTTCCCTCGGGTGAAGGAAATCAATGGCAGCCGATCATCGCGACCACGGGCGATGCCGCCGCGTTCACCAAACGGTGCGGCGAAGCGACACGCGAATCGGTGATCGAGTTTCTGGCGCGGGACAACGCGAATCCCAACTCGATTGCCTCGTGCGTACGAGCCGCCCGCGAAAACGCGCGAAGCGTCCGCGAGACGATTTCATCGGAAATGTGGGAGCAGGTGAACTCGCTTTACTTGATGGTGCAAGCTTCGAACCCGCAAAGCTCGAGCGTAGGCGATCCGTCGTTCTTTCACGACATCCGCATGGCGTGTCATTTGTTTCAAGGACTCACCGATTCCACGATGTCGCACAACGAAGCGTGGCATTTCATCCGCGTGGGGCAGGCGCTGGAACGCGCCGACAAAACGTCGCGCTTGCTCGACGTGAAGTATTTCATCCTGCTGCCGTCGCTCAGCGACATAGGCACGCCGTACGACGACGTGCAATGGTCGGCGGTGCTGAAGAGCGTCAGTGGATTTGAAATGTATCGCAAGCGCCATGGACGAATCGCGCCGCGCCGGATCGTCGAGTTCCTGCTGCTCGACAACGATTTCCCGCGCGCCGTGCGCTACTGCCTGGGCCGCGCCGACCGCTACATCCACGACATCACGGGCACGCCGCCGGGAACTTTTTCGTGTTCCACCGAGCAGCGCCTGGGACTATTGCGGTCGGAACTCGATTTCGCGCCGGTCGACATTGTGTTTAAGACCGGTCTGCACGAATTTCTCGACGCGCTGCAAGGCAAGATGAACAAGATCGACGAATGCATCTCGAACGATTTCTTCGCGCAGCGCGAAACGCCATAGATGTTACTCTGAGACTGATGTGCACCTTCCGGCATGCGGCACAAGGCGAATCATGGTGACCAATGAGATCCCGCAAGCCAGAGAACTTGCGGTCTTGTAACGGCCCCGCGCATGATTGTCTTGGGATTCTCTGGTATTCACAACGGCGGCTACTACCGCGACCACTATGGCCTTCGCTTTGTGGGTCACGACGCCGGCGTGGCCGTGGTGCGCGACGGTACGGCGCTATTTGCCGCCGAAGAAGAGCGTTTCAGTAGGGAGAAGCATACTTCAAGCTTTCCGAACGGAGCATTCGACGCGGCGCTTCAGGCCACCGGTATTCAGGTCGGCGATATCGACGTGGTTGCCTATCCGTGGATGGTAACGGGTAGAAAATTCCTGCACATGAATTTGAATCACGCGCTTCGTGTTCCTCTGTTGCACGGGCCCGCCCTTGCGATCAGCGGTATGCGTGTCATCCGCGACCTGATGTCTCCAGGATTGGTCGCCAAACGATTTGCGGCGGAAATGGGCCGGGACCTGCCGCGGAGCCGCGGTGTTTCGCATCACATGGGGCATTCCACGTGCGCCTACTTTACGTCGCCCTTCGATAGCGCCGCCGTCCTCACCGTCGACGGTCAGGGGGAAGACGAAAGCGGATCGCTCGGCGAATGGAACGGCACAAAGTATCGGCATATCCGGTCGATCTACTCGCCTGACTCCATCGGAATTCTCTATGGTATGGTCACGGACTTCATTGGCATGCGTGCGGCGTGGGATGAGTACAAGGTGATGGGAATGGCGTCCTATGGCGACGCCTTGCGATTCCAGCGCGAGTTCGAGTCGCTCGTGAAGCTCGCGCCGGATGGCCGCTATGAAACAGATCGCACGGCCATGGTCTTCCAGCCTGGATATTGCGAGGCGATGTTGAGCCGAGTCTTTGGTATGAAACAGCGCGTGCCGGAAGAGCCGCTCGGGCAAATCCATTTCGATCTAGCCGCTGGGTTGCAAGGAATGACCGAGCGAGTGGTTTTCCACCTCTTGAGCTATCTTCGTCAGCAGTCGAAATTGAACAACCTATGTTTGGGCGGCGGCGTCTTTCAAAACTCGGTGTTGAACGGAAAAATCCTGCGTTCGGGATTGTTCGAGCGCGTGTTCGTGCCCCCGGTACCGGGAGATCACGGCGGCGCGCTGGGCGCGGCGTTGTATGTGTACAACGAAGAATCGCATGCAGAGCGCAAAACGACGAGCTTTTCGGCATTTTCAGGACCCGAGTACACCGATGTGGAAATCGAGCTCGCGTTGAAGCAGCGACCGGCACTCCCGCATAGCCGACCACCGGACGTTGCGGCGGAAGCCGCACGCCGGTTGGCGTCGGGGCAAGTTCTCGGTTGGTTTCAGGGTCGCATGGAATATGGCCCTAGAGCGCTGGGTCATCGCAGCATTTTGGCGAGTCCGTTATTCGGCGACATGCGAGATCGTGTGAATGACCGGATCAAACATCGGGAACGCTTTCGACCATTCGCTGGAGCCGTGCCGCTCGAGTTTGCTCGCGAATACTTCGAGCTGGATGGTCCGTCGCCGTACATGCAGTTTGTGGTTCCAGTCAGGCCGGGGGCGATCGAACGTATACCAGCGGTGGTTCACTTTGGGACCTGTCGCGCGCAGACTGTGGACTTCGCCGAGGATCCGCTTTTCCATTCACTGCTCGTGAAGTTCGGAAAACTGACGGGTTGTCCGGTCTTGCTAAATACATCGTTCAACGATGCGGACGAACCCATTGTCTGCAGGCCCGAGAACGCTCTTCGAACGTTCCTACATACCGACCTGGACTCGTTGGTGATTGGCTCTTTCGTGGTCGAGCGCCCGAGAAAGACTTAGCGGTCAGTTCTCTTCCCACCGGAAGCGCCACACCGCGAACGCTCCAAAGACCACGGCGCACCCGAGCAACAAACCAATCTGCGGCGCGACCGTAGAAAAGCCCAGGCCGCGCCACGTCACGGCGTCGAGACCGTCCATCGCCCAACGCGTCGGCATCACCACGGTGATGTTTTGCAGCCAGCGCGGAAAAATAAACGTGGGCACCCACGCGCCGCCTAACATCACCATCAACAGCGTCGCGACAATCGCCACGGCGCGCGTGGCCTCCGCGGTTTTGCCGAGCGTGCTGATCACCAGTCCCAACGCCGCGGTCATCAGCGAGAACGACGCGCAAATTCCCAAGAAACCCGCCAGACTGCCTTGAATGTGTACGCCGAAAACGACGCGCGCAAACGCGAACAGGATCATCAGCGTAGCCATCGACGTGATTCCGCCGCTGACGATCCGGCTGCCGAGCAGCATCATTCGCGAGATCGGCGCGGCGCGCAGGCGTTTCCACACGCCCAGTTGACGGCGTAGCAGCAATCCCACGCCGACTTCCACGCCAACCATCAGCAAAAACTGAATGCCCATGCCGCCGAAGGAGTGCGCGTAGCCGTTGTAGCTGATGGTGGGATCCGAGGTCACACTTTCCGCGCGCACGCCGAACGGCAGAGGTATTTCCTCGCGGCCGCCGCTGAGCTGCTTGCCCGCCGCTCCCATCACCGCACCCGTGACGATTCCCTGCAGCATTCGCATCTCCAGTTCCTGCGATGGATCTTGGAGCATGGCGATTTCCGGCCTCGATCCACCCGCCAGGAACGCAGCGGCCGTGCCGAAGGCAAAGTCTTTGGGTATCACGAACGCCGCCGTCGCTTTGCCTTTGCGCACCGCTTCGCGACACTGCTCCGGCGTGGCGGGCTTCACGTCGAGCGAGGCATCGGCCTTGAGACGGCGGACGACTTCCTGCGTCAAGTTGCTTCCGTCGAGATCGGCGATCAACACGGGGATCTTGCTGCGCTCGGTATTGCCGGCGCCGCCGCCGAAAATGTATCCGAAGAACGACGCGATGGCGATGGGCGCGATCACGCTCATGATCACAGCGCGCGGGTCGGCGAAAAACAGACGCAGTTCCATGCGCACGAGGGCGAAGAATGGAGTCATTAGTCGCGCAAGCTCCTTCCGGTGAGTGTGAGAAATACCGTTTCGAGACTCGTGCGTTCGCTCGCAAAATGTTGCACGTGTTGACCGCGTTCGGCGAGCCATTGGAGAATGGCCGCAGAATCGCGCGCCAAATCGCGCACGCCGATCCGCAACGAATGACCGCGACGTTCCACCGACTCTACGCCGGGTACCTGTCGCAGCGCGTCGATCGAAAGTCCGTCAATCAAAAGTTCGTCGATCGACAGTTCGCCGTCCTCCAGTTCCACCGTCAACAGATTCTGCGCGCAGAATCGGCGATGCAATCCTTGCAACGTGTCGTCGGCGATGATTTTGCCGTGATCGATGATCACCAAGCGATCGCAGAGGCGTTCGGCTTCTTCCATGTAGTGGGTGGTGTACAGAAGCGTCTTGCCGCGCTTCTTCAGAGATTCGAGATTGTCGAAAATGGCATTGCGGCTCTGGGGATCGACGCCGACAGTCGGCTCGTCGAGCAGCAACAGTTGCGGATCGTGCAGAAGAGCCGCGGCGAGATTCAGGCGCCGCTTCATGCCGCCGCTGAATTCCTTCACACGATCTTTGGCACGCTCGCTGAGACCAACCAGATCGAGCGCTTCATCCATCGCGTGTCTCAACGGCGCGCCGCTCATTTTGTAGAGCGCGCCAAAAAGCCGCAGATTCTCGCGCGCCGAGAGCTGGTCGTAAAGACCGAGATCCTGCGGCACGAGCCCAATGCTCTGTTTGGCGGGATCGGTGTCGCTGGAGATCGCGCGACCCGCGATGCGCACCTCTCCGGCATCGGGACGGATCAATCCGGCGATGATGGAAACGGTTGTGGTCTTCCCCGCGCCGTTCGGACCGAGAAGTCCGACCGTTTCGCCCTGACCTGCGCGAAACGAAACTCCGTCCACCGCAACTAGATTGTGGTAGCTCTTCCGAAGCCCCGAGATTTCTAGCATGCTCGCCATCACCCCCATTGTACGAAGGGTGACGCAAGATAGTTTCGAGGTTCTTCCGACCCCTAGCTGTGGCGGCTTTGCAGTTGTCAGAACCATTCGCGGTAGCGAATGGGCTCGCTGGCGTATGGATTCGCGGGCCCATCCGCTACCGCGGATGGTTCTGACAAAGGTTTGCAAAATTTGGAAGCTAGTTTCCTACCAAGCAATCGTCGGCGGCAGGAATTCAGCGAACAGATCGTCGTAGTAAGGTTTCAACTCGGTCAGATTCGGTTTCGAGTGACCCTTTGAGTAGAGATCGTACTGATTGAACTTCAGCACCCATTCCTTCATCGCGCGATCTTTGTCGGTGCACAGATGCTCGTACGCGCCGTGGCGATGCCACGGGTAGAACGAATGAAATTGCAGCATGTATAACGCTTCGTCGCGCAGGTACGGATTCATCACCTTGGCGATGTAGCCGTCGTGACCAAATGACATGTGCACATTCTCGAGTCCGCAGTTCGGCTCGTAGATTCCGTATTTCGTTTGCAGCTCGGGACGATTACGGTCCGGATTGTTGGCGAAGTACTCGGGGAAAACAATGTCTTCGGACCACGCACAGCCCACCGGAAACGTATCACCCACCACTCCCCACTGCGGCTCGCCGTACAGGCAGAGGCATTTTCCCAAGTCGTGCAGGAATCCGGTAAGAACCATCCATCGCGGATGGCCGTCGCGGCGGATCGCCTCGGACGTTTGCAGAAGATGCTCGATCTGCGTCAGGTCGGTATCGGGATCGCTGTCGTCGACGAGCTGATTCAGGAACTCAGCCGCTTCCCACACGGTCTTCTGGCCCTTTTGCAGAGTGAAGTATTCGGCTTCCTTGGCCAGCACGTAGTCGAGCGTTTGATTCTCGTGATTCAGCCGGTAGAACTCGGCCACGCCCGGGGTCGCGGTTTTGTCGTAGACGCGGAATTCCTCCTTGGACTTTCCCTCCTTATAGCGTCCTTCCAGAAACTCGTCCCATTCCTCCATCTCCGGAGAGAGAGGTTGCTCTTGCTCGGGTAGCGTCGATGCCGTGGTGGTGTTCATCTGTCGAACCTCGCAGTCGTATTAAATCGATTTATCTAGAATACCAGAAATGCCGCGACCATGGCGCGACGGCGCCAGTTCGGATAAGATCATCGAATCGCTATGACCTTCTGCCTGGGAATCGCCGTTGAAGATGGACTGGTGGGAATCGCCGACACGCGGCTGCTTTCGGGCCACGAGTGCTTGGTCGCGAAAAAAGTCGCGGCGTATCGCGGTCCGGGATTTTCTTTTTTCATCATGACTTCGGGCCTGCGCTCGCTGCGCGACAAAGTGTTGCTCCATTTTGAAGAAGCATTCGCCAAAGGCACGGCGCAGGGCGGATTGAACGATGCGCGCGACCGCCTCTCGAAAGTGGTGAATCTCTACGCGCAGCAAGTGCGCCGCGTGCAAAAGGAAGACGCCGCGGCGATGGAAGGCTCCGAGCTCTCGTTCAATCTGTTCACGCTGATCGGCGGACAGATGCCGTCGGACAACACCCACAAACTCTTTCTCGTTTATCCCGAGGGAAACTGGGTGGAAGTGGGACCCGACACGCCGTATCAAATCATTGGCGCGAGCGGTTACGGCAAACCGATCCTCGAGCGCTCGCTGCAACGATCCGACAGCATGGAGTTCGCGTTCAAAGTCGGAATCCTCGCGTTCGACGCCACGCGATTGTGCGCGGTGGACGTGGACTATCCGATGGACGTGGTGCTGATCCAAAAAGATTCCTTCAACGTTGTCGAGCATCGCTATGAGCGCGACGATCTGCGGCAGATTTCCAACTGGTGGCAGGAACGGATGCGCCACAGCATGCAAGATTTGCCGAAAGAATGGATCGACAGCGCGTTTTCCAAACTCGCGCCGAACGGCAAAGAAGATAAAGTTCGCCCGATTCAGCGGGGCCGATGACAATCGCGGTCCAACACTCGACCACCTATCGCTACAGCGAGCCGGTCTCGCTCGATCCACACGTTTTTCGCTTGCGACCGCGCGCCGACGGCGCGCAGCGCCTGATCGAGTACGCTCTGGAAATCAGTCCCGCGCCGGCGGGACGCGCCGAGTGTCTCGACGCCGAGGGAAACGCGGTGGTGCAAGCGTGGTTCAACGCGCCAGTATCGCACTTGAGCGTGTCGAGCCAATTTTCCGTGGAAACTCTTCGGGAAAATCCTTTCGATTTTCTACTGCCGCCGCCTTCGCAATTGCAGTTGACGCCCGATCCCGCGGCACCGGCGGAAGTCGGGGAATTCGCGCGGCAAACCTCGCGTCACGCCGGAGATCAAACCATGACGTTTCTCGAATTGCTGGCGCGCCGGCTTTTTCTCGACTACCGTCACGTGGCGCGCGAAGAAGGCGCGCCGCTCGCGCCGGAGGTGGTGCTAACGATTTCCGAAGCGTCGTGCCGCGACCTCGCGGTATTGTTTTGCGCGGCGTGCCGCGCGATGAACTTGACGGCGCGATTCGTCAGCGGATACGAAATCGAATCGGCGCGTGTGGATCATCCCTACATGCATGCGTGGGCGGAAGTGTTCGTGCCGGGCGGCGGTTGGCGCGGTTACGATCCCTCGCGCGGTGTGGCCGTAGGCGCGGATCACGTGGCGGTGGCGGCAGCAAGCGATCCAGCGATGGCGTCGCCGGTCAGTGGGGCGTATCGTGGCCCGGCAATGGCGTCAATGGATGTCGCGATCCAGATGCGGGTGAGTTGACGTGCTATACTCGCCGCATGGACGTCGAAAAGACGATGGAGTTCATCCTCGGCCAACAGGCGCTCGTAGCGTCGAACCTGGCGAGTGTGACGGAGCGACTGGACCGGCTGACGGCGCGAGTCGATCAAACCGAGGAGCAAATCCAGGTCATCGCGCGTGCGACCCACCGGTTGATCGAGACCCGTGAGTCGGATCGCCTCGCCTTCGAAGCCAACCAGAAAGAGTTTCGAGCGCAGATGGCTGCGTCGAATCTCCGGCACGAGGAAACGACGGAGAAACTTGACGCGATGATCCGCATCGTCGAGGACTTGCTTCGCAAGCGTAACAGCTCGTCGAACTAGCAACCGCGCTACTTTTTCTCAGTTTTCCGCAATCCAATTCCTAAATCGCGAAGCTGCGTTTCCGACACCGGCGTTGGTGCGTCCGTCATCAAGTCGACGGCACGCGCGGTCTTTGGAAATGGAATCACGTCGCGCAAGCTCGTCTCCTGCGCCAAAAGCATCACGATGCGATCGAAGCCCAGGGCGATTCCGCCGTGCGGCGGCGTGCCGTACTGCAGCGCGTCGAGGAAAAATCCGAAACGCTGGCGAGCTTCTTCGTCGGTCATTCCGAGCGAGCGAAAGATGCGCGCTTGCACGTCCTGGCGATGGATACGGATCGATCCGCTGCCAAGTTCGGTGCCGTTCAGCACCATGTCATAGGCCAGCGCGCGCACCGCGCCGGGATCGCTCTCGAGCTTGTCCATGTCCTGCTCGTGCGGCGACGTGAAGGGATGATGCATCGCGTCCCAACGTTTTTCCTCTTCGTTCCATTCGTACATCGGAAAATCGGTGACCCAGAGGAATCGAAAATCCTCGGGATTCAGCAGGCCGTGCTTGGCGGAGTATTTTTGTCCCGCGTGCAAACGCACCGCGCCCGCCGCGACGTGCGTGGAGTAATCGTGACGCTTCACGGCAGCGCCGGCCGGCGCACCGCACAATGCGATCAAGTCGCCCGATTCCGCGCCGGTTGCCTCGACAATGTTCTTCACGGCGTCGGGATAACTCTTGGCAAGCGATCCTTCAGGACCTTCCGCACCAATCCGAATATCGACCAGAGCGCGCGCGTTCCGCTCCGTCGCGAAAGCTTGCAACTCCTCGCGTTCTTTTCTAGATAGGTCCCCACATTTCGGTACGCGAAACGCCAGCAGCGCGTGCTCTGCGGAAAACTTCAGCTTGTCGAGATCGCCGGCGGCAAAGCAATCGTTGACCGTAGCCATCGCCGGCAAGCGGAGATCGGGCTTATCGATTCCGTAGCGGCGCATCACGTCGTCGTAGGAAAAATGCGGGAACGGCCGGTGCGGCTCGGCATAGCCTGCTTCGTGGACGAGTTTCGTGACGAGTCCTTCCATGACGCCGTAAATCGTTTCGCGTTGCGGAAAACTCATCTCCACGTCGATTTGCGTGAATTCCGCCTGGCGATCGGCGCGAAAATCCTCGTCGCGGAAGCAACGCACGATTTGAAAGTATTTGTCGAAGCCGGAGATCATCAGGATTTGCTTGAAAATCTGCGGCGACTGCGGCAAGGCGTAGAACGATCCTTGATTCACGCGGCTCGGCACCAGGTAGTCGCGCGCGCCTTCGGGTGTGGATCGCGTCATGAACGGCGTTTCAATTTCGTAGAAACCTTGCGCGTTCATGTATTGACGCACCGCCAACGCGAGTTTGTGGCGGAGCGCGATGTTCCGCTGCATGCGCGGGCGTCGCAAGTCGAGATAGCGGAAGCGCAGACGCGTCTCCTCGGCCGTGAGGGCCGTTTCGTCGTCGATCGTGAACGGCGGCGTTTTCGCATCGTTGAGAACGAACAATTCCTCGGCGGCCACTTCGATTTCGCCGGTGGGCAGCTTGGGATTCACGTTTTCCGGCGTGCGTTCGAGAACGGTTCCGCGCACCGCCACGACGAATTCGCGCGACAGCTCGGCGGCGCGCGCGTGCACTGCAGCGTTGCGGTCGCGATTGAACACCACTTGCGTCAATCCGCCGCGATCGCGGAGTTCGAGAAAAATCAGGCTGCCGTGATCGCGCGAACGATCCAGCCAGCCCATTAGCAGCACGGATTGCCCGGCGTTTTGTTTGCGCAACTCGCCGCAATCGTGCGTGCGGCGAAGGTTTCCGACGAAGTCGAGGGTCATGAGGGTTCTCGTTAAACTAACAATTGTATCAGCCAGAGGGTTCTTTCACCGCAGAGACGCAGAGACGCAGAGAAAACCTGGGAATGCGATCGGCCAGGCTTTCTCCGCGCCTCTGCGTCTCTGCGTTAAGAAAACCGTTTTGTCAATTCGTCGACGCTTAGAGTTTCCTGTGCGCCAGTCGACATGTCCTTCAGTGTGTAGCGCGCGCTTACTCGTTCGGTCTCGCCGATGATCAGTGCAAAACGAGCGGAGAGCTTCGAAGCCTGCTCCATGAGCTTGCCCATTTTGCGCGCCTCCGGCGGAACTTCAACCACAACACCGCGCGCGCGCAGATCGGCGGCCATCGAAATCGCACACTTCTGACTCTCCGGATCCAGCCAGACCATATAGATGTCCGGCCGCGCCGCCGGCGCTTCACCCAACAAATTGATCAGCCGATCTTCGCCGATGGAAAAACCAATTCCAGGCGCGCGCGGACCACCGATGGTCTCCGCGAGTCCATCGTATCGGCCGCCGCCCAGCACGGAATTCTGCGCACCAAGTGACCCGTGCACGAATTCGAACGTGGTCCTCGTGTAGTAATCAAGTCCCCGAACCATGCGCGGTGTTGGAGTGAACGGAATGTGGCGCATCGTCAGATATTCCTGCACCCGCGCGTAGTGATCGCGGCACGGTTCACACAAAAACTCCGTAATCTTCGGCAATCCCTCGATGATTTCCTGATCCGCGGGCACTTTGCAATCGAGCACGCGCAACGGATTCGTCTCCGCGCGGCGTTGGCAGTCCGAACACATGCGATCCTTCACGCCGGTCAACGCGGATTTCAGCGCTTCGAGAAATTGCGGCCGGCACGCGCCGTCGCCGAGCGAGTTCAAGAGAATTTCCGGCATCGGATCGAGTTTTACGCGCCCGAGAAAATCCCACAGCATCTCGATAATCTCGGCGTCGACGGCGGGACTGTCCGATCCGATCGCCTCCGCGCCAATCTGAAAAAACTGGCGATAGCGCCCTTTCTGCGGACGTTCGCGGCGAAACATCGGACCGATGTAGTACAGCTTCGTGAGTCCCGGATTGCGGCTCAGCGAGTGTTCAATGTAGGCGCGCACCACCGACGCCGTTGCTTCCGGGCGCAGCGTCAACGAGTCGCCGTGATCGTCGAAAGTGTACATTTCCTTCGAGACAATATCGGTTTCCGCGCCCACGCCGCGCGCGAACAATTGCGTTTCTTCCACCAGCGGCGTGCGAATTTCACCGTAACCGTAGACGCGAAACACCTCGCGCGCCTGCGCTTCCACGCGATTCCACAACGTCGTTTCGAACGGAAGGAGATCGCGCATGCCTTTTACGGCGCGAATGGTGTTTGTGCCCATCGGAGTCCTCAATTATCTCACACGGTGTGGACGGCAGCCTCCATGCGATAAACTGATCCAATGAATATGTCTCGACCGCTCGCTGCCGTGGATCCCGCGATTGCCAATTTGATTCGTGAAGAAACCGACCGCCAGCATTTTCAGCTTGAACTGATTCCCAGCGAGAATTTCGTTTCACAAGCCGTTCTCGAAGCCATGGGATCGGTGTTCACCAACAAATACGCGGAAGGATATCCGGGCAAGCGTTACTACGGGGGATGCGAATTCACAGATCAGGTGGAAACGCTGGCGCTGGAACGCGCCAAAAAACTTTTTGGTTGCGAGCACGCCAACGTGCAGCCGCACGCCGGCAGCCAGGCAAATATGGCGGCTTACGCGGCGGTGCTGGAACACGGCGACACGATTTTCGGCATGAATCTTTCGCACGGCGGACACTTGACGCACGGTAGTCCCGTGAATTTCAGCGGCAAGTTCTACAAGATCGTCCCGTACGGCGTCACGCGCGAAACCGAGACCATCGATTACGACGAGCTTGAACAAAACGCCATCGCCCAGCGACCGAAAATGATCATCGCGGGCGCCAGCGCGTACGCCCGCGTGATCGATTTCGCGCGACTCCGCAAGACCGCGGACGCCTCCGGCGCGCTGCTCTTGACCGACATGGCGCACATCGCTGGACTCGTGGCAGCGGGCGTGCACCCCAGCCCCGTGCCGCACTGCGACATCGTGACATCGACCACGCACAAGTCGCTGCGCGGCCCGCGCTCGGGCTTGATTTTGTCGCGCGAGAGATTCGCCGCGGCCATCGATAAAATGGTATTTCCCGGAATGCAAGGCGGTCCCATGGTGCACATCATCGCGGCGAAGGCGGTGTGCTTTCAGGAAGCGCTGGAGCCGGATTTCAAGACGTATCAACAACAGGTGGTCGCGAACGCGCGCGCACTGGCGGCAGCGCTCATGGCCGAAGGACTGCACGTGGTCTCGGGCGGCACTGACACGCATTTACTGCTGATCGACGTGTTCCGCGAGGGAATCAAGGGTAAAGAAGCGCAGACGGCGCTCGAACATTCGGGCATGACCACGAATCGCAACACGATTCCCTTCGATCAAAACACGCCGTTCAATCCATCGGGCATTCGCATGGGCACGCCGGCGGTCACCACGCGCGGCATGAAAGAGCCGGAGATGAAAAGGATCGGCGGCTGGATCGCGAAGGTGGTGCGCAACGCCAACGATTCCGCGCTGCTTCAGAAGATCAACGGCGAAGTGCGCGAACTTTGCGCGGCGTTTCCGCTGTACCGTTGGAGAGTTTGATAGGTGTCGCACTACTTGTTCGAGCGGGTATAAACTATCGTGATGTGCCGAAGCATTAAACGACTCCGCGTGCCCGAGCACGCGTCCACGGAAGAAGAAATTCGCGCCGCCGCGCTGCAATTCGTCCGCAAGGTGAGCGGATTTCAGAAGCCTTCGAAGGCCAACGAAGCGGCGTTCCTAAAAGCGATCGAGGAAATTGCCGGCGCGACCGGCCGGTTGCTGGAAGATTTGCCCGCCGCGCGCGTGGTGAATCGCGCACCCGCCTCGGAGCCCGAAGCCGCGGCGGATCATCATCACTTGAGCGCGTAAAGCTTGCGAGCATTTTCACGCATCACCATGCGCGCCAGTTCCACGGCGCGTTCGCGCGTAATCTCGCGGTCGTGCATCATCAGCGTGAGCGCGCGGCCGAGCGCCTCACGTCCCGTAGCGCCGGCGATGTAGGCTGCTTCCTCCCAACCCAATTCCGGCGAGAACGGATACGCGTCGGTGGCGAACATCACCTTTTCCGGAACGTAGGCCAGCCACGCGCGCAAAACTTCCGCGACATCGTGCGGCGTGTTGAACGCGGTCTGCTCGGAAAAATCCACGTAGAAGTTGGGCTTGGTCAACAGCGGCGTGATCTCGCGAGTGTACGGCCATCCGCCGTGAATCGCGACAAATGTGGTTTTGCGCAGCGCGGGATCGTTGAGCAACGGCTCCAGCAACAAGGGATTCGCCCACGACACATTGAAATATCCCCCGCCGCCATGCGCCACGTGAATGTGCACGGCCATGCCGAGCCGTCCGCACTCGGTGGCGATGAAACGGAAGATGTAATCTTGCAGGGCTTTGTAATTCGCGCCTGTGGCATAGGCTTTTTCCGCGTCCTCGCGCGACGGATTGTCGATGGCCAGCGTTCGCAGATACGCCATCTCAAATTTTTCGGCCAGCGCGCCGCCTTTCTTGTGACGTTCCAGCGTGGGGCGCACGACTTTGTCGAGATAGTCGCCGAGCTTGGCCGGTTTTCCCGTGACGCCGCTTTCCTGGTAATAGCGCGTCAGCAGTTTTTCCTCGAGCGGAAAGAACGCCGCTTGATCGGAGTTGTGAATCATTCCGCGATTATCGAGCGGATACATGAGCGCGTCGGCAAACGGCACCCAGCGGAAGCGCGGCGCGGGCAAGCCCGGGCCTACGGCCACGCGATTCGCCAGCATTGTCTCGATGCCCACGCGGTCGAGAATCCAAACGGCGTAATCGGCGCCGTGCGCGCGCATCGCGGCAGCCTTGGCGTCTTTGCCAGATCCAAAAAGTTTTTCCGTCGCTTCGGTGACCTCCGGCGAGTGCGCGCGCTGGCGGATCGGGTCCGATTGCGCCTCGAGATTATCGACGGGCAGCGCATCGTACTCGATGTCGGCGGGTTCGCCGGCCGCGGTGGGCCGCACCGGATGCGCGTGATTGTCGACGGCTTTGATGGCGGCGATTTCGCGGGCCAGTTCGGGATCGACGAGGGGCGCGTCGGCCGGCGGCGCACACGAGACGAGACTCAACGCGAGTGCGGCGAACAGGGCCAGGGCGAATGAAGCGGCGGATTTCATGGTTCCCAAGGATATCGCAAAGGACGAGCATGGTACGATGCTCGTATATGGGTCGCACCATTACAGTGCCGGACGAATTGTATGAGCGTTTGCGTCGGGAAGCTCTTCGTTCCAAGGTAAGCGTGGAGAGTCTAATCCGCAAGAGGCTGGACAGCAGGCCAAAGTCCTCCCGCAGCCGCGTTCCGGAGGTCGACCCGATTCTGGCGATCGCTGGAACCTGCCACAGCAGAGGGAAATTGGCCAGCAAGGATATCGATAAACATCTCTACGGCACCTAGAAAATGCGTCAAGCCACTCCTTGGCCCTCGCGCCCTACCCCCTTTTTTGTCGATTCGTGGGGTTGGCTTGTGCTTGCCGAATCGCGCGATCCGAATTGCAACGCGGCTGTAGCTCAACGGCGGCGGGATCAAATGGCGGGCTTGCCTTGGATAACGACAGACTATGTGCTAGATGAGGTCGTCACGCGCCTGTTCTCGAAGTTTCCGTTCGAGCAGGCAAAGAACTTCTGCGACGGGATCTTCGACAGTCGCAATGCAGGCGCGCTACAAATCATAGAAATCACGCCAGAACGTTTTCAAGCGGCCTGGCAACTGCGCCTGCGGTTTCGCGACAAGCCGCGGATTTCCTTTACCGATTTCACCAGCTTCGTCACTATGCAGGAACTCGGACTTAAGCGCGTCCTCACCGCCGACGCGCATTTCTCACAAGTAGGAATGGGATTTGAACGCGTTCCTTAAGGCTACCGCGCTTTTTCCCTTGCTGATGGTGCTCACCTCCTGCCACAAGGCGACGCCGCCTGAGCTCGACGCGTTCCGCCGGCTTCCCGGCGACAGGTCCGCTGCATGGCAAGTGGATGTGGCGAGTCTGCGGCGGGGATTGCTGCCGTTGCCCGCGGAATTGTCCGGCGTCGAGCGAGTCTCCGGCGTGATCGCCGGGAATCATCACGCCTACGCGATCTTCGAACCGGGCGCCGCGCCCGCGAAACTCGCGCCACCGCCTGGTTCCGCAGGAAACGCTCCCGACATCTCCACCGTGCCCGCGGGCGCGCAATTCTGGATGGTCGCGGAGCCGCGCGCGTTCGCGACAAATTCCGGAACCATCACGTTGACATTCGGTAAGACCACGATCGATCTGCCTGGGGAATTGGTTTCGCGCGCCACGCAACTCACGGCGTCGGGTCACGCGGGCGCCGCGGGAATGGATCTGACCATCGACACCGAATACTCGGACGCCGCTGATCCCGCGCGACTGGCGCCATCGGTGGCAGGCGTGCTGAAACTCGCGCGCGGCATCGACACACAAGTGGCGGCACAAGGGAATCACATCGTGATCCACGGAAAAGTCGGCGCGGCGGAAGCGGGAAAGCTTCTGTGGAACTGGATGGCGAAGGAATGAGGGTTCGGGACGGTGGCGGCGAGGATTATTCATTGCGCAACGCGTCGAGCGGCTGCAAGCGGCTGGCTTGGCGGGACGGAAAGTAGCACGCCGCGTATGCGCTGATCACTAACAACGCGACGACGCTCGCCGTCGCCACGGGATCCGACGGTGAGACGCCGTATAGCAAGCCGCGCATCAAGCGCGTCAGCCCTTGGCCGGCGACAATGCCCGCGCCGAGGCCAATGGCGGTCCATTTCATCCCCTGATAAGTGATCATGCCCCTGACTTGCGCCGGTGTCGCGCCGAGCGCCAGGCGAAGGCCAACTTCCACGCGACGCTCCTGCACCAGCAGGGACATCACGCCGTACGTTCCCACCGCGCCCAATACCAGCGCCAGCAAACCTAGGATTCCCGCCGTCAGCGCGGCGACGCGATTCGGAAAAAGTGTGAGGCCGATTCGATCGTCGAGAGTGTTTAGGTTGTACGCCGCCAAGTCCGGATCCATTTCGGCGACGAGCGTGCGCACCGGTCCCGCCTGGAGTGTCGGCTTGGAGGCCGTTTTGATCAACAGCGTCGCGCTGGGCAAATACTCCTGAGCGACGGGTCGATAGAGAAACGCTTTGGCGCTATCTTCCGGTCCAAAGTATTTGCTATCGCGCACCAGTCCCACAACTTCCACCCAGCTTCCGTTGGCAGGGCGCAATCGTTTGCCGATCGGGTTTTCCAAGGGCCAAAGCTGGCGAGCCAGCGTTTCATTGACGATTCCCACGGCCGGCGCCTGTCCGTCGTCGCGCACCGTGAAGTCGCGGCCATCGACGAAGGGAATGCTCAATGTGTGAAAGTAGGACGGTGAAATGCGATTCGTGTAGACTCCGGCAGAATGGCCGTCCACGCGATCGCCGTGTTCCGTGAACATTTCGACCGAAGCCAGCGCCACATTGCCGGTCAGCGGAACGCTGTCCGCGAGACTCGCTCCGGAAACGCCCGCGAGATTCGTCACGCGGTCCAGCAACCGGCTGTAGAAGGCCGTCCCTTTTTCGCGACCGTAGGAGTCCGCCGGCAGAACGAGCGTACACATCAAGACGTGATCGCTCGCGAAGCCGTGATCCATCACCGCCGGAGCGGCCAGGGTTCGTGCGAACACGCTTGAGACCATCAGCATGCTCGCGCACAACGCCACTTGAGTCGCAACCAGGCCGAAACGCAGCGCGGAACGGTCCGGCGACAAGGCGCCGGCTTTGAGCGACGACACCACGTCTGTTCTCAAACCATAGAGCGCGGGCGCGAGCCCGAAGGCCAGCGTGGTTGCCAACGAAATGGCGGCCGTGAACGCCAGGACATGCCAGTCGACGTCGAAGACCAAGCCAATCGGCATGGGAACCGGCAGAGACACCTGCATTAGCCATCGCGCCGTGCCGAACGCGACTGCTGTGGCGCCTACGCCGCCGAGGAGCGCCAGCGGCAAACTTTCCGCAAGCAACTGCCCCGCGAGTTGCCCGCGCGACGCGCCCAATGCCAAGCGCACGGCGATCTCGCGGCGTCGCGCCACCGCTCGCGCCAGCAGCAGGATCGCCACGTTGTCGCAGGCGATCAAAAGCGCCACCGCTACAACGGTCAGCAGTAACGCGGCGATCAGCCAGGTATTGCGAATCATCATCGGCGCTAGCATCTTGGCCGGGAAAACATAAATGGAAACGCGATTCTTGTCGCCGTGTTCGTCGGTCAACTGGCCGGCGATTCTCGACAAGTCCGCTTGAGCTTGGCCGCGCGACACTCCCGGGAGCAGGCGGCCGATCAACTGGCCCGACCCGGAAGGGCGTCCATCGCGGCCGGTCCAAGGTAAATACAGTTGGGGGATCAACGGGGCGCCGGTCGCTCCGTGAAATTCGGATGGCAGCACACCAATAATGGTCCGTGGAACGCGATCCACTACGATGGATTTTCCCAGGATCCGCGGATTGCTCGCGAAATGCGTACGCCAGCACGCATCGCTCAGGAGCACTACAGGCGGGGCGCCGGGTTGATCGTCTTCCTCCGTGATCGGACGGCCGATGGCCGCCTGGACGCCGAGCGTGCGGAAGTAATTCCCGCTGACCGGCATTGCGTGGATCGCGATGGGCGGTCCGTCGACCGCTACAGGATGCAATCCGCCCCAATGAAACAGGGCGAGACTCTCCAGTGTTCGGTTGCGATCGCGATACTGGCGATAGTCGTCGTAAGGCAGGAGCGAAACTGGGTTGAGGCCGTCACTGTATCCGCGAATCAGCCGGTCGGGCTCATGCGTCCCCGGAATGTCGCTTAGGAGGAGGGAAGCCGCGAATCCAAAAACGGTAACGTTTGCACCGACACCAATGGCCAACGCGGAAATCGCGATCAGCGCGAAGCCCGGAGATTTCCCAAGCAATCGCATACCATGCCTTGCGCCTTTGAGAAGTAGACCCACGCCAGCCCTCCAGAGGTTAGACGCTCACTCGCGGCCGATATTAGCGGCGTTTATCCGGAAATCGCCGACGGGCCATCGGCTGCGTCCGCAAAATTCTCTGCTAACACCGGGCGTCGCCCGCCGTATCTTGAGTGCATGACGATTCCAACCTTAGCGCTGGCGATCTTGTGGGCTCTGCAGGGCGCGAAACAATTCGACGTCGCGGTGATCCGGCTCAGTTCGCAGCCGGCGAGCGCGGGCACGCGCGTGGGCTTCGACGACGACCTGATGCGCATTTCCAACGAACCGGTGCGGCTGCTCCTGCGCATCGCGTTTCAAGCGCAAGATGCGCAGATTTCCGGTGGGCCCGATTGGGTCAACACGGATCGCTACGACATTCAGGCCAAAATCGAAGGCAAGGTCGCCGAGGGCGAACGGAGCGCGCTGGTCCGCGAATTGCTCCTTGAGCGTTTTCAACTGAAATTCCATCGCGAGACACGCGAGCTGAACGTCCTGGCGCTGGTCCCGGCGAAAGGCGGCGCGAAAGTGAAGGCGTCGCCGCCCGATGGCGACGTGCACATGAACACGAGCGGCGGAAAACCGGTGACACGCGCCACGGCCGCGGCACAAAGCATGCAATCGCTCGCCGGATACGTAGGGAATCGCCTGGGAAAAATCGTGATCGACAAGACGGGCCTGGATGGCCGCTACGATTTCACGCTCGAGTGGTCGCCCGACACCGACAGCGCCGCTACGGCTGACTCCGCCGCACCGTCGCTGGTCACGGCGCTGCGCGAGCAACTTGGATTTCGTTTGGAAACGCAGAAAGCGCCGGTGGAAGTGCTGGTGATCGATCACATCGAGCGGCCTACGGCGAACTAGCGGATGCGCCACTGTTGGAGCATGCTATGCTGACGCGGTGACGGCAAGAATCGCAACGCTGGTGTTGGTCGTGGCGGCAGCGCACGCGCAATTTACATCAACCGTATCGCTCACCGCGTCCGCGACGCCGCGCATCATGCGCGCCGAAGGACTTACCGAAGCGGCCGGCACACTCACGCTGCAATCAACCTCGGCCACTGCCACGCTCTCCACCGGATCACAAAGCGCGTCGGCCGTGCTGCAAGTTTTTTTGAACAGCAACGTCGCGAATGCGGCGGGATCTTCGTCGTCGGCGCTGGTGAATCGCAACGGAGCGGTGCCCAGCACGGACGTTCAAGTGATTCTCTCCAATTTCACTTTTCCGTCGGGAAACACATCGGTCTCGTGGACCGAGGCGGGCAATGCGTTGTCGATTACGTTGCAGATGGCGGCGAATTCCTCGCTGACGTTTGGGACGCTTGCAGTAAAAGGCGTGCGCGTGAATGCGAATCAACTGGGCCCGGGCGGGCAAATCTATTTCGCCGTGCAGTCGGCCTCGACGAACGTGGCGATTTCCGGGGCGACCGTCTTGCCGGCGGGCACGGTGTCGCCGGCGCTCGTGGGTGGTGGTTCGGCCAGCGGCAGCGAAGCACACGCGGAGCGGCGCGAACTTCCGGTCGCCGCTACGGGAACAGGACAAATCAATCTCGTTGCGGCGGAAGGGTTTTCCGGCGCGTTCACCACGATGGCACAAGAAACCGCGCTCTCGGGATCGGAAGTCACCAACGGCACGCGCCTCGACGTCGTGCTTGGGAATGTGACCGCGGGCACGAGCGCAAACGTCTATCAGTTGCTGCAAACACCGAATCTCACGTTGACGCTCGTGCAAAACGGTTCGCCACTCGCAGGCGCGGCGGCCGGTGTCACGTCGCCCGTGACTTTTTCCGCTGGGAGTGCGACGATCACGTACGAAGTGACATCGGCTGCGCCCAACGGATCAACGCCGTCGGCCATCGCGATTCCCCTTCTGCTGACCTCGACCGGTGCGTCGGCGGTGGCACCTACCGTGACGCTGAACTTGTCGCCCGTGGCTTTTTCTTTTAGGTTCGGCGCAACGAACTCCATCCCAGAATTCGCGCCGACCGGCGTGCCACGCATCGTAACGGCTCTGCTGTTGAGTCAAAACGATTTCGTCTTCACCGCAGTGCAAGGAAGCACCACGGCGTTGCAGCAGAATCTTTCCGTGCTCGGCCTCGGCCTAGGATCGTTCAACTGGACCGCGAAGGCGAACATTCCGAGCGGCGGCAGTTGGTTGAGCGTGAGCGCCGCGTCTGGATCGACCGGCCTCGATCCTTCGACGGCGACGCCTGTCGGCGTGATCGTGAATCCCACGGGACTCGCGGCGGGCGATTACTACGGCGTGGTGTCGGTCTCGTCCTCGAGCGCATCGAACTCTCCACAACTCGCGACCGTGCGACTGCGCGTGCAGGGACCGACTTCGGTGCCGCAAACCGACATCACTCCGGGCGGGCTCGTGTTCACAGCAGCGGGGAGCCAAAGCCTGACTCTGCGCAATGCCGGCGGGGGATCACTCACGTATCAACTTACGACTTTCAATGCGGGCGCACCGTGGCTTTCTGCGACGCCCACGAGCGGCGCGGTGACAAGCGCTGGCGCAAACGTAACAGTTACCGCGAATCCCGCGGGACTCGCGCCGGGATCGTACCCGGGAACGATCATCGTCAGCTTCGGCCTAGGCGACGGCACGGTGACGCAGCGAACGGTGAACGTGTTGCTTCTGGTCGCGGCATCGTCGGCCATCTCCGCGCAATCGACACGCGCACGCGCGCCGGCGACGACGTGCTCGCCGACCGCGCTGAACGCCATCAGTACGGGCGTAGCGAATTCATTTTTCAGCCCTGTCGGCTGGCCGGTAAGTTTACTCGTTTACGTTAGCGACAATTGCGGTAATCCAATTCTTTCCGCGGTGGCGATCGCCACAACTCCCGGTGCCCCGACCACACTCGTTAGTTTGAACAACGGATACTACAGCGCTTCGTGGACGCCATCGGCAGCGCAGGCCGCCGCGATCACGATCAACGTCACCGATCCGCCGCTGACGCCTGTGACCGTGCCGCTGAACGGGACGATCGGGAGCATCGCGCCGAATAGTCCTGCGGTGAGCGCGCCTGTAAATGGCGCGAGTTTCGCACCGGCGGCGCCGGTCGCGGCGGGAAGTATCGTCAGCGTCTTCGGTGTGAATCTCGCGGCAGACGGAACGGGCGCATCGCTGCCGCTGCCGACTTCGCTCGGCGGCGCGACCGTACAATTAGGCGCCGTTAACGCGCCGTTTTTCTACGCCGGGCCGGGACAATTGAACGTCGAGATGCCGCAGGAACTCGCGGGGCAGCGTTCGGCGTCGATGGTAGTGATCGAAAATGGAAAAGTCAGTTCGCCGCAAGCAGTTTTACTGACGCCCGTGCAGCCGGGGCTTTTTTTCTACACATTGAACGGTGTGACTCGCGGCGCAATTCTCGACGCGCAGAACAATACGGTGAGCCCATCGAATCCCGCGGCGGCGGGCGGCGTGATTCAGGTATTCGCCACCGGATTTGGCGCGACGTCGCCCGCGGTGGGCACGGGACAAATCGCGCCGTCGAGCCCTCCCGCGACCATCAGTGGGAGTTTGCTGCAAGCGTTGATTGGAAACATTCCCGCGAGGATTCAATTTTCGGGACTCGCGCCGAATTTCGTGGGCTTGTATCAATTCAACCTCGCGGTGCCCTCGGGGCTTCCGTCCGGCGACGTGCCTTTGCAGATTAGTGCGAACGGCGTGGCCTCCAACGTCGTCATGCTCGCAGTGCGATAAAATAGCGGCATGAAAAAGGGGCAATCGAAGGTTCAACTCTATGTCGGCACTCGCAAGGGTGCGTTCATTTTCTCGTCCGATCCCAAGCGCAAAGCGTGGAAGGTGACGGGACCCTTGCACACGGGCTGGGAAGTGAATCATCTCGATCGCGACCCGCGCGACGGCCGATTGTGGGCGGCGATCAACACCAGTTGGTGGGGCAACGACGTGCAAGTCTCCGCGGACGGCGGAAAAACGTGGGAGAAGTCGTCTGCCGGAATCGCGTTCGACAAAGAGCGCGGACTGAACTTGAATCGCATCTGGCGGATTCAGCCGGACCGCGCGTCGCGGCCGCAAACGTTGTGGTGCGGCGTGGATCCCGGTGCGCTGTTCCGCTCCGACGACGGAGGAAAAAACTGGAGCGAAGTGCGTTCGCTCACCGATCATCCGTCGCGCAGTAAGTGGAATCCCGGCGGAGGAGGGATGATGGTGCATCACATTATTCCCGACCCTTTCGACGCGAAGCGCGTGAGCGTAGGCATTTCCGTGGCGGGATTTTTCCGCTCCGACGACGACGGCGCCACTTGGAAGCCGTACAACAAGGGCGTGATCGCGGATTTTCAACCGGACAAATTCCCCGAAGTCGGGCAATGCGTGCACTCCATGCACCCGGGCGGACGCGCGGGCTGGATTTTCCAGCAGAATCATTGCGGCGTGTATCGAACCACCGACAACGGAGAGAATTGGACCGATTGCTGCAAAGGACTGCCGTCGCGTTTCGGATTCGCGATCGCCGTGGATCCCAACGAGAAGGAAACGATCTACGTGTTTCCCGAGATCAGCCCGGCGGAACGCTACATGTGCGGCGGGCGTCTGGGCGTGTATCGCTCGCGCAACGGCGGGAAGAAATGGGAATTGCTCAAGCGCGGATTGCCGCAATCGGGCGTCTACACGCAAGTGCTCCGTCACGGATCGGCCACCGACGGTTGCGAGCGCGCGGGTGTCTACTTCGGCACGACGGCGGGCGAGTTGTACGCCAGTGTGAACGGCGGCGACACGTGGTCGCGTTTGGCGTCGAATTTACCGTCAATTATTTCAGTAGAAGCGCGCGATTTTCACGAATAATATATTCTTCTACGGGGCGAGAGAGCGAATGGATCCGAAACGGCGCGCGTTGAAGGAACTACTGGAGAAGTTCGGCGGAAGCAGTCTGTCCATCACCAAGGAAACCGCCGACGAGCTGGCCGCGAAGGGCACGCCCGCCGAGGGCCTTCCCATCACCACGATTGAGGATGAGAACAACGTGGTGCTGGGCTGCGCGTTCTGGCATCAGCACGCCTTCGTCGACGATCGACGCGCCTTGTGCGAACGCTGTGGCGCGGACATTTGTTATCGGCCGCACGCCGCAAAAGCCAAGCACAAGGTCTGCATGAATTGCCTGCCGGACGTGGTGCGGGAGCTTGAAGCGGAGGAAAAGGCCAACGAAGCCGCCGCCTCCAAAAACGCCGACCGTCCACTGACCGAAAAGTAATCCACAGATTGCACAGATTACACAGATTGGAAGCGGACGGTCAGCGTGTGTTCCCGGTGTTCTTGACTCGGGCCTCCGAACTTGGTTTTTCGGGAACTTGGTTTTTCGGTTGACACGCACGGAGAAGTGCGAGACCCTGTCTGGCGATTGACTTTGTTGGGGATTTTCTGCGCTGAGTGGTGCGAAAAAACGCGATTTTTTTTATACTACCACGAACGCGTGTGTTTGTCAAGTGGGGCTCAACTGCTTCAAAACAAAGGGGTTTTTGAATGGATGCCATCAATGTTCGCGATCTGAAGAAAACTTACGCCGGTGGAGTCGAAGCTTTGAAGGGCTTAACCTTTTCCGTGCGTCAAGGCGAGATCTTCGGCTTGCTCGGGCCCAACGGCGCGGGCAAATCCACTACCGTGCGAATCATCGTGACGCTTTCCAGCGCCACGGAAGGACGCGTGGAAGTCGACGGCGTCGACGTAGCCGCCGATCCGGTGGAAGTGCGCCGGCGAATCGGTTACGTCTCGCAAAACACCACGGTGGATTTCTTGGCGACGGGCCGCGAGAATCTGCACCTGCAAGGTCAGCTTTACGGACACTCCGGTGCGGCGCTCGACAACCGCGTCGACGAATTGCTGAAGCTTTTCGATCTCGAAAGCGCCGCGAAGCGTGTCACCCAAACCTATTCGGGCGGCATGAAGCGGCGCCTCGACGTGGCGATGGGCCTGGTGCATCGTCCGAAAATCCTGGTGCTCGATGAGCCGACGACGGGATTGGATCCAGAGAGCCGCGCGGTGATGTGGCGCGAACTCGAACGTCTGGCGAAAGACGGCGGCATGACGATTCTCGTGACAACGCATTATTTGGAGGAAGCCGATCGCTTGTGCGACCGTCTGGCGATTGTCGACGGTGGAAAGATTGTCGCCCAAGGGACCCCGAACGAACTGAAGGCCACGCTGCGCGGCGACATCGTGCAAGTGGAAATCGCCGTGGGACACGACGCCGAAGCGGCCGCGCAATTGTTGCGCTCGACGCCCGGCTTGTCCAACGTGATTCGCGAGGGACAAACGTGCTCGGCGCAAGCCGAGGAAGGCGCGCACGTGATTCCCAAGCTAATCGCGGCGCTGGAGGCGGCCGGGTTGCCCGTGTCGCACGTGGCGATGAGCCGGCCGTCGCTCGACGAGGTGTATCTGAGCGTCACCGGAAAATCGTTTACCAAGGCAGATGCGGCGGGAGCAGCCGGACCGCGTGGTCCGGTGCCGGCCGCCATGAGAACCGCAAAGCCGGGAGCCAAGTAAAGGAGCAAAAATGAAATTCATCCTCGATGTTTTCCATTTGTTGATGCGGCAATGGCGCATCACGCTGCGCATGCCGATTTTCCTGGTGGTTTCGATTGTGCAGCCGATTACCTGGATGCTCCTGTTCAGCCAGTTGTTCGGAAAAATCACCATGCTCGGCGCGTTCGGATCGAGCTACGTGCAATTCCTGGCGCCGGGCATCGCCATCATGTCGGCGCTGTTCGGATCGGGCTACGCCGGCATGGGATTGCTGAACGATATCGACCGCGGCGTGGTGGATCGCTTCCTGGCCACGCCGGTGACGCGCAGCGCGTTGATCATTGCACGCGTCACGCACGCCTGCATGACGGTGGGCGTTCAATCGTGTGTGATCCTTGGCGTGGCGATGATCTTGGGCGCGCGTCCCAAGGCGCATATCATCAGCTTTGCGGCGGTGATCATCGCGGCGGCGCTCTTGGGCGGCGGCATGGCCGGACTCTCCAACGCCATGGCGATTCTCACGCGGCGTCAGGAGACGATGTTCGCGGTCCTAAACTTCACCATGCTGCCGATGATTTATCTTTCGAGCATGATCATGGCGAAGCAACTGATGCCGCCGTGGATTCAAACCGTGTGCAAGTACAATCCTGTCGACTGGGCGGTGACGATCGCGCGCGGCGGTTTCGAAGGCAACGATTGGTTTGTATGGCGTCTCGCGGCGCTGGCCGGATATACCACGTTCTTCGGTGTGATGGCTACGGTGGCGTTCCGGCGGTACAGGCAGACTATGTAGCTTGGCGTGTTTGGCACACGGAGAACACAGAAAAACCGTCAACACGGAGGACACGGAAAAAGCGAAGTGCGATACAATAAAAGCTTGTCGTTGCCCAAGTGGCGGAACTGGCAGACGCGCTAGGTTCAGGTCCTAGTTCTCGCAAGGGAGTGGAGGTTCGAGTCCTCTCTTGGGCACCAAGTTTTATCGACGGCCATCAGACAACTGATGGCCGTTGGTGTTTGGTTGGTCTCTTCCGTGTCTTTCCGTGCGAATGGTTTTTTCCGTGTCCTCCGTGTTCCAAGACCGCATATAATCGCGAACATTGGAGGAATTGTGGAACATCACCTCTCTCGCCGCCACTTCCTAAAGACCGGCCTCGCCGCCGGCACCATCGCCGCCACCGGACTCCCGCTTGTCGCAGCGGGCGCGAAAGCTACCGATTGGGTGACGCTCGGCAAATCCAATGTGAAAGTGACGCGCCTCGCCTTCGGCACCGGCACATTTAGTGGAAAGGTGCAGCGCGACTTGGGTCAGGATCAGTTCACGCGCCTCGTGCGATACGCCTACGACAACGGCATCCGTTTCTTCGAGACGGCGGAATCCTACGGCGACATGCACCGGATGTTGGGCGTGGCGCTCAAGGGCATTCCGCGCGACAGTTATCGGCTGATGTCGAAGGTGACCACGACGCACGAAGGCGTCGATCCGCAGGAAAAGTTCGACGAATTGCGCAAACTCGCCAACACCGATTACTTCGACATCATGCTGCTGCACTATCAGCACGTGGCGACCTGGCCCACCGACACCGGGCGCTGGCAGGACGCCGTGCTCGAAGCCAAACATAAGCAACAGATCGTCGGGCACGGCGCGAGCGTCCATGGACTGCCGGCGTTGCGGCGCTTCCCGGGCAACAAGTGGCTGGAAATCGCGATGATCCGCATGAATCACAACGGCACAAAGATGGATGCCGAGGACTTCGACACGAAAGGTCTGGGCAACGTGCCGGAAGTTGTGAGTCACGTGAAGCAGGTAAAGTCGGAAGGCATGGGCGTGATCAGCATGAAGCTAATCGGCGAAGGCGCGTTCACTAAACGCGAAGACCGTCAAGCAGCCATGCGTCAGGCGTTCCGCAATGCCGGCGTGGACTCGGTCACCGTGGGTTTCAAAAACACGGCTGAAGTCGACGAGGCGATCGAGAATTTGAATCTCGCGTTGGCGTAGACGTCAGATCTCGTTTTTCCCGGCGACCAACGCTTTCGTGATTCCCTTCCAGCGCAGTTCGCCGTCCACGCCCGCGGGCAGCACGATTTGTGCGGATGGTTTCGCCGCGCCGGCATCGAGGCGCACGGAGATTTCGCCTTTCGGATGCGGGATCGTACCCGAAGCGCGCGTGAGTTTTCCGAGATGCGGGGCGATCAGCACGCGAGAGAATCCCGGCGCCAGCGAGTCGACGCCCAGCACGGTGCGGAACAATTCAATGTTGGGACTCGCGCCCCAGGCGTGACAATCGGAGCGCGACGTGGTGCGAAATTCTTCCGGCCACGTCGTCACGCCCAACGCCAATTGTTCCTTCCACGGCGCGAGCATGTCGAGGTAACGGTCGCCGAGTCCCGCTTGCGTCATCGCTTGGTGCAAGTAGTATTTGAAATACACTGAGCACTGCGCTAGTCCCGAACCTGACGCCAAAGCTTTTTCCATCACCGCGTGCGAGTCCGTCGCCGTCCGCGAAAGCACGGCCAAGGCGTTCGAGTGCTGCGAAAAAACGTCGTGCGTCGGCGTGTCGGCGAAGAGTCCACGCTTTTCATCCCAATACAGACGCTTGATCGTCGCGCGCAGCGTGTCGGCGGCCGCGGCATTTTCCGCGGCGCGCGATTTTCTTCCAAACGCTGTTTCCAGATGGGACGCCCAATCGAGGGCCATCAGTAATTGCAAATCTTGCGGCGCGGAATTGCCGTTCTCCCCGCGCGGTGGAACGCCGCCGGACCATTTTTCAACCCAGTCGACGTAATTCCACCACGGCATCGGCCCCAGCGATCCATCGACGCGCTGATGCGACGCAAAAAACTCGAGCACCGCGCGTACTCCGGGGACCATCGCCGCGACAAACGCCAACTGGTCGGGCGTGTGTGCGGCGTACATCCAATAGTCGTGGACCATACCGATCCACCAGAGCGAAAACCCGGGGATGTATTGCTGAAGCGCCGAAGGCGCGCGGGAAAGCGTAGCGCCTTCCGACGTGCGCGAGGCGTCCAAATGCTCGATGGCCGAGCGCATCAGTCGCGAGTCGCCGGAATTGTAGAGCGAGACGAGGCATTGCACGCGCGTGTCGCCGGCGTATTGGAGTTGCTCGTAGTATGGGCAATCCATGTAGGTTTCGTGCGCGCAGAGGCGCGCGGTGCGCCAGCCGACTTCCAAAACCTTTTGTAGCTCGGCATCTCCCTCGTTGGCTTCGAAGCGGGCTTTTCTTTCGAACGGATAACCTGTGTAGACCGAGCTCAAATCTTCGATCGTCAGCGGATCGTTTTGCGTATCGATCGCCACGTCGACGTAGCGGAACGTCCGCCAGTAGAGCGGACGGAACAGTCGATTGCGTTCGCCGTCGGGATTGAAAACATCCGTGGCGCCGAAGAAGAGTTTGCCGTCCACGTCGTTGCGATTTCCTTTGTCATGCGACGGCTTCTCCGGCGTTTCGCCGGGTAGATAAAGCGATTCGGCGTAGCGCATTGTGACGCGCGCGCCCGCGCCGCCGCTCACCAGGAGTTCCGGAAACGCGGTGGTGAGATGCCCTTGATCGAGCAGGAAGTGCGCCGTGGTTTTCGCGGGCACTTGGAAACTCGCGGACTTCTCGGGATAGGCCGCGGGAATTCGCGCGCCCGATTGTTGACGCACAGTCGCAAAGCGCTGCGGCGTTTCTTCCATCTGCGGAATCGTGCGCTCGACCAGCATCCAACGATTCGGGCCGTCGCGGACATCGCGCGGCGATCCGGCGCCGCGATCGACAGCCACGGCGCCGCGCCACATGTTGTCGTTGAATCCCAGCCGTTCCCATCCCCACGGATATGCCGAGCCTTCCACGAGCTCACCGGGAGGAATCGCGGAGTACGCGGAGAGCGCATTACCCAAACGCAGCGGTTGATACGCGCGATTAGCGATGCCGTACCAATCGGGTCCGGTGTTGACGAGCTTCGATTCGTCGGAATCGCCGCACATGAGAAATCCGGTTTGCGAAGTGAACTGCGCGACCGCGGTGTAAGGACCGTCGTTCCACACCACCGCCGCCAAAACGTTGGGCCCTTCGCGCAGGAGGGGCGCGAGATCGACGGTTTCATAGCGCCAATGATTTAAGTCGCCGCGCGCGGGGCCGGCCGACGCCAACTTACCGTTCACGAAAAGGCGATAGCGATTGTCGGCGCTCACGTGCACGAGAAACGGCTTCGGCACGGTGTCGAGTCCGAAGGTGCGGCGGAAATGATAGACGCCGTATTCGTGCGGTGACGTTCCGGGAACCACGACCCATCGCGCGGGCCACGTGCTCGAGAGGAGTCGCGGCGCGGTTTGCGCGGACCCGCGTGCGGCAAAAGCGGCTCCCGCGAGTTGAAGGAAGAGGCGCCGATTCATAGTGAATTCCCAAGCCCGCGGGCGGCTACCGCCCGCGACCGAACAAGACTACTTTCGCCGTCTCGAACATGATCAAGAAGTCGAGAATCAGCGAACAGTTCTTGATGTAGAACAAATCGTATTGCAACTTTTGCAGCGCGTCTTCCACCGACGAGCCATATGGGTAGCGGATTTGCGCCCATCCCGTGATGCCCGGACGCACCACGTGACGCTCGGCGTAGTAGTTCAATTGCTCGCTCAACATTTGCACGAAGTGCGGCCGTTCCGCGCGCGGTCCCACGATGCTGACTTCTCCGCGCAGCACATTCCACAGTTGCGGAATCTCGTCGAGACGCGTCTTGCGCAGCCAACGGCCGACGCGTGTGATTCGCGGATCGTCCTCGGACGCCCATTGCGGCCCGCCCACCGCTTCGGCGTCGGTGCGCATCGTGCGGAATTTGTACATCATGAAAGTTTTTCCGCGATAACCGACGCGCTCTTGCTTGAAAAGCACGGGGCCCTTGGAATCGAACTTCACGATCAGCGCGACCACAGCGGAAATCGGCAGCGCGGGAACCGAGGCAATCAACGCCAGGAAGAAATCGAGAACCTGTTTGTGGCGGACTTTGCGCGCCAGTTCCTGAAAACCCTCGCCGAACACCAGCCAACTGGGCGGCAAGGCGGTGGTGCGAATTTTTCCGGTGACTTTTTCGTAGAACGAGTGCGCGTCGTCGATTTCAACGCCGCGCAATTTCAGCGCCAGCAATTCACGGATCGGCAGCGTCCCTCGGCGGTCGGAGAGCGCCACCACGACGCGATCAACGCCTACTTGATCGGCGAGCTGCTCGAGCTTGTCCATCGATCCCAAGATGGCCACGCCTTCCGGCGGTTCCGCGGGCGCCTCGGACGTGGCCGAGATCAGCCCGGTGATCTTCAGTCCGAGATCGGTGCGCGCTTTCAGCGCCTTCACCATGTCCATCGCCAGAGGACCAGTGCCGAGAATGATTACGCGCTTGGGCACTTCGTACAAGCGATACGCCATGGTGATCAACATGCGCCATCCCAACAGGATCAGCACGCCGATCACGACGCCGGCCGCCACCACGTTGCTCGAATGGATCACCATCTTCGGGAAAATCAGGAAGACGGGCACCAGCACCAGGCAGGCCACGCCGAAACTTTGCAGGATGCGAATCAGCAATTCCTGCCGCGAGTTCACCACGTCGAGATCGTAGAGATCGTTGTAGTACATGCTCACCTGAAAAACCAAGGTGATCAATGCGATGCGGATGGCGAGAAACGGCACGTCGACGCCTTCCGGCCAATGGATGACGTAACGCGCGTAGAGATTGCCGAGGATCGTCAAGGCCGCGGCAATCCAAAAGACCTCGGTGACCAGCAGCAGCAAGGTCTTTAGCGATACGTAGCGGCTTAGGATTTTCAGCATGTCCGCGATGGACCCGAATCCAACATCGATATCAACATCTCAGACGCTCTAGCGGGGGATGGACTGGCCGATGCTCCCGACGCCGGGAATCAAGCCGCCACTCGCTCCGCCGAGTTCGCCGCCGCCGGCCCCTTGCAATCCGAACGAATAGTGGATGCCGACCGACGCGATGTGGCGTTGGAAAAGACTCGGATAAGCCGTGCCCGGTGCAATGTTGGTGAGGTGCTGGAAAAAGTATCCGTAGTTCGCACTGAGGCTCATCGCGCGAGTGATGGGATACGAGTAAGAACCGATCACGCTGGCACTCGCGCCGGTGGCATACGTTCCCGGCTGTGCTCCCAGACCTTGGCTGGAATTTCCGAGCAAGAAATTCGTCACCAAACCGTACCGCCACTTGTGACCCTTCGGCTGCGGCGCGGCCCATGTGAGATTGATGTGATTCTGCTGCGTTCCGCCGGAAAAACCGGTGGGATCGAGCTGCCGCGAATACCCGGTCACAATCGTGGATCCAGTGAATGGCGTGAATGCGACGGTGGCGGTAGCGACGTATGTGAAGGTCGCGAGGCCTTGCGGCTCTACCAAGCGGCCCGGGCCGGCGCCGGCTTGAAAACTGAAGCGCCGCCACGGAGTCCAACTGTAGAGCAGTTGCACCGATTGCTCCGAAGTACGATTCACGTAGAAGGTGGGACCGAACACCTGCGTTTCGCGCGCTTGCACGCTCCACTGCGCGCGCGGCGAAACTTTGTGCGAATACGTGAGTCCGGCGATGCCGCCGCTCGATTGCGGGTAATTGAGCAGGTTGCCTGTGTCTTGGCCGAAATTCAGCGTGTGATTCAACTGTGCGGCGACGGAAAAACTGAGACTGTCGCGTGGGCCCATCTCGCGCGTCAGCGCCATGGACGCGCTGCCGGTGTAAAAGCGCGTGGCCATGAATAGATCTTGCGGCTTGGGCGGCTGCAACGGCTCGGGTTCGTTCAACAGTCCCACCAAATCGATATTGCTGATCGGCACTTGAAACGCCGTGAGCGGCACGAGCGTGGGCGGATTATAGATTTCGCCATAGGTCGTCACCGCCGCGGAACGAACGCCCATGCTGAAGCGCCACTTTCCAAACCGGAAAGGACGGTCCATCACCAGCGACACGTTTTGCCAATTGATCTGGCGAATGGCCGTGGCGCTTTGATAGTCGACGCTGGGAGCGTATTGCAGTCCGATGAAGCCGCGGCCCCAGCGCCAACGCGCGCCCATCTGCGTGCCAATGTGATAGCCGAACGTTTGCGTGGGCTGTTGCACGCCGTTGATCGTCGCGAGTTGCGCCGGTCCCGTATTGCCATTCAATCCAATTGGTTGATTCGACCACGACGCGAACGCGTCCCAACCGAGCACGGAAAAGGGACCCCAGCGCATTCTGCTGATGGGCGCGAGGTAATCGGCGATCGTCGGATTCACCGCCGGAGCGCCGCCACCCTCGCCGCCGCCTTGGCCCAGCGCGGGTATCGGCGCGGGTCCCGTTTCCGCCCAGCCTGGACTCGGATTGGCAGGCGCGGCGGGCGCGCCGGATCCGGATTGTCCGGAAGAAGCTTGACCCGATCCGCTTTGTCCGGCACTGCTCGATCCACTTGATCCGGACGACGATTGCGCCGCCGACAATGCTGCGCATAACGCGATGCTCAGGAGTAAGCGATTTGTGAATGACGGCATGCGGTTACCTGCTTATCGAACCATGATGATGTCGCCGGGCATGAGCAGAATATTGCCCTGCGGGTTTTTTCCCTTCAAATAGTCGCGATAGTTGAAGATGAACTGTTTCGTCACACCATTGATCATTCGCTGAATGATCACTTTCTTGTCGTTGGCGTAGTCGGCCAGACCACCGGCGTCGGAGAGCGCTTGCGAAATCGACATCGGCCCGTTCAAAACCATCGCGCCGGGACGGCGCACTTGTCCGATGAAATAAACTTTGCGGCTCTGCAAGCCGCTGAGCGTCACAGTCACGTCGGGCGCCGTGAGGTACTTGCTGAGTTTTTCGGTGAGCAGGTTTTGGATCTGCGTGGGAGTCATGCCGCAGACTTCCACGTCTTTGATCAACTGCAGGGTGATGCGGCAATCGCCGCGGACCGTGACGGGTTGGCTGACTTCGGGCTCTTTCCACACGTTGATCATCAAGCCGTCGCCGGGACCTACGATGAACTCCGGCTGATCGTTGAGATCCTTGGGCATGTCGGTGGTAAAACCGGGATCCTTGGAAGCAGGATCTTTGGGATCTCTGGCCTTGGCGTCCTTGGGGTCAGCGGCGGGAGGGGTTTGCTTCTCGTCCGCTTTCTTTTCTTCCGGCGGCTTTTTTTCCTCGGGCTTTTTTTCGTCGGCCTTCTTCTCCTCTTGCTTGGGAGGATTCGGAGGAGCAGCCTCTTGCGCCGTGGCGCGCGGCGACGCGAGTGCGAACCCGCACGCCAGTGCGAGCACGCTCAGGCCGTATTGCTTCTTCATCGACATTTACTCCGCCCTCTCCGACAACACGGCTGTCTCCCGCTGGTCGAGACCGCATTCCTTGAGTTTGTAGAGCAACGCGCGGTAGCTGATGCGCAACATCCGGGCGCTCTTTTTGCGGTTCCAGCGATTATGCCTCAGAACCTTCAGGATAAGCTCTTTCTCCACCTTGAGGACCGCCAACTTCACGTATTTTTTGAGCGGCACGGTACCATCGGGATCAACAATGCGCGCCATTTCTTCCTTGAGACGCGCCTCCAACGTGCGGATCAACTCGCCTTCGTTCTGGAGAATCACAAGCTGCTTGAGCGTGTTCTCCAGTTCGCGGATATTGCCCGGCCAATGATACGAGCCGAACAACTCGACGAGCGCCGCCGATGGTTTCGCCACGGGACGCCCGAAAAGCTTCGTGTAGTGAGCCAGAAAATGATCCACCAACTCCGGCAAGTCCGCGCGACGTTGCCGCAGCGCCGGCAGATTCACGTGGATCACGTTGATGCGGTAGAACAAGTCCTGCCGGAATTGTCCGCCTTGCACCGCCGACGGGATATCGCGATTCGTGGCGCAGATCACGCGCGTGTCGAGCATCACTTCTTCGCTCGCGCCGATCATCGACAGATTGCCGTCTTGCAACACGTGCAGCAATTTCGCTTGCAACGCGAGATCGAGGTCGGCGATTTCGTCGAGGAAGATCGTGCCGGTGGTGGCTTGCTCGAATTTTCCGATGCGCCGCTGCACCGCGCCGGTGAATGCGCCGCGTTCGAAACCGAACAGTTCCGATTCCATCAGCGCGCCGGGAATCGCCGCGCAGTTCACCTTGACGAACGGATTGGGTCCGCGCCGGGACGATCGATGAATCTCAATCGCCAGCGACTCCTTGCCGGTGCCGGACTCTCCGGTGATCAGCACCGGAACGTCGGTGTTCGAAACCAACGCGATCTTCTTCTTCAGGTCCAGCATCACCGGAGTGCTGCCGAACAGAAACTCGCTTGGCCCGGACCCGGCTTCCATTTGAAATACAGGTTCAGTGATGGTGCTCATAAGATAGTTCCCAACCCAGTCAAATTAGCGACACCCTTACCATTGCCCTCAAACCACGTTCAGGCGTGAAAAAAACTTGCACGTTTTGAACCATTCCTTGCACACATGGGCTGCTGCTTTGTTCTAAGCGAGTTAGCTAAGTGGTTACGTCCCGCCCGACTTGCCGCGAGGAAATTAATGTGCGAAAAAATCCCAATTCTTTCCACTACCGTCATTCCACCCGCCGTTGTGGCTGACCCACTCTATTACCATGGGCCTTTCTAAGCAAGAGAAAAATCGTTTGAGCCCCGCGAGATTTTAACATCTAACGCACTCATTCTAATGTAGAATCACAAAGGTTGCGGGTATGGGTGCATCCAGTTCCAAGAGGCTGCTAGTACACTTGATCCAGTGAGCAAGTACTTGGTTCCCATTGCTCTGTCGTGCAAGATTGTTTCACTATTGTCTGCGCTCTAGGGACAAGCAGTAACGATACGATGAATACAAGTGGCAGGACAAATGTTTTAGCCCCCGAGAAGGTGGCGTCGAGCCCGACCGCAAGTAAGTCGGCCGGCCACCGGGTTCGCGCGATTCTCCTTCTGAATCTAGAAGGCCAGGTCGTCAGCGCCAATGGTGTCGCGATCAAGGCGCTCGGCGTAGCCGAGTCCACGTTCCTCGGCCAGCCGATCACCAACCTGTTCTCGAAACCGAGCGCCACGCGCCTGAAGCAATACTTCGATCGCGCCCTGAAGGGTTCGGCGGTGAAGTGCCCGGCGCTGGTGAAGTCGCGAGACGATCAGACGGAAATGTCGGTCACGCTGCGGATTCGCTTGCACGTGACGGGGCCGAACTGCTCGCTCGAAGCCGCGTGGGACATCATCGACCCATCGGCGCTCGGCCCCTCGACCGACTCCGGCATCATTGCCCCAGGCGCCGCGCCGGGACCCACGGAGTTGTCGGCGAGAAAGGCCGCGTTTGAAACGCTCTTCCAGGCGTATCTCGAGCTGGGCGAGATCAACAAACAGAAGACCGGCATGCTGGCCGCCGCGACCCACGAATTGAAAACGCCCCTAGCGGTGATCAACGGGTCTTGTGAACTATTGCTGGGCGGGAGTCTGGGAGCGCTGAATGCTCAACAAAAGGAAATCGTGCAGCTTTCGGTACAAAACTGCCGGCGCCTTTTGAATGTCGTGAATTCCTTCCTCGACTTCGCGGCCGTCGAGCGCGGCAAGCTGTCGCTGGTGTTCGCGGAGCACGATGCCGGCGACATCGTGGCGGAAGCGGCGAAGTATTGGAAGAAACTCGGGCAAGCGCGCGGCATTCAGTTCGAGTACGCGGCGGCGCGCGAGCTTCCGCGTGTGCGGTGCGATCGCGGTAAACTCCAGAACGTCCTCAACAATCTCTGCGAGAATGCTTTGAAGTATACTCCCAAGGGAGGCCAGGTGACGCTGGTGGCCGATCTGCATTTTTGGGAGCGGCGCGTGGCGGCGGTCAGCGTTTCTCAGGAACGCCGGCAGGAGGAAGAGGACGCCGATGCAAACGGCGTGCGCTTTTCGGTCACCGACAACGGTCCGGGCATTCCATCGGAGTATCATCAAGAGATTTTCGAGGATTACTTCCAAGTGCCCGGCAGCGCACCCGGCGGCATGGGCTTGGGACTCGCGATTGCTCGTAAAATTGTAACGGCACATAAAGGGAAAATCTGGGTGGAAAGCCGCGTCGGTCACGGGACCGCGTTTCATCTCGTGATCCCTCGATAGAGTGTCGGAACCATTCGCGGTAGCGAATGGGTGCAAGCCGCTTTACCCGTCTGCTACCGCGGGCGGTTCTGAGTGGTCGGTGTTTTGAGACTTTATGCCTGAAGAAACACGCAGCACGTTAATCGTGGACGACGAAGATGACATTCGCACCGTCCTGCGCGCCACGCTCACCGCGATGGGTTATCAAACCACCGCCGTGGGCACCGGCGAAGCGGCTATCGATTTCATTTTGCGTCAGCAGCCGCCGTCGGTCGTGCTGCTCGATTTGAACTTGCCCGGCATGGGCGGCCTGGAGACGCTGCGCCGCCTGCTGGAAGCGAATCCTCGCCAGAAAGTCGTGATGATTTCCTGCACGTCGGACGCCGACAAGATCGTCGCCGCCGTGAAGATGGGCGCCACGGATTATCTGATCAAGCCGTTTTCCAACGCGCAGCTCGAGGAAGCGCTCGACAAATGCTTGTCCGAAGAGCTGTCGGTGGTCGCGCCGGAATCGCGGTCGACGCTGGGTCCGCTGCCGTTCCTCGTGTGCAGTGAAGCGATGCAGAAAATCCGCGAGAACTGCACGCGGGTGGCGCCCGCCGACGTGCCGGTGCTGATCGTCGGGGAAAGTGGATCGGGCAAGGAAGTCATCGCGCGGTATTTGCATCACGCGTCGAATCGCGCGGGACAAAAATTCGTCAAGGTGAATTGCGCGGCGCTGCCTTCGGACCTGCTGGAAAGCGAATTGTTCGGCTACGAGCGCGGCGCGTTCACCGGCGCGAATGGATCGAAGCCCGGCAAGTTCGAGTTGGCGCACAAAGGCACGCTGTTCCTCGACGAAATCGCCGAGATGCAGGTTTTCCTTCAGGCGAAATTGCTGCACGTCCTGCAAGACGGCCGCTATTTCCGTCTCGGCGCCACCTCGCCCACGCACGTCGACGTGCGGGTGGTCGCCGCGACCAACGTGAACGTGAGTCAGGCGATTGCCGACGGCCGCTTCCGGCAAGACTTGTACTATCGCTTGAACGTGTTTTCCATCGCCTTGCCGCCGTTGCGCGATCGCCGCGAGGAGATTCCCACGTTTGTCGACTATTTCCTGAACAAGTATTCGCCCGCCGGCCAGTCGCTGAAAATTTCTCCCGCGATGCTGGCGCGAATGCTCGAGTACAGTTGGCCCGGCAATTTGCGAGAGCTGGAAAACTTTATTCGCCGCCTGGTGATCCTGGGCGACGAATCGATGATGCTGGGCGAGTTGGGTGAAAGCGAGAACAAACCGGCGGCACTGGCGGCCGCGGCGTCTCCGGTCCACACGGCAGCCGCGGGGCTGCGCGACCAAAAACGCGAGGCCGAGCGCAAAGCGATCCAAGCGGCGCTCGAGCAAACGCAGTGGCGCCGCAAGGAAGCCGCCAAAATGCTGAACATTTCCTACAAGGCGCTGCTCTACAAGATGCGCGACTTGCAAATGGATACGGCATAGATGCAAAACTGAGAAAGAACCCCCATGAGTGTGTCTGAAGTCGTCGCCGGCGGTATTCGTTTTCGCGATAGTGTTCTGGACAGTATCCGCGAGCATACCCTCGTCTGGATTCAGGCCGCGCTGCTGCTGCTTCCTCTCGCCGTGATGTACGCGGACACGTTCACGCGGCTGGCCGGCGATTGGTGGAACGATCCCAACAACTCTCACGGCATCCTGATTCCGCCGCTGGCGCTCTATTTCGCGTGGCGCAAGCGCCACCGCTTTGCGGCCGAGCCGGCCCAACCGGCGATCGGTTGGGGATTGTTCGTGGTCATCGGATCTCTATTCGTATATTTTGTCGGGCGCCTGGGAGCCGAGTTTTTCCTGACGCGCACCTCGGTGATCGGGCTGATGGCCGGCGTGGTTTTGTACTTCATGGGATGGAAACGGCTGCGCGTGATGGCGTTTCCCTTGGGATTCTTGCTGCTGGCGATTCCCATCCCCGCGCTGATCTTCAACACCGTCTCGATTCCGCTGCAAGCGATCGCATCGGACCTGAGCGCCGGCACGCTGAACTTCTGCGACGTTCCCGTGTTGCAAGAAGGCAACGTGTTGCAGCTCGCCAGTACGTCGCTGGGCGTGGCGGAAGCGTGCAGCGGCTTGCGCTCGCTGGTCTCGCTGATCGCGCTGTCGGTGATTCTCGGATACATGCGCTGGCGCGGACTCGGCCAACGCATTCTGCTGATCGTGCTGGCGATTCCCACCGCATTGGCCCTCAACGTCCTGCGAATCGCCGTGACCGGAATCATTGCGGAACGTTGGAGCGTCAAATACGCGATGGGTTTCTTCCATGAACTCGACGGCTGGGCGATTTTCATCGTGGCCTTCGCGATTCTTTATGGATTGAGTGCGCTGGTGCAGAAACTATGGCCGTCGCCCGCGCCCGACGACGATGCCGAAGAGGCGGCCGCGCTGGCGCGCACGCAAAACACCGCACCGACGCCGACAGGAGTGGCCTGATGAAACGAAGCAATCCTCGCTACGCCGGAATGTTGATCCTGCTGACCGCCGCCGCGGTCTTGAGCGTGTGGGTGCGTCAAGGACGCGCCGTGCCGTTGCGCCGCAGTTTCGACCAATTCCCCTTACAGGTGGGCGACTGGAAAGGCCGCGACGAAGGCAAGTTCCCCGAGGAAGTCCTCAAGGTTCTGCAAGCCAGCGATTATTTGAATCGCGACTATCAGCACAAAGACGGCGCGTGGGTGAATCTCTACATCGGCTATTACGAGCAGCAACGCGCCGGCGAAAGCATGCACTCGCCGAAGAATTGCCTGCCGGGCGCGGGATGGGAAGTTCTGGAGAGCGTGCAGAAGCCGCTGGAAATTCCTTCCGTGCACCGCACCATCGACGTGAATCACTACGTGGTGCAGAACGAAACGTCGAAAAGTTACGTGCTCTATTGGTACGACACGCACGGCCGCGCGTTCGCCAGCGAATACCAAGGCAAAGCGATTCTCGTTTGGGAAGCGCTGAAGACCGGCCGCACCGACGGCGCGCTGATCCGCGTTCTGGTGCCCTACGGCGGATCGTCGCAGCAAGCCGAGGAAGTCGCCACGACGTTCGCGCGTCAAGTTTATCCGTTGTTGAAAGACTATCTCCCCGAATAATGAAAAACGCCTAGAAAGGCTATCATCATGTCGACGAGCAAGACATTCGTGGAAAAAGTGCGCGACGGAAGCGCCCGCGTAGGAATCTTGGGACTCGGATATGTCGGCTTGCCGCTGGTGCTGGAGTTCGGCAAGCATTTCCAAACGGCGGGCTTCGACACGGATCCGAAAAAAGTGCAGGCCTTGAATCGCGGCGAGAGCTACATCAAGCACATCCCGCAGGCGGAAATTGCCGCGCTCGTGAAATCCGGAAAGTTTCGTGCTTACGACGATTTCTCCGAACTCCAGAAAGTCGACGCCGCGATTATCTGCGTGCCCACACCGCTCAACGAATTTCGCGAACCCGATTTGACGTACGTGGAAGCCACGGCGCGCGCGATCGCCAAGAATTTGCAGCGCGGCCAACTGGTCGTGCTCGAAAGCACTACGTATCCCGGCACCACCGACGAAATGGTGCAGCCGATTCTCGAGGCGAACGGCTTGAAGTGCGACGCCAGCGGGTCGCCCTGCGACTACATGCTGGCGTTTTCGCCCGAGCGCGTCGATCCGGGCAACAAGAATTACGGCATCCGCAACGTCCCGAAAGTTGTCGGCGGAATTAATCCTGCGAGCAAGGAAGCGGCATGCGCTTTGTACGCGACGATCGTGGACAAAGTGGTTCCCGTCTCGACAACGCGCGCCGCCGAAATGACCAAGCTGCTCGAAAACATTTATCGCTGCGTGAATATCGCGATGGTCAACGAGCTGAAGGTATTGTCCGAGCGCATGGACATCGACATTTGGGAAGTGATCGAAGCGGCGTCGAGCAAGCCGTACGGATTTACGCCGTTCCAGCCGGGTCCGGGACTCGGCGGTCACTGCATTCCGATCGACCCCTATTATTTGTCGTGGAAGGCGCGCGAATACGAGTTTCAAACGCGCTTCATCGAGCTGGCCGGCGAAGTGAACAGCAACATGCCGTATCACGTGGTGCACAACGTGACGCAGGCGCTCAACAAACGCAAGAAATCGGTGAACGGCTCAAAGGTGCTGGTGTTGGGCGTGGCGTACAAAAAGGACATCGACGATCTGCGCGAATCGCCGTCACTGCGGATCATGGAATTGCTGCTGGAACTGGGCGCCGACGTCGCCTACAACGATCCTTTCTTCGAGCATCTGCACAAAATGCGCAAGCACGACTTCTCGCACCTGCACTCCGAGTCCATCGACGCGGCGAATCTCGCGAAATTCGATTGCGCGATTATCGCGACGGATCATTCGGCATACGACTACGAGTCGATTGTGCGGAACACGCCCGTCGTGGTGGACACCCGTAACGCGACACGCAAGGTGGTCGCGGCACATCCGGATTTGAAGTCGAAGATCGTGCTGAGCTAGTTTACGGCGTCAAGCGGATGCGGATTGTCAGGAAGCTGGCGAAGCCAGCGGCATATTGTCACTCGTGTCCAAGATAGGTTTTTGAGGGAAGTGGATTGTCCTCCTGATCGGCTGTTGGAGAATCGAGTTGTTCAGGCAAGTTTCCCCACCAGCGATCTGCAGGCTTATCCATGGTACAAGCGGCCAGTCTGTTCCAGCAACTACTGCAAGATTTTCCCCGCACCGAATTCGCCCGACTCGTCAACAATATCCCAACGTCCGGATGGGCCGTGATTCGCACATAATCAGCCTGGGCTGCACTTCGACGTATTCAATAGCCGCGGCCTCTGGGTTGGAGCGATGCCGGGATAATCGGTGTGCCAGCACGCAGGACTTACGCTCGTGGCGCACAATTTGCACTTTGGAGCCGCGCCGTCGCGTCCCGAATCCCCGCCATTTCAATTTTTCGGTTGGCCCTTCACCTGCTGTCAATAAGACGAGGTTCCAACTGTGGCTGACATCGTTTCTCAAGGAAGGACGCCGACTCCGGGCGCTCTGCTCCGCCGTGCCACGCTAGTCGCACTTTCGTTCATTTTTCTGGCGACTGCGCTTCACGCGGCGGATCGTGCCGAAATTCTTGCCCGCTACGGTCGATTGCCTCTCTCCTTTGAGGCCCTGCAAGACGGCCGGAGCTTTCTGGCGCGCGGCCCGAGTTCGGTCGTTCGCGTGGGCGCGGATCGCGCGGTGTTCGGACAGGTTACGATGCGGCTCTTAGGAGCGAGTTCGAAGGCCGCGGTAGCCGGACTCGATCCCCTGCCAGGCACCAGCAACTACATCATTGGAAGCGACTCTCGCAAATGGCGTACCGCCATCGTGAACTACGGTCAGGTACGATTCGGGGACGTGTACCCCGGCGTCGACGTTGTTTACCATGGCCGCCGCGGCAAGCTGGAATACGATTTTCATCTCGCGCCGCAAGCCGATCCGCGCTCGCTCCTGATGCGCTTCGACGGCGCGGATCATGTGACCATCACCAACAACGGGGATCTGATCGCGGGGTCGCTGCGCGTCGACAAGCCGATCGCCTACCAGGATGGCCGCCCGATTGAGGTCCACTTCACGCGGCGCGGACGCTCGATTGGTTTTCAGTTGGGCCGCTACGACCGTATGCGTCCGTTGGTCATCGATCCGACGCTGGTCTTCTCGACTTACTTGGGCGGAAGCCTTCCTGACAACGCGCTGGCCGTCGCGGTGGATGCCGCGGGTAACATCTATGTCGCCGGCGTGGCGGAATCCCCTGACTTTCCGCTGGTGAACCCGCTTCAAGCGACCTGCGTGAAGAGTTCGTATGGCGCTTGCTTTACCGGTTTCATCACCAAGTTCAACGCGGCGGGTACGGCGCTGATCTATTCGACTTACTTAAGCGGAAGTTATTCGACCTTCATCTATGGTTTGGCGGTGGATTCCGCGGGCAACGTCTATGTCGTCGGAACCACAGGGTCCAACTTTCCGTTGGTCAATCCAATCCAGTCGAAGCCTGCTTCTGGTTTTGTGGCGAAGCTCAACGCGGCCGGCACGGCTCTGGTGTACTCCACTTATCTTGGAGGATCGGGATACCAGACGATTTACGGGATCGCGGTCGACTCCGCAGGCAATGCCTACGTCGCAGGAGGAACCAGTTCACCGGACTTTCCGGTGGTCAATGCCTACCAGAGCACGCTGGCCGGTCAGGGAAATGCCTTCGTCAGCAAACTGAACCCGGCCGGGTCGGCTTTGGTTTACTCCACGTTTCTGGGTGGAAGCGGAAGCGACAGAGCGAATGGGATCGCCGTCGACTCGGCCGGGAGTGTTTACGTGACCGGCAATACAACGTCCAAGAATTTTCCTTTGATGAATGCTTTTCAATCGCGCGTGGCGCCAACGTTCGTCAGTAAGTTCAACCCCAGCGGCGCATTGGCTTACTCCACTTACTTGGGCGGCACTGTTAATGAGCAGAGCAACTGTATCGCCGTGGACGGCGCTGGCAATGCATACATCGGAGGAGGTACCGCTTCCCCGGACTTTCCCATCGCCGGCGTCCTACAAACGAAACTGGGCGGGAGCTTCGATGGATTTGTAACCAAACTGAATGCCGCCGGATCGGCGCTGGTCTACTCCACCTTTCTTGGCGGCAGCGGGCAGGACGAAGTGCAGGCCATAGCCGTAGACGCGGCGGGGAATGTGGCGGTGACCGGCGATACGGAATCGAACGATTTTCCGGTGGCCAATGCGCTCCAGTCCTCGTACACCCAGCCGCCAAATGGAATAGGGACCACGTTCGTTGCCAAGATCGCCGCGGACGGCAGTCATTTCATTTATTCCACCTATCTCGGAAGCACCCTCGGCGGCGACGGGGGAACCGGCGTGGCGATCGATGCCACTGGCGCGGTCTTCGTAGTGGGCGACGCCTATGTGGATTTTCCGATCATTAACGCGCTTTTTTCAACGCCCTCGCCCTTTGGACACACGTTCGTGGCCAAGATCACCGATGGCAATCCTGCGACCTGCCAGTTTTCCAACTCCATCGCCAGCTATGCGTCTCCCGGCGCGGGAAGTAGTGTGACGGTGAAGGTCACCGCGAATTCCAATATTTGCGCTTGGCAAGCATCGAGCGGCGCGTCATGGGCGACCATCACACAGGGCGCCAACTCGTCGGGAATCGCCACGGTATTTTTTACCGTCGCGCCGAATACCACGTTGGCCGCGCGTTCCACAACGCTGACGGTTGCAGGACAGTCCGTTGCGGTATCACAGAGCATTGCTTCACACGTCGCGACGGCCGCGACGGACGCAGGGGCACCCGGCGGCGTCGGGCGCGTGCCGCTGACCTTGGTGTCGGACGTTGCTTATCCGCTCACTACGTTCTCCGTTACTTTGGTCGCCGCGCCGGTCGGCGCAGCGCCGGCATTCACAAGCGCGCTGGGCTTCCAGGCCGATCCATCTCTCCCACCGCCAAGGATCGATACCAGCGGTGGCTTCGGCACCATGAAACTCACGTGGACTCTGATGCATCCTGCGCCAACAGGTACGTTCAAGCTGGGCGAACTGCTCGTGCCGATTCCCGCGACGGCCACGCTTGGACAAAGTTATACGGCCCAGTCAACGGGCGGCAGCTCCGTCTACACGATTCCCGACACGCCCGCCCAGGCTGGCGGCACCTACACCGACACATTCATCGCCGGCGCAGCGGCGACAGTCGCGGTGAGCAATCCCGTGCCGCTGGCGGTGTGGATATCCCCGAACAGCGCCGCGCCGGGTAGCGCCGCAACCAGTGCTGTCGTATATGGCGAAGGATTCACCTCGGCGTCGACAGTGCTGTGGAACGGATCGCCGCGCACTCCGACGTTGCTGAGCGAAAGCCAACTGCAATTCACGACAACCAGCGCGGACCTTGCCGCGGCCGGCACGGCGCAAGTTTCGGTTAGCACCGCCAGCCCGGGAGGAGGACTGTCGAACGCCTTACCTTTTGCGATCACTTCAACAAAGCCGCCGGTGATTACGAATGGCGGCGTCGTGAGCGGTGCGCGATACACCACGTCGCTGGCCGGCGGTATGCTCGGCTCGGTGTTCGGCGCGACGCTCGCGTCCGGAACTTTTGTGGCGTCCGTCACACCGTTGCCAACGTCTTTGGGCGGAACGATGGTGTTGGTCGATGGAACCCCCGCCCCGTTGATCTATGTGTCGCCCACCCAGGTCAATTTCCAAGTGCCTTGGCGGCTGTTGAATCAAACGCAATCGCAGATCGCGGTAGTGAACAACGGCATCACCAGCAACGCTCAGACGATTTCGCTCGCAGCGGAAGCGCCGGCGATCTTTTCTGTCAATCAACAGGGCACGGGACAGGGCGCGATTCTGATCAATGGGACTTCGATCTTCGCGGCCCCGTTGAACAGCATCCCCGGCGCGCAGAGCCAGCCCGTCGCCGTCAATCAGAGCATCGCGATCTATTGCACGGGCTTAGGCTCGGTTGATCGCGATTACGCGGACGGCGTACCCGCCGTGATTCCGCCTCAGCCCGGCATACCTCCCGCCATCAACCCGCCGCCAGACTTGGCGAACTCCGCGATGCCGACGGTGACTGTAGGTGGCGTCCCTGTGTCCATCGTCTACTTTTCGGGACTGGCACCCGGTTATGTGGGCTTGTATCAAATCACCGCCCTGCTGGGCAGCGGTACGCCGCTCGGCAACGCGATTCCGGTGTTTGTAACTTTGAATGGCGTGAGCTCAAATGTTGTAACGATTGCGGTGCAAGCCCAGCCCTAATGAGCGAGAAGTCAGGAGCCAGACAGATTTGGACAGCCTTGCTGGCGATGCTGCTGCTCAAATGGCTCCATCACCTCTCCGCAATCAACTGGTCGCTGTCCAATCTCGCCGCGCTGCTGCGCCTCAACCTATTTACTTATCGAGATCTGCCGGAGTGGTTACGGAATCCCTTCCGAACTCCTCCTCTGATTCCCGTCGCCGAGCAGTGGCCCCTTTTTCCCGCTCCGTTTCGGACAGCCGAGTCTCGCGCATGAGGCTAACCTCATCCCGCACCGTGGCTTTCAGACCGTCTAACACACGTGTTTTTCAATGCAGCGACTTTCAGGACGAAGCTATCTTGGACAGCAGTGGCATATTGTAGCCCACAGAGTAAGTGCGTTTCCGGTGTAGATAAAGAAGCTCGCGAAGCGAGCGACATAACGATTCCAACCATCGCATTACGCTAAGTCACTTTTCCAGCGGCTTGCCGTCTTCCAGCACGACCACAGGCGTTGGCTTGTCTTCGCTGTTCAAGGCCTGCACCGTGCCGAGAGGCGTGTTGCCCGCGATCACCAGCAACATGTGCGAGGAATCCAGCGGATTCTCCGCCGCCATGACCAGCGAATGGCGGTCCGACGCAAACATCGCGTTGTTGTGCTGGATCAATCCGCCGTCATACTGCAATCCGATTTTGCGGGCCCATGAGGCCAGCGACGAATTGGTCGCCGGACGCCCGACGAAAATCACGTCGCGGTGCCGCAACTCTTCGTCCGAAGCTTCGAAATCCTTGCGGATTTCCACGTTCACTTGGTTGCGATCGCGATAGCGAAGCTGCAACTGTTCCGCCGCATAGCGATTCATTCCCGCTTCCGCCGCCGTGCCGTAAACGATCACCGCGGAAGATAACCGGCGGTTGATATCGCCGGGAAGATACGCGGGACCCGCGGGCGGCTCGGTGAAATCGAATCTTACGCCGGCTTTGTCGAGGAACGATTGCGCGGTCACCGTTTTCGTCGTGTTGGCCGCGAAATAATCTTCCATCAGTTTGAAAAACGCGTCGTCGCCCATCTTTCGGCGCAATTGATCGAGGAACAACGCGCCTTTGGTGCGTTCCCGCTGGAATCGAACCATCGGATTATCGGGGCTCAACTTCCAACCGCGATAGCGAACGCGCTGCTCTTCCAACGCCGCGTCGTAATCCTCCGCTTGCAAGACGCGATAGTACGCAGCAGATCCGGCCACAAACCAGGTGTCGGCGTCCGACGCCGGCAGAACCCAGCCTTTCCAGACGCGATCGCCGTACGACTTGTGCGCTGCGACGGCGGTGGTGTTCTTGTCGTTCCGCGCCGATTCGCCTTCGCCTACCGCTTTCAGGTTCGTCAACGGCTGCGCCGTGAAGAGACGATACCCGCCGGGGAAAAGTCCATGACTCGGTCCCGGATTATTTGTCGGCGGTAGCCACACGCTTTCATTGGGACGGCCGATTTCCGCCCACACCATCATGTTGTTGGCCATTTCAGCGGTGGCGATCTTCGAGTCCATGGTGCTGGCAGAGATGAGCGGCGCATGATCGAAAGCGAGAAACGCGAACTGTTCGTCGATTTGCCCTTTGTATTTGCGATACAAATCCATCCACGCCATGTCGCGGATACCCGGAACGTAGGGCGCCCAACCGGGCTCGCCCTGAGGTTCGGGCATCACCTCGACATTCACTGCAAGATCCTTGGCATTGTTATCGCCCCAGTAAAAACCGGGCGTATCGCCGAACCATTCGTTTTTCGAGCTGCGCCACAGGCGCGTGTGATTCGTGCCCAATTCGTACATGGCGATTTCGTTGGTCTTGGCGTCGCCGATAATCCACTCGTTGGTGTAGAGTCCGTTGTTGCGCGTGCCAAGCTCGCGCACCACTTCGTCGATATTGCCGCCGTATTGAATCGCGCGCCGGGCCCGAAACGCCACCGGCGTGCCTTGCGCGCTGAACGGCGTTTGATCGATGGTGGTTTCGGTGAGCACGACGCCGGCGTCGTTTTGATACCAGTCTGTGCCGCTTTCGATTCCGCCGGGATAGCTTTGCATCATCATACGATGGCCGGTGTCCGGCTTGATGTCGAGCATCACGTTGGTCTGTTCCGCCCAAGCCTGCGGCCACCAAGTCACGTGGCCGATGATCATTTTGCCATCGCGCGTGGCGGGCCCGGTGGCCGCGAAGGCGCTGCAATGATCGTTCGGACGATCTTTTTTCGGCGCGTACGGCGGCGCGTCGAATTTCAGCTGGTCGATTCCCGTCGGCGTCACCGACATCGCCCACTTGAGTTCGCCCATTTCCACCGCGGTATTGGCGACGACGATATCGACCAGGTCCAGTTTCCGGTCGAGCCATTTCGCGCCGTTGGCATTTGCTCCATCGGCGATGCCGCGCATTTCTTCCAGGATCTCGCGATCGAATCCGCGCAGGAAGAGCGCATTCGCCGCGGTCCGGTAGTGGTTCCACGTTTCCTCATCCGACTTCCCGCCCAACACAAACGCGCATCGCGCCAGGTATTCCGGAATCTCGCGCGCCATCAGATAGCCGTGTTGATAACCGCGCTCGTAGGGCTTTCCTTCGATGTGCAGGTAAATCCATCCCGCCGCGGGATAGCGATACGCGGGACCGATGGTTTGCACCGCGTCGCGCGTAGGCCATTCGTCTTGCGCTGAAGTTTCGTCGAGCGTGACGCCTTCGAACCACGCTTTTCCGCCGAGCGCGCCATCGCGGCCGGCGATCAGTACGATGGAGTCCTCTGTGCGGCTGGCGACGAACCGCAGAGTGAGGCGCGTCCAATCGTGCGTGCCGCCGAGTGACGCGGAATGCACGTCGAAGGGCATCGATGCCATGGTCAGCGCGGCGCCGACCGCGATGGGCGAGCGGTCCGTATCGCGCACCGTGAGGTTTTCCGTGCGGACCCATGCGCTGATCTCGTAGCGCTGGCCTAACTTCAGCCGCAACGGCATCGATCGCGCCGAAGCGTCTTGTGCACCATTACCCGCTTCAACGCGCAGCGACTTGTGATTCGCGTGCATGACGGCCGCGTCGGGCGTGGCGCTTCCGTGAATCGCGGTCCAGTCGGTGTCCAGCCGAAAGCTCGCAGCGTGCGCGGCGAGCGTCACGAAAAGCAAGCAGGTAAGACGGCGCATCATGCACCTCCAGGTGGTTGGGGTCAGGATAGCAACGGTTCGGTCCTTATTCAAAGGGAATCTGCCAAGGGCGCGCTCCGGCGGTAGGCCTAGGCGTGGTACCTGGGCCACCAGGACTAACGAGCTAGTCTCCTAAGGGTGACCCCTAACATTGCCAGTACTATCGGATGGCCAGCAAAGTGCTTACGTGATAAGCGAACGGGCTCGAGCTGTACATAACATCTGTTCGTTAAGTTATTGTGAACTGGACAATTGATCGACCTGATGGCTCCTGACAGCAGGATTGGAGATATTAAGGATGTTGCAAGAGTTTGCACCAAAACTCCAAGCGTCGAAACCGATCGGAGACACCGTGACCGGAGCTGAACGAAGGATCCATCGCAGGTTCGATCTCGCGCTTCCCATGCTCGTGCGGGTCCGTACCCAAACCGCCCAGGTCGTGGAAGCGTCCACCAAAGATATCTCTGCCCGCGGGCTGTACTTCAGCCTCCAAGGCGACTTCGAGTTGGGCACACAACTGGAATGCCAGGTGACGCTGCCCCCCGAACTCTGCCAAGGAAATGCGATCCAGGTGAAATGCACCGGCCGGATCGTGCGGGTGGAGCGCGGCGAAGACGAATCCATCGGCGTCGCCGCGACCATCGAGGATTACGAGTTCGTCAAAGCGTTTTAAGGAACACCGCCCGACGCGCTCGTCGCCGCCACCTCCCACGGCACACGCTTGTGAACCCGCTGTTGATCCGTGTCATCTGTACGGTATACTGGGCTAGTCGTTGCCCGTGCCCGATCCAGGTTTAAGTTTCATGGACTCTGCTGCACGCATCGCCGAACTCGAAAAGAAAGTCCGCGAGTTAGCCGTCTTCCACGAAGTCGGCAAGGCGCTTACCTCCACCCTCGACCATAACCGGGTGCTCGAGACGATCATGCAGCAGATCTCCGCCTTCTTCCATCCGGACACGTGGTCGCTGCTGATGGTGGAGAACGAAGGCTCGGAGTTGCGCTTCGAAATTGCGGTGGGCGAGGCCGCTGAAAAGCTCACCAACATTCGTTTGCGCATGGGCGAAGGCATCGCCGGTTGGGTCGCTGCGCACAATCAACCGGTGTACGTGCCTGACACGACTACCGATCCCCGATTTTCCTCGCGCGTGGACGACTTGACACGCATGGTCACGCGTTCCATCGCTTGCATCCCGGTGCGCGGACGCGACGGCGTGCTCGGCGTCATCGAGCTGATCAATTGTCCGAACCCGTTGCAATTCGAAGGCGAGGATTTGTTCCTGTTGCAAGCGCTCGCCGACTACGTGGCCATCGCCATCGAGAACGCGCGCCACGTCCAAAAGATCCACGAGCTGACCATCACCGACGATTGCACGCGCTTGTTCAACTCGCGCCACTTGAACAACATGTTGGAAGCGGAAATCCATCGCTCCACGCGCTACAACTACGAATTTTCGTTGATCTTCATCGATCTCGATCGCTTCAAGGCGGTCAACGACGTTCACGGACATTTGGTGGGAAGCAAGCTGCTCGCGCAAATCGGTCAAGTGCTGCAAAGCCATCTGCGATTGATCGACATGGCGTTCCGCTACGGCGGCGATGAATTTGTGCTGCTGCTTCCGCAAACCAGCAAGCGCGCGGCGATCCAAGTGGCGCGCCGCTTGCATCGTTTGTTAGCGGAGCGGACGTATCTGGAAGAAGAAGGCTTGAACCTGCGCGTGACCGCCAGCTTTGGCCTGGCGTCGTTCCCAACCGACGCCACGAATCGCGCGGACCTGATTCACATGGCGGACAACGCGATGTATGACGTGAAAAAGTCTACGCGGAACAACATCTCCGTGGCGAACCAAGGCGTTCTCGTTTAGATCAAGAACTATTTCCCGCATTCTCCTAGGCCTTGGCGTATATTATTCCGTGATGCCGCCCGGCGTTCACCGCGGATTTTCGTTTTTGATCACCCTGCTTTTGTTTGCAGCATTCTTCTTATCCCCGGAAATACTTGTCTGGAAACTAGGAAGCCTGGAGGCCGCGGAGGTCGACACTTGCAAAACGTCCGCCGCAAAGGATCTCGTTTCGCATCATCGACTGGAGAAGGCGCAAGAGCTCGAGGCGGCCGGAAACATAGAGCATGCGGAAAGTGAGTATGCCGCTGCGCTTGCGAGCAGCCAGGACTGCATTCGCACAAACGCCGCAACAGGCTTGGAGCGACTCGCGCGATTCCGTCGAAGGGCCTGGGGCGCAGGTCGCGTGCTCGCCGAAGTCGCGGACGTTGCTTTGCACGTTCGATCGGCATTCGTCGCTTCGTTGGTATTGATCGCTTTCGGCTGGCTGATCCTACGGTTAACGCCTCGGCGCTCAACACGCATTACCGGCTTCCCCGTCTATGGAGCCGAGGGTGAGGCCGCGAGCAAGTTATTCCGGAATGCCTTGGCATCGTTCGCCAATGAAATCAAGCGCGTTTACGGATCAGAGTATGCAAAATCCTTGGGGATCACGCTTGTTTTTGACGACCTCAAAGGACAATCGCTCGAAGAGCGCAGCGCCTATGATGAAGCGCTAGAGGAAATCAAAGATCCTGAAGGAAAGACCGCCGTGCGTTACGCCTTAGGCTACGCCATACGGATGCTGCGACAAAGCTTAGAGCGGCCATTGATCGTCGTAGAAGGTGATGTTCGACTCTCACCTGGGTCCGCGCAAGCCGTAGCGCGAATCAAGAACGCTCGCACGAAATCGGAAATCCGCGTGGAAGCAAACACCGCGGAAATTACGCAATTGCCGGAATCGCAATTTGTGGTCAGCCGGATGCTCGGTCCGGGGGTGACGCATACGTGGTTGTCCCGAAAAGCCGAGGAGCAACGATTGCTGTCGCAGCAACTCCAGCTGCTGGCGCTCGTCCTAGCCTGTAAGATTCGCATGGCCCAACTCCAAGGTTTCAGTCAAGGGTACAAGCCGACTTCCTGGCGGACCGTCTGTATCTTCACAGCCGCCGCGTTGACCCTGGAATGAGCGAAACGAAGCCAACATCGCCGAACGACGCTGTAGAGGCGCTCAACCTCGTAGTACGCGAGATCGATCCGCTTTACCGTCCCGCGGAGTTCCTTCTCGGATATACGTACTTCAGTCAGGGTGATGCGGATCATGCGTCGCGGGTATTCATGGCTCTGGTCGAACGCTTCGAAGGCGAACGCAAACGAATTGTTTCTGACCTAGGAGAAAAGTGGACATCTAAGTCCAGGCGGATCTGGCTGGCCGAGCGACTGCCTTTCCTTCAGGAATGGCTGCAACTCTATTACGACTCGCTCTCGTTTCTCTCCGGCGGTTCATTTTATTTTGCAAGCATGTGTTGGGATGACCTCAAGGAAGCGCTTGACGAGCGGGCGGAGAACGAGCTCATTCAGCGAACGCGCGACGACATCATTGGATTTCGCGTTGAGACGCTCAGCAAGCTTCTAAAATCCGAACTTCCGCGAATTGCTGCCGGCAGAATGGCTTCGACGAAGATAAATGCTGAAGCGGCGCGGACGAAGCTAGACACCGCTTTAAACCGATCCAAGCTCGCGGGATTCGATTCCCAGCTCTGGAGTATCGATTTCGAGTGCCGTACTCGACTACGAAACGCCAGATTTGCGCAGCTTGGAATGGCAAACGTAGCGATAAGCGAATCTGATATTGGTCAGTATGCAGAACAACTGGATTTGTTCCCGATCTCGAACTGGCTAGGTCCTGACGTGAAAAAGCTTCAAAAGCTGCTACAGGAAAAGAACTGGGCACTGGCACAACAGTCGATTCGCAGAATCCGGCAGTTGACCCGAAAGCCAAGTCCTTCAGAGTTCGCGGCGCTCTTGGACAATCCGGAAATGGATACCTGGAGAGCGGGATTTGCAGGTTTCGTCATTCCTGCCTTTGCGCGGCTTCGCCAGCAGCGAATAGAGTTGCGCCAGCCACTCTATGTGGAAAGTGTTTACTGGTTAGCGCATTCGTTGCTGGCGACACAACAAGCCGAATCGCTACAAAAAGCCCATGTTCGCCTGAAGGGACTTCTCGAAAGGCGGTTGAACCACCGCGCTGGCGGCCGTCAAACCGACGACTGGCTGCTGGCTTTGTCCTTAGACTTCGAGGTATTGCAGCGGTGGGCCAAGGCGGCCCCAAAGTCGGATGCAGAATTCGAGCTGAGCTTACACCACAGATGGTTCGACGGTTTGGAACGGCAAACGATCGACGGCGGCCGCTCTCGCGAGGTTCGAGCGGCCGCTAACATCGCTTGCGGGATGATCGAGCGTCGAAAACGCACGCGTCTCGATGAGAACGAAAAAGAGCGTTGGACGCAGGCGCTCTATCGTGAACTGGATTTTTATTGCGCCTCGTTGCAATTTCGTCCGTCGGCAAATGTGCACTGCTACATCGCGGAGTGTCTGATGGACGATGAACGGGCCGAGGAGGCGAAGTTGCACGTGCGGCAAGCGCTGAGTATCGCTCCCAAGCACCAACTGGCGTCTCGGCTCTGGGCCGAATTGAATCCAGAGATCCCTCCGGAAAAAACTCCCGGGTAATCTACTGGATCGCAATCGTCACGGAGTTACTCGTGTTCCCGCCCATTCCCATCGTCATCTTCTGCGCACCTGACGACACGGTCGCGGGAATCGTCGCGTTCACTTGATACAACCCGACAAATCCAGCCGCCAGACCCGAGAATTGCACCGACGCCGCCTGTCCGCCGATGGTCACCGTAGGATTCGGCGTGACGCTCAGCGGTGACGCCGGCGCCGGCAAACCGGAGTTGACCGCGGGAGTCACCGCGCCGAGTCCGGTGCAGTAGATCGCGATGATCTCGCCGCCGTGCGCGGGATTGGCCGACGTCACGAGCGTGTAGTCGGTGGTATGCAGCACCACGCCAACGCCATTGTTGTAGTTAAAAATCCCCGGCGCGCCCGCCGACACCGGAAAACTGATCGACGATCCTAAACCTTCCAGCGTGATCTTCGCCGACGCCGTTCCGGTGGCCGTGAACGGCAATTGCAAATTCAATTGGCCGGATGAACTGAAGAACATCGGCGCGTACGACGTGGTTCCACCCGAGGCGATCGAAACCGCGCTGTGCCCTAAGTCGCCGGGCAGCGGCAACACCGACGCGCCGATGGGCGGTCCACCGAGTGACGATCCAAAAATCGAAATGATGGAACCGGGCGCTACGTTCGGTCCAAAACCCGCGCCGTCCACGACTCCCGCGGCCGTCGCCGACGGTAATCCGAACATCACCCAGTACGGAATGTGGATCGAAAGGCCCGATTGCTGTCCGGTGAGCGTGACAAATCCTTCGAACACGCCCTGCTGGGCCGTCGTCGACGTCGCGACAATGCTCACAACCTGCGCTTGACCTGCGGAGAGCGAAACCGTGGCGGGCGAAACGCTCACTTGCAAGCCGTTGCCGCCGAGCAGCGATGTAGCCGACGCCGTGAACGTGTCAGAGAGGCTGCCGATGTTTTTCAGCGTCACCGATTTCGTTTGATTCGTGGTTCCCGCGGTTACTAAGCCGAAACTCACCGAAACCGGATTGGCGGTGAGCGGCGAATTCATCGCCGCTTGCAAATTTAGGCGCCCGCCGCCTTCGTTGATCACGCTGATCAGCGCGCCGTCCTGCGTGCCTTTCAGCAGCGTGGCGGAATTCACGAGCGCGCTTTTCAAATCCGTCGGCGTGAGCGCGGAGTTATGCGCCAGCAGCACGGCGGCCGATCCCGTGGACATGGGCGCGGCAAAGCTTGTGCCTTCGGCGTAAGTGAAACCGCTGGCGTCGTAAATCTCCGCGGACGAATAAATATCTTGCGCCGCCGCGTAGACGTCGGCGGGCGCCACGAGGTCGGGCTTGATGTTGTAATCCGCCGTGGGACCACGGCTCGAGTAGTTCGCCACCAAGTCGGGCGTTTGCGAAACAAACGCTGCGATCGCCACCATCGTGCCCTGCGTACCGGAATGCGAGCGAATGAATGCCAGCAGATTCGCGCCATCCGATTGCGAGATGATTCCCGATGGAATCGGGCCATTGTCGGTCTGAGGAATGATCAGGGCTTCGGTGGTGTTGTCGTACAACAGCACGGCGGCGGCGCCCGCCGCGGCAGCGTTGTTCACTTTTACGATGAAATTGCACGTGCCGCGCGAGATCACCGCGATCGCGCCCGTGAGACTTCCCGGCTTCAACAAATTTGCGTTGCACCCGAGCGACGAAGAATCCAACGACGTGATATCGATGAGCGGGAGAGGTCCAATGTTGGCTGTGAAGACCGGCGCCGTCGAGGGAACAAAACCCATGCCCACGAGGTTCGCCGGCACCGGCGCCGGCGCGGTCACAGAAAACCCTTCGCTCAAGGAATGCGAGTTGCTGCTTGCGCCGGCGGTAAGAACGGCGGGCGACTCGCCTGGCGAGCTGATACTGAAATCGCCCGGCGTGATTCCGGTGCATTCGGATGATCCCACGGCGATGGGTCCGCAGTTTCCCGCCGACACGACGATCAGCACGCCGGCATTCGCGGCGGTGTTCAACGCGAAATTGTAGGCATCGGACGCGGCCTTTGGCGACGGCACGGCCCCGCCCGAGAAATTCACGATATTCATGCCGTCGCCGACGGCCGTGTCGATCGCCACGAGCGTGGAAGTTCCGGAGGCCGTTCCCGCCGCGCTAAAAACTTTGTAGTTGCCGAGATAGGCGCCCGGCGCGATGCCGGAAATCGTGGTATTGAACGGCGACGTGGCAGCCACGCCGGCCGCGACGGATGCCACGAATGTTCCGTGGCCGAGCCCGTCGGAGGCGATGAGATCGCTCCCGTTGTTCGAGCCCGGGCAGCTCACCGACGAGACACAAACAAAATTCTTGGCGACGATCACTTTGTTGTTCGTGAACGTGCCGCCGGTCGATTGATTCGTCAGCGGAAATCCGGCGGGCGCCGTGAATCCGGTGTCGGTGAACATGGGATGCCTGTAGTCGATGCCGGAATCGACGATTCCGATCATAATGCCCTTGCCGGCGTTCGTCGATCCACCGAGCGCCTGCCAAACGGCGGGCGCGGAAATCAGTTTCGCCGCGGCGTCCATGTGGACGCGGAACGTGGGCGCGTATTCGGCGGACGTCACAAGCGGTTGCGTGCGCAGCCATGCGAGATCGTCGTCGGTGGCTTGAATCATCACCGCGTTCAAGATGGTTTCAATTTGCCAATCGACGGGAATGCCGCGACCTTGGATGGAAGCCACGAGGGGCGCCTTTTCGGTGCGCAGCGCCGCGCGATACGAGGCGGCTTCGGAAGTAAACAGGCGTCGCCGTACGGAGATTTCGCGCGGCGTGCGCACGAAATGCTCCACCACAGGCGGCGAGTTGAGCGTCACGATGGCGGGCTGCCGCTGTGCGGATGCCGGAATTGCTGTAAGAGTGAAAAGGCCCAGGAAGGCTACAGAGAACCGCATGTTTGTCATCATATCCTGCCAAGATCGATTGTTAGATAAGACGCGCGGAGAGGCCCGCAGGTTTACACGCGGATTCCCAATCGCTCTTGCTTGTCGGGCCGGTAAAGCTTACTGCACCGCGATCGTCACCGGATTCGCGTTGATCCCGCCGATGCTCAATTGCAAAGTGACCGCGTTTCCCGACGTCGCGGCGGACGGCACTTGCACGTTGACTTGATACAGCCCGACGAAACCCGGTGCGAGTCCTGAAAAACTCACGGTCGCCGCGGCGCCTCCGATGGTCACCGCAGGGGCGGTGGTCGTCACCGCCAGATTCGGGCCCGGGGGCGCGGGCGTTCCCGTCGCGGGACGATTCGTTACGTCGCCGAGACCGGTGCAGTAGATCGTGACGAAATCTCCTTTCGCCACGGGGTTCGCCGCCGCACCCGGCACGCTTCCACTCGGTGCGGCGAATGCGCCGGTGGAAGAAATCTGCACCGCGCCTTGACCCGCGGCGTTGATCGTGAACACGCCGGGTGCGAAAGGCTCCAGCGTAATCGTCGCCGGCGAACTGGTTCCCGCCGAAGTTGTGAACGTGGCCCAGGTGCGCTCGGGACCCGCCAACTCCCACGGCACTTGCATGTTGATTTGTCCCGACGACGTGAAGAACAGAGGCGCGGGAGTCGTGCCGTTGAACAACACACTCGCGCCGCCCAGCGACGTCGGCAGCGGCAGCCCAGAATTGTTCGTGGTGGCGCTCGCGAGATTCGTGCCAAAAACCGCGGCGATGCTTCCCGGAACCACGGCCATGCCCGTTTGGAATCCCGCGGCGTTCACCGTGCCCGTCGACGACGGAACCGACGGCGGCGCGGCGTTGGCAGTGACGGCAAAGGGCAGCGAGGCCGACGTTCCGCCTCCGGGCATGACATTCGACACGGTTACCGGGAACGTTCCCGCGTTTGCGACATCAAGGGCCGGCAACGCCACGTTGATTTGCGTCGAGCTGATCATCGACGTGGTGCGGGGCGATCCGTTCCATCGCGCCGTCACGCCGGGAGCAAAATTGTTGCCGTAAATCGTCAGCGTCATGGGTCCACTGCCGGGCGGGACGGTTGACGGCGACAACTGCGTGAGCGTGGGCGACGGAAATTGGCCCACGATCGGCGTGATCGCCCCCAGCGAAAGTCGCGCCGGACCACCCGAGATCGAGAATGGCGATCCGGAAATCGGTGTCAGAGCGCCCGTTGTGGAATTGATCGTGTACGCCGAGACGTTGGAACTGGGGCCCTGCGCGGCGACGTACAAGTACTTGCCCAACGCATCGGCACTCACCGAAAACGCACCCAAAGAAGCGGCGAACGGCGATCCGGAGATCGGCGTGAGCGCGCCGGTGGTCGAGTCGATCGAATAGGCGGAGACATTCCCGCTCTGATAGTTCGCCACGTACGCGAAATTTCCCCGCGGAAGAATCGCGATGACGTCGGGTTGCGATCCCGCGGCGAAAGGCGATCCTGGAATCTGCGTCAGGGCGCTATTCGCGCCGATCGCGAATGCGGAAATGTTACTGCCGTTGTTGTTTGCCACGTAGAGGAAACTACCATTGGGATGAATGGCCACCCAATTCGGCGACGCGCCGCCGGTGAACGGCGATCCCGAGAGTTGCGTCAGCGCGCCGGTAGCGTTGTCGATGATGTACGCCCCGACATTGCCGCCGTCGTAGTTGGCCGAATACAAAACGCGTCCGGCCACTGCGACCGACGCCGGCCCCTGGGCTGGAAAAGGCGATCCAGCGATGGTGGTGAGCGCACCACTCACCGGATCAATCGCGAACGCGCCGATCCCGGTGTAGTAGTTTGCGCTATACAAAAATCGTCCGGAGGGATCGACGGCCAGGGCGAACGGGCCACTGGCGGCGCCGGTTGAAAAAGGCGATCCCGAAACGGCCGTGAGCGCGCCAGTCGTAGAGTTGATCGTAAACGCGTAAATGCTATCCCCGGCGAAACTCGCTGCATATACGAAGCGATTGAGCACGGTGATCGCCGCGACCGTGCTCGGGCCGGTTGTGTAGGTTCCCACGAGCGTCAATCCGCCTGCTACTCCCGACGCGCCGTGCAGCGATTCCGCGCCGACGTTATTGTTCGAAAGTCCATACACGCCCAATGCGCCGTTTGTTTCCAGCGGCACGAAAGCAAAATTGTGGACTTGCGCCGTCTCCGCGAAGATCGCGGTCACGCGGTTCGGGCGATATCCGGAGAGCGACATGTAAGTCTTGCCATCGATCCCCGTGACGTTCTGGATTCCGGAGACGCGATCCGTGCGCAATCCCCGGGTGGTGCCATTCTGATATTTCGCGTCGTTCGTCATGATGGCGGCGCCATCGGGCCCGGTCATAAAGTCGGATACCGTTGTGACGTGCGAGCCGGTTGTCTTCCCAGTCTTTGGATCTATGAAATCAATCTGTATTTCGACGTCCGCTCCGTTCGCCATTTGTTGCTGGAGAAAATCGAGAGTTGGCGGTGCATCGTCGCCGGTTCGAGTGGCCGTGCTGTTGCCCGACGTTACCGACGCACCCAGGCCCGTAGTGGCCGAGGCCGCCATGTAGTCCACGTTCAAATTGATGGGATGCGCGGAATTCTGCGCGAAAGCCATTTTGCCGGCCACAAGATTGGTTGCGGAGACTCCCTTCGTGGAAACGAAATTCATCTCATTCTCGAGCTCGCTGAGCGCTTGCGTAGGAGTCAACAGACCCAGCGCCGCCATGCCTTCGCCTTGCATCCAAAACATGCTGTTTACGACGCCGGCCGGTCCGCACTCATTCTTGTTTTGCGTGATGTTGCCCATGCCGTCGCGAGTGACTTCGGTGACGGTGATGTTGCCGTTGTCCGGCGAAGCTCCAGCGGGAGAACGCTGCTGTTCGGGCGACCGCGACGCGAGCGGCAACTCAATCGGCGCGCTCAATGTGCCCGGCGCCGCACCGACGGCGATCATGCCTTCGGCATTGTCGTTGGTTTGTCCGACGATCGCCGACAGCGCACCGGTGAATGCCGGCGCGGTCGTGACCTTGGCATCGGTCACGGTGATCTTGTAATTCACTATTGTGCCGGTGATGCACGTTCCGCGCGCGACGCCGAGCAACGTCAAGTTGACATTGGCGCTGACCGCGATCTTTTCGCCGTGGATCTGCAGATTCTGCACGATCCACGCGGGGCTGGTCGAAGATCCGGCCAGTTGCGCGGTCACTTGGACGTATTGATAGAGCCGCGGCGCGGTGCGTACGGCGAATCCCGCTTCTCCGTACTCCGAACACGGAACATTGCCGGTACTGACGGCGGAAAAACTGATTTGGTCGAGGCTAAATCCATCGACCACGGCTTGCGCTTGCGTCAGGGCGGCAAACAGGAGTAGGAAAAGGCTCAGGCGTCGCATGAAAAGACCTTAGCATTTTCTGACCACCGAGACACCGAGCACACCGAGAAAAAAGAGGACACCGATGTTCTCGGTGTCCTCCGTGTCTCGGTGGCTCGTTTCTTTTGCTTAGTTATCCTGCTTGGTCACCGGGATCGGCGTCGGTGGGTGCTTCAACTGACCTTCGGCCGCATCTTCCAAAATGATGTTGTTGTGCGTCAAGGTCTGTCCGATCACGCGATCCATTTCCACGCGCGCTTTCATGTAGGCGTCTTTCGCCGCCACTTCCGCGCTCAAGGCGTTCACCAAGTCGCGCGTTACTTGGATCACCAAGTAACTGGTTGACGCGCCCAGGGCAAACTTCTTTTGTTCCGCGTCGAGCGACTGCTCTTCGAACACGCGCTGTTTGGTGGCCGCGTCGATCTGCGCGCGACCCTGTGTCAAGCCGATTTGCGCGGCGGCCACTTCCACGCGCACTTGATTCTCGATTTGCCGCAAGCGCAACGACGCCTGACGGCGCTCCACGAGCGCTTGCGCCAGGTCGGCTTGCGCGGAGCGATTGCGCAACACCATGGTGAACTGTGCGCCGATGGTGTAGTCGGGATTCTGTCCGCCGATGGCGTTGCCGAACGCCCCGCTGAAGCCGCTCACGTCAACCGGGGTCAGCGCCGTGTTGCAAGGCTGCGAATTGTTCGGGCACACGTGACCCACGCCCCCGACGCCGCGGCTGGTGAACGTGCCGAACGCGTCCAACTGCGGCAGCAGCGAATTCCGCGTGGTCTTCAAGCTGAGATCGCGATTGTTGATGTTGATGCGCGATTCCTGAAGTTCCGTGCGCGACGTGATCGCGGTGCTCACCAAATCCTGAATCGGCGTCACCGGTTCGATCGGCGGAATTTCGATTTTATCGGTGGGCACCACCTCCGCCGTCAAAACCGCGGGATCGGAGAGGTTCTTCAGGATCAGGTTCTTCATCGCCACGCCCAACTGCTGATAATTGGTTTGCGCGATGATCAAGTTCTGCTGGTCCGACGCCTTTTGCGCTTCGGCCTGCACCACCGAGATCGGCGCGAGCGTGCCGACTTCCACTTGGCGCTTGTCGTCGTTCACGAGTTTTGTGGAAACCGCAAGCGAGCGCTCCTGCACCTTGATGTTTTCAACCGCGCTCACCAGATCCCAGTAGAGATCCTGCACGATGTTTACGGTGGTGATCACCTGCAGCTTGAAGACGAGATCGGTGACCTCACGATTGTTCTTCGCCACCTTGAGATAACGCACGTTCGGGCCGCGGCCGAAGCCGTCGAGCAAGTGCTGCGTCACGGTCGTCGAGAAAAACGAGCTGACCTGCGGGTTCAACGTGTTGAACGGGCTGGTGACGCGATTGTTGTTGGCGCTGACGGTCAACTGCGTGCCCGACGCCCAGGCCTGCGAGTACGTCATGTTCACCAGTCCCGTGTTCGGTTTCGCGGAAATCACGCTCACCGACGTCGGCGTGTTGCCGCCGAACGCCGCCAAGTTCTGCGTGCTCAGCGAGGTGGAGTGCTCCGCGCTGATCGAGCCGAACAACACGGGGTCGTAGGAGCTGGTACCGTTGTTGAATCCGGGAGGGCCTCCGAACAGCGGCGCGGCGCTCACCGTCGGCGCGACCGATCCGCCGCTGCCGTACCCGATGGCCGAACCTTCGCTGACTCCGGCGCCTCCGAAGCGCGTGGAGCTGCCGGCTTTCGCGCGCAGAATGTCGGCATCGGCCATGGGCGCGTTCAAGCGCTGAATCGCCACGTCGAGATTATTCTCAACCGCCAGCGTGATGGCGTCGGCCAACGACAAATACAGCTTTCCATCGCGCATCATCTTGTCGAGCGACGGTCCATTGGCGAAATTGGCCGGAGAAATCTCAAACGGCGCGTACGGCATGATCACGTTGGGCCACATCCTGGCGCCATGCGTAAAGTCGGGCAATCCACTGGCGTGGATCGGCGCCGGCGCCGCTTGCTGCGTGTTGGGCTCGCCCGACGCCGGCTGCTGTTGCTGCGCGGCTTGTTGGGCTGAAACGAAAACAGGCTGCAGGGTAATCGCCGCAACCAGCATGAGTCCCGTGACGGACTTGATCTTGGTAGAAACTGTGCTGCTCATCCACTCCTCCGCTTCCTTGCTATGCTTTTTGCCTCTATGTGCGTTGCACGTTGTTGTCCAACAGGCCGACGGCTTGCCCCACCTCTATGACGGCTGTAGGCTATACGAGATGGCCGGGACGGAAGTTTCGCCCTGGCACCAGCGATCCCCTATTTTACTGTAAGTTGGAACGAAACTTGCCTCACAATTGGAGGAGACGACGGTTCGTAAGGCCTTATTGCGCAATATGCTGCGTAAAAAGTTGTTAAGGTCCTCCGCCGTCCCAAACTAAGGACCGAAATGACCGATTCCGAACACCTCAATTCCGACCAAGTGCTGGCCCTGTTCCGCGAAAGCAGCGCCCTGCTCGAAGGCCACTTCGTGCTGTCGAGCGGCCTCCACAGCTCGCGCTATCTGCAATGCGCGCGAGTCCTTGAGGACCCCGCGCGCGCGGAACGTTTGGGTCGCGAGTTGCGATTGCGCTTGGGCATGTTGAAACCTACGGTCGTGGTGAGCCCGGCGCTGGGCGGGGTGATTATCGGCCATGAAGTCGCGCGGGCGTTCGGAGTGCGGCACGTTTTTACCGAGCGCGACGCCTCGGGACACGCCGTGCTGCGCCGCGGATTCGCGCTCAACGCTACGGATCGCGCGATCGTGATTGAGGACGTGGTCACCACCGGACTCTCCACGCGCGAAGTGATGGATGTGGTGCGCGCCTCGGGCGCGGACGTGATCGCCGTGGGATCGATCATTGATCGCTCGGGTGGTCAGGCTGGGTTTCCCGTGCCGTTCACACCACTGGCGCGACTCGACGTACCGGCGAAGCCACCGGAGTCGTGCGAATTGTGCCGCGCGGGCGTGCCGGTGGTGAAACCGGGCAGCCGCAAATAAATCTTCAACGCCATGCGCACGATCAAACTGACGCTCGGGTACGACGGCACGGGATTCCGCGGCTGGCAAGTGCAGCCGGGCCTGCCATCGATTCAAGCGGAGATGATGCGCGCGCTGGAGCAAGTTACCGGCGAACCGGTCACCATCGAACCGAGCGGCCGCACCGACGCCGGCGTTCACGCCCTGGCGCAAACCGCGAGTTTCACCACGAACTCGGCGATTCCCTGCGAAAACCTCGTGAAAGCGATTAATCGCTGGTTGCCGCACTCGATCCGCGTGTATTCGGCGGAAGATCGCGAGCCGGGATTTCATGCGCGCTTCAACGCTGCCGGAAAAATTTATCGCTACCGCATTTTTCGCCAGCCCGTCTGTCCGCCGGAGCGTTGGCGGTACGTGCATCACTTCCCTTATCCGCTCGACGCGGCCGAAATGCGAGCGGCCGCGGCCGCGTTTGAAGGCACGCACGACTTTACGTCGTTCACTTCGCCGGAAGAATTGCCGTCAGGGCCGCGCGATCGCCTGATTCATTCTTCTCGACTCACCGAAGATGACGGCGAGCTTGTCTATCAAGTGCACGGCTCGGGATTCCTGCATCACATGGTGCGCAACGTGGTTGGCACGCTGATGGAAGTGGGCAAAGGAAACCTGCGCGCCTCCGACATCGCGGGGATCATCGCGGCGCGCGATCGCATGCGCGCCGGTCCCACGGTGCCGGCGAAGGGTTTGTGGTTAGTGGAAGTTCTTTACTGAAGAAATCAAAAATCAAAAGGCAAAAATCAAAAATGAAGGACGGGGGTTCTATTTTTGATTTTTGCCCTTTGATTTTTGATTTTTGATTTCCGCGCGCTTCCGCCTCCGTAAAACTCCCCACTCCAAATCAGTACCAACCTCCCAGGGCCGGGACGGGCCGCATGCTGCAACTGCGGCGCGTGCGGGGTCGTCTCAATGTATAGGAGAACCAACGATGCTGATGACATCGGTCGTCGAGTGGTTCGGCGAGCTGGGGCAGTTTACTTGGAAGATGCTGCGCACGTTGCTTCTTCCACCCTTTGAGTTCCGCGAATTCTTGCGTCAACTCGACGCCATCGGCCCGAAGTCGGTGCCGCTGGTGATGCTCGCGGGCGGCGCCACCGGCGTCGTGATGTCGATGCAAACGCGCGACAGCCTCGTGCATCTCGGCGCGAAAGGCATGTTGCCCGCCATCATTTTTTATTCGATGGTGAAGGAAACGGGCCCGATCATCACCGCGCTTGTCGTCAGCGGACGCGTGGGCGCGGGCATCGGCGCGGAGCTCGGATCGATGCGTGTCACCGAGCAAATCGACGCCATCGAAGCGTCGGCCGTGAATCCCTACAAGTATCTCGCGGCGACGCGCGTGGCGGCATGCATCTTGATGTTGCCACTGCTCACGTTGGTCGCCGACGCCAGCGGTTTCCTCATGGGATGGGTCGCGGATTTCATCGCTGAGCCGATTTCCTTGCGTTTGTTCCTCGATCACGCCACGCGAAACGCGTCGCTGGGCGACTTCCTTCCGCCGACGTTCAAGACCGCGGTGTTCGGCTTGATCATCGGCTTGATCGCGTCGTTCCAAGGAATGCGCGCGCACGGCGGCACCGAGGGTGTGGGCCGCGCGGCGACGCAATCGGTAGTGCTGTGCTCGCTGTTCGTGATTCTCGCCGACGTCATATTGGTGCGTCTGATCGTGTTGTTTTTCCCGTCGTGAGGGGCGCTATGAAAGAAAAAAACGGAAACGGCAAAAACGGCGACGCCATCGAAGTCACGGGACTGAAAAAATCCTTCGGACCGCAGACCGTCTTCAAGGGCATCGACCTGCACGTCGATACCGGGGAGTCGGTGGCGGTGCTTGGTCCCAGCGGTACGGGCAAGAGCGTGCTGCTGAAATTGCTCATCGGTTTGCAGCAACCGGATGCCGGATCCATTCGCATCGGCGGAAAAGAAATCGTCGGACTGGGAACCGACGCGATGAATGAAGTGCGGAAAGGCATCGGATTCCTGTTTCAACAAGCCGCGCTCTACGACTCGCTGACGGTCGACGAAAACGTCGCCTTTCCGCTGCGCCGTCATCTGCACTTGGCTGAAGACGAAGTGCGGGAACGTGTGCACAAGTTGCTGGAAAGCGTCGGCATGGCCGATCACGGACACAAATTGCCGAGCGAAATTTCCGGCGGCATGCAGAAGCGCGTGGGATTGGCGCGCGCACTGGCGCTCGATCCCAGCATCTTGCTCTTCGACGAGCCAACCTCGGGCCTCGACCCGATCACGGCGCGCGAAATCGACGACTTGATCGTGGAAACGCAGAAGCAGCGTCACGTCAGCTCGCTCGTGGTGACGCACGACGTCGCCGGCGCGCACGTTTTCGCCGACTGGGGCGTGCTGCTGCACGAAGGCGAAGTGGCCGCCGAAGGAACGATGAAGGATTTGGACCGCAGCTCCGATCCATACGTTGCGGAGTTTTTGAAACGCGGTTAGGAGGCAATGCCATGTCGCAAACGTTTCGCATCGGACTCTTTGTCATCGCCGGTCTGACGATTCTCACGCTCGGGGTGTTCATGATCGGCTCGAACGATTTTCTGTTCGACCACACCTATCGCTTGCGCGCGCAATTCGCGAACGTTTCAGGACTCGCCGAAGGCGCCGACGTGCGCGTCGGCGGATTGCGCCGCGGCACGGTGCACTCGATCGAATTGCCCAACCGTCCCGACGGAAAAGTCACGGTATTCATGAATCTGTCCATGAAAACGCGCAATATTATCAAGACCGATTCCAAAGCCGCCATCAAATCGGAAGGCTTGCTCGGCGACAAGTTCGTGGAAGTGACGTTCGGATCACCGGACGCGCCCGAGCCGAAACCGGGCGACTTGATTGGCAGCGAGCAAACCCGCGACATGGCCGACTTGATGGCCGGCGCCGGCGATTTACTGCAAACCGCCAACAGCACCATGCAGAACATCGACTCCATCACCACGAAAATGAATTCCGGCACCGGTACGCTCGGCGCGCTGATCAACGACAAAAAAATGTATCAGGACGCCCGCGCCGCCACGGTAGAGGCGCAACAGGGTGCGGCGGCGTTTCACGACAACATGGAAGCGCTGCAACACAATTTTTTCCTGCGCGGATTCTTCAAGAATCGGGGATACCACGACGAGAGCGACGTGGCGGCCAACGAAATCCAGAAACTCCCAACGGAGCAGCCGGCGAAAGAATTCGATCTCGACGGCGAACAGATATTCGCGGGCAAGGACAATGCCAAGCTGAAAAACGAAGGCCGCCTGAGCGACGCGGGCAAATATCTCGCCGCGAATCCGTTTTCACTCACGGTGATCGCCGATTCTACCTCAATGCTCGGCGACAGCAAGAAAAACCTGTCGCTCTCGGCGGCCCGCGCCTACGTGGTGCGCGATTATTTGATCGGGAAATTCAAGATGGACGACACGAAAGTGAAAACCATCGGACTGGGCGAGGATAAGGACTCGGCGGATAGCACGAAAGGCCAAGTCCGTATCCTCGTGTACACCAATGCCGTGGCGCCCGCGAGCGCGCCGGCCGTGCGCCACCCGGGAATGAAGTGATTGGTTGCTGGTGCTGGTTGCCGGTGCTGGCCGGCAACCAGAGCCAAAGCGCTACTTCACTCCGATACTTACGCTGGCGACGTGATTCTCCCAGCTCAGCGTCATTTTCACTTTACCGCCGGCCTGCGTTAGATCGTACTTCAAGCGCTCGATAGGCGCAGCCGGTTTGCTCATCGTCATTTTCACGCGGCCCAAGTCTTTGCTCGCGTCGTACGCCAATCCCCATTCGCCGGTGGCCTTGCTGACGATCAGGTCCCACTGGTTGGGATCCTTCACGTCCGCGAAGAGCGTGTAATCGCCGGCGGGAACTTTCAGTCCCGCGATGTCGAGATCGGCGTCGGTATGCAAGGCGGTCGCGGCGTTTGCGCCCGCGCGCCACACCGGATAATTCGGGTCGTTGGAGATGAGTCCGCCGTCGCCGAAAATCTTGCGTCCGCGAACCGACGGCGCGGAGTACTTGATGGTGATGTTCTTCCCGTTGACGGCGACGGTCGCCTGGTCAGCGGGGCTCTGGGCTACGGCAAATGTGGCGGCGAGTGCGATCGCCAGCGCGGTGGTCTTCAATAAATGCTTCACGTTGTAGTTCCTCCCAGGTCAGTATAAGATGCCGCCATTATGAACTCTTGCAAAATGAATTGGAATCTCGTGACCATCGCGCTTCTGGCGAGCGCGCTCGCCGTCGCGCAAGGGCGCGGTGGACAGAATGCGGCTTCCCGGGATACCGCGGCCGCGACACCCGCTGTTAACGCCACCACGGTAAACCAAGCGTGGGTCCGCGAGAACTACACCAAGTTCGAATACCGCATCCCGATGCGCGACGGCGTAAAGCTTTTCGCGTCGGTCTACATCCCCAAGGACGTTTTCACCGACGGACGCGCGTATCCCATCATGATGCAGCGCACGCCCTACAACGTGCAGCCGTATGGCGCCGACAAATTCCGGGCGAATCTTGGACCGTCGGAATTTTTCGCGCGCGACAAATTCATTTTTGCTTATGAAGACGTACGCGGCCGATTCATGAGTGAAGGCGATTACACGATCATCCGCCCACACAAACCAAACAAAGGACCGAAAGACACCGACGAGTCCACCGATTGCTACGACACGGTCGAGTGGCTCATCCACAACGTTCCCGGCGCTGTCGCAAAAGTGGGAATGTGGGGCGTGTCGCAGCCGGGATTTTACGCCACCGCCGGCATGATCGACGCGCATCCGGCGCTCGTCGCCGTGTCGCCGCAAGCGCCGGTGACGGACTATTACTTGAACGACGATTCGTACCACAACGGAGCGTTCATGCTGGCGCATCGTTTCCGTTTCTATCAAGGATTTCGCCAGCGCGAAGGCGATCCCGCGCCGCCGACAACCAATCCGCCGTTCGATTTGGGCACGCTCGACGGCTATGACTTTTACTTGAACTTGGGATCCCTGCACGACGCCGACGACAAATACTACAAGCATCAGCAAATTTTCTGGACCCAGAATATCGATCACCCTACGTACGACGAATTCTGGCAGGCGCGATCGATTTGGAAATATCTCAAGGGCATCAAACCGGCGGTGATGGTCGTCGGCGGGTGGTACGACCAGGAAGATCCGCAAGGTCCGCTGCGTCAATTCAACGTGATGAAGGAAGACACCACCGGCGGCAAGCTGATGCTGGTGATGGGTCCATGGAATCACGGCGGATTCGCGCGCGGCAACGGCGATCGGTTGGGGAATGTGTCGTTTGGATCGAACACCGGCGCGTATTTTCGCGAGCGCATCGAGTTTCCGTTTTTTTCGTATTATCTGAAAGGCCGCGGCGACGGAAACTTCCCCAAGGCGTATCTCTTCCAAACGGGATTGAATCAGTGGGAGAAGCTCGATCAGTGGCCGCCGAAGAATTCCTCAGCCAAGACGATGTATCTTTCGCCGCGCGGCAAACTTGCCGCGTCCGCCGCCGGCGCGCAGACGTTCGACGAGTACGTGGCCGATCCCAACAAGCCGGTGCCCGCGTTCAACGCGATCACCGTCGCCGTGCCGAACGACTACATGGTCAGCGATCAGCGCTTCGCGTCCGAGCGCACCGACGTGCTGGTGTACAAAAGCGAGCCGCTCGCGCACGACATCACCATCACCGGACCGATTTCCATCGACCTGAAAGTTTCCACCACCGGCACCGACTCCGATTTCGACGTGAAACTGATCGACGTCTATCCCGGCGATTATCCCGATCTCCTCAATCCGCCGCCCGCGCCGGCCGCCGGCGGTCCGCCGCCCGTGGGACCCGCGTATAACGTGATGGGCGGCTATCAGCAATTGATCCGCGGCGAACCGTTCCGCGGAAAATATCGCAAGGGATTTGAGAAACCTGTGGCGTTCGAGCCGGGCAAACCGGATCGCATCCAATTCAAGCTGCCCGACGTGAATCACACGTTCCGCGCCGGACATCGCATCATGATTCAGGTGCAAAGCAGTTGGTTTCCGCTGACGGATCGCAATCCGCAGAAATTCATGACGATTGCCGGCGCGAAAGCGGAGGATTTTCAGAAGGCCACGCAGCACGTGTATCTCGGCGGCGCGGACGGATCGAAGATCGAGTTTCTGGCGATCGAATAGGGGAGTCGGAACGGGTGTAGCATGGAGAAAGAGACGAAAGGAGGACTTTGCTATGATCTCCCTCCGGCTGAAACGGTTCCTGGATCAGCAGCGCGTTCCCTACGAAACCCACATCCATCGCACCGCTTACACCGCACAGCAGGTGGCGGCCGCGGAGCATGTGCCCGGACGCATGATGGCGAAGACCATCATCGTGGAATCCGACGGACAATTCCTGATGGTCGTGCTGCCGGCGCCGCGTCACGTGAACATGCGGGCGGTGCGCGAGTCGCTCAACTTGCCGTGCGCGCGACTGGCCACCGAAGCCGAGTTCAATAGTTTGTTCCCCGACTCGGAAACGGGCGCGATGCCGCCCTTCGGCAATCTCTACGGCATGCCCGTGTACGTCGATCCCGAATTGGCGTGGGATCCCGGCGGCGTCAATGAAATTGTCTTCAATGCGGGCACGCATCGCGAAACGATTCGCATGAGCTTCAGCGATTTTCGCTGGCTCGTGGAGCCGATGATGCTGCCGCTCGCGGCACGGGCCATGGCCGCTTAAGAACGGTTTCTGGTAGCTGGTGCTGGTTGCTGGCCGAACGCAACAGGCTCTCGGTTCGTCCAACAACGATCCTTTGTCTGATCGGCGTTTATCGGCGGTTGCATTTACTCTTTTCTTGTTGACGAAACAACCGGCAGCACGCTGCGGAACAGAAACTCCACTTCTTTGTACAGCGACGCCTCGCGCAAGCGCTCATCGTCGCCGTGCGCGCCGCCGCCGGCCGACGCGTCTTTTTCGTCGACGATGGGACCGAATCCGTACGCCTGCACGCCTTTGGCGCGAAGTTGCGCGTTGTCGGTTGCGCCGGTCAGCATCGAGGGCAGCGTGATCGCGCCTGGGAACATGGCGCGTTGCACCGCTTCAAACGAATGGAACATTTCGTTGGTGTGGCTCGACGGCGGGCCGGGCTGACGTCCGGCGTTGGCTGTTTGAACAATCTCTACCGCCGGATCGTCGATCAGATTCTTCAGCCACGAGTAGAATTTCGGCATGTCCTCGTCGGGCAGCGCGCGGACGTCGAGCGTTGCTTCCGCCTCCGACGGAATGACGTTCGAGCGGAAACCTCCCTTGAGAATCGTAGGCACCACCGACGTGCGCAGGATCGAGTAGTGCGTCAATTCGTTGCGTGCGAAATACGCTTCGGCCGCCGCGGCGCGCGCGGGATCGGCGATGTCGCGATAGCGCTGCGCGTCCTCGGGCGCGCTGATCGAGGCAAGGCGCTCGAAATACGCGCGGGTCGTATCGGTGAGCCGCATCGGCGGCTGATTCGCCGCGATTTTCGCGACCGCCGCGGCGAGATGCGCCAGCGCGTTGTCGAGCCGCGGACGCGATCCGTGGCCGGCTTCTCCATGCGCAATAAGTTTTGTTCCGCGCGGCACTTTTTCGGTCGTGGCGATTTCCACCGTGCGCACTTGACCGTCGCGCGCCGACATCGTGCCGCCTTCGGTGAGCGCGTACTCGCACGCAATTTCATCCCAGTGTTGGGCGACGAGATAGCCGATTCCCACCCGCGAATCGCCTTCCTCGCCGGCCTCGGCGATCAAGATCACGTCGCGATCGAGCGGGACGTTCCGGCGCTTCAGCAGCAGGAACGTCATCAGCGCGGATGTCACTTTGTCTTTGTCGTCGATGGATCCGCGGCCGTAGACAAATCCATCTTTTCTAACCGGTCCAAAGGGTTCGACGGTCCATTTTTCGCGCTGCACGCCGACCACGTCGAGGTGTCCCATGATCACGATGGGCTTTTTCGAGCCGTTGCCCTTGAGTCGCGCGACCAAGTTGCCGCGTCCCGGCTCCATTTCGTAAATCTGCGCGGGAATGCCCTCCTTCGCGAGGACGCCCTTGATGTACTCGGCGGCTTTGGTCTCGTTGCCGGGAGGCGCGCTGGTATCGATGTGAATCAGGTTGGCGTAATGCTCGAAGATTTCAGGTTCCAGGGCCTTCCAGTCGAGGGGCGCTTGTGCCGACACCATAGCGGTGGCGGCGAGGATGACAAAGCTGAAGCGAAACATGGAAGGAAGGTACCACAAGACGCCGCGCGGTCACACACCAAGTTGACGGCCGTCACAGATCACCGGGCCGCCGGGGGCCGAAGATACAAATATGACGAGCACCGGAATGGTCACCATCGATGGCAACGAGGCTGCTGCCTATGTCGCCCACCTATTGAACGAAGTCATTGCGATTTATCCGATTACGCCCAGTTCGGCGATGGGCGAATGGGCTGACCAGTGGTCGTCGGAGCATCGCCGGAACATTTGGGGCGTCACGCCGTCGGTAATCGAGATGCAAAGCGAAGGCGGCGCGGCAGGCGCGCTGCACGGTGCGCTGCAAACGGGCGCGCTGGCCACGACCTTTACTTCGTCGCAGGGATTGCTGCTGATGATCCCGAACATGTACAAGATCGCCGGCGAGCTGACGTCGATGGTTATGCATGTGGCGGCGCGCGCCATCGCGACTCAAGCGCTCTCCATTTTCGGCGATCACTCGGACGTGATGGCGGCACGCGCCACGGGCTTCGGCATGCTCGCCGCCAACTCCGTACAGGAAGTGATGGACTTTGCGGCCATCTCGCAAGCGGCGGCGCTTGAAAGCCGCGTGCCCTTCGTGCATTTCTTCGACGGCTTCCGCACGTCGCACGAAGTTTCCAAGATCGCCAAGCTCGCCGTGGAGCAACTCCGCGAACTGATTTCCGACGATTTGGTTCGGGCGCACCGCCGCCGCGCGCTGACCCCGGATCGCCCGGTGATGCGGGGCGCGGCGCAAAATCCCGACGTGTTCTTTCAGTCGCGGGAGTCGGTGAACGCGTACTACCGCGCGTGTCCCACGATCATGCAGAACGTGATGGACCGTTTCGCGCGCATCGCGGGGCGCCACTATCAACTGTTCGATTATTTCGGCGCGCCGGACGCCGAGCGCGTGATCGTGATGATGGGATCGGGCGCGGAAGTCGCCGAGGAAACCATCAAGCATTTGCACAACGAGAAAATCGGCCTGGTGAAGGTCCGTTTGTATCGTCCGTTTTCCACCCAGCATTTGATGCAAGCGTTGCCGCGCTCGGCGCGGAGCATTGCGGTGCTCGACCGCACCAAGGAACCGGGCAGCGCCGGCGAGCCCCTTTATCTGGATGTAGTCGCCGCGTTGCATGAAAACACCGCGCAATACGTGCGCGTGATCGGTGGCCGCTACGGCCTCGGCTCGAAGGAGTTTACGCCGGCGATGGTCAAACGCGTCTTCGACGAACTGAAGGAAGCCACACCGCACAATCACTTCACCGTGGGAATCAACGACGACGTAACGCACACCAGCCTGGGCTACGACCCCGGATTCTCCACCGAAGACCCCGGCACGGTGCGCGCGCTGTTCTATGGTCTGGGCGCGGACGGTACGGTGGGCGCTAACAAGAACTCCATCAAAATCATCGGCGAGGACACGCCGAATTACGCGCAAGGGTACTTCGTCTACGATTCGAAGAAGTCCGGATCCACCACGATTTCGCATTTGCGCTTCGGGCCGCGCCCGATTCAATCGAGCTATCTGATCACACGCGCCAACTTCATCGCCTGCCATCAATTCAATTTCCTGGAACGCATGGACGTGCTGAAATCCGCCGAGCCGGGCGCGACATTTTTGCTGAATTCGCCCTTTGACTCGAGCGAAGTATGGAGCCACCTGCCGGAAAACGTGCGCTCGGTGATCGCGTCGCGCCGGTTGCGTCTCTTCGTGATCGACGCCGTGAAAGTGGCGCGCGAAAGCGGCATGGGCGGGCGCATCAACACGATCATGCAAACGTGCTTCTTCGCCATCAGCGGCGTGCTGCCGCGCGAGGAAGCCATTGCCGCGATCAAAAAGTCGATTGCCAAGACGTACGGCAAACGCGGCGAAGCGGTGTTGAAGAAAAACTACGCCGCCGTCGATGCGGCGTTGGCGCATCTCGAACAAGTCCAGCCGGAACAAATGACGGCGCACGCGGTCCTGCCACCGGTCCTGCCACCGGTCCTGGCATCGGCCGCGAGCGGCGCTCCGGAGTTTTTCAAAAACGTTCAGGCGCGCATGATCGTGGGTGACGGCGACGATCTGCCGGTGAGCGCGCTTCCCATCGATGGCACGTGGCCTACCGGATCGTCGCAGTGGGAAAAGCGCAACATCAGCCTGGAAATTCCCGCGTGGGACGAAGAGTTGTGCATCCAGTGTGGCAAGTGCGTAATGGTTTGTCCGCACGCCGTGATTCGCGGCAAAGCTTATTCGCCCGCGATGCTGGCGGACGCTCCGTCGACATTCAAGTCGGCGCCGGCGCGCTGGAAGGACGGCTACTTCGAAGCGCGACACTCTACGCTTTACACGCTGCAAGTGGCGCCGGAAGATTGCACCGGATGCTCGCTGTGCGTGGAGATTTGTCCGGCCCACTCGAAGACCGAGCCGTCGAAGAAAGCGCTCGCGATGGTGGCGCAGCCGCCGTTGCGCGATGCGGAAAAGGAAAACTGGAATTTCTTCCTCAATCTTCCCGAGACGAATCGCGAGTCGCTGAACTTGAATCTGGTGAAAGACGTGCAATTACTCGAGCCGCTGTTCGAGTTTTCGGGCGCGTGCGCGGGATGCGGCGAGACTCCGTACTTGAAACTGCTTACGCAACTCTTTGGCGATCGCGCACTGATTGCGAACGCGACCGGGTGTTCGTCGATTTACGGCGGGAATCTGCCAACCACGCCCTACACGTGCAATCACGAAGGGCGCGGGCCGGCGTGGTCGAACTCGCTGTTTGAAGACAACGCCGAGTTTGGACTGGGCATGCGTTTGGCCGTCGATCAGCAGCATCGATATGCCGCCGATCTGTTGGAACGCCTCGCGCCGGAAATCGGAGACGAGTTGGCGGCGAGCATTCTCCACGCGGATCAGCGCACGCCGGCGGGAATCGGCGAGCAACGCGAGCGCGTCGCGAAATTGAAGGAGTTATTGCAGGCGCAGAATTGCACGGAGAGCCGGGACCTTTTGAGCGTGGCCGATGCGCTGGTGGAACGCAGCGTGTGGATTGTGGGCGGTGACGGTTGGGCCTACGACATCGGCTACGGCGGCCTGGATCATGTGTTGTCGTCAGGCAAGAAAGTTAACATCCTCGTTCTCGACACCGAGGTGTATTCCAATACAGGCGGCCAAATGTCGAAGGCCACACCGCGCTCAGCGGTAGCGAAGTTTGCGGCATCCGGCAAGCGGGCTCCGAAGAAGGATCTCGCCATGCTTGCCATGTCGCAAGGCAACGTCTACGTCGCGCGCGTCGCGTTGGGAGGAGGCGATACTCAAACCATCAAAGCGTTTCTGGAAGCCGAGGCTTATCCTGGTCCTTCGCTGATCATCGCGTATGCGAACTGCATCGCGCACGGGTACGACATGATTCACGGGCTCGAGCAGCAGAAGAATGCGGTGCTCTCCGGATACTGGCCTCTGCTTCGCTACAATCCGGTGCTGGCGGACGCGGGGAAAAATCCACTGCAGTTGGACTCGCGTCCGCCGTCGTTATCGTTGCACGACTACATGGCGAAAGAAGGACGTTTCTCGATGCTCGCGAACAGCGATCCTGAAGGCGCCGCGCAACTCGCCCAGGAAGCGCAACGCGATGTCGACGTGCGCTGGCGGCGGTATCAGGATCTCGCGAAGGTTTAGGTTATTCCGTCTCGAAGATTTCGGAGAACGGGACTTCGATCGGGGGGTTTTCGGTGCGGAGAACGCCGTCGGTGACCGTGCGACTGCCTTCGGCCGTGTAGATGTCGGCTGATTGTGCGCGGGGGTCGACCACCCAAATGTATTTGACACCCAAATACCGATAGTCGGCGATCTTATCGCGCATATCGGAGGCGCGATCGTCAGGCGAAAGCACTTCGACCACAAGAAATGGCACTTCGGTAACAGGCCCTGGCTTTGCCGGTCCATGCTTCTCGACCAGCATGACGTCCGGTATGCGGTACCGCGATGTTCGGATCCGCAGTCGGCACTCAACCACCGTGCGGTACGCTTTGATGTGACCCCGAAGCCAAAAGGCTATAGCTGTTTGTACGTCTGAGTGTTGATATTCACCCACGTTTCTCTCCACCACCGCGCCGTCGACAAATTCGCGATCTCCGTCCTGATAACTCGTCGACAGGTATTCTTCCACCGAAATGAGCGCCGTGGTTGCCATGCGATTACTCTAGCACGGTTGAATTACGCCGGAACGGGAGCCACTTCCTCGACGTTCTCCACCGTCTCCTCAATTTGTTCCTTGTACTTGCAATCCTTGTTCGGACACACGCGGAACGCGCCCGCCTTGCTGCGTTTTTCCTCGATGTAGGGACTACCGCACTCGGGACATTTCTCCGGGATCGGCCGATTCCACGTCGTGAAATCGCAATTCGGATAATTCACGCAGCCGTAGAAGATCTTGCCCTTCCCCGTCCGCCGTTCCGCCAGCTCGCCCGTGCATCCGGGATTCGGGCACGCCACACCGACCGTTTTGTGCTTCACGTACTTGCATTTCGGATACGAGCTGCACGCCGTGAATTCGCCGAAGCGGCCGTCCTTGACGACTAACTTGCTGCCGCACTTTGGACACTCTTCTTCCAGCATCACGTCCGGCTTGCGCTGCGCTTGACCCAGTTGCTGCGTGGTCTTGCAATCGGGATATCCGGTGCACGCAAGGAATTGTCCGAAGCGTCCGCGCTTCAACTGCATCGGACGCCCGCAGTTCACGCACGCGCCGCGATCCTCGGCGTTGGCTTCGACGACTTCACCTTTTTTGAGTTCCGGCAGATCGGTCACGTCGGTTTCGAGTTCGCGCGTGTTCGTACACTCCGGATATCCGGTGCAGGCGATGAAACTGCCGTGACGCCCCCACTTGATGACCATCGGTTTGCCGCAACGCTCGCAAATCTGGTCGGTGGGTTTTTCCATGCGCTTGATGTCCTGCATGTTGCGCGTGGCTTTCTTCAAATCCTTTTGGAATTTTTCGTAAAACTCCTCCAGCGCGACGGTCCACGTGAGTTTGCCGTCCTCGATTTCGTCGAGTTCTTCTTCCATGCGCGCCGTGTAGGCGAAGTCGAAGATGTCCGCGAAATTGTCGACGAGGAGATTGCATACCACCTGTCCGAGCTCGGTCGGATAAAAACGGTTGGAGCGCTTCTCCACGTACTCGCGATCCTGAATCACGCTCAGGATGCTCGCGTACGTGGACGGGCGGCCGATGCCTTTTTCTTCCAGGTCTTTCACCAGCGTGGCTTCGTTGTAGCGCGGCGGCGGTTCGGTGAAATGCTGTTCCGGTTTCAACGCCGCGAGTTTCAGGCGCTCGCCCTCGGTCACTGCCGGCAGCGAATGCTTGCGTTCTTCGTCTTCTTCGTCCGCTTGATCCTTCGCTTCCTCGTAGACCTTCAGGAATCCATCGAACTTCAGCACCGATCCGGTGGCGCGGAACAAATTGTCGCCGGCATTGATGTCGATCGAGGTCTGGTCGAAGATTGCCGGAAGCATCTGCGATGCGACAAAACGCTGCCAGATGAGCCGGTAGAGTTTCAGTTCGTCCTCGGACAAATATTTCGCCACGGAATCGGGCGTGCGCAGCACCGACGTCGGCCGGATCGCTTCGTGCGCGTCCTGCGCGTCTTTTTTCGTTTTGTAAACGTTGGCCTTCTCGGGCAAATAGGTTGTGCCAAGTTCCGTGCCGATGAAGTCGCGCACTTCGGTAAGCGCGGAATCGGCGACGCGCGTGGAATCCGAGCGCATGTAGGTGATCAAGCCCGTCGCGCCTTCTTCGCCGAGCTCCACGCCTTCATACAATCGTTGCGCGATCACCATGGTGCGCTTCACGCTGAAGTGCAGTTTGCGCGAGGAATCCTGTTGCAGCTTGGAGGTGATGAACGGCGGATAAGCATTGCGGCGTTTTTCGCGCGTGGTGACGCTCGACACCACGAACGGCAGCGTGTTCAGCTCTTTTTCAAGCGCCCGCGCCTGCTCTTCATTGGTGATGTCGATGGCTTCGCCGGCTTTCTTGATGAGCCGGGCGGTGAACGGCGGCGGCGATCCCGCTTCGAGATCGGCGTCGACAGTCCAATACTCGCGCGCTTGAAACGCGCGAATCTCCGCTTCGCGCTCCACGATCAGGCGCAGCGCGACCGTCTGCACGCGTCCCGCGGAAATTCCGCGGCGCACTTTGTCCCACAACAGCGGGCTGACTTGGTATCCGACAAGTCGATCGAGAATCCGGCGGGTTTGCTGCGCGTCGACCAAGTGCTCGTTGATGTCGCCGGGATTCGCAACGGCCGCCTGAACGGCGGACTTGGTGATTTCCTGAAACAGAATGCGGCGGATCGGCTTGCCGATTTTCTTGTCGCCCAGTTCTTCGGCCAAATGCGAGCAGATGGCTTCGCCTTCGCGGTCGGGGTCGGCCGCCAGGAAGATTTGTTTGGCAACTTTCGCGGCGGCTTTCAGTTCGGCGATAATTTTTTTCTTCGTCGCGATTACTTCATACGTGGGGCGGAAACCTTTTTCCACATTCACGCCCAGCGTTTTCTTCGGCAAATCCTTCACGTGCCCGATCGACGCCTTCACGACAAACTGCGGGCCCAGGTACTTCAGGATGGTCTTGGCCTTGGTGGGCGATTCGACCACCACCAACGTTTTTCCACGCCCGGCCTTCGGCTCAGGCACTTCAATTTCTATTTCTTCCACCGCGGCTTTTGTCTTCGCGGCTTTCGCTTTCGTTGCTGTCTTCTTTGCCATGATTTTCCGATCAACCCTCAACAGCCGGCGAAGCCGGCGACATATTGGTAGCCCAAAGTGCAAGCTGCGGGCTACAGATATTCCGCCTGCTACGCGGGCTGCGTTCCAGCTAAACTCTCACTAACGCTTTCACAAAATTTTTTCCCGGCAACTGCCGGGCCAGGCCTTTGATTTCCAATTCCAGCAATCCGGCCAGCACTTCGGACGGCGAGTGCTCGGGCATTTTTTCCAGAATCGAGTCAATCTGCATCGCTTCTTCCACTTTCAACAGCGTGCACAGCGACCGCTCCACGCCGGTCAGCCCTTCGGTGAACTCAGATGCGCCAGCCACACCGTTGGTTGCATCGCCCTCCGCCATCCGCACCATAAGTGCTTGACGAATTGGGCCCGGAAGTTCGTCCATCACATCGCGCCATTCCATCACCAGCTTGGACCCTTGCTTGATCAGCGTGTTCGGTCCCCAACTGAATTGATTCGTGATGTTTCCCGGCACGCAAAACACTTCGCGATCCTGTTCCAAGGCCAAGCGTGCCGTGATCAGCGATCCGGAATACTGCGCCGCTTCCACCACCAGCACGCCCAACGACAATCCGCTGATCACGCGATTGCGGATCGGAAAATTCTGCGGCGCCGCAAAGGCTCCGATCGGAAACTCGGAGATCGCCAAGCCCAATTGCTCGACGCGCGCCTTCAACCGCTTGTTCTCGCTGGGATAGCATTGATCGATTCCGCATCCCAGTACCGCGATCGTGCGTCCGCCGCCGGAATCGAGCGCGCCTTTGTGCGCCGCCGTGTCCACGCCGCGCGCCAGCCCGCTGTTGATCACCAGACCGCGCGCCGCCAGATCCGCGGCGAGTCTTTCGGCCACCGCGAGTCCATACGGCGTGGGCTTGCGCGCACCAACCACTGCAATTCCCGGCGCCGTCAGCAACTCCAGATTGCCCCGGCAGTACAGGACAACGGGCGGATCGAAAATCTGGCGGAGCAACTCGGGGTAGCGATCGTCGCTGTAGGTGACGATCTCGCAGCCCTCTTTCCGGGCCTTCTCCAACTCCCGCTGTGCTTCTTCGTAAGCCGGCGACGCGGTCATCTGACGCGCGACAAGTGGCGGCACTCCATGCGGTTCGAGCGCTCCGGGACTCGCCTGGAACACGGCCCGAGGATCGCCAAACGCCCTGGCCAATCGCGCGGCCAACCGAGTGCCCAGACCCGGCGACAGCTTCAACGCCAGCCAATCAAGCGCCAAATTCGCCCCAGCTTGTTGGTCTGGGTCCGGCGATTGGGCGGTGCTGGAAACCATCGGGTCCTTTGAATGTATAGGGCAAAATGGCGGGATGTCAAGCGCGGAACGAGAATACCTTTTGTTTTCAATTACTTAAATAGAACGATCAAAAGGAACGGGACGCCTACTGCACGGCGATCGTCACCGAGTTCGACGTTTTGCCTCCGGTGTTCAATACTAAAGGTATGGAATTGCCGACTGTAGCGCCGGCCGGAACCTTGACGTTGATTTGATTCAGGCCGACACAACACCCCGCCAAGCCGGCATAGTCGGGAGTCACCGTGATGGTGCCGAAAGTGACCGTTACGCTGGTAGTTGACGTAGACACCCCGGCGGGCAAGGCACCGGTCGCGACCGCCGGCGACACCGCACCAAGCCCGGTGCCATAGACAATTACCACTTCGCCCCGCTTCGCAGGACTCGCCGCCGACACTGCGGATCCGTCGGCGTGGGTGATCGCTCCCGCGCCTTTGCCGTCCGCGGTCACAGTGAAAATGCCAGGGGAGACCGTGCCGATCGGCAGCGTGACCGGCGCAGTGGCTTGTCCGGCAATCGTGACGGCGACCGTCGCCGACGTGCCCGTGGTTTCGAACGGAATCTGCACGCCGGTTTGTCCCGGCGAGGCGTAGAAAAGCGGCGCAGCCACGCCGTTGATCAAGACTTGCGAGTTGGCCATCGTGGTGTTCAGTTTTCCGTTGCCGTCAAACGAGGGAAAACACTTCGGTGGAAGACATGAAGTGCCGTCGGTGAGACTCGTTCCGAAGATAGCGGCGATCGATCCGGGCGCCAGCGGCGTAGTTCCTGCCGTGTAGCTGGCGTTGTTCACGATGCCCCCGCTCGGGATCGGTGAAACCGGCAGCGCCGTGATCGTGAATGTTCGCGATAGGAATTGTCGCGAGTTCAAGTCGCACGCCACGTGCGTGAAGAAAATCGTTCCCGTCAGCTTGGTATGTCCTGCCGCGGCTCCCGGCGACATCATGGAGGGATAGAAGCCATCGAAGTCGTTGCCGGTAGTTGACCCCGGGCAAGGCGACGTTAGCGGGTAGACGGAGTTCGCGATCAACTGCGGCGCGGTCCAGTTCTGTTGATCGAGACTGGTGGCGGTGGAGTAATACCATCCGCCGACGCGCGCATCGGAGGGCCCGCTGTTGCACCTGAAAATCAAAATGTAGAGACCGACGTCGTCGTTGTAATTGATTTCGCTGCTGGTCTGCTGTCCCGAACACGCTCCCGCCGGGAAGACGTCGCTATCCAGGCCGCCGATTCCGGGTTGGCTGAAGGAGCCGTTGTACCACTTCTGAAACGTCAGCGGATTCGTGCCGAGTTTGGCGCGCGCCACGCGAATCGCTTGGCCGCTGGTGGAGAAATAATCATAAGTGACGTAGAGATAGTAATCGCCGGTGGCGGTCCTGTCGATGAATCCGCTGGGGATCGCATTGCCCAAATACCCGTGGGCGCTAGTCGGCTGCGGATCGGGACTCTGAACCACCGGGAATCGCGTCGATCCGCCCAGAGGGCCCGGTTGCACATCCGGCCATGTTTTGCCGTTGTCGGAAGATCGCATGAATCCCACCGTGGCGTAAAACGGCTGTTGAAAGACGCCGCCTGGACAATGGTTTTCCGCTTCATACAACATGATCAGGTTTCCGGCAGGCAGCGTGGGATCCTGAAGCACGGATCCGGGAGCCGCATAGTTCTCGTCGAATCCGGTATTACCGGTGGTGTCGCATTTACTGAAGGTTCTCCCGGCGCTCATGAGCGGCGAAGGCGCTGGATATCCGAGTGAACTGGCAAACGTGAACGTTTTAAGATCGGTCGTCTCGAGCGCGAACGCTCCCCAAACTCCGGTGGCCGTTGTGGAAGTGACGCCGGCGGCGAAAACCAAGTAGGGTCCGCCGGTCGTGGCTGGCGGCATGATTGTGGTGTGCTCATCCGCCAAGCCCCCAAGCATATTGGCGCCGCTCGGCGCGTTGGGATACGTCAAGGTTTGATCGGGTCCCACGGAAAACGAAACGATCTGGAGATGCGGGGAGACTTGCGCAGAAGCGCAAAGGCAGAAAACCGTAGCGGACAGGGTCGGGAAAACCGCTGAAGACTTCATGTCGAACCCCCCGCGGGTCAGTATAACCGAGGGCTAGTGGGCTCGAATCGACTCTTTGATCATACCAAGTCGAACCGCAACGTTGGCCGGTTGAATGAAGACCATTTCGTAACCGAAGTCCCGGTAAGTCTCCTCGTGGATTCGCTCGAAACGCAGGGTCTCCTCGAAGGTGATGCGGCGCGCTTCGGTGGGCGTGACGAATCCGAGATGACGGATAAAGAAGACGCGGCGCTGGAAGATCGCGTCCTTATTGACGCGCTCCAGTTCGGCCGTCAGGGCAGGCGAGAACGGGTATCCCAGGTAGGTCGCGAGCGCGGCCGTGCAAATGGCGGAACGGTCGTGAAACTGGAGGTCGCCGGTGGCGCGAAGTTGGCGTTCCCGTTGCATGGCGACAATGTCACTAATGAAGGATGAATGAGTCCATGGTTCCTGGACTCCACGCGCATGCGCCGCGGCGATCACGTCGGTGGCGGCCTCTTCGACCACGCTGAAGCCGTCAAGCGCCAACTGGCGAATGATCGCGGTCTTCCCCGCGCCGGGCGCGCCGGTGATGATGAAGCGTTTCAATGCGTCAATCTCGTTAAGCCGCTGGACGAGAGCCAACCGCCGGCAGCCCACTATTCCAGTTGATTGTGCTGAGTGTTGGAGCGACTGGTCGTAATCTTCGCAGCAGCAGCGCGGGCTGCCTTCTCGTCGGCAGGATCGGCCAGCAAGAGAATGGTGGTCTTGTTGTCCTTTTGCTCGATGATCACTTTGAAGCCACCCTGTTTAATGCCTTTCGCTGTCAAGATCGACCGAACGGTGGTCTCCGTCGGAGCTTTGCCCGACTTTTCGATCTCCGAGAGAACGGCCGCGGCCTGAGCAGCCGTCACCGTAGACGGATACGCCAGTGCGATGTTGCCAGTGTTGCTCTTGCTTGAGTTGTAATTGATCGCGGCAGAGAGCGCGGCGCCCAGGAGCGCGACCATGGTTACAAACATGGTTACGAACATGAAATAGCGACCCATGAGAAATCTCCTTGTTACAGGAATTGGGACGCTGGTAATGTAGCACGAAGCGATGCACACGCGGCTCTCTTCTCGCTTCCGGTTTCATCCTTTCATACTGTTGCTCCTCGCAGCGGTCCTGCTGCCGCTGGCTGCGGCTGCCGAGCAGCCGTATGTGATCCTCGTATCCATCGACGGATTCCGTTTCGACTACACCGACCGCTACAAGCCGAAAAACATTATGGCGGTTCGCGACTCGGGCGCCGCCGCCGAGTCGATGATTCCGTCGTTTCCCACGATCACATTTCCGAACCACATTTCGATCATCACGGGAATGTACCCGGCGCATCACGGGATTGTCGGCAATCATTTTTTCGATCCTGTGAAAAACGCCGAGTACGATTACCACCGCGACGCCACTGACGGATCGTGGTACATGCATGGGACGCCGCTGTGGGTGCTGGCCGAACAGCAACACACCATCGCCGCGTGCATGTTTTGGCCGACTTCTGACGCCGAAATCCAGGGCGTGCGCCCTACCTATTGGATAAAGTACGACGGCTCGATCACCGACGAGCACCGCGTGAAGCAAGTCATCGACTGGTTGAAGCTGCCGGCGGAAAAGCGTCCGCATTTCATCACGCTGTACTTCAGCGACGTGGATTCAGCCGGGCACAAGTACGGTCCCGGCGCGATGGAAACGGCGGAGGCCGTCGGCCTCGTCGACCGCATGATCGGCAAACTGCGCGAGGATCTCGCCAAGCTGAACTTGCCCGTGAATCTGATTCTCGTTTCCGATCACGGCATGCAAGACACCGCGGACGGCGCGGTGAATCTCGAGCGCGAAGTTGATTCCTCGCAAGTGCGCGTCGTGTTGAACGGACCCGTCGCGTTCTTTTATCCGAAAGACGGCGCCGCCGCCGAGAAAACATTCGAGCGTTTGAGGAAAGACAAACACCTCGATCTGTACGCGCGAGACGAAACACCGGCCGCATGGCATTTCCGCGGCAACCGGCGGATCGGTGATTTTATGGCGCTGGTGAAAGGCCGCGCCGTGTTCACGATGAGCGCCCTGAACGCGCAAGGAGGCCCGTATCAACCGCCGCGCGGCGAACACGGCTACGATCCGCGCGTGTACAAGTCGATGCACGCGATTTTTTATGCAGTGGGACCGAACGTCAAGCCCGCGGCGAAAATTCCGTCGTTTGAAAACGTGAACGTCTACCCGTTCATCGCGAAAATTCTGGGATTGAAAACGCCGGACGATCTCGACGGATCGTTTTCGGTGCTCGCCCCGGTGTACGTGCCGAACTAAAACGCGTTTCGCACACGCTTCCAATTCGCCAGACAACGCTCGGCGGTTTCAAGTTCCGAGAAGCGGCTGCCTTCCTGCTCGATCAAGTAATATTCCACGCCGCCCACCGACTCCGCCGCCTGGACCACTTGTCCCCAACGCACGTCGCCTTCGCCGACCAGCACTTTGAAACCGGTGTCGCCGCGATCGCTGCCGATGGACAAGCCGGCGCTCGCTTGGCGTTCGCCCTTTTCGTTGATGCCGTCGCTGCCGGTGGGTGTCACGTTGCTTCCCTTGCCGATCTTGAAATCCTTGCAATGCAGGCTGCGCACGCGTCCGGGATTCGATCGAATGAACGTGACGGGATTGCCGCCGCCTTCGACGCAATGTCCTACGTCCAGTTGCAGCACCACGTCTTTCGGAGTATTCGCGGCGATGATGTCGATGGGCCGTTGTCCGCCCATGTTCCGGAACTCCACACCGTGATTGTGATATCCCACGCCGAGACTTTCCGGCGCGAACGCCTGGGAGGCTTCCGTCAATCGCGCGGCGACGCCCTTCCATCCATCGATGCTGGTGGGCTCGCCGGCCGAAGCCCAGATCACGTATTTCGCGCCGAGAATGTGGTTCAACTCGGCGGCTTTCTTGATGCCGTCGCCGCGCATCGCCGCCGTGTCGTTATGCGTGGAGAGGCAGCGAATACCCAAATCGTCGAGGAGGCCGCGAACTTCCTTGGCATACGCGGGAGTCCACTCGAAGTAAGGCGAGTAAAACTCCACGTCTTCGTAGCCCATCTTGGCGACGGCGCGAACCGTGCCCATCAAGTCTTTCTTGAGCTCTCCGCGTACCGAGTACAACTCGAGTCCCACGGGGATCTTCCCCGCCGCTTTCAGCGGAAAGGAAAGCGATGCGGCGCCGGAGAGCGCGAGAAACGTGCGACGGTCGAGATTACGCATTCACTCGGTATAGCATTTCCTGCGCACGGGTGCAAGGTGAACACGGGAACCCGGCATTCTTAACACAGAGATCACAGAGGACACCGAGGACACTGAGAAGAACGTCGAATAGTTCTTGCCTTTCTCTGTGCTCTCTGTGTCCTCTGTGCGCTCTGTGTCAGGATCTCCGTGGTGTATCTTGCTCACCTGGGCGCGCGCACGCGGCCGACCCCAGCGCGATCAGCGCGGGGAAACAAACCAGCATGTAACGCGGCTCGATGGTTCCGTGTGTGGTCATGAACGCCGTGCGGACAACGATGAACATCCACAGGCACGTGACCGCGTAATTCCCTCGTAGCTTCCACGCGCCGTAAATTCCGAGCGAAAGATAGACCAAGTTCAGTGTGAAGAATCCCACGGTGACGGAGAAATCGATGGGATCGTCTTCATACATCCAGGCGATCGGAAACACGTTGCCTTGGTACGGCAACAGTTGGATGCGCGGCGTCATCCAATAATTGATCGCGCGCAGCACGGGAATCTCCACGTATTGGCGGAACGGATGGCGTGCGGCGCGCTCGCGCGCGAGCTTCGCGAATTCCCAGTCGAGATTCGGCGGCGCGCGTTTCAATTCGTTGTAGCGCTCGATCAACTCGAGAGTTTTTTTCTTCTCCGCTTCGGAGTCGTACGCCGACGGCGGTAAATCGTTGGGATTGATTTCATCGTCCTCGAATTTGAACGCGAAGTCGTACGTCTCCTTCGACGTAACGAGCCACGTGCGCGTCCACGCGTCCCATCCGGGCGACGTCGGTTCCCACGGCATGGTGGCGTTGGGGTTCGTAATGATTTCAAACGATCCCGTGGCGATCCAGGTGCGAATTCCCCATGGCACCAGGACCAGCAGCATTCCCGCGCCCATCAAAAGGGCCGTGCGGACAAGGGAAAAAAATGCACGGCCGAGAATTTCACGCCGGCACGCCCACGCCAGCGCGAGGCCGGCCGCGGCCAACACCAGCGGACTTTCGGGACGCACCATGGTGGCAAGTCCCGCGGCGATTCCGCTGAGAAACCAGCGGAGTTTTTCGCGGATCAACACGTCTGTGTCGAGGGTCGCGCAAAGGATCAAGAGACACACGGTCGTGAGTGCTGTCGCCAGCGTTTCGGTGAGTGGCGTGGCCGTGTAGTTCGCGGTGAAGGGACATAGCACGGCGAGCCACAGCGCAATCGCACCCGCGCGGGGATTCAGTTTCTCCGCCAACCATGCAATCGCCAGACATGCCAGCACGTCGATGCCTGCTTGCACCACCATTACGCGGAGTTCACCGGGTCCCAGAAGCCATTCGACCGCCGCGAGGAACGCCGGGTATCCCGGCATCCGCATGTTGACGGGAATGAACGAGCCGCCGAAGTACGTGCCATACGCGCCGTTGTCGAGCAGATTGCGGGCCAGGTCTTCGTATACTTCGGTGTCACCGGCGGAGTAAGGAAATTTCGCGATGAAGAAAAGACGCAGCGCCATCCCGGCGATGGTCGCAAGAATCAAGTGGACTTTCTTCATCGTGTCTTATGGTAGCGCACGAACCACGGACGGAGAAGATCAGCCACAGATGAACGCAGATCAACACCGATAAGACATCCACAGATTGCACAGATTCACACAGATTCAAGGCAGTCTGAGAACCGAATCCATGCGGACGCGCGCGCCGCAGATTTCCTATCCGCGTTCATCTGTGGCTGATTCACCCTTCTGTGGGCGGGTCGCCGCCCGTGTCCGGCAACGGCGGGAAATAGTGACGGCGGATGTAGCGCAGGGTCTGCATCGCCACGATCAAAAGCACGATCGAGTCGAGCATCACCCACGCGACGTTATCCATCACCCAGTATTTCACGCGGCGATTCAAGCGAATCTCGCCGAAGCGCGTCGTGGCGCCGGCGGGCGTTACGCGCACGCGCAAGCTCGAATCAATTTGTGTAGCCGCGCCGGAGAGCCTGGCGATCAGTGTGGGATCGAGCAGGCGCGCGGCGGAGTCCGGCGATCCCGACACGGAGAGAACTACGCGTTGCGCGTTCCAAGGGGAAATCGCTTCGGCGAGTTTCAGTTCCGGCGCTTCGTTCAGCACAATCAAGTGCGATTGGTGCCGCATCGCGGCATCGAGCTCCGATTCAAAACGTACTTCTTCAGGAGCGGCTCCGCTCAAGCGGCCCAAGAGAAACGCCGCGTTCAAGAAGAGCGTGGCGGTGCGCGCCATGTTTGATGATGGCGCCACCCAAATCGTACGGCCGTAGGTGAATGGCACGCCGCCGCCGCGCAGCAGCGACAAGTCCGGGAGATCGGCGTACAAGTCGCGCGGCAAATGGAAACTGGAGGAGTCGAGCAGGGTGGCCCAGAGCGCCGCGCCGCCATCGGGGCCGCCACCCGTTCCACCCGATGCGCTGCAGGCGCCCGCGTTTTTCGGATACAAATGGAATCGCATCTCCAGAAAATTCTCCGCGCCCATCGCTTCCGCCGGCAACAGCACGTCGATGGACTCCGCCGGCGACCCCGCAGCGCGTTCCAACGGCCGGCCCGCCAGCGTTTTCCCGTTCAAGCGGACTTCCAGCGCCGAACTGGCCACGTCCACCTGCGGACCATACGCGTATTCGAAATGCACGTTCTGCTCGCCGCGCACAAAATGCTCGCCCGCACCGGGACGCAGCGGAATCACGATCGCTTCGGGCTCCGCGCCGCGCACCGTGATGCCGGGACCCGACGCGTCTTGCACCAGCATCGGCGCCAGATCCGCCAGTGTGAACGATTCGTTTTCCGGAAGCAGACCGCGCAAGCGGCCGTTCTGAGGTCCTGAGGGAATGGCGACGTTCACCGCTTTCTGACGCGCGGCAGCGTCGCTGCCTTCGATGAGCAAAAGGTAGGGACGATTTTCTCTCGCAACGAGTCGCAGGCGGCCTTCGCCGTCAAGCGGAGCCGATACGCTCGCGGCGGCGGCGCCGATCAGCACTTGACTCGCGTCAGCAGCCGGATCGAAAACGTCAACGGCCCGTAGATCGACGGCCCGGCCCTGCATCCGTTCGCCGAGCGCGCCGGCCAAGTGCGCGGCCAGCGCGTAGTCGGCGGAGGTCGCGTGCGGGGGCAGCACGAAACGCACGTGCGCAACGCGATAGTCGAGGGGATCGGCCAGCGGCAGCGGGAAATCCTCGGGTCTTGGTTCGTGCTTGTATCCGCCCAACTCAAATGTGAGTCGCGACGCTCCGTCGACGGCCACCCACAACGCGGGATCGGTGGGACTTTCGCAATGTCCCTGCCCGTATCCGGGCGTGTCGTGCATCTCGGCGCGCAGTTCGAGGCGGTTGTAGTCGTCGAGCGCATCGATGGGAATGGCGCCTTCGACCAATACCTCCGAGCCTCGCGCGCCGTCGAGACGCACCGCGTGAACCGGCGTGCCATTCACGGCCACCGCAAAGTTCGATCCCGCGAGGAGTCCGCTGGCCGGGCGCAAACGCAGCGAGAGGCGCGCCGATTTCACGAGCGCGTCATGCGGCAGCGTGAAGGAAAGCCACTGGACCGCGTTGGGTCCGCGAAGAACCAGCGCGCCGCTTTTTCCAAGCGCCGGCTGCAGCTCGCGGTCGAGGCGAATTTCCAGAGTGCCGGCCGACGCCAGGCCCGCCAGCAACAAAACCAGCAACAAGACCAGCACCAAAAATGGGAGCGCTCTCCTCACGCCGTCGCTCCCTTGGCTTGATCGCCCGGCTTATCCGGCTGAAATTCGTTCAACTGCTCGCGTGTGGGAAACGCATGCGCCGTCTTCGCCCAGGCGATTTCCTCGCGGCGCAGCTTGGCGCGGAAAAACTGCGCCAAGGCCGACACCGTCGACGCGAAGTTGATCACATTTCCCACCGGTGTCCGCCACAACACGCCCGCCGCGTGCCTGGGACCGTACATGCGATTCACGGCGTAGACGCGATACAGCAATCGCTCGAAAATGAAAAACGAATTGATGGGCACCAGCCACCAAACCCATCCCGCCGCTGGAAACACCGACGCAATATTCCACTCGCCCGCGCCCACGCGCGCGCCCGCCCACATCGCCAGACAATAGAGGAAGATCAAATTGCTCAGCAGCGTGATGGGATTGCCAAGCAATCCCTTGCGATCGCGCCACAGCCAGTAAAGCTGCTTCGGAGATTGCGACCAACCCAATTGATCCCACGTTTGCAGCGCCACGCCCATCACCCAGCGCGATTTCTGGCGAACCGCCGCCGCGAAAGTGTGCGGAAAGTACTCGCGCGTGGCGATGTACTCCACGTCGTAGCGGTTGCCCGACGCGAACCAGCGTTTCCAGAAGGACGAATGATGACCGTTTCCGTTGCCGTTCTTCCCATTTCGCTTGGGCGGCACCGCCTTTCGGACGAGAAATTGCTTCTTCCCGTGGCGATGGAATTTCAACCCGATCTCGTAGTCCTCTGTAAGCGTCGAGACGTTGTAGATCTGGTTCCGGTACGATTGCGCGATTTCCTCCAGTGCGTCACGGCGAAACGCGGTGCCCACGCCCGCCGACGGCACGAATCCGCCCATCGACTGGCGGGTGTAAATATCCTTCAATTGAAATTCCGCAAATTCGTCGCAATATGTTCCGTGCGTGACAAATCGCGCCGGCATTTCGAGCGGCAGCACGGGAATTTGCACCATGTCGTAACAGCGGGTCAAGTCGTTGATCAGGCGGAAGGCTTTGGGGTGGATCAGGTCCTCGGCGTCGTGCTGGACCACGATGTCAAAGCGCTCACCTGACATCTGCTCGTGGATGCGCATGCGCTGGAAGATCCAGTTCAGGCAGTCGGCTTTGTTGGTGGGTCCCGGCGCGGGGCACAGCGAGACGTGGACGCGCTCATGACGCTGCTCAAGGGCCATCGCTTTGGCCAACGTCGACGCGTCATTGGGATAAACCCCCAGCAGCACATCGTAGTTTTTGTAATCGATGATCTCCAAATTATGCTCAACCATGCGTTCGATCACTTCGGATTCCAGCCAACACGGAATGAACAACGCCAGACGCTGTTCGGGGAGGTGGTCGAGCCGCTCCATCGAGATCTCCCACGACTCCCGCGAGAACGCCGCCCGCCAAGCGAACCAGAGGTCCACAATGAGTTCGTCGCAGCCACTGAGGAAAAGCCACGCGGACACCGGCGGGATCAGAAAACGGACTGCCGCATCGAATATCATGAAATAAATCCCGACGGATTAGCTACGTTCTATTTTCGAAACTACCGAAAAGGGCATAATGGCAGGCAGGATAATACCTATTCCGGTACGGTGTCAATCGAAGACGCAAGGTACGTTCCGATTCGGGAAAGCAAGTACAGCCGCCGATGAACGCCGATGAACGCGGATTGCACGGAGACTCCGGTGTCGGCCATCGGCGTTTATCGGTGTTCATCGGCGGTTGCATTCCTCCACCTTGGCTGGTCGACCCCTTCCAAAACCATTGACTCCCCCCCGCCCGGGCCCTAGAATGGGGTAATCAAGGAACACGGCGGCCGGCCGGAGGGTCTCGTGGCTTGGCGCGAGTGCCCCAACAGGTGACGTTATGAAGAATGCCCTTTCTATGTACAAGGTCCGTGGCGCGGCGGTTTGGCGCACCGGCACTTTCCTGTTCTTCACGATGGGTTTGAGTTTCAGTTTGGTGGCGGCCCTGCAATCGCCGCAACAGCCAACCACGCCCGACGACAAGAAAAAGCAAGACGCCGCGTCGCAACCTCCCAAGGACCAGCCGCGCGGCCTCACGCCCAAGGAAAAAGAGAAGCAACGCAAGGCTCTCCAGAAGGAATTGGACAAGCCCTACGAGAAGTGGCTGAAGGAAGACGTCGTCTACATCATCTCCGATGAAGAAAAAGCCGCCTGGAAGCGCCTGAATACGGCCGAGGAAAAGGACGCCTTCATCGAACAGTTCTGGCTCCGCCGCGATCCCACGCCGGACACGCCCGAAAACGAATACAAGGAAGAACACTACCGCCGCATCGCCTACTCTAACGAGCACTTTGCATCGGGCATTCCGGGATGGAAGACCGATCGCGGACGCACCTACATCATGTTTGGTCCACCCGACGAGATTGACGCGCATCCGTCCGGCGGCAGCTACTCGCGACCGCAGGAAGAAGGCGGCGGGACCACTTCCACATATCCTTTCGAGCAGTGGCGCTATCGCTACATCGAGGGCGTGGGCCAGGAAGTGATCCTCGAGTTCGTCGACACCACCATGTCGGGTGAATACCACCTGACCATGGACCCGTCGGAGAAAGACGCCCTGCTCTACGTGCCCAACGCCGGTCTCACCGATCTCGAAGCGATGGGCCTAGCCAGCAAAACGGACCGCTTCACCCGCACCGACGGCACGCACCTGGGCACCACGCTCGGCGCGACGCCCGAGAGCATGAACGAGTTCAACCGTCTGGAGCGCTGGGCGCTGGTGCAAAAAGCTCCGCCGGTGAAATTCAAGGATCTGGAAGCAGTGGTGGATACCAAGATCACTTACAACTTGCTGCCGTTCCAGATTCGCACCGATTTCATCAAGATCACCAACGATACGGTGCTCGCCGCGCTCACCGTGCAGATCTCTAATAAGGACATGACCTTCACCAACAAGGAAGGTCTGCAACACGCCGCCGTGAACGTGTTCGGACGCGTCACCACCATGACGCGCCGCGTCGCACAGACGTTCGAGGAAGTCGTGACCGTCGATACGCCGCAGGAACTGCTGCCGCTGACGCTGGAACGCAAGAACGTCTACTGGCAAGCGATGCCTTTGCGTCCGGGACGCTATCGCTTGAACTTGGTGCTGAAGGATGTCCAGAGCGGGAACGTCGGCACGGTGGAAAAGGCGATCGTGGTGCCGGGCTTCGACGACGAAACACTGGCTACGTCGACGCTGATCCTGAGCGATCGCATCGAAAAAGTGGCGACCAAGGATGTCGGCAAGGGTCAATTCGTGATCGGATCGACCAAGGTCCGCCCCAGCGTGAACGAGGTGTTCAAGAAGAGCGACAACCTCGGCTTTTACCTCCAGGTCTACAACCTGGAAGCGGACGAAAAGACGCATCGTCCCGATGCCACGATCACGTATGAGTTGTCCAAGGCCGGCGATCCTCCGGGGTCGAAGCCGGTGTGGGACTCCACCGAGACGACCGAGCAGGTTCCGGGCGCGAATCCCCAGCAAATGACGCTGGAGCACGTCCTGCCGCTGGCAAGCCTGACGCCTGGGCGGTACACGTTGCAGGTAAAGGTGACGGACAAGTTGGGCGGTAAATCCATCAGCCCGTCGGCCTCGTTTACGGTACAGTAATAAGAAGTAGGTCCGATGACAAAGCGCGTAATCGCCGCGTGGTGTTTGCTGGCGGCTCCGGCTGCGCTTTTATGGTGTGCCCCGCCTCAACAGCGTGCGGCACAAGCGCCTGCCACGACCGCTAAGCCGACCCTCGGCTCGATTTCCGGAAAAGTCACCGACGCCAGGGGAATCCCGCAAATGGGCGCGCTCGTCGTTGTATTGGCCGCCGACGGGCGCGTACTCCACAAGCTGTACACCAACGAAGTCGGCGCATTCATGCAGGATCGCCTTGTGCCGGGCGTCTATAGCCTGCGCGTGTCGCTCGCCAGCTTCCTGCCCGCGGTGCGCGACAGCATTGGCGTGAAGGCCGGATCGCAGAATTTCCTGAGCATCAATCTTTCCTCGCTCACCGACACGCTCACCGGACTCATCTCGAAGACTCCGCACCCGGATTCCGATAACGATTGGAAGTGGGTAGTGCGTTCCTCCGGCGGATTGCGTCCGGTGTTGCGAATCTTGCCGGGACAAAGCGGATCGACACCCACGCTCGCGCGCATTCCGGTGGTGGACGATGGGCCGGACGCGTACCGCGGTCGCCTGGAAATGGCCGCCGGCGGCAGCGGATCGCAAGGCTTTGGCGCGGACGCCGATTTCTCCACGCGTTTCAGCCTGGCGCAAACGCTTTTCGCCGACACTACGTTGCTGCTCGGCGGAAACATCGGCACCGGCGCCGACTCTCTCGCGCCGGCCAGCGCCTTCCGCGGCATCCTGCGCAATGAAGCGCCCGATGGATCGAGCAATCAGCTTTCGGTGACGATTCGCCAAATCGTGCTGCCGGCGGGATTCGTAGCCATTCCCAGCCGCGGCGGCGACACGTTCATGGCCAGCTCCGCGGATTTCGAACGGACCACCGTGTTGACCGAGCACGTCAATTTGGTCTACGGTTCGTCGTACGATTCACTCTTGTTCCTCGGCCACGTCTCGAGCATCAATCCGCACGGCAAGATCGTCGCGAAGCTCACGCCGAGATCGCTCTTCCAGATTTCCTATAGTCAAGGGCCGGAACGGGAGCGGCGGGCGGCAGATTTCAATGCCTTGAACGCGCTGGCATTTGATGCGCCGGGGGCTGGCGGCGATCCGCTGCGCGCCGTTTCCGATCAGCTCACCGTGTTCCCGCAAGTTTCGCTGCGCTCTGGATCGCCGGCCATCGAGCGCGATCGTCGCGTGGAAGCGACCTATCGCCTGCAGCTCGACAAGAAAACCACCATCGAGGCGACGCTCTACCGCGATCAGATCAGCGACTTTTCGATCGGCGTGGCGGGACAACCGTCGCAATTCCGCGCCGGCGTTAGCGACGGCCAATTGCTTCCCGACGTCTTCAGCAACACCGCGACGCTGAACGGCGGCTATCAGAATTTGGGCGGCGGGCGCGTGGCGGTCCGCCGGCAGATCGGCGACTACGTGGAAGCAACAGCGTCGTACAGCATGGCGGCGCTGCCGGTACCGGGCGTTCGCACCAATCTCTCCGACGATCTGAGCAATCTGGCGGCGAACCTGCACAACGAACGGCGGCAATCGCTGGCCGCGAAGCTCGGCGTACAGGCGCCGGTGACGGGCACCAAGATTATCGCGTCGTACAAGTGGATGGACGGCCTGGCGATCTTGCCGCGCGATCCGTACTCGGATTCCATTGGTCAAACCGACGCCAACTTCAACATCGTGATCCATCAACCGCTGCCGCAGCTGACTCCGTTCATGGGTCATGTGGAAGCAGTGGCCGAAGTCCGCAACCTGCTTTCGCAGGGCTACATTCCTCTCACGACCGCCGACGGACGGCGGATCTTCCTGCTTCAGAACGTCAAGAGTTTCCGTGGTGGGTTCGCGGTGAACTTCTAACCGCGATTAGCCACCGAGACACGGAAAACACCGAGAACACAACGCTTGGCTCGTTGTCTTCTCGGTGTTCTCCGTGTCTCGGTGGCTAATTCTTCCGTTTCATTTCGGCGTACAATCCCTACATGCTCTGGGTTTACATTGCCGCGACAATCGTGTTCGGCACGGTCGCATGTGCCGCCGCGCTGCGCTATTGGCCGGGACGCCGCGGCAAGCGCCTGGAGCAACTGCTCGAAGCGCTCTTCGCCATGCGCGTGGGCCAGGACGTGGGCCAAGTGCTGTGCGAGACGCTCGATCAACTTCGCGGCATTCTCGGTGCGCGGTCGGTGATGCTGTTTTTCTTCGAGGCGCAAGAGGAGCAACTCTATCGCTGGGTCGCGGGACCCGATGGTCCGCCGCAATCGGTGACCGAAATGTCGCCGAAGGAAAATCCTCGCTGGATCGACTTCAACGAGCCGTCGCGCCTGGATCGCTACACCCAAGAACACCCCTTGGCGCAGCGCGTCGACGCCAAGAAAGTGGTGCTGAGCGTGAGCTGTTCGGCGCGCGGTAATTGCGCGCGTCTGCTGGTGATCGATCCTTCGGCCGATTCCGGCAACGTGCTGTTCGCCACGCTGCGCCGCGTCACCGACATGTTGTTTAGTCTCGCCGAAAAAGTTTTTCTCCTGCGCCGCGTGCATCTCCGCGCCATCGACGAGGAGCGCGACCGCATCGCGCAGGATTTTCACGATGGTCCGCTGCAAACGTTCTTCAGCTTCGACATGCACTTGCAATTCATCCGCCAGATTCTCGAGACGCATCCGGAGCAGGCGGCGCAGGAGTTGGAATTGCTGCAAGAGCTGGCGCGCGATCAGGGGCGCGAACTGCGCGAGTTGATCATGGAGATGCGCCCGGTGGACATGGAAGGCGCGTCGCTGCTCAGCGTGCTGCGTCATGCGGTGGAAGGCGGACAAAAGGGCGGCGGCATTTTGGTCCGCATGTTGGCCGACGAAGTGGTGTTGCAAGTGCCGCGGCGAATTTGCCGCGCGACGTATCAAGTGCTGCGCGAAGCGCTGAACAACGCGCGTAAGCACGCCCGCGCGAAGCATGTGGTGGTGGCGCTCGAGGAAGGTCCCGACTTTTTTGTGTTGACCATCGACGACGACGGCCTGGGCTTCAAGTTTTCCGGCGCCTACAATCTCGATCAAATGGAGGAACAGCGCATCGGCCCGGTGAGCATCAAGCAGCGCGCGCGCCAAATGGACGCCGAGTTGATCGTGGAGTCGACGCCGGGCAAAGGATCGCGCCTGCGGTTGAAAGTTCCAGTGCCGGCCGCGCCGCCCGCGCGACTAGAAAAAGACTGAGAATCACCACAAAGACACAAAGGAAGCCAGGAGAACGCACTTTCTGTCTTCTTTGTGTCCTTTGTGTCTTTGTGGTTAAAACTACCTCTGCATCAAACCGCGACCCGTCGGTTGGATCGGCGTGGGCATGCGGATTTCTTCTCCCGGCGATTCGGCCCAGGCCGGATGCAGCGGCTTAATCTCGACGAGAGAGAACGTCTCATCAATCGTGGTGCGCTGCGTGTTGGCGACTGCTTCGGGCGACAGCAAGAACACCACCGGTATTTCGTCGCAGCAGGAGAACTTGGGACAGCGCACGCAATCTTTCCACGCTTTTAACGGCAGCGATCCGCGATCCACTACTTCGAATCCGCATTTTGTAAAAAATCCCTCGGCGTAGGTGAACGCGAAGACCAGGTCGAGCTTGAACTCGCGGCCTTCTTCGAGAAGCGCTTCGATGATTTTTCTTCCGATTCCTGTGGTTTTGCGGCGCTCCGCGACCGCCAGCGAACGGACCTCCGCGGTTTGCGTGGTGTAGAAGTGCAGCGCGCCGCAACCGGCCAGATGCTCTTCGCCGTCGATGATTTCCATGGCCACCGTGAAGTCGCGCAAGCTTTCGCACAACTCGAATTCGGTGCGAGGCAGCATGATGCCGCGCGCCGCATAGTCGTTGATCAGTCCCAGAAGCGCGGGCACATCGGTGAGTCGAGCTTTGCGGATTTTCAACATACCGCGACCGGCTCCAATGCGGGCATCATGGTCGTTCCGTAGGGTCCCGTGCCTTCCAGCAGCGCGTGCAAGATCCGCGGGCGATGGCCCGGCGCGATCTCGACGCCCGGAATGCCGCGCGACACCGCCTGCTTCGCGGCGCGCAGCTTGGCGATCATGCCACCGGTGGCGACGCCCGACGCGACCAGCGCGTCCGCTTCGTCCGGCGTGATGCGGCGCAAGTTTTCGCCGTTCGCGCCGCGCACGCCGTCGATGTCGCTTAGGAAAATCATGCGATCGGCCAGCCACGCCGCCGCGCACGCCACGGCGACTTCGTCGGCGTTCACGTTCAGGATTTGTCCGCCGGGACCAACCGCCAGGCATGCCATCACCGGCACGAATCCCGCGTTGTTCAGCGCGTCGAAGAGCGTCGGATTCACACGCGCGACTTTCCCAACCAATCCCAAATCCCCTCCTGCAAAATCCGCTGACACGCACGAGCCATCGATGCCCGAAATGCCCGCCGCCTTCACGCCGGCAGCGGCGAACGCCGCAAGGAATTCATGATTTACGGTCCCGCACATCACTTTCACCGCGGCGTCGAGGACATCGGGTGTCGTGACGCGCCGCCCTTCCACGAATTTCGATTCGATACCCGCCGCCTTCATGTACGCCGTCACCTGCGCGCCGCCGCCATGCACTAAAAGGACCTGATGGCCGTCGCGCATCAGCGATCCGGCTTGCAGCGCGAGCAAGGCGCGCGCGTCTTCTTGTTGCAGGAGTGTTCCACCGATCTTGATCACCAGTCTCATTGCAATCCTTGGGCCTCGGGAAAACCTAGCATCAAATTCATGTTCTGCACCGCTTGCCCCGCCGCGCCTTTCACGAGATTATCGATCGCCGACACGATCACGGCGCGCCGGCCGTCGCTGGACAGCTTGATAAAGATGTCGCAATTGTTGGTGTGCCGCACGTCGTGCAGATCGGGCGCTTCGTCGCGCAGGCGGACGAATCCGCCGGAGGGATAGGCCGCCAGATAATTCGCCAGCAACAATTCGAGCGGCTCGGCGCGCGTGAGTCGCACGTAAATCGTGGAGAGAATGCCGCGCTCTACGGGCAACAGATGCGGCGTGAAGCAAAAATTTTCCGCCGCCAGCCCGAGCGTGTGCGTCATTTCCGGCGCGTGTCGATGGTCCCAGATTCCGTAGGCGCTGAAATTCTCCTGCACCGCGCAAAAATGCGTTTTCGCCGTGGGTTTGTGACCCGCGCCGCTGACGCCCGAAGCGGAATCGCAAATAATTCCGGCGCCTTCGTCCACCAGTCCCGCGCGAATCAACGGCGCGAGCGCCAAGATTACCGAAGTCGGATAGCAGCCGGGATTCGCTACCAGAAACGCGCCGGGAATCGCCGCGCGGTCCAGTTCCGGCATGCCGTAGACGGCCCACGCCAACTGATCCGGCGCGGTGTGCGGCATTTTGTACGCCGCCTCGAAGACTGCGCGATCTTTGATACGGAACGCGCCGGACAGGTCGACGACTTTAGCGCCGGCTTGGATCGCCGCCGGCGCCACGTCCATGGAAACTTCGTGCGGCGTCGCGAGAAAGACCACGTCGAAGTGATGTTCTTTCACCATGGCGGCGGTGGCTTCGGCGTCGTGCTCGCGCGGGATCACCATGGGATCGACGCCCCCGTGGCTTTCCAGCAGGCCGAGCAGCTCGCGTCCGCTGTAGCCGGAGACACCCACGATGCCGGCTTTCCTCCGCTGTGAATAATTATTCATTGCTTTGTATATTTATACTACCACAGAATGAGCCACCGAGACACAGAGAATACCGAGCAAACCAGGGCTCGAGTTGGTCCTCGGTGTTCTCGGTGTCTCGGTGGCTGGATTTTTGTGCTACATTGCTAACCGAAAGGAAACACTCACCTATGAAGCCGCTTCGCGCCCTTCTGGCGGCCGCAGTCACGCTGGCCGCTTGCAGTCTCTTCTCCCAACAGAAATACGAGAAACCTCCGAAAGAAATCGACGATGTAATGACCGCGCCGATGACGCCGAACGTCTCGATCAGCCCCACCGGCGACTACATGATGCTCGAGCAAGGCGTGCGTTATCCGTCCATCGCCGAACTCTCTGAACCCATGCTCAGGCTTGCCGGTCTGCGCATCAATCCGCGCACCAATGGACCGCATCGCGAGGCGCGCATCGTCGCGCTGACGCTGAAGAAAGTCGCGGGGGGCGCGGAAACCAAGATCGCCGTGGGACCCGAGGCGCATATCTCCGGCCTGAGCTGGAGTCCCGATGGCAAGCATTTCGCGTTCAATAACGCGGCGCACTCGGGCATTGAGTTGTACGTGGGAACCACGGCTACGGGCGCCGTGGCTAAAGTTCCAGGCGTGATGATGAACACGGCGTGCTCCACGGGCGCCGGTGGTGGCGGTGGTCGCGGCGGATTTGGCGGCGGCAATAATGGACCGATCGCCTGGATCAATAACGGAAAGCAACTGCTGGTTCGCACCGTGGTGGCGACGCGCGGCAAGGCTCCCTTGCGTGAAGTCACGCCGCCGGGACCGAACGTGCAAGAGTCGCTGGGCAGCAAGGGACAAACGCCCACCTTCGAAGATTTGCTGCAAACGCAGCAGGACGAAGTGTTGTACGAATACTATTGCACCGCGCAATTGGCGACCGTCGATTGGACCACAAGCAAAGTTACGCCCATCGGCAAGCCGGCGAATTTCGCTACCGCCACGGCGTCGCCCGACGGCAAGCATTTCCTGGTGGCGCGGGTTCATCGCCCGTACACCTACATTCGTCCGCAGACCGCGTTTCCCAAGGACGTGGAAGTTTGGGACGCTACGGGCAAAGTGGAATACACGGTCGCGAAAATTCCTCTCGCCGACGACGTGGTGCTCGAAGGCGTGCAGGCCGGACCGCGCCAGTGGCAATGGCATCCGCTCGAACCCGCTACGGTGGTTTGGGTCGAGGCGCTGGACGGCGGCGACACGCACAAGGCCGCCGCGGAACGCGACAAAGTGATGAAGTTCGCTGCGCCATTCAAAAGCGAGCCGGCGGAATTGGTGCGCACACAGTGGCGGTACGCCGGCATTTCGTGGACGCAAAGCGGAAACTACACGATCTTGCAGGACAATGAACCGGGGCGCAGTCACGTCCGCACGTTTCTTTTGGCGGCAAACGCCAAACCGGAATTGCTGTGGGATATCGACCGCCGCGACCAGTATCACAATCCCGGCACGCCCATCATGCACCGCGGAGAAAGCGGCCGCGGCGTGATCATGGAGAAGGATGGAGTGATTTTCATGGACGGCATGGGTTCTTCGCCCGACGGCGACCATCCGTTCCTCGATCGCTTCGATCTGAAGACGAAAAAATCGACGCGCCTTTTCCAATCCGCGCCCGACGCGTACGAAACGGTCGTTTCAATCGTCGACGAGAAGGGCGATCGTTTCATCACCAAGCGCGAAACGCCAACCGACTATCCGAATTACTTCATGCGCGAGGCCGGCAACGGAGAATCCGGCGGCGACCGCAAGGCGCTGACGAATTTCCAGGATCCCACGCCGCAAATTCGCGGGATCAAGAAGCAGCTTGTGAAGTACAAGCGCGCCGACGGCGTGGATTTGTCGTTCACGCTCTACCTGCCGCCCGATTACAAAGAAGGCACGAAGCTGCCGGCATTCATGTGGGCGTATCCGGCGGAGTTCGAGGATCGTTCGACTGCGGGCCAGGTCCGCGGATCGACGCAGCGTTACAACGTGTACACCAACGGCAGCCGCGTGATGCTGCTGGCACTGCGCGGATACGCGGTGCTCGACAACGCGTCGATGCCGGTGGTGGGTCCGGCGCGCGGCGCGAACGATACGTACGTGGAGCAAATCGTCGCGGCGGCGAAGGCGGCCATCGACAAAGCCGCGGAGATGGGCGTGGTGGATCCGAATCGCGTGGGCGTGGGCGGTCACAGCTACGGCGCCTTCATGACCGCGAACTTGCTCGCGAACTGCAACTTGTTCAAGGCGGGCGTCGCGGAATCGGGCGCGTACAATCGCACGCTGACGCCGTTCGGATTCCAAAACGAACGCCGCACGTTCTGGGAAGCGAAGGACACTTACTTAAAGATGTCGCCGTTTGTGACGGCCGACAAACTCAAGACACCAATCCTCTTGATCCACGGCGAAGCGGACGATAATTCCGGAACATTCCCCATCAACTCCGAGCGGTTATATCAAGCGATCCGCGGCAACGGCGGCACAGTGCGCTTGGTCTTCCTGCCCGCGGAAGCGCATGGCTACGCAGCCAAGGAAACCCTTGAGCATGTGGAGTGGGAGACGGTGAAGTGGTTGGACAAGTACTTGCGTTAGTCGCCGCTGAAAACAAAACGAAAGGCAAAAGGCAAGAGGCAAAAGTCAAAGGGCAAAAGTGAAGAAATGATGCGTTAGTACCTTCCTTTTGCCTTTTGCCTTACTCCTTTTGCCTTTTGCCTTCCGTCACTCCGCTACCTAAAACTCCAGTCTCAGTCCAAACTCGATCCAGCGAGCGCTGTTAGTACGATTCGCCGGCGTCACCGTGGACGTGATCACGCCGAAGCTCGTAGGACTCGTGTAGCTCAGGCCCGGCGTCGAGTAGTTGTGGTAGTTCAGGATGTTGAACATGTCCGCCGTGAAGCGCAGCGTGGTACGCTCCGTCAGCTTGGTGTCCTTGCCGAAGCTCGCGTCGAAGTTGTACAAGCCGAAGCCGCGCATCGGATTCGCTTTGCCGGTGCGCGTATCGGAGCCCAACTGGACGTAGCGGAAGCTATTGTACACAGTGCAAGGATTCGAGAAAATGTTTAGCCCCGAACCAGTCAGCGTCGTCGCCGTGCTGCCTATGCCGGTGCCCGCGGCGCCGCCGGTGGCTGCCGTGCCCGTTGCCGTGCAAGCGGTCTGGTACACGTTTTGATTCGCGCTCGGCTCCGAAGACGACGTCGGGATCATCTGCTCGTTCGTGCTGATGGTCGACGTGCCGCCGCCGAAGACCTGGCCGCTTTCCGTCACCGTCAGTGGCAGGCCGCTTTGCAGCGTCACGATTCCCGACGTATACCATCCGCCGAAAATCTTGTCGACGATCGCGCTGCCGCCGTTCAGGAAACGCTGACCCTTGCCGAACGGCAACTGATAAATGTAGTAGCCGTTGAAAACGCGGTGACGGTCGTAGCCGCCGTCCGGACCGTAGTCGACGCCGGGATTGAAGCTGTTGGCGTAGAATCCGGCGTTGTTTTGGTTGGAGATGTTATCGTCGAGATAATGCGCGTAGGTGAAGTTGGCGGCCATCGTCAAATTCTTCGAACGTTTCTCCACCGTGAGGATGGCGCCCGAATAGTTCGATTGGCCGATATAGGTGCGCATGAACTCGATCCCCGCCTGATCGTTGCTGAACGGCGTCAGTCCCAGCGAGCGGCGAAGAGCCGTAAGGCTGTTTGCGCCGGTTTCCATCAGGTTGCCTAACTGGCCCTGGATGAAGTTGGCTTGGTTATTCGCCAGAATATAGGCGGTAGCGCTGGGATAGCCTTTGGCCTTGGCCAAGCCGGCGAACTGGTTTTCGAAAAAGGGTTGCGCCGGAATATTGGCGAGCGAGGCGGTGTTAGTGATTTGAATCGCTCCGGTCCGCAGTCCGTTGGCGAGCACGTCATATGCCTGTGCGAAGCTCTGGTTCGACGTGGGATCCACCATCATGTACGGCAGTTGATTGAGCATCACGGCTTGCGGCAGGTCGCGCGAGTAGCGCCCGATGAAGGCCGCTTCCAAGCGAATTCTGCCGGGCAATTCGTGTTGCATGCTCAAGTCGACGTTGTAGCTGCGACCGATATGATCGTTGGGGTCCAATTGGAACGACAGCGTTTCGCCGTAACCCGGCCCCGGGATCACCGGCGACGTGACGGCCGTGGGCGTGGGCGTCGGCAACGTCCCGTCAACTCCCACGCGGAAGCTTGCCAATCCCGGATTCGCTGCGACTCCGCCCGTGGCGTTACAACCCGTTCCGCCAACGCCCGTCGCGGTGCACGTGGGCGCCTGCACCTGGATCGTTTGATCGTATCCCACGCCGAGCATCGGGATTTCCACGCCCTGCACGGTGTTCGAACGGTCGTAGACAATTGAGAATCCGCCGCGCAGCACGGTCTTTTGATCGCCCACAAGTTTGCCGATGATCGGTGTGGAAGAGTTGGGACTCCACGCGAAAGCAGCGCGTGGCGCCCAATCGTGATAGTCGACGTTGAGGATCGGCTTCTTGTACGCGGCTTCCGTGGCGAAGCCGATCTGGGGATTGTAGACCTGTCCGGCCAGCGCGGCGCTCATGCGTTGCTGCATGAAGCTGGGCGCGCTGATTTCATTGCCCGTCGTCGCGTCGATCATGATGGTCTGCAAATTGTGCGCTTCCGTCGGCGACGTCTGCCAGCCGTAGGAAAGTCCCAGGGTCAGCGTGAGTCCGCGCGACACACGCCACGAATCGAGGAAGTAGAAATACGGCGCCCACTCATTCGTGTGATCGGTGATGAACGTACCGAGCGGCAGCGGTTGCAAATTGGCGTCGCGCACGGCAAGAACGTTCACGTTGTCGACAATTCCCAGCGTCGACGCGTAGAAGCGCGCCCAGTTGGTGGCATTGGCGGCGGTGATGCAACCGGTGGTGACGGTCGCGCTGCAAGTCAGGGGCGCGTTGGCAGCCGGAATCGTGACGTTGCCCTGGTTTCCGTCGACCGTCGCTACCAGCGACGCGATGGAACCGACCACTTTATCCGCGCGCTCGTGCGTGAAGGGCAGTTTATCGATCTGCGCACCGAATTGGATGGTGTGCTTGCCCCAAACCTTCGTCATGTTGTCTTGAATCTGGAGATCGCCCGACCAACCGCCTTGGAAGCGCGCGCGCTGCGTATCCATGTCGATAGGGGAATCGATGAAGCTGCTAACGCCCGAGCCGATCAGCAAGCCGATGGGACCGGCCGGCGTGTTAGTGCCGGGAATGTTCAACAGTCCCGCTGCGGCGGTGGGCGAGGTGGCGTTGGTGATCACGTTGTCCTTCACATAGCCGACGCGCGCCGTGTTCAACCATGAATTCGTAATTTGCCAATCGGCGGAGAGCGCCATCACCGCGCCGTGATCCGGCGTGTTGACGAAAGATTGCGGCTTGCCGTTCACGATGCCCACGTCGCCCGATCCCGTGGTGACTTGCCGAAACACCGTGTAGTCAGCGTGAACACGCAGTTTGTCAGTGAAGATTTGATCGAGACGCATCACGCCGTAATCGGATTGCACGGGAACGCCGAGGTTGAAGAAGTATCCGCTGGTGTTGATTCCGTCGCCGGCGTTGTTCGAGTTCGGCAGCGGCATTTGCGCCCACTGCGCCGCCACCGCCGGGCTGATGCCCAAGCCGCGCGGATCGCACAACGATGCGCCCGATGATCCGCACACAGAGGCGGTTTTTAGATTGAATTGCTCGAGGACGCCCTTGGCGTCGACGAACTGAAGAATACCGGCTTTCAAAGTGGCCGTCGGCACCGTGCGCGTGACTTGCGCCACGTTGGCGAAGCGGCGTCCTTCATAGTTCGCGAAGAAAAACGTTTTGTCCTTGCGGATGGGACCGCCCACACGTCCGCCGAAGCGGTTGTCGCGAATGGGCGCGACCTTCACGCCGATGCGATTGTTGTCCCAACTGTTCGAGTTCAGGTCGGAATTCTGCAAATACTCATAGATCGCGACGTCAAAACGATTGGCGCCGCGGCGGCCGATCAATGTGGCCTGCGCGCCCGATGCACGCACCAGATCCGCGTTGGGCGTCAGCGTAGTGACGTTGAATTCCATCACGCTGTCGGCGGGCGTGGGCACGGCGGTGCCGGTCGCTATGAGATTCTGCGTAATATCCATGCCGTCCAGCGTGACCGTGTTCTGATCGTCGATCGCGCCGGCTGACCGGATCACCAAGCCACTGCCGCCGGCGACCGCGCCGGGCTGAATGTTGATCAACTCCGTGGCGTTGCGCTGCAACGTCGGCAGCCGGAGGATCGCGTTGGTGCTCACGGTGTTGCCGATCTGCGCGTCGGCCGTTTGCAGTTGCACGGTGCCGGTCGCCGATACTTCCACCGTCTGCGACTGCGTGCCGACCTGCATCGCGACGTTCTGCGAAGCGGTTTTCTCGACGCTCACGGTGATGTTGTCGATGTTTTCCGTGCGGAAGCCGTCTTTCTTCACACTCAATTTGTAGGTTCCGGGAGACAAGTTCGGAAACACGTATTGGCCTGCGCCGTTGGTATTGGCCGTGAGCACCGCGCTGGTGTTGGCGCTCGTCAATGTGACTTGCGCCGAAGGAATCACCGCGCCGCTCGCGTCGCTAACGACTCCGGAGACCGCTCCGGTGGTCGCTGTTTGCGCGGCGCACAAGCCCGCGATCAACAGGATGGCAATGCCGAATGCAAACCGGCTGAGAGAAATCGTGCCTAGCGGATACCGCATAGAAAGCTCCTTTATTCAGTTGTCCGAATCTTACGTTTTCCCTTGACGCCTAGCCCGTAACCCGCACTGTAGGGAACTTTAAAGTTCAAGTCAAGGGGTATGTTACGAACTGTTCCATGGGGATGGTGCAGCGGGGATGGTGCAGTGGCTTACGTAGCCTGGAACACGGAAGGACACGGAGAGACTTAAACGCAAAGGCCACAGAGCGCACAGAGAACACAGAGAAAAACCAAGACTTCTGAATTGGTTTGTTCTGTCTGTGTGCTCTGCGTTCTCTGTGGCCTCTGTGTTTAGATCCTTGCGGGTCCGCCCTTTCTTTGAAGCTGTTTCGAATTCGCTAGAAGCGATAGTACAAGGCGAACTGAATCAACCTTGCTCCATTGAACTGGCTGATCCCGCTCTTTCCGAACGTAGTCGATTGGACCGACTGATCGCCGCTGACATAGAAAGCCGGATGGTTGAAGATGTTTTGCGCTTCCATCCGCAATTCCACCGACTGATGCTCGCCGATCTTGGTGATCTTGGCGACGTGGAAGTCGATATTCCAATCCCAAGGACCATTGAAGAAGCTCCGTTGCAGGGCGCCCACCTGGCCGGGACCCGGCTCGATGAACGCCTGACCGGAGAAGGGCGCTTGTCCGTCCGGCGCGACGCCGCGGCCATCGGAACCGATGGCGGAAGCGGCAATCACATACGGACCGGCGGGCGTCATGCGGAACTGCACCACGTTATTCAACGCGTCGCCCTGAAGCAGCGGGGTGGCCTCATTGTTGCCGGAACGCGCCGCGCGGTTCAACGTGCCGCGGCCACCCGAGGTGACCGAGAATGGCGTGCCCGACTCCAAGTACATCAGGCTGGCGATGTTCCAGCCGCTCAAGACCCTGTCCAGGCCGGTCATGTGAAAACGATGGCCCTCGCCCATCGGCAATTGATAGATGAAATTGCCCTTCAGGACGTGGGTGATATCGAAGTCTGCCGGACGAGCGCGCTCGATCCCGGTGTTGTGGTTGTCCAGGAACGGTTCAAATCCAGTTTGCGTGTTGCCCTGCGTGTCGCTCAGCGCCTTGCCCCACTGATAATTGAACTGTCCTTGCAATCCGTTGCGGAATTGCCGCCGCACGTCGATTTGCAACGCATCGAAGATCGAGTTGCTGAAGTTGGTCGTGACGTTCATGCCCAATCCCAGCGGGCTGGGGAAGAAGCTGGTGGCGCCGTTGGCTTTCTGGATTTGCAGGAAGCTCAGCAACTCGCCGGCCTGGCCCGTGGAAATGTCGCTGCGAACCGTCGCGGTGAGGCCGGTTCCAGTGAGGTTGCCGCCGTTCGGCAGCGTCGCGAAGTACGGCAGCGGCACGCTGCCCGCGATGCTGGGGTTGTAGGTCGGATCGAAGGTGCCGGTCTTGGCTTGCGCCAAGAAGCCGTTGTTTCTGGCGTTGTTGAAGTCGGTCAGATACGCCGAGCTGAGTTGCACCTGATTGTAGTCGAATCCGCGGAGTTGCTTGGTGGCGTGGTTGCCAACGTAGCGCACCGTTACGATTGTGCCGTTCAACGGTCCCTTGGCGAAAGCATGCTCGACGCTGGCGTTCCATTGCTGGACGTAGGGCGTCGTCAAATCAGGCGACAAGGTAGCAAACGCCGCCTGGGTATTCAGCGCATAGATATTTGCGAACGTCGTGGGCACGGCGAAAGCAGGACTTGTCAGCGCAGGCAGGCCGGCGGCGACTCTTCCATTCAGGTTCGAGTTGGTGACCGTCGTCGTGAGGCCCGCGTTGGTGGTCAGAACGTTTTCCACTGCGCGAACGATGTCGTCGTTCACGAACGCCAGCGAATAGCCGGCGCGGAAGGCCGTGCGCCCGTCGCCGAACACGTCCCACGCCACGCCGAGATTGGGAGCAAAGGAATGCTTATCGGGCGTGTAGAAAGATTGTCCCGATCCGCCCGCAAAGTTCAGCGTGGCGTTCGAGAGTATCGTCGCGATCACGTTGTTGTTCTGCAGCGTCGGCAGCAAGCCCAATCCATCGCGCTCGTTCACCGGCAGGTAGTAATCCCAACGCACACCGGCCGTGAAGGTCAGGCGCGGACGGAACTTCCAGGTGTCCATCACGTAGACGGCGTGATTGTCTTGAATATAGTTGCGGATGTTACCCGCGTTTGGGACGTATCCGGAAGTCCGCGACGTCACGTTGAACGTTTGAGTATCGGCGGAAAGATATCCGGCCAACTCAGCCAGCAGCGTGTTCGCCGAGGACAAATCGGTGGCGCTGACGCCAGGAAGTTGCGTGCCCGACAAACCGGGATGATTCGTGATGCCCAATGTGTAGGTGGGGACGATCGAACCGTAGTTGAACTCGTTGATGCGGGTGAGTTGTCCCTGATAACCGAACTGGATGGTGTGCTTACCGTGCGCCCAGCTTCCGTTGTCGGCGAAGTTGTACGTGTTTGTGAAGCGTCCTTGCGGCAGGAAGTTGTCGTAAGGATTGCTGAAGTTGAAGCCGGTGAAGAAAGCCGAGGGAATCTTCGAATCGGGCGTGTTGGAGCCGTTCACCGGAAACACCGCCGGCGCCAGGTTGAACCCGAAGCGAACTTCATTCGTCAACGTCGGCTTGGGGTTCCAGCGCCAACTGGTCGACAGCAGCTTCACGTAGTCGGCGTTCGATACGATCGGCACTGCGTCGAAGGTCGTGTCGACGTCGGGGCGATCCAACGTGTCGCGGTTGTACAGATACGACACGGAGAAACTGTTCTTCTGCGACAGCACGTAATCGAACTTCAACGTCAGGTTGTCGCGATCGCGGTTGTTGCGTTGTAGAATCTGATCGCCGGCCGTGTTGCGGGTGAGCGCGGCCGTGGAGTCTCCGATGTTGGTGTTGTTGAACGTATTGGGAAGCTGCGCGATGATCTTGGCGATGGTCGGATCGGCCGAGACACCCATGGCGGTGAGAAGGTTCACCTTGTTCACCGTGCCCGCCGGGCCAACCGACGATGCCGTTGTGGTGCTGTAGGTGAAAATGCCATTGCGCGCGTCGGGAGTCAGAACCGTGCGATTGGCGGACGATTGAGTCCGCCGGCGATACACCTCGAAATTGCTATAGAAGAACAGCTTGTCCTTGATGATGAATCCGCCCAGCGTACCGCCGACCTGATTCAGATTCAAAAAGGCCACCGGCACCTTGGACTGATTGTTGAACCACGTGTTGGACGCCAGATCGCTGTTGCGGTTGGACCAGTAGACGCTACCGTGATAGTGGTTCGTTCCGGAGGGAGTGACGAAAGAAATCTGCGAAGAGCCGCCGCCGTTCAGCGCCGAGCTATTCGAGTTTCCGATCGTCATCTCCGACACTTGGTCAAGAAGCAGAAGGTTGGGCAGGAAGTCGGCGTCGTTCGTGCGGATGTAATTGTCCTGCACGTTGATACCGTCCACCGTTACGTTCACAAACTGCGGCCGCTGTCCGTCCACGGTTGTGACGCCGCGGCCGGAATTCACACCCACCTGCGAGCGGACGAAGCCCAACGGGCTGCGGTCCATGATCGGCAGGTTCTTCACCTGTTCCGTCGTGATCGTGGTGGTTACTTCGGCGTTGGATGTCTGTACATTCTGCGTCTCGCTGCTAACTTCCACCGTTGTGGAAACTTTGGCGACATCCATCTTGATCGCCGGTACGTCCGCGGAACGATTGGGATCGACTTGAACTTCCTTAAGCACTTGCGTGGTGAACCCTTCTTTCTCCACTGCCAAGTCGTATTTACCCGCGGGCACGCTAAGGAGCGTGAACGCGCCTTCGTTTGTAGTCGTTGTCGTGAACAGCGGCTTGGAGCTGCCGGGCTCACGCAAACTGATCGTCACGCCAGGCAGAGCCGCGCCCGAAGTGTCGGTGACCGATCCGTTGACACGGCCCGCAATCTGGGCCTGAAGAATCCCGCTCGAGCCTAGTGCTGCGAGCAGTAAAGCTAGGGACACGAGCCGGGACGAGCCCGCTCGAAATAAACTTCTCATATGGGAACCCCTCCGAGTCTTCTTGCTGGAAGACGTTGTCTTTGAGATCTCCGTCCAGCGTTATGTTGGAGTAAAGTGGGGCGCTAGCCGTTCGCCGTCGTGGCGTTCGAACCGGTCGAAGCCACAGCGGCCCACTATCCACCAAACCCTGCTTGTTGCTCAGTGTATTGTGGGCCTTTTGTATGTGTCAAGATTCATTTAAGGTTTGTTACAAAGTGTTCCATGGGATGGTGCAGTGGCTTACGTAGCCTGGAATACGGAACGACACGGAGAGACTTAAACACAAAGGCCACAGAGCGCACAGAGAACACAGAGAAAAAACCAAGACTTCTGAATTGGTTTTTTCTCTCTGTGTGCTCTGCGTTCTCTGTGGCCTCTGTGCTAAATCTCTCCGTCCGCTAGAACTTGATGCTCAACGTGGTTTGAATCACGCGAGCCTGGTTGCCCGTGATTCCGCCGGCCTGTGTGGTGATCACGCCAAACGTCGTGCTATTGATGTTTCCTTGGGGATTGGCGAAATTCACATGGTTAAACAGGTTGAAGAACGAGGTGCGGAACTCGAGCACCAGGCGTTCGTGGATCCGCGTGTCCTTCGTTACCGAGAAGTCCACGTTGGCGAACTTGGGACCCTGGAAGAAGAAAGGCGACAGCGTTCCCACTTGTCCGGCGCCGGGATTCGTAAAGACCTCGCCGCTGAACGGTGTGAAGGGCAGAGAGTCCGCCGCCACGCCCTCATTGTTTACAGGATTGAGGACCGACGAGCTGATGTCGTAAATCTTGCTGCCCACCGCATGGACGCCGAGCAAGCTCTTGATCTGGCCCGCCGAGATGGAAGAATCCGCCGTTTCGTTGGCGGAACGTCCGCTGCGGTTGATGGTGCCGCGAGCCGACAAGATACTGAAGGGCGAACCCGATTGCACCGTGATGATCGGAGCGATGTTCCAACCACTGACGATGTGATCGATCACGGTGTTGCTGGGAGCAAACTTCTGTCCGTGACCGAAGGGCAACGCGTACCGCATGTAGCCCTTCCATTGGAGCGGCAGATTGTACGGCGACAACGTGCGCGCTAGTCTCGGATTCGCATTGTCGAGCAGCGGATCGAGGTTGGTCTGGCTGGCCAGCGGCTCGGAGTTGGTGATGCCCTTGCTCCAAACGAAGCTGGAATCGAAGAACAGGCTGGACCCGACGGGCCGCTTGACCTCGATCTGTAACGCGCTGTAGTTGGAATCGGCGTCGTTGGTGTACCAGTCGGCGACGAAGATGTTCGGATTGGGCAGGAACTGCGCGTTGTCCAATCCGCTCTGCACGTAAACGCTCGCCAAGTTGGCGGAAGTTCCTTGCAGAATGTTCGACTGCACCGTGGAGTTGGTCAACAAACCGCCGCCGGCGAGCGTGGCAAAATACGGAAGCGGCACGCTGCCCGCGATCGCTGGGTTGTACACCGGGTTAAAGCCCTTGCCGGCGGCCTGCGAGAGGAAGCCGTTGCTGCGAGCGTTGTTGAAATCGGTGGCGTAAGCGGTGGGAAGGAGCGTCTGGTTAATATCCAACACGCGGCCCAGCTTGGTGCCGTGATTTCCAACGTAGCTGACACTCACAAACGTGCGTCCCGGCAGTTCCCGCTGGATCGTGAAGTTCCATTGTTGGATATACGGCGTCGCGAGGTTCGGGTTGATCAACTCCGTCGCCGTGCTGGGACCAAAAGCCGCCAGTTCTTGCGCGAAGGTCTGGGGCTCCTGGAAGGGCGGCGCCACGAGGGTTGGCTTATTCGCGAGCGTCACGGTCAGGTTCGCCTGACTCACCGAGGAGCTTAAGCCAGGATTGTTGCCGGCCGCGTTGTTGCCGGCGAGAATCGCGTTGTCGTTCACGAAGTTGATGCTGTAGCCGGCTCGAAGGGAGGTCTTGCCGTTGCCCCACGGATCCCACGCGATACCGATATTGGGTCCGAAGTTGTTCAGGTCGCGATTGTAGGTCGGCTGCTTGGCATTGCCGCCGATAAAGTTGACGCTGGCATTGGTGTACAGCGTCCCGAGAGGATCGGAGGGGTTGGTGATCTGCGGTCCCAAAGCCAAACCGTTCTCCTCGTCGAAGCGTCCTTCATACTCCCAGCGGACGCCGTAGTTGATCGTCAAATTGCGGCGAATCTTCCACTGATCGCCGACATAGGCGGCAAAGTTATCCAACGGGTAGTTGCGTCCGCTGGTGGCGCCGGCCACATAACCGCTGGTCGGGCTGGTGACGTTGAAGGTCTGCGAGACGCTGCTGACAACTCCCGCCAGTTCGGCCAGCAACGCGTTGGCATTGCTCAAGTCCGTGTTGTTTACGCCGCCGGGGAATTGGCTCGTGACCAAGCCCTTGGTATTGGCCGCGGAGAAACCCAGAGCGTAGGTGGGCACGATGGCGCCGCTGTTGTAGTTGAAGACGTGGAAGATGTTGCTCTGCACGCCGAACTTGATGGTGTGCGCGCCGTGGTTCCAAATCGCATTGTCCAGGAATGCGTAGCTGTGTTCGTTGCGTCCCTGGGGCTCGAAGGTGTCGATCGGGTTTTGGAAGTTCAGTCCGCTGACAAAGAACTGACCCGCGCCAACCGAGGCGTTGTTGGTATCCATGAACGCCACCAAGCCGCGGCTGAATCCAAAGCGGAATTCGTTGGTCAGCGAAGCAGTCGGTGTGTAACGCCAGCCGATCGACGCAAAGTTGGTTCCCACGTTTTGAGTTCCCGCGGGCGTCACGCTAAACGTGGTGTCCACATCGGGACGCAACAGCACGTTGTTATTGTAGCTGTAGCTTCCGTTGATCTGGTTCTTCTGGTTCAAGTTGTAGTCGATGCGTCCACCGACGTTGTTATTGTTGTTGTTGGTGCTGCGGTTCAGAAGAAAACCGGTGGTGTTGTTGGTGTCGCCCACCGACGTGGTGTTTCCCGCCGCAGGAAGCTTGTTGATGATAGCGGCTGTCGACGGATCGGCCGAATAACCCGACGCGCTCAACACATTGATCGTCGCCAGGGCGCCGGCGGTGGTGTGATACGTGAAGATGCCGCTGCGGGCGCTGGAGGTCAGAATCGTATCGGTGTTGGTGGTCTGCGAAATCTGGCGGTACTCTTCGTCGAAGAAATAAAAGAACAGTTTGTCGCGGATGATGTGTCCACCGACGTTGCCGCCAAACTGATTGAGCAGCAGGCGCGGCTTCTTCACACCGGTCTGATCGTTGAAGAACGGGTTGGCCGCCAAGTTGTTGACGCGGTTTTCCCAGAATCCCTCGCCGTGAAATGTGTTCGAACCCGACGGAGTGCGCATGGTCACCTGCGCGGCGCCCGCGCCCATGGAAACGTCGGCGTTATCGGTGGTCACGGCGATCTCGCCGATCTGACCGAGGAAAGGCAGGTTCAAAGCTACGTCCAAGTCGTTGGTGCGGACGAAATCTTGAATGTTGACGCCGTCCAGCGTCATGTTCGAGTAGGTGGGGCGCAAGCCGTTGACCGTCGTATTGTTCGAGCTGATCGAGCTGACACCGGGCTGCATCGCCACCAGCGTCAGGGGATTGCGATCCTCTAACGGCAAGCCGTTGACGTCCTGCGTATAGACCGTGGTGGAGAGATCCACGCTGCTGGTGTTGACCAAACTGGCGGCCGCCGCATCTACGGTGACGCTTTCGGTTAGCGCTCCCACTTCGAGGTGAATCGGCGAGAGCGAGGTCTCTTTGGCCGTATCCACTTTGATATCTTTCACGGTTTCCACGCGGAAGCCGGACTTTGTGGCCGTCAACGTGTACAAACCGAACTCCAGGTTGCCGACGAAGAATCCGCCCTTATCGTTTGTGGTGGCCGGAAACTTTCCACCGGTCGCCTGATTGGTCACGACAATTTGAACGCCTGGCGCGACCGCGCCGCTCGCGTCGACGACGGTTCCGGCCAAGCTGCCGGAGATCTGCGCTGCCGCCAAGCCCGCCAAAAACACCACGGCCATAAGCGTCAGAGCGATCCTCTTGAGGATTTTGAAATGCTGATTCATTTATTGTTCTCCTATGCGTTGCTACGTGCGCACGGCTTTGTTTGCTTCGGACGGGAAATTGGGTCTTTCGATTGAATGTAACCGAGCCGACGACCCACCAAACCCTTACCTGGGCCTCAGTGTACGGTGGGCCCTTCCAGGGTGTCAAGTCATATTTAGGGTATCGTTAAAGCGCGAAGGTTCAAAGTGTTCCATCACATGGATCAGTTGCCGCCGAGTTCTAGCCGCCAAAATACAAAAGACACGAAGAACACTGCGAGGCTGGCGGCAGCCTCGCAGCGTTCTTCGTGTCCTTTGGGCCTTTTGTGGTTCGACGCCCTTCGTCAGAACTTAATGCTAAGCGACGTCTGAATCACACGCGCGGCTTGGTTCAAGTTCACCGGCGTGACCGTGCTGCCGATCTGTCCGAACGTGGTGCTGTTGATGTTCTGGTTGGCCACGCTGGGGACGCCGAAGTTCACCGTGTTGAACAGATTGAAAAACGACGTGCGGAAGACCAGCATCAAGCGCTCATGAATGCGCGTTTCCTTGGTGACGGCGAAGTCCATGTCCCAGAACTTCGATCCCTTGAACGCGTCGGGCGACAACGTTCCCACCTGTCCCGGACCGGGGTTGGTGAAAACCTCTCCGCTGTACGGCGTAAAGTTTAGAGCGTCGTTCGCTACGCCTTCACCGTTGGCGGGATTAATCGCCGAGGGGTTGATGGCGTAGACGTTGGCGCCCTTGAAGTAGACGCCCGTCAACGAGTTGACTTGCGCCGCGGTGACCGATGAGTTCGCCGTCTCGTTGCCGGAACGCCCGGCGCGATTCAACGTGCCGCGCGTGGACAAAATGCTGTAGGCCGCGCCCGACTGCACGGTCCACACCGGAGCGATGTTCCAGTCGCTGAGAAAGTGGTTCACCACCTTGTTGCTTGAGTTGAAACGGTGACCCGATCCCATCGGCAGCGCATAGCGCATGTAGCCCTTCCACGCCAACGGCAGGTTGTATGGCGAAAGTGTCGTGGCCAAGCCGGGATTCGCGTTGTCCAACAGAGGATCGAGGTTGGTCTGGCTGTTCAGCGGGCTGGAGTTGGTGATCGCCTTGCTCCACACGAAGCTCGAGTCGAAGAACAAGCTCGATCCGAAGGAGCGCTTCACTTCAATTTGCAGCGCGTCGTAGTGGGAGTCGGCGTCGTTGGTGTAGTAGTCGGCGATGAAGATATTGGGATTCGGCAGGATCAACGAGTTCACTGCCGGGCCCAATCCATCTTGCACGTAGATGCTGGCCAAGTTGCCGGCCTGACCTTGCTGAATGTTCGTGCGCACCGTGGCGTTGGTGAGCAATCCGCCGCCGGGCAGCGTGGGAATCACGGTGAGGGGTTGACTGCCGGTGATACCCGCGTTGTACGCCGGGTTGAACGATCCGGTTGCGGCCAACGCCAGGAAGCCGTTGGTGCGAGCGCGGTTGAAATCGGCCAGGAAGCCGTTCGGTCCAATGATCGTCTGGTTCAAGTCGAGCACCCGGCCGAGCTTGGCACCGTGATTCCCCACGAAGCCGACGCTGACAAAGTAGTGTCCCGGCAGTTCGCGTTGGATCGTGAAATTGAACTGCTGAACGTACGGTGTCGCGAGGTTGGGATTGATCAACTCGGTTGCCGTCGCGGGACCGAACGTGGCCAATTCCTGCGAGAACGTCTGCGGCTCGGTGAACGCGGGAACGGGAATCCCGTTCTTGCCCGCGATCGTCGCGGTGAGGTTGGTGATGCCAACCGAGGAACTGAGGCCTGGATTGTTGTTGGCGGCGTTGTTGCCGGCCAGGATCGCATTGTCGTTCACAAAGTTGATGCTGTATCCGGCGCGGACCGAGGTCTTGCCGTTGCCCCACGGGTCCCACGCGATACCGATGTTGGGTGCGAAGTTATTCAGGTCGCGGTTGTAGGCGGGTTGCGCCGCGTTGCCGCCGATGAAGTTGACGCTGGCGTTGGAAAGCAGCGTGGCTTGCGGGTCGTTGTTCTGAATCTGCGGTCCCAGGAGCAACCCGTTGCTCTCGTCGTAGCGTCCTTCATACTCCCAGCGCACACCGTAGTTCACCGTCAGGTTGTGGCGCATTCTCCACTGATCGCCCACGTAGACGGAGAAGTTGTCGTACGGCAAGTTGCGGCCGTTGGTGGCGCCGTTCACGTAACCGCTCGTAGGGCTGGTAACGTTGAAGGTCTGCGCCGCGCTCGAAGTGATGCCGCCGAGCACCGCCAGCAATGCGTTGGCGTTGGAGAGATCCGTGGTGTTCACACCGCCGGGGAACTGGCTGGCTTGCAGGCCCTTGGTGTTCGCCGTCGAGATGCCCAGCGTGTAGGTAGGCACGATGCCGGCGCTGTTGAAGTTGAAGGCGTGGAACAGATTGCTCTGCACGCCGAACTTGATGGTGTGCGCGCCGTGATTCCAAATCGCGTTGTCCAAGAACGCGTAGCTATTCTCCCGGCGTCCCTGTGGTTCGAACGTGTCGATCGGATTCTGAAAGTCGAGACCGTTGATAAAGAACTGGCCCGCGCCGACGGTGTTGTTGTTGGTGTCTTGGAACGCCACCAAGCCTCGGCTGAAGCCGAAGCGGAATTCGTTGGTCAGCGTCGCGGTGGGTGTATAGCGCCAGCCGATCGAGGCGAAATTCGTGCCCACGTTTTGGGTGGCCGCCGGCGTGACGCTGAACGTGGTGTCGATATCGGGACGCAGCAGCACGTTATTGTTGTAGCTATACGTGCCGTTGATCACGTTCTTGGTGTTCATGTTGTAGTCGATACGTCCGCCGACGTTGTTGTTGTTATTGTTTTCGCTCCGATTCAACAGGAATCCCGTGGTGTTGTTGCCGTCGCCAACGACGTTGGTATTGCCCGCCGCCGGCAGTTTACCGATGATGCCGGCCGTCGTGGGATCGGCCGCATAACCGGAAGCCGTCAGGACGTTGATACTCGCGAGTTGGCCCGCGCTGGTGTGATAAGTGAAGATTCCGTTGCGCGCGGCCGGCGTGAGAATCTGATCGGTGTTGGTGGTCTGCTGGATCAGGCGATACTCTTCGTCGAAGAAGTAGAAAAACAGCTTGTCGCGGATGATATGTCCGCCGACGTTGCCGCCGAATTGATTCAGCAGCAAGCGCGGCTTCTTCACGCCGTCGGCGTCGTTGAACCACTGGTTCGCGGCGAGATTGTTGATGCGGTTTTCCCAAAATCCTTCGCCGTGCCAGGTGTTCGATCCCGAGGGCGTACGCATCGTGACTTGACCGACGCCCGCACCCATGGAAACGTCGGAGTTCGAGGTGGTGACTTCGATTTCGCCCACCTGACCCATGAACGGCAGGTTCAAGGCCACGTTCAAATCGTTGGTGCGGACGATATCTTGAATGTTCACGCCGTCGAGCGTCATGTTGTTGAAGCTCGGGCGGAGGCCGCCGACCGTGGAAGCTCCGCCGTTATACGCGGAACTGACGCCGGGCTGCAACGCAACCACGCTCAATGGATTGCGATCTTGCAGCGGCAATCCATTGATGTCTTGGGCGTAGATCGTGTTCGAAATGTCGGCGCTCGACGTGTTTACCACGCCGGCGTTGGACGCATCGACCGTGACTTGCTCGCTAAGCGCGCCCACTTCCAAGTGGATGGGGGCCAACGATGTTTCCTTCGCGGTGTCGACCTTGACGTCCTTCACGGTCGCGATGCGGAAACCCTGCTTCATCGCCGTAATCGTATACAGCGCGCTTTCCAGATTGCCGACGTAGAATCCGCCTTGACCGTTGGTGACCGCCGGATACTTCGCGCCGGTTGCCTGGTTGATGACCACGATCTGGACGTCGGGCGCGACCGCGTCGCTCGAGTCCATGACCGTTCCAGCCAAACTGCCGGAAATCTGCGCCGCGGCCAAGCCGGTTAGCAAGGCCACAGCCACGAGTGTCAGACCAATCCTCTTAAAAACACTGCACTGTTGAGTCATTTGGTTTTTTCTCCTATGCGTCTCGCCTACGTTCGCCGGCGTTCCGATCGGTATAGGCAGGGAAATAGAAAGCCTCTACGTTCGATTGGTAATCTCGCCGACGAGCCACTAAACTCTGGCGTCTACTGCTGGTGACTTGAACGTGTCAGGTTTTATTTCAGATACCGTCAGGCAAGAAACACTGAGAGTGTTCCGTCAAAGGGATCAGTTTCGGGGCTTACAATCTCTGCTAGTAATTCGTCGAAGGAACTCCCTTTGCGGCCTCGGTGGTTAGATCCTGTAGAATCGCTTCATGTCGGGTGACGCGTGGCACGCGGGTATTGAATTGTTCCGCGCGGGCCGCTATTTTGAAACCCACGAAGAGTGGGAGATCGCATGGCGCGATGCGCCCAAGCACGAACGCGACTTCTATCAAGGAATGGTCCATGTGACCGTGGCACTGTATCAAGCAGGCCGTGGGAATCACGTGGCCGCGCGCAGCCAATTGCGCAAGGCGCGACGCCGCTTGGGTCCTTATGGCGATCGGCATCATGGTGTAGAGTTGAAAGGGCTGCTCGCGGAAACCGAACGCGCCGTCGAACAGAAACTAACGGGGAAAAGCTGGGAGACGATATGTTTTCAATCAAGAATGTAGCGGGGTTCGTGGTCGCGATCGCGCTGGGGTGCGCGTTCGCTTCGACGCAGGATCCCGGCGGACCAGGCGGCCGCATGTTCCCGTCGACCGAAGGCGATTTCGTCATCAAGGACTACAAGTTCAAGAGCGGCGAAACGCTCGACGAGTTGCGATTGCATTACCGCACCGTCGGGAAAGCCAGCAATCCCGCCGTCTTGATCATGCACGGCACCGGCGGCTCCGGCACGCAATTCCTGCGCGACGGTTTTGCCGGCCAGTTATTCAATCCCGGCCAATTGCTCGACTCCACGAAGTATTTCATCGTGCTGCCCGACGACGTCGGTCACGGGAAATCGTCGAAACCCTCTGACGGACTTCATGCGAAGTTTCCTCACTACGATTACGACGACATGATCGACTGCGAGTACCGCTTGCTCACCGAGCATCTTGGCGTAAAACACTTGCGACTGGTGATGGGGACGTCGATGGGCGGCATGCATTCGTGGCTATGGGGCGAGGCGTATCCCGATTTCATGGACGCGCTGATGCCGCTGGCCTCGCTGCCCGTGCAGATCGCGGGACGCAATCGCGTGACGCGCAAAATGGCCATGGACGCGATCCGCAACGATCCGGCATGGATGAACGGCGAGTATAAGACGCAGCCGCCGGTCCAGGGCCTAACCACAGCGATCGACGTGCTGCTGTGGATGGGAAGCGCGCCGCTCTACTGGCAATCGCAATATCCCACGCGCGACGCCGCCGACAAGTATCTCGATGAGCAAATGAAGTCGCGAATGAGGACCACCGACGCGAACGATCTGCTGTACCAATTCGACAGCTCGCGCAACTACAATCCGCAACCGAAGCTAGGATCGATCAAAGCGCCGTTGCTCGCGGTGAACTCCGCCGACGATCAAGTGAATCCCCCGGAGCTGGGGATTTTGGAACGCGAAATCAAGAACGTTCCGCACGGACGCGCGATCGTTCTGCCGATCACCGCGGACACCCGCGGTCACGGCACGCACACGATCGCGAAAATCTGGCAGAAATATCTCGCGGAGTTGCTCGAGCAATCGAAACACTAGTAGGTCGTCTGTGAGTTGTCTATAGCGCTTTCGGTCCGGGATGGATCGCGTTTGTTTTGTCGCGCTTTGTATCATCTTTTGTATCAGGGCACGGCTGAAGCCGTGCCCTGATACGAACCAAGCAAGCGCCGGAACTTTCGATTCTTCACCTAAGGACCAAGGATGCTTTAAACAACTCGCAGGCAACCCACTAGCTGAGAGAAAGACATCCTGGCCTGTCCATTTCTGCGCACCAAAAAAAGGCACTAGCCGTACTAGGTCGATCAGGCCGTTCACTCGCGTGTTATTATCCGATACGCTACTAGCGACCTTTAAGATTGTGTGTTAACGTTTCGACTTCCTTCAAACTTCCTGGGCCATCGAAAGGTTTCAAATCGTGCATCCGCTTGCCTCGAAGACCAACCGCGCTACGAACTGGGCTGCCTCGCCCGAGAGAAAACAACCTGCCGGCACTTCTGAAACACAGCGCGATCCGCTCGTGGTGCTGTGGGACTTGATCAAACATGACCTCGAGCCGGTGATCGGAAAGCAAAACGTCGTCACGTGGCTCAATCCAATCGGATTGGTGGATGTGGATGGTTCGGTAAAGATGCAAACGCCCAACGCTACGTGCCGCGAATGGGTGATGGAACATTACTTCGACGCCATCAATCGCGTGGCCGTGCAAAGACTTGGAAAGCAGCTCGAGATGATTGCGGATTCCGAAGACGGGACACGCGACTCGAGACCCGCCGCGCCGGCGCCCCCCGCCGCGACCGTCACGCCTCGCTTCGACCCGACGCGCCGCGATTCCCCGCTCGATCCGCGCTATCGCTTCGACAAATTCGTGGAGGGCACGTCCAACCAACTGGCGCTCGCCGCGGCCAAGCGCGTGGCTTCCGATCCCGGCAGTTCGTACAATCCGTTGTTCCTGTATGGAAGCGTAGGACTCGGCAAGACCCATTTGATGCAGGCCGTCGGTCACGAACTGCGCGCGCGCATGCCGCACTGGCGCGTGATCTACGTGTCGGCCGAGCGCTTCATGAACGAAATGATCCAGTCGCTGAAAGAAGATTCCATGGCTTCGTTCCGCGAATGGATCCGCAACGTCGACGTGTTGCTGGTCGACGACGTGCAAATGTTGGCGCGCGGCGAACGCACGCAGGAAGAATTTTTCCACACTTTCAACACGGTCTACGAATTCCGCAAGCAGATCGTGCTCACGAGCGATTGTCCGCCGAAGACGATCGCCATCGAAGAACGCCTGCGCTCGCGCTTCGAGTGGGGATTGATCGCCGACATTCAACCGCCCGACAAGGAAACGCGTCAGGCGATCCTGATGAAGAAAGCGGAAGTCGATCGCTGCCACTTGCCGGAGGGCGTCGCGAAGTACATCGCGGAACACGTGAAGTCGAACGTGCGCGCGCTGGAAGGCTGCTTGGTGCGCTTGATGGCGCATTGCTCGATCACGAATCAGCCGATCACCGAGGAACTCGCCGCTCGCGTGCTGAAGAATCAGTTCGCCGGCGAGCAAGAGGAAGTAACGCTCGATGCGATCCAAAAAGTGGTCGCCGACCACTTCGGCATCCGCATCCAGGAACTGAAGGCTAAGAATAATTCGAAGCGCGTCGTGCATCCGCGTCAAATCGCCATGTGGATGGCGCGCGAGTTGACCGAATCGTCGTTGCCGGAGATTGCGCGAGCATTCGGCGGCAAGCACCATACGACGGTCTTGCACTCGGTAGAAAAAATCGCGCGCAAAAAACGCACCGACATCACTTTCAACAAGGAACTGAGCTTGCTGATGTCGTCGTTTCAGTAGGTTCGATTGTTTTCCACAGACCAGGGGCTCACAGCGTTGTGCGGGAGGGTGAGCCCTGGGGGTTCCACGTGCCCATCGGGAAAAACCCTAAAACTTTTGCACATGCTGCATGCCAGTGCAAATTATTCCATGGAAAGCCGGTTAGCCCGTTATCCACAGTTTCCACCGCTCTACTAAGACTGTATACTTCTCTATTGAACTACTCTATTACGCAATAACAGTACGCGGCATTCTTGGCGCTGCACAAGTGAGGGAAGCATGGAGTTCACGGTCAACAAAACGGATCTGGTTCGCGAGCTTTCTCTGTCGCAAGGCGTGGTGGAAAAGAAGACCACGATTCCCAGCCTCTCGAACGTGCTGATTGAAGCGCACGGCGATCGCATCGAGTTGACGGCCACCGATCTGGAGTTGGGCATCCGCAGTTCCTGTGCCGCGAAGGTGAAGTCGCAGGGATCGGTGTGCGTACCGGCAAAAAAACTGCTCGACTATGTGCGACTGCTCGACGACGGCGACGTTGCCGTGAAAGCGCTGGAGAATCACTGGATCCAAATTACCTACAAGCGTTCGCGCACCAAGCTGGTGGGCATGTCGCGCGAGAGTTTTCCGGTATTGCCGCAGTTCCCCGCGAAGGGCGCCGCCGACATTCCAGCGGGCGTCTTCGGCGGGATGATCGCGCGCACCATTTTCGCGATTTCGAGCGAGGAATCGCGCTACACGCTGAATGGCGCGCTACTGGTGGTAAAGCCGGGCGCGCTGGGAATGGTCGCGACGGACGGGCATCGCTTGTCGCAATTTGAAAAGAGCGACGTGGGCGGCACGGCGGAAGTTCGCGCGCTGATTCCGCGCAAGGCCATGGGTGAAATCCAGAAACTGGTGGCGGAAGCCGATCCGGAAAGCGCGATCCATTTCGCGAAGAACGAGAGCCACTTGTTTTTCCGCATCGGCGATCGCTTGCTGGTAAGCCAGCAACTCTCCGGACAATTCCCGAACTACGAAGCGGTGATCCCCAAGGACAACACGCGTCACGTGACGGTGGAGCGCAACGAAATCACGGCGGCGGTGCAGCGCGTCTCGCAATTCGCCGACGATCGCACTCGGGCGATCAGGATGAACTTGAAGCCCGGTCAGGTGACGCTGTCGGCGTCGAGCTCGGAGTTGGGCGAATCCGAAGAAACGATCGAGGCGCCGTACCAAGGCGAAGAAATCAACGTGGGCTTCAACGCGCAATACCTGCTCGATTTTTTGCGCGCGCCGGGCAGCGGTCAAGTGACGTTTGAGCTGAAGGACGAGCAATCGGCGGGCCTGGTGCGTCCTACTGAGGAAACGAACGAGAAGTACCGGTATATCGTCATGCCGATGCGGATTTGAATAGGGTCGTGGAAGAGTTCAAATCCAACACCTAGCCCCACAATAGCAGAAAATGTACCCAACGGTTTTCTCACCGCAGAGACGCCGAGACGCAGAGAAAAACAGGTTAGTGCGACTATCAGGTTTTCTCTGCGCCTCTGCGTCTCTGCGGTAAAAAAGACCGCCGGAAGACCAAAACATTGTCAATAAGAAATGTTTGACACCCACCCCCCAAACCACCCCTCCGCGCATCTGTTGAAAACACACAACTTGCAGTCCCGTTTTGACCGTTAAGTGCCTTATATTTCAGCGGCTTAGGCTTGCTCCGGACCCCCTTCCGTGATATGCTATTTCTTCACCCTTCGGAGGACCCTTCGTGGCAGGCAAAGACAACGAAAAAGAGAACACCCGTCCGGCCAATTCCGCGCCCAAAGGCTCGGATTACGATGCCAGTAGCATCAAAGTTTTAGGCGGCCTGGAAGCAGTTCGCCTGCGCCCGGCCATGTACATCGGATCGACCGGCGCGATGGGCTTGCATCATCTCGTCTACGAAGTCGTCGACAACTCCGTCGACGAAGCGCTCGCCGGACACGCCGACGCCGTTGACGTCACGATCCACGAAGATAATTCCATTACCGTGATCGACAACGGACGCGGCATCCCCGTCGGCATTCACAAGGAAGAAGGCGTGTCGGCGGCCGAAGTGGTGATGACCAAGCTGCACGCCGGCGGAAAATTCGATTCCAACAGCTACAAAGTTTCGGGCGGCTTGCACGGCGTTGGCGTGAGTTGCGTGAACGCGCTGTCGGAAGTGCTCGATCTGGAAATCTGGCGCGACGGATTCACCTGGGAACAAACCTACGAGCGCGGCGTTCCGAAAGCGCCGCTGGCCAAGCGCGGCAAGACGGATCGCCACGGCACACGCGTGACGTTTCAGCCGGATGCGAAAATCTTCACCGTGCTCGAGTTCAACTACGACACGCTGGCGCAGCGCCTGCGCGAACTGGCCTTCCTGAATCGCGGCCTCACCATCACGCTCACCGACGAGCGCGACGAGAAAAAGGAAAAGAAGCAGGAGTTCCATTACGAAGGCGGCATCAGCGAGTTCATCAAGCATTTGAATCGCGGCAAATCGGTGGTCAACGACAAGCCGATCTACATGGAAGCCGAACGCGATGCCAACGGCGTGAAGATCAACATCGAAGTGGCCGTGCAATACAACGACGCCTACAACGAAACGGTGTTTTCCTTCGCCAATAACATCAACACCGTCGACGGCGGAACGCATCTCACGGGATTCCGCGGCGCGCTGACCAAAGCGATCAATCAATTCGGCTCGGCGCAAGGGCTGTTCAAGGACATGAAGGAGAATCTCACCGGCGACGACGTGCGCGAAGGACTGGTGGCCGTTGTCAGCGTGAAACTCCCGCAGCCGCAATTCGAAGGACAAACCAAGGGCAAGCTGAACAGCGACATTTCCTCCACCGTCAATTCGTTCGTCTACGAGCGGCTGATGGCCGCGTTCGAGCAATCGCCGAACGTCGCGAAGAAAATCATCACCAAGGCCGTGGAAGCCGCCCGAGCACGCGAAGCCGCGCGCAAGGCGCGGGAGCTGGTCCGGCGCAAAGGCGCGCTCGACTCCGCGTCGCTTCCCGGAAAGCTCGCCGACTGCCAGGAGCGCGATCCCGAACGCTGCGAGTTGTACCTGGTGGAGGGCGAATCCGCGGGCGGCACCGCCAAGCAGGGACGCGATCGCCGGTTTCAGGCGATCCTGCCGCTGAAAGGAAAAATCCTCAACGTGGAGAAAGCGCGCGCCGACAAAATGCTGGCGCACGAAGAAATCCGCGCGATGATCGTGGCGCTCGGCACCGGCATCAACGAGGACTTCGACGCCGCGAAGCTTCGCTACGGCCGCATCATCATCATGACCGACGCCGACGTCGACGGCAGCCACATTCGCACGCTGCTGCTGACGTTTTTCTTTCGCCAGATGAAGCCGTTGATCGAAGCGGGACGCGTCTACATCGCGCAGCCGCCGCTTTATCAGTTGAAGAAGGGCAAGACCGCGCGCTACATCAAAGACGATCGCGAATTCACCAAAGAATTGATGAAGCGCGTTACCGACGACCTCGCCGTGAGCTACGCCGGCGGCAAGACGCCGCTCACCGGCAAGGATTTGGGCACGTTCCTCACCAACCTGCAAGAGTATTTGCAGTACTTCGAAAAACTCGTGCTGCGTTTGCGCGAGCGTGAAGTGGTGGAACTGTTGCCGGACTCCGGTCTCGAACGCAAAACCGACTTTGAAGGCGACGTGCGTTTGCGCGCGCTCGAAAAACGACTCACCAAGCTCAAACGCAAGTGCGAAATCCGCCGCGACGAAGAGCATCAGCTCTACGAATTGCTCTTCTGGGACAGCTCGGGCGCCGAGAAGCGCGTCAACTGGCGCTTGGCCGGCCGGCCGGAATATCGCCGCATGATGGCGCTCGCGAAAAACATCGCCGACTACAATCATCCGCCGTTTGCGGCGCAGCAAAACAGTCACACGGCGACGCTGAGCAGCTCCGCGGAGTTGCTGCAACACACGGTCGAGGAAAGCAAGAAGGGCTTCGATCTGAAACGATTCAAGGGTCTCGGCGAAATGAATCACGAACAGCTATGGGAAACCACGATGAATCCCGAGAATCGCACGCTGCTGCAAGTGAAACTCGAGGACGCCGCGGAGTCCGAAGTGATCTTCACCACGCTCATGGGCGAGGACGTCGAGCTACGCCGGAAATTCATTGAAGAAAACGCGTTGGAAGTGAAGAACCTAGATATTTAAGTGCTGAGTCCTGAGTGCTGAGTCCTGAGTAAAGAAACGCCTACTCACGCTCAGCACTCAGCACTCAGGACTCAGGACTGAGTCTATGGCTGACGAAAAACAACCGAACCTTCCCATCCCGCCCGGCGACGGCGCCCCGCCCGCCGACTCCATTGTACCGATCAATGTAGAAGACGAGATGCGCCGCAGCTACGTGGATTACGCGATGAGCGTAATCATCGGGCGCGCCATCCCCGACGTGCGCGACGGCTTGAAGCCGGTGCATCGCCGCATTCTGTTCGCGATGGACGAACTCGGCCTGCGCCCGAATCGTCCGCACCGCAAATGCGCCAAGATCGTCGGCGACACGCAAGGCAACTTTCACCCGCACGGCGATCTGGCGATCTATGACGCGCTGGTGCGCATGGGCCAGGATTTCACCATGCGCTATCCCCTGGTGGATAAGCAGGGGAATTTCGGATCCGTCGACGGCGATCCGCCCGCGGCCCCGCGATACACCGAAGGCCGCTTGGCGCGCATTTCCGAAATGCTGCTCGAGGATCTCGACAAAGAAACCGTCGACTTCCGCGCCAACTACGACGACACGCGCATGGAGCCGGAGTACCTGCCGGCGCGCGTGCCGAATTTGCTGATCAACGGCGGATCGGGCATCGCCGTGGGCATGGCCACCAACATTCCGCCGCATAACTTGTCGGAAATCGTCGCCGCGACGATCGCGCTGATCGAAAACCCCGACACGCCGCTCGAAAAAATCATCGAGATGGTTCCGGGCCCCGATTTCCCCACCGGCGCCTACATCTACGGACGCGCCGGCATTCACGAAGCGTATCGCACCGGCCGCGGCAAGTTCATCATGCGCGCGAAAGTGGCGATCGAAGATCTCGGCAAAGAGAAGCAGCAGATCGTCGTCAGCCAAATTCCGTACCAAGTGATCAAGAAACGCCTGGAGCAGCAGATCGCCGACTTGGTGAACGATAAGCGGATCGAAGGCATTTCCGACCTGCGCGACGAGAGCGATCGCGACGGCATGCGCTACTGCATCGAGTTGAAGCGCGGCGAGCAGCCCGAGGTGGTGCTGAACAATCTCTACAAGCACACCCAACTGCAAACCAGCTTCGACATGATCCTGTTGGCGATCGTCAACGGCCAGCCGCGCGTGATGGGATTGATCGAGGCGCTGAAGCTATTCATCGATCACCGCGAAGAAGTGGTCCGCAAGCGCACCGAGTTCGAGTTGCGCAAGGCTCGCGATCGCGAGCACATTTTGGAAGGCTTCCAGAAGGCGCTCGACAATCTCGACGCCATCATCAAGTTGATCCGCGCCTCGAAGGGTCCGGCGGAGGCGCGCGTGGAGTTGGTTCGCCGCTTCGCGTTCAGCGACAAGCAAGCCGTGGCGATTCTCGAAATGCAATTGCAGCGGCTCACCGGACTGGAGCGCGACAAGATTCTCCAGGAACTGAAGGAAATCAAGGAGCGCATCGAAGGGTATCTCGAGATTTTGGGCAGCGATCGCAAGTTGAAGGGCGTGGTGGTGAAGGAACTGAAGGAAGTCGCCAAGGAGTTTGGCGACGAGCGCCGCACGCAGTTTAAAGACGAGCGCGCCGATCTCACCATCGAAGATCTGGTAGCCGATGAAGACATGGCGGTGACGGTTACGCAGCAGGGTTATCTGAAGCGCACGCCGATCACCACCTATCGCGCGCAAACGCGCGGCGGCAAGGGCCGCATTGGCATGGCCACGCGCGATCAGGACTTCGTGAAGAACTTGTTCATCGCGTCGGCCCACAGCTACATTTTGGTCTTCACGACCAACGGCCGCTGCTACTGGCTGAAGGTTTACGATTTGCCGGACGTCGGCGCGGCGGGCCGCGGCAAGAACATTCAGAATCTCGTCCACTTGCAGCCCGGCGAGAAAGTCACGGCGTTCTTGAACGTCGGGAAGACGTTTGGAGAAGACAAATTCGTGGTGCTGACGACCAAGCTAGGTGTGATTAAGAAGTCGGCGCTGACGGAATTCTCGAATCCGCGCTCGGTGGGAATCATCGCCATCGGCATCGAGAAGGGCGACGAGCTGATCGGCGCGGCCGTCACCGACGGCAAGCAGCACATCTTCCTCGGCACGCACGAAGGCATGTCGATTCTCTTCCCCGAGAGCGACGTGCGCGCGATGGGACGCCAGGCGTACGGCGTCAACGCGATGGATCTGGAATCCGGCGACTACTTGATCGGCATGGAGACGGTGAATCTCGTCGAGGGCAAGGAAGAAGCGGCGGGATTGATCCTGACGGTCGCGGAGAAGGGCTACGGGAAACGGACGCCGGTCAGCGAATACCGCCGGCAGTCGCGCGCGGGCAAGGGCGTAATCAACATGAAGGCAACCGACAAGACGGGCAAGGTGGTGGCGGTGCTGAACGTGAAGGAGTCCACCGAGATCGTGGTGATCACGCAACAGGGCAAGATTATCCGCGTGGAATCGAACACGGTGCGCGAAACGGGCCGCTCGGCGCAAGGCGTGCGGTTGTTATCGCCCGACGAAGGCGACCGCATTGCCGCGGCGACAATCATCCCGGAGGATGAAGAAGCTCCACCGCCGTTGATGCAGTAGGGCGTCCCATGATTGCCTAGCGCGCGCTAAGGGTGTCGAAATAGGATAAGAGGTCGCTTACCGCCTTCTCTCCTCCAAGAGCCTTCCGACGGGCCGATTCATAAAGTGTGTTCATCAGTTCGCGAAGTCCCGTCGAATTGCTTGCAACTCCTTCGAGCTCCCGACCCGTGGCTGACTCTACCATCACGCCGTTCCCATTGAAAATCTGGACGGATATGTCGTCGGGCAAGGTCATGTAGCGGTGGTTGCGGATCTTAACGACATACTCTGGAAAAGCCGCTTGGAACGCGTCCTCCTCGACAGTTTCTTCCCAGTCGACCTTGCCTTTGTCGGTCAGTTCTTTCAAGCGAAGAACCAACTGTAGTAGCCGCGTGTCAGCCATTGTGTTCCTGTCCTTCTTTCCTAATGTGTATCATAACCTCGGTCACCTTGTCGATTTCTGCCGTGGTTAGTCGGTTCAAACGGGTCGGGTCCGGCTCCTTTGTGGAGGCCTTCTCCAGGGCGTCTTCCATCGTCCTGAACTGTCCGATAGCGCCGACGAGAACCGCTTGCTGCGCGTCATTGAGCCACGGGTTGTACTCGCGGATCGACATTAACAACTTTCGCAATACCGAGTAGCGATCCGCAGCCGGTCCCCAAGCCCTCACGCGTTGCAGGCGTTTGATCTCGTCCATGATGGAGATCGCCTCGGCGCATTGCGCCGCAGAGTCTATCCGATCCATGCGTTGACGCATTTTTCGGACGGCATCTTGCGCTTGTTCCGCGGCCGTTCGTGATTTTCTGACCTGAATTAACGTATACCAAAACCCAATTATGCTCACGAATAGCCCAAGGACGCTGGCGATGTCGCCCCAATGTCGCCTCAGGAAGTCGTTGAAATCTGGCACCGGGTCATATTATTCGAACTGCGTGTGTGGAGAACAAAGATAATGCGATAAGTTAAACCAAACGCCGCTCATAGAGTTCACGGATCAACTTGTCCGCGTCGATGTCAGCCCATCCGCCAGCCGCCGCCATTGAGGCAGCGATATCCTCTTCGGTTGGTTCAGGCGCATCCGCGAGGTGGAGATAGACCTCGACGCCATCCGTGGGATCGAGCGGTTCCACGAAATCTTTGCCGGTGCCATTGCGACTCATGGCTTAAGGATAGCATCTTCACTGCACCGCAATCCTCAGCGAGGCGGAAAACACGCCGCCGACCGAAACCTGCACAGCAGTGTTGGTTCCGCTCGGCACATTCGGCGGAATCACAATGTTGATTTGAAATACTCCGGACGACAGCGCCGGCGCCGCGCCGACAAATTGCACTTGCGCATTCATGAAGTCGACCTGCGCTGTCACCGGAAGCGTGGCGAACTCGAGCGGCGAGAGCGGCGTGATGCCGCCGGTCACGCCTGGCGGATTCGTGGGTCCGGCTCCTGTGCCCCAAATCGAAATGATGCTCCCGGCCTTGGCGGGATTCGTGGCGGAATTGATCGAGCCGTCGGAGTTCAGTGCCGCGGCCTCGAGGTTGCCCGAGAAGTCACGCAGGAAGAGCGCCGGCGCCGTCGGGACCGTCTTGAACGCGGCCGCGTTCGACAGCGCGCCATTGTAATTTACCTGCACGTGCGTCGCGCTATTCGGCGACAATTCCCACGGCGCTTGCACGTTGATCTGTTGCGATTGCACGTAGAGCAGCGGCGCGGGCACGCCGTCGAACAAAACTTGCACGCCGGACAATTGCGTCGGTACCGTCGCACTGGAAGAACTGTTCACACCCGCTTGCGGACCAAAGCCCAGCCCACGCAGCGTGATCAGCTCGCCGGGAGCGATCGCGCCTTCCGCAAAACTTGCGCCGTTCTGCGCCACGAGCGCCATGCACGGCGCGTTGACGCCTGTGGTGTTCGCGATCGCCATGTGCGTGAGAAACGGCACTGCCATGCTCAGCAATGTTCCGTTCACCGGTTGCGCGGTTCCCGGAAAATCTGAGGATGTCGTTGATCCTCCGACGAAAACCGAACCGTCGCCGCCCACGGCGAACGCCGACGGCGTGTCGATGCCCGATCCGCCGAGATACGACGCCGCGGCGACCGCGCCTGTCGGCGAAAGTTGTGCGACCAACACGTCGAATCGTCCGCCGGCCGCGCAGCTCTGGGATGCGCCGGGCGTTGTCGGAAATCCGTAGTTGAGCGCGGCGGTCACATATGCATTGCCCGCCGCATCCGCGACCACGCTGCCCGCGCCGTCGAAGATCGTCGAGTAGATTAGCGACGTCCCTTGCGCGTTGAAGCGCGTCACGAAGTTCCGTTCGGTGTCGAGCGGATAGTTCGGCCACCACGGGACCACGCTGGTCAGCGACTCAAACGCGCCCGGCGTGGTGGGGAAATTCGTCGAGGCCGTTGTTCCTTCCACCACAGCGTTGCCTTGCGCATCGATGCCGAGGCCATAGATGTAGTCGTAGGTATTTCCACCGAGATAGGTCGAGTAAATCAGGGACGATGCCTGCGCATTCAGTTTCGCGACGAACGCGGACGCCGTTTTGTTCGGCGCAACGGTGAGATACGCGCCCGGCGTGGTAGGGAAAGTTGTAGAACGCGTGAAGCCGGCGACGTAGATGTTGCCGGCTGAGTCGAGCGCCAAGCCGTTCAGCACGTCGCTACCGCTGCTTCCCAAGTACGTCGAGAAAATGAGCGCCGTTCCCGTGGCGTTCAATTTGGCGATCACGCCATGCGCCTGTGTCGGCACGGTGCTGGTGGTTTGAAACGCGCCCGGTGTCGTGGGAAACGCGCCTTGCGCCGGTGTCGTGGATCCACCGAAGACGGCGTTGCCCGCTGCGTCGACGGCCAACGAAATGCCGCCCTCGGCGCAGTCGGGCATCAGCGTGGAGTAAATCAATTGCGTTCCCGTGGAATTCAGTTTCGCCACGAATGCGTCAAACTGAAGTGACGATTGATTCGTGAACGCCGCACCGGGCGTCACCGGAAAATTGTTCAGCCCTTGATTTTGGAACGTCTGGCCCGCGACGTAGACCGAACCTTGCGAATCGACGGCGATCGCTTGACCGACGTCGCGCCCCAATCCGCCCAGGTACGTGGCGAACACGATGTTTCCCGTGGAATCGAGCTTCATCACGAATGCGTCGGAGCAGGGGTAGGTCACGGGCGGCGAGTGCGGATCGAAAGTGTACGGGCAGTTCCCGCCCGCTAGCCTGGGTTGCACGGCGCCCGGCGTCACCGGAAAATTCGTCGTGTTCGTGGAGCCGGTGACGTACAGGTTTCCGGCCGCGTCGGTGGTCATGGCATTGATGGTCGTGCCGTTCGGAACGCCGAGATAAGCGGCCACGGCGGGCGGCAAGAAATGTGTGTAGATCACCGATGCTGACGCTGGCGTGAGCGTAAACAACACGGCGAAGCCCACAAGCAGGGTTCGCGAAAGATCTTTCATTGCCGATGAAGAGGCACGCCAAATGCCAAATCGCGGCGGCGGGATAACAATCAGTTACGGCGACCGTGCAAATGCAGCGGTGTCGTTATGACACGTCCCACTACGAACCGGACAGTCCTAGGATCACCTTTTCCGCCGCGGCTTTCGCGCTGCGAATGCAATCGGGAATACCAATGCCGTCGAGAAAATTTCCGGCCACGGCAATGCGTGGATGCGCAACGATGCGGCGCCGCAGCTCCGCGATCCGTTCCCGATGACCGACCAGAGGTTGCGCCATCGCCTCGGGCCACTGCGCTACACGCGCTTTCTCAGGTGCGCGCGTCACGCCCATCAAATCGCGCATTTCTTGGAGCACCGCATCCAGGGCCGCGCCGCTCTCATGGCGTCCGCGCAAAAACCCGCGGACGTAAGTGAATCCCGTTGGCGCGCGGTTCGGATACTTGGCTGAGAGCCACGAGCACGCCAGAATCTTGCGATTCTCCACGCGCGGCACGACGAATCCGAAGCCGCCGTCGGACACCGGCAAATCGCTTTCGCGATAGAACAGCGAGACCGTCACGGTCGACGCGCAAGGAATCGCGCCAAGAATCTCCGCGACATCGGGCGCCGCCGCGTGCAAGAGCTTGGCGGATTGCGCCGGCGGCATCGCGCAGATCGCGGCATCGAAGGGCTCGCCTTGCACCCGAACGCCGTCGCTGGTCGATGCGATTTCTTCTACGCTCTCGCCCAAACGCAGGCGCGTGCGCGCCAGTTTCCCGGCGATCGCGTCGGTGAGTTCCTGCATGCCGCTCTGAAAACTCACAAAGGGCGCCCACTTCGGTTTCCCGCGCGTGTTCGATTGCGCGGCGCGGATGACGCCACGGATCGCGTTGCCGTATTGTTTTTCGTACTCGAGGAATTGCGGCAGCACCGCGTTCATGCTGAGGGCGTCGGCGTCGCCGCCGTAAATTCCGGAAATCAGCGGCTCGGCGAGGTAGCGTGCCACTTCCTCTCCGAAGCGCGATCGCGCGAAATCGCCGACGGAAAGGTCGCCGCGAGTTTCAGGATGTCGCCGGAACGCCTCGCGCGCCACGCGCAGCTTCGTTCCCCAACTAAAGAGTTTTGTGCGCGCCAGCGGCGCCCATCCCGTGGGCACGAAGAACTGGAATCCCGCGGGAAAGTTTTCCAAGCGGCCGTTTTTCACCACGTAAACGCTGCGCGTATTCGAATTCACCAGGCGATCGGTGATGCCCAGTTCTTCGACCAGATCGAGCGCCGCTTGTTTGTACGAGAGAAAGGAGTCGGGACCTTCTTCGTAGCGGAAGCCGTCTTCCAGCGGCGACGAAATCACTCCACCTACGCGAGACGCCCGCTCGAACAATGTGATTTCGCAATCGGGTGGTGAGAGTTTTTCGAGATAATATGCGGCGGCGAGCCCCGAAACACCGCCGCCGACTACGGCGAGATTTTTCACGCACTCACCGCGTCGCGCGCCGAGTATTCGTGGACCATTTCGACCACGGCGCGCACGTTTTCCACGGGCGTCTGCTGCAAAACGCCGTGACCAAGATTGAAAATGTAGCCCGGCGCGCCGTGGACCGAAGAAACCAGCTCCTCCACCCGTTTGCGCAATTCATTCAGCGGAAAAAGCAGCGCCACGGGATCGAGATTGCCTTGCACGGCGAGATTCGGGAATATTTTCCACGACTCGGCGAGGTTCACGCGCCAATCGAGCGAAATCACGTTCGCGCCGGTGCGCGCGATCGCCAGAAGGAAGGTCGAAACACCGGTGGCAAAGTGAATGATGGGCGCGCGGCCGGCCAGCGCGGCGATCAACGCCTGCGTGTGCGGCAGCACATACGTTTCGTAATCGCTGGGCGAGAGGCATCCCGCCCAGCTATCGAAAATCTGCACCGCTTGCGCGCCGGCGGCGATTTGATTCCGCAAGAATTGCGACTGCACCGCGACAATTTTCGCCATCAACGCGTTCCACATTTCCGGTTCGCACGACATCATGCGTTTGGTCACGGCGTAGTCGCGCGACGGTCCGCCTTCGATCATGTAACTGGCCAGCGTAAACGGCGCACCGGCGAACCCGAGCAACGCGATTTCAGGCCTCAACGCTTTGCGCAACTGTCGAAGAGCCTGGCAAACGTAGTCCAGATCAGCGGCGCACTCCGGTCCGCGAAGCTGCTCGATCGCGGCGAGGTCGCGCAGAGGATTGTGCAGCAGCGGGCCTTCGCCTTTCACAAATTCCACCTTCATGCCCATTGCCTCGGGACTCAGCAGGAGATCGGCGAAGAGAATCGCCGCGTCCACGCCAAGGCGCTCGACCGGTTGCAGCGTGATTTCCGCAGCGAGATCGGGATTCTTGCACAACTCCAGCAGCGAATGTTTGGCGCGCAGCGCGCGATACTCGGGCATGTAGCGGCCCGCTTGTCGCATGAACCACACAGGAGTGCGCGGGACCGACTGACGCCGGCAGGCGTCGAGAAAAAGGTTGGACACATTGCTATTGTAGCGCGGTACCCGTCTGCGGCCGGAGACGGTTCTGACAGCGCAGCGATATACTTGAGACGTGACGAAAATCCTCGGCATCGAATCGTCTTGCGACGAAACGGCGGCGGCGATCATCGAAGACGGATCGCGCATCCTCTCGACGGTGGTCGCGTCGCAGATGGCCACGCATCGACCCTACGGCGGCGTGGTTCCGGAGCTGGCGTCGCGCGAGCACTTGCGCGCGATCGTTCCGGTGGCGCGTGAGGCGTTCGCGCGGGCATCGCTCACCTATCGCGACGTGGACGCCGTCGCCGTGACGCACGGCCCGGGACTCGCCGGCGCGCTGCTGGTGGGCATCACGTACGCCAAAGCATTAGCCTTATCGCTCGATCGGCCGTTGATCGGCGTGAATCACTTGGAAGGTCACATCCACGCGGTGCTGCTCGAGCAACGATTGCGCGAACAACCCGAACCGGAGTTTCCGTCGTTGGCGTTGCTGGTGAGCGGCGGCCACACGGTTCTCGTCCGCGCGGAGAATCCCACGACGTATCCCGCAAAAATGCAAGTGGTAGGACGCACGCGCGACGACGCGGCCGGCGAGGCCTTCGACAAAGTCGCGAAACTTCTGGGACTCGGATATCCGGGCGGCCCGGTGATCGACAAACTCGCCGCGCGCGGAAATCCTCGCGCCGTTGAGTTTACCGCGCCGCGCATCAAAGGCAATCCGCTCGATTTCAGTTTCAGCGGCATCAAGACGGCGGTGCTGCGTCACGTGCAGGCGCAGCCTTCGTTGAAAGTTGCATCTATAGACGATGTTCCGCAACCGACGCTTGATCTCATCGCCAGCTTTCAAGCGGCCGTCGTAGAAGATTTATGGACGCGCACGCGCGCCGCCGCGCGACAGTTTGACGTTCGGTCCGTGATGGTTACAGGCGGCGTCGCGTGCAACAGCGCATTGCGCGCGCGCTTCGGAGCAAGCCTGGATGGATTGCCGGTGTATTTCCCGCGACCGTCGCTCACTACCGACAACGCCGCGATGATCGCGGCGGCGGCGTTTCCGCGCTTCTACGCCCGAGAGTTCGCGAGCATGGATTTACAGGCAGTCCCGCAGTTGGCGTTGGGTTAGGCGCTACACGCCAAGCGTTCGCAACAACTTCGCTGCGCTTCTTTCCATGATCCACGATCGCACCATTGGCACGGGCCACACCGATCGCAAGGTGCCGAGGAACGCGCCCTTCCATGTCATGCGGTAGTTCTCGCCCGCCGAGTCGAGATACAGATAACCTTGTTTCGCCTGCCAGGGCGCGTATCGATCAATGCGCCTTGTCAGTTCCTCTATTTCTTTGCCCGGCGGCGGCAAGACCGGCCTTGTGTATCCGGCGTGCTTCGCCGCCAGCGCCTTGTGACATTGATAGAGGCGCTCCGCACTTTGGATTTGCGGAAATCGGTAGGTCGGATAGCGCGGAGCGCCCAACATCGGCCGCACTGAGTTGTTGTTGGTGTCTATTTGCAGGTCTTCGGAGTAGTACGAGATAAACTCGACGTAACCTTTCGCAACCCCTGTGGCCAGAGCGACAGTAATGTCGGCCCATTCACCGGTGTCCTGGTTCAGAAAAAGCACAAAGTAGCTGGAAACGTTCGGGACCATTTCCATCTTCAAGTAGTGGAGTGGCGCAAAGCCAAGCGTGACGAGAAAGGCCTGCCGCGGTTGCACATAGCTCTGGACGAACGGCGGAAGGTGCTCGAACGAAAGTTGATTGGCAAGCACGCGCGCACGAAAGCGAAATGTAGCGCGCAGCGTCAACGGTCCGATGACCAGCATCAGACCATAGAAGTAAGCCGCGTAGCGGAAGAGCACCAGAACGAGCGGCGGCACGTGAAACACTCTAGTGTCCGCCGCGTATTCCCTGCACGCGACCCAATTCCTCTTCGGCGCGCGAAACTCCCACCGACGAGAGCCAGCGCTTCGGACACCTCTCCATCGCCTTCTCGTACTGCTTCTTGGCTTCCTTCAACTCGCTCTCGATTTTGTCGAGATTCCGAGGCGCCCCTTCCGACGCGGGCCGCATCAGCTCGTTGAACCCGTCGGTTAACAGCATGTCTCCGTAGAGTTCGTGCACCGGCTTCACGGGGACGGGCGGTCCGTACTCGAACGAAAGCCCGTCTTCGATCTTCGCCGCCGCGGCAAGCAATTCCAGCGCCGCGTCGCGTTTGCCTTCGGCGCGCATGATCACCGCCTGCAATTCCTGGATCATCACTTGTGCCGTCTGCTTGTCGTTCGCCGTCGATGGCCGCGCCATGCCGCCGTGCAGCGCGCCGCCTTCGCCCGACGTGGCGGCTTGCGCCTCAGCGAGCGTCTTGCGCGCCGCGTCGAGCTTGCCCTGATGCGCTTCAATCATGCCGCGCGTCGTGAGCAACTCGATGTTCGAGAGCATGCCGCCCCCCGGCTCCGGTTGTGCGACCATTTCCCATGAATCGGTGGCCGACGCGTACACCGCGCGCATTTGATTCACGTACGAAGCGGGCTGCGTCAAGCCGCGCGCCGATTGCGCGGCGTCGTCGAGGACGCGTTTTGCATCCGCCACGTGCGGTTGCAGAGCCGAGGTCATGTTGGGCAGCGAATTTCCGATTTTCGTTACGTCGCCCTGCTGCAAGTAACCGTACTCCAGCCACAGCAGCGCGTGAAAACTGCGCTCGCTGTTGCTCAATCCCTTCGCTTTCACGCGATCGTCGGCGGTTTTCGCCGACGCGATGTTCGCGGCGACCACATCGTCCCACATGCCGAGCGCCACGAAGATGTGCGACGGCATGTGTTGCGCGTGCGACGCCGCGCCGGCCACCTTTCCGTAGACGCGCGCCGCGCGCAAGCCGAGCGGCGCGTGCACGGGATCGTCGTAGGCGTGGATCAAATAATGAATCGCGCCGGGATGCTCGGGATTCTTGGCGAAAACTTCCTCGGCAATCGCCGCCGCGCGCATGTACACGGGCGTTTGCCGCTCGTATTGGCACGTTCCCATCAGCGCCAGGGCGTAGAGACTCGCGACTTCGAGATCGTTGGGATATTTGTCATGCATCTTGCCGAGCGCCGCGGCGTAGGCGAGATCGCGCGTCAGTTTGTCGCCATCGCCGTAGAGCGCCTCGACCGATCGCAGAAAATCCTTTTCGCGCTCGGTGGGCGCGAAGGCCAGTCGCGCTTCTTTCGTAGGACCAAGGCGCGCCAGCGTCGCGCGCGCGGACACCAAGTCCTGTTGCACCCACAACGGATGCGTGTAGGTAAGGGCTTCTCCCCAATACGCCATCGCGAAGTGAGGTTCAAGTTTACTCGCAGCCTGAAACTCGTCGCGCGCATCGGCGTACTCGAAGCTGTGCAGCAAGAGCATGCCGTGAATGAAATGCTTTTGCGCTTCGGGTCCACCGGAGGTCGGAAAGTCGATGCGGCCAAGATTCGGTGATTGCGCCGCGCAAACGGCGGCGGCAAGGAGAAGAAGAACGCGCGTTTTCACAGGAAGCCCCCTACCGGTAGAATACTCCTTCAGCGACGATTTCGGCGGGTCCCATGAGCAGGATGTCGCCTTCGGTGGTTTTCTTCACGACGAGCGCGCCGCCCTCCGTCTCGATCGTCAACGGATAATCCGCGATTCCGGCATGAACCGCCGCCACGGCCGACGCAGCCGCGCCGGTGCCGCTCGATAACGTCCAGCCGGCGCCGCGCTCCCAAATGCGAATCGCGATGGTGTGTCGATCCACGCCGCGCACGAACTCGACGTTAGTGCGGTCGGGATAATGCGGATGATACTCGAGCGTCGCGCCGCGGGCTTGCCAATCGAAATCGAAGGACTCGACGATGTTCACGCATTGCGGATTGCCGATCGCGACGTCAAAGCTGCCTTCGGGACCATCCTTCACTGTCACCGGACCCAAGTTCATTTCGAAATGGCAGACGTTGCGGGCGCGCCCAATCAAAGTGAGTTCGCGGGGGCCGGCGCCCGTTTCGATGCGGATGATCGCGCCCGCCTCCACGCTTTCTTTCATCACGATGTATGCCGCGACGCATCGCGTGCCGTTTCCCGAGAGCGTCGCCGGGCTGCCGTCGGAGTTGTAGAGGTGCACTTCGCGGCCACGCAGGAAGTACAGGCCGTCGGCGCCGACGCCATTATGACGATCGCACATCGCGCGGGCCAACCCATTCGGACTACCGAAATCGCTGGCGACGCCTTCCACGATCAGGAAGTCGTTGCCGCAACCGTGCGCTTTCGTGAAGGGAATTCTCATTTGATTCGGCGCCACAATCGCAACCGCGCCTCGCCGGGCGAGGACAAATCGAGGGCAATGTGAAATGATCGCGCAAATTGCGGCAATCGCGCAATGGCTTCGTGGACCCCGTCGCCTTCTTGCTCGATCACGCAATCGACCAGCGACTCGGGATGCACCTGCGCCATCTTCCAAAGCTGGCGATTGCCTTCATGCACCACGCGGGCGAATGGAATGTCCGATTCGATCAGCGCGCCCGTCCAATCGCCGCCGCCCATCCAGATTTCCTGACAACCGCGCTGCAATTCCTTGGCGAGAAGGGCCACGGCGTAACGGCGATCCATGGAGTTTTCCTGCGCCTCACGAAAAACTACCACGGCGTCGGCGCGCGCGCGACTGATTCCGATCGCCCAGCCCGCGGCGACGAACAATACCAGCACCGCCGCGGAACGTTTTTGCCAAATTCCCAGCGTGTAGAACGCCGCGGGCGCCAGCGCGGCGACGGCTGGCAACGTCGCGAGCGCGTAACGCGTGTTGTAAAAGCTGAAGGGATACCATTGCGGCACGAAAACCGGCACGGATCCGTACGCCACCGACGCGGTGTAGAAAATCAGCGGCAGCCACAGCAGAAAGATTGGCGAGAACGCTCGCTTGCGCCACGCGAGCACCGCGGTTCCCGCGACCGCCAGCCACGACGGAACGTTTCCCACCACCAATCGCACCGATTTCCAGTAGTAAAGCAGCGCGATCCACAAATTGTGATCGCCGGGATGCTTGGGGCCGGCGCCGTGCGAGTTTCGCGCCTCGATCGCCGCCGGCGCGTACGGTCCGTTGTACCATTCGAGCGCGTTGTCGTAGAGCAACTGATTGTGGAGCAGCCAGAGCAACGGGCCGATGCCCGCGACGCAGGCAAACTGCGCGGCGCGGCGCCATCCGTGCCGCCGATAAAAGTACGCCGCAAAAAACGGCAGGTAAAACCATCCGTCGTAACGGATCAGCGTACCGGCGAGCAAAAAAAGTCCCGCCGGAATGGCGCGACCTTGGCCCGCGAAATACACCGCGCCGAGAAACGCGCCGATCATCTGCGGCTCGGTCATCGGCGTCGCTTGCAAGTAGAGCAAATTCAGATTTACGAGATAGAGCGCTAGGGCCGCGGCGGCCAACGCGCTGGACTCGAGATCGCGCCGAACAATCAGGAACAGGAACACGCCGCCGGCGACGAATCCACACATGCCGGGGATCGCGCCGGCCAGTCCCGATTGCCATAGCGGATCGCTCCACACCAGCAACGCCGTGAGTAAATGCGGCAACGGCAGCCACACGGTGCCGAGTTGCTCCCATCCCGGCGTCTTGTTGTCGACGATTTTGCGGCCGATGTTGAGGTGCGAAACGGCGTCGCCGAAATAAAGTGCCGTTCCGGATTGTTGGACCAGGAGGCACGCCGTAACGGATACGAAGACACAAGCAGCCAATGCAATCCAGACGGTTTTTTCACCGCGGAGACGCAGAGACGCAGAGAAAAAACGGAAAAGACTCTGCTTTTCTCTGCGTCTCTGCGTCTCTCCGGTAACTTCGCTCACAACGGACGCGACACCGAAGTTTCCGGCCTCTATGGAGGACGCGCGGTTGTCGCGTCCTGTTCGCTCTGCGTTAAAAGAACCGCTAGCCAGAACTCGCTCCTAATCGAAATGCATCAATTCTTTGAACAGGCGATAGCGCGCGTCGATTTCCTCGCGCGACAGCGATTGCAGACGCTCGGTGCCGAACTGCTCGACGCAAAAGCTGCCCATCACCGATCCGTAGATCATGGCGCGGCGCATTTCTTTCTCGCCGGCCTGCTCGCAACCGGCGAGCGATCCCATGAATCCGCCGGCGAAGGAGTCGCCGGCGCCGGTGGGATCGACCACTTCATCCAGCGGATACGCGGGCGCGCAAAAAACTTTTCCGTCGCGATATAACGATGCACCGTGCTCGCCCCGCTTGATCACGAGCATTTGCGGACCCATTTTGTGGATCGCGCGCGCCGCCCGCAGCAAGTTGTGATCGCCGGTGAGCTGGCGCGCTTCTTCGTCGTTGATCAAGAGAATGTTTACGCCTTCCAGCGTTTTCTTGAGTGCGGGCAAGCTGCCGGAGATCCAGAAATTCATCGTGTCGCAGGCCACGAGTCCCGCGGTGGGCATCTGTGATTGCACATGACTCTGCAGCTCGGGATGAATGTTGCCGAGCATCAGGTAGCGATAGTCCTTGTAGATGTCCGGGATTTGCGGCTGAAACGTGGCGAAGACGTTCAGTTGCGTGTCGAGCGTGGTGCGGCTCGTGAAATCGGCGGAGTATTCGCCGGACCAGAAGAAACTTTTTCCCGGCGCCCGCTCGATACCGACGGTGGAGACGCCGCGTTCGCGGAAGACGCGCATCTCGGAGTCGGTGAAATCGTCGCCGACCACGGCGACCACGCCCACTTGCGTGAAGTAGCTGGCGGCCAGCGCAAAATATGTGGCCGCGCCGGCCAGCAACTTATCGCGCTGGCCGTATGCGGTCTTGATCGCGTCAAAAGCAACGGAACCTACGACGAGAACGGACATTGGTACAGGATAGCACGCGGTCCTGGAATGACTCTTAACCACAAAGACACAAAGGACACAAAGAAGAGAAAGGCAAGAGAACTTCTAACAGGATTGACAGGATTCACAGGATCACGGTCACGGCGGCAGGTTGGGACCACCCATCCTCGATATCCTGTGCATTTTTGTTTAAGGTCTTTTGGCTTTTCGTGTCTTTTTGATTAGAACCGCCTAAAGTGCCTCATCACCCAGCCGATTAACAGTGAGGAAGGAGCGTCGCCTCCGATTCGGGACGGACACAACAGCCGATGCGCAAACGAGTGACACACTGGCGAGTCAAGGGAGTTTGGATTACCGCGACGCTTGCCGTCTGCGCGGTCATCACGGCTGTGGTTGTCCACGTTGCAGTGTCGCGCCGCCATGCCGTGCTGGATCGCGTTTATCGCGTCGGCGTGGAGAACAATCCGCCGTACATGAGCGTCGATGCGAACGGCAACGTCTCGGGCTTGACCGTCGACGTTCTCAACGAAGCCGCGCGGCGACGCGGGATTCAATTGCAATGGATTCCGCAAAACGTTCCCAATGGATTGGACGCCACCGTCGGCAGCGGAGCCGTGGATTTGTGGCCGAACGCGGCGCGCACGCCCGCGCGTCTCGCCAAGTTTTACGTTACCAGCGAATGGCTCAATGGACCCATCGGCATGGTGTCGCTCACCGGATCGCAAATCCAGCACCCGAGCGACGTGCGCGGGCGCAAGCTCGCCCATCTCAGCAATCCGATCATGACGCTGATGGCCCGCCAATATTTTCCCGGTTCGCACTCCGTGCCGAAATCGACCCGCGAGGATGTAGTGCGCGCGGTTTGCTTGGGCGATGCCACCGCGGGACTGGTGAATGCGCGATTCGCGGAGTCCGTCCTGGAGAAACGCCCCGAAGGATGCGAGAAGGCCGCGCTGCGCGTCACCGTGGTGGCGGGTGCCGGCTTCGGCTACGGCATCATGGCCAACAACGCGTCGATCCCCGCCGCCGACTTGCTGCGTCGCGAGATTTCGCAGATGGCCGCCGACGGGTCTCTACGGCGTGCCGTCGAGAAATGGTCTTCGGCGTCGGCCGAAGACGTGCGATCGCTGTTCGAGCTCGAGCGCATTGAAGATCAAGGCCGCATTTTCCGCTACGCGCTGGGTAGCGCGCTGGTAGTGTTCATCGTTTTGCTGTGGCAGATGTGGCGGGTTCGCGCCGCGGAACGCAAGGCCCACGATGCCAGCGTCGCCAAGAGTATGTTCCTGGCGAACATGAGCCATGAAATCCGCACGCCGCTGAACGGCGTGATCGGCATGACCGAGTTGGCGCTCGAGACTGATCTCACGCCGGAGCAGCGCGAACATTTGAGCATCGCGCGGTCTTCAGCCGAGTCGTTGTTGACGGTGATCAACGACATTCTCGATTTTTCGAAGATCGAAGCCGGCAAACTCGACATTTCGCCGGTTCCATTTCACTTGCGCGACATGGTCGGCGGAACGGTGAAGACGCTGGGTCATCGCGCGGCGGAAAAAGGCCTCGAGCTGACCTGCGAGATCGCGCACGAACTGCCCGACTCGATGGTCGGCGACCCCGACCGCTTGCGGCAAATCCTGACCAACCTGGTCGGCAACGCGATCAAGTTCACGCACGAAGGCGAAGTCCGCGTGGAAGTGAAACCGACGTCGACGTGGCGCGGCAATCCGATCGTTGTGCAATTCAGCGTAGCGGATACCGGCATCGGCATTCCCCCGGAAAAACAGCAGAGCATTTTCGAAGCGTTCAATCAAGCGGACAACACCACCACGCGCACCTACGGCGGCACGGGCTTGGGCTTGTCGATCTCCAACAGCTTGGTGCGCATGATGGGCGGAACGATGCGCGTGGAGAGCGCGCCGCACCACGGCTCCATATTTCACTTTACGGCTAGCCTCGGCGTGGCGCCGGCGAGCGAAAACAATGCCCCTTCCGAACTGCCCGATCTTCGCGGACTCCCGGTGCTCATCGTGGACGATAACGCGACAAACCGGCGTATCCTCCACGACAATCTGGCGCGTTGGGGCATGATGCCGGAATGCGTGGACGGCGCGGCGCGCGCCATCGAGACGTTGTCGGCCGCGCGAGAAGCGGGCAAGAATTACGCGCTGCTGGTGATCGATTCGCAGATGCCGGAGATGGACGGTTTTCAGCTCGCGGAGTGGATCCATGCGAACTCGCGCTGGATTCGCAGCACGGTGATGATGCTCACCTCCGCGGGGAGTCACGGCGACCGGGAACGCTCTCGCCAACTGGGAATCGCGTCGTACATGATGAAGCCGGTGACGCAAGCCGACTTGCACAACTCCGTGCTCAGCGTCCTGAGAGGGTCGCACGACCACTCGCAATCTCCCAAGCATGCGAGTCCTGCCGTGCGCGGGTCCAAAGGGCGTCGCGTGCTGCTGGCCGAGGATAACAGTGTGAACGCCGCTTTGGCGTTGCGGCTTCTCGAAAAACAAGGTCTGGAAGTTCGCCACGTGACGAGCGGCAAAGACGCGCTCGCGGCGCTCGCGGAAGAGCAATTTGATCTTGTCTTGATGGACGTGCAGATGCCGGTGATGGACGGCTTGGAAGCGACGGCGGCGATCCGCGCCAAGGAACGCGAAACCGGCGGCCACATCCCGATCGTCGCGTTGACCGCGCACGCCATGAAAGGCGATCGCGAGCGCTGCCTCGCGGCAGGCATGGACGGATACGTTACGAAACCGATCCGCGCACACGAATTACGCGAAGCGGTCCTCACGCATCTCGCGGCGGTTTCCGTTTCAGATTAATTACCTGTCCGATTAATATCTGGGCCATGGCGCGCCGTGACGCTGATCGTAGCGCCCGCGCGAGTAGCCGTCGTTGAATCCGCGCCAGTAATCGTGGCGCGCGCCCGGTTCCGTGCTCGCGACATACGGTGGCGCGACCTTCGCCGCACCCGCGCGACCCGCCGAGTATCCCTCGCGGAATCCCCGATCGTAGATGCGCACGCCCGGAGCCGCATACGCTCCCGGAGGCGGCGCCGCGTATACTGCGGGCGGCGCTACATAGCGCGGACCACACGCCGTGGCCATCGCCAGTGTTCCTCCGAGCGCCGCCAGTAAAAGTTCTCGCCTCATAACCCCTCCTTCTTACCTTCGCGAAGAAAGACGCTGGGCCATCCACGCGGGTTCCTAGCCTCCGTAGGGGATGCTTGGCCCCGAAAATGGGGGATGGCCGCTCTAACCGGACGCACGCCGCTGGCGTGCTATCCTTGTTTTGTGGACTTCGATTTCACTCCCGAACAAATCCAGCTTCGCCAAAACGTCCGCGAATTCGCCGAAGGTGAAATCCGTCCGCACGTGCGCGAGTGGGACGATCAATCGAAATTTCCAATGGAGTGCTTCAAGAAACTCGGCGACCTCGGCTATCTCGGCGCGATTTTTCCCGAGGAATTGGGCGGCGCGGGCATGGGATACATCGAGTACGCGATCATTCTGGAAGAACTTTCGCGCGTCGATGGATCGGTGGGATTGATTGTGGCCGCGCACACCTCGTTGTGCTCGAATCATATTTTCAAGTCGGGCAGCGACGCGCAACGCCGGCGCTACTTGCCCGATCTCACCACGGGAAAAAAAATCGGCTGCTGGAGTTTGACCGAACCCGAAGCGGGATCGGACGCCGCGGGCACGCGATCCACCGCCGCGTCCACCGACAAGGGTTGGGTCTTGAACGGCGCGAAAACTTTTTGTACAAATGGGGGCGTCGCAGATATTTGTGTGGCGATGGCGGTGACCGATCGCGGGAAAAGCAGTCACGGCATTTCCGCGTTCATCCTGGAAAAAGGCATGGCCGGATTTCGTCCCGGAAAAAAAGAAGACAAGCTCGGCTGCCGGGCCAGCGATACCAGCGAAGTGATTTTTTCCGATTGCCTGATTCCGCACGACAACTTGCTGGGCGAACTCGGCGCGGGCTTCGTCGACAGTTTGAAAGTTCTGGACGGCGGACGAATCTCGATTGCCGCGTGGTCCATCGGCATGGCGCAGGGCGCGTATGAAGCGGCGCTGAAATACTCGAAGCAGCGCCGGCAATTCGGCAAAGCGATCAGCGAATTTCAAGCGATCCAGTGGAAACTGGCCGATATGTCCACGGAGATCGCCGCGTCGCGGCTGCTGATTTACAAAACGGCGTGGATGGCCGATCACGGCCGAAAGCACACGCTGGAATCGGCGCAAGCGAAGTTGTTCGCGGGCGAAACCGCGGTGCGCGTGGCCAACGAGGGCGTGCAAATCCACGGCGGATACGGATTCATCAAGGACTATCCGGCGGAAAAATATTATCGCGACGTGAGACTCGCTACCATCGGCGAAGGCACGAGCGAAATTCAGCGCTTGGTGATCGCGCGACACCTATTGCGCGACTGATTCAACGTGAACCCTTCTGACCCACTCCTGGAAGCCGTGCGGCGCGGCGACGCGCGTGCCCTCGCGCGCGCCATCACGCGCATCGAAAACCGCGAGGCGGAATCGGAAGAACTTTTGCGCGCGCTTTTTCCCGACTCCGGACGCGCGACACTCTTGGGACTTACCGGCGCGCCCGGCGCGGGCAAAAGCACGCTGGCCGATGCGATCGCGTCACTGTTGCGGCAGCGTCAGAAGTCGGTGGGAATTATCGCCGTCGATCCCACCAGTCCGTTTTCGGGCGGCGCGATTTTGGGCGATCGCATTCGCATGACGCGCCATCACGCCGATGACGGCGTATTCATCCGCTCGATGGCCACGCGCGGAGCTCTGGGAGGTTTGGCGGCCGCCGCCGCCGATGTCGCGCTATTGCTCGACGCCGCGGGGAAAGACACCGTGCTGATCGAAACGGTCGGCGTGGGACAAGATGAAATCGACGTGGTGCGGCTGGCCGACGTGACGGTGGTGATTCTCGTGCCCGGCATGGGCGACGATGTGCAAACGATCAAGGCCGGAATCATGGAAATTGCCGACGTCTTTTGCATCAACAAAGCGGATCGCCCGGGTGCGGATCGCGTGGAGAACGAATTGCGCGCGATGCTCTCGATTGGTCATCGCGACGACGGATGGAATACGCCGATCGTGAAAACCGTGGCCCCCGATGGCACGGGTGTGCCAGAATTGCTCGACGCCGCGGAAAGCTATATAGCGTTCCTACGCGATCGCGGACTTCTAGCGAACAAAAAAGCGCACAACTGGCGTCAGCGATTGCTCGATTTGCTGCGCGAACGTTTGCTCGAACACGCGCTCGCGGTATCCGGCGAAGAACGCTTGAGTCAGTTGGCCGAAAGAGTCGCCCGCCGGGAGCTTGATCCTTACTCCGCCGTCGACTCGCTCATGCAAAGAACCGTATGAAGCTAGACCATTTAGGAATCGCCGTGAAATCGCTCGACGCGGGACTGCGTTTCTATCGCGACGCGTTGGGACTCTCGGCCGAACATGTGGAGGACGTGGCGGCCGAAAAAGTCCGCGTGGCGATGCTGCCCCTAGGCGACACGCGCGTGGAATTGCTCCAAGCGACGTCGGACGATTCGGCGATCGCGAAATTTGTCGGGTCGCGTGGCGAGGGTCTGCATCACATTGCGGTCAAAGTACCGGATTTGACGGCGGCGATCGCGCGCTTGAAGGAATCGGGCGCGCGTTTGATTAACGATCAGCCGGGGATCGGCGCGGGCGGACATCGCTATGTATTCGTACATCCGAAGTCGGCGGGTGGCGTGTTACTCGAGTTAGTGGAGGATGAATGATCGGAGTGATCGGCGGTAGCGGGTTGTACGCACTGGAAGGACTCACGGGCGCAGAGGAAAAAACAATTTCCACGCCGTGGGGCGCGCCGTCGGACAGCTATCTCGTCGGCACGCTCGGCGGAACGCGCGTGGCGTTTTTGTCGCGTCACGGACGCGGCCATCGCTTCTCGCCGACCGAGCTCAATTATCGTGCCAACATTTACGGGATGAAGTCGCTGGGTGTCGAGCGCATCTTGTCGCTCTCGGCCGTTGGATCGCTCAAGGAAGAGCACGCGCCGGGACAATTCGTGCTGCCCGATCAGTTTTACGATCACACCAAACATCGCGCGTCGTCGTTTTTTGGCGAAGGACTCGTCGCCCACGTCAGTTTCGCGCATCCGGTGTGCCCGCAACTAAGCGCCGTTGTGGAAGAGGCGTGCAAGTCGGCGAAGGTGGCGGCGAAGCGCGGCGGAACGTACATCTGCATGGAAGGTCCGCAGTTTTCGAGCTTAGCGGAATCGAATCTGTATCGCTCGTGGGGAATGGACGTGATCGGCATGACGAATGCCACGGAAGCCAAGCTCGCGCGCGAGGCGGAAATCTGCTACGTGACAATTGCCATGGTCACCGACTTCGATTGCTGGCATCCAGGGCACGATGCCGTGTCCGTTGAGGACATTATCCGCGTGCTGACTCAAAACGCCGCGAACGCCGCGCGCGTTGTGACCGAAGCCGTCGCGCAAATGCCGAAGGGACGCAATTGCAAGTGCGGTGCGGCGCTGGCGCACGCGCTGATGACCGATCGCGGGAAGATTCCCGCGGCGACAAAAGAAAAGCTAGACCTGCTCGTTTCGAAATACATTCCATAGCGGCATATCTCAATCAACAGGGAGCCATCATGAGTGCGAGTCTTACGGGGAAAACGGCGTTAGTGACCGGCGGCGGACGCGGCATCGGCAAAGCCATTGCGTTTCGACTGGCGGAAGCGGGCGCGAACGTGGTGATCGCCAGCCGCAAGATGGAGAATCTCGAGGCCACGGCGAAAGAATTCGCGTCGCTGAAAGGAAAAACGATGCCGATCGTGTGTCACGTGGGACGCAAGGAAGAGTTGGAGAAACTTGTCGCCGCCACGGAATCACTTTTCGGTCCCGTGGATATTTTGGTCAACAACAGCGCGACGAATTTGGGACAAGGTCCGTGCCTCGACGTGACTGACGAGCAGTTGATGAAGACCATCGAGATCAACGTGCTTTCCGCGCTGCGTTTGATTCGCCTGACGGTGCCGAAAATGATGGAACGCGGCGGAGGCAGCGTGATCAACATCGCCTCGATCGCGGGATTGCGCCCGCAGTCCGGCGGCTTGGTGTACAGCTTCACGAAAGCGGGACTGATCATGATGACGCGCAACTGGGCCGCGGAGTTCGGCGCGAAGGGCGTGCGCGTGAACGCGATTTGTCCCGGCCTGATCCAAACGGATTTCAGCGAGTATTTCTGGAAGAATCCCGAGCACGTGAAAAAACTTCACGACACGCAGCCGATTCCGCGCGTGGGCACACCTGAAGAGATCGGCGGCATGGCCCTGTATCTGGCGAGCGACGAATCGTCGTTTGTGACCGGTCAAACCTTTGTGGTCGACGGCGGCGCGACGGCGAAATGAGAAGTCCTGAGTGCCAGCACTCAGCACTCAGGACTCAGCACTCAGGACTCAGCCAGCCTTACCCCTTGTAGTCGAGCACGCAAGCCCAGGATGCGATCGTGCTGCCCAGGCTCGTCCAGTAGCCGTATTGATCGTAGATGTCGGTGGAAAGTCCGCCATCTTTGGTCGGCATCTGCGGATCGCTGGCGTTGCGGATCGCCAGCCATTTCACATCCGACTTCATTTCGTCCACGGCTAATCCCAAAATCGCGTCATCCATTTCCACCATCGCACCCATTTTTTGCAGGCCGAAGGAGTTCTGCGCGGTATCGAACTCGAATGCATCGGTCGTGACGATCACCGCCGGGCCGCCAATCTGCGCGGCCGTGTTCGCCGCGGTAAAGACGCCGGGATTGCGCGTGAACGTTTTCACGGCCTGTCCGTAGGCGGCGTGCGCGGCTTTCACCTGCGCCACGTTCGGCGCGGTGAGTCTCGAGAATTGCGTCAGTTGCCCGTTGGTAGGAACGGTGTACCCGCTGCTGAACGACTTGTGATTGAACGCCGCGCTCTTGAAATTCTTATCTAGCTTGAAGACCGCGGTATTCGCGACGATGACATCGCCTAGCTCAAGCTTCGCGCCGATCGCCCCGGCCGTCCCGGAGGTGATCGCGAGTTTGGGTTGGGCCTGCTGGATGACTTGCTTGAACATGTCCTTCACCGGCATCGACGCGTTGTCGCGCGCCAAGTGGAAGTTCGATTTGAAGAGCAGCACCTTGCGGCCGCCGATCAGAATCGGCATGAACTTGCCGATGTAGTGGGCTTCGGCCGCGGGCGCGCGCCCGGTGGAACGGCCGGCGAATTTGGAATCCCACTGATTGGTGTATTCATACCAACCGCTGGTGGCGCCTTTCGCCGGCATCGCCCAAGTCCCGGGAGTCAGAGCCGCCGCCATCGCGTTCGCTTCGGCCGACGTCCAGGTGAAGATGACGAAATCGGCCTGCGGCAACTCCGCGTCGGAGCTCTTGAACTTGAACGACGAATCCGGCTGCGGCGACAGATTGGCAGGCCACGGAATCGGCGCGATCGAATGTTGGTTGACCACCGTCACACCGAAGCCGAGACCCGGGGCCGCCATTGCGTCTTGATCGAGCGGGTTGAAGTCGATGACCTTCGCAGCGAGCGGATCCACCTGGATCTCCGGATTCTTGTGAAGCCGGCGCACCGGTTTGACGATCATCATGTCCTTCGATCCCGTGCCCCAGATCGGATCGTTGGCGAAGCTGCCGTCCAAAGCTGCGCTGATCAGTGTGGTGAACGCCGCATATTGCGCGGGCTGTTGCGCCACAGCCAATGTGAATCCCGCCAGAAGCTGCGCATCGTCGCCGTTTCCAACGACGGGGAAGCCGTTCTGCAGCCGTCCAGCGATGGAAAGCGTGGTGTTCTCATCGCCGTCGTCCCACGTTTCGATGTCCTGCACGGAGTGGCCGCCCAGCGCGGCCAGTTGCGCCGTGGCGATCATCGCGCCGACTTTGCGCGCGCTGTCCTGCATATCGGCGATCGGATATTCTTGTTGGAAGTTGACGGTCTGTCCGTTGATTCCCGTCGCCGTACCCATCAGTTCGATGGTGGTGGCGCCGGTTCCCAGGAAGGCGCCAAGCGCGGTCAACTCGTCGATGTATGAATTGCGCGTGCTCTGATTGAGTCCACTGAGCGTCTCGACCGCACCCTGAATGAGCCCCAGACGCAGCAGGTCGGTGGGGTGCACGTCGAAATCGCCGTTTTCGTCGGTGCCCGAGGCGTTCCGTAGTGCCGGCGTCTTGGCTTTAGGCTTGGCGAACTGGCCGATGAAGACCGCCAACAGCATCGCGAGGTTGTAGCCGAAGGATGGTCCCATGTTGAGAACGCCGTAAATGTCGGCTGCGGCTTCATCCATCCAATAATCCCAGAGCACGGCTTTCCATTGATCGGCGGAAGCCGGGAAGACCGAGTAAACCTGTTGCCGCAGTTCCTGCATCAGACCATGGTCGGCGTGGATCACGTCGTGGCCGCCGGTCTCGTGGGCCAGGCTGCCGAACAGGAACGGATGGTCCATGAACGTCGACGGCATGCTGACCACGCCGATATTTCCTCCCGTCAGGTTCGCGATGTCGTCGCAGGGCACGGTAAACGGTCCCTGGCTGGGGTCCGACTGATACACGGCCAACGGTGGCAACTGCTCGCTCAATTTGATTCCCAGGTTGCGGCGCGTGCTCTTATTCAAGAACGACACGTATAAGTCGGATATCACCGCTAAAAAGCGATTCATTTCCGGGGCGATCGTTTTATCGGAGTGTTGGTAGACGCAGCCCGTAAGCGTCTCGACGTAAGAAACGTCGCCCGGCGCGATCCGCGCGAAAATACTGGCGGCGCGGTCGAGCAGGGGCGTCACGTAACCGGCCTGGAACGGCGCCGGGAGTAACGGCGCGGATTTCGATACCATGCCCGTTACCTTGCTGGAAGTGGGTTTCGCTCCGAAGGCCGGCGTACTGGCGGCCAGAAAGTTGGTCTTCATGAGCAGGGAATACAGAGAGTTGAAGTTGGTTTCGAGTCCCGCAGTAGCCATGTGGCACGCTCCTCGGCGTTTTTTGTAATCGGATTTAGTTTTTCCGATTTCGAATATTGCGCGTTCGCATTATTCGGCGACACACAATATCACGAAAAACGACTCGGAATATAAAACGAGCTTTAATGCCACCTCCCTTTTCTTCCTGGGTCGCTCGACGTACCCGCGCCTGTTAAGCATTGCACTGCGATGGTTACAGTGTTCGAGGTGACGCCGTTTACGGCCATGCTGAGTGTAACGGCGCTGCCTCGGCCCAACGCTTTGTGGCACCTGCGCGTTCACTTGTTTGCCGGAGTTGCCCCTAGTTGCAGTTACCGGTACTGAAATACGTCGTGCACCTTGCGTTGAATGCATAGACGGCGGCGACGCCGGCTAGCAGCAGCGCGGCCACCATCGCCGACACCCACACCAAGGGTACAGTGGCCACTCCGAAGATAGCCAAGACCAGAATCAATAGCGCCGCCAGGAGGCTGGAATAGAACAGGCACATTGCGTATCGGCAATCCCAGCATGGGTTACAAGGTGGGCACAGCTGGTAACACAGAAGAGCAATGAGGATCATCAGGGTCGCGAAGATAGCTCCAAATGGTCCAAAAAAATGTCCTCCGATAAACGGAAGGACGATTGAATGAGTAGCAAGCGGAAAGGTTGAGCAGGCCCACATCGCAAAGAAAACCAGGACAACAAGGAACACCAGGAGGCAGCACCAGCAGAAAAACGACGGCTTGCTTGAATTTGAGTTCCCGCCGTTCGAGGTGGGGCAGGACGGGAGGTTCACCGTGATCGACTCATCCCCGCACCCCGCCGGTGTGTTGGTGGTTACCGTGAACTGCTGCGCGCTGCCACCGGCGTAAGAATATGGGCCCAACACCAGATTGACGGTTCCTCCTGTGCTCGAGGTCGTTCCTCCCGTCTGGACATGGCCGAACGCATCGCTGAACTGTACCGAGAAAGGAGCGGAGCCGGTCACCACGGCTGTCACGCTAACACTCACGTTTCCGTTGGAGTCGCACTGCCCAACGGTAGGTGTCAGGTTGGAACTGGGACACGGCGGACAAAGATCCAAAGTCTCCGGAAAACTTACCAAATTTGCGCAGGTCAGCGGCGGACTCCCGGTACTCGTGACCTGTACTGAAAACGTCACCGGTCCCGGCGTCAGAAACTTACCTGTCACCGTGTATGTTCCATTGGCCGTGATTGTGGCGTACGTGCTGCCGTTGTATTGCGCTAGCGCACTGAACGAATTGCCGCCGGAGACTTGGATGGTTGTCGCGATTGTGACGAAACCGCCGGGCCAGCACGGGCCGATGGTCTGGCCAGTGATTGTAATGGTCGGGCACGCCGGCGGGCAATTAACGACGAACGTTCCTTCCGCCACTGTGCACCCACCGGTCGTACAAGAAGCTTTAACGAGAATCCCGGGCTCCGCTCCGCATTCTGCACAGGCAGGGAGGGCCGCGCCAGGAGCCGGAAAGTCCTTGGTCCATTGACCGCTGGAAGCGACGGTTGCCGTCAAAGTTTCCGTCAACGCGTCTCCGCATCCGATCTGGACGGACACGGTCTTGCAGCCACCGACCGTGGCCGTTCCATTTACCGTCAAACCAGTTAACTTACCGCCGGTGAGAATCCCCTGAACATCGGTGATGCCAATACTACAGGCCATTGGGTGTACCTCGTCTTTGCGGTCAACTGTGTTCCGGTTCGTGGAACCCAATTTGTGGGCCCCAAATCTTGCGCAACAAGATCGCTCCCATGTGCGCGGAGAACAGGAGCGTACTGGGGACTGCAACCGCCAGATACCAGAAGGCAGCGATCTCCAAACCCTCGACGTGCCGGAAGAAAAGGTAGGCGGTCCAGCCCGCCACGGAAAGCGCGAAACTCGAACCAATGCAGTAGATGCACGTCCCCAGTTTGGAATGTAGCGGACGCGGTGCAGGGGGATCTTCTGGTCCAGTTACCACGACGAATCGTGTTCCACGCCCGCAATTGCAGTCGCTCACGGTAACCTCGACCCGCAATTCTCAAGAGACGATTCGCGAAAAGCACAAATCGGCCATCATTGAGTTTCTCTTCACGGGTTGCTCAGCCAGTTCCTGACCCGCCACCTATTATCACTAAATTATTTAAGTTTGCAACATTTATTATTGAAATGCCTTCTATTTCATCCACAGTTTTCCCGTGTCATTTTCCATTCTAGCCGGGACGGATCGTGAGCGGACCGAGCAAGCAGTTCAGGTGGTAGGGCCACGTGTCGCGGCTACTGCACTGCGATCGTTACGGAGTTCGACGCGACTCCATTAACCGTGATCGTGAGTGCGACCGCGCTTCCCGTCGCGACGCTCTGCGGAATCTGCGCGTTCACTTGATACAAGCCGACGAATCCCGGCGCGAGTCCCGAAAAACTCGGTGTCACCGCGACTCCGCCAATCGTCATCGACACGCTCGCCGTTGTGGTTTGTCCCGACGCCGCCGCGCCGTCGGCCGGAGGATTCGCGACGGCGCCCAGTCCGCTGCAATACACGGTGATGAATTGTCCGCGTGCCACCGGTTGCGCGCTGACGCCTGGAATCGATCCCGCCGGCGCGGCGAACGTCGCGGTGTTGGCGATTTGAATCGCGCCCTGACCCGATCCCGATGCGTTGATCGTGAAAATTCCCGGACCCGCTGAGCCGAGCGTCATCGTGTACGTATTGCTCGCTTGTCCGTTCACGGTCACTACAACGGATGCGGATGCCCCTGTCGCTTCCCAAGGAATCTGGAAATTGATTTGTCCAGCAGAAACGAAAAACAGCGGCGCGGCGACGCCGTTCACCGTGACGCTCACGCCTCCGAGCGACGTCGGCAGCGGCAGCGACGATGCCGCAACGGTTGACGCAGCGAGATTCGTGCCGAACAACGACACAATCGCGCCGGCTGCAGGCGCCAGCGTCTTCGAGAAACTCGCGCCGTTCACGATTCCGCCCGCGGGAATCGCGGGCGCGGGTCCGCTCGCGCCGAGCCCCGGCACTTCCCGGACGCGGTTATCATTCGGGTAGGCGACGCCGTTCACCGTACCGGGATAAATGTACTCGGCGATGAACAGATTGCCGCTGGAGTCGAAAGCGATTCCGAGAGGAGTGATGACGGCCTTCGTCGCGGGCCCACCGTCGCCCAACGGCGGTTGGGGAACTTGCGTCAAGCTGTCTCCCGTTCCGGCAACGGAGCTGATCGTCCCGGCCGGAGTTATTTTTCGTATCCGGCGGTGGAGGGTATCGGCCACAAAGAGATTGCCCACCGAATCGATGGCCAATCCAACGGGATCCAAGATCGCATTGGTGGCCGCACCGCCGTCTCCGCCTGGACAAATCGGGAAGGTAGAGCAAACGTCGAAGTTTTGGCCATTGCCGGCGATCGTCGAAATCACGCCGGACGGCGTGACTTTGCGAACGCGATAGTTGAACAGATCTCCGATATAGAGATTCCCCGCGGAGTCGAGCGCCAACGCGGTTGGACTATGGAGTTGTGCTTTCGTGGCGGGGCCTCCATCGCCGGAAAAGCCGGCGGTTCCGGTTCCCGCGATCGTGGTGATGATTCCCGCGGCGGAAACTTTGCGAACGCTTTGGAATAGCGCATCGGCGATGTATAGATTGCCCGCGGCGTCGATCGCCAGGGCCTGGGGATTCACCACGCCGCTGGTCGCCGGTCCACCGTCGCCGTTGGTGCCGGTGACCACTTGACTTTGGCCGTTGCCGGCATACGTTGTGATCGTGCCGTCGGGTGTGATTTTGCGGACGCGGTTGTCTCCTTCCGCGATGTACAGATTCCCGGCGGAGTCCAACTTCACATCGCGCGGGCTGAGAATGTTGGCGCCGGTAGCGGGACCGCCATCGCCAAGAATGGGATTTAATTGTCCAGCCGCGGGCCCGCCGTTGCCGGCGAACGTTGTGATCGTGCCGTCGGGCGTGACTTTGCGGATGCGGTTGTTGGCGAGATCCGCAATGTAGATGTTGCCCGCGGCGTCCACGACCACGGCGGACGGCTGGTTGAGTTCCGCGGCCGTAGCCGGTCCGCCGTCACCGGAAAACCCCACCGAACTTCCTCCCGCGACAGTGGAGATGTTCTGAGCGGCGGTCAAAGAGGAAACCACCAGCAGCGCGGCTCCGAGAAAAGCTTGTGTTTTGGAATTCATTCTTTGGTTTCCCTTCACTGGACGGCGATCGTCACTGAATTCGACGCGACCCCGTTCACCGAAATCGACAGCGACACTGCGGAACCCGGCGTGACACTCTGCGGAACTTGCGCGTTCACTTGATACAAGCCCACGAAGCCCGGCGCGAGTCCCGCGAAGCTCACGGGCGCGCTTTGACCACCGATCGTAGCCGTTACGTTTCCCGATGCCATCGAGAGTGTGCTGCCACTGGCCGCGGCGCCGGTGGCAGGTTGGTTCGACACCGCGCCTAAGCCGCTGCAATAAATCGTGAGGTAACTACCTCGCGACACCGGTTGCGCGCTCGCGCCGGGGATCGATCCGGCCGGCGCGGCGAACGTGCTGGAGTTGGCCAGTTGGATCGCGCCCTGCCCCTTCCCCGACGAGTCGATGGAAAAGATTCCGGGCGCTACACCGCTGAGCGAAACAATCAACGGAGTGCTGGTGCCGGCCGCATTCGTCACTGTCAACGTCGCAGTGGTTTGGCCGAGCACTTCCCAAGGCATCTCAAAATTGATTTGGCCTGCACCCACGAAAAACAGCGGCGCGGCGACGCCGTTCAATTTCACGGTCACTCCGCCCAGCGTGGTCGGCAGCGGCAGCGTGGTTGCCACGTTGTTGCCGCTCGCAAAGTTCGTCCCGAAGATCGAGGTGATTCCCGCGGCCGTCAACGACGCTGTGTAACTCGCGCCGCCTACCACACCCGTGGAGGGAACCGTCGGCGTGTTGCCGCCGCTCGTCGACGCCAACGCCGGGGGCAAGCAGAATTTCCAGATTTGCCCGCTGCTGGTGCTGGGCCGCACCGAAGCGTACATCGCTACGTTGTCGACGGTAAAAAACGACGCGCAGTTGGACGTCTTGTATAACGTCGAGCCGCCGCCGGTCGCGCTCACGTAGCTGAATTGCGCGCCCACACCTACGCCGGTGCCGCAGTTGTTGTCAGTGGAATAGAGCGCGTAGCCATTCACCGGCAACGCCTCCACCGACCCGAACTGCACACCGCTGGCCAGCGTCGTCAACGCGCCGCTGGACAAGTTGGCCTTGTACACGCCCTGTTCCGCGCCGCTGGTGAAGAAAATGTTGCCGGCGAAATCGAGCGCCACGTAGTAGGCGGGCTTCGACGAATTGATGACCGAAACAGATCCGCCGGTTTTGGCGACGCGAGCCACGCCTCCTGTGCCACCCAGAATCGGATACTGACCGAAGTAGACGTTGGTGCTGTCTACGTCGAGCGAGATCGGCGTCACCAGTCCTTGCGCCAAAATCTGTTTCGATTGCGACGCCTTGTTGAAGCTCAGGATTTGACCATCCGCCTGAATGCCCGTGCCGGCCACGGCCACGTAGACGTTCGTGGCATCGCCCTTGATCTGAGTCACGGTGCTGAGTCCGCTGGCCAAGCTCACGGCCGTCCCGCCGGTCAGAGGAACCACCCACACCGAACCCGTACCTGGATTCGGGTTGGCGGCCGGTCCAGGTTTTCCGTTCGTTGCAAAGTAGGCGTTGCTCGAATCCACATAGATGCCGCTCACTCCGATCGTCCCGCTTCCCGGAATCGTGGCCAGCACTTGGACGTTGCCACCGGCCAGCGGCACGCGCAGCAGCCGGCCGGTTTCGTCGCCGAAATAGATGTACGTGCCATCGTCCAAAACCTGGCTGTCGGTGATCGCACCGATGCTGGCCAGCATGGTGTCGGTGCAGGATTGCGCCGCCGCGGGCTGGGCCGCCGTCACGGCGAACAGAAATGTGAGGGGAGCGAGAATTCGGAGCGTATTTTTCATTTCTCTAGTTCCTTCCTGAATATTTTTCGAGTGCTTTCTGAATGCCTTCGTCGGTGGCCGCGTTGATGTCCGGGACGGGTTGCTTCGGATCGCTGAGGGTCCGGGCGTCTCCGCGAGACTCGCCGCGGAAAATGTACTCGCCCGATGGAGCGATCACCGCGACCTGAATCGTTTGGTAGAGCCGGGCGCGTTCGATTCCCGGCGCGATGGTCAGCAGTACCGCGCCGTCGGCGCCCATCTCGCGCGCCAACTTGCCGGCGGTCCGGCGGAAGGCCACGGTCGCCGGCGGAGTCGTGCGCGGATTCGCCAGTAGCGAAGTGTTGCGGCTCGCGCTTTGATCCTCGCCGGCGTGCGGCTGCGCATCGTCGCGCAGCGTGTTGGAATACGCCGCCGACCAGTTGGAAGCAGTGAACGCCTTGCTGTCGGGCAGCGAGACCACCGTAAGTCCCTTGGCGCGCAAGGCGCGCACGAGGCTGGTCTCGGCATAGTCGAGCGCCGGTTGCAGATTGGTCTTCCGCCCTTGCGCTTGCAGGAACGCCGGGCCGGAGACGCTGAGTACGGCGACCTTTCGCACGGCGGGGTCGGTCGCACCGGCGCCGATCGCCATCAAAACGAGCAGAGCCGATGCGGTGATTCCTTTCATGACGCGACAGCATGCGGGAATCGCCCGGCCAGGTCAATGCAGAGCGGCTGAACCCGAGGTGAAGAAGCGGTGAACAAGCGGATGTCTTTTGCTACCAATGTGGTAGGCTTACGCAATCGAGTACGTAACAAAGAGCAAGGCCTCATGCAGTGGCGTTTCGAAAACTTTGAATTGGACAACTCCGAGCACCGCTTGACGCGCGAGGGCGCGCCGGTTCATCTCGAAAAACTGCCCCTCAGCCTTCTGATCCTGTTGCTGGAACGCCAACCGGCCGTGGTCCCGCATGCCGAAATCGCCGAAGCGCTGTGGCCGGGTGTCGCGGCCGATGCCGCCGACGATCGCATCCGCACGGCGATGAAGAAAATCCGCGTGGCGTTAGGCGACGATCACGCGAATCCGACATTTGTTGAAGCGGTGCAGCGGCGAGGGTATCGCTTCAAAGCTCCGGTGACGGAAGTTGCGCCGGTTGCGTCTCCGATCCGCCACACGCGGCTCCGTCAAGCGTGGTGGGTCGCGGCGTTGGCCACCGGCGCGCTTTTGGCGTTGGGAAGCGCGCGCTTCCAGGAACGCAGCGCCGGCCGCGGCCTCCTGCGCTGGCACGCGGTCAGGGGAAATATTCACTTGGCCGGAAAAATCGTCAGCGACGGTGCGAATGTCTACTGGACCGAGACCGACGGCAATCATTGCCGTGCGTCATTTGCTCCGCTCGGTGGTGGCCCGCCACTCGCCGTGCCGATGGCGCCGCAGCCATCCGAAGTTCTCGATGTCACGCGCGACCGCCGGCTTTTGATCGTTGCGCGAGAGACGTGCCCCGGCGTCGATCCACAAGGCGAGTTGTGGGAACTGGCGCTGGCCGGTGGCGGGTCGCGAAAACTGAACCTGCGCGCGAGCGACGCCGCGTACTCGCGCGACGGCGCGCGGATCGCTTTCGTCAGAGGCCAGGAGCTTTGGGTAGCACCGCGCGCGAGCGCTGCCAGGCGGCTCGCCGTGCTGCCGGCCATGATCAGTGGAGTGCAATGGTCGCCGGACGACGCCGCGCTTCGCGTGATCGCGGGCGATGTGTTCGAATTGGCGTTGGCCGATCCGGCCGCGATCCGCGCGATCGGCAATCGCGCGGCCATTCAGGCGTCGGCTTGGGACGCTCGCGGCGACTTTTGGTTCGTTGCCGGAGCCGAGCGTCGTGGGAATCTCTGGAAACTTTCGTCGCGCAAACCGGAACAAGTGACCGACGGCCCGATCGACGTTTCGGGCGTTGCGGAAGTGCCCGGCACAGTGGATTTGGCGGTCGCCGGGACGCGGCGGCAAGGTGCGCTCGAGCGGTACGATTCCGCAGCCCACGCGTTCGCTCCGTACTGGAATGGCGCGTCGGCGCAGATGCTCGATTTTTCGCGCGACGGCCGCTATGTCGCCTACGTCAGCTATCCCGACGGCGTGTTGTGGCGCGCGCGTCCCGATGGCAGCGAGCGAGTCGCGCTGACGCACGAGCCCTTGCGCGTGGGATTGCCGCGCATCTCGCCCGATGGCACGCGGATCGCATTCAGCGCTGCGCTACCGGCGTTGCCGTTGCGCTTGTACACCATCCCCATCGACGGCGGCGAGCCGAAACTCGTGATGCCGGACGCCGTCGCGCCGACCTGGTCGCCGGACGGCGCGCGCTTGCTCTATCGCCGCGATAACTCGCCGGTATTGTCCAGCAACATGCTGCAAATTGTCGACCTCGCCACGGGAAACACCGCCGACGTGCCCGGGTCGCAAGGTAAGTTCAATCAACGCTGGTCGCCCAACGGAAAATGGATTGTGGCGACGCCGAGCGATAGCGGCCGGCTCGAGCTTTTCGAAATCGCCACGGGGCGCTGGCGAACGCTGGCACGAATCCACGCCACGTATCCGGCTTGGTCGCCCGACAGCCGCTTCGTTTCTTTCGAGAATTTCGGGACGCACGATCCGCAAATCGATCGGGTCGAGATCTCCAGTGGCCGCGTTGAATCGTTGGCCCGGCTCTGGGACGGCGGCAATCTCGCCGTGGATTTCACTTGGGGCGCGTGGACCGGCGTGACGCCCAGCGGCGATCCGCTGATCTTGCGCAACGCGGACCTGCAGCAGATTTTTCTATTGAGCCGTACACCATGATTAGCCGCTTCGACGATTTCGAACTCGACACCGGCGCCTGCCATCTGCTCCGTGCCGGCCAGGAGATTCGCCTCGAGAAATTGCCGTTCGACTTGCTGGCGCTGCTGGTTTCGCGCCGCGGGGAACTCGTTTCGCGCGAGGAAATCTCGTCGTCCCTGTGGGCGGAGACGTTTGTGGACTCCGAGCACGGCATCAACACGGCGATCCGCAAGATTCGCAATGCGCTCGACGACGATCCGGCGAATCCGCGCTATGTGCAGACGGTGGTGCGCCGCGGATATCGCTTCACCGGAGACGTGCACGTGGACGCGCCGGCCGCCGCGCCCGCCCTCGCCGTTGCGGCCGTGAATCCACCACGCCGCTGGCGTTGGTGGATTGCGGCGTTGCCCGCGGCGTTGGCCGCCGCGAGTCTGGCGGCGATCGTTTCGAGCGGCGCGCAAACGTCCGCGCCGCCGGTCCTGCATTGGACACCGCTCACCAAGGAAGTCCACACATTTTCGCGGCTCGCCTCCGACGGCAAGCACGTTTTCTGGACGGAATACGGCGAAGCCGGCGAATCGAAAGCCGGCCTGCCGCTGGATGTCGCCGGCTGCCATCCGTACCAAGTTCCGCTGAGCGGCGGCGCGGCGATGCCGGTGCCCATCGGTTTTCGCTCCGCGTCGCTGCTCGACGTGAGCGCCGACGGGCACATGCTGGTGAATCCGCGCGAAAACTGCAAAGACACCGTGATTCAAGGACCGCTGTGGGACGTGGCGCTCGATTCCGGCGTCGCGCGCCGCGCCGGCGATTTGTACGGGCAAGACGCCGCTTTTTCTCCCGACGAAACGCAAATCGCCGTAGCCAAGGGCAACGAGTTGTGGCTCGCGAATCGCGACGGCGGCGCCGCGCGGCGGATCGCCGTGCTGCCGGCTCTCGTGTGGACCATGCATTGGTCGCCGGACGGCGAGCGTCTGCGTTTTTCGCTCTACGACGGCGAGCAGAGCCGCTTTCGCCTGTGGGAAGTGCACGCCGACGGAACGCATCCGCAGGCGCTGGTGCAAGATTGGCGAGACAGTTCCGAAAAACTCTCCGGCGTTTGGATCGACGCCGACGATTTTCTTTTTTCCGCGCTGCGCGGCGGCGCCAACGACTTGTGGTTGATGCGCGAATCGCACGGCTGGCGCCATCCCGCCGCACTCCGGCCTTTGTTTCAATGGCGGCCACGCGATTCGGTGGAGCGCGTCACCGCGGGTCCGCTCGACTTCGAAGGGCCCGCCACGATCCCCGGGCGCCGGGAAATCGCGGTGATCGGCACGCATCGGCGCGGCGAGTTGCAGCGCTACGACGCGAAGTCGCGGCAATTTGTGCCATTCGTTACCGGGCCCTCGGCGGGACTTTCGGCGGAAATGGCCGATTTTTCGCGCGACGGCCAATGGATGGCGTACGTTTCATATCCCGAAGGCGCGCTGTGGCGCAGCCGCGCCGACGGCAGCGAGGCGCTGCAGCTTACGCACGAGTCGATGCGCGTGGGCATGCCGCGCATTTCGCCCGACCGCACGCAAATCGCGTTCACCGGCGAGCGCCCCGGCGAACCGCTGCGAACTTACGTGATCCCATTCGACGGCGGAACGCCGCGCCCGGCCACGGGCACGCGCGCGATGTCGGAAGTTTCGCCCACCTGGTCGCCCGACGGCCAGCGCTTGCTGATTCGCAGCGATCGCAAGGGTCTCGGCAAAGATTCGATCTTCCAGGACAACGAACTGGAAATTGTCGAGCTGGCGTCGGGACGCATCGCCGCCGTCCCGAACTCCGGCAAAAAGTTCAATCAACGGTGGTCGCCCGACGGCAAATGGATCGTCGCCACGCCGAATGACGGCGCGCGCTTGGAATTGTTCGACGTGGCGGCGCAACGCTGGTCGGTGTTGGCGGAAATGTCCGGCGGCGTTCCCAGTTGGTCGGCGGACAGCAAGAGCGTATTTTTCGTTCACGACGAAGCGGGCGTTTATCGTGTGCCGCTGGCGACGCGGCGGCCGGAGCTGGTGGCGAGTCTCGCGAATGTGCCGCGCGCCATGAACGATGTGTACAGCGAATGGTGCGGCCTGGCGCCCGACGGCTCGCCTTTGATCTTGCGGAACGCGGACGTGCAACAAATCTTCTCGCTGTCCTTCGAGCGTCCCTGAGGCAGGATTAGAATTTAACAGGATATTCCGGATGAACACGATAAGAAGCGCAAGAAGTTTTCGACACCGCGCGGCCTCGCGATCCTAGATTTTCATCCTGTGGATCCTGTCCACGTTGTCGGATTCTTTCGGGCGTATCGACCGGGAGTGCGGAGTCATGCTGTCGATTTCGAGATACAATCAATCCGTGTTCGGCGACGCATCACTGACATTTCAGGAGTTCATCGTGCACGAGCCCCTGCCGCTGGCCGTGATCCAGGAAGCCGTGCTCGAGTTCCTGCGCGATCGCCAGGACGCCGCGCTTTTCGGCGCGCAAGCCGTGAACGCCTACGCGGACGTGTCGCGGCTCACCGAGGACGTGGATATTCTGTCCACGCGCGGCGCGGACTTAGCCGAGGACATACGCGAATTCCTGGCGTCGCGCTTTCACATCGCGATGCGAGTGCTCGAGATCGGCGCGGGGAAGGGCTTTCGCGTTTATCAGGTTCGCCAACCGAAGAATCGCCACTTGGCCGATGTGCGTCCCGTCGCGCAGCTACCTGCAACGCGGCGCGTAGCAGGAATTCTGGTGGTGACACCAGAAGAACTCATCGCCGGCAAAGTGGTCGCGTACCATGCGCGGCGGGGACAGCCAAAATCCTTTAGCGATCGCCGAGATCTTGCGGTGCTGCTGCTCGCTTTTCCGGAGCTCAAGGAAGAATCGGGTCCCGTTCGTGAGTGCTTGCTGCGGAGCGGCGCCGGCGGTGATTTTCTCGCCACGTGGAGTGAAATCGCTGCGCAACCGATCGCCGCTGAAAACGACGAGGACGAGTTCGCTTGAAATCCGCCGGAAAGCCAGCGTCAAAACAAAAACGCATGAGCATCGCCGGCCTCAACCAGGTGGTGAAGCGCATGCATTTCAATCAACTGCTTGGCATTCGCGTGACGCGCACGCATTCCGACGGCGTGACCATCGAATGTCCTTTGCGCCAAGAGTTGATGAACGCGATGGGCGTGCTGCACGGCGGCGTCACTGCCACGATGGCCGACGCCGCGGTGGGAATTTCCCTGTGGCGGCACAACAATGGGTCGCGGCCGCACACCACCGTCGAGATGAAGCTGAATTATTTAGCGCCCGTGGTGAAGGATCGCATCGTAGCGCGGGCGCGATTGGTGCGCGTGGGGCAGCATTTGTGCGTCGGTCACGTGGATTTGTTCGAAGGACGCACGAAGCGCGTAGGTATCGCGATCGTCACGTACATGATGTTGTAAAAACGGTTGAACGTTGCTGGAGTCTTTCCTAGGTTTTTCCAGAACCAGCAACCAGCCACTAGCAACCGTCTTTAGGGTTTCTTTTCCCCGCCCGGTCTCCCCTTCGGCTCGTTCTTCGGAGGAGTCCGCTGCTGCACGGGCGCCGGTCTTGAGGCCTGATGCTGCGGTTGCAACGTGGGACGCTGGGGCGGACGCTGCTGTTGCGGCGTGGTCAGATTCGCGGGACGCTGCGGCTGCGGTTGCGTTGCCGGTGTCGTGTTCGCGGGACGATTCGGCATCATCGAATTGGACGGCTGCCCGCCCGTGCTTCCGCCACCGCGCGCCGCGGGTGGACGATCGTTGATCGCCGGACGATTGAATCCATTTCCGCCGCCTGCTCCAGTAGGAGCGTTGGTGACCAGGCGCGTTTGCCCCGCCGATTGCGATCCCGAAGGTAGCGGCGTACGCGCCACAATCCCGCGACTCGCCACCGACGCCGGCGGCGCCGATACGCGCGCGCCCGCCGCGATCGTGGTTCCCGCCATCGCTTCGCGCGACGGCCTTAGGTTGTTCACCGCAGTCGGCTGCATTCGTCCAATCGCTTCCGGAGGCACGCGCACCGCCGACGCAGCCACGGGCCGCGCGCCGGTGAACGTCGCCGCAGGAACGGCGGTCACGAAGCTGCGATTCACATAAGTCACGTTGGTCACGTTGATGTTGGTGACGTGCGCCACGTTCACGTTGGTCACGTATACGGCGCTTACGCGATACGCGGGATGAAATACTTCAAAAGGACCCAGCGGAATCCACGCCGCAAATCCCATACCGCCTAATCCGATTCCCACGCCGAAGCCCGGACCGCCGACGAATGCCACCAGCGCCGGTGCGTACACCGGATGTACGATGCGTCCCGGCACCCACGCCCACGTGCCCGCCACGATCACCCAGCGCCCGTAGTGGAACGGCGCGAATCCCCACGGAGCGTCGTCGATCCACGTCCAGCCCCACGGCGGAATGTACGCCCAATGTCCGAAGCGATACGGCGCCCATCCCGGCGCGACCGCTGTGGGAACCCACATGTTTCCATACATCGGATCGCTGCGCCAATTTCCGTAGCCGCCGAGATCCGCCGCGCCGTTCATGTCGGGAGGAACGTAGCGCGCCGAGGCCTGCACCGCGCGATCGTCGTTCGTATCGCGTCCGCTGCACCACTGATCCCACGGATCGGGCGCCGGCGCGGCGACGACATCGGGCGTCTCTTGATCGCCGGAGTAATGCACGCGCTGATTCGCGTTCACTTCCACGGATTGCCCGCCGGTGGCCACCGAGGCGGCGCCGGCGCGCACGGTCAGCACGCTCATCGTGCCGTCATTGTTCACATCAAATCGATACGCGCCGGCGCGTTCGATGGTCACCGCACCGTTGGGCGAATCCACTTCCAGGGTTTCGCCGGGATTCAGCGACGCCACGCGCACGTTCAACGCGCCTTGCGTCAAACTCAATTGCGTCACGCGATCGTCGAGGTTCAGGATCGCCAGCGCCGTCTCATCGGCCAGACGAATCGCCGTGGTTCCGATATGCAATTCAGCGTGCGAACCTTGATCGGTCCAGAGATGATAGCCGGTGGTGAGCGGAAAATTCAGCGAGGCGGGCGCCCAATCCGGAACGTTGTCGGCGCGCAGCGAGACGTTGCCGTTGGTGTAATTCAAACGCGCCACGCGGCCCGGAGGATCCATGGCCGGCGCGCCATTGGCGGGCGGATAGCCCGCCGGATCGCCGGCAGCGGCCTGCGGCGGATCTTGCGCGACCAGCGCGCCTGCGACCAGAAAAATCGCGACACAAAACGTCCCCTGCTTGATGAACTCTTGCAACTTCATAGTGGCGTCTCCAACCTTTGAGCAGCACCAATGGCTTACAGCCCTGCTCGCATTGCCTCTAGTATAGAGTACGCGCCGGATGACGCGGGGGTTACCGCCCTTTGCTCTCGATTTTGGCCCATGTATCGCGGAGGCCCACCGTGCGGTTGAACACCGGCTTTTCCCCGGTGGAATCGCGATCCATGCAGAAGTACCCCAGGCGCTCGAACTGAAAACGATCGAGCGGTTTGGCGCCGCGCACGCTCGGTTCGATCTTGCCGGAGCGCACTTCAAGCGATTTCGGATTGAGATTCGCCGTGAAATCCTTGTTCGGATCTTCTTCGGTGTCGGGATTCTCTTCATTGAAGAGCTGTTCGTAAAGCCGCGCCTCGAAATCCACCGAGTGCTTCGCCGACACCCAATGAATCGTCGACTTCACCTTGCGTCCGTCGGGCGTGTTGCCGCCGCGCGTCGCGGGATCGTAGGTGCAGTGAATCACCGTGATCTCGCCGCTCGCGTCCTTCTCGACGCTCGTGCAGGTGATGAGATACGCGTAGCGCAAACGCACTTCACGTCCGATGGTCAGGCGGTGATACTGCTTCGGCGGATTCTCGCGGAAGTCCTCGCGCTCGATGTACAGCGTTTTCGAGAACGGAACGTGGCGCGTCCCCGCCGCCGGATCTTCGGGATTGTTCACGGCGTCCATTTCCTCGACAAGATCGTCGGGATAATTGTCGACGACCACCTTCACCGGATCCATCACCGCCATGATGCGCGCCGAACTGCGGTTCAATTCCTCGCGCAAACTGTGCTCCAACAAGCCCAGCTCGATCAGGCCGTTCGTTTTCGACACGCCGATGCGGCTGCAAAACAAACGGATCGCTTCGGGACTATAGCCGCGGCGGCGAAATCCGCTGAGCGTGGGCATGCGTGGATCGTCCCAGCCGGAGACGTAGCCGCGCTGCACCAAATGCAACAGTTTCCGCTTGCTCAGCATCGTGTTCGAAAGATGCAGGCGGTCGAACTCGATCTGCTGCGGATGATGAATGCCGAGATTTTCCAGATACCAGTCGTAGAGCGGACGGTGATCCTCGAACTCCAGCGTACAAATCGAGTGCGTGATTCCCTCGATGGAATCCGATTCGCCGTGCGTGTAATCGTACGTCGGGTAGATGCACCATTTGTCGCCGGTGCGATGATGGCTCGCGTGCAAAATGCGATACATCACCGGATCGCGCATGTTAAAGTTCGGCGACGCCATGTCGATCTTGGCGCGCAGCGTCCGCGCGCCGTCGGGAAATTCGCCGGCCTTCATGCGCGTGAACAAGTCGAGATTTTCTTCCACCGTGCGATCGCGATACGGGCTGTTACGCCCGGGCTGTCCCGGGATGCCGCGATATTCGCGGATCTGGTCGGCGCTCAAGTCGCAGACGAACGCTTTGCCCGCTTTGATCAGTTGAACGGCCCACTCGTAGAGCTGGTCGAAATAATCGGACGCGTAGTAACAGCGATCTTCCCAATCGAAGCCCAGCCACCGCACGTCTTCCATGATGGAATCGACGTACTCCACTTCTTCCTTCGTGGGATTGGTATCGTCGAAACGCAGATTGCACTGGCCGCCGAATTCCTGCGCGAGTCCAAAGTTCAAGCAGATCGCTTTGGCGTGCCCGATGTGCAGATATCCGTTGGGCTCGGGAGGAAAACGGGTATGCACGCGCGCCTGGTTCTTGCCGTTGCGCACGTCTTCCACGATGATGTCGCGGACGAAATTGGAGCGCGGCAGTTCCGGCGCGTCTTCGACTGGGTTCGACATCTAATTATTATACCGTGGCAAGTTCGGCCCTTCCGCCGGGGCCGATGAGCTAATATTCAGAGCTATGCGCACTTGTATGATTCTCTTGGCAGCCGGGCTACTGGCCTGGGCCTTCGCTGCTCCTCCTCCTGGCGCCGGATCTTTCGCGCCCTACGATTCTCGCGCCAAGGCGATTCTCGCCAAGATGTCGCTGGACGAGAAAATCGGCCAGATGACCCAAGCCGACAGCGCCTCGCTCAAAGATCCATCCGACATCGGGACTTACGCATTGGGCTCGGTGTTGAGCGGCGGCAACTCCGATCCTCCCGAGGGCAATTCGCTGAAGAATTGGTCGGACCTCTACGAGCGTTTGCAGGCCCGCACGCGCAACACGCGCCTGCGCATCCCGCTGCTGTATGGCGTCGACGCCGTGCATGGTCACAACAACGTGCTGGGCGCTGTGGTTTTTCCGCACAACATCGGCTTGGGATGCACGCGCAACCCAAACCTTGTGGAAAAAGCCGCGCGCGTGACGGCCGAGGAAGTTCGCGCCACGGGGATCCAGTGGGCGTTTGCGCCGTGCGTCACCGTGCCCCAGGACGAGCGCTGGGGACGCACCTACGAAGGCTTTTCCGAGGACCCGCAGATCGTCGCGCAACTCGGCGAGGCCGCGGTGCGTGGACTGCAAGGGTCGAGTCTCGCCAATCCTACGGCGGTCGTCGCCTGCGCCAAACATTTCATCGCCGACGGCGGCACGGCGTGGGGAACAAAGCACGGCGGCCCCGGTCCAGGTCCCGGTCTCGACCAAGGCGATGCACAAGTCGACGAAGCCACGCTGCGATTGATCCATCTACCCGGCTATGTTTCCACGCTGCGTGCGGGCGTGGCCACGATCATGCCCTCTTACAACAGTTGGAACGGCCAGAAGGTGTCGGGCAACAAGCATTTGCTCACCGAAGTCCTGAAAAACGAACTGGGCTTCGATGGTTTTCTGATTTCCGATTACGACGCCATCGACCAAGTGAATCCCGACTACAAGAAAGCCGTCGAGCAATCGGTCAACGCCGGCATGGACATGGCCATGGCGCCGGATACTTACAAAAAATTCTTTCTGACGCTGCGGGAACTGGCGCTGGAGGGCCGCGTGCCGATGTCGCGCATCGATGATGCCGTGACGCGCATCCTGCGCGTGAAGATTGCCGCGGGACTTCTTGACGCAAACTATCAGGGTAAAGCGGACACCACACTGCAAGCCAAATTTGGGTCGAAGGAGCATCGTCAAATTGCCAGACAAGCGGTGCGCGAGTCGCTGGTGCTTCTGAAAAACGACGGCAAGATCTTGCCGCTTGCAAAAACGGCGGCGCGCATCCACGTGGGCGGCAAGAGCGCCGACGACATCGCCAACCAATGCGGCGGCTGGACCGTCGATTGGCAGGGACTCAACGGCGGCAAAGGCGGAGTTTTGTTTCCCGGCGGCGTCACGGTGCTTTCGGCGATCCGGCAAACGGCGTCGAGCTCGACGCAAATCACATACGCGAAAGACGGCACGGGCGGCGAAGGCGCGACCGTGGGCGTCGTAGTGATCGGCGAACGTCCCTACGCCGAGGGTTTCGGCGATCGCGCGGACTTGGCGCTCGACGCCGCGGACGTGGCGGCGGTGAAAAACATGAAATCGGCACGCATTCCGGTGGTGGTCATCGTGATGTCGGGGCGTCCGGTGATTTTAGGCGACGTGCTCGACAAGGCCGACGCCGTTATCGCCGCGTGGCTGCCGGGCACCGAAGGGGCGGGGATCACCGACGTTTTGTTCGGCGACTTCGCGCCCACTGGAAAACTGTCGTTCTCGTGGCCGCGGTCGATGGATCAAGTGCCATTGCGCACGCGCTCCGGGGCTCCGTTGTTTCCGCTGGGCTACGGGCTTTCTTACTGATGTTTCTGCTAGAATGCATGCCCATGAGCAAAACACGTGTTGCGATCTTCGTTGCTGCCACCCTAGTGCTTGCGATTTGCATCGCCGTCGCGCAACCCGCGCGCAACGTTTCTGCCGGCAAACATCCCAATCTCGCCGCCGCGCAGAAGTTCAGCCAGCAAGCGTATGACAAGATCATTGCCGCACAAAAGGCCAACGAGTGGGACATGAATGGTCATGCCGCCAAGGCCAAGGAGCTGCTCGATCAAGTAAACAACGAGCTGAAGCAAGCGGCCCAGGCGGCGAACGCAAACAAGGGCAAGAAGTAACGCGCGTCCCTTACGCGAGGGCGCGCGAGAACGCGACGATCATCCCCAACGTCAGGCCGGCGATCGCGAACTCGCCGAGCGCTCCAACGGCGAGCGGACGCCATCCTTGTCGCCCGAGCTCACGCAGATTGGTGCGAAGTCCCACACCCGCGAAGGTCAGCAAGAACGCCCAGCGCGAAAGATTCGCGAGATCGGCGACTTGCGGTTTGCTGAATACGCCTGCAGTGGCGAGCGCGGAGATCAGCAAGAATCCAAGAACGAATTTCGGAAACTTCTGCCAGAGGAACGCGGCGCGATTTTCGATTTTTGCGGACGCGCCTTTTCCGGCCCAGTAAATCGCGTACGCCAGCACCACAAATCCGATGGTGGCGTTGCGCGCGGTCTTCGCGAGCACCGCAAACTTCGCCGCGGCGTCGGAATAAAGCGCGCCGGCGGCGGTAGCCTCGGCGGTGTTGTCGACGGCTAGTCCGGCCCACAGCCCGTAAGCGCGATCGCTCATGTGCAACGCGTGGCCGATCAAAGGAAACGCTGCGAGACTGAACGCTCCGAGCGCGAGAATGGCGGCGATCGCGTAGGACGCGTCTTCGTCGTCGGCGTCAATGGCTCCTTTCGCCGCGATAATCGCGGAGACGCCGCAAATCGACGATCCGATGGCCAACAGGCTCGTGAGTTTCGGTGAAAGTTTGAACGCACGTCCGAGCCAGGTCATCAGCGCGATCGACACGGCGAGTTCCACCGCGACCAGCGCGAGACTGAGTCCGCCGAGTTTCAGAACATCGCCGAGAAGGAAGCGAATTCCCAGGAGCACGATGCCGGCCTTCAGCCAAAACTCATAGGTCGCGACGCCAGGCTGAAAGATCCACGAGACACCGAGAGTGTTCGAGATGATCAACCCGAAGAGAATCGCCCACAGGACGTATTCGATATTCGGCAGCGCGAGATGATGCGCCTTGCCGTACGCGGCGATCGATTGCTCGGTGAACTTGCCGGCGTATCCGATAGCGGCGAGGAGCAAAACGCCGGGGATGAGTCGTAGTATTTTTACCATGGGATATGCGGCAGCACGCCCGTCTTGACCAGCACCGCGGCCACGAGCGCGAGAATGACGGCCCACCAATCGAGAGAAAGACTGAATCTGGAGTTCATGAAAACCTCAAACGGAAAACAGAATGACGGGACGATTGCCTAGCGGCTACAACAATAGCAGAGCGAGTCGGGGAAAGACTGCATAAGTCGATTGTATCTGACCGGTCGCGCACCGATTGCGACATAACGATTCTATTCTGCGATAGGGAACATTAAGAATCGTCATCCTCGTTCTTTGAGTCGGCCTCGAGGAATTTGCTAACAGGATGGTCAGGATACACAGGATGCGGACCGCAGAACCGCGTTCTACGGTTGCTTCCAGAGAGTCGCTTTTCTGCCGAGAGCAGGTCTTCAAGGGGTCTCGTGAGTCCTTGCCGATCGTCTTCGCGGGCCTTTGCCGCCATGCGCGCGAACTCCTCACGCTTCGACTCAAAAAATTCTTCCCATTCCTTTTCATCGTTCATACGATCGAGTTCCTACCTAAGCCGCAGACGGCGGCTAGCCAAGCGTCTCGCAACTGCGGTTATGAAGCGATCATCCTCAACGAGCCGCTCGTAGCCGATCTGGACAGGATCGGTCTCCAACGATGACCGCAAAGCCGAGTTGATCTGTGTCTGGTAGGCTGCGGCGTCGGGCCGCGCGGCTCGCGCCTTGAAGTGTTCGACGATATCGGCGTCCAAGTACATCGTCACGCGAACTTTGCAGTTGCGCGGTGAAGTTTCGGCAAGGTTCGCTCGATGCCGGCGCAGTATCATCCGGATCGTTTCGCGCCGGACCGCGAACTCCGGCTCAACCTTCCTTCCCCTAGAGGAGCTAGATCCTTTTTCTTTGTTTTTCATATTCCTCCACCATCCAAGGCTCTGCACGCCGGGCATGAATGATTCGCACTCGATCGTCCGGCCGCTCCGTGAAGCAGACATAGACCATGCCGAGCGGGACCAGACCGATGATCCCATAGCGGACTTCCGACTCCGTCGAGTGCGCCTCGTCCACGAACTCGACGGCGTGGGGATCGGCGAAAACGCCGGCTGCCTCGGTAAATCGGACGCCGTGGCGGTTCTCGTTCCGGTCGGCCTTTCCTGTCGTCCCAACTCGAAGAACCAATAGGTCACTATATCCGCATATATATGTATTTGTCCAGATAGGCAGCCGCCGCTCGTCTCGAAGCGCGGAAAGTCACGGTATCAGATCGCGAAAGCTACTCTTCTTGGGCTTCGAGCAGGCTCTCGAGTTCCGGGAGCACGCGAAGATCTTTATCTCGTCCTGCGGCACGTTTGGCGGCAATCAGGCTTCGCAAACTGAGGGTGCGAACTTTCCGACCGTAGAGTTCCACTTCCGGTGACTCCTCCCAGACTTGCTCGAATGGCCCCAAGCCACTCACTTCGGCGAGTAGGTCGATCCTGCCCAGGTCCGTGTCCAACGTCAGCAACGTTGTGTTGCGCAGCGTGGATTCGTCCCAAAGAAACGGAAGACCCGTTGGCAGGTCCACTGGGCGTGGATGAAAAGGGCCGAGCGCGCGCGTCAAGTGAGTTATGTTCTCGCGGAGTCGCGGATAGAAAATATCAATGTCGTTGGTGGTATGAACACTACCGTGAATGATCGCGCTGACTCCACCTATGATGATGAACTGCACATCGGCGGCGACGAGCGCGTGAACCAGCTTTTCGACGCTCATGAATCGGTTCGGCGGCTAGTTTTGCGCGCCGCGCCGCGAATGGCCGCCATCTCTCGCGAGAATGCCTCTATTCGGCTGACGCGCTCACTTGGCGGAAGACGAAGCTGTACGATCAGCGATCCAAGATCAACGCCAGATCTCTTCGCCGCCTCGATCCGGCTTCCCGCAGCCGGATAACGCAGTCGCGCCTCGGCGCGAGCTAGTTGCTCCGGAGTGAGGGATCGCAACTCGATCATGAATACAGTCTAGCGCGGTTTCGCCGGAAGTATTTCGGCATCGCAGTTTCAAACAAAAAGGCCGCCCGGAAAGGGCGGCCTCTTGAGTTTGTCTCGCGAAACGCTTACACCAACGGACGCTCGTCGTCGTCGACCAAGAAGTCGAGCGGCGTGGGTTGCGGGCGTTCTTCTTCCACCGGTTCCACCAGCACGGGTTCCGCTTCCGTCGCCAGCTTGACGTTGCGGTAGAACTCCATGCCGGTGCCCGCCGGAATCAGGCGGCCCATGATCACGTTTTCCTTGAGACCGCGCAGGTAATCCACCTTGCCCGAGATCGCGGCTTCGGTGAGAACGCGCGTGGTTTCCTGGAACGACGCGGCGCTGATGAAGGAGTCCGTGGACAGCGACGCCTTCGTGATGCCCATCAGCAACGGACGGCCCACCGCTTCGCGCGAATCGAGATCGCGCACGCGTTTGTTTTCCTCCGCGAATCGGAAACGGTCGACCACTTCTTCCAACAGGAAGTCGGTGTCGCCCACTTCTTCGATCTTCACCCAGCGCATCATTTGGCGAACGATCACTTCAATGTGCTTATCGTTCACGTTGACGCCCTGCAAACGGTAGACTTCCTGGATTTCGTTCACCAGGTAGTCTTGCGTCTGCTTCTCGCCGAGCACCGCGAGAATATCGTGCGGGTTACGCGGACCGTCGACCAACGGCTCGCCGGCCTTCACGCGCTCGCCTTCCTGCACGCGGATATGCACGCCGCGCGGCAGAGAGTATTCACGCTGCGAAGCAGCGTCATCTTCGTCGGCTTGCACGTAAATCTTGCGCTGGCCCTTGGCGACTTCGCCGTATTTCACCACGCCGTCGATTTCGCTGATGACCGCGGGATCCTTCGGACGCCGCGCTTCGAACAATTCCACAACGCGCGGCAAACCGCCGGTGATGTCCTTGGTCTTGGTGGTTTCGCGCGGGATCTTCGCGAGAACGTCGCCCGGATGCACGTCGTCTTCGTTCGCCACCATCAAGTGCGCGCGCGACGGCAGCAAATAGCGCTTCGCCAGGCGATTCTTGTTGGCATCGCGAATTTCGATCGCCGGCACCAGAACCTTCTTGTCGTCGTGCGATTCGCCTACCACCAAGCGCGACAAACCGGAAATTTCGTCCACTTCCTCGTTCACCGTGACGCCCGGCACCAAGTCCTTGAAGTGAACCGAGCCGCCCGCTTCGGTGAGGATCGAGAATGTGTAGGGATCCCATTCCGCGAGCACTTGATTGGCGGTGACGGCTTGTCCGTCTTCCACCCGCAGCTTGGCGCCGTAGACCACGGAGTAGTGTTCGCGTTCGCGTCCCTTGTCGTCCACGATGGTGAGCGCGCCGTTTCGCGTGATGGCGATCAGGTTGCCCTCGGAAGAACGCACCGTGGTCAAGTTTACGAAGCGCACGAATCCCGTGTTCTTCGATTCATGCGTGGATTGCTCGGTGACGCGCGTGGCCGTTCCGCCGATGTGGAACGTACGCATGGTGAGCTGCGTGCCCGGTTCGCCGATGGACTGCGCGGCGATCACGCCGACCGCTTCGCCCAACTCCACCAACCGGCCGCTCGCCAAGTTACGTCCGTAGCAGCGGACACAAGTCCCGCGGCGGCTTTCGCACGTCAGCACCGAGCGGATTTTTACTTGCTCGATGCCCGCGCCTTGGATCGCGTTGGCCAAGTCTTCGTCGATTTCCTGGTTCACGTCGACAATCACGTTGCCTTCGAAGTCCTTGATCTTCTCCAAGGACACGCGGCCGACGATGCGATCGCGCAACGGCTCGATGATCTCGCCCGATTCCACGATGGGCCGCACGTAAATTCCTTCCGTGGTCCCACAATCGACTTCGCTGACGATGACGTCTTGCGCCACGTCGACCAAGCGCCGCGTCAGGTAGCCGGAATCCGCGGTCTTGAGTGCGGTATCGGCCAATCCCTTACGCGCGCCGTGCGTCGAGATGAAGTATTGCAGCACGGTGAGGCCTTCGCGGAAGTTGGCGACGATGGGCGTTTCCATAATTTCGCCCGACGGTTTGGCCATCAGTCCGCGCATACCGGAAAGCTGACGGATCTGCTGTTTCGATCCGCGCGCGCCGGAGTCGGCCATGATGAACACCGGGTTGAACTCGGTGCCTTTCTTGTCCATGTCTTCGAGCAGTTGGAACATTTCGCGTCCCACTTGCTCGGTGACGTCGGACCAGATCGCGATGACCTTGTTGTAGCGTTCGCCCTTGGTGATGGCGCCGTCCAAGTATTGCTGTTCGACGGCCACCACTTCCTTCTCGGCCTTCTTCACGAGCACTTGCTTGTTGCCCGGGATGACCAGATCGTCGATGCCGATGGAAATGCCCGCGCGCGTGGCGTAGGTGAATCCCACTTGCTTGATCTGATCGAGCATCTCGACGGTGGTGTCGAGTCCATAATGCAGATAGCCGTACTGCACCACTTGGCCGAGGCCTTTCTTCTTCAACAGGCCGTTGATGTAGGGCAGCGCGCCGCGCTTCACCTTGCCATGCTCGTCGCGCACTTCTTTCGGCAGGTGATCGTTGAAGATCACGCGGCCGACCGTGGTTTCCAGATACTGGCGATCGAAGCTCACCGGATCGGTGTGCAGCACGTCCTGATTGTCGTAGGCCTTGGTGAGATCGATCACTTGACCCGTGTAGCGCAAACGAATCGGCGTGAGCGTTTCCACTTCGCCCATTTCCAGCGCGAGCAATACTTCTTCCACGGAGGCAAACGTGCGTCCTTCGCCCTTCGATCCATGCTTGGCTTTGGTCAAGTAGTAGACGCCGAGCACCATGTCCTGCGTGGGAATGGCCAGCGCCTGACCGCTGGCCGGCGACAGAATGTTCTGCGAGCTGAGCATCAAAACGCTCGCTTCAATCTGCGCTTCCGGCGAAAGCGGAATGTGCACGGCCATTTGATCGCCGTCGAAATCCGCGTTGAACGCGGTGCAAACCAGCGGGTGAATCTTGATGGCCTTGCCTTCCACCAGCGTCGGCTCGAAGGCCTGAATTCCCAATCGGTGCAGCGTGGGAGCGCGGTTCAACAACACCGGATGGTCCTTGATGACTTCCTCGAGGATGTCCCACACGATCGGCTCTTGCTGCTCCACCATTTCTTTGGCTTGCTTGATGGTGGTGCAGTGGCCCTTTTGTTCGAGGCGATGATAGATGAACGGCTTGAACAACTCGAGCGCCATCTTCTTCGGCAATCCGCACTGATGCAGCTTCAAGTCCGGACCGACCACGATCACCGAACGTCCCGAGTAGTCGACGCGCTTGCCGAGCAGGTTCTGGCGGAAGCGGCCTTGCTTGCCCTTCAACGTATCGGAGAGCGATTTCAGCGGGCGATTGTTGGCTCCGCGCAGGACGCGTCCGCGGCGGCCGTTATCGAACAGCGCGTCCACGGCTTCCTGCAGCATGCGGCGCTCGTTGCGCACGATCACGTCGGGCGCGTGCAACTCCATCAGCTTTTTCAAGCGATTGTTGCGATTGATCACGCGGCGATAGAGATCGTTCAAGTCGGAAGTGGCGAAACGTCCGCCATCCAACGGCACCAGAGGACGCAATTCCGGCGGAATCACCGGGATCACTTCGAGAATCATCCACTCGGGCTTGTTGCCGGACTTGCGGAAGCTCTCCACCACCTTCAGGCGCTTGGCATACTTCAGGCGCTTTTGCGCGCTGGGGTCGGTGCGCATTTTTTCGCGCAATTCTTCGGAGAGCGCGTCGCAATCCACGCGCTTCAGCAGGTCGCGGATGGCTTCGGCGCCCATCATGGCGACGAATTTGCCGGGATACTCCTGCATCATCTGGCGATATTTTTCTTCGCCGAGAATCTCCCGTTCCTTGAGCGGCGCGTCGCCGGGATCGACCACCACGTACGCTTCGAAGTACAGAACTTTCTCCAGCTCGCGCAGGGAAATGTCGAGCAGGTGGCCGATGCGGCTCGGAAGTCCCTTGAAGAACCACACGTGCGAGCACGGCGACGCCAGCTCGATGTGTCCCAGGCGTTCGCGGCGCACGCGCGACAGCGTGACTTCCACGCCGCACTTGTCGCAGATCACTCCGCGATGCTTCATGCGCTTGTATTTTCCGCAGAGGCATTCCCAGTCGGTGACGGGGCCGAAAATGCGCGCGCAGAATAGGCCGTCGCGTTCCGGTTTGAACGTGCGGTAGTTGATGGTTTCCGGTTTGGTGACTTCGCCGTGCGACCACGAGCGAATCTTGTCCGGCGAGGCCAGAGAGATGCGAATCGAGTCGAAATCGGCGATCATGTTCGCGCGATCATACGGTGAACTACGATACATGCTTTCCTCCCGTTAAACCTAAAGTGCTGAGTCCTGAGTCCAGAGTGCTGAGTCGGGAGCGCGAGCCGTATTCCGGCACTCAGCACTCAGGACTCAGCACTCAGGACTTGTTTAGTCCGCTGCCGCCTCAATCATCGGTGGCTGCTGTTGTTGCCGCTTCATCAATTCCACGTCCAAACACAGCGACTGTAATTCGCGAATCAACACATTGAACGACTCCGGCACGCCCGGCTCGATGGCCGCTTCGCCCTTCACGATGGCCTCGTAAATCTTCGCGCGGCCATACACGTCGTCGGACTTCGCGGTGAGCAGTTCTTGCAAGATGAACGCCGCGCCGTAGCTTTCCAGGGCCCACACTTCCATTTCACCGAAGCGCTGTCCGCCGAATTGCGCCTTGCCGCCCAAGGGCTGCTGCGTAATCAGCGAATAGGGACCGATCGAACGCGCGTGGATCTTGTCGTCCACCAAGTGCGAGAGCTTGAGCATGTAGATGTAGCCCACCGTCACCGGTTGCTCGAATTTCTCACCGGTCATGCCGTCGTACAGGTCCGTCTTGCCGGAGGCCGGAAGATTGCCTTGCTTCAGCATCTTCTTGATGTCCGGTTCGGTGGCGCCGTCGAACACCGGCGACGCGAAGTGCAGCCCCAACGCTTTCGCTGCCCAGCCCAGGTGCGTCTCGAGAATTTGTCCCACGTTCATACGGGACGGGACGCCCAAAGGATTCAACACAATCTCCACCGCCGTACCGTCAGGAAGATACGGCATGTCTTCGGCCGGAAGAATGCGCGCGATCACGCCCTTGTTGCCGTGGCGGCCGGCCATCTTGTCGCCGACCGAGAGTTTGCGCTTCATGGCGATGTATACCTTGACGAGCTTGATGACGCCCGGAGGCAGTTCGTCGCCCTTTTGCAGCTTGGCCTTGCGTTCCTCGTTGATTTTCTCGAGAACCGCAATTTGGCGCATGGTCATCTCTTCGATTTCGTCGATGCGTTCGTTCAGTTGCGGGTCCTTATCGTTGAAGCGCAGACGTTTCAGGTCGCGCGCCTTCATGCGATCGATCAAATCGGGCGTGAGCTCCGCGCCCTTGGAGATCAACTTCTTGTTGGTGCGCTCATCGTGCAGGTCGGCGTTGACCTTCACGCCGTCGAGCATCGCGCTCAAACGCTTCAAGCGCTCGTCGCGCAGGATTTTCCGCTGATCGTCGAGGTTCTTTTCCAAGCGCTCGATGTAGGCGCCTTCGATGGACTTGGCGCGCTCGTCTTTCACCTGTCCCTTGCGCGAGAAGATGCGCACGTCGACGATCGTTCCCTCGATGCCCGGCGGGCAGTAGAGCGAAGCGTCGCGAACGTGTCCGGCTTTTTCACCGAAGATCGCGCGCAGCAGTTTTTCCTCGGGAGTGAGTTGCGTTTCGCCCTTCGGCGTGACTTTTCCGACCAGAATGTCGCCGGGCTTCACGGTGGCGCCAATGCGGATGATGCCGCTTTCGTCGAGGTCTTTCAGGAACGATTCGCTGATGTTCGGAATGTCGCGCGTGATTTCCTCGGGACCAAGTTTCGTGTCGCGCGACTCGATTTCGTATTCCTCGATGTGGATCGACGTGTAGTAGTCTTCCTGCACCAGTTTCTCGGAAACCAGAATCGCGTCCTCAAAGTTGTATCCGCGCCACGGCATGAACGCGACGAGCACGTTGCGCCCCAGCGCCAATTCGCCGCGATCGGTGCAGGGACCGTCGGCCAGCACGTCGCCCTTATTCACGCGATCGCCGATGCGCACCACCGGCTTTTGGTTGATGCACGTGTTCTGGTTCGAGCGGCGGAATTTCGTGAGCAAGTAAACGTCGGCGTGAATCGCCGCCGACATGGTGCCCGGTTCGCCTTCACCCTCGGCGCGCACGATGATGCGCTCGGAGTCGACCGTTTCGACAACGCCGGTGCGTTTGCAGAGGATCACCGCGCCGGAATCGCGCGCGGTGACGCGCTCCATGCCCGTTCCTACGAACGGCGCTTCGGCCCGCAACAACGGCACGGCCTGGCGTTGCATGTTCGATCCCATGAGCGCGCGGTTGGCATCGTCGTTCTCGAGGAACGGAATCAACGAAGCGGCGACCGAGACCAGTTGCTTCGGGCTGACGTCGAGATAATCGATTTCGTCGCGATGCTTCAGCACGAAGTTTCCGGCCTGACGCGCGTTGACCAGCTCGGGCACGATGCGTCCCTTGTCGTCGATCTCGATGTTGGCCTGCGCGACGGTGTACTTGTCTTCTTCCCAAGCGCTGAGATAGAAGCAAAACGGCTCGAACTCGATGCGCTTCTTGCGTCCAGTGAGGTCTTCGTTCTCCGACTCCACCTTGCGGCGTTCGACGTGCTCGCCGACCTTGAAGTCGCTGTCGCCGCCGTTGACGATGGTGACGTAGTCGACCACCTTGCCCTTGTCGACGCGGCGATACGGGCTTTCGATAAATCCGTAATCGTTGATGCGCGCGTAGCAGGAGAGCGAGGAGATCAGTCCGATGTTCGGACCTTCCGGCGTCTCGATGGGGCAAATGCGGCCGTAGTGCGTGGGGTGCACGTCGCGCACTTCGAATCCGGCGCGTTCCCGCGACAATCCGCCGGGACCGAGCGCCGACAGGCGGCGCTTGTGCGTGATTTCCGACAGCGGATTAGTCTGATCCATGAACTGCGAGAGCTGCGACGATCCGAAGAATTCGCGGATCGCGGCCATCACCGGCTTGGCATTCACCAAGTCGTGCGGCATGGCGGTGGACATTTCCTGATACACCGACATTTTTTCCTTGATCGCGCGCTCCATGCGGACCAAGCCGATGCGGAACTGATTTTCGAGCAATTCGCCCACCGCGCGGACGCGGCGGTTGCCGAGGTGATCGATATCGTCGGCAACGCCCTGCTGGCCTTTCCGCAGCCGGAGCAAATACCGGATCGTGGCGTAGAAATCCTCGGGATCGAGCGTGCGTTTTTCGAGCGGCGTCTCGAGTCCCAACTTGATGTTGAACTTCAAGCGGCCCACGCGCGAGAAATCGTACTTGCGGGGATCGAGGAACATGCCTTCGAACAGCGCGTTCGCCGTGTCGAGCGTCGGCGGGTCGCCGGGACGCAGCTTGCGGTAGATTTCGATCCGCGCTTCGTTGGTGTTCTTCACCGAATCTTTCATCAACGTTTGGTGAAGCACCGGTCCGAGTTCGTCGGTCTCCGGGAAGAACAGGTTCAACTCGCCGATGCCCGCTTCGAGAATCGCGGAAAGTTTCGCGGCGGTGAGTTCCTGGTTGGCTTCGAGCAATACTTCGCCCGTGTTCAAGTCGACGACGTCGGCGACCGCGAACGCGGCTTCCAGGTCGTGCGCGGAAATCTCCACTTGCGTGATTTTCGCTTTCTGCATTTCTTCGAGAGCGGCGTCGTTGACGCGGCGTCCGGCGTGCAGAATCTCCTTGTCGGACTTGGGATGGGCGATCGAATGCGAAAGCTTGCGTCCCTTGAGTCCTTCGCTGACGTTCCAGTAAAGTTTCTTGTCGTTCAGCGAAATCCGCTCGACTTGGTAGAACGTGCGGAGAATTTCTTCGTCGGTCTTCAGTCCCAACGCGCGCAGGAAGATCGTGCCGAGGAATTTGCGCTTGCGGTCGATGCGAACGTAGAGCACATTCTTGTTGTCGAACTCGAATTCCACCCACGATCCGCGATACGGAATGATCTTGGCGAGGAAATACGTGCGCTGATTCGTGATTTCGAAGAAGACGCCCGGCGAACGGTGCAACTGGCTGACGATCACGCGCTCGGTGCCGTTGATGATGAACGTGCCGTTGTCGGTCATGAGCGGCACTTCACCGAAAAATACTTCTTGTTCCTTGATATCGCGAATCGTCTTCGCGCCGGTGACGGGATCTTTTTCCATGATCGTCAGCCGGATGGTGACTTTCAGCGGCGCGGCGTAGGTCATGCCGCGTTCCTCGCACTCCGCCATGTCGTACTTCAATTGCAATCCCACAGGATCGCCGCACTTACCGCAGAACGTCGAAACGTTCTTGTTGAACGTGCCGCACTTGTGGCACAGCACTTCTTGGCCGATGGCGTAAGGGTTCGTAATGACCGTCGCGCCGCAATTACGGCAGGTCGAGCGCAAATGGTGTAAACCCTTTAGATTCCCACATTTGCACTCCCAATTTCCTATGGAAAAATCCACAAACTCAAGCGAGGAGACTCCGTGGAAATCGTGGATCGGAAAGACGGAGTTGAACACGGCTTGCAGGCCGGTGTCCTCGCGCTCGCTGGGCAACAGATCCATTTGCAGGAAGCGATCGTAGGACCGCTTCTGCACCTCGATCAAATTGGGGATCTGGAGCGTCGTTTTGATCTTGGAAAAGTCGATGCGCTGGCGGCTGCCGCCGTTGCGGGCGGCGCCTTCTGCACGGTTACTCATGAGTCCGCTCTCCTCTTTTTTTCCGCTCGTTGAATCCGGTCATTCGCGGTTACGACCGCGCGATTCTGAAGAAAAGACACTCGTGCGCCGGCTTCCGAAGCTCCTCGCCGCTCATCTTATGAAACCAAAAGAAGCGCGACTGAAAAAGGAGCCGGAAGACCCGGCGCTCGAAATGGCGTTGCTTTTTCGTTGATGCCTTGAACTACTATTTTACCTCGACCGTGGCGCCCGCATCGACGAACTTCTTCTTGATGGCTTCGGCCTCGTCCTTGTTGACGCCTTCCTTGATCGGTTTCGGAGCGGCGTCCACCAAGTCTTTGGCTTCCTTCAAGCCCAAGCTCGTCACTTCGCGTACCACTTTGATCACGTTGATTTTGTTGGCGCCCGCCGCGGTCAGAACCACCGAGAACTCGGTTTGTTCTTCCGCCGCTGCCGCCGGAGCCGCGCCGCCGCCACCACCATGCGCCGCGGGCGCCGCCACAGCCGCCGCCGCCGACACTCCGAAAACCTCTTCCAGCTTCTTCACAAGCTGCGACGCTTCCAGAAGCGTGAGGCCCTTGATTTGTTCAACAATCGTTTCGATTTTCTCCGACATTTCCTTCTCCTCAGTTCATTTGTAGCGCGGCAACCCGCGCGGATTTAACTGCACGGGCAACTACTACTCGGCAAACTTCTTCTCCTTGACCGCTTGATCCACCACCACGGCCAAGTTACGGGCGACCGCGCCCGTCACCGTCACCAACCGCTGCGCCGGCGCGTTCAGCAGGAACAGCAGTTTGGAAATCAATTCTTCCTTCGAGGGCAGCGTCGCCAGCTGACCAATCTCAGCGATGTTCACGACGCGGCCTTCCACGAAGCCGGCCTTGAACTTAAACGTTTCCGCGTTGTTCTTGGCGTACGTCGTGAGCGCTTTCGCCAGCGCCACTGGATCGCCGTCGGTGAAGGAAATCGCCGTGGGACCCGCCAATCCCTTGAGCGCGCCCTCGGCGGGTGTGCCTTCGGCCGCCAGTTCGGCGAGATTGTTTTTCACCACGCGATATTTTCCGCCGACTGCGCGAACTTGCTTGCGCAATTCGTAATCCTGCTCGACGGTCATGCCGGTGAATCCGGTAATGATCAAGCCTTTGGACTTCGCCAGCTTGTCTTTGAGTTCGTCGAATTGTTTTTTCTTTTCGTTCTTATGCATGATTTGCCTCAGGCCTTACAGCGCCGCCTCCATAGCCGCCGTGTCGATGGAAATTCCAGGACTCATCGTCGACGCCAGCGTGACACTGCGCAGATACTTGCCCTTCGCCGTGGTCGGTTTCGCCTTCATCACGGCGTTGAGCAGCGTGCTGGCGTTTTCTACCAGCTTCGGCGCGGTGAAACTGATTTTTCCCACCGGCACGTGCACGATGCCCGTTTTGTCGGTGCGAAATTCCACTTTGCCCGCTTTTTCTTCTTTCACGGCCTTGGCGATATCGAACGTCACCGTACCCGTCTTGGGATTCGGCATCAGTCCGCGCGGACCCAGCACTTTACCCAAGCGTCCCGCCGACTTCATCATGTCGGGCGTGGCGATCACTGCGTCGAAATCCACCCAGCCGCCTTGAATCTTCGCGACCATGTCTTCGCCGCCCACAAAATCGGCGCCCGCGTCGGTGGCCTCGCGCTGCTTTTCGCCGTTGGCGATCACCAGCACGCGCTTGTCTTTGCCCAAACCGTGCGGCAACACCACTGTGCCGCGAACCATTTGGTCGGCGTGTTTGGGATCGACGCCCAGGCGGACGGCCAATTCGACGGTCTCGTCGAACTTGGCGTACTTGATTCGTTGCAGCAACGGCACGGCCTCGTCCAACTTATAAGGACGGTGTTCCACTTGCTGTTTGGCTTTCGCTTGATTCTTGCCTTCTCGTTGACCCATAGCTTCCCCTATGCCACCACTTCCAGGCCCATGCTGCGAGCCGTTCCGCGGATCGAATTCATCGCCGTTTCCAGCGACGCCGCGTTGAGGTCCGCCATCTTGGCCTTGGCGATTTCCTGTACTTGCTTCTCGGTGACTTTGCCGACTTTGTTTTTGTTCGGCTCACCCGATCCCTTGGCAATGCCCGCCGCTTTCTTCAGCAGCACCGAGGCCGGCGGCGTCTTGGTGATGAAGGTGAACGAACGGTCCGAGTAGACCGTAATCACCGCCGGAATCACCATGCCTTCCAGATCTTTGCTGTTGGTCTTGGCGTTGAATTGCTTGCAAAACTCCATGATCGCGATGCCGTGCTGACCGAGCGCCGGACCCACCGGCGGCGCGGGCGTAGCTTTTCCCGCTACGCACTGCACGCGCACCATTGCTTGTACTTTCTTAGCCATTTAAGTCTTCTCCACTTGTAGGAAATCCAATTCCACCGGCGTGGCGCGACCGAAAATCGTGACCAGCACACGCAGCGTCCCGCGATCCGGATTCACTTCGTCGACAACTCCCGTGAACGTGTTGAACGGTCCATCGACGATCTTCACCGTTTCGTTCTTCTCGAAGGTCATCTTGGCCTTCGGTTTTTCCGCCGACACGATCGCGCGGTTCAAAATCTGATCGACTTCTTGCGCCGACAACGGCGTGGGCGTTTGTCCGGTGCCGACAAAGCCCGTCACGCGGGGCGTCGACTTCACCAGATGCCACAAGTCATCCGCGATTTTTCCGGTGTTCTGCTCGGCGTCCATTTCCACCAGCACGTAGCCGGGATAAAACAAGCGCTGCGTCTCGATGGTCTTGCCGGCGCGGCGCTCGGCGACGGTCTCCGTGGGAATTTCGATGCGGCCGAAGCTGGCATCCATGCCGAATGCCGTCACGCGGCTGCGCAGACTCTCCGCCACTTTCCGCTCGAAACCGGAATAAGTGTGGATGATGTACCACTGCTTCGACACCGCGGGGCCCGAGGGCGCCGATGCGGCCGGCGGCGGCGCTTCTTCCGCGTGGGGAGCCTGCGCGTGCGCCTGTTCGGCGGGCGCGGCACTCTCCGCGTGCTCGGTGTGCTCAGCGGTTTCGTTCGGCGAATTCGGTGTCGTCTCGTCGGACATACGATTCTTTTTTACGATCCTTGCGCCAGCTTGGCGAACAGCCACTTAATGGCCGGTCCCATAATGAGCGTATCGGCCACGTAGAAAAACGCTCCGAAGAAAAACACGGTGAGAACCACCACAATCGTGGTGGATTGCACCTGATCGCGTGTGGGCCACGTGACGCGCTGCATCTCATAGCGAGTTTCGTTGTAGAACTCCCGAAACTCCTCGATCTTGTCGGAGAACCATCCGTGCGTCCGCGCGACTGCGGATTCGCCGTTCGTTACGCGTTTGTCTCTATCGGCCATGGTTTTCATACAACTCGTTTCTTCCGATCACACACTTCAAAATCTGGCAGGGGCGCCCGGATTCGAACCGAGAAAATCGGTTTTGGAGACCGACGGTTTACCGTTGAGCCTACACCCCTTGAAACCGTTGGGTTGCTGGTTGCCGGTTGCTGGTGGCTGGTTTTGTTTTTTCCAGCACCGGCAACCAGAAACCAGCAACTATTTCACTTCCTTATGACCCGTGTGCTTCCGGCAAGTGTTGCAGAACTTCTTCAGCTCGAGACGCTCGGTCATGGTCTTGCGATTCTTCGTCGTCGAGTAGTTGCGGTTCTTGCATTCCTCGCACTGCATCGTAATGATCTCTCGCGGCATTCTTTAACCTCTCAATTTTCGTCGCCAGTTTTGCCTTTTCCAGCAACCAGCACCAGCAACCAGCAACCGTTCTTACGCGATGATCTCGGCCACCGTACCCGCGCCGACCGTGCGTCCGCCCTCGCGAATGGCGAAGCGCATTTCCTTCTCCACGCCCACCGGCGTGATCAGTTCCACTTCGATCGTCACGTTATCGCCCG